>ENA-UOVV01000005-UOVV01000005.1-compost-metagenome-genome-assembly--contig:-NODE-5-length-493755-cov-9.541155_pt1 | contig 493755 bp, 345 predicted proteins | sample MGYA00238155_ERZ761577 | MGnify/ENA primary metagenome ERZ761577 (study PRJEB28898, sample SAMN06268775) | compost metagenome | isolation source: Emeryville, CA | place: USA:Emeryville, CA | collected...
GATGGTCCACAACGGCATCGAGTATGGCGACATGCAGATGATCTGTGAGGCCTACCACCTCATGAAGGACCTCCTCGGCCTCAAGCCCGCCGAGATGGGCGAAATCTTCTCCCAGTGGAACAAGGGCGCCCTCGACAGCTTCCTCATCGAAATCACGGCCGACATCCTCAAGCAGAAGGATCCCGTCACCAAGAAGCCCTTCGTCGATGTCGTCCTCGATACCGCCGGCCAGAAGGGCACCGGCAAATGGACCTCGGTCAACGCCCTCGACATGGGCGTCGCCGCTCCGACCATCGCCGAGTCCGTCTTCTCGCGCTGCCTCTCCGCCATCAAGGAAGAGCGCGTCTCCGCCTCCAAGGTCCTCAAAGGCCCGAAACCCAAGAAAGTTTCCCCCGCCAAGAAGAAGGAGCTCATCAAGGCCATCCACGACGCCCTCTACTGCTCGAAGATCTGCTCGTACGCGCAGGGCTTCCAACTGATGCGCCAGGCTCAGATCGAGTACAAGTGGAAGCTCAACTTCGGCCAGATCGCCCAGATCTGGCGCGGCGGTTGCATCATCCGCGCCGCCTTCCTCCAGAAGATCACCGAAGCCTACGCGAAGAACCCGAAGCTCGCGAACCTCCTCCTCGATCCGTACTTCAACAAGACGATCCAGAAGGCCCAGGAAAACTGGCGCAAAGTCGTCAGCCTCGCCGCCGAAAACGGCATTCCCGTCCCCACGTTCGCCTCCTCACTGGCGTACTACGACGGCTACCGCTCGGCCCGTCTCCCGGCCAACTTGCTCCAGGCTCAACGCGACTACTTCGGCGCGCACACCTACGAGCGCGTCGACCAGAAGCGCGGCAAGTTCTTCCACATCGACTGGCCGGAAGCTTCCCGCCCGCAGCTGGAAGCCTGAGCTCCGATTTAGTTTTCAAATACAAAGCCGCGCGATCGAAAGGTCCGCGGCTTTTTTGTGAACGCTTCAAACAACGCAGACCAACGCACCATCGCGTCCATCTGCCGATCATCCCTTCATCACGGAAACCGCACGTCGACGCTCTCGCCTTTGGAGAGGTGGACCGTCTGCTTCGCGGAGCCGTAACAAATCGTCGTTTGTGTGCCATTCACGCTGCTCACTTTGGCGGAGGTCAGACGTCCATCGGCCCAGGCGAGATCAACTTCGAAGCCGCCGCGTGCGCGCAGGCCTTTCACTTCGCCTTCAGGCCACGCTGACGGAAGCGCGGGCAATAAAACGATTTCGTCCACGGTGCTCTGTACAAGCATCTCCGCGATCGCCGCAGCGCCGCCAAAATTTCCATCGATCTGAAATGGCGGATGCGAATCGAAGAGATTCGCGTACGTGCCCCCGCTCCAGCGCTTCTTTTCGGTTTCCCGCGTCGCGGGCTTGAGGTGCGCGCCGAGGATTTTATGCGCGCGGTCGCCGTCGCCCAGGCGCGCCCACATGCCCATCTTGAACGCGAGACTCCATCCCGTGCTGCCGTCGCCGCGAACATCGAGCGATTTGCGCGCGGCTGCGGCGAGCTCCGGCGTTTTGCGCGGATCGATTTCATCGCCCGGATAAAGTCCCCACAGATGCGCGATGTGGCGGTGTTGCGGATCGGCTTCCTTGTATTCTTCGAGCCACTCCATGACGCGGCCATCCGAACCGATGCGCGTGGGCGCGAGTCGCACGATTTTGTTTTTCAACTCGGCGCGCAGCTCTTCATCGGTGCCGAGCGTTTCCGACGCGACGATGCACGCGTTGAAAAGATACCTCAGCAGTTGCATGTCGCTCGTCGGTCCCATGCACACGTGCAACGGCGTCGGATCGTCGCCGAGCAGAAACGCATTTTCCGGCGAGTTCGACGGCGCGGTGACGAGCCATTTGTTTTTCGGCTCCTCGATGAGCATATCGAGATAGAAGAGCGCCGAGCCCTTCATGATCGGATACGCCCACGCGAGAAACTCGCGGTCGTTGGTGAAGAGATAATGCTCCCAAAGATGCTGGCACATCCACGCCGAGCACGAAACCGTCGAACCCCAGCTCGCCGACTCGCCGGGCGATGTGAACCCCCACGGATTCGCGAGCAGGAAAGCCACCCAACCCCGCGCGCCGTAATACGCCTGCGCCGTTTTTGCTCCCGGCTTTTGCAGCGATTCGATCAGGGCAAACAAGGGCTGGTGCAACTCGGAGAGATTGGTGGTCTCCGCCGGCCAATAATTCATCTGCACGTTGATGTTCAGGTGCCAGTCGCCGTTCCACGCGGTCTGGATTTTATCGGCCCAGATGCCCTGGAGATTCGCGGGAAGTCCGCCTGGACGTGACGAGGAAATCAGCAGGTAGCGACCGAAGTTAAAATACAGCGTCGCCAGCGAAGGATCCGGTTTGCCCGCATAAAAATCCTGCAGTCGCGCAGACGTGGTTTTCGCGGCAGCAGCTGTATCCACACCACCAATACGAAGACGCACGCGATCAAAAAATTGCCGGTGATCCGCGATGTGTGCGTCCCGAAGTTCGGCAAATGTTTTCCCAAACGCGTTCGCGAGATCGGCCGCGGCCGCTGCGCGTGGATCCGTCACGCCGCGGCCGGCGAAGGTCTTGATGTCCGTCGCCGCGGCGAGCGTCAGCACCACTTCATCGGCGTCGCGCACGCGCAAGATCGTGCCTTCGACGTCGATCGAGCCGCCACGCGCCGACGCTTTGAGGAGCGCCGCGTAACGCACGCCGTTGGTTCCGCCATAGCCGTCGTTCAGCTGGCCCGACATCCACAATCCATCGGGGCCGGCCGCTTCCACCGTGAAGCGCTCCGGTCGCGAGAGGCGCGCATCGAACGAGATCTGGCCCGCCTTGTCCGCCGCGAGACGAATCACGATCGACTCCGCCGGCTTGCTCACAAACGCCTCGCGAGTGAAACGCACGCCGCCTTGTTCGTACGTCACGCGTCCGATGGCTTCGGCGAGATCAAGTTCGCGGCGATAGTTTTCATGAGGCGCCGACGCCGATGCGTGCGTGAACGTGAGCAGCAAATCGCCCAGTGTCTGATAACAACCGAAAGGCACATTCGCGCCGACGCCGCGCCCCGATCCTTCGCCAGCACAGGTGAAGTTCGCGTTCACGAGCGCTTCGGCTTCCGCGTTTTTTCCTTCGAGCAAAAGTCGTCGGATCTCCGGCAACGCCTTGTGCGCGTCAGGGCGATCGGCCTCCTGCGGCGAGCCCGACCACATGCCGTTTTCATTGAGAACAACCCGTTCGTCGACGATGCCACCGTAGAGCGCTGCGCCGAGCCGGCCATTGCCCAGCGGCGTCGATTCGAAGAGCTGTGTCGCCGGGGCATCGAGCCAGATATAACGGGCCTCGGGTGGGAGCGCTGGCGTTGCACGCGCGGACACGAGCGACAGGGAGAATAGAGACAGAATTGCGGTGCGGCAGAGAAGGGTCGTCATCGGGTTTTGGGAAAGTTGCGGCAACGCCGTGGGCTTTTGAAGTCGCGAATGTGACTGCGCGTCCTTGATGGTGTGCATTCCATGTTCGAGAATTGCCGTTGTCCGTTTGCGCAACGCCGACAGCGTTCTCGCCTCGCATTCCTTAGACGCCTTTATTCATGAAGTCTCCTCTCCTGCCCGCCCTTCTTTCGTTCGCACGTCTGCGTTTTCTCGCGCCCGCGCTTGGCCTGGGTACTTGCCTCGGCTTATTAAGTACCGCTCCGACTTTTATGTACGCAACGACTCAGGAGTCTTCCGTGAGAACATCGCTTCGACTCGACGAGGGCTGGGCCTTTCACCTCGGTGATGCCGCGGGCGCTCAGGGCAAAACCTTCGACGCCTCCGCGTGGAAATCGGTGACGCTTCCCCACGATTGGAGCATCGGCCTGCCGATCGATCCCGACGCGCCGTCGAAAGGTGATGGTGGTTATTTCCCGACGGGCATCGGTTGGTATCGTCACACGTTCTCCGCGCCCGAATCGTGGCGCGACCGGCGCGTTTGGATTGAGTTCGAAGGCGCCTACATGAACACGGAAGTCTGGCTCAATGGCGTCTCCCTCGGCCGCCATCCGTACGGCTACACGCCGTTCTGGTTTGATCTCACACCGCATCTGAAACTCGGCGAAACCAACACGCTCGCAGTCCGCGTGGACAGCCCGGAGCAGCCCAGCTCGCGTTGGTACAATGGCTCCGGTCTCTATCGCCCGGTCCGCCTTCATGTGACGAATGCGGTCCACGCCATCGCCGAAGAAATTTTTGTCGCGACCTCCCAGCTCACCGATCAAGCCGCGGTTGTCCAGGTTCACGTGCCGCTGCGCAATGAAACCGCTTCCGCGCGTGTCGTGGACGTGGAGATTTCGCTGAGTCCCGAAGCGCAACCGTCGCAAATCTCCTCCACGAAGCTCAGCGGCACCCTCGCTGCCAATGGCCGATGGACGCCTGTCGTCAGCCTCGAAGTCCGCGATCCGCGTCCGTGGTCGCCGGAATCGCCATCGCTCTACACCGCCACGATCAAAGTCATCGCGGACGGCAAAGTGGTCGACCTCACGAGCACGCCCTTTGGCATTCGCACGGTTCGCGTCTCCGCCGACCGCGGTTTCGAACTCAACGGCAAGCCCGTCAAAATCAATGGCGGCAATGTTCACCACGACAACGGCCCGCTCGGCGCGGCCGCGTTCGACGCGGCCGAATGGCGCAAGGTGAAGTTGCTGAAATCCGCGGGCTTCAACACCGCCCGCACCGCTCACAATCCGCCCTCGAAAGCGTTCCTCGAGGCGTGCGACCGCCTCGGCCTTCTCGTCATCGACGAGATCTTCGACGGCTGGGAAAAGGGGAAAAACATGCAGGACTACAACGTCTACTTCAGAGAGTGGTGGCGCCACGACGTCACCGCCTGGGTGAAACGCGATCGCAACCACCCGTCCGTGATCATGTGGAGCACGGGCAACGAAATGTTCGAGCGCACCAATGCCGAAGGCCAGCGCATCGCGCGTCAGCTCGCCGATCGTATTCGCGATCTGGATACAACTCGTCCCGTCACCGCCGGCGTGAACGGCGCCGGTGCCGCCGGCAAGTGGTCGCAGCTCGATCCGCTTTTCGCCACGCTCGATGTCGCCGGCTACAACTACGAACTTTATCAACACGCCGACGATCACCAGCGCCTGCCTTCACGCGTGATGATGGCCAGCGAGTCGTATCAAACCGAGGTCTTCACCAACTGGGCCATCACGCAGGATCACGCGTATGTGATCGGCGATGTGGTGTGGAGCGCGCTCGATTATCTTGGCGAAGCGGGCATCGGCCGCGTTTATCCGCCCGATCAAGAGGCGAAAAAACATTGGGAAGGCAGCATGTATCCGTGGCATGGCGCCTACTGCGGCGACATCGACATCACCGGCTGGCGCAAACCCATCTCGTATTATCGCAACATCGTCTGGGACCGTGGCGAAAAACTCTACACCGCCGTGTTCCAGCCCGCCCCCGATGGCAAAGCATGGAACACCACTCCGTGGTCGCTCCCGCCGAGCTTGTCGTCTTGGACGTGGCCCGGCTTGGAAAACACGCCCGTGACCATCGAAGTCTATTCGCGGCACGACGCCGTCCGGCTGCTCGTGAACGGCCACGCGGTCGGCGAACAACCGACCACGCGCGAACAGGGTTTTAAGGCGACGTTTACCACGCCTTACACACCCGGCGAATTGAAGGTCGAAGGTCTGCGCGATGGAAAAGTTGCGGAGACATTTGTCCTTAAAACCGCATCCGAAGCGAAAGCGCTCCGCCTCACGGCCGAGAACTCGAGGATCCGCGCCGATGGACAAGATCTCGCGTTCATCTCGGTCGAAGCCGTCGATGCCAACGGCATCTGGCATCCTGGGGCCACACCTACGGTGACGTTTACCGTCGAAGGCCCCGGCTCGCTCGCCGCGGTGGGCACCGGCGACATGACGTCGATGGAATCGTATCAAGGCGATTCGCGCACGCTCTTCCAAGGCCGCGGCATTGCGATCGTCCGCACAACGAAGTCCGCCGGCGAGATCGTGGTCACCGCGTCAGCGCCAGGCTTCGCGCCTGCGAAGATCACGATCCTTTCCGCGCAGCCCCGCTGATTGCTCCGCGCGATCGTCGAAGTTTCGTTCGGCGGTCGCGCTCACGGTTTCGGCATATTTTTCACCGCAACGCTCCACCGACCGTCGCAGGTGAGTTCGCTGTCGGCATCGAGAAACAGACGCGATGCGGCACGATCGCCTTTGAGCTGCCAATCGAGCCACGCCAGCGCCACGCGCGTGAATTCGCCGCCACCCGGCTGCGCGAACGTGCCCCCGTGGCCGACGTCGAGATTCGTCATCACGATCGGCACATGATTCACCCGCGCGAAATCATCCATCGCATTGGCATACGCGATGTCGGATGGACCGCCCATGATGTAGAGAACCGGCGCATGAAAGTTCAGCAGCGCGTCTTTGCTGAGCGGCGGCATGCCCGGCAGCGGTGAAGGTGCGGGCAGCACGCCGCTATTGCAAATGACCGAGGTGCGAATGCGCGGATCGCCTGAGATCTCGATCGCTTGAAGTCCTCCGCACGACATGCCCATGGCCGCCACTTTCTCGCGATCGAGCCGTTCGAAAAACACACTGCCTTCACGCGCATGCTCTCCGAGTGCCCAGTCCAAGGCGTCGAGCATCTGCGTCGATGACGTCCGTTGCCGCGGAGGATCTTCGCGTTGCCCGAGCTTATTCAACAGGCCGATGCCGAGAACAACATAGCCGTGCGATGCGATCTCGTTGAGGAAGTTTTTGTGCTCGTCCGTCGTGTTCGCGCATGCGCCATTTCCCCAAAGCAAAATCGGCAGCTTACGCTCACCGCGAAATGGCGTCAGATCGCGCGGACGATAAATCGTGATGCCCGGCAATGTGGGATCTTCGGTGACGATCGCCGGATACGGTCCCTTGCCGCCGTCTTCGATCACAACCACACGCGGCTCCGTCGAACTCGATGTGCTAGCCGGCGCGGACACGCCGATCATCCGATACGCCTGCTCCAGGAACCGCGGGTAAAGTTGCTCCGCGCCGTACATGTTGATGTAGAACAGCGCCACAAGATCGTGCTCGGGATCGATGATGTACGCCGTTCCCAGCATGCCGCCCCAGGCGTAGGCCGAGTCGGAAACCGCCGGCACCGGCTTTTTCCCGCGGTGCAGCTCGAACCCGAGCCCAAACTGAAAGTTTTTCTCCGCGCCGCTGTTCTCCGGCAGACGATTGATCGTCGTCATCAGCTCAACTGTATCCGGTTTTAGGATACGACGTCGGTTAAACTCGCCCTTGTTGAGCAGCATCTGGCAAAACTTCGCGTAGTCTTCGATCGGACCGTTCAAACCGATCGCGCCTTCCGCGTAAGTTTGCTCCGCGCTCACCGTGCCTTCGCTGTAGATGTTCAGCCCCGGTTCGAGTTTCCCGTCGACGACTCGATACGCTTTGACGAAACGCTCCAACGATTCCGACGGATAAAACCAATCGGTGTCCTTCATGCCCAGCGGGTCGAGCACCGTTTCCTTCACATATTCGCGCAGCGGTTTTCCGGAAATGCGCTCGATCAGGTAACCCAGCATGTTGGTGCTGATGTGGTACTCCCATCGCGAGCCGGGATCGTACCCCAGCGGATACTTCGCCAACGCGAGCATCTCTTCCTCGAGATACTTGGCGTCGTAATTGCCGCCGCCGGTATGCTGACCGGAAGGTGTCTTCTGAGGAACCGCTCCACCAAAACCAACCGGCGCGTCATTGGTCTTGCGCTCGGCCCGTCGAATCTCGCGCACAAGCCCGGCCCCCAAACCCGACGTGTGACTCATCAAATGAACAAACGTCATCGGCATGGCGACCGGGCGCGTCTCGTAGCTTCCGTCCTCCCGCACTGCGGTCACCACACGATCCGGAATCTCCGGGAAATACTTGGACACCGGATCGTCGATCGACACCAAACCTCGCTCCACCAGCGTCATGAACGCCACTGTCGTGACCGCCTTCGTCTGCGAAAAGAGGACGTAATAATCATCGACCGAGGCTGCGGCGCCGTTCTGCGGATCCCGCCAACCAAACGCCTTGTGAAAAATCACATCGCCGCCCTTCGCCACAAAGGCCGTCACTGCGTTCACCTTTTGGCCGTGCACAAACGACTGCAAAAGCGTATCCATTTTTTGGATATCCTCGGCCTTCACACCTCGGGCTTGAAGGTCGGGAATCTTGTTAAACTGCTGAGGCGCTTCCGCGAAGGCGTGGTTGATCAGCGCGCCGAGACCGATCGCGGCGACTTTCAGGCGGGATAGTTTCATGGGGATAACGGGGTTTGAGGTGAGGCTGAGAAGCGTCCCGCGGGCTCAGACGCCTTGCTTGCGCGCGCGACTCGCTCGACGCGCTCCGCTTCGTTTCCGCTGGGTCGGCACCTGCGCCCGCATGCAGTTCGACGCTTTCACTAGCAATCGACTCAGCGCGGCGAGTTCAGACTTCGTGAAGGCCGCACGAAACACCTCCATCACCGCGCGATGTCGCGTGTGAAGCTTCGCACACAGGCGTCGTCCACTCGCGGTGAGCTTGATCAACCACGAGCGACCGTCTTCCGGATTGCGCCGTCGTTCGATGTAGCGGTCGCCTTCAAGCGTATCCAACACGCCTGTCAGCGTTCCGTTGGGCAGGTGCGTCTGCTCCACGAGCATGCTCACCGTGCAATCGCCCAACTCGTCCAACGCATGCAGCACGCTCGCAAATCCCGGCGCGAGATCGGCAACGCCAACCTCGCGCAACGTGTGTTCGTTGAACTTCCGAAAGTTCAACGCGGCGCGCGCGAGCAGAAACGGAACGTCCTCCAAAAGAGAATGCTCAACCGGCTTGGGGGTGCTTCGGGGCATTGTTTCGAAGTCGAAACAAATGAAGCCGCTGTCAAACGGATTTCCTTCCGACGATGCCGGCTTCGTCGGCGGCAATCGCACTTCGCGCGTGAAGCACCAGGCGCCGGGAGTGGCGGACTCTTCGAAAGTGCCGGCGCTCCGTAGAATCGTCGTCGCGCGCGCATAAAGAAGCCGCGAAGCGACATGGCTTCGCGGCTCGTGATACCGGATCGCGACGCGTGTGCGCCGGGGTAACGCGATCCGGCAAGACGCCTGCCGTCAGAAGAGTTTAAACGCATCCATCGACCACAGCGCTTTGCCCGTGAAATCGAAGAGCGCTTGATTCTCCCAGTTGTTTCCCGAGTTCGCGTTGTAGTTGTCCCAGCCGTTTCCGGACACCGGAGTCCACGTGGCTTCCCAATAGATCACGCCCGCGCCGCGATTATTCGGCACGGAGTTCACGATCGTGAGGATGCGCTTCAACATGTCGTACTGTCCCTGCAACGAGGCCGGATAACCGCTCGTCAACTGCGACGAGAGCCCGATGTTGTTCGGCGTCGAGTCGCCTTCCGAGAGCGTGAAGGGATACGCCGTCTCCACGACCAACACCGGTTTGCCGAAACGACTGGCGGCGTTGTTGAGCGAGGTCTGCAACGCGGCGAGGCTTCCGTGCCAGTAAGGGTAATACGAAACGCCCGTGTAATCCCACGAGATGCCCTGCGCCTTCACATTGTCGAACCACCACTTGATCAACTCCCAGTCGGCGCCTTTCGCGATGTGCAGCACGATCGCGGTCGAATTGTTTGCCGCTTTCGCGCCGTTGATGCCCGAGCGGATGAGCTGGCACAGGTTGGCGAAGTTATAGTTCACCGTGGAGAGACGGCCCTCGTTCCAGAGCATGCCGTCGTTGATCTCGTTGCCGATCTGCACGTAGTCGGCCGGCGTGCCCTGGTTGGCGAGCGCCTTGCAGATGTCGTACGTGTGGTTGTACACGGCGGTGTTGAGCGCGGCTAAGTTGTAATTTTTCCACGCCGCCGGCTTCGTCTGTTTGCCGGGATCGGCCCAGGTGTCGGAATAGTGAAAATCGATGAGCAACTTGTGGCCCCAACTCTTCGCGCGTTTGGCGATCGCTAGCACGCGCGCTTTGTTGTGATAACCGTCGGGAGAATTCACCCAGACTTTCAGGCGAATGGTGTTCACGCCGCCGTGATGCAGGATCTTCAGGGCGTCGTCCTGCCAGCCTGAGGCATAGTAATATTTGCCGCCCTTATCCTCGCTCTTTTTGAGCGAAGAAACGTCGCAGCCTTTTATCCAGATCGCCGCCTGCGAAACAGGCGCCAGTGCGGCCGTCAGCCATGCGGCCAGGGGTATGATGCGGAGTATTTTCATGGGGTATTGGGGGTTCAGCCGTCGCTCGTGCAGAACGACGGAAGGGATGGAACATCACACGGGGTGGACAACAGGAAGGGGGTCGACGCGGGTTCGCTTCGGCGACTCGACGCCCGGCACGGTCAGTGTCGCGCTCAAGGAGCCAGAGCGAGCGCGCAATATGCAGCCGTTGCGTACGGCGATCGGCGAAAGCCTCAGCACGATCGACGCGATGCCGGCTTCGGCGGCCGTTTCTGCAGGTCCCGCCAGTTCCGCGTCGTGAATCGAAAAGACAACCGTATCGACATTTTCGATACAGAGAAAGCCGCGTTCGTCGCGAAACTCCGCATGCGCGATCACGATGTCGCCTTCTCCGTCTTTCGCGGAAACGTCCAAATCGTCGATCACGAGCTTCAGCGTTGCCGGCGTTCCCGGCGTGCCAACGCGATGATTCGCGCACATGCGTCCACCGATAAATCCTCGCGCTTCCAACACACCGGGCGAGAAACGCGGCAGCTCGAAGAGAAAGGGCGGGTGCGGCAGGTATTGCGACATCCATGAACGAGGCGGCTTCTCGCGCCCGATGCACTCTCCGTCGAGCAACAGCTCCACTTCGTCGCAATTGCTGAAGACCCACACGCGAAGATCCGACGCCGGCGTCCAGTGCGAGGCGATAAACACCATCGGTCCGCCAAGTCCGTCCGGCAGTTGCTCCTCCGCATCGCGCTGACTGCGATAAAAAGCCCAGGAGAATTTCGGCACACGAAACACATCCATCACGCCGCAGGCCGCACGCGTCGGATGATAACCGCGGGCGTAATCGAACATGCTCCATTGCCCGTCGAGAACCGCCGGTGAAGAGAGCGTGTCGTTGAGCGCGAGCTGGTGATTAAACGCCTGCTGACGCAGCCCGCGTTCACCGTCCGCACGAAACTGTCGTGAGTGCGTGCGCGCGTCGTACACACCCGCGCCCGTGCGCTGATCGAAACCTTCGTTGGCCGCGTAAAACTCCCAATCGCCATACTCCGCCACCACGAGCGCCTTGTCTCCATTCTCCCAACGGTGAATGCCGCCGTGTTGTCGCGAATGAATGAAGACATCGTAGCGATCCATCCAGCCGCACGTGAACATCTGATCGCCCGGCAGCTCTTCGTGGCCGATCGCGTGGAGCCGGCTCATGAACTCTTCCGGCATGTCCGTTTCGTTGAGCGACAACTCCCACAACACCACGCACGGGTGATTGCGATCGCGACGGATGAGGTCGCGCGCGTTTTGGAAACACGCGTTTTGAAACGCATCGCCGCCGACGTATTGCCAGCCGGGAATCGCGTTCATCACGACGATGCCGAGCTCGTCGCAGGCATCCAGAAAATGCGGCGACTGCGGATAGTGCGAGAGGCGCACATAATCGAAGCCGGCGGCTTTGATGCGCATCGCATCGCGATACTGCGCGGCGCGCGGAAGCGCGTAGCCGACGTAGGGCATTTCTTGATGACGATTCGTGCCGCGCAAACGCAGGCGGCGTCCGTTGAGTTGGAAACCTTCCGAGCGAGAAAACGAAATACGCCGCAGGCCTACGCGCTCCGCCTTCTGATCGAGCAACACGCCCTCGGCATCGAACACCGAGACACGCACCTCGTGCAGGAACGGGGTCTCGATCGACCACAATCTCGGCTGCTCCACGCTCAACTCGAGCTCCGCATGGAAAGCATCGTTTCCATGGGCGACGCGAGCGGGCGACTTCGCGGAAGCGACCGCGGTTGATTCGCCCGCGGGAAAAATCTCGACGCCGATAATCACTTTACGCGCCGTCGGCGTGGTATTGCGCACATGCGCTTTCACCGAGACGCGCGCGCTCTCCTCGGACGCCTCCAACGTGCGCACAAGCAAACCGCCTCCGGCCACCTCGCCCGCAGCGACCGGGTCCGTGAAGTGGATCGGTGGATACACACGCAGCTCCACTTCGCGGTACAAACCGCCGTACCAACAAAAATCCAGATCGGCATATGGCTTGCCGGGCGGCACATCCGGATGATCGCGATTATCGAGGGAAATCGTCAGTTGATGTTCAGCGTCATCGCGCAGCGCCTCCGTCAGATCGACTTCGAACGGCAGATAGCCGCCCTCGTGTCGCGCGAGAATCAACCCGTCGATGGCGACGGTCGCCGTGTGCATCGCCGCGCCCACGAACAGCACCTGACGCGAACCTTCTCCCGCCGCGTGCGCCCGAAGCGCGCGGCGATACACGCATTCGCCAAACCAATGCTGACGTCCGTCGAGATCCGCGCGAAACGGCGTGTGCGGAAGGGAAACTGTTTCCCACGACGATGCGGTCTCCGGCGGAGAAATCCGGCGAAACTGCCAGCCATGGTCCAATGAAAGCCGTTCGGTCATGATGAAGTGATTTGATCACCGCGCCCTCGCCTTCCTCCGCGGAAAAAGGGGCGGCCGCTCGTGGTAGAAATGTTTAATTTTAAATAAAACTCTTTGATTGAAAACGCGCGCAGCTCCGCGGCATGGCTGAGGGTTGTTCGCTTAAGACACCGAATCGCGCTCGATGAGTTGCACCGGCAGCGTCACCTGGCGCGCGGGCACTCGTTGGCCGGAGGTCAGCGCATCGATCATTGCGACGGCTTGTTCGGCCATATCGCGCAGCGGCTCTTCGATGGTGGTGAGCGGGGGATTTTGGATGATGGAAATGCCTTCGTTTTCCCCGCCGATGAGCGAGATGTCCTGCGGCACTTTGAGGCCCATCACATACGTGAGAATGTGCAGACACTCCATCGCCTGAAAACTCGTGCCCGGCGCGTAGATGCTGTCGGCGCCTGCGCGCACGAGTCGGGTGACCGCCGAAAAATGATTCACACCCGGCGCCATCGGCAGCAGCAGGCGATCGTCCGCGGCGACCTTCGCCTCGGAGAGTGCTTTGCGGAAACCTTTCAAGCGTTCGAGAAACGGCGGCGTGTCTCCGCCCATGAACGCGAGGCGCCGCTTGCCGCGCGCGAGAAAATGTTTCGCCGCGAGATAGCCCGACGCGAAGTGATCGGAGCGCACGACGTACTGGCGCGAATCGGCGTCAAACTTGTCCATGTACACGACCGGCAATCGCGTTTCCAACTCCGCGAGCATCGAGCGCAGCCGTTGATCAAACGTCACCGCGATTACACCATCGAGAAATGCACCGGGAAGTTCTTCGAACGGATTCGCGGGCAAGAGCACACCGATGTTGCGACGGGAAAAGGCGAATGAGAGATGCGCAGTCAGGGTGGCGGCGTAACCTTCGATGCGGTCGGTGAACGTCGGTTCGGACAAGATCGCCACCTGGCGCGTGCGCGCGGCGACTTGCGGTTTGAGATTCAACTCCTTTGCCGCGCGGAGGATCCGCTCGCGCGTCTCGGGGCGGACTTTGTCGCGGTTGTTGAGCACGCGGCTGACGGTGCCTGGCGACACCTCGGCAAGACGGGCGAGGTCGTAGATCGTGGCTTTTTTTCCAGAACGCGAAGCAGGCTGCGAGCGGCTCATACCGCCACGTTTGACCGGACGCGCGGACTGCGGCGAATTTTTTATCGAGGGCGATGCAGCGGAATCGGCCATGGGATCACTCGGTGACTTTGCCACGACGCGCTTCCAGCGCATCGCGAATTTCGTACGCCCGCGCACGCGTCAGCGGATAGAACGCGAGCACCGCCATCGCGCCGATCGCCCAGAGCGCGGTCGTGGCGGTGAAGATCACGCGGAGATTAAAGATCGCGCCGGGATCCTGCGCACCTTCGAGCTTCGCATCGAAACCGGCGAAGTTGAGCGCCACGCCCGTGCCAAAGAAAGCGAGCGAGTAACCGGTTTTTTGAAGCCACGAAAAAATCGCGCCAAACATGCCTTCGCGGCGCTGACCATGACGCAGCTCATCGTCGTCGCAGATGTCCGCGAACATCGAGGTCGTGAGAATATTGATCGCGATCCACACCGGGCCGCAGAGCAATGGATCGAGGAGGATTTTCCACGGATTGCCTGGCGTGAAGAGCGTCCATTTTCCGATCGATCCGATCAGCACGAGCACGAAGGTTGCGACGAGCGTGGTGCGTTTTCCGAAACGATTTGCCGCCCAGTTCACCGGGTAAATGCCCAAAATGCCGACAAGCGCGTATCCAGAACTCAGCCACGCCTTCCACACCGAGCCGGCCACCACGTCCCCGCCTTCGACGAAATAAACGAGCAGGTAATAATCGAGGCTGCTCGTGAGCATGCCTGCGATGATCTGGAAGATCATGAGAATCGCCAGGACGCGAAAGGCGGCGTTTTTCCACGCCTCGCGCACACTCGCGACAAAACGCACGCGCGGCTGCTTCGCCGCCTTGCGGAAATAGCGTTCCTTCACGAAGAGCGCGGGGACAACGCCTAGCAGTCCCATCACGACCACCGCGATGCCCCACCCCACCACACGCACGCCCGTCATCACCGTGCCAAACATCGCGAGCTGCGTGAGCGGAAAAATCCACTGATACGCGAACTCTCCGATCTTGCCGAAAAATCCGCCAAACGCGGAGACGCGCGTGCGCTCGCTGTAGTCCGGTGTCATCTCGTAGGTGAGACTCATCAGCGGCACCGAAAAGACCGAAAAACACGTGTAGAACAGCAGCAGCGTCGCGCCGAGATACGCCAGCATCGCGCCCTGGCTCCAATGCGACGGCACCATCCAGATCGCTCCAAACGCGAGCGTTTGCAGAATCGCGCCCACAACGATGAACGGTTTTCGCCGCCCGAAGCGCGACTGGCAGTTGTCCGAAAAATAGCCGACCACCGGATCGACCAGCGCGTCCCAAAAACGCGGCAGCGCCAGCACGAGGCCCAGCAACGCCGGATCGAGCTTCAGGGTCATTTGATAGACGGGAATCGTCAGCCCCTTCACCGCGGCGTTGCCGAAAAACAGCGGGAGAAATCCCGTGCCGAGCGCGGTCTTCTCCCAGAAGCCGACCCGATCCTCCGGCCGCGTCGCGCGCTCGGAGTCGGCGTGCGGCTCAGCGGTGGCAGACGCTGTTTCGGTCGGCGTATTCACGTTTTAAATACGAAACAACGGGAGGCGACGAGGGCGCCGTCTCCCTTGTCGTTTAGAATTTGAAGAGCGCGCTGAAGGTGATCTTGCGGGGCTCTTGCAGACCGATGCGTTCCGGACGCGAGCTGTCCCACCACGCAGTCGTGTAGATCTGGTGATCGTCGTTGTCGAAGACGTTGGAGACATTGAGCTGAAGTTCGACCCACGTGCGGCGTCCGAAGAGGTTGAGCGGGAAGTCGTATCCGAGCGAGGCATCTGCAAGGAAGAGCGATTCGCCTTTGATGACCTTTTCGTTGGCCGCGCCCGGATTATCGATGCCGATGGTGTTGGCGCTTTGGTAACGACCGCCACCGCCAAAGAACAGACCTTTGAGCGGGCCTTCGGACAAACGATAGCGCGTGTAGAGATTGGCGCCGTATTTGCGTTCGCCGCGCGCCGGTTTGCCACTGAAGGAACGCTCGCGGTTGATGTAGTCCATCATCCAGCCGATGTGATTGCCCACGGTGTCCCAATCGCCACCGCCGAGCTCGAAATCATCGCCGCCGGTCGCACGCCAGAAAGCGGTCGTCTCCTCCGCCCAAGTCGCGATTTCGGTCATCACATTTTCCTTCACGACCTCGTTGATCGAGAAGTTGAGACTCACGCGCCAGTTATCGGTTGGATTGGCGACGAGGCTGAGTTCCCAACCTTCCGCGTGGCGATCTTCATAGTACGCATCGGCGATGATGCGACGCGCGTCGGCCTCGGCCGCGGTGATGAGATTCGCGGCGACGAAAGCGGAAAGGATGTTGTCGTTTCGCGCAGTGACATCGCTCTTGATGTTGCCCCACTCCGTCGTGCCTTCGATGTCGGTCGTGTAGTAGCTAACGCTCGCGTAGAGGCGTGAGCCGAGATCGAATTTCACACCGATGTCGTAGCCCTGGCTCTCCGACATTTTCGGGAGCGAACCATCGAGCATCGTCTGGTTGAGATTGGGCAGATCGCGGCTGGTGGAGAAATTGCCGAAGAGCGCGATCGACTTGGTGAAATCGAGGACGGCGCCCGCGGAAAGCGTGTTGGCGGAGAAATCGGCCGACTCGGTTTGTGCCGGCGCCAGAACGATGCGGCCGCCCGCGTCGCGCGTGTTGACGCCCGCCTCGTGTTTCAACTCATCGCGTCTGTATCCAAGAATGGATACAAGGCGATCGTCGAAGAAACGGCTTTGCAGGGCGCCCAGGAACGTATGCTGACGAATCTCGACCTGATCGATGCCTTGATTGGGCGCCCAGCCGCTGGTGAGCGCGCGGCCGGAAATGGGATCGGTCATGTTGACCGGCGTCTGCCACGACGGCACGCGGATGCTGACCGCATCGCCGGGCGTGATGTAGTAGCGGCGGAAAACACGGTTGGAATCGAACTCCGCCTCAGTGGCAAACGGCGCGCCTTCGAAGACCTCGGAGTCTTCGCGACGGTAATAATCGCGCATGCCGTATTCGTAGAGCGCGGCGGCGCGGTGTTTGCCGAACGCGCCGAGATCGCGCTCGTAGGAAAGCGTGCCGCGAAACACATCGATGTCGGTCGTGTTGGTGCGGCGAGTCCAGTTGTTCTCGAGATAGAAACGGCCGGCATTGGGATTCTCTTCCCACGTCGGCAAGTACTGCGACGCGTCGGCCCACAATTCAGTGGCGCCGCCGAGATAGGCGTAGCGCGTGAGATTTCCCGCGTCGGGATCGTATCCAAGAAAGTCCGACGACTGCCGGTTGTAGGAGAGCTCGAAACTGAGCGACGGCGAGATCACGTGTTCATAGGACGCGGTGACCGTGTGATATTCATTTTCGCGCAGGGCGCCGGGACCGCCGGGATTGGCGTGCACGGGGATGATCGCGAGGTGCTGCGCATCCATCGTGAGATGCGACCAGCTTTGATTCGCCGAATAACTGAAAGGCATGCCCTGCCAGTCGAAGAGCGTTTTGGAGTTTTCGGTGTAAACGAGATGCTCGCTCCACGTCTGCGTCACATAATCGCTCTCCGGCCAGCTCCACTGCGCGCCCGAAAAAATCGGGCTGCCCGCGTTTCGCCACGCATAGGTTTGATCGATGACAAGCCAGGGACGCGCGATGTTGTCCTCGACTTTGCCGTACTCGACCTCGGCTTTGAGCACGGCGGCGGAAGAGATCTGCCACTTCGTCGCGAGATGCACGCGACGGTCTTCGTTAAACTCCCATTCGCGCCAAGTCTCGCCCTCGTCGCCGACGGCGTTGAGACGAAACGCAAATTTGCCCGGCACGAGCACTTGGTTGTAATCGAGCGTGGCACGACGACGATCCCAGCTGCCAATCGTGAAACCAACTTCGGTGTCACGCTCGCCGATGATCGCCTGCTTCGTCGTGGTATTGACGATACCGCCCGCCGAACCGAAGCCGAAGAGAATGGCGTTGGGACCGCGCGATTGATCGAGACGGTCGACGTTGAAGAAGTCGGTCGAAGTGCTCCACGCGAAGTAGTTTCGCGCATACGATGCGGGCAGACCGCGGATGCGCAGATTCCACGCGGGGCTGCCCATCAGGGGATTCGCGTTAAAATTCGGCGCCGCATCGCCCACGCTCGGCACGGCGTTGTTTTGAAAGAGAATGACGTCCTTCATGTTCGTCGCGCCGATGTCCTTCAGAAACTCGGGCGTGAGCACGGAGATCGCCGCCGCCGTGTCTTTGAGCTCGGTGTTGAGGCGGCTGCCGGCGAGCGTGTTGCCCGCGAGATAACCGGAGTCTTTCTTCGTGCTGACTTCGAACGGACTGAGGACAACAACTTCGTCGTCGACGGGAGGAGCGGCCGTTTCGGGAACGACTTGAGCAGCGAGACGGGATACAGGGGCAAGACCGCAGGCGAGCGAAAGCGCGGCGGCCGTCAGAGCGGGAGTTCTCATGGGATGCTGGGGTTAAAAGCGATGCACCTCGCGCGAACCTCAGGCGGCATCGTGGCGACACACGGACACAAAATCCGGGCGAAGACACCGATGCGGGGTAAGCGGGGCATTCATACGGGGTGTTTGCGCCGAACGAAACTTAAACAGCGATAATATCAAGTGTTTTATTTTTAATTAAACAGTTTTACTCCATGTGCCACCCGATGGTTCGAAACAAAAAACGCCCCGCGGCGGACCGCGGGGCGTCGAATGGAAAACGATCAAGCTGAACGGTCAGCGAACACGAACTTTGACCGCTTTGACGGCGGAGGCCGGGATGCCGAGTTCGCGCTTGAGCGCGAGCAGACCAGCGATCGTCGCTCCTTTGGCTCCGCGCTTCTGGAAGAAGTCGGCCGGCACTTCGATCAACGCATAACCGTCGCTGTTGATTACTGCCGTCACCCGCACCTGACCATCGCCAGCGAGCTCGATCGTGGCATCGGCGCGACGAGCGCCGGCGACATCGAAGGACGCAGGGAATGCGACGGCGTCGGTGTTGTTCGGCACGATCGACATCATCGAGCCACCGTCGTTCACAGAGAACGAACCTTCAGCGGACACCGTGTCTCCAGTTTCTGAATACACAGCGAGGCTTGGCAGACTCTGGTCATCGCCTCCGAGAACAAGCGTCATCGGTGCATTCGCGGCTTGATCCGCCGACGGCGCCGCGGTCGTACCAAAGAAGCCGGCCGAGTCGCTCGCGCCAGCGCCGAAGCCGGCATTGTCCACGATCTGCACACCGAAAGTCGGTGCACCCGGATCGCTGCCCAAGGAACCGGTGATGGTCACGCCTTCGCCGAAGCTGATCTGCGTGTTCACATTTTCCAGCTTGGTGAAGACCGCTCCGAGGTCCGGCGAAACCTGACGCTCGGTGATGGTGAGCGCCGTGGCGTTTTCCGGAGCTTGCAGGAAGACATAATTGCCGTGGTTTGCGACAAGACCGGAGCCGACGATCTCATACGCGCCGGCGACGCTGGTGAAGGTCGCGGGCGTGGTCCACGCGAGCACACCGGAAGTCGCCGAAGTCAGCGTGTCGCCATTCACGAAACCGACAACCGATCCGGAAACCGCCGGGACAGGCGAACCAAAATCGATCTGCACCGGCGTCGCGACATAAGTAAGCGTCGCAGGCGTGATCGTGAGCGCGCCATCGGCGTAGGTGATGGCGTAGTTGGCCGCGGAGCCTTGCACGAAGCTGGCAGCGCCCGGCGTCAGCGCATAGTTGCCGACATTACTGGCGGCGGTGGCGTTGGACGAAACACTCACGAATGAATCGAGCGCGTCGCCGTTGACCAAGGTGCCCTGCGTCAGCGCAAAGCCTCCCGTCGTCGGATTGGCGCCACCATAAACGCGGCTCTGATCATTCGCCGTGATCGTGATCGCGCGCGGCGTGATCGTCAGCGAGCCCGCTTGATACGTGATCGCGTAGTTGGCCGACGAACCATGCGTGAACGCCGCGAGTCCGGGCATGAGCGAGTAAGCACCCACTCCACTTGCTGGCGTCGCCGAGCTGGTCACCGCGCTCAGACCGAGCGCATCGCCATTGGCGAGGTTGTCCGCGATCACTGCGCCGACGATTGGGTTCGCGTCGCCATACGCGCGGCTTTGATCAACCGCGGTGATGGTCAACGGACGCGGCGCGATGGTCAGCGTACCCGAGGTATACTGGATCTGATAGTTGGAGGCGGAGCCGGTTGCGAAGATCGCGCTGGTAGGCGTGACCGTGTAGCTACCCACCCCGCTGGAGATGGTCGCCGTTGAAACAAAACCGACGCTGCCAAGCGTGTCGCCGTTCACGAGATTGAACGCGGTCGCCGCAGTCGTGGCGGGATCGGCATCACCGTAGAAGCGAGCGAAGTCCTCGATCGTGACCGTGATGGGGCGCGGCGTGATCGTCAGTGCGGTGCCGTTGGTCGTGGCTTGAGCGAACACATAGTTAAGCGCATCGAGTCCGCTGCCATCGATGGCGTACGCACCCACCGAGCTCGTCACGTCAGCGGACGAAGCGAACTGCAACGTGCCGGTCGTGGCGGAAGCAAGCGTGTCGCCATTGCGGAAACCCACCACGGTACCGCCGAAGACGGGGTTCGCGTCACCGTACACACGCGATTGCGGCGTGGCGGTGTAGAACAACGTGGCCGGCGTGACGTTCAGCGTACTGGGAGCATAGGTGATCTGGTAGTTACTCGCAGAACCGCTGGTGAAGTTCGCGCCTGAGCCAGTGAGAACGTACGCGCCGACGTTGCTCGTGATGAGTGCGGGCGTGGCGACATGGATCGACGAAGCGAGTGTATCGCCATTCACCAAGCCGGCGCCGCCGATCGTAAACGAGCCCGAGGTCGGGTTCGCATCGCCGTACACACGCGATTGTGCATCCGGCGTGAGAACGATCGCGCGCGGCGTCACCGTGAGCAGGCCATCGGCATAGCTGATGGTGTAGTTGCTCGCGGAGCCTTGCGTGAACGTCGCCGACGACGGTGTCAGCGTGTAGTTGCCCACGTTGCTCGTGAGCGTCGCGTTACTCGAAACGTCTACGAGCGAGGCGAGCGTGTCGCCGTTAACCAAGCCAGCGCCACCGACGCTGAACGCACCCGTGAGCGGGTTCGCATCGCCATATGCGCGCGACTGCGCATCGGCCGTGAGGGTGATCGCGCGCGGCGTCACCGTGAGAGCGCCATCGGCGTAGCTGATCGTGTAGTTGCTCGCAGAACCTTGCGTGAACGTCGCCGACGATGCGCTCAGCAGATAGTTGCCGACGTTGCTCGTGAGCGTCGCGTCGCTGGTGACATTTACGAGCGAGGCAAGCGTGTCGCCATTGACCAAGCCGGCGCCGCCAACCGTGAACGCGCCCGTGGTCGGATTCGCGTTTCCATACACACGCGATTGGGCATCCGGCGTGATAGTGATCGCGCGCGGCGTGATCGTCAGCGTGCCGTTGGCGTAGCTGATCGAGTAGTTGGACGCGCTGCCTTGCGTGAACGTCGCCGACGAGGGCGTCAGCGTGTAGTTGCCCACGCCGCTCGTGAGCGTCGCGTTACTCGAAACGTCTACGAGCGAGGCGAGCGTGTCGCCATTGACGAGCCCCGCGCCGCCGAGCGTGAAGGCGCCGGTGGTGGGATTCGCGTTGCCATACACACGCGATTGCGCGTCGGCCGTGAGAGTGATCGCACGCGGCGTGATCGTCAGCGCAGTGCTGTTACCAGCCGCCTGCACGAAATGATAATTGCTCGAAGAATAACCGGAGCCGGTGATCGCATATTGGCCGACACCATCCGTCACCGTCGCCGCGGAACTCCAAACAGGAGAGCCGGTGAGCACCGAGATGTCCTGGCCGAGTTTGAAGCCCGTGAGCGTGCCACCGAACGCCGGATTCACGTCACCGTAGGCGCGCGAAGCCGCATGGGCCACATACGTGAGCGGAGCAGTCGTGACCGTGTAGGACACTGCGGTGTCATCGACGAGGAGCGTGTAACTCGGCGACGAAAGGCCACCCAGGTAGCTGAACGTGTGCGCGCCGGCATTGAGGGTGTTGTCGAGAACGCCGCTATATAGCGCGGTGCCCGTAAGGCCGATCGTCGAGATGTCGTCTTCGCTATCGAGGAAGCCCGACGAAACGATATAACCGAGCGAACCCGTCGGCGTGTCGCCGTACACATGGCTCGCGGCGCCGACGATCGTCGCACGCAACGAAAGGGTATTCGAGCCCGCGGTCGCGTAGATGAAGCCATTGCCCGAGAGCGAGATGGATCCCGGCGCGTCGGACGCGTAGGTTTTGCCGTACAAACGGAAGGCAGAGGTCAGACCGCCCTTCTCCGTGTGAACATCGCCGACGAGATCGGGCGTTTTGGAATACACCAACCAGCGCTTGCCCGAGCCAACGGTGAAGACGCCCGCGCCTGCTTGGTTGATAAATTCACCCGCACCTTCCGTGGAGAACACGATGTCACCAACGGTCGCGGCAACCGACGTGCCCGAAGCGAGCGTGATATCACCATTGGAACGCACCGTGATGTCACCCGTCGCGCTCGCGATCGGAGCGGTCACGGAAAGGCCGCCTGCGGAATCATCGATGCGAACGGATCCTTGGGCGGAAACAGCACCGAGCGAGTCGATCGTGTTCGATCCATGCGCGAGCAAGATCTGTCCACCAGCATCGGCCGTGAGCGACGCCGCGCCAACGATCGCTTCGGTTTGCGTGATATCACCACCGGCTTGGAGCGAAAGCGCCTGCCCACCGGCATTGATACCGGAGAGTCCGCCCACCGAACCGATGGCGAAACCGTCGACATCGCGGAAAGCCGCACCAGCGCCGTTGAGCGCGAGCGTGGACGTGTTGTTGTCCGCGCGATCGAGGGTGATCGGGCCGGTCGTGGTGATCGACAGCTGAGGCGCCACAACCGCGCCCGTCTGCGTGATCGCGCCGAGTCCTGTCAGCGAAAACAGCGAGCTCGCGTTGACGCCGGCCAGGATCGTGTTGGAGGCGTCGTTGCGAACGACAATGTCGGAACCGCTGAGGCGGAGCGAACCGAACTGGTTGCCCGTATTCGTCAGTTGGATACCCAAGCTGCCCGCGGACGACGTGCCGGCGGTGAAGCTGGCGGTGCCGTTCACGATGATGCGTGTGCCAGGCGTCTGAACGATGCCCGTCTGTACATCCGCGCCTGTCGTGATCGACGGGGCCTGTGTATTGATCGAGAGCGTGCCGCCGACGGAGTTGCCGGTGTTGTTCAACGTGATGGCCGCACCCGAGATAGGGCCAGACGCGAAGGAGCGATTGGTGGCTTCGCTGATGACCGTGTAGTTACCGGCCTCGGTGATGTCGCCCAAAGTGATGACGCCGGACTGACGCAGCACCGTGTTGACACCGGGGAGCGAGGTCGTGCCCTGTACCAAATTGCCGGCGCCATCGAGCGTCGCGGAAGCGCTGCTAATGGTGAGATCTCCGGCCACCTGCAGGTCCGTCAGCGCCGCCTGCGAAACATTATCGCCTGTCGCGGTGAGGACGAAGTTTCCGCCGATGAGGCTATTGCCGAGAGCGGTCGCAGAAGCGCCGGTATTATTGAAGGTGACATCGCCTCCGGCGTGCGTGGTGACGAGTGCGAGATTTCCCGCAATGGACAGCGGCGCGGTCTGTGTCATCGGACCGGCGGCAGTAAGCGCGACATTGCCCGACGCGGCCAACGGTCCGCTCAACTGAAGCGCCCCAGCCGAGGTCAACGAAAGCGTACCGACATTGGATGCACCGAGATCGGTCGACGCGTTTTCCACGATCTGCACATTACCCCCGGTGAGCGCAAGCGCGCCGAAGGTGTTGGCCGATTCCGTCAACGTGATGGCGTTCGTGCCGGCGTTGAGCGTGACCGGAGCGGAATCCAGGACCCAGGCGGCACCCTGCGTGATGTCGTCCGCTTCGGAGATCTTCACGAGCGAAGGCGTACCCGTAAGCGTGATCGCACCGAAACTATTATTTGTATTCGAAAAATCGATACCAGCATTCGAGCGGAGCGTGAGCGCACCGGTGGTGAGCGCGGCAGACTGACTGATGCCGCCGCCGCCGTGCAGGGTAACCGGAATGGATCCGAAGTTCGTGGCGCCGGAGACCGCCAGCGTGCCCGTGCCATCGGCCCGGCCGATGACGAGATTGCTGAAGGTTGCCGGCAGCCAAGCGAGATCGGCCGCGGTCAGATCGAGCGCGCCTGTATCGAGAGCACCACCGAGGACAACGTTGGCATTTGTCGCGTAAGGACGGAGCGTGAACGCGCCCGTGCCGGTGAGCGCGGCGCCAAAGTCGATCTCGTTCGCAGTGAGCGTGAGATTATGTGAGCCAAGCGTGAACGCGTCGGCGAAAGCGATCGCGCCAGAGGTGGCGACAAGCTCGAGATTGTTGGCGGCGAGCGTCGCAGCTTTGTTGAAGCTCAGCGCCGTGCCCGTCAGCGCACCCGTGATGGAGACCGGACCGTTGTAGGTCTGCGGTCCATTGATGCTGATCGCAGGAAGCGTGACCACCGAGGTATTGTCCACCGTCAAGCCCGTGAGCGACGAGGACAACCCGCCGAGACCGGAGACGGCACCCGCACCGATATCGATCGCGAGCGCGTGCGGCCCCGAGACTCCGCTCGAGAACGAGAGGTTGCTCCCGTGCGAATCCACTGAAAGCGCACCGGTGAGCGTCAGAGAATTCAGGAAAGCGATATTATCGTAGCCGGAAATCGTGAGACCGCCTGCATTGACCGCTCCGTCGAAACGCGTGCCCGACGAACCATCCCCAAGTGTGACGTTTTTCGTGAAGGTCACGGGACTGAAGATGGCAATACCGGAGGCGGTGTTGAGCGTGTCGGCAAACGTCACCATGCCCCCGCCACCAATCGTAAGCGCATAACCGGTGCCATCGCCGAGCGGCGTGGAATTACCGACGCGGCCGGAAAAGGTCTTGAGGCCGGAGCCGCTCGCCAAGCTGAGGTCGTGCGCACCATCCACCGTGCTTGCGAACGTGATCGGCGAATTCGCCGAAACGACGCTGATAGATGCGCCCAAAAGCACCGGGCTGTTGAAAAGGATGGAGCCCGCGGCCGTGCCGACGACATTGCCATTCAGCGTGATGCTGGTGCCTGCAGTCGCGGTGTACGACTGCGGTCCAGCAACGGAAATACCGCCCGTGGGAATCACCGGCGTACTCGACGTGACCGAGAGACTCGTGAGGTCGGAGCTCAGATGATCGAGTCCGGTGATCTGCGCCGTGCCCGCATCGAGCGTAAGCCCAAACGGACCGCTGACGGTGTTGGCGCCTTGGAAGACGAGCGCGGAGTTGTTGGAGCGGATCGTGGCCGGACCATTCTGCAAGAGCACGCCGCCGTTGAAGTTCAATCCATCGTAGCCGGAAATCGTCATGCCACCGGCTTTGCCGAGAGTGACGAGGCCCGTGAAAATGCTGCCGATGTTGCCGTCGGCAAACGTCACGTCGTCGAGGAACGTCACGGGACCGCTGACGGAAAGACCGTTGTTGGCGGAAAGCGTGCTGAAGAACGTCGCTCCTCCCGAGGTGATCTGAAGCGCGGTATTGGCGCTGCTCGTGTTGCCGAGATTACTGACGGCGCCATCGAAGTTCACCAGACCGGAGCCCGCGTTGAGCGTGAGCTGGTTGAGACCACCCACGAGCGTGTCGCGGAAGTTGATCGCGGAGTTGGTGGATTGGATGGAGAGACTCGAACCAAGCGTCACCGGACCATCGAACGTGATCGCGCCAGACGACGTGCTGGTGATGCCGGCCGTGAGCTGAATGCCGGCGGCGGACGTGTACGACTGCGAACCGGCAATCGTCATCTGCGGAACGACGAGCGGGCTGCCCGTGCTCACCGCGAGCGAGCTGCTGATCGGATTCACGCTGGTAAGGCCATTGACCGTACCCGCGACCGACGTGAGCGAGACATCATTGGCGCCGATATTCACACCAGTCGTACCGTTGATGACGGCGACGGTGAAGTTGTCGGCATCGGTGTACGCGAGGGAACCGCCCGAGAAACCTGCGGCGAGGTTCACGATATTGTTCGCGACATTCGTGAGCGTGGCGTTGCCAGTACCCACGAGCAGAAGCGACTGCGCGACGATCGGGCCGATCTGCGTGATGGCGCCGCCAGCGGTGACCGTGAGCGTGCTGGTGATCGAAGACGTGTCGAAGATGAGACCGTTGGCATCGGTGATGTCGGCCGCGGAGGCGGAAACGATTTTCACCGTGCCGAAGTCGCTTTTCGGATTTGCATCGAGCACGATAGCGTTGGTGCCAGCCGTGAGTGTGGTGAGGCCGGGAACCGTCCATGCACCGCCGTCGCTGATGACGTGGTTTTCGGTGACGGAAACATTCTGGCCTGTGAGCGTGAGATCGCCGAGTTGGTTGCTGGCTTGCGTGAGCAGGATGTCGTGCGACTGCGAGTTGAGCGTGATCGGCGTGCTCGTGAGATTCCAGGCAGCCGCCTGCGTGATGTCGCTGTTTTCGGTGATGGAGATCGCGGACGGTGTGCCGCCAAACGCGAGCGCGCCGAGGACGTTGCTCGTGTTGTTGAGCGTGATCGCGTTGGTCGCGGCATTAAGCGTGGTGGTGCCGGTGGTGGTCCAAGCGCCGCCCTGAGTGATGGTATCATTTTCCCTGATGGAAACGGTGCCACCGGTGACGGTGAGGTTACCGAGAATGTTGGACGCGTTGGTGAGCGTGATGGCTTTGTCGTTTTCGGCGACCAGCGTCACGGGCACGCCATTGAGCACCCACGTGGAACCTTGGGTGATGGCGTCGTTCTCCGTGATTTTGACGGAGAGCGGCACGCCATTGGTCGTGGTGATGTGAATATTGCCGAGGACGTTTCCGCTCGTGGACAGGTCGATGTGATGATTGCGGGCATCGAGCGTGACGGGAGCGGTGCCGATCGTCCAAGCAGAGGCCTGCGTGAGATCGGTGTTGTCGGTGATGAGGACCGACGACGGCGTACCGCCGATGGCGATCGCACCGAGACTGTTGCTCAGATTGTCGAGAACGATGGAGCTCGAGCCGGCATTGAGCGTCGTGACGCCAGTGGTGATCCACGGCGTGGCACCATCGGTCAGCGAAGTACTGTCGGTGATGGTGACGTCGTTACCGCGGACATAGAGATTGCCGAGAACGTTGCCGGTCTGCGTGAGAAAGATGTCACCTGCGCCAGCGGTGGTTCCGGTTGCATCGTAACCAACGAGCGAAACAAGCGTGTCCGCACCTGTGCCCGTGGACCAAGCACCCGCGGCGCCCGCATCGTAGATGGCGGCTTTGCCGGCGGTTTCTTTAGCCCAGACGGTGATGTTGTAGCCGTTAGTAGCAGCGCCGCTCACCTGGAGCGGGCCGAGAACGTTATTGGCGTTGGTCAGAGCGATGGAGTACGCGCCGGAGTTGAGCGTAGTAGCGCCATGCGTCGTCCAGGCGGATCCCTGGGTGATTGTATCATTCTCCCGGATACTCACGGCGCCAGGCGTGAGATTGCCGTTGGCGATCTGGGTGATGGTCAGATTGCCGAAACGGTTCGACGCGTTGTCGAGGGTGATGGCCTGGTCGTTGGAGGTGGTGAGGGTGACCGCCGGAAAATAGGTGCTGAGATTCCACGCGGAGGCCTGCGTGATGGCATCGTTTTCGCGGATGTTGACGGTACCCGTGTCAGACGAGAGCGCGATATTGCCGAAGACGTTGTTGGGCTGGCTCAGTGTGATGCCACCTGTGAAATTATTGAAGGTCGCAGCGCCGGAAGTGATGGCGGTGTCGGCGACCTGGGTCAGCGTTCCTGAGCCACGCGAATCGACGAGAAAGGCGCCCGAGATCGTGGAATTACCGAAGACGATGCTGTCGTTATCGTAGATGGTGACATTGTTGCCGGAGGTGATGTCCACCCGGCTGAACTGGTTGTACTGATTATCGAGCGTGATGTTATTACCCGCGCCGGCGTTGAACGTGGCTGTGCCGCCGTTGACGTTGATGTAATAGTTAGCATCGGAACTGCTGGCATCGGTGATGGCTCCGCCCGCGGTAACACTCAGATTTCGCGAGAGGCTGAATGAGTAACCGTTGCCGTAGAGTTCGATGGCGTTGAGGTCGGTGAGGAAAACATCGCGCGCGCCGTTGACGTTGATGCGATAGAAGTTGTTCGCCGCGTTGGTGAGCGTGATGTCCTTCGTGCTCGAGGCGCGGAACATGGCGGTTCCAGGAACGACCAGCGCGCCGGATTGCGTGATGCCGCCATTGGGCGCAGAGATCGAAAGATTGCCGGTAAGCGTCATGCCAGGAATCTCCACGCTGGCGGCATTGTCGTAGCGAAGTGATACGTTTTGAAGCGTACCCACGGTGGCGAGGCCGATGATCTGAGCGGCGTTGGTGCTGGTGTTGCGCAGATAAACATCCTGGTAGGAACCAGCGCCCGACTTCGCGATGGTGACGGAACCGCCGAAGCTGTTTGCCAAACCCGCGTAGGTCGCGTTCAGCGGATCGCTATAGCCAAGGAACAAATTGCTGTTCGCGGCCGTGACGGTGAAGAGTGTGTCGCCCGTCACCAGAAGGCGGGAATCGTAAGGAGAGCTCGAGCTGTAGCTATGCTGACTAATATTTCCACCCGCGGTGACGCTCAAGTTGCCGGAAATCGTGCTGAAGCTCGAAGCAGAATAACCAAATACCAGCGCGTTGGTGTCGTTAATAACGACGTCCTTACCGGAACCGATGCGCAGGTAGTTGAAGTTGTTCGCGGCGGAATCGAGGGTGATGTCGTTCGCGGCGTCGGCCGTGAACTGCGCGTAATTCGGAACAATCAAAGTTCCGCTATCGGTGATCGCACCCGTGGTGCTCACCGTAAGATCGCTGCCCACCGTAGTCGGCCCGAGATCGACCGCACCGCCTGCGTTAATCGTCAGATAACGATTAAGATTCGCGCTGGTGAGGCTCAGACCGTTGATGTCTTTGATGATCGCATAACCGCCCGTGCCGCTGGCGCCAGAGCTGGCGACGCTTAACGTGAGGCCGCCTTGGAAATCATTATTGTTGGAAAGATTGATGTACGGATCGGCGTAGCCGAAACCACCGCTTGTCGCGGTGAGCGAGGCGGTGCCGGCGACGGTGATCGCGCCAGTGGAAGCGACCGGGCCTTTGCTCGTGAAGACGAGGTTGCCGGCGATGTTACTGGTGCCGAAACGGAATGCGTTGGCGTCGTTGAGCGTGACGTTGCCGACATTGGTGAATGCACCGATATTAAGATCGGTCGTGGCACGCGTGAGCGTCACATCGCCGCCTTTCGAATCGATGGTCGTGGTGCCGAGCACCAGAATGTTGCCGACGGTATTAACGACATCGCGCGCGGATGACGTAATGATGTTGAGGTCGCCCGTGATCGTGAGCTCGCCGAGATCGATCTTTCCCGCCGCAGCCCCAGCGGTTCCGCCATTGTGCGTGATCGAAAAATCCTTGGCCGTGATCTGCCCCGTGGAAATAGCGCCACTCGTCGAGCCCGTGCTCATGGTGATGGACACATTGCCCTCGCCGGCATCGATCAAGCTGTTGTTGGTAAAGACCGCCTCGCCCGCGTCGCGTTGAGCACCTGTCGCCGCGGCATCGTTTAAGACGAAGCTGACGTTCGCGTCGTCCGAATAGATGTTCGAATTGATGGTGATGCTACGACCGGCGTGAAACGTGAGCGCACCGCCGACACCAGAGGCGTTGGTCGTGAAGATGGAGCTGTTGATCGTGATGTCGTTGTTCGCCTGAAGAACAACCGTCGTCCCCGCGTTGGTCGCGGCGGTGATCGTGCCGGGTGCGATGATACTATCGCCGGAGAGGTTGTCGGCGAAGGCGTCGACCTCCGTCAGCAGCGCACCGCCGCTGTCGTGCACGACGATATTTTTCGGATCGAACAACACCGAGCCCCCACGTCCATGCGCAGCGCCGGCATCAACGAGACCGACCATCTCCAAAAAACCTTTGCCGGAAATCTCGATGATACCGCCATCACCAGAACCGGCGCCGCCACGAGCGCTGGCAGTGCCTTGGAAACGCGTGAGTCCATCGGACCACACGATCACTTCCCCACCCTTGCCCGACTGAATCGCATCGGCCTGCACACGCGCGTCCGAGCCGACGAAGGTGCGTTGCGCGTTCGCGATGGAAGCGTCGTTGCCTTGGAAACCGCCGCCGATCGCGATGCGACCGCCGCCCGCTTGACCCGATGCATCAACGCGCGCGTCGCCGAACAAACCGACCTTCTCGCCAGTCACGATAATCTCGCCCCCTGTCGCGCCAGCGTCGTTGCCGACCGCCAGGAGCGAGCCGGCGTTTTCCACCACGCCGAGATCGCCGCCATCGAGGAGGATGCGGCCATCGCGCGCGACGAGTGTATTCGCTTCGAGGATACCAGAATTGTTAACAACCGACCCCGTGAGATCGCCGGCTGCGCGCGCGCTGAGGATGGCGAGACCGCCATCGGTTTTGATCAGACCGCGATTAACGACCTGCGCATCGACCGCAGCCGCATCGACCGAAAGATTGATGAGACCGTCGCCTTTGAAATCGAGCGTGACCTTATCGCCCGCGGCGAGCGCGACGGAACCGCCTTCGGCCGTGAGCTCACCGTTGTTGGTGACACGCGGCGAGATGAACGCGATCACGCCACCGTTGCGCGCGGAGAGCGTGCCGTCGTTGACGATCGCGCCCGCACCGTTGCCGCCGGTAAACGTATAGTTGCCCGCGAGAAAATCCGCGTCGGACAGCGCAAGCGTGGACGCCACGATGCCGCCGACATCGACGGACGCGCCGGCGCCGAAATAGACACCGTTGGGATTCACGAGAAACACGCGGCCGTTGGCCTGCAACGAACCGAGCAGCTGTGAGGCATCGCCACCCACCACGCGATTGAGCGCGACGGCATCCGCGCCAGGTTGGTTAAACCGCACGACGCCATCGGCGCCGATGCTGAACGCATTCCATTCCGTGATCAGGCGCTGCGTGGCTTGATCGATGATCAAGCTGTTGCCCTGCTGTGTGAGCGCGGCTTCACCGGCGGTGATACGGCCGCCATCGGGAAGTGTGGTCGGCGCGACCGGTTGCGCATGCGCGAGTGTCGCACAAGCGGCGGCCAATGCCGCCGATGCAAGAAAGCGAGAGGAGGAGAACATGTCGGAGACGTCTAAAATTTTCAGAGAGAGAACTGACCGATCAGCCAGAAGCGGCCGTCGCTATCGCGGCCGTCGGCGTCTTTGCCGAAGTAGGTGCGGCCGTCGTTTTCGCCGATCTTGTGGGCGTAGTTGAGTCGCAGCAGATAGCGTCCGGGCTTGCTCAGGCTGACGCCGAGTCCGCCGCCGGAGAGCCAATAGTTGTTGCTGCGAGTCGCGTTTTGAACCGCGAAGGGCCACGGCTCTTTGTTGAGCGTCACATGACCGGCATCGAAAAATGCCGAGAACTGCAACGCGCCAACTTCCCACTCGAGCGGCAAGTCGTGACGCACTTCCAACGTGAGCAGATGCGCGTCATCGCCCGACGCTTCGCCAACCGGATACGCGCGCACGCCGTAGGGTCCGCCGAGGCTCATCTTTTCGCCCGAGTCCAAATTCCCCGAGGCGAACTGACCTTGATAAGAACCAAACGCAGTCAAGCGCGGTGCGACGCGCTGAAGTCGGCTCGCGCCGAGATTGATGCGATGAAATCCACCCGAAGTGCCGGCGGTGGCACGATCGACACGCTCGTTGGCTTTGTTGCCGGAGAGATCGAGATGACCAAACGTGCCCGAGAGCGATGCAGTCGTGAGACCTCCGCCGAGAAACCTGTCCTGCGCAGTCAGCGAGAGGCCGAGATGCACGTTGTGCGTGTTTTTCGCGCGAATCTCGAAACCGAGCATGTCGTCGCGCAGCGCTTTGAAATCATAGCCGAGCGTCGCGCCGAGATTGAAACTGCGACGGCGAATGAGGGTTTGCGAAAGCCAGGTGTTGATCGTGTGCGCGGTGCCTTCGGCTTCGAGCGACTTGAGTCCATCGATAAGCTCGTAACGCATCGCCGTGTACGCGATGCCGCCGCGCAAACCGCGTTGACCCAGCGGACGCGTGTAGGAAGCGCGCGCCTGCAACAAACCTTCGGCGCCGGAAATCATCACCGTGCCTTGATCGCCGATGCGCAAAGGATCGTTGATCGAGAGCAGCGCGTTTCCGCGCCATGCGCCGGTGTAGCGATTGCCGTAGTTGTCGGCCCAGAGGCTGCCAGTGAAGAGCTTGTCCTCATGGATATCGAGAACGAGACGCGTGGTGCCCGGCGCGGAACCTTGCTCGAGAACCGCCTTGGCGGAAACGCCGGGAAATTCGTTGAGGAGCAAGAGCACGCGCTCGAGATCGCGCTCATTGAGCGGACGTCCCGCGGGCACATAACTCTCGGTGATGGTGCGCACGAGATGCGGCGAAAGACGCGAGTCGTTGGTCTTCACCTCCACCGTGCTGTCCACCTTGGCTTGCAGGATCGCGATTTGCACCGTGCCGCCGGTGACGTCCTGCCGGGGCAAGTACGCGCGGGCCAGGAAGAAGCCTTTGGACTTCAACCGCACCGTGATCTCCGCGACGAGCATCTGCAGATCGGTGATGCCTACCTCCTTTTTGAGCAGACTCGCCGCCATCGCTTGCAGCTCGCTCTCGGCGATCAAGTCCGCGTGGCCTTGAAACTCGAAACGCTTCACTTCGAGTTTCACTCCACTGTCGACCGCTGGCTGCGGCACCGCCGTGGTCTCCGTTTCAGCTGCAGGCAGACGAGGCGGCAGCGGTTGTTGGATCGATTGATCGCGCAGCAAACCGCCGGCGTCGGGGATGTCTGCACGAAGCGAGAGGACGAGACCGGCAAAAAATGCGGTACTCGCGAGGAAGCGATGTCGAATCATGGGATTGGCTGCGCCCAAAGGCGTATAAGATGGTCGCGCTTTTCATCGGCGCCCCCGGCGCTCGCTAAAGCGGGTTTTTAAAAAACCTCGCCGCGCATGTCCCCCCCCCAATACGTGCTATTTGCAACGCTCGCGCCTCCCTAGCGCGCATGAATCACATAAATAAATTACAGAAAACTACTTACGATGTTAGCCACCAGCCGCCTCCAACTTTGCACAATTTCAGTTCGTGCGCCAAACCGCACAACTCACTGTTATATGCACGATTAACAGCATGAACATTATTCATGTCAGCCAGCTCACGCGAGCATATTTTTTATGTGCTCCACTGGCATTCGCGCGTTCTGCCCGGCGTGAATTTTCGACAGAAAATGCATAGTCGCGGCCGCCAAGCAGCCGGCGTCGGCTGAGGGCCGGGCGGGCACGAGCCGCACGGCCCGCTCGGCGGACGGGGCCCGCCGCCGCGCAGAGTCACGGGCTCATCCGCGCTTTTCTGCACAAAAAAGCGCCCGGAGAGATCCGGGCGCTTTGTAGTGAAAAGATGGATACGTGGTGTTGGTCTTAGAAAGAAACCTTCACTCCGAGATTCCACGAGATCGGCGGGCCGAGGAAAACCTCGGCGCGTTGCGCACTGTGCGACGGCGCGCTGGAGATCGCTTCGAACTGACTGTTGTCGGTGGCGTCAGCGACGTAGGTTTCGTCCAGCACGTTAAACACATGGGCAAACACGCTCACGTCGAAACGGCGCGAGCGGATCGGCAGGTTGTAGTTCACGTGGAGGTCGTAGACGGTGTACGCGGGAATCTTCCATGCCTGTCCGCGATCGCTCACACTCGTGCGCGTGGCGGGATCGAAGTCCGACCAGTAGCGGCTGTACCAGCGGCCCTGCGCTTTCACGGAGAGCCCGCGAACCGGGAAGAACGTTACCGCATACGCGACCTGGCTTTGCGGCGCGTCGCCGACTTTGAGGTCTTTGATGTACACGCGGGAAGTGGTCGGAATGCGGTCGCCGGAGCTCAGCGAAAACGCTTCACCAACGACGTCGTCGGTGTAAACCCAGTCGCCAAACGAAGCGGCCGCATCGAAGCGCACCCAGCGGCGTGGCTGCCAGGCGCTTTCGATTTCAATACCTTCGTAGATCGAGTTCATCCCGCGCAGGTAGGTGACGACTTCTGTCGTGGCGTTCACGTTGGTGTTGGTACGGTCCTTCCATTCCGTGTGATAGAGGCTGGCCGAGATGTTAAACGAGCGGCCCGGTGTCTGGTAGCGCACGCCGGCTTCGTACGAGACGAAGGTTTCGTTGCCGCTATCCACCATGACGCCGACGGTGTCGTTGATCACGCCGTCGAAGATCGGCACCTTGTCCACCCAGCCGGCGTTCACGAACACACCGATGTCGTTTGTAATGGAATATTGGATACCACCCTTGAACTGATGTCCCTCGATGCCGTCGGATTTCAGCTTGAACTCACCGCCGTCGTCAGCGCGGCGGAAGTGATCGGTGAAACCGTATTTGATCCATGAATACCCGTAAACGAGGAAGGTCGTGATCGGACCGGATTCGTACTGACCTTGGATAAAGCTGCCGAGCCAGTCGATGGTGTTGGTATTGTTGTAATCCACCTTGTCACCGAGCCCGAGCCGCGTGCTGGCGCCATCCGCCCAGAAGTCGCTGGATTGAGCAGCCGTGGGCAGATAATAGTCACCGCCGAGCAGATCGCGGACTTCGCGAAAGTGCGCGATTTCCGCCGTGCGCCAATCGAGGCCCGTCGTGAGTTTCACTTCCGGTGTAAGCTGATAGCTCAGTTTGGAAACCGCGCCGAATTGATCCTGATTGTTGACGCTGTTGCGGAGGATGCCGAGCGAGCGGCCCGGAGTTTTGGAGGTGCCGTTGGCGGCCACGGAGCCGCGATTACTTTCGATCGTGCGATCCCAGTCGATGTTGCTGCCGTAGAGCGGATGCGAGTTGGCGTAGCGTGCGAAGGCCGCGCTGCTGGAACCGTTGTTCAACGTGCCGGAGCTGCCGCCGCGTCCGCCGGAGTAATAAAAAACCGTCGTCAGATTCAGATCTTCGGTCAACTTCGCGTACCAGTTCAGATTGATCTGCGGCTTGTGGAAGTAGTTCACGCTTTCGTTGAGGAAGTCGGAGTCGTGGCGCGAGTGTAGTTTGCCCCAGTAATATTGCTGCCCGCCGTAGCTGGAGCTAACGGGCGCATAGTTCGGATTGAAATCCTGGCCGGCGTTGATGGGACCGACCGCGAGCGCCGCCTGAATCTCCGCATCGGTATAGCCAAGCTTGCGCGCATAATTGGCATCGTAAGCCGCGATGTTGGACGCGAAACGGCGTTGGCCGTGCTCCTGTGGAGAACCTACGGCGAAGACTTCGAGGCGATGGTTGGCATTTATCTTCCAACTCGCGCCGACGTAATAACCCAGTCCTTCGGTCCAAGCGCCGCGCGGATTGCCATCGCCCATTTTCGCAACTGCGCCGACGGTGACCGCAAATTTGCCCGCGAGCAGACCGGTGTTGTAGGCGCCTGTGACTTTATAAAACGCATCGGCGCCCGCTTCGAACTTCACCGAACCCCCGCGCTCCGAGGCCGCAGGGTCCGTGATGATGTTCATCGTGCCGCCGATCGAAGGCGTGGGGAGCGTCACATTGCTCAAGCCGCGCTGGACCTGAATCGTGCTGGTGACGTCGCCGAGTGCGTCCCAGTTCGACCAGTACAACCAGCCGTTCTCGATGTCGTTTGTGGGAACGCCGTTGATCAAAATAGCGACGTTGCGCTGGCTAAATCCGCGCACGTTTACGCGTGCATCGCCCGCGGCACCGCCATCGGTCGTGGAGTAAACGGACGGCGTCGTGTTGAGCGCCAGCGGGATGTCGCGCGACGCGAGTTCGTTAGCGAGCCGCTCCTTGCCGACTTCGGTGAAAGCAACCGGCGTTTTTCCCGGGATCGCCTGATCCGAGAACGCCTTCATGTCATTAACCTCAAATGCAGACAGCTGCACAACTTCCTCGTCCGGCGGCTCCGGTGGAGTGGGAGGAGCCGGGGGCTGCGGCGGCTGGGCGTGCGCGGCGAGCGAGAGGGCTCCACCGACTACGGACAAACGGTACAGATTCGCGCGTGATAGACGCATGTTGTGACGGGTTGAAGGATGACATCCCTCACATCGCGAAACCGTGGATGGCCTCGCGGCGGTGATGCCGTGCCAGCGATTCGTCGTCCGGGAGACGAGTCAAGCCACCGACATCGACAAAGGATGGTTGAAGGTAAAGTTCACCTCGGCGTCACGTAGCAGCAGCTAGCACGCCGGGTTTTCGCGCACACCAAAGATTTTCGCGCAGGCCGCGCATTTCCGTCTCAACCGCCCGACGGATCGCTTAACGAGCACCGGCCACACGGGCCGCCACCTCACGCCAGATCGCGAGCAACGCCTGAAAATCCGCTTCGCGCGTCGTGCTGCGGATGCGGTGGTCAAATTTATCCGCTTCGCGCAACTCCCTCTCCGCCGTCTGCATGCGGCGCTCGATCTCGGCTTCGCTATCCTGGCCGCGCGCGACCATGCGTTTGCGCAGCTCCGCCATCGGCACGTCGATGAACACCGTGGCAAGATGTTTCGCCAGCAACGGATTGGCCGCGGCGGCGCGCCGGAAATTCTCCACGCCTTGCACGTCCACGTTGATGATCAGGCTGCGCCCTTGCGCCAGCGGATCGAGCACCGCGGAAGCGAGCGTGCCATAGCGGTTTTTTTGGTGCACCCACGCCCACTCGAGAAAGGCGCCTTCGGCGATCTTCGCGTCGAACTCCTCCGGAGTCAGAAAATGATAATGCACGCCGCGCACTTCACCCGGCCGCGGATCGCGCGTCGTCGCCGTCACCACACGCGAAAAACCAGGGACTTCCGCGACCATACGGTCGCACAGCGTGGTTTTTCCCGAGCCGGCAGGACCGGCGATCACCAGCAGAACAGGAGCGCTCAAAGCGTCGGTAGTGACAGCGGTGGACGACGACATGGTATTCAAATTTTCAATACGTAAACGCCGTCGCGACGAGCAACAGTCCGTAGCCCAGCAGAGCGCCCCCCAACGCCTTCGCCCGCTGCGGACGCGAAAACAACCAATGGAAAAAGTCGCGCAGGCGATACGGCACCGCGCCCACGTACAGCGCCAGCGCCACCGCCAGATACACGATCGTCACCATAAACAACCGTTGCGGCAGATCGTATTCGCCGTACGCGGCCATCAACAACGGCCACGCGCCCAACAAGGTCACGATCGCGAGTCCGCGCACCGCCAGGAAATCCGGCAGGTAATAAAACGCCAGCAACGCCAGCGCGCCGAAACCGACCATCAGCGGACGCGGCGATTTCGCCAGGATCAGATCCGCTTCAGGCAATCCCGCGAGCACGTACAAAAACCAGATCGCGCCACCGCCGAAAAAGACCACCGCGGCCACACGTGAGCGCGGCAGCGACTTGAACATCGAAACGACGGCCGAGTTTCCGGTCAGAAACAACGCCCCGAGCGCGATGAGCAAAAGTCCGGGCAATACCGTGGCAGTGGTGAGCGTCATAAAAAAGGATCTCCTTACTTCCCTTCCCCGCCAGCTTTCGCAAGGCCATATGCCAGCGCCCGGTGCACCAGGCGTGCGGAGCGTCGTTCGATCGGTGCGTACATGCGGCAAACTCGCGCCTCAACGCGTCGCGGCATCCACGCCGCTGAGCACCAGCTCGCCATACAGCGAACTCACCGACGCGCGCTCGATACGCAACGGCACCAGCTGACCGATCAACCGCGGATCGGCATCAAAAATCGCCACGCGATTTCCGCGCGTGCGACCGGTGAAGCGGCGACCGGTTTTGTCAGGACCTTCCACGAGCACTTCCTCGATCTTGCCGATGAGTTGGGCGCTACGGCGCAACGAGTTCTGACGCAGGATCTCGAGCAGCACCTGGTTGCGATGTTCTTTCACATCGTCGGGAATCTGATCGCCCATCGACGCCGCCGGCGTGCCGCTGCGTATGGAATATTTGAATACATACGCCATGTCGTAGTTGCACGCTTCGAAAAGTTCGCGGGTTTGCTCAAAATCTTCGTCGGTCTCGCCGGGGAAGCCGACAATCACATCGGTCGAGAAATACATGTCAGGCTTCACCGCCCGCAGCGCCTCCACGATCTCGCGGTAACGTTCGCGCGTGTAGGGCCTGTTCATCGCGCGCAGGATGCGGTTGCTGCCGCTTTGCATCGGCAGGTGCACGTATTCGCACAACTTCGGCAAACGGCCATACGCTTCGACGAGGTCTTGCTTAAATCCGCGCGGATGCGGCGACGTGAAACGGATGCGTTCAATCCCTTCGATCTCGTGCACGCGTTCGATCAACTGCGTGAAGGGCGAGATCCCTCCCGTGTGCGTGTAATCACGGCGGCCGTAACTCGTCACGATCTGGCCGAGCAGCGTGATTTCCTTCACACCGCGCGCCGCGAGCTGGCGACACTCCGCCACGATCTCGTCCATCGGACGCGAACGTTCGTCACCACGCGTCTTCGGCACGATGCAGAACGCGCAATCCATGTTGCAGCCCTGCTGGATCGAAACAAACGCGCTCACCTGCGGCACCGGTCCGTCGAGTTCGAGGTGATCCTTGATCGCGTTTTGCGAACCCGGCTCCTCGGCGATATCGACGATCGTCTCCGGAATCGGCACGCCGGCATTTCGCGCCGCGCGCAGATTGTCGAGATAGTCGGGCACTTGGTGAAACTTCTGCGTGCCGACGATCAGGTCCACATCGGGCAACTTATCCAGCAGCTCGGCACCGCGGTTTTGCGCCATGCAGCCGAGGATACCGAGCACGAAATCCGGATTCTTCTTTTTGCGATGCTGCACGTAGGCCGCTTTGCCGATCGCCTTTTGTTCGGCCGCGTCGCGCACGCTGCAGGTGTTCAACAACATCACGTCGCAATCGTCTTCCGAGTTCACGATGCGATAACCCCGCGCGCGCAGCATCGCCGCGACGGCTTCGCTGTCGCGTTCGTTCATCTGGCATCCGTAGGTTTTGATGTAGACCCGATTCATCCGGCAAATCCCCGCGCGCCGCAGGGAACGGTCTTAGCTAAGGACGCCGCTCCGAGGGTCAAACGGGAAAGCGGCCCGCACCATCCGCATCGCGTCAGCGATCCGCGTTCAGCTCCGCAAATACCGGCTGCTCCGTGACGTCCAGACGACGCATGCGCAACGCGAGCGTTCGCGGATCGGTTTTCCCCTCGGCGTCGCGCGGACTCGCCGCACCGCCTGCATTCTTGAGCACAATCACATGCGGGCTCGCGCTTCCCGGCAATCGCAGCGAAAACGAGGCGCTCTTTTCGGCAAACGGCACCTCCCACGTTTCATCGCCCACCCGCACGATCAACGGTCCCGTCGCGACCGGCCGATAACGCGCGGCAATGTGGACGTTGAGAAAAAGCGGCTGCGCGGAATCGACTTCGAGCCGAACCTCACCATCGGTCCACCCGAGGCCGGTGTCCGCTTCCCATCCATAAAAGCCCGTGAAAATTCCCCAACGATAAGCCGCACGCCACGGCGCATCGATGTCGTTTGCACGCGTCCACACGACTCCCGCAGGCGCCGGCGTGAGGGTCGCGTGGCTAAATTTGTAGGACAACAAACGCATGTCCTCGGGCGGATGGATCGGCACCGCTCCTGTCGTACTGCGCATGGAGAGCGTCTGCTCACCTGCGCCGATCGGGAGCGATATCGTTTCCGTCAGATACCCAGCGGTCTCACGGCCCTTCGATTGCTGATGTTCGAACTCGATGCCGGCATCCGCCGGGAGTCCGGACGCTTTTTGCACAACGCGCAGATTCAACCAACCCGACGCCGGATTGTGTATCCATAAAGTGGATTCATCGGCCATCCAGCAGCCGTCGTCATCGTGCGTCGCGGTATGCAGCCACAGACTCCTCGGTTCATCCCGCCAGGGCTGCCACGCCCGCGATTCGGCCTGCGCAAAAAACGACAGCCGTCGCTCACGCAACCAACGCAGTTTGCCGTCTAGATCATTGCTTTCGCCCCAGGGATGGATTTTGCGCCCGATCAGACGATCCGCTTCGCGAAAATCACTCGTCCGTAAAAACGCGGAGACCCACGCCATTTTTCCCGCGGTCGATTCCGCCAGCGCCTGCCGTGCCCGATCGCTCAATCCCGCCGTGCCCGGCCAATCCGCGGTCGGGCGTTTCAGCATATTCGCAAACGGCGCCAAACTCATCAGAAGCACGGCCACAACTCCCGCGCGCCGCAGGAGTATCCATTTTCTCGATACGCTCCACAGATAAATCCCCAGCCAGAGCGGCACGAGCAACGTCACATAACGCGAGACCATGCCCGCCGCGATATTGAGATGAATCCTTCCAACCGCCGTGAATGCGGCGAACGCCAAGCCCGCGCCCACGAGCAGCAGGACGACGTCATCGCCTCGCGCGCTCTTCCCTCGCAACCAGCGCCAGCCAGTCACCGCGCCGATGAACACGCTCGCGATCAACAGCACGCCACCGATCAGATAAACCGCCGCGGTCGTCGTTTCCGCGCCCGCCGGATGCGCCAGCATCAGCGCGAGAAAACGCACATAATCGAACAGCGGTTCGTGCGGGAATCGATAGCCGTCACTCGCGGGATCAAATCGATACCCAACCGAAAACCCCCACCATCCCGCCGCGACAATGACGACACCGATCGCTGCTGCGATGACCTCGTCCCGCGCCTTCGTCCAGAGCGCACGCACCAGCGCCATCACTAAAAACACCGTCAGCACCATGCCCGCGAAGATCGCAAAGCCGGTGAAAATCGCACACACCGCGAGCAGCGCCGCGACCGGCAACCGAACTTTCGTTCGTTCATCGAGCCACACATGCGCCGCCAATAAAATCAGCATCAGCGGAAACACGCTGTGCGACGCATTGGGCACTTCGATCACACTGCCCCATTGCTCCAGCGTCAGAATCAACAGCGGAATCGAAACATCGACGGCGCTCAATTTACCGGTGACGCGCTTCTTCAAACTCAACGCGAGCACGACAGAAACCGTGAGCAAAAACACCATCCACAAGCTCTCGATGCGAGAGTCCCACCCGCTCGCCGCCATCACCCAAGAACTGAGCACAAACCCCAGGCCCTGCCGATGCGGGCCATGTTGAAGACGGAACAACGCGGTCCAGCCTTCGTCTTCAAAGAGCGGATTAAAATAATCCCACTGATCCCACATCGGCACGTTCACTTGGAACCGCGCAACCGCCGCCACCCAGTTCGCGACGAGCAGCAGCGTCACCGTCGTCAAAAACCAGAAAACGCCGCGCGGACAGCAGTTATCGCGTTTCGCAGGTTGAGGTTTTTCCGGCATCCCGCCGGTCTCTCGCGATCGATCAAAAAGGCGAGAGAAAATCCGCCTGCTTCTCTCCTACTCAAGTCGCCGCGAGTGCTTTGCGAAGAGAGGCTTAAACGCCGAAAAGAGAGTTTCCCTTTTCCGGCTCCGAACTGATGTTCCGTCCTCCTGTCCATCGCCAGCCATGCGATTTCCGAGCTTCACCGTTTCCGGGCTGGCCGCCCTGCTCGCACTGACGGCGTATCCATTATTTGGAGACACCGAGAAGGCGCCTGCCCGTAGCGATACCGATCGCGCCGCACAGCCCGCCGCGTCCGCCTCCGCCGAGTTCGATGCGCTGTACGAGTTTGGTCGTCAGCTTTTCGACGACTACGCGCCCGACTCGATCAAAGAGCACTACGAGTTCGTATCGCAGGAACAATGGAATGCCTTCGTCGCGCGTCTCCAACAGTCGCTCACCGCCGGCTCCGTCGAAGAACTCGCCGCGCTGGAGCCCGACGCTCGCCGCACCCTCGCCGCGCTGCGGCTCATGCCAAACTACGACGAATACGCCGACTGGCTCGCCGAGCGGCTGGACTTGATCGAGACCGCGGGCATCGCGCTGCGCACGCCCGCCGCTCCGCGCAAAGCCCCCACGACCACCCCGCCGTCCGCCACCGCGCCCTCTACGCCTTCGCCTGAAAATCCTCCGGCCGAGGTCGCGCCTGCAGAGCCGCGCCCGCCCATTCCTTATTACGATGTGTGGCTCGAACGCATGCGTGCGCGTCCGAAGCCCAAACGCGCCGATGAACTCATGCCGGTGCTCAAAATGATTTTCGCCGCGGAAGGTCTGCCGCCCGAGTTGGCGTGGCTCGCCGAGGTCGAGTCATCGCTCAATCCGTCCGCCCGCAGTCCTGTCGGAGCCCGCGGTCTTTACCAACTCATGCCACTCATCGCGCGCGCATACGGCCTGCGCACATTTCCTTTCGATGAACGTCTGCAGCCGGGGAAAAACGCCCGTGCCGCCGCCAAGTTTCTTCGCCGTCTTCACGATCGCTTCGACTCCTGGCCTCTCGCGCTCGCCGCCTACAATGCCGGCGAAGGACGCATCGCCGTCGCCATCAAGAAAACCGGCTCGCGCGAATTCGCCGACATCGTGGAGCTGCTTCCCGCCGAGACGCGCATGTACGTGCCCAAGGTTCTCGCAACGCTCGCCGTGCGAGAAAAAAATCTTCCCGACGCGCTCACGGTTCCGCCGACACCGGTCGTCAGCGTTTCCGCGATCATCGCGCCGCCGGCCGCTGTCTCAGTTCCGTGAATACATGGTCGCTCGATAAAAGCGGGATCGGCCCTGCGTTATTTTTCCTTCGCACTTGTTCTTCTCGCCGCTTTCCTGCCGCCCATGGGCTTCTTCGACCGCTTCGCCTCCAAAAAAGATTCCAACCAGCCGTCTCCCCTCCCGCCCGCGAACGGCAATGGTGATCTCACCTCGCCGCCTTCGCCCGAGATCGCGCCGGAAAGCCCTGCGTCGGGTGTGAAAGCGCGCCTGCTCGCCGCCCGCGAAAAGCTCGAGGCCAAGGATCTCGCCGGCGCCATGGCGATCTACGAAGACCTTTTGCGCACCGCGGGCGATCGTCCCGATGTCCTCGTCACGCTCTCCGGCGATCTCGGCTCCTGCGGTTATGTCGAACAAATCGTCGAGCTCATCGCACCGCGCTACGATGCGGAGCGTCACGGTCCGGCCACCGGCATCAATCTCCTCCAAGCTTATCTCGCCACGCGCAACACCGGCGCCGCGCAGCATCTGCTCGACATCCTTTTTTCGCTTCAACGTCCCGAGCTCGAAGAACGTCTCTACGGTTTCTCCAACGTACTCGCGGAACTTCTCGAATTGGAACGCCGCGGCGAACTGCCTTCCGCGCCCGCCGCGAATCCCGCCGGCGCTGTGCCCGCCGCGCCCGAGAAGAAAATGATCAGCCTCGTCAGCATCAGCCGTCCGATCTGGGCCTACGGTTTGGAAGAGGTCGCCGGGGTGCTACCCCCCGCCAAACAGGGCCGGCTGCGCCGCGTCGCGTTCGGTCAGCTCGCGTTGCTCAACACACCCGATTTCGAGACGCGCATGAAACAGCCGGAGGATCCGATCGCGCGCCTCACGCGCGGCATTCCCCTCTGGCTCGCGGAGACGCTGTATTTCGCGCCGCACTACGCGCCCATCGCCGCCCTCGGCATGCTCGGCAAAGATCATTACGCGATTTTCCCGGTCGAATGGACGGCCGACAACATCCGCCAGCTCGTCGACACCGCGTCGGACGGACTCGACTACGTTTTCACCGGCGCGCTCAAACATCAGAACGACGACTTCGAACTCATCTTGCGCGTGTGGGAGGTGAAAAAGTTCCGCGAACGAAAACAGTTCATCGCCCGTTGGACGCCTGCCACGGCCGACGCCGAACTCGGAAAACTTCACGAGACCATTCGCCTCTTCATGGAATGGCAGGCGTATCCCGGCGGCCCCGCTTACACGCCGCCGACCAATCCCCTCGCCTGGTGCGACACGCTCGGCGCTTCCGCGTCCGTCTTCCTCGCCGACAAAGGCGTGTTGCCCTCGGAGCAGATCGCCAATCCAGCGGAGACTTTCGCCGCCGTCGCCGGACGCGCCGCGACCTCCGAAAAAGACACGCTCGCATGGCTCACCCTGCGCGATCGCGCCGCGCGTATTGGACTTTCGAATACACTCCCCGCGGCGCCCGCACTGGTCGAAACGCCGCTCACGCTGCAGGCACGCGAAGCACTCGGACTGCTCTAGGAGCGTCGCGGCTCCTCCACGGAAGGGACAATGCGTTATCAGCTCGCGGCCGCGAGCTGCCCGCAACCGGCGGCGATATCGATGCCGCGGCGCTGACGCACCGTGCTCGGCAGACCGTACTGCGCGAGAATCGCCTGAAAGCGTTTCGCCGCCTCCGTTCGCGCCGGCGTGCCCGCGTATCCAGAAGTTGGATTCAGCGGGATCAGGTTCACCTGCGACTCCATGCCGGCCAGCAGACGGCCGACGGCGTGGGCGTGTTCTTCGGAATCGTTTTCACCTTCGATTAGCGTCCACTCGAAGAAGATCTCCTGCCCCGTTTTCGCGATGTAGTAGCGGCAGGCATCCATCAACTCGTCGAGCGGCCAGCGCCTCGCCGTCGGCACGAGTTTCAGGCGTTCTTCCTGCGTCGCCGCATGCAGGCTCAGCGCGAGATAGATCGGCTGGTTTTCGTCCGCGAGCCGGCGAATGCCCGGGATCACGCCGACGGTGCTGAGCGTGATTTTTTTCGCTCCGATCGCCAGTCCCGCGGAATCGCGGAAAATATCCACGGCCTTCATCACCGCATCGTAATTGTGCAGCGGTTCGCCCATGCCCATCAGCACGAGATTGCGCAGTCGCTCGCCGTTCGCGCGCAACAAGCGCTGCACATGCACCACCTGGGAGACGATCTCGCCCGTGGTCAAATGCCGCGCAAATCCGCGCTGGCCCGTCGCGCAAAACACGCAGCCCATCGCACAACCGGCCTGCGAACTGATGCACGCCGTCACGCGGCCGGGATAACGCATGAGCACGGTTTCGATTTTTTCGCCGTCGTGCAGCGCGAGGAGAAACTTGCGCGTGTAGCCGTCGCTGCTGTGCGTCTCGAGCGCCACCGGCGGAACGCTCAGCATGCACTCCGCTTCGAGTCGCGTGCGCAAGCGCGCGGGCAACTCCGTCATCGCCGCGAGACTGTCCACGCATTCCCAATACAAATAATTCCAAACGCGCGCCGCGTGCACCGGACTGATTTCCCAGCTCGCAAAGAGCGCCTGCAGCTCCGCCCGCGTGAGCCCGTAGAGATCGATCGTGGCGGTGGCGGATGCGTTCATGATTGCCCGCCACCAAAACGATCCGCGCCGTCCGCGTCCAGCCGCCTCTTCCGGCGACGCCGTGAGTCGCACGTCGATCGCGACTTGCAGACACGCGGAAGCCGCGCCCCGAGGACGCGGCTTCCAACGCTCCCGCCGCCTTCACTCCATTACATAATTAGCGGACTTGGGTATGCCCGCCGTCGGCCTTGCCTTCGTAGGCATGCACCGAACGGGCGGAATCCCCCCAACTGGGCAGATTTTCGCGACGCCAATAATGCGCTTCGGTGATTTCCGTGCGCACGGTGGCATCGTTCGCTCGCGCCATGGCCATATTCAGCCCGGCATAAGCGATGTCTTCCGGCCTCAGGTGCAGCTCATCCGCCAGACGGGCGACGGGAGCGAATTCTTCATCATCGAGATGGATTTTAATCACCGGCATGGTGCCTCCTTAAATGTTGAGGTTGGGGTTGTCCCCGAACTTAGCGCGCATGCCCGCATACGCAAACGGGCCCGGCAAATTGCCGCGGTGAAAACACTCGCACGCGCGCCGAGATTCTCGTTTTTCGGCCTGAGGCATCAGCCGCGGAAACGCGTCATCAACTCCGCATAGATTTTCGCGCTGGCCACCAGTTCACGCAGCGACGCGTGCTCGTTCACCGCATGGCAACCCGCTCCGCCCGGCCCGTATCCGAGCGTGGGAATTTTCAGATGATGCGCGAAGAAATGCATGTCGTTAAAACCCGTCGACACGCTGAAAACCGCCGGCTTCCGTCGCACGCGTCCGACGATTTCAGCCATCGTTCCAAAGAACGGATGAGTGGGCTCCGAAAAACACGGATGATTATCCGAAACTTTTCGGACTTCGATGTGACACCGAGGAATCCGTCGCGCCGCTTCGCGCAGAAACGTCCGTAACTCGCGCTCGGCCGACGCCACCGTTTCGATCGCGAGCACTCGCCGATCGATGGAGAAAGTCGCCTCCGCCGGCACGGTGTTGATCTTGCCGCCCGGCCCTTGGCCAAACACGCCGCCGATGTTCAACGTAGGCCGCATGGTCTCGCCTTCCGGCGTCACGAAATGTCGTCGCGCGAGCTCGCGGCCGTGCTCCTTCAATGCCAGCGCCAGCGCCGCCATTTTTTCGAAAGCATTGATACCTTTGTCCGGACGCGATCCATGCGCGGCCCGCCCGCGCACAGTCACTTCGAGCCACACGACACCGTTGTGCCCGCAACACACGCGATGCCCTTCGCCGCCTTCCATCACCACCGCGTAGTCAGGCTCGAGCGGAGCGTGCCGCACGAGCCAGCCCGCGCCCAAAGCCGAATCTGTTTCCTCGTCGGCGGTAAACGACACCTCGATGTTCAACGCCGGCTGCACGCCGCACGCGCGCAAAGCCCGCAACGCAACGAGCAAACTCGCCATCGAGCCCTTCATGTCGGCCGTACCACGTCCGTAAACACGCCCGCCCGCCCGTGCTCCCGAAAACGGTCCGCCATGTATCCAGTTTCCCGATACAGGCACGACGTCATAGTGCGCGTTAAAATGCAGCGTGCGTTTCGCGCCGCGCTCACGGAGGCGCCCCAACACGTTCCAGCGCGGATGATGCCACTGCTCCCGCGGCAGCACCGCGCGACACGCCGCAGCCGGCACGGGCAGGCGCCGCGCTTGCAGGCCCGCCGTCTTCAACTCCGTCGTGAGCCGCGCGGTGATCGCATCGTAGTTTTCTCCCGGCGGATTGACCGTCGGCATACGCACCAGATCGCCTAGCAACGCCGCCAGCTCATTCGCATGCGTGTCGATGTAGGTGGCTGGAGTCATGCCGGAGCGTTAACGAATCCTCGCCGTCGACGAAAGCGTGGAAAGTTGCGTCAAGATTTCTCCCGCTTAACTACTCCCGACTCGCAGCCCGGCGCATCCTCGGGACCGCGAATCCATGAAAAGATGCGTGGCCGTGTAGTGGTTTCCCTGCTTGCGAGGAGATACATCGTTTACCAGTTGGAAACTATTCTCCCACCTCGATAAAAACACCATCCATCCATGGCCCTCGCTGACTTACGCAAAGACTATTCCCTCGCGGGCTTGCACGAGAAAGACCTCGCGCGAGACCCGTTTCGTCAGTTCGAGAAATGGTTCCAGGAAGCCGAAGCCGCCAAAGTCCCCGAACCCAATGCCATGGTTTGCTCGACGGCCGACGGTTCCGGACGTCCCGCTTCGCGCATCGTCCTGCTCAAGGGCCTCGATGGGCGCGGCTTCGTTTTTTATACGAATTACGACAGCCGCAAAGGCCGCGAACTCGCCGTCAACGCCCGTGTTTCGCTCCTCTTTCCGTGGATCACGATGGAGCGCCAGGTGATCGTCGATGGCGCCGTCACCCGCATCTCGCGCGAAGAATCGGCCGCTTATTTTCACAGCCGTCCGCTCGGCAGCCAGCTTGGCGCCTGGGCCTCCGCGCAGAGCGCCGTGATCCCGTCGCGCGAAGCCCTCGAAGAGGCCTACAAGGCCGTCGAAAAAAAGTACGCGGGCCAGGAAGTGCCGCTGCCGCCGCACTGGGGCGGCTATCGCGTCTCGCCCGAAATCGTGGAATTTTGGCAAGGCCGCCGCAGCCGGCTGCACGATCGCTTGCGTTACCGTCGCGACACGTCCGGCGAATGGCTGATCGAGCGCCTCGCCCCGTAACACGCCCTTTTCTTGAAACATCTCCAGTCAACTCCGCCCTTCCCCGCGCTGCCCGATGCACGCGACCGCCGCAGCCGGCCGCCACCGGCCCCGCTGCTCGCGGCCGCCGTGCACGCGCAAAGCGAAGGCGTGTTGATTTTGGAAAAACGTTGGACGCGCAAGGGCCTCAAGATCCTTTTCGCCAACGAAAGCATTTGCGCGATGACCGGCCACTCCGAGGCGGCTCAACGCGCGCTCGGCTTGATCGCGCTTCACGCCGAAACCGATACGCTCGAACAACTCAAAGCGTGGAGCCGCGAGCTCTCGATCGGTCGCGTCTTCAGCGGCGACGGACACCTGCTGCGCAAGGACGGCACGCCGCTCTACGCCGCGTGGAACTACTGCCCCGTTCACAACTCGCGCAACGAGGTCACGCACATCGTCGCCACGTTCCGCGATCTCACGGAGAAACGTCGCCTGCAGGAAGCGCTCATCCACGCGCAACGTCTCGATGCGGTCGGACGTCTCGCGGGCGGCGTCGCGCACGATTTCAACAACCTGCTTTCCGTCATCAACGGCTACTGCGAGATTCTCGCCTCCCGTCCCGCTGTTCGTCGTCACGCTTCGCGCGAACTCGAGGAAATCCACCTCGCGAGCCAGAAGGCCGCCGCGCTCGTGCGCCAGTTGCTCGCGTTCAGCCGACGCCAGGCGATGAACCCCAAGGTCGTCAGCCTCAACCAGCTCGTCCGCGACAATGCCGAGATTCTTTCGCGCCTGCTCAAGCCCGCCAACTCGCTCGTGCTCGCGCTCGATTCCGAATCGCTGCACGTCCGCGTCGATCCTGCGCAACTTCAGCAGGTGTTGCTTAATCTCACGATCAACGCCCGCGACGCGTTGAGCCTCGGCGGTCAGGTCACGATCACCACCTCGCTGCGCGAGATCACCGACAAGTCCTCCGCGGGCGACGCCGTTCCTACCGGCCGCTACGCCGTCCTCTCCGTGCAGGACAACGGCATCGGCATGGACGAAGAAACGCAGTCGCATCTCTTCGAGCCGTTCTTCACCACCAAGGAACCTGGACGCGGCACCGGCCTCGGCCTCGCCCTCGTTTATGGCGTGATCCAACAAAGCGGTGGACACATTCGCGTGCAAAGCGCGCTCAAGGTTGGCACCACGTTTGAAATTTTCCTCCCCGAAGTTCGCGAACCGATTCAGGCGACCTCCTTCGCGATCCCGAGTCTGCCCACGCGTGGCAGCAATCGCGAGACCGTGCTCATCGTTGAAGAAGACGATGTCGTTCGCAAAATGATCGCCGGCATCCTCAGCGCCGATGGCTACACGGTTTTGTCGGAACGCACCGCCGACGACGGCATCGACATCGCGCGTCGTCTCGGTCGCCCCATCGATTTGCTCATCACGCAAATCGGCGGCGCAGCCGGTCATCATGGCGAATCGCTCATCCGCACCTTGCGCTCCGAGCACCCCAAAATGGGCGTGCTCGCGACCTGCAATCCCGATTGCCCGCCGCTCGCGGTCGAACAGCTCGAATTCGCCACGGTCATCACGAAGCCTTTCGCGCTCAGCGCCCTCATCAAGTCCGTGCGCACGTTGCTCGACGCAAAGAAATAAAACGCGTCGCGGCGGCGGCCACCAACGAAACGCGCACACCCGCCATCGACCATCCGCCATTGGTGATTCGTCATTGGTCACTGGTCATTCGTTTCGCCCTTCCCCTTTCGTCGCTTCACGCTTCTCTCCTTTCCATGCCCGTCATCTATCTCGTGCGTCACGCGCACGCAGTTGCCTCCGAAGAAAACCCGGTCCGTCCGCTCAGCCCGCGCGGTCGCGCTGAATGCCAACGCCTCGTCGCCTTCTTCACCGGCAATCGCGCGTTCACACCCGCCGAGATCTGGCACAGCCCGCTCGTTCGTGCGCGCGAAACCGCCGAGCTGCTGAGCGCCGCCGCACCCAAACCTGTGCTCCGCGAAACGCTCGGTCTGCTTCCCGAAGATCCTCCCGAAAAAATCGCCGCACGTTTCGCCACGCTCGCACCCACGCAGATGCTCGCCGTCGTCGGGCACGAACCTCAACTGAGCGCCATGGCGACGTTGCTCGTCACGGGCCGCAGCGGTATCGCCGCCTTCGCGTTCGAGAAAGGCGCCACGCTCTGCCTGACCTCGAGCGACAACTTCGCTTGGGCCGTCCACTGGAAGGTCGCGCCGTCGATTCTGCCGGCCGCGTGATCGAAACTTCTGCGAAGCCTCCGCTCATGATTCGCGCGTTTCAATGGGACCTCGCCCGCCAGGTTGAGCGACTCGATATGCTGCTGAAACTTCTCCCGCGTTACGCGGACTGGGGCTATCAGGAGCTTTATCTCCACCTCGAAGACGCGATCGTGTATCCAAATTTCCCCGACATCGCCCGGCGCGATGCGTACTCGACGCACGACTTCGCCCGCCTCGTCGAAACGGCCGCACGCTACGGCATCCGCACCGTGCCCATCGTCAATCTCCTCGGGCACACGCAGTACCTCATCAAAGTCCCCGCGCTGCGCGATCTCAACGAACTGCGCGCCGACGACGCCTCGCCGCTTCCACACGGACAAATCTGCCCGCTGCATCCCGACACCCTCGCCGTCGCCGACGGCTTGTTGCGCGATGTGGCGCCCTTCTGCACCGCGGGGAAAGTCCACGTCGGTCTCGACGAGTCCTTTCATCTCGGCCGCTGTCCGCGTTGCCGCGCTGAGATCGCCGAGCGCGGGCTCGCCGCGCACTTCGCCGGTCACGTGGACCGCCTTCACACGCTCGCATCTTCGCACGGACTACGACTCGGCATGTGGGCCGACATGCTCAATTTCATCCCGTCGGCAATCCCGCGTCTGCCGGCCGACATCATCGCGTACGATTGGTATTATTATCCTTTCACGCGCCATCCTCGCGTGGAGTTGTACAACTTCGCCGAGAGCGATCTCGCCACGCCACTCGCACGCCGCGGGATCGAATACTGGGGTTGCCCGATGAACGGCGCGTTTCGTTTCGAGCCTTTGCCCCTCTTCCGCGATCGCCTCGCCAACATCCGTTCATGGTGGAAACGCTGCGCCGCCACACGCGCCGGCGGTTTTCTCGTCACCTCGTGGGAAGCCTACCGGCTCGCGCTGGAAGCGACCACCGTCGTCGACGCCGCCGCGGCGAGCCTCTGGCTCGATCCGCAAGGTCCGCATGACGACGAATCGCTGCTCACCGCCGGCTTCGCACGGGTGTTTGGACGCGCAGGCGCACGCACCGCAACACGCGCCGCCCTCGCCGCCGATGCTCGCGCGTTCGCCGGTTATGCCCGTTGGGAAATCAACGACCGCTGGGACATCCGCGCCGGCATTCCTCGCCCCGCCCCGCCGAAACCCAGGTCTTCCAAATCCAACACCCAACTCCCCGCACCGCTCGCCGACAGCCTGGCGTTCCTCGACTACCTCGACGCGCGCGATCGTTTCGTCGCGGAGGCCGCCGAGTCTGTATTCACTTTTCGGAGACAACTTCACGCCGGCAACACAACGGGCTTCCGCCGCTCGCTTCACGAAACCGCCACCGCCGTGCGCCAGTTTTCTCACGAACTCAAAAAAGGCCTCGGCGCCGCGCGTCGGATGTGGCGCCGCTCACGCGATCCCCGCGAAAAGGGCCAGAACGAACGTATCCTTTTATCGGATACAGAACGCCTCCGCGCCTGGCGCACCTGGCTGCAACGCGTCGCCAAGTCGCCCGAGATCGTTTTCAACACGACGCCTGTCTGCGGTCGCTGGCAGCTGGTTTTCTCCGTCGTGAATGTCGCGCCGGCCGTCCAACAGATCGTCATCGAGCAACAACAGCCCGACGGAACGTGGCGGACTCTTCGCGCGCGTCACACCATCGAGTTTCAGTCCGCCGCCGCACGTCCGCGCACCGCCATCGCACGTCCGTTTTCCACTCCGATCGACGATCCATCCCGGCCGCTGCGGCTTGTGGTGCGCGGGGTTGGCGAGGTCGTCATTCGCGCTCCGCAGCTCACCAACGGGCTCGAGGTTCAGCATGCCCTCGGCTGGAAGCGTGGACAAAACAAACGCCTCGGCCGTCCCGCGCCGCGTCGCGGTTTTCCCAACGTCACCCGCGAGCTTGCACGGGTGACGTTGCGGTTTTCGCGATAATCGCGAACGCGCTTAGAAGCTCTTCGTCAACTCGACGTAGAGGAAGCGTCCGCGATTGCTGTACGTGGTCATGTCGTAGCCATCGTAGGCCGCGCCCGCCGCGAACGGCGGCGCTTCGTCGAGGAGATTCGTCGCACCGACGCGCAACTCCACTCCACGCAGCCAGTCGGCGTCCTTTTTGAAGCGATACGCCACTTGCGTGTCGACGGTCGTCCAACTTCCGATCCGACGAAAGTGCCCGCCCGCGGTGCGTGTGATGTCGTCTTCAAGATGGCTCACGTGGTTCACCGTCGCGCGCGCGCCCCATTGGCCGCGCGACCACGACTGCGTGAAATATCCGCGATGACGCGGAATACTGCCCGGCGAGATCGAATTCACCGCCGCATCCACGAAGCGACCAAGCCAGTTCACGCTCGGCAATTCATCGGCCGTGCTCAGCGCCCACGTCAGCGTCGTGTTGGCCGCGAGTCGCGAAACCCATTTCGAACCCGCGAACTCGGGCCAAGTGTACGTGATCGCATAATCGAGACCCGTCGCTTCACGCGAAGACACATTAAGCGGTGTCGAATAAACGCGGGTGATATTTCCCATCGCGTCGCGCACGATGCGATCGGCGAAACGCGCTTGCGGATTGATCGTGCTCGCATCGCCCGGCACGAAACCCGGTCCTTGCGACAACGCATTGATGTCGATCATGAGCTGCGCGCCATCCGCCACCATGCCTTCGATGCGCGAGTTGTAATAATCCGCTTCGAAGCGCAGACCCGGGACCGCTTGCGGCTCATAAACGACGCCGACATTCCATGTCTTAGAACGTTCGGGCTCGAGATTCGGATTCCCTTTGCCCGTGATGTTGATGGATCCCGCCGGCGTGAATCCAAGCGGATCGCTGAGCGGCATGCTGTACGTGCTCTCGGCGGCGAACATGTAGGAAAGACCCGGCGTGCGGAAACCTTCGGCATACGTCGCGCGCACGGTGAGATCGCGCAGCGGTTGATACAGCACACCGAACTTCGGCGTGGTTTCCTTGAACGTGCGTTCGCGGATGACCAGGGCGTTGCTCGCATCGCGCACCGTGCCGTTCATCTCCTTTTCGCTGCGGCGCACGTGCACCGAAAAACTCAGCTCGCGCGCCAGCGGCAACGCCATGCCTTTACCAAGCACCGGCACGACCAACTCCGCAAACGCGCCCTGCGCCGTATAACCCGACGCGCTCATTTGCGTGGTGTTGAAACCGGTGTACAGGCCCGAGCGCATCACGGCGTCGGGCACCGAGCTTTGTTCGGCGCGATGATAATCCACACCGCCGCCGATTTCGACATTACCCCCCGGCAACGCGAAGAGGCGTCCATTAAAACGCACATCGCCGCCGCGCATGCCGAAGTCGTGATCGATACGTCCGACACCTGTCGCCGCACGCAGCGCCGCGGGATTATCGTACGCGCGATTATTGTTGGGATTCACCCCCGCAGCCGTCGGCAGCGCGAAGGGATTGTAGCTGCCATTCGCAACCGCCGCACGGAGGTTGGTGGTGTGAATCGCGTTAAACTGCGTGTCGTCGCGATACCACCAGCTGTACACATACGTCGCCGCCCACGACCAACCGTCGGCCAGACGTCCTTTCAAGCCGGCATGAAAATCATACACATCACGCTCGTAACGACGGCCGCGCGGGATGACTGGATCGGGGCGTAGATAACCGGTCGCGCTGGTGGTTGCCGGTAGGGCCAGCCCAGTCGGACGATGCGGACTCGCCAGCATCGAAGCGCCGTCGATCGCAAAGGGCGAGGTCGAGGGAAACGTCTCGAAGAAATTCTGCGCGAACAGAAAACGCACGAACGCTTCGAGCCGCCCGTCCTCCAAAATTTCGTGATTCACGCGCGCAAAGACCGACTTGTTTTCCTGCTCGGGAATGGTCGCCGTGTACTCGCGGAAGTTATAGTAATGCGATTCGTTATAGGGCACCACATCCGCGGAAGAATACGCCGCCTGCACACTAGGTGCCGGCACGAAATAGCCCCAGGCCATATCGCCCGGGCGCGCCGCATAAATGAGGCCGTCCGCATAAATATCGCGCCAGTCCTTCCCTCCGAGCGCACGCATGTCCGCATTTGCGGAAATCTCGCGATCGCGCGCCATGATGGCGTTTCGCTTATAATATTCGCCTGCGACCACGATATTCGTTTTGCCACGGCTGCCGCCCGCGATCACGCCGGCGCGCACCGTGCCGGCGTCTTCCTCGGTCGTATTGCCATAATAAATACGCGCCTTGGCCCCGTCGAATTTCGAAACGAGTCGATAATTAAAAACACCCGTGAGCGCGTCCGCGCCATAACGGGCGCCCGCGCCATCTTTCACGATCTCCACGCGGTCAAACGCGATTGTGGGAATCAGATTGATTTCATCAAAACCCGCCGTGCGCTGGCCGTCGATCAATGTGAGCGTGCCGCCGAGACCGCGCAGGTTGACGCCCGCCGCGCCCGTGCCGCCATTCGCGCGGATCTCCGTGTTAGCCGAGCCGATGAACGCCGGCATCGTGCGCACGAGCTCCGCGACGGAAGCCGCGCCGACATTCTCCATGTCGCCCGCGGTGAGCATGGTCACCGGCTGAAACGTCCGGTCGCGCAACACCGGCACTTCGGAACCGGTGACGACGAATTTTTCGAGCTCGAGCAGCTCTTCCTCCGGTGTCGAACCAGCCGGAGTCTGCGCGGTGATAGCGGTTGCACAGAGCAAACCACTCACAGCGCCGACAAATGATGACGCGAAGCGAGAAGATATCGATGACGGCATAAGGGGACTCAAACCAAGCGTGGACAACAAAGCCCTGTCGCAACGGATGTTGCAGACAGGGCCTCCACGGGGCGTCGTTTTGCACCAAGTAAAGCGCCACCAGCAAATCAATTAAGATACCTTCCGCGGTTTTTTGCGCGTCGCACGCGTGCTCGTTGCGTCCGCGTTTCGCGAGATTGCACCGAGTCGCACCAACGTCATTTTCCCGCGGCGATGAAAGAACTGCTGCGCATCGCCGACGCGCTTCGCCGCGATCCCCACCCCGCGGTGCTGGCCACACTCGTGCGCGCAGAAGGCTCTTCCTACCGACGCGTCGGCGCTCGGCTGCTTCTTCGCTCCCATCAACCGCGTCTCGGCTCCATCAGCGGCGGTTGCCTCGAAGAAGATCTCGCCGCACACGCCACCAACGTGCTCGCGACCGGGTCGCCGCGCACCGTTGTCTACGACACCACCGGTGAAAACGATCTGGTGTGGGGCGCGGGTCTCGGCTGCCACGGTGTCGTGCACGTGCTGCTCGAGCGCATCGACGGACTTTCGCCAATATTCGCGCGCATCCTCGACGCGTGGGAAAACCGCCGCGCCTGCGTGCTCGTCACCACGTTTCAATCCACGCGCGCCCATCCGCTCGGCTCGCATCATCTCCTGGTGGAAAAGGAAAACAACCGCGACGATGCGCAGCCCGATTTGCCCGCATCGTGGCGCGACGCCGCGCGCGCAGTGCTCGCGCAAGAGCGTTCGCGTTCTCTCTCGTTTGCGACATCCGAGGGAACCGACGAGGTGTTTTTCGAATTTCTGCCGCCGCCGACTGCGCTGACGCTTTTCGGCGCCGGCGACGATGCGCAGCCCTTGGTCCGTCTCGCCGCCGAGCTCGGTTGGCGGGTGCATGTGTTCGACACCCGCCCGGCGTACGCGACCGAGGAACGTTTTCCCGAAGCCACATCGGTGCACGTTTCTCCCGCGCACGAAGCCGTCGCCCACGCCGCGCTCGATGCCCGCAGCTGCGTCGTGGTCATGACGCATCGTTACCTCGACGACCGACCGATCCTTCGCGATCTGCTCGCAAAACCCGTCGCCTATCTCGGCCTGCTCGGCCCCAAAAAACGTGCGCGCCAACTCCTCGACGAACTCGCGCGCGACGGCGTTGTAGTGCCTCCGTCACTACACGAGCGTCTGCACGCGCCCGTCGGTCTCGATCTCGGCGGAGGCACGCCTGAAGAAGTCGCACTCGCCATCGTCGCGGAAATTCAAGCGACCTTGTCGCGCCGCGATGCCCGCCCACTTCGCGAACGCACGCGTCCGATCCATCTCGATGACTGACGCCGCTCCATCGTCGAAAACTCCACTTCGTTTCGCGGCCATCATCCTCGCCGCCGGCGCATCGACACGGCTCGGTCAACCGAAACAGCTGCTCCTCCACGAGGGCCAGCCGCTGATCGCACGTGCCGCGCGCGCCGCGCTTGATGCCGGCGCGACGCCCGTCGTCGTTGTGCTGGGCGCACATGCGGAAAAAATCCGCCCCGCTCTCGCCGGACTTCCTGTTTCCATCGTCGAAAACACCGCGTGGTCCGAAGGCATGGGCGCATCCATTCGCACAGGCATCGCCGCCTTGCACGACACGCTTCCCGCGCTCGAGGCCGTGCTACTCGCGCTCTGCGACCAGCCGCATTTTTCCGCCGCGAGCATTCGTCAACTCACAAACGCCCTGCACGGTCCCGCCACGATTGCGGCCACGCGACACGGCAACGCCGGCGGCGTCCCCGCGCTTTTCGCCCGCGTCTATTTTCCCGCGCTCACTCTTTCCCGCGGAGAAAAAGGCGCCCGCGATCTCATCGCCGCGCAGGCCTCCGCCACCGCACTCGTCGACCTTCCCGAACTCGCCTTCGACATCGACACCCCCGCCGACCTCCGTCGTCTGAACCCAGGCGCTGATCGCGAATAGCAGGTCGGTGGAATAGTTTGTTCCTAATAACAAACCGAGATCGGCGACGGTTTTTATATAGCGATCGATAAACAAACCGCCGGCACGTGGCGTCCGTGCAAGCCGGTGGTTTTGTTTATGAGCGCGGGCCGAAATAAATCGGCAGCCGGAGGGAGCCCCGGCGGTTCGCCGGCCGTTTATGAAGAGCCGGCCAGCGGCCGGCGCTCCCGTTCAACGGCTACCACTTCATCAAAAAGGCCCCTGCAAAGGAGCCCGGACGAGCCGGGCTATACGAGAATTAACGATCGCGTTTAAGTTGACGAATCCCGGCCAGGGCCGCCATCGCACCGAAGAACCAGAGGCTTGGCGAACCGCCACCGCCGCCGCCTCCACCGCTGTTACCGCCGCCCGCGGGCGCGGGATTAACGGTCGCGGTCGCGGGATTGGAAGTGGCGCTGCCCTTGGCATTGGTCACTGAGACAGTGTACGCGCCGGCGTCCGCCGCCGTCGCATAGGATTTCGAGTAAGTGCTCGAGGTGGCACCGCTGATGGCATTGCCGTTGAGGAACCACTGATAGGCAACGCTGCCACCGGTGGCCGTCACGCTCATGTTGATGATGCCACCGACGGTGACAGTCGTGTTCTGCGGATGCGAAGTGATCGCGGGCGCAGCGACCTCGCTTCGGTAGGCTGCCTTCTTGGCGAAATTCTCTCGGATGTAGCGCGTGGCGTCAGCGGCTTTCGGCTGACCAGCGGGAACGCCCATCGTGAAGGTAATTCCAGACCAGGGCTGATAGTAGGTCACTTCGGGATTAGAAAAGACCTTAACGATTTGGCCAGCATAGGACATCACATCTCCAACAGTACGAGTACGGTTGTCGAAGGTATCAATATACTCCTCAATGTACCCGTAGTTGTATTTCCCATCGTTATCAGGGGCTTTCGCTTCAATTCGATCATGAAGGAGCCCGATATTGTGACCAAGTTCATGAGCAAGGACATCGTAGAAAATACCCCCACCTCCACCTGAACCAACGCAGGCATGTTGGCCGTTCACGTATGCAAGTCCCGAGGCATAAAGTCCGCTATCCACGATGCTGGGGAAATCATAAAGCAACACGACGTGATCCGCTCCGTGCAAAACGGCTTTCTCCTGCGCGAACTTTCCAAGAGGGTCCGTAGTTCCAGCCATGTTGCTCAGGTGAGTGGGCAAATTGACGCTGGTTGAAGCAGAGCCAAAATCCGGAACCTCGTAGAAGCCCTCCATTCGCCACTTCATATTTGTGATGTGGCTGTTGACCAGAATCTCGTTCGCAGCTGCGAATTGATTTACTGCATTGGTAAGGAAAAGTTCAAATCCTCCTCCGTTTCTTTCGTCGTAATCCGACAAAGCCCGCTTGTGATAAAGCACAAGAACATCGGCATACAGTACTTCTTCGTCGCCAACATCTTTGGCGGCAGCCGTCGGCAGTAGTTCGCGATCAACCTCCAGCAGAGCGGCCGGAGAGTGATCGTGCTCCCCAACCGGGCACAGGAAATCCGCGCTACTGTGCTCAGCCACATCCACTCCACGCTCGGTGATGCGAATCGCCACCGTGTCAGAATCGGGCAATGACAGCATCGCGAGGTAATGGTCCTTGGCCGCCGTCGCCACAAAGAAGGCTCCTTCAACCGAATTCCGCCCCACCCAAACAGAACGGCCGTGTTGGTCATACGAATCAGAACGCTCGAAAGTGACCGGCTCCGAATTCGGGTAAGGGCGCACGGTTAGGACATCCGGCTGATAGTCACGCCAGTCGCGAAGATTGGCCGGAACGCCAGGCAGAATGGCACGCACATCCTCAGTAACGAGAGCGCTTTCAGCGCGCTCCGCCAGGGCCGACGGAGCAAAGGAAACCTCCTGCGAGGCCCCCGCGGGGGCGATCAACCGCGCGATCGAAGAGTCGCCAGAAACGGCAGCGGCATCCACCGAAGAATCGGGAGACCAGAGAGAAACGCCAACACTGCCCAGAAGAGCGAGTGCGGCCAGAGCGATCAGGTACTTTTTCATTGGTAAAGGTGTCGTGTGGGTGGGACCGCCTGCGACGCGCCTCCCCGACCGGAAAAAGTCATCGGCCGCGCCTCTGTCGCCTGAAGGGAAAATCGCGCCGTCGCGTGATTATGGAGGAGGTCTTATCGACAGTAGAAACCGCCCTTTTCCGCGCCTGAGCGTTGCCCTTAAGATTTGCGCAAAATGCAGGCAGCGCATCGTGCAGGCTCCTTCTATCTCGCGGAAAGCATAGGCGCCTCTGCGCGAGCGCTTGCTGCTCGCCCTATCCCGCTTCAATCTGCGGCCTTATGTCAGCGTCTCCGGTTAGATCGATGGCGAGTTCTGGTTCCGATCGCCTGCATCCCACGACACCGGCCTGACGATCTGCATACAGCGCGCTCTGCATCACCAGCCCGCGGCGCTTTTATCTCCGTCAGCTCAACCACCACTCGGCCGTCGTATCCCATGAAATACTACTACGCCAACGCTTCCAACCAGCCATCGGGTCCCGTCACCCTCGATGAACTTCGTCAACTTCTCGCCCGAGGAGAAATCACGTCCGCCACCAACATCATCCCCGTCGGCGAAACCACCTGGCGTCCGCTCAGCACCGTGCTCGATGCGTCCGGCGCACCGCCGCTCCCCGGCTCCGCTTCCGCCTCGGCCACCACCCCGCCGGTAATCCCCACATCTGCGACAACAACGTCGGCGGGCACCGCCCCGGCGGCCAGCGCGCGTCCCGCGTTCAAAGCCGCCGACGCGGTGAAACTCCCGACCATTTTGTCGTCGTTCATCGGCGTCCTGCTCGCTGGCGCACGCAAGCTCCTGAACCCCGCGCTGCTCCAGCGCGTGTTTGGTTTCTGCAATCCGTTTGGCCAATTGCTCGTGCTCGGCGGCGCCGTCCTCGCGCTGATCCTGGGCGTCGTGTATGCGATCCGTTACGATTCGTTTCAGCCCTTCATGACGGGCATCGTCGCCGTGATCGTGCTCGCGATTCTGCAGTTTGTCGCGAAACGGCTGCTCGATGCGTGCGCGTCGATTTTGCAAACGTCGCCCACGCGGGTGGCGTCGCTGGCGATTCTCGAGTGTGTGGGCTTGGTCCTCTTGCTCGCAGCCGTCGGTGTGCTGGTCGGAAGCATCGCCACGTCGATCCGGATAGAAAGCGCTGCGCCGCTCGTGCCTGGGTTGATCTCGTTTGTCATGCTCGCCGCCTCGGCCGCGATCGCGCTGCATCCCTCGCTCGTGAATGTGGAACAAGGGCCCGCCACCGCCGGCGAAGAAGCGATCGGGCTGCTTTCGTTTTTCGCCAAGGCGATGCTGGTGCTGCAACCGCTCGTGTTTTTCCTCTACGCGCTCGCCGGTGCGCTGGTGCTGATTTTTGCCATCTTCGGCACCCACCTGAGTTTCGCCACCGCGCTCCTCGCCGCCGTGCCCTTCCCGGTGCCCTCGGAGTCCATCGGTGTCGCCCTCCTCGCCGCCGCGTGCATCTTCCCGCTCTTCGCCTATCTGAGCTTCTTGTTCTACCACCTGCTCATCGACGTGATCCGCGCCATTCTCGTGATCCCGTCGAAACTCGATCAGCTCCGGCGCTGATTCCCTGAAAATGCGGGCGGCGTCGGACCGCCCGCATATGCATTCACCGGCAACGTTTTTTTGGAAATCCACCCATGTCGCACGACATCCCTCCACCGCCTCCCCCACCCCCGCCTCCTCCGTCGGGAGGCCAGCACGGATTTCCGCCGCCTCCCCCGCCACCTCCTCCGGTCGTCCCGCCGCCGCCTGTGGTCGCGGCTTCAACCGTTTTTCCGCCTCCGCCACCGCCACCAACGACCACAACGACCGCCGCACCGGCGGTACCGAAGATTCCCGCGCGCGTGCTGATCCTTTCCGGCGTCATTCTCGCCGTGATCGTCGCCGCAGGCATGTTGTGGTCCCATGTGCGCAACCGTTTTCCCGAGTCTGCCTTCACCGAATGGCTCGCCACGCAGATCCCCGGACGAGTCGTGTTCAACGACGTGAAGCGCACCGCCGTGCGCCAAAGCGACGGCTCGCATCTCGTGAAATTTGAGGCGCAGGGCAGCGTTCCGGCGACGTTGTACGTGCAAGAAAACACCAGCGCCTACCTGCGGCGTCTCGGACTTTCCCCCGCACCCGCCGCGGCTCTGCGCGACGCCACGGAAGCCGCCAACGATCCGCGCGTGCGCGAGCGTATCGGGTCTGTGGATACAGCGCTCTCCGCATTTGGTCCGATCATCCTGCGCGAAACCAGCGCCGGCGGGCAGGCGTTCCCGCTGTCGGGCGTGGCCACCGCGCAAAAGGTGGATGGCGAATGGCGCTTCACGTTGCTGCAAGGCACGTTCACGCGAGCGATCCCCGAGGGGAAACCGCGCGAAGAGTTCGGCGCCGCCACTTTCGTCGCAGGCAATGCCGACGACGATGCCGCGCTGCGCGCCGCGATCGAAAAACAAAACGAAATCATCTCCCGACTCGTGCTCGCGCGCGCGGAGATCCTCGCCGAAGCGAAGCAGGCGCAGGAAGCGCGCCTCGCGCGTTTGCAGGAGTTGATTGCGGCGGGATCGTTTTTTGTCAGCGCCGCCGCCGACAAAAACGCGTCATTTTCCATCGAGATCACGCAAGCGCGTTCGGGTTCGCGGCAAGTGTCGGCACTCATCCGCAACGCCGGCGGCTGGAGCGATGCGCGTCCTTTTTCCGGCACGTGGAAACTCGATGAAACCAGCGGTGTTTTCTCGCTCAATCTCGTCTCGCGCTCCAACCAAGCCATCGCCGATGCCGGCCCGCTGCTTTCGGTCGGCGAAGCGATTTCTCTCTGGCTGCAGCTTTCTGAAGACGGCCTGCTTCGCGGCACCGGCGATCATGTCGACGCGCTAAAACTCACCCGCGTCTCCGCCGACCAGGCCAAAGCCCAACTGGCCGCTCGCTGGCAAACGGCGATGGATGCGACGCGCGCCGACACGCTCTACCTGGGCACCGCCACCACCAAGTCCACCGGCCACGAGGAAAACGTGGTCCTGCGCTTCACACGCCAATCCGCCGACGGCGCTTCGCTCACCGCCAGCTTCGAAGCCACCGCCCCCGGTGTCTCGCTCCGCCGCCCCCTGCGCGGCGCGATTATCGACAGTACTTTCCGGGCGGGCGATCTGCCGATTCGCCTGCAAATGCCCGGCAGCGGTCGCGCGCGTAGTGCTCCGGCGAATACACTGTTCTCGCACGCCGTCGATACGGCGCCCGCCTTCCGTGTCGATGGCGACAAACTCATCGGCGAAGACGAGATTTTCTCGTACGTCTTCGAACGCACGACGGCAGCAGCCGTCGCCGCGCTCAAAGAACAAACCGCCGCACCGCGCTCGGAGGCGACGGTCGAGTGGCCGCGCAGCAACGGGCTTTACGGCCGCAATGACGACAACACCTGGGCCCCGTTGCCGCGCAACGGCGGCAGTTCCTCCGCCGGTCTCGGCGGACTCGCCCGCGGCATTCTCAATCGCGGCCGCGAAACCGAACAAGCGCCGCTCACCTTCAAGGGCCGCACCCCACCGCCCGTTTTCGAAGGCGGCAATCTCACGCTTGTATTCAAAGGAAAACTACCGGCGCGCCCCAAACAGGCGCCCGAGGATTATCCGCTGATCGAAGTCGCCCCCACCACGACGCAGGATGATGGCTCGCGCAGCGCACCGCTGGAACGCATCACCTCCGGTTTTGCAGGCTTCGGCGACACTCGCCTGCCGGTCGTCATCTCGCAGCCCGCCGCGGATGTTCTCACGCTGACCTTCGTCGCTCCGCTGGAGTCCGGCACCTACGCCGTGCTCATCGGCACCGATGGTTATGAGTTCACGGTGAAATGATCGGCGACCGATGGGAGCGCCGGCGGCCCGCCGGCGATTGAAAAGGAGCCGGCCAGCGGCCGGTGCTCCCGGCAGGCCCGCGAAAGCGCGAAGCGCTTTCGCTCACAGTTTGGTCTTCAGCGCGCGCGCGGCTTCCAGCGCGGCATCCGCAGATGCGGCTTGCACGGTGAAGTGTCCCATCTTGCGGCCAGGGCGTGGCTCGCTCTTTCCGTAAAGATGCAGCTTCGCCGCCGGATGCTCGAGAATCGCGGCCCAGTTCGGATCGCCGACGAGTTGGCCGTCGCGCCATTTCCACGCGTCGCCCAGGATGTTCACCATCACGACCGGCGACGTGAGTGTGGTGTCGCCGAGCGGCAGATCGCAGACGGCGCGCACGTGTTGTTCGAATTGCGAGGTGCGGCACGCATCGAGCGTGTAGTGGCCCGAGTTGTGCGGACGCGGCGCGAGTTCGTTGACGAGGATTTCGCCGCGATCGGTGAGGAAAAGCTCCACCGCGAGCAGCCCCACGACATCGAGTTTTTCCGCGATCGCCTTGGCGAGCGTCTCCGCTTCGACACGCACCGGCTCCGGGATGCGCGCGGGCACGATCGAGAAATCGAGGATGTGTTTCGTGTGGATGTTTTCCGAAACCGGAAAGGTCTTCATCACACCACCCGGCGTGCGCGCGACGATCACCGAAAGCTCGCATTTGAAGTCGATGAATTTTTCGACGACCGCACGTTGACGCGCAAAGGACGACACCGCCCGCGCGCGGCTCGCTTCATCATTCACTTTGATCTGCCCCTTGCCGTCGTAACCGAAGTCCGCCGTCTTCACCACGCACGGCAGGCCGATGCGACGGATGGCCGCATCAAGATCATCGCCGGCTTCGACCTCCGCGAAGGGCACATGCGGGAAGTTGTTTTTGCGGAGCCAGGTTTTTTCGCGCATGCGATTCTGGCAGACTTCGAGCACGTTCCAGTGCGGACGCAGGAGCGCCTTTTTCTCGATGTCCCAGAGCGGCTCGACCGGTATGTTTTCAAACTCGTACGTGACTACATCGCAGCGGCTCACGAACTCCGTCAGGCGCTCCACGTCAGTGTACGGCGCGTTGAACTCCTCCGCCGACACTTCGCCAGCCGGCGAGCGCTCTGCCGGCTCGTAGATATGCACGCGATAACTGAGACGCTCCGCCGCTTGGGCGAACATGCGACCGAGTTGGCCGCCTCCGAGGACTCCGATGGTTTTGCCGGGAGAGATCATGGAAAAGGACGAACAACCAGTGACCAATGACCAGCGCGCAATGACAAGCGCGTTTCCGCGCAACAAGCCGGACGCCTGCGCAAGTCGCTAGGGGAAAAACACAACAAGATCGGCCAGCTACTCGACAAATCACACACGCCTGCGTCCTAGCCCTCCGCCCTCGGCTTCACCCTTCGGCCTTGGGCATGAGCCAGTAGCCTTTCGTCATTGGCCACTGGTCATTTGCCAAACGCGCTGCTCGCGCTTTCACGGCAGACTGGAGTCCAGGACTTTCGTCGTCTGCTCTGCGCGGAATTTATCGAGAGCGATTTTGATCTTCTGATCACCGCCGCTCGCGAGGATCGCCGCGGCAAACAACGCCGCATTGATCGCGCCGGCTTTGCCGATCGCAAACGTCGCCACGGGGATACCGCCGGGCATTTGCACGATCGAGAGAAGCGAGTCCTGCCCCTTGAGCGCGTGCGACTCCACCGGCACACCGAGCACCGGCAATGGCGTGAGTGCCGCCGTCATCCCGGGCAAATGCGCCGCGCCGCCCGCGCCGGCGATGATCGCGCGCAGTCCGCGACCTTCGGCCGTCTTGGCGTATTCGTACATCTTGTCCGGCGTGCGATGCGCGCTCACGACGTGTTTTTCGTAAGGCACGCCCAGTTGTTCCAACGTGGTTGCAGCGTGCTGCATCGTTTCCCAGTCGGAGGTGCTGCCCATGATCAGGCCGACAAGCGGTTGACTCTTCATACGGCCAACTTCGGGACTGCGCCCGACCGGAGCAAGTGCGTTATGCGCATACCGCGCCACCTGGACGCCGACGGCGCTCTTCGTTGATTTCGTCATTCAGCCATCCGTCTCGGATTTCTGAATTCTCTGATGCGTACGCGGCTTGCCTCCGCGACAGGGCGCCGTTTCGTTCGGACCGATGAAACTTCTCCGCATTTCCGTTCTGGCGCTTCTCACCCTCGGTGCCCTGGCCGGCTGCCGCTCCGTCGTCCTCGATGAAACCGGTGAGACCGTCGCCCAGTATCAGTTCGGCGAGTTCCGCATGGTGTTTAACTCCACGGCCCCGATCGTCGCCCAAGCGGCCAAGGAAGCAGTGGCCGAAGCCGAGCTTTTCCTCACCAAATTCGAGCTCAATAAATTCGACGCCGAGCTCCTCGCGCGCGCTCAGGGAGACCAAAAGGTCCGCATCAAGATCGAAGAGATCAACCGCCAGCAAACGCTCATCCGCATCCGCTGGGGCGAAGGCGGCAACCTCAACCGCTCGCGCCGCCTTTACGAGCTGATCGACGCCAAGGTGCAGTAAGCACGGGCGCCACGCGCGGTTCCCAGCAAAGACGCCTCGCGTATTCAACTCTCGAATACAAAAACGCACGCCGGCAAATGGCGTGCGTTTTTTTGCGTATGCAGGATTGCCGACGGCGGCGTGCGCCCGTTCGCGATCTCAGCCGCTGAGTTTGTTCAGCGCCGCCAAAACGTCTTCCGCCTGCTGCTTGGTCGACGCCTTCAGATCGCGCCAGACGATCTTGCCGTTTTTATCGATCAAGAATGCCTGACGACTCGCGAAGCCCGTGATGCCGCCCGTCTGGCCGAAAGCCGTCATCACTTTCCGATCCGAATCGGCCAGCAGCGTGAACGGCAGATTGTATTTTTCCTTAAAAGCCTTCTGCGCGTCCACACCGTCCACGCTCACGCCGATCACCGTCACGCCTCGCTGCGTGAGCTCTTCATACGCATCGCGCAGCGAGCATCCCTGCGCGGTGCAACCAGGCGTGTCGGCCTTGGGATAAAAATAAACGAGCGTGAAACCCTTGGGATAAACCTCCCCGAGATTCAGCGTCGCACCTGTCTCGGTCGTCGCGGAGAGGACAGGAGCGGGATCGCCGACATCGAGCGGCTCCGCGCGGGAAAAAGAAAACAAAGACATAAGCAAAACAGCGAAAAACAGACGGGGAAGGAAGCGCATGGCCGACCACGCTATCCTCGCCCGCGTCTCCGCGCAAGCGCTCCAGACGTTCGGCAAGGAGCGCGCCCTCCGGGACACGCTTTCTCGTAACGAGCTCCTCCCGCCTTTTCTCACCAATCATCGCTTCGGAACGGAACCGCGGGTAAACCTGCGCCGTTGTAGAGATTGGCTTCGGGGGCATTCGTCCAGGCGTAGCGAACGGCGACAGGCTCGGGGACGTCGGGCGACGACACCACGACCGACCCTCCATCGATCATGGCGATCGCCGGATAAAATTTCTGATCCGCACCGGCGATCTGGAAGGACTGCAGCGGTTTGTCGCGCGCGATCAGGCCGTTGTCCGCATGGCGGAAACTCACGCGCATCGCCGCGCCTTCGCGTATGGCTTTTTCGAATACAGGACCGGAATGATCCACCGGGATCCCGTACACCTTGGCGCGCGCGATCAGCGCCAGACGGCGCCCCACCGCTTGTTTGTTGGTCGGGTGAATATCGTCGGGATCGCCCACATCGATCGCGATGGCTTGTCCGGTGCGCGGGAGCGCGAGCGCGCTGGACTGTTCATCGCGCAAACGCGCCCAACCGGTCGCCGCCGAATCGCCTCCCGAGTACGCGGCGAGTTGTACCCAAAAAAAGAATACATCGTCCTGCCCCAGATGCGCGCGCCAGCTCGTGATCAACTTCCTGAACAACGCGCCATACTCGTCGGGACGATCCGTGTTGGTCTCGCCTTGGTACCAAAGCACACCGCACACCGCGACCGGCATCAGCGGCGCGATCATGCCGTTGTAGAGTCCGGAGGGACGGTACCATTTCACACCCGCCGGCTGGGCTGGCCAGGGAACGGTGAACTTTTCGCCACGTTCGCGCGCCGCTTTTTCGGCCGCGTTCCACTCCGCCACCGCGGCATCGTGACGCGCTTTATCGTCGGGATACGACGCTTCCGCCGCGCGCCAGCGTTCCGCGACAATCGCAAACGCCGGATCGCTCAACGCCGCCGGACTCAACCAGCCTTCGATCGGAGTGCCGCCATACGTGGCATTGATCAGCCCGACCGGCACGCCGATGCGCGGCTGCAGATCGCGCGCGAAATAAAATCCGACCGCGGAAAACCACTTCGCCACTTCGGGCGTGCACACGCGCCAACCCGCGCCGTCGTCGGCCACGGTTTCGGCCGGTTCCTTCGCCACCGTTTTCTTAAACTTGATGTGCCGGATCAGCGGAAAATCCGCCGTCGCCACTTCTTCCTCCCAATTCATCGAGCGCTCGACCGGCCACTCCATGTTGGACTGCCCGGAGCAAAGCCACACATCGCCCACCAGCACGTCGCGCAGACGCACTTCGTTTTTTCCCGCCGCCACCAATTCGGCCGGCTGCGCGGACGCTTCCAACGGCGCGAGATAAACGATCCATCGCCCATCCGCGCCGGTCGTCGTGCCGATCGTCTGACCGGAGAAACTCACCGTCACGCGTTCTCCCGGTTCCGCGCGGCCCCAAACCGGCAGCGGTTTCTCGCGTTGCAACACCGCATGATCCGTGAACACGGGCGCCAACGTCACGTCGGCGAGCGCCGTCACACCAAAGAAAAGCAACCCGGCCACCAACAACGCGCGATAAGAGTGCATGGGGAAATGGAGATGACACCCACCTTGCCCGCGACCCATCGCGCGCGCAATCGGGATTTATCACGGCACATCGCGCCGCGTTTGCGCATTGCCAGTGGCTCCGTCGCGACGCTTTTTCTCCGCATGCCGTTCCCTCCGCTGCGCGATCAAATCGTCATCGTCACCGGCGCCTCTTCCGGCATCGGCGAAGCCATCGCGCGACGGCTGGCCGCCTGTGGCGCTCGTCTCGTGCTCGCGGCTCGCCGCCTGGATCGCCTCAAAACGCTGGCGGCCGGGCTCGACGCTTCGGGCACGCGCGTGGAGATCGTCGGTTGCGATGTAACCTCCGCGGAAGATCGCGCGCAATTGGTCGCCACCGCACTCGCGCGCTTCGGCCGCATCGATGCGCTGGTCAACAACGCCGGCTACGGTCAGCGCGGTCCGGTCGAACGCGTATCCATCGATTCGATACGAAACAATTTCGAGACCAACGTCTTTTCGCTCGTCGCGCTCACGCAACTCGTCCTTCCGCATCTGCGCGCACAAGGTCACGGGCGCATCGTCAACATCGGCTCGGTCGCGGGACGGATCGTCCGGCCGATGTCGTCAGTGTACGATTCGACGAAACACGCGCTCGAAGGGATCAACGACGGGCTCCGCGGCGAACTCAAACCGTTCAACATCGACGTCGTGCTCGTGCGGCCTGGCTTCATCCGCACGGAGTTCGGCCAGGTCGCCAACGCAGTCTCCGCCTCCGCGCTCGGCGACGCCGGTCCCTACGCTCCGTACGTCGAAGGTTTCCGCGCCAATTCACAGAAGCTTCGTAGCACCGCGGGCCGGCCCGACGACATCGCGCGCGCCGTGGAGAAGGCGCTCGCATCCGCGTATCCGAAAACTCACTACAACGCGCCGCGTCACGCCACGTTCTTCCTGTTTTTGCGCTGGCTGCTGCCCGTGCGCGCGATGGATTATTTCGTCCGTCTGCGCAAAGGCTGACGACCGCTTCAACCGCGATTCAGAAATGCGTGCAGTTCGGCGGCCAGCTTCGGCCCAAAGCCATCGACTTCGCCGATCTCCTCCGGCGTCGCCGCGCGCAAGCGGTCGATGTCACCAAAATACGCCATCAGCGCCGCGCGGCGCACGTCGCCAAGTCCCGCAAAATCATCGAGGATCGACTCGCGAATTTTCTTCGAGCGAAGATCCGCATTGTACGTGTTGGCGAAACGATGCGCCTCGTCGCGCAGGCGTTGCAGCAGCCGCAAGCCCGGATGCGAGAGCGGCAGATTGAGCGGCGCGCGTTCGTCGGGGAAAATGATCGTCTCGTGTTTCTTCGCCAGGCCGATCAACGCTGGCGGCTCCAATCCGATCGCGACAAATGCCTTCAGCGCGGCGCCGATTTGCCCGCGTCCGCCATCGATCACGATGAGATCGGGCATCGGTTTTCCTTCTTGATGCAGACGTCGATAGCGGCGTCCGACGACTTCCTCCATCGCGCGAAAGTCGTCGTTGCCGATGAAGCTCTTGATCTGAAACCGACGGTAATTGTTTTTATCCGGCCGCCCGTCCGCGAAATGCACCATCGAGGCGACGACAAACGTGCCCGAGATGTGCGAGATATCGAAACACTCCATGCGCGCGGGCGGCGTCTTGAGCGCAAGTGCTTCCTGCAGCGCGGTGATCGCCTCCGCATCGGCCTGCAGCAGCCATTGGTCGCGCTCGAAGCGGCGGGTTTTCTCAAGCGTTTTTTCGAGCGCAAACACCACATCGCGCAGCTCCGCGGCTTTTTCGAATTCCTGTTTTTCGGCGGCCTTCTGCATTTCTTCGCGCAGCGACACGAGCCACTCGCGCGACTTGCCTTCGAGAAATGCGCACGCCTCATCCACGCGGCGACGGTAATCCTCCGCCGTCACTTCGTTGGGAAATCCATACAACTCCTGCCGCACGTCGTCGTAGAGCTGCCACCGTCCATCGGGTAGTTTCTTCGGCGACGCATCGCCGAGCAAGATGCCGAATTGCCGGCGCATCTGCGCGAGCGTCTTGCGCAACAAACCCGAATGCGCGAACGGCCCGAAGTAGCGCGAGCGATCGTCTTTTTTGAAACGCGTGAGACGAAACCGCGGCATCTCTTCGTGCGGATCGAGGCGCACGAGCGGGAAGCGTTTATCGTCGGTGAAGTCGGTGTTGTACTTCGGCTTCCACTGCTTGATCAGCCGGCCTTCGAGCAACAGCGCCTCGGGTTCGGAACGCACTTCAATGGTGTCGAAATCCTCGATGAGATCGATGAGCGCGCGAATTTTTGGATGCAGCGTCATCGCACGCGACGGCGTGAAATAGGAGCTCACGCGTTTCTTTAAACTCTTCGCCTTGCCCACGTACAGGATGCGACCGAGTCGATCCTTCATGAGATACACGCCGGGCTTTTCCGGGAGACGGCGGACTTTCTCTTTCAGATCGAGCGGAGCGGCGTCGTTATCTGGACCGTTGGCTGGCATTTTGAAGAGATTAACCTAATTTCACGCTCCGCAAGTATGGTTTCTACGGTCCCGCCCTCGCCATCGTCCACCCGCACGCCGCGTTATGAGTTGATCACGCTGGGTGACGAACTGCTGCTCGGTCTCACGACAAACAGCCACGTACTTTTCATCGGAGGACAGCTCGGCCGGCGCGGAGTTTTGCTGCAGCGCAACGCGACCGTGACCGACGAAGCGAACGCGATCGCGAAACAATTTTCCGAGAGCTGGCATCAAGCGGACGTCGTCATCACCACCGGCGGACTCGGTCCCACGTGCGACGATCGCACGCGGGAAGTCATCGCCGAAGTCCTCGGACAAAAACTGGTCTTCGACGTCGAAGCGGAGAAAGCCATCGCGGATCGCTTCAATCAGCTCGGACGCAAGATGACCGCCAACAATCTCAAGCAAGCATATCGCCCCGAGCGCGCGGAGCTCCTTCCCAACGCCAACGGCACCGCGCCCGGTCTCTGGGTCGAGCAAGACGGCAAAGTCCTCTGCATGCTCCCCGGCCCGCCCAACGAGTTGCAGCCGATGTTTCTCGAACAAGTGCTGCCGCGCCTCACGCAGCTCGGTCTGTTGAGCGATCACGAAGCCTACGTGCAACTCCGCACCGCCGGCATCGGCGAGTCGGCCTTGGAAACACGACTCCAGCCGATCTTCGCGCGCTACGGCGACGCGCTCAACATCGCCTTCTGCGCGCATCAAGGTCAGGTCGATTGTCGTCTCAGTGCGCCTGATGGACGTCTCTCGCTCAACGAGCTTCACGAAATCGCGCAGGAATGCGGCGCGATGCTCGGCGAAGACTTGCTGTGCTTCGGTCACGACTCGCTCGCCAAAGTGACGGCGGATCTGCTGCGCGCCAACGAAAGCACACTCGCTGTCGCCGAAACCGCCACGGGCGGAATGCTCGCGAGTTGTTTCACCGATCTCGCGGGCGCTTCGAAATTTTTCGCGGGCGGCGTCGTGTGCTACGACAACGAAGCCAAGATGCAGCTGCTCGATGTGCCCGAGTGCCTGCTCACGCAACACGGCGCGGCGAGTCCGGAAAACGCCGTCGCCATGGCCACCGGCGCCGCGGAGCGCATGGGCGCGGATTTCGCGTTGGCGGTCACCGGTTATTGCGGCGGCACGGCGACGCTGAGCCATCCCGTCGGCGCGGTGTACATCGGCCTCTACACGCCCTGCGGCGTGTGGTCGAAAAAACTGAGCATCCCCGGACCGCGCAGCACGATCAAACTCCGCGCCGTCAACGCCGCGCTCGACTGGTTGCGACGCGAACTCTTGCGCACACGCCGCGGCGCCACGTGCCTCCCGCAGCGCCCCGCGCAAACGTGAGCGCGTGATTGGCTCGCGCTCGTTGCGAACGTTTCGTCGCGCGCCAAACGCCGCTCAGCCGAGCAGGTTTTTCAACGCGGTGAGATACTTCGCCTGCGTGTCGCGAATCACCGACTCGGGCAACGACGGCGCGGGCGGTTTTTGATCCCACGCGATCGCGAGCAAATGATCGCGCACGAATTGCTTGTCGAAACTCGGCGGCGATTGATCCGGCGCATACTGATCCGCCGGCCAGTAGCGCGACGAATCCGGCGTGAGCACTTCGTCGATCAAGACGAGTTTGCCCGACACATCCGTGCCGAATTCAAACTTCGTATCCGCCAGAATCATACCGGCCTCGCGCGAGCGTTCATGGCCGAGACGATACAAGGCAAGGCTCACGGACTTCACTTGTTCGTAGAGCGCCGCGCCGACGGCGGCAGCGCCATGAGCGTCATTGATCGGTTCGTCGTGCTGTCCCTTCGGCGCTTTCGTCGTGGGCGTAAACAACGGCTCGGGCAAACGATCCGCCTGCCGCAATCCTGCGGGCAAACGATGTCCGCAGACTTCGCCGGTCTTGCGATACGAGCTCCAACCACTGCCCACCAGATAACCGCGCACCACACACTCGATCGTGAGCGGTGTGAGTTTTTTCACGATCATACTGCGCAATTGCAGATCGCGATCGACGATGCCGCGCCGCGCAAACTCGCCGGCCTGATCCGGCAGCAGATGATTTTCGATGATCCCGGTCGTCTGCGAAAACCACCACAGGCTCATCTGATTCAAGATGATCCCCTTGCCCGGAATGCCATCCGGCAAAATCACATCGAAAGCCGACAACCGATCCGTCGCCACCAGCAGCAACGCGTCGCCGAGATCGAAGATCTCGCGGACCTTGCCCGACGCGATCCGCGGAAACGGCAGGGACTCGATGGAGGTAACAGCCCGGGCGGGCAAAGCGGCGGAGATTTCAGCGGAAGTCATGCGGCGACAAATGGGCTGCGATACTCCGCGCCCACTCTTCGGAATCAAGGCAAAGCCGGAGTCGCGCCGCGCGGAGGGAGCCTGGCGGACGAGTCGCACGCCACGCAGCAGAAGCACTCGGGCAAACAAACGGCAAAACGTGAAAAAAAACGCTTGCACGACCCGGTCACGAACCTAAGTTCGCGCCCCTTTCGTTCTTTGCGTCCCCATCGTCTAGCCCGGTCCAGGACACCACCCTTTCACGGTGAGAACCGGGGTTCGAATCCCCGTGGGGACGCCATTTTCTGAAGCCCGCAACTCCTAGTGAGTTGCGGGTTTTCTTGTTGTTGGAAGCAGGCGAAGGGGCAAAGAGGGTGACGATAGCGCGCCGAATCGGGCTAAAGGTGGTGAATGGCGGCGACCTAGGCAGGTCCACCCAGTCGAAAATGGAAGAGACGAGCGCTTCCGGAATCCCCCACGAATCGAGCAGTAGAAGGAGCCGAATCTGCGGTTCGCATCCGGAGTTTCATCAACACGATCGTCGTCAATCGGGATAGGCGCGCACACCAGCGACTGACTAAAATTTGACGGAGAGTCCGACGTGAACGCCCCCTTGCCGGGCTCGATGAAAAGCCCGCCGTCCTTGATGCGCGGCGGACGCCGGCACCCACGCTCGAATCTTTATATATGAACAACTCCAAACCGGTGACGCGTGGTCCATCATGCAGAAAGGATGCGAAACTGGGCGGCAAATAATACAGCGTCGAGGTGCAACCCGTTCTAAAAACATAATAAATTTTCCCTCGTATCCTTTCGCGCTCGCGGACGTCGTTTCAGCTCTCCAGCCGACCTCTTGTGATGATCGTATCCGCCCCACCCCAACGCATTGCGCTTGTTGACGCTATTCGCGGCTCAGCTCTCATCGGATTGTTTCTGCTGCATTGCCGGGAGCATTTCGACTACGCCGCGATCAATATTCCCCATCAACCCGAGTGGCTGGTTGCACTCAATACTATCACGACAGATGTCCTGAACTTTCTCTTCGCGGGAAAAGCCTACGCGGTTTTTGCGATGATGTTCGGGTTCAGTTTCTTTCTTATCATCAACGGCGCCGAACGTCGTGGCATGGATTTTCGCGGTCGGTTTGTATGGCGTATGTTGGTGCTCGGCGTGATCGGCTATCTTACCGGGCTGATCTTTTGCGGAGAGATCCTGTCGATGATCACGATCATCGGATTTCCGCTCGTTTTGCTTTATCGAGTGCCAACTCGATGGCTGCTGGTGCTCGCCGCGCTCTTTCTGCTTCAACCGCAATTCTGGTGGCAACTCGCGCACACCTTCGGAAATCCCGAATATCGCCCGGTCAACTTCAATGTCGGCGGCTATTATCGGGAGTTGTATGCTGTCTTTGAAAAAGGAGATGCCGCCTCCACCATTCAGGCAAACCTGTGGACGGGTGTTCTTGCGCGTCACAGCTGGGCGCTCAGTAACGGCCGCTATCTCCAGATGTTTGGGTTGTTCATTGTCGGACTTCTGATCGGACGCATCCGGATTTTCGAGCAACCGGATCTCGCTCGAAAAATTGCAATACGCGCGCTCATTCCGAGCATCGCAGCGTTCGCGGCTCTCTACTTTATCCGCGAGATTTCCCCCGATTGGAGTGTCACCAAAACGCAGTCCGGTATCATCAAACGACTGCTCGTTTCTTATATTAATCTCGCTCAGATGATCGTGTGGGCCTCGGGTTTTACGCTGCTGTATCTATGGGCACCGATGGAAAAGATTCTTCGCTTCTTCATTCCGTTCGGCCGAATGAGCCTGAGTTTCTACATCCTTCACAACACACTCGGCGTGCTCATCTTTTATCCCTTCGGACTGGGTCTGCATCTTAAATGGGCCGAATTCTACAGCTTCGCCGCCGGGTTTGTCTCGTTGGCGTTGCAATATCCGATCGCCGTCTGGTGGCTGCAGCGACATCACTACGGTCCCTTCGAATGGCTTTGGCGCAGCCTCACCCAGTTATCGTTTAACACGCCTTTCCGCAGGAAAACCGCCCTTAACGCCGCATCGTGAGCGCGCGCAGTTCCGCACTCCGCACGCGGCATCGCCTCTCCGGCATCACAGATTCAGATATCTTCTGAGAAACGCCGCGAATTCTCGCTCTTCCTGCGGCGATGCCTCCGCACCAGACGCCAGACTCGGCAGCGCGGCTTCGACGCGTTGAACGGCGATGCCGTCGTAAACGCCCGCTTCCACGGCCAGCAACTTCGCGATCATCTCCTGACGACGCTTGGCGCGTTCGAGCGGGTCCCGCACGCCATCATCGAGCAAAACGGCTTCGAGATCCGCCGCGCGGCCGAGAAGCCTTCTTGCGAGATATGACGCCTGATCGGGTGTTTCCATTTTTCTATCGGAGCAGCGCGTGCGGTTCCTTCAAGTTATTCATCGTTCGCGTCACACATTTGATGCGAAGGAAACGCGCGCAAAAAAGCCGCGACCGCTTCGACACGGTCGCGGCGGCAAACTAGGACGCGTCAGGGCGCCGCGGCTTTTTGTTCGCGTGCGGCCAGCCAGGCCATCTGGAGATCGTAGTCCATCTGCACCTTTTCTTTGAAGGCGCGTTCCCACGGCTTGGCGTCGAACATCGACGAACCTGCGCGGTAGAACTTCAGCGCGTGCGTGTACATGTCGCGATACTTCGCGACCGAATCCGTCATCAGCTGACGAAACTCCTGCGCGTATTTTTCGACATCCGTCAGCTCGAGCAAACGCTTCGCCAGCGCGGCGCGCACTTTCAGTCGATAATACTCGGCTGTGAGCACGAGGCATTCGCTGTCGTTCACGAAACGCTGCAGCTCGGCCGGATCATTTCCCCCCGCAGCGAGCGCCGCTTTCGCTTTCTGCAACGACTCTTTCGCCATCTCGACGTAGAGATCAACGAGCCAGTCGGCGCGCATCACGTCCTTCGGTTCGCGTCCCGCGGCGAGTTCTTCCGCGAGCTGAGCCACCGGCATCGAACGCAGGTCGCGCACGTTTTTCACGCCGTAGCGTTTCTGATAAAGCGCGATCGTGTACGCATCGACCGGACGGCTGTAATAACGCTGACGCGTAAGCCCGGTCGGGCCTTGAAAACGCACGTCGTCGATCTTCGTGCGATAGCTCAGGATGTCGTCCACCGTCGCTTGTACCCACGCGATGGATACAGGGAAAAAGTTTCCGAAGCGCACCGCGGTGACGTTTTGCAGACCGGGCAAAATCGGGCCGGTGATGTCATACCATTCGACCAACGTGCGGCCGGTTTTCTTGTTTCCGAACTTGGCGCTCAGGAAATCCGCGGCCCACGTTTGCTCCGTTTTTTCGTCGCGCTTCGCCTTCCAGAGATAGCGGCCTTCGAGCAAATGCCAGAGCGGATCGCGGTCAAAGGAGATCAGCGATGTTTTCTCGCCGTTGGCGTTTGTCACGACGTCGAGCGTATCGGGCCAGCACCAGGCTTGCGGCGGATAAAACCACGCACCCTTGAACAGTCCCGCATCTTTCCAATGTCCCACCATCTCGCCGATCAAGCGCGGGCTGCCCACGCGATACGGCGTCGCATCCGCGGGATCGTGGAGATTCACGATGTGACCTTTCAGCACGCCGCGCCAATCTTCGTGACGCTCATCGGGCCAGGGACTGGTGATGGTCTCGTCGTTGTGTTTCAGCTCCGAGTAGAGATTGTCGTACATCTTCGGCAGCGCAGCCTTGAAGTCCATGTCGAGCGTCCAGTCGCGAATGATGAGCTTCGGATTTTTTCCCGAATCTTTCGCCGCCTTGAAAATCACATCGCGAAACCACGGTTCCTGCTCCTTGAGATCAAGCGATTCGCCGGGACAAATGTAGAGCCCCACGTTCGGAAACTCGGCGAAATAGCGCGTGAGAATCGTGCGATAATAACCGCGCACAAAATCATCGGGCACGGTGTAGCGCGTCGGATCTTTCTCCGCTTCATTCGGCGGACGGCCGAGCGCGTGCGCCTGATGTTCGCTGATATGGATGTTATAAAAATGCGTGAGGATCGTGATGTTTCGTTTCGCGCATTCCTCCGCGAGCCAGCGGAACTGCTCTTGGTTGCGACGGATTTCTTCACGGCTGAACTGCGTCGCGTCGGGATACTCCGGCAGCTCGAGGATGTGCGGGAAAAGATGTCCCGACCAAAGGATCAACGTGTTGAGGCGGGCCGACAGCAGATAATCGAGATAGCGCGTCATCAACGCGCGATCAAAAAACCATGGGAAGCGGTCAGGACTGAGCTCTGATTGATACGCCCAATTGGGACTCAACATCACGAGCACCGCCCCGCGCAGTTCGAAATCGGGCGCGCCGTCCGCGTCGACGACATCGCGTCCAAGCGCCGATTGCACTCCGTACAAAACACCCCCCGGCCCACCGGCGCGCACGCGCAGCGATTTGCCACGACCTTCGAGACGAAACGCCTCCGGCGAGGCCAGCGACGAATCGATTTCGTACGCGATGTTTTTTCCCGCGGAGCGCATAAGCTCCTCGGCAAATCCCACGGGAGCGGGGGTCGCTGACGTTTGCGCAAAGCTCGCGACAGTCCCTGCAAGACTCGCGAGGCTCACGCGCCAGATACGTTGTAGTGTCTGCATCATAAAAATCACTCCTCCATCATCAGCCGCACCGGCCCGAGCAGGCCGGCTTTGAGCAGCGGTTTGCCCTTCATGGAAATCTTCGTGGTGGTCCACGTCACCCGCTTTTCCTCGGGAAGATCCGCGTCGCCGATGAGGCGGTTGGCCCATGTATTCGTTACGTCGATACGCAGCTCGTTATCGCCGTTCTTCAACGCTCGCGTGATCTCCACGCGATATGGCGGCGTCCACGCGACGCCACAGCTCACGCCGTTCACAAACACCTCGCCGAGATTCGCCACTTCGCCGAGATCAATCCACACGCGGCGATCGCGACTGGCCTTGGCGTTAAACACAAATGTACGCTTGTACGTCGCGGTGCCGGAGAAGTGCTTCACCGCAGGATCGGAGTGCTTGCTCCAATCGAAAAGTTTTTCGGCAAAAATCGGCGACGTCGGCGCGGCCGGACGTTGTTCGAAGGAAACGGTCCATGCGCCCTCGAGCGTTTGCAGCGCGCGCGGTTCAACACGGTTTACACCGGCAGAAGCCGCCGCCGCGGACGCGGGCTGACGAAACACCACAAACACGGACTCCGCCGCGGCCAGTTCCACCGGTAAAATCGTGCGTCCCTTTTCACTGCGCCACGTACGCGCCGCGACGCTGTCACCGATCACGGGATTCCACATTTCCGGCACGCGACCTTCGACGCGCAGCGACAGCTCCAGCGTCCGCGCGCGCTCCAATTGATTGGAAACAAAATAAACCTCAGCGCCATCCACGCTGCGATGGGTCCACGCCACGCGCTCCGCTGGCGCGCCATTTTCCGTCGCGACAAAATCGCGCGGTATGCCCAGTGCATCGAGCGTCTCCTCCGTCCACGGCGCATCGATGATCTTCGCTCCGAGCGCGCGCAGCTCGGCCACGCGTTTTTGCATTTCTTCCGAAAGCGGCACACCGCTCGGGTTCATCGGATTCGCACCGGGAATAACCAGCACGCCATAACTCGCGCCGCCCGGCAGCACGATGCGACCATCGCGCACGGTCGCGAGACGCAGCAACGCGTCGCGATTGATCGAGTCGTACGTGTATCCACGAAGTGGATTCACCCAATCGGCCGGATCGGTCGTGTTGGCCGAGTGCGAAACACCTTCCGGCATCGTGCGGGTCGGCAGACCGACATTCGCAAGACGCGTCGCTTCACGCTTCACGACCTCTTCGCCCAGCAAGCCTGGCAAAATGGTCGTCAACCGCTCCGGCAGCACGCCGCGTCGCGGCATTTCCTCGCCGGTGAACACCGCGACATCCACGACCGGCAAGCCGCGCTGCAACACCGCTTGCACGCGATGCGCATACTCGACCCAAGCGCGGCCCGGGCGCCACCATGTCTGATCGCGCTGAAAGAAAAGCCCCACGCTGCCGAGCGTCATGCCGGGCTTCCGATCCATCCACGGATTGTGCATGAACACGTGGTACGCGAGGTGGTTGACGCCGAGCGCGTAGTTGCGATCGCCGAGCGTCTTCAACATCGCCGGATGTTCATCCCACGCGAGTTTCAGCTCGGTGAAGGCCTCCGCGCCGATGAGACGTTTTCCGTAAATGCGCGCGCCGGAGATCGTGTCGCGCATGTCGTTCGGTTTGTCGTGCGTCGGACTGCGCAACCAGAATTCACCCATCGGCAGATCCACGTGTTCAAAGTGCCGGAGGTTATCGCTCACGATCACTGGTGCGACGCTCTCCGCGCTAAACCGGAGTCCATGCACGCGCGCGAGTTCGGCGTACACCGCGAGGAAATTATCCACGATCAACTCGCCGATCGTCGTGCGCAGATCGTGCAAAAACTTCTCCGACGCTTCCGCACTTTTCACCGGAATCCCCGCCATCACCGGCAACCACGGACGCGGATCGTAACCGCGACGCCGCTCAAACTCGCGCTGGAAAACGGGCGACCAATTCTGACTGCCGCACTCCCAGCTATCGAGGTGGAAGCCCGTCATCACACGCTTCGCGAGCTCAGGTCCCGCACGGCGCATCGCTTCGCCAAACCAACGATCAAACTGCAACCGCGCAGCCGCGGGATTAAACTTATCCGCTTCGAGTCCTTTGCCTCCGCCCGCAGTTTCGTTGTGTTGACCGGTCGACGTGTGACCCACGCGAAGAATCGTCCACTCGCCTTCCGGCGCGTCCCACTGCAAGCGTCCTTCCGCATCCATGTGCGCGGTGAGGTCGACGATTTTCTCGGGATCGACGGCGAGCGTCGGAGGGATCAGATCGTTTGTAGTGCGTTTGCTGATACGCCACACCACACCCGATTTGCCTTCGAATTGGTGAACACGCGCAGCGCTCGAAAGTTCGAGCCGCGTCACTTTGAGAACCGGCCGCCATTTCGCCGCATCGAGATCTTCGGAGCCCGGCTCAGAACCGGTCGGATCCCACACAAAACGAAAATACCGCGCGGTCGTTTCGGGCAGCGTGAACGTCGCGTCCATCGCGTTGTGCTGCCAACCCTGACGCGCCGGCTCGAGTTGCGCGACGAAGCGGAAATTTTCTCCGTCGTCGCTCGCTTCCACACGCAGACGCTGGCCCTGCAGATTGGTCCCATCCGGCTGCACCGTGAGCGAGCGCGCGGTGAATGGTTTTTCAAATGCATAGAGAATCCAGCCTGGTTTCTCCGCACGATAGCGCGACTTCTCCCGCCCCATCGGCAAAAACGATGCGTCGTCGCCGGTGCTGGTCGTGACCTTCGGCACAACCGTGCGCGTACTCACGCCCTCGCCCGCCGGCGTGGGAAACGCGAGCACGGCGATGTCGCGGTAATAATTTTCCTTCGTCGGCGGCTGCGGCAGCACGTCCGAAACCGTTTTTCCGCCCGAGACAGAGGTCGTGCTCCACACCACGCGCTGCATCGAAAACTCCGGCGTGATCCACGGGCCGCCCGATGTCGCGAAGCCGTCGCTCGCGTGCATCGCGATTTTGAGTCCGAGACGATCCGCCTCGCGAAACGCATGCATCACCATGTCCCACCATTCTTCGGTGAGTTGCCGCACCGGTTGGATCGGCCAAGGCGGATTCGGCATGTCTTGCACCGCCATGAAATACGCGCCGCCGAGTCCGGCTTCTTTCATCGCTTCGAGGTCGGCGGTGATTCCTTCGCGCGAAACCGACGCCTGCATCCAGTACCAGATCGCCCAAGGTTTCGCCGACTCGGGCGGATGCTGAAAATCACGCAACAACGCCTGCCCTGCGGACGCCTGCGCCGTTGCGCACACCGCGCCCAACGCGAGCAATGTAGTGAAAATTCCAATACATGCGCGACGAACGCTGCGGGATAGACGTGAGATCGTGGAGGGCATCATGTTCAAAAAAGAAATCACCCGCCGCGGCATTGTCAGATGCGCGGCGAGGAACGATGAATCCGACGCAGGCAACGAGGGAAAGTTACCCGCGATGCGGTCAGCTGGAAATCCGAGCGCGACGAGCCTCGAGGTCCGCGCGAATCTGCGGCTCGAGACGTTCGAAGCGATAATAGAAAAGGACAGGCACGATCGCGAGCGCGAAGCAGGCGGCGGGAATCCACACGATACCCAGCGTGATCGCGTTGGATACTTGCGGTGTCAGATCGGCTTTCGCCTGATAACCCGCTGCGTCGAGCAGCCACATCGGCAGCGCACCGCCAAGTCCCGCGCCCGCTTTCAAGCAAAACGCGGCGCCGATCGCGGTGAGCAGACCCGCCGCGCGGATGCCGGTTTTCCATTCGCCGTAATCGACGCTATCCGAAAGGACCGCGAAGGGCATCGCCATGGCGACACCGCTGGAAACGAAACCGATCGTCCAGCCCGTCATGATGACGCCGAGCGACATGTTTGCGCCCAAGCCAGCGAACAACACGAGTTGCCCCAACGCCATGCCGGCGAGACCGAGTGCCCAGACCGTGCGTTTGGACGCTTTGCGACAAAACCACGGCAGCATGAACGCCGTGATCAACGACGCGAAGTCGAGGGCGTTCGCGAGTTTGATCAGATCCTTTCGCTCGAGGACGTACTCAAAGAAATGCGGCGTCACCGTGACGCGCGAGATGAAGCCCACCCAGAAAAGCAGGCTGCTGACAAAGATGATCACCCACGGCCAGTTGCCACGGATCGCACCAAACGTGCCGAAGATCGGCTGCGGTTTATGTTCAACCGGGACGGTTTCTTTGAGGTTCCGAAACGCGATGAGGAACAAACCGAGCGAGATCGCCGCGAAGATCGGCACCGCCAGCAGAAAGCCTTTGCGATCGTCGCCCTGCCCCAACGCCGCGACGAGTCCGAGCCCGGTGAGATTCACGATGAGCGCGCCGAGCTTCGAACCAAACATACGAAACGTCGTCAGCGTGACGCGTTCCTTCGGATCGGGCGTGAGTGCGGAGAGGATCGACGTGACCGGCGTATTGATACCGGTGTAGAGCACATTCACGACGATGTAGGTGAACGCTGCGTAAGCGACTTTCGCGGAGCTGCTCAACTCCGGCGTGAGAAACGTGAGCACGCCAAATGTCGCAAACGGGCCGCTCAACCAAAGAAACCACGGCCGGCTTTTTCCCCAACGGCTGCGCGTCTTGTCGAAGATGATTCCCCAAATCGGCGCATCGAGCGCATCGACCCAGCGAGCGATGAGCAGGATCGTGCCCACCGTCGCCGCGGAGATGCCGTACACATCGGTGTAGAAGTACGGCAGGTACCACATGATCCAGCAGAACAACAACTGCCCCGCCACATCGCTGGCGGCATAGCTGAAACGTGTGGTGTACGAAGTCTTGCCCGGGGTAACCATGGGGAAACGACGACGGCGTTATTAAGCGAGTTCGTCGAGACCGTGACGCGCGAGCACGTCTTTGATCTTCACGGGCCGACCGGTCAGCGTGGACTCCTCCATCGCCTGCATGAGCGCAACCGTGACGATGCCCTCGGTCGCGTCAGGCTTCGGAGTAGTGCCGTTGTGAATACAACGCGCAAAATATTCGATGTAGTTCTGATATTCGCCCGCGTGGTGCGAGTGCCCGCCGAAACGGAAATAATAATCGTCCTTGTCCTCGAAGGTCTCCACGACCGACTGGCTGCCGATTTTCCACGCATAGCGCAGATCGTAGTAGTCGCCCTGGCTGGCGCCGTTCGCGCAGCGCAGGATGCAGCTCATATTGGAGTCGCGTTGCAGAGGAATCACCGGACCGGAATACGAGCCGCTCACGCGCGCGATCGCGCCATTGCTGGCCTTGAGCACAAAATGGAACGTATCCGGATGCGCGAGCCCCAGCGAGCGACCATTTTCGCTCAAACGCGAGTAGCCCATCACTTCCTCGATGTCCGGCAGATACCAGCGCACGAGATCGCCCGGATGACTGATGCAGCCGTAGAGCCATTTGAACGCATCTTTCTTCGCCCACGGCTTCGCGAGGAACCAGCGATGATCCGCATGATAATACGCCTCGACCGTGATGATTTCGCCAAAGGCACCGGTTTCGAAATGCTCACGCTGGCGGGCGAACGGCGCGAAAAAACGCGAGCTCTGCCCCACCATCACTTGCCGACCGCTGGCGCGCTGCGCCGCAAGCACTTCCGGCGCTTTGCTCAAGTCATCGAGAAATGGCTTGGTGCAGATCACATGTTTCCCCGCACGCAAGGCGCGCACGACATGCTCCGCGTGCAGATGATCGGGCGTATAAATGCCGACCACATCCACCGCCGGGTCGGCGAGCATCGCATCGATGTCCGGCGTGTAGCACGACGCTTCCAGATTAAACTCATGACACCGCTCGCGCCCAAGCGACTCGTTGAGATCGCACAAACGAGCGACCTCCCACAGATCGCTTTGGCGGGCAGCCGAGATGATGCTGCGCCCTTCGCCCAAACCGAGAACGCCGAGACCGAGTTTTTTCATGGAGAAAGAGAGGAGGTTGAAGCCAGCGGCCTACAGGCCGTCCGCCGGACGGCGGTGAAACACACTCTTATTTCAAATGAAATAACCGCAAGCATTCTTTTGCGCATGAAGCAGAGCCGGCCGAACGCAGAGAATGTTTTCCGAGCACAAGACGTGGTGCGCGGGGTTGCCTTTATGATTGACACTATTTGTTCATGAAACAGTTTATCGGCAATTATTTCATTGTGAAATAACGCCCCATGAACCCGCATGGCGCTTTCGCCTAGCCAACCCACGTACACTATGACTACATCCCGCTCCGGTTTCACCCCCGAAGGTCGCACGAAGGCTTCGGTGAGGGTTCGCCGACTTGCGCTTGCAATGAGCGCTTTGGCTGCACTCCCGCCCCTCCTCTCTCCCTCGCTACATGCGTAGGCAGCAGTCACCGGCACCATCCAGGGCCGCGTGCTCAATGCGGTTAACGGCCAATACTTGAACAACGCTCGCGTCACCGTCGAAAATACGTCGATCGAGACATTCACGAATGAATTCGGCGAATATCGGCTGACCAACCTCCCTGCTGGCACCGTCACAGTCCGTGTCACGTATACCGGCCAAATTCCTGAGGTTTTCACAGTCTCGATTACGGACAACACGCCCATCACTCAAAATGTCACGTTTAACGCCGACCAGGCGGAGTTTGCCGATGACGGCACCCTCATCCTAAATGAGTTCGTAGTCTCGTCGGAGCGGTTTAAGAACGCGCAAGAAATCGCCACCAACGAAGAACGTTTCTCCACCAATATCAAAAGCGTAGTCTCCACCGACTCGTTGGGTTTCGTCCCGGGTGGCAATGTCGGCGAATTCGTCAAATTCCTTCCCGGCGTCCAAGTCGGATACGGCGGCGGCAACACCGTCAATCCAGCCACCGCATCCAGCATCGAGGTGCGTGGCTTCGGGGCTGACCAAACAATGATCCTCATCGACGGACTCCCGGTTTCGTCGGCCGATGCCGGCGAACTCAGCCGCCAAGTAGGATTGGATACCCTCTCCATCAACAATGCGTCGCGCGTAGAAATCACGAAGGTGCCGACGCCTGATATGCCCGCCGAATCAGCGGGTGGTACGGTAAACCTCATCACACGCTCCGCGTTCGAATACGCCAAGCCGACCACCAACGTCTCGCTCTACCTGACGACCAACAGCGAGGACACCAAACTTACCAAACAACAAGGTCCTACCGACGAGAAGAGCTTCCACACCCTGCCGAGTGGCCGCATTTCCGTATCGGTTCCGTACAGCGACAAACTTGGCTTCACCGTTTCGCTCTCGTCTGATAATCAATATTCACCGACATCGAGCGTTAAGGCCGATTGGCAGCGCGCTCCGAAGACTTTTGATAATAGAGATCTGGGTGGACTCGAAAACACGCCTGTCACTAATGCCAAGGGCGAACAACCCGATCTCGCCAATCCCTACCTCTATCGTACGACTACCAGCGAGTCCGCTTGGACTGACTACCGCCTCTCGGGCAACTTCAGGGTAGACTGGAAGCCATTCACCGGCCTGACGCTCAACACGAACGTCAACTATTCCAGCTACGAGGGCTACAGCACACAGCGAAGCCTCGTCATCAGTGCGGACGCCCCGATGGACTGGGGTCCCGACTACACCGTAGGTCGCATTGGTTCTCTCAACGGCGGCGAGCCCGAGAGCATCGGCAATCAAGGCCGCATGACCGTTCGCAGTTTCGATAAAGTTGGCGACACCCTCTCCGCTTATATCAAGTTCCAATACAATAAAGGCCCGCTCTCCATCAACGGCCAAGCCAGCACCTCGGAATCCTACCTGAAGTATAAAGATCTGGCCAACGGCCACTTCTCCGAAACCGAGCTGAGCCTTAGCGACGTCGGCCAAGTGCGCTTCGATGGCATCCGCGATGGTGTTCCCGCCCGCACGACGATCACCAAATTGGACGGCTCTCCGCTGGACCACACCAGCATCTCCTCTTGGACAAACTCGAGCCTCCAAGCCAGGATCCAGGATAATAAGTCGAAGAGCGTGCGTAACATCTACAACCTGAACGCCCGGTACCAATTCGACTTCCTCCCCTTCGATCTGGCCGCCAAAGCCGGCTTCAGTCGCGACGAGCGCAAGGACAAACGCTATGGCCGCGGCGGCACTACGTTCGACTACATCGGACCGGATCCAACTTCCGATAGCGATATCCTTACCGCGTCTCAGCTGCTCGATCCTCACGGTCGCCGCTCTCCCGGCTACGGCCTTCCTGCTCAGGAATGGCCTAGCGTATACACACTCTATAAGATCTACGCCGAAAACCCCTCATGGTTCTCCGATTCGGCTAAGATCGGCACGCAAGCCGCCAATCTGCGTGCACAGCTCACGCAGCATAAGGACGTCAAAGAAGTCAGCGATGCCTACTACGGCATGATCGAGTCGACGCTCCTCAATAACCGCCTCACCGTTATCGCAGGTGGCCGCCAAACCAAACGCTCCCGCGTCGCCAAACAATCAGTCGCAGATACCAAGTGGAACTACGTCAAAAATCCTGACGGCAGTGTCTACAAAGACCATATCTATCGCCAAGGCGTGAAGTTCGACTTCTCGAACGCTCGCGAATGGGACGCCAACGCGCCCGCCGACTCCACCGAGTATACGACCATCAACGAATTCGACTATACGACCGATCACGATTTGATGGCCCGTCTTGCCGCTGCTGGCGCGATCCACCCCGGCTATGCCCTGAAGAACCCGGACGGCACCGGTCAGGCCAACACGAGCAATAACCTCGAAGCCGTGCGCTATGCCTATGGCGTCAAGGAAATCACTTCCGAAGCTAAAGACCCGATCACACCGCAAGTGCAGGTCGCTTATCGCCTAACTGATTCCTTAACAGCCAAAGCGGCCTGGAGCCGTGAAGTCGCGCTTCCCAAGATTGAATCCACGGCCGCCGGCATTCTGACGAATACGTTCACCGTCAACGAATTTGTTGATCCTCAACAAATCGAAGAAAGAAACGCCAACGGCGAGATCATCATGTCGAACGCCGGCTTGAAGCCCCAGAAAACAAACTCTTGGAACTTTGAGCTGTCCTACTACTTCAACAACGGTGGCAAGATCTCGGTCAGCTATTACTATAAAGAGATCGAAAACATCTGGGAGCGCATCTCCATTCCCGATTCCGATCCCAGCTACGCGCTATTGCTCAGCAGCATCGGTCTGGAACCGTCCCTCTATCCCAACTATATCGTCACCTCTACGATTAATGGTGCGCGCACAGCTAAAAATACGGGCTATGAGGTCGAGATCCGCCAAAATCTGGAGTTCCTCGGTCGCTATGGTAAGCACTTTAATATCTTCGCCAACTATAGCCACAAGGACATCAATCGCTCCCAACCCTCCAACGACGTCGTTCAAATCTTGGCGACCTCCGCAGACGACACCTATGCTGCCGGTGTTCAATTCGCCACCAACCGCCTTCAGATCGCAGTGCGTGGTACTTACGTAGCTGAAAACCTCCAGCGCACGACGAGTTCCATCAAGTTCAACGACATCGATGTTGCCGCCTACGATTACACGCCCGAAGAATACAGGATTAACGTTCAGATCGATTACAACCTTTCTAAACGTTACAGCCTGTTCTTCACGGCGAACAATGTCTTGAACCCGGATCGCAAGACCCAGTTCCTCGACGCGGCCTACATCACGCCTGCTTATGCTTCGACCCGTGAAGTCAAAACCTTCGGTATCACGATGGTCGCCGGCGTGAACGCCCGGTTCTAAGAAACAACCTCTGTCTTATCTCGAGGCCCGACTTGTATAAGTCGGGCCTTTTCTTTTAGCGGCATCAGCATTCACGATCAGAACTCTAAGGATGCCACCAACCACCCAAATCCCTAGAGCCATCTCAATAAATACGCTCGTGGCTCGACTCGCCCCTTGGCTGCTGCTGTCCGCTGTTTTCTTAGTGTACAGTGGCACCTTCTCCGCCCCGCTTCTTTTAGACGACTACGAAACCATCCAAGAGAACCCAACGCTCTCGCCAGTATGGCGCGCATTTCTTCCCCCCTCCGATAGCGGATCCACTGTCAGCGGCCGCCCAATTCTCAACCTTTCGTTTGCCTTGAGTTCCCTGCTTACTCCGGGCTCCGTCGCTGGGCATCATCTCATCAACATCCTTATTCATGGAATTAACGCCTGCCTTGTTTACACGCTTGTATTAGGAACTCTCCGACTCCCCTCGCGGAGATTCACACTCGAAACGCCTTCACTCGTCGCTTTAGCGATCGCCCTGCTTTGGTCCCTTCATCCTCTACAAACAGCGGCTGTCACCTACCTATCGCAACGCGCGGAAGTACTTGTCTCCTTTTTCTTTCTCTCGACGCTCGTCCTTTTCCTTCAATCGCGACTCAGACCGGGAAAAGCTTCTCTATTTCTTACCGCAGCCGTATTCACGGCCACCTTCGGAATGGCCTCCAAAGAGGTGATGGCGCTAGCACCTTTTATAGTGCTTTTATACGACCGAACTTTTGTAAGCGGGAAGCTGTCGACTGCGTGGAATCAAAACAAACTCTTTTATACAGCCCTATTCTCCACTTGGGCCATTCTCTTGATCTGTGTGCTCCACAGCGGATTCAGGGGCAACACGGCGGGCCTTCAAACAGGTACCAACTGGCTCCACTACCTGTACACGCAAGCCTTTGCTCTCACTCATTACTTACGCCTTACAATCTGGCCAGATCCGCTTATTTTCGACTATGGCCGCGAGCTGGCCAACACTTTCGAACAGATCGCCTGGCGAGCCGTGTTAGTCCTAACAGCAGCCACGTGGATTCTCGCGCGTGTATTACACAATAAGGCGGCCGGATTTTTGGGCGCCTCCTTCTTAGCTGTCCTCGCGCCGACGACACTTGTACCAATCGCGACGCAAACGATCGCAGAGCATCGAGTCTATTTGGCTTTAGCGCCGCTAATAGCCGGCATGGTCGTTTTCGCCATCCTCCGCCTAAACGAGAAAACAACCATACTTTTTTCCTTTATCGTTTCAGCGGTCCTTGGGTTTATAACAATTGATCGCAATCGCGACTATCTCAGCGAAGAAGCAATTTGGGCTGACACGATTGCAAAGAGGCCAGGCAACGATCGCGCTTGGTACGCCATGGGATACGTACGAATCGATCAAGATCGATACGAAGATGCCAAAAATTCATTTCGCGAAGCAGTCCGCTTACGCAGCGATCCCATCAATATCATGGGATATGCTCACGCACTCACCGCCGCCGGCGAAGCAGACGAAGCCATCCCTCTCTATCGGCAAACGCTCGACAGTTTGCCGCGTAGATTTTCCGGGGTCTACGAAAGCATGTCCAACCTCGGCAAACTGCTCGGAGAAAAAGGATACCATGAAGAAGCGCTCGAATTGCTTCGTGACGCAATCACGCTGAATCCGCGCAAAACAGGCGCATACTATAATTTGGGCGCACTTTGCTTCTCACTTGGCCTTTATGAAGAAGCCGCGGCCGCATTGCCCCAAGCGCTTTCAGACACTCAACAAAACGATGAGGCAATATCGCTTCTTGTTCGTTCGCTACTCGCTCTCGGAAGAGCGAATGATGCCCTGGCGGAGATCGAAAAATATAGATTGTCGAATCCCCAAACTCCGGCAGCTCGCTTAGCATACGCGCGTGCTCTTGCTGGAGCAGGCAAAATTCAGAACGCGCTGAGCGAATACCACTCACTTCTGCGCGAGCATCCCAGCTTTCCATCCGTACACACACAGCTTGGTATTCTTTATCTGGCGATTCACCGTCCGCACGAGGCGCATCACCACCTCTCCGTCGCGATCGCGCAAGATCCACAAGACGCTCCCGCACATTCCGCTTTGGCCGAAATCCTCCTGAAGTCCAACAACCTGCAAGAAGCTGTAAAGCACCTCAAATCAGTCGCCCATCTAACTCCCACCGATCATAAAACGCGTTATCTTCTAGCCAATGGTCTTCTCCAACTTGGCCAGTTGGAGGAGGCCGCGAAACACTACGAGCAACTCATCGCCAACGGTGCGGGTCCGCTGCCCGATGTTCACAACGAGCTCGGTATCGTTTACGCGCAACTCGGAGAAGTCGCCAAGGCTCGTCGTCACTTTCTCGAATGCCTCCGGCTCGCGCCCGGTCACCCGCGCGTTGGAGATAATCTCCGCTTACTCGACCAGCCCTGATCTCACGGGCGATGCTACGTTTTCTAACTCGCTCCGTCCCGTCACGCCGTCGTCACCTCGTTACGCACCCGCCCCATCGACAGCGGCGCGGGTTTCTACTCTGCTGATCGGTGTGCAAACCCCGCTTCCCGCTTCCGCTACGGCGCCTGCGTCGCGCTTTCGTGCTCGTTACCTCACCACGCTCATCGTGCTGCTCGCCGGCGTGATCGCGCGCTCGGCCGTCGGTGCGCATTATCCGCATGACTGGATGTTGGAAAACATCCTCGTCCTCGGATTCGTCGTTTTCCTCGGCGTCACGTGGAAGCGTTTTCCCCTGTCGCTCGTCAGCTACACGCTCATCTTTCTCTTCCTGTGTCTGCACGAGCTCGGCGCGCATTGGACGTACGCCGAAGTCCCCTACAACGACTGGACACGTGCGCTTTTCGGCCGCTCGCTCAACGAGATCCTCGGTTTCGAGCGCAACCACTTCGATCGTCTCGTGCATTTTCTCTACGGCTTCCTGCTCGCCTACCCGATTCGCGAACTGTTTGTGCGCGTGGCCGACGCCCGCGGTTTCTGGAGTTATTTTCTGCCGTTCGATCTCGCGATGAGCACGTCGATGCTCTTCGAACTTTTCGAATGGGTAGCCGCCGAGTTCTTCGGCGGCGATCTCGGTCAGGCTTATCTCGGAACCCAAGGCGATGTCTGGGACGCGCATAAAGACATGGCGCTCGCATCGCTTGGTGCGTTGCTAGCGATGATCGCCGTCGCAGCCATCAATCGCCGCTACAATCGCGACTTCGCTCGTGAATTCGCCGAAAGCCTTCGCGTGAAACATGCCCCGCTCGGCGAGGCGGAACTCGCGCGATTGGCCGGGCTTCCTCGCAAATAAGTTTTCCCGCGAACCGATCGGCCGTAGTTCACGCGAAGAGCTTGATCACGTCGTCCCGCGTGCCATCTCCGCGGGTGAACGCGTTTCGCCAAACGTCTCCTTTTCCGCATGCCCTCCACTTCTCGTCGCACGGCCGTTTTCACCGAATCGTTCATCCGAGAGATGACGCGTGTCGCGCAACAACACGGCGCGATCAATTTGTCCCAAGGTTTTCCCGATTGCGATCCGCCGGCACCGCTCGTGCAAGCGGCGAAAGACGCGATGGACGCCGGCCGTCATCAATACGCGATTACCTGGGGATCGCCGGAATTGCGCGACGCTCTCGCCGCGAAACTCAAACGCTTCACCGGTCTCGCCGTCGATCCGCAGCGCGAGCTCGTCGTCACTTGCGGCGCCACCGAAGCGATGATGGTGGCGATGATGACCGTCTGCGATCCGGGCGATCGCGTCGGGCTCTTCTCGCCGTTTTATGAAAACTACAACGCCGACGCGATCCTCACAGGCGCAACGCCGGTTCATGTGCCACTGCATCCGCCGCATTACCATTTCGATCCAGCCGAGTTGCGCGCCGCCTTCGCTGGCGGACTGAAGGCCTTCATCCTCTGCAATCCCTCCAATCCCTGCGGTCGCGTTTTCACACGCGAAGAACTGCTTCAGATCGCCGCACTCGCCGAGGAGTTCGATACCTTCGTGATCACCGACGAAGTGTACGAACACATCGTTTTCGACGGACGAAAACACGTCCATTTCGCCACCTTGCCAGGCATGGCTGCGCGCACGCTGTCGTGCTCTTCGCTTTCGAAAACATTTTCCATCACTGGCTGGCGGCTCGGCTACATCCACGCACCCGCATCGATCATCGCGCAAGCGCGCAAGGTCCACGATTTCCTCACCGTCGGCGCCGCCGCTCCGCTTCAACACGCCGTCGTCACCGCGCTCAATTTTCCCGTGTCGTATTACGAAGAACTTTCGGCCGAATACGCCGCGCAGCGCGACATCCTGTGCAGCTATTTGGACAAAACTGGACTCAGCTACACGCGCCCCGAAGGCGCTTATTTCGTGATGCTCGATGTTTCGCCACTCGGCTTCGACGGCGATATCGAATGCGCGCATTGGATGGCACGCGAGATCGGCGTCGCGCCGGTGCCGGGATCGAGTTTCTTCCCGTATCCGGAAAATCGATACGTACGTCTCAACTTCGCGAAAAAGCCCGCGACCCTTCACGCCGCAGGCGAAAAACTCCTTAAGCTGCGCGCGGCCATTCGCTAGCCGGCGCGCGCCAATCACCTGCCTGCGACGACTGTTTCCGCTTCGCGCTGAAGAATGCGCGCGAAGGCGTAATCGAACCAAAACCCCTGCACCGGCGTGCCGCGTCCGTGATCGAATCCGCTCTTGAGGCGATTGTCCCAAAGTTCGTTCACCATCGTCAGGTCGGCGCGAGCTTGCGCGTGCTCGTTGAGCTTCGTGCGCGCCATGGCGAGAATCGCGCCCGATGCCATCGCGCGCGATGCGTTTTGGTCCGACGCGGCGAGACTGCGCTGAGCCCATTGAATCGCCGCCGTATGATGACCTTTGCGATATTCCAATAGCGCGAGCGCCATCGCACGCCACGCCGTTTGAAACACATCACCCGCCTGCACGGCGGCCTCATAAGCGCGCGTGGTATCCTCGGCGAGCGGCGCGATCGCGGTGAGCGCCGCGGCGTCGGTCGGGCCGAGCAGACAAATCTTCACGATGCGATCGGAGAAGGGAGACACCACTTGCGAAAACCGCGCGACGGCATCTTCGCGAAAACGGCGGAAGCCCTCAAAATCCTTCGCTTCCAACAAAGCCGGACCACAGCGCAGATAATCGAGCGTGATCACGTCGATGCCCTCGAGTTGATCGACTTTGAGCAACAAGCGCAGTCGGTCCGCCGCTTCGCGCCAGCGGCCTTCCAACGCGTGCCACTCGCCCACGGAGCGAATCACCGCCGCGCCTTCGAGCGTCGGCTTCTCCAGCGGGATTTCTCCGAGCAAAGCGTCCGCTTCGGCGAAACGCTCCTGGCTCACGAGCAAAGCCGCTTGGGTGATCTTTTCGCGCGTTTCCGCTTCCTGACGCAGACGCGCTTGTTGTTGTTCGGCGGCGAGCGCGCGCTGATGCGCTTCGCGTTCTTTCAAAAGCAACCATGTGGACACGCCCGTGCCGACCACGAGCGCCAACGCCACCGACGCGCCGGCGATGAAAACCACGCGATTGCGCCGTACGAGTTTTTGCAGGCGATACGCCCAGCTCGGCGGGCACGCCACCACCGGTTCGTTGTGCAAGTGGCGGTGGACATCCATCGCGAGACCGTTGGCGGTTTCGTAGCGACGCGCGCGATCTTTCTCCAACGCCTTCAGCGCGATCCAATCGATGTCGCCCCGCAGCGAGGAAATGAGACGCGCCGCATCGGTCTGCCGCCCCGCGGCCACTTTCACGAGTTCGTTCAACGGCAGCGCATTGAGCCGCGCTGACGGACGTGCGGGTTCGCGTTCGCGCAGCATCTTGCGCATCTCGTCGAGACCGCCGGCCGCGAGTTCTTGAGGATCAAACGGCGTGCGGCTCGTAAGCAGTTCGTACAACAACACGCCCAAACTGTAGATGTCGCTGCGCGTATCGATATCCACGCCGCCCATCTGCGCCTGCTCCGGACTCATGTAAGCCGGAGTGCCGATCAACTGCGCGTAGGTGGTAAACAACTTGTCGGTGAGACGCGCCTCGGTGGCCTTCGAGATGCCGAAATCGATGACCTTGGGCACCGCTTCGCCGTCGTGTTGTTCGACGAGGATATTCGACGGTTTGATGTCGCCGTGGATGATGCCCTTTTGATGCGCGTGCTGAATCGCGTGGCAGATCTGGATAAATAAATCCAAACGCTGCGCGATCGTAAGCCGATGGCGTTCGCAGAAATCGGTGATCTTCTCGCCGCGCACGAGCTCCATCACAAAATACGGCGGCCCGCGATCCGTCGCGCCCGCATCGAACACGCGGGCGATGTTGGGATGATCCATCATCGCGAGCGCTTGTCGCTCGGCTTCAAAGCGCGCGATCACGCTTTTGGTTTCCATGCCGAGCTTGATGATCTTGAGCGCGACCAAACGACGCACCGGCTGTTCCTGCTCGGCCATGTAAACCACGCCGCAGCCGCCTTCGCCGATTTTCTGCACGAGTTTGTAGCGACCGATGCGCGTGCCGATCGCCTCTTCGCCAGGCAACTTCGCACGGATCACCGCACTGCCTTCTTCAAAAAACGCATCCGCCTCCGATCCCGCCGCGAGCAAACGCTCCACGCGCGCTCGCATCTCCGGACGTCCCGCGCACGCGCGTTCGAGATAAGCCATGCGCTCGGCCGGCGTCTCGATGCTGCGCGCCGTGTCGAAGATATCTTCTTCGCTGGGAAGGACCGGACTGCTCATGGTTCGCGCTTCAAAACGCTCACGCGTGGGGTCCGCGGATCGCTTGGAACAACCACGCTTTGGCGTAGGCCCAGTGCCGCTCGACCGTGCGCTCAGTTACCTGAAGTGCCTCAGCGACTTGTTGATTGGTGAGCCCCCCGAAAAATTTGAGCACAACCACGCGCGCTTTCTCCGGATCCTGCAGCTGGAAACGTTCGAGCGCATCGTCGATCAACAGCACTTTCTCCTCCGGCGTAGTCGCCGCGATTTCGAGCTGATCCACATCGAGCAGTCGCTGATTTCCGCCGCGCTTCAGGCGTGATTTTTTGCGCGCGTTTTCAATCAAGATGCGGCGCATCGCTTCCGCAGCGGCGCCGAAGAAATGCGCGCGATTTTGCCAGCGTTGCTCGCCGCCGTCGAAGATGCGCAGCCAGGCTTCGTGCACCAATGCCGTCGGTTGTAACGTCTGCCCCGCCGCTTCGTGCGCCATGCGCGCGCTCGCGTGACGCCGCAGCTCGTTGTACACAAGAGGCAACAGCTCTTCGGAGGCCCGCTCTTCTCCGCGGCCGATGGCATGGAGAACCTGGGTGATTTCAGACATGAAAGCGCTGGGGACTGAACTGGGGCGTTGCCCGCGAAAACGGGCGAATGGGGTTTAGCGTGCGATGGGGTGCGGCTCAGTCAAGCAGCCCGACACGTGCGTCCGATTTCGCAAACATAACGCAGCTTGACGCTCATGTGACCCCCGCGCACGTAAACCCGCTTTGGTCACTTGCGCGATGCGTTGGCCTGCGGCAGCCTTTCGTCATCAGCATGAACGGATACGACACGCACGAAGAACATCAACCGCTGCTCTGGTTTCGCGGCCAGCCTGTGTACGCGGCCTATTTCGTCATCATCGTATTCGTGGTGTCGCTGCTCGCCACCGTCATCGCGAATCTCGCCGGTTTCGGGCACATCGCGTCTGCGGGCGCCTTCGACAGCCCGGCCGTGCTACAAGGCGAAGTGTGGCGCATGTTTACCTACGGCCTCATCAATCAACCGAGCCTGTGGTTCGTGATCGATATGCTCATGATCGCGTGGTTCGGTCGTGAACTGGAAAAATTCTTCGGGCGCCGGAAATTCCTCGGGCTCTATCTCGGACTCTATCTGATCAAGCCATTGATCCATACTGTAATGGGATTCTGGATACACACGCGTTTCACCGGGCAGATCGGCGGATTCGCGCTCTTCGTGGCTTTTGCCACGCTTTATCCCAATGCGGTTCTTCTATTTAACCTGCTGGCGAAGTGGGTCGCGATCGTCCTCGTTGCGCTCTACGCCTTGATGGCGCTCAACAGCTCGCCCTTTGAACTCATCGGCCTGCTGTCGTCCACCGGCTTCGCGTTCGCTTTCGTCCGCTATCAACAAGGACGTTTTTCGCTGCCGTCATTTCGCCTGAGCCGAGGCCGCCCGCGCTTGCGTGTGTTGCCCGATCCCGAACCGTCCTCGCGCGATGCCGCACGTGCATCCAGCCCAAGTGCACGCGCCGATCAGACGACGGCTGAAATGGACGCCCTGCTCGACAAGATCGCGCGCTCCGGCATGGCGAGCCTCACGCCCGAAGAGCGCGCGCGGCTCGATGCCGCCGCACGCACCCACACGCTGCGGAAATACGGTCGCTGATTCGGCTGGGCGCGCTCGTTTTGCACGCGGTGGCAACGCGATTCCAGCACTTGCGGAACTATGGATTGCACAAAATTTTGTGTGACCCCCAGCCCGGTCGTTTTCACCCCCGGCTTACCCTCGTACGCCGTTAGGCAAAACCACTAGTTTTTGATCGGATGCTCATCCGGAAGACGGAGCGTCCCTGACGAGGTATAACTTACGCCGCCGAGGATTTCGCATCCGCGGAGTTCTCTCTCACCTCAACCAATTCGATCCTGCCCACGGCCTGCTCGCATCGGGCGACAAGCCACCGGCAATGACACGAAAAATCCTCCAGCTTCGTCGTCAGGACTAATAATCATGAAAAACTACGGCATAAAAAAATACGCGGGAGCATTCTTGGGAACACTCCTGGCTTTGGGGGGCTTATCTTCGACAGGTCATGCCCAGCTCGTTTTGAGCTATGAAGATACCGTCAGCGGTCACGCGATCGGTGAAGCATTCACCGGGCAGTTCCGCATCAACTTGCAGAATTTCGACATGGGATCGCTCTATCCCAACCTCGGCGCCCCGGGCACCGCCGCCGGTTACGGAGCGGGCGGCAGCGCCACTTCGGTGGCGGACGGCATCACCACGCTGAATGGAATCCAGACCGCCGGATCCACCGGAGCGATCGGTGAAGAAGACACGTGGGGCATCGCCCGCATCCTGACCATCACCGATCTCGCAGGATCAGTCGTGTGGTCGGAAGCCGGCAAAAACCAGCAACTCACGGTCGTATTTTACGGAGAACAAGACTTCTACGTGAATCAGCTCGCTGACGGTTTCCAAGAAATCAACGGCGTGGGCCTCCATGTGGACATCTACCTCCAAGACATGAGCGATCCGGCCTTCACCCAGTACGATCCTCTTCAAGGCAGCGCAGGACGCTCCGCTCTCGACCAATACGCCACCGTCACCGACGGTTGGAACATCCTGAGAACGGTGTCGAAAGCCGGATTCCTCCACGATGACGGCGTTCTGGGTGGCTTGGACACGGAGTTCTCCTCGATCTTCAACGCTTCCTCGGGCGGTACGGGTCAGGTGTATCTCGACGTGATCGGCGGCACCGATGCCGCACTTTTCGACACGGATGCATTCACCTCGCCATTCATTCCCGGCCAGACCGCGGACCTCTTCGCGCAGTTCACCACGACGGTGTTTGCCCCTGGCGCCGGAGTTTCCGATTGGCTCGTACGTAGTAACGACCCGGTCACCGGCATCTACGCCAGCCCCATTCCCGAGCCCTCGACCTATGGCCTCATCGGGGCCACGGTACTCGCGGGTGCCATGCTTTACCGCCGCCGGCAGCGCAACAAGTCGGCCGGTGAGTAAGCCAGAGCCAGTGAAGTGACTCGCAAACGCGGAGCTTTTCGGAGTTCCGCGTTTTTTCTGTTCGGACGGCGCAGACCACACCGCGCGCCGTCTCCATTTTTTGGATACACCCGATCGCGGACGCGCCGCGCTTAGCCATGGAGCTCAATCTGGAAAAGCTGGTTTTGGAGGCATTTCATCGAGCGGCTCCGCGTGTCCCTGCCTATCGCACCCTCCTTTCAGAAGCGAACGTCGTCCCCAGCCAGATAAGAACCTTGGAGGATTTTGAGCAGCTGCCGACCCTCGACAAGGCCTCCACGTTTCAACGCTTCGACATCAGCCAACTTTGTCTCGATGGCCGACTCGGACACCTCGGCTCGGTGCTGACCAGTTCGGGCCACTCAGGTATTTTTGCCTTCGGGCTAACTGCCGCGGAGGACATGGCGCACGCCGCCGATGCGATCGACGATTTGCTGGATCATTTGTTTTCGGTGCGCTCACGACGCACGTTGCTGATCAACTGTCTGCCCATGGGCGTGAAAGTGCCGACGCGCAGCTGCACGCTGGCCGAGACGAGTGTGCGACCGGACATGGTCATCGGTCTCATTCACGAATTCGCGCATCACTTCGCGCAGATCATCCTCATCGGTGATGCGGCGTTTATAAAGCTCACGCTCGAGCTGGGACGACGCCAAGGCATCGAGTGGCCGCGACTCACCGTGCAGGTGATCGTCGGCGAAGAAATCCTCGCGGAAAACGCGCGCATCTATCTCGAAGGTATCCTCGGAATTGATACACGAACGCCGCACAGCGGCATGGTGGTATCGTCGATGGGCATCGCGGAAGTCGGGTTAAATCTTTTCGCGGAAATTCCACCCAAGGGCGCCTTGGTCGCTCTCCGCCGCGCGCTCCACAGAGACGCCGAACTCCGTCATCGCTGGCTCGGTCCCGAGAATTGGGTGCCCTCGATTTTCACCTACGATCCGCGGCGCATCTACGTCGAATTCGATTCCGCAGGGCGCTTGCTGCTCACCACGCTCGATCCGCGCACACGCGTTCCGCTCATTCGCTACGCGCCCGGCGACCGCGGCAGCTTTCTTCCGCTCACGCCCGAACTTCAAGCATCGCCCGCGCTTCGCGGCATTTCTTGGTCCGATCTCGCCAACGTCCCTGTCGTCATGATTCACGGACGCGGCGATCATGTGCTCGCGAGCGGCGTCGCGGTGTTTCCTGAAGCGGTGAAGGAAGGCATCTATCACGATCCTTCGCTCGCCGCGCTCACCACGGCCAATTTTCGTCTGCGTTCGGACGGCATCACGGCGCGGGTGCGCATTCAACTCGCACCCGGTATCGCCGCCACGGCCGACATCGAACGACGCTTCAGCGATGCAATCGCGCTGTACGCCGGGACGGTTCCACAAGTTTCCTGCGAGCCTTATGGAAGCTTCGGGAACGGCATGGCGTTAGATTACGAACGAAAGTTCCCCTACCTGGAGAAATGACGCGTGTGCCTCGCGCGGGCGCGGAGCGGGTGACGATCGTCGCCGAAAGGATGAGGCCGTATTCGAACGACGCGCGACTGCTGCTGCTGTGCACGATAACCGCAGAGAAGAGCTTGCGGCCCCAGCGGAACTGAATCGCCTGCAACTCAGGGAGCGTGCACGTATCGAGAAAGTTTTTCTCGCGCACGAACAAGCGGATCAGGTTGTCCACGCTCAGGAAGCAATCGTGCGAGCGACGATTCCATTCGCCGACTTTGTCGAGATACGGATTTTCGGTCACGGCGAAACGAAACACGAAGCGCTCCGTAGCGGTGCCCCGGCAGACGGGCCGACGAAACATATTCAGGTCCATCGCCATCGCGACCACCGGATCGTAGATCTCCTCCGAGTAGCTGCGAACCGAACCGATATTGTGGAAACCGAGCAGTTGATAAAAGCCATCGTGACTCGGACTCACTGCGGCCACCGCTTGATGGAAACCTGCCTTCATGCCGTGCGCGATCGCGCAACGCATGAGTTCGGTCGCGATCGCGCTTTTGCGATATTCGGGTGCGACCACTTGATTCGTGAGTTCGCACATCCGCAGACCTTCGCTACGCAGACGATCGAGCTCCGCGCGAAACGCAGTGTCGGACGGCAAACCGAAATCCGGCGAATCCGCCACCACGCTCAACACGCCCACCACCCGGCCATCAATTTTGGCAACAAACGTCGCGGTGTCGGGCGAGGTTTCAAAAAGACGCAGACGAATGCCCGCCGGATCCGGATGGATGAATCCGGTGGAGACATAAACGTCGTGGACCAACCGATAAGCCGTGCGCAGATCCTGCGCTGAACATGCACGTTCGATGATCGCGCCTTTGGTGTCGCCACCAAACAAGCCGGAACGCTGCAGCATGCGCAGTTTGCGCTCAGCAGAATGCACTTCGTCGGTGTCGGGAAGATCGATGGCCGCATCCTGCCAGGCAGGTTGGCTGGGAGCCGTCCACCGCTGCACTCGATTGACGGTGCGGAATGGGACGAGAGTCGTTTGATCGATCGAGGACTGAAGAGCTATCACGGCAGAAATTTTTCGAATTGTTCCACGTCGGCCTGCGCCGGCGTTCTGCATTCATTTGCGACCGATTCCGGGGCGTCCTGCAATGGAAAGACTGGCCGTGAAAAGTCTTTCACTTTTTTTTGCGCGCCGGGGCATCTTCCCTCGTAAAAACGATGGTATTTTCCGCTCAAAAGGAACCTTCCGGCACGCGATAAAACTATACGTGCTTTCCTCGCGTCAGGCCTGCTCACACGCAAACAGCCAGCAACAAGGACAGGGCGATTTCCCCTCTGAAAACCGGCGATTTTGCCCGAAACAAGCGCGACATTTTTTCGTATTCATAAGTCGAATACACCGCGCCACGACCTCTTCTCGCGACGCGACCGACCGGCGTATTCATTTTTTCGATACAATTATCCGCCGAAATGCGCGGACGGCGGATTCGCGTGAAACCCTCCGGACGACCCGCAAGCGGCCGCGGGCGATATTAGGAAATATGTAATTTTTGCCCATGCGCGCCGCGGCACATCGCCGCGCTTGCTTCGCGAAAATCGGAGAGCCAAACCGGCGGGCACGTGTCGTTTCGCGCGCTCTCGCGGCACACGTCCTACCCCTCGCCTCGTTCGCCCCATTTGCATTCGCCACCCCTTTCGTGAAGCCGGCAGGCCCCACGTCACCGTCGCTCGCGTGGCAACCGCACGCGGTCGCGATGTTTACCCTAACCGCTTCCGCTCCACGGAAGCAACCTCGCGATCAACACATCGCCCGTCCGGACACGTGTGATCGCTTACCCCACACTACCCCATGAACCTACTATCCTCCTCATTCACGGCGGGGCTTTCATGCCGCCGCTTTGCTCGCTCCCTCATGGCCATCGTCGCGACTGTTTGCGCGCTGACTTTCAACTCCATCGTCACCGCGCAAGGCGGTTGGGCTTTCTATGGAGGCTCGGTCACCGGCGGGGCCGGCGGCTCGACGATCACGGTCATCTCGCTCGCCGAATTAACCGCCGCGATCGCCGATGACGTGCCGCGTATTGTGAATGTTTCCGGCACGATCAACCTCGGAAATTCGAACGCGCGCTTCGGCTCGAACAAAACCATTCAGGGTGTCGGCACGAACTCCGGCTTCATCGGCAACCTGAAAGGCGTGAGCGTAAACAACGTCATCATTCAACGCCTCAACTTCACCAATCCCAACGTGGTCGGGGACGGTGATGGCTTGAGCCTCGAGGGCTGCACGCGCATCTGGATCGATCATTGTTCGTTCGTCGATTGCGGCGATGGCAGTCTCGATATCAAACGCGGCTCCGACTACATCACGGTGTCGTGGTGCAAGTTCTCGTACACGTTCAACAGTGGACACAACTTCGCCAACCTCATCGGCCACAGCGACAGCAATGCTTCGCAGGACGCCGGCAAGCTGCGCATCACCTTCCACCACAATTGGTGGAGCACGGGCACCGTTGAGCGCATGCCACGCGTGCGCTTCGGTCGCGTTCACAGTTACAACAACTACTTCAACGCGCCCGGTAACAACTATTGCATCCGCGCGAGCATCCAGTCCGAAGTGCTCACCGAGTATAACTCTTTCGAGAACATCAACTCTCCACAGGAGAAGTACTCGCCCGCCGGACTCATCCGTTCGCGCAACAATCAGTACGTGAACTGCACCAATGTCGTGGAATTCAGCGACAACGTCTTCACGCCTCCATACGCGTATTCGCCCGATCCCGTCGCCAACGTGAAATCGGCGGTGATGGCCGGCGCGGGTTCAGGCGGTACGGGCGGAGGCGGCACGCAACCGCCCGCGGCGCCGAGCAACTTGGCGGCGACGAGTGTTTCGAGCAGCCAGATCAATCTCACCTGGTCTGATAACGCGAACAACGAAACGGGTTTCACCATTGATCGCGCCACCAACTCGTCGTTCAGCTCCGGTCTCGTGACGAGCTATGTCGGATCCAACACCACGTCGTTCCAAGCAACGGGCTTGTCCGCATCAACGACCTACTACTTCCGCGCGCGCTCCAACAACAGCGCAGGCAGCTCCGCCAACTCCAACACCGCCAGCGCGACAACGTCCGGTGGCGGTGGCGGCGGATCGGGCACGACCGTGACATTTGTTTCGATCGGAAGCGAAGACGGACGCATCGTGGAATCGAGCGAATCGTCCAACACCGGCGGATCGGTGGACACCAACGCGTCGAGTTCGTCCGCGTTGCGGGCCGGCGACGATAGCAGCGATCGTCAGATCAAAACGATCCTATCATTCGATACGTCATCGATTCCCGATGGCGCGACAATCGTCTCTGCGACGCTGCGCCTCACGCGCGGCTCCGTCTCCGGCACTAGCCCGTTCACCACACACGGCACCTGCTTCGTGGACATCAAAGGCGGCTCCGGCTTTAGCAACTCCGTCGCGCTGCAAACCGGCGACTTCCAAGCCGCCGCCGACGCCACGCAAGTCGCCAGCTTGAGCGCCGCGGCATCCAATGGCGCGGTTTCTTCCGGCACGCTCAACGCGACCGGACGCGGCTTCATCAACAAGACTGGCAAGACGCAGTTCCGTGTGTACTTCGCCACCGACGACAACGACGACGGCGGTAACGACTACATCGGCTGGTACTCGGGTAATGACTCGAGCGTCGCCAATCGGCCCGTGCTCGAAGTCGTTTATCAATAACCATCAACGCCGCCCGCACACTCTGCGGGCGGCTCCCTCTGTCATGCGCACGCGTCGTCTCTTGATCACAGCTTTGCTCATCGCCGCGAATGCCGTCGCGGGACTCTGGTTCGCGTCGAAAACGAAGCCCGTCGCAAAGTCCCTCCCCTTCCAATCCGCCGGCGAATCCGATGACCTCGCTCGCGCGAGTAACGTATCCAATAATCAACTACAACTCGCCGTCCCGCTGGTTCCATCCGCAGGCCATCCCGCGTCGATCCCCGATTTTCGAGCGACGCTGGGCCAACATTTACTTGAGCCCGACACGCCTCGGCGCGCGGAGCACATGCTCGAGATACTCGAGCACTGGGCCGCACACGACGCGCGCGGCGCGGCCGAGTGGTTGGCCGATCATTTTCACGACATTCCCGTGGATCCTGCTTTCGCCGTTTTCTTCCACGGCGCCGTCTATCAAACCGATCTCGCGATCGCTCTCGCCAACGAGTTCTCGGCCCGCTTCCCCGAACGGCGTCCTCATATCGGCTCGTGTCTGATCGCCGCATTGGGTCGCATCGGCGAACATCAGCGCGCCGCGGAATTTGCCCTGAATACCGCCGAAGAAAACGACCCGCTCTGGGCCGTCGCCGCTTTCCATCATTGGGGAGAGCACGCGCCGGAGGATGCGCGTGTATTCATTTCCTCACTACAATCCTCGCGTCGCAGGACGGCCTTCCGCGCGATGGTTTCCGGCTGGGCGCGCGGCGATCCCGCAGGCCTGGCACACGCCGCCGTCGATTTTGAGCCGACCGAGGAGCGGGAGTTCGCGTTGATCACCGCGCTGCGCCAATGGGCCGCCCGCGCTCCGGACGCGGCGGCCGATTTTATGGTGAAAAATGGTCCGCTGCCGCGGGCGGCGCTCGTCTTGGAAGACTGAGCGGCTCCGCGTCGCCGATCACTTACCCAGGCAGCACTGCTTGTATTTTTTGCCGCTGCCGCACGGGCACGGATCGTTGCGGCCGACCTTCACGGCCGTTCTGACCGGCGGTGGACCCTGACGAATCGGGCGATTAAAATACCACGCGCCGTCCACCTTTAGAAACTCCGACTTTTCGTGCATCGCCTGCTCGGTATCGCCGGCACGGAAATACGCGCTGAAATCGACGTAGGACACGCCCGGTTTCACCTCCGGCTCATGCGAGTGGACGACGAGCCGAGTCCACTCCATCGGTTCGCCAGTCTCTTCCTCGGGCACGAACGGTTTCTTCGCCGTCGGCAAATACGTGCGATGCAAATGCACGTAATCGCGAATCACATGCCCGGTGAAGCGCGAGCGCATCACTTGCTCAGCCGTCTGCGCACTCGCGGGATTTTCGATCACCGGACCGCAGCACGCGGCGAACGTCTGGCCGCTTCCGCAAGGGCACGGCGAAGAAGGCTGAAGAACAACGGGAGACGACTGCGAAGGATTCATGCGTGGCAGTTACGAAAGCGGTGAGACGACGGGAAGCGAGCGGGAATCGCGAGGCACGAAGCGGTCAGCTCATGCCAAATTATGCGGAGCCGCAATCGCGTCGCGGGCGTACATTTATACCCGAACCCATACAAGACCATGAAAGCTAATGTTGGCTCCTACGATGCAGGCGTGCGGTTCATCTTGGGCTGCGCGATTCTGTTTTGCTCCATGAAGGGCCTGGGCTGGTGGGGACTCCTCGGGCTGATTCCCATCATCACGGGCGCATGCTCGTTCTGCCCGCTCTACGCACTGCTGCGCGTGAACACGTACCGCTGGGAAAAAGAGTACGAAGCGCGCCACGGTCGTGGAACGAACGACTGAGCAACTCTTCGTGTTAAAAATCCGATCTACGGTTCCGCACGTGTCGATTGATACGCGCGCAACCGCCAGTCGGCACCTTGCTTTGTATAAACCGCGAGGTAACGCAGCCGCAGTTTCACGGTGACGCCGCTGGCCACCGCTTCGAGCTCCGCCACCCCGGAAAGCCACGCGGTGTTTTCGTGAATGCGCGCCGTCGGCACCGGGCCATCGTACGAACGATAAGTCACCGTTCCCGCCGCGAGGGCCGCCAGCAACTCACGCTTCGTCTGCACGCGTCCATCGGAGTGCCCATAACTGAGATCATCGGCCAACACCGCTTCCAGCGTTTTTGCGTCGCCATTGATCAACGCTGAAATGCGGCGCACATCCGCCGCGCGCACGTCTTCGATATCGCCGGCCTTCGCCGTCGATGTCAGCATCGCGAGAGCCAGCAAAACCAAACGGCACGCACGAAACGTGAACGCCGCCAGCGAGGTCGGGATAACATTCATGGTTGGAAGAGCTCGGGGTTGATCTCGTAGCGCAGCACAGCGCTGTTTCGTTTTTCTTCCACGACAAAAAGCGCGCGCCCATCGGGCGAAAAACACACCGCCTCCGCTTGCTCCAATCCATGCGGCGGGAGCAACACCGGATCCCGCGCGAGCGCCGTCGCCCACGTTTCGCCGGGACGTCGCGGAAACAACATCGTTTCGCCATACGACAACACCGCCGCGCATAATCCGTCCGCGGAAATATCCATCGATGTCGGTTGTCCTCGCCAGCGTCCGGTCGAGACGGGCACGGCGCGTTGTTCGGAGTTCGGTTGCGGGATGCGGCCGACTCTCCCCACCTCCTGTGCGATCACTTGTTGACCGGAAAAATCAGGCATCAGCGGGAGCGTCCAAAGCGGATTCGGATGCGAACGCTTCCCGAGCAAATACACGCGGCGCTCGCGCACATCGACCGCCACCGATTCGCAATCGTGCGGCTGATCAGGATACTTGAACGGGATGCTCCACGCCACGTCGACCACGAGCTCCCGATCGGGCGAAAGTGCGGCGGCATCGGGCTCGGCGATGATATGCAGCACGCAGTCGCGACGGCGTCCGCCATTGTCGCCGACATCGGCGATCAACAACCACGCCTGACCATCCATCGAAAACGCCGCCATGTCTTCCCAATCGACATTCTTCACGCCTTTGATGCGCACTTTTCCGCGCAAGCGTCCATCCGTGCCGACCGCGTAAAGCAGCGGTTGATTGCCGCTGTCGTTATGCGTCCAAAGCATATCCTCACTGCGCCGCGAGTGCGCGAGACCGCTCGCCTCATCGATGTCTTTGGCACTGATGAAACCGCTAGGTTTCAACGCCGCCGCGTCGGGCGCGCGCGAGCATCCCACACTCGTCCACGCGAGCACAATTGCAGCGAAACAAAACCCCAGCCCTCGCATCACGTTTAATAGCCGGCAACCGGTCCTGACGCTTTTTCTCCACGCAATTCTGCGAGCAGAGCCGCCGCGTTCGAGGTGCCTATGCGTTCCGCGCCGGCGTCGAGCAGCGCGAGCGCGTCCGCCAACGTTTTCACCCCACCGGCCGCTTTGAGCCGGATGTCGCCGCGACGATTTTTCGCCCAGAGACGGATATCGTCGAGCTTCGCACCCGAGCTGCCGAAGCCCGTGGATGTTTTGATAAAATCCGCACCGGCGTCTTCGCAAAGTCGCAATGCGGTGAGGCGCTGCGCTTCCGTGAGGTAGCAGTTTTCCGTGATGATTTTCACGCGCAGTCCGCATTCGTGCGCGCGCGTGACGACATCGCGCAACTCCGTCGCGACTTCCGTTTCGGCGCCATCGCGCAGCGCGGCGTAGTTCATCACCACGTCCACTTCATGCGCGCCCGCGAGCGCCATTTGCGCGATCTCGGCAACTTTGGCGGCAACGCTGAAACGACCGCTCGGAAAGCCGATCACCGTGCCGATATTCATCCGGCTGCCTGCGAGCACTTGCGCGGCGAGGCGCACGGAGCCGGGATAAATCATCACGCAGGCAAAGCGGTTGGCGACGGCTTCTTGGCAAAGCGCTTCAATGTCCGCGGCCGTGGCATCCAAACGAAGATTCGTGGAGTCGAGCGCGGCGGCAAAACGTTCGGGCGAGAGAGACGGCATGAGCGAACCGTAAGCCAAAACTCTGCCACGGAAAGCCTGTAACCAGCACAATCGATCCGGGGCGCGAAGATCGCGGTTTGCGCAGCAAAAAAAATGCGCGCGGAACCAGCCGCGCGCGTGAAGCTGTTGACGAATGTTGTCCGGGTTACTCGATCGTCAGCACGACGACGGACTTCGCCGGCAGCGTCAGCGAGAGCGTGCCGTCTTTCAGCGTCGCACCCGTGAAGGTTTGCGGCGCGACAACCGTCGGCGCGTCGAACGTGTTGTGGCTGTCGATCGCGGGCGCGGTGAGGATGCGTCCCGAAACTTTCTTGGCGGAAACGCCTTCGAGCTTCGTGCTCAGCGCGATGGCTTCGCGCGGATTGGTGTTCGCGAGCGAGAGATGGATGCGCTTGTCGGCGTCGCGCGAAGCGGTGGCGCTCACCGCGGGAATCTTCTCTTCGCCGAGTGCGTAGTCGGGCGTCTTCAGCTCGATCGGCAGGTAGGTGCCGCCTTGATGCACTTTGTACATCTCGAAGACGTGGTACGTCGGCGTGAGGATCATCTTTTCCTTATCGGTGAGGATCATCGCCTGAAGCACGTTCACCGTCTGCGCGATGTTGGCCATGTACACGCGATCGGCGTGTTTGTGGAAGATGTGAAAGTTCAGTGCGGCCACGAGCGCGTCGCGCAGCGTGTTTTGTTGATAGAGGAAGCCGGGATTGGTGCCGGGCTCGACATCGTACCAGGTGCCCCACTCGTCCACGACAAGGCCGACCTTCTTCTCCGGATCGTACTTGTCCATGATCTCGGAGTGCTTCGTGACGAGCGTGTCCATGTGGAGCGTGCGGCGGAACGTGGTGATCCACTGAGCTTCATCGAAGCCGGTCGACTTGCCCTTGCTGCCACGCCAGTTGCCGGTCGGGAGCGTGTAGTAGTGAAGCGAGAGACCGTGCATGCGATCCTTCGCAAACTTCATGAGCGTCTCGGTCCAGTGGTAGTCGTCGGAGTTGGCGCCGCCGGCGATTTTGAACACGCGATTGTCGCCATAATTTTTGGCGAACTCCTGATACTGACGATAAAGGTCCGCGTAGAATTCGGCGCGCATGCTGCCGCCGCAACCCCAGCTCTCGTTGCCGATGCCGAGGTATTTCACCTTCCACGGTTTGTCGCGGCCGTTGGCGCGACGCAGATCAGCCATCGGTGTGGGGCCGTCGGACGTCACGTACTCGATCCATTGCATCATCTCTTGCACGGAGCCGCTACCGACATTGATCGCGAGGTAGGGCTCGGTGCCGAGCTGTTCGCATAAATCGAGAAACTCGTGCGTGCCGAAGTGATTGTTTTCAACAACGCCACCCCAGTGACTGTTGTAAACCTTGGGACGTTGCTCGCGCGGACCGATGCCGTCCTTCCAATGATATTCATCCGCGAAACAACCGCCCGGCCAACGCAGCACGGGAATGTTGAGATTCTTCAACGCCGCCACGACGTCGTTGCGGATGCCGCGCGTGTTCGGGATCGGCGAATCTTCGCCCACCCAGATGCCTTCATAAATGCAGCGTCCGAGATGCTCGGCGAAATGGCCGTAGATGTTTTTGTTGATAACCGGTCCGGGCTGATCGGCGCGAACGGTGAGGGTGGCTGAAGCAGCCGGCGTTTGGGCAGCTGCGAGGGAAAAGGCGCTCAGACTACACGCCAACACAATCAATCGACGGGGGATTTTCATGGGGATGCGGACAAACAAAACGGACCTTCGCTTTATACAACGAAGGTCCTAGTTGACGGTACAGGAGATGACGGGCTGCGCCTTAGCGAGAAGCCTTCTTCTCGGGAATCGCGTCGGGAACGAGCGCGAGGACTTGCATCGCCGCGAGGCCCCATTGCGCGGTGCCGTTGGTGGAAACACCGATCGTTTCATCCACCGGCTGGAGCACGGCTGGACCTTTGATGGTGTTCACCTTGAGGCGCGCGGCGCGATCGTCGTGCGTGCCATCGCCACCGAAGAACTCCGACCACGCGCGACGCGCAAGCGTCTTGTCCCCGTTGATGTACGCGGCATACGCGGTCAGACGCGAATGGCCTTGGCGGAGGTTCAGATTGCGGAAGCCCGTTCCGATGCGGCGTTTTTGCTCCTCGGGATCCGCGTTGTAGAGTTCGCAATAATCGAGCCACGCGCGCTTGAACGCGGGATGCTCGATGAGCTGCACGAGTTCCGCGCACACCTCCACGAGGCCAAACACTGCGCTGAGATGTGAAACGGTCGCACGGTCGCTCTTCGAAATCTCGAACTCGCCCGTGTCCAGATTCATCGCCCCGCTACCCGTGAAGAAACCACGCGGTTGCGCGGCGATCGTGGTCATGCTCGCGACGAGACGATCGTAGCTGCGTTTGTCGCCCGTGCGTTCCCACTCGGTGAGCCACGCCGAAGCGATCGAGCCCCAGTCGGTGCCAAAGCCGACACCCGCGAGATGCTCTTCCGTCGGAATGACATTGGCGCGTGCAGCGCTTTCGCGAGTGGAGCGAAGTTTGCGCGTGGCCGGCACTTTTACGAGCGTGCGGGCGGCTTCGATTTGTTCGCGCATGAGATCGCCCACCCGTTCGTCGCCGGTGAGATAATAATAATAACGGCGATTCGCCGCGGTGCTGATGCGCAGCTGTTTCGCGCTGCAGCCCCAGTGAAGCACGTTGTGACGCGAACCAAGCGGAGCAAAACGTCCGAGGTGATGCACATCCACCTCGCCCGTGTGGCGCGTCATCGCTTCCGCGAAACGGAAGACATCCGCTCGACCGGTGCGCAGGAAATACAGCCAAAGCCAGAGATCCGTGGAGAGTTCGGAGTTATCCCACGCAAAACCGCCGATATCGTAACGCCACTCGTGGCGATCGACATCGTACGAATGCATCACGTCGCCGTAGTTCCAGAAACCATACCAACGACGCTGCTCGCGCTGCTTCACGTAATAGTCGAAATGCCACTCGAGCTCACGTTCGAGTTGAGCCTTGGCCGGCGTCGACGGATCCGCGGGCGCCCAGAGCGCGCCGCCCAACACCTGGCAATGATGCAAGTACTCCGGACGCGCCATCAGCAGCGGCGGCTGACGCACCGTTTGCGCATAATCGGCGAGACCCTCGCGAGCGGGCGTGGCTTCTTTGATCCACAAAAACACTTCGCTCGTACGCGCGACACCTTCGGGCGTATCGAAACCTTCTTCCCAATCTTCGTACGTGATCTCGAGACCGCCACGCAGTTGTTTCTCGTACGTGTCCTGGCCGAGTCCGTCGTGATACGAACGCAGATCCATCGGGCCGGCGTCGGGCGCCCACATCCAGATCGTGACATCCGCGAGATCCTTGGTCGCGCCGCGAATGTCGAATTGCGCGGGATAACTTTCCCAGAAATTCCGCAGGCCAAATGCCACGCCACCATCGGGCGTACCGACCCAACCAAGACCAGCCGCACGACGTCCCTGCGCGGCCGTCAACCACGTGTAACCTTCGCGCGTGCGTTTGCGGATCTGGAAGCCATCCGCGGTCGATTGGAACAACGTCCAATCGTCGTACGCGGGGATGTATTGAAGACGTTCGCTGACATTCGTGCTCCATTGCGCGAGCGGCGGCGTCGCCCGACCTTCGATCTGGGCCGCACGCACCGCTTCTCCGGGATCGCGACGCAGACCGGTGAGGCCGCGCACGGCTTCGCCAAACAATCCGCGATCTTCGCCCGCGAAACGCACGTGGCGGTCATGCAACTCACCGCGCATCGGCACGCGGAAACCAAGACCGAGGCCGCGAATGAAATCTTTGTTCTGATCACCGTCGTAGATGATCGTGTGCACCGCGCGCACCGCATCGGAGCCCGCGTGGAAATAGAGACGCACGACAAACGGCAGCCACGCGCGGCCATCGTTCACGTGACGTCCCGTGAGCTTCACCACCGCGCGCACCGGCCCGTCTTGTTCGAGCACCACGGACTCGATTTGTCCGTTAAACGCTTCCGGACTCTGCACGGACTCGGGCACATCCTGACGCAACACGATCAAACGGCCATCGCGCAGGATTTCCTTTCCATCGCGGCGGATTGTCGGAACCAACACGCGGCCGGTCTTCGCAATGACGGCCTCGATAACGCCTGTATCCACACGGATGATATCATCTTCTTCCACCGCCCGAACCGGCCGCGCCGGCGTGGCGGGTTTCCCAGCGACGAGCGAATACTCCGAAGAAATCGGCGCGTCCCCCGGGATGGCGTGCGCGGTCCACTTCAACGACCCATCGGGCCAATACGCGAGCGGCCACGTTTGCACCGGCACTTCGTCGCTTCCGCTGCGGAGCGTGAAAGCGGAGCCTTTCGCGAATTTTCCACGCGGCCACGGCACGCCCCATGTTGTCCCCGGCAAAGCGGCCGGACGATCCTCCAACCAGCGCAACTCCACGCGATCAGCGGGCAGCGGACGTTTCGAAGACGCGAGCTTGGGCACGGCGGGCGCGTCCGATGCGGACGCTCGCAAATGAGAGACAAGCTGCGTGGCGGCGGCGGCGAGCGCCGCATTCTTCACAAAAGCACGACGGGTAAAAGCAGGCATGAAGAGGAGGGGTTATAGGTTGTGCAGTGCCAGACGTTTTTTCCTCCCGTTCGATGCGCGCAAAAACTCCGGCGCGTCAGTTTTGCGCGCGTTGAAGCAGGCGTGCTTCAACTGAGATGAAACACCTCGCGGATCTCGCGAGAAACCGGGCTGTTGTCGGGATTGGAGGGCATGATGTCGCTCATGTATTTCCACCAACGCTGGCAGACTTCCGTTTGAGCGACCGCGTCCCAGCGCGCCTGGTCTTCGATCTCGACGTATCCAAAAAGTTGATTCGTGGAAGGATCGTGGAAGATCGAGTAGTTGTGCGCGCCATGCTGCTTGAGGACGGCGGCGAGTTCTTCCCAGATCGGTTGATGACGGCGAGCGTACTCGTCCGCCTGTCCGGGATTCACGGACATGATGAAGGCTTTGCGGATCATGATGCGAGGGAGGCGTCGTATTGGAAACCGGCCGCGGCCAATGTGCTGCGATTGGCGAGCGCCCGATCGAAGGCAGACTCAATCCCACGAATGACGGGAATGCGACCGGACCAGTGAGGAAATTCGAGATCCTCCCAGCACACCAACTGCGAGGCGACCGTGCGGACCGGCGCGGCGGCGTGCACGGATTCGATGAAGGCGGTGTGACCGCGTGAGAGATCGACGTCGAAGATGAACGCCGACGGATCCTTCAATCGAGCCAGCACCGCCGCGAACATCGCGCGGCGCGTACCCGTCGTGTCCGGCAACGCATGCTCTTCCACGGCGCCCGAGGTCGAGGTGATCACGCAACGTTGTTCGTGCCACCACTCGATGCGGCCGCCACTGCCTTCGAAATAAAGCTCCGGCTCACGCACGCGCGGGCAACTGTGGCTCACGCCAAACCAGAAACCGACACCTTCATGCGAACGCGCCATGACCACGCCGGTGTCGAACGACTCGATCGCATGCGCACGATAAAGATCGGCCGCTTCAATCGTCACCGCCGCCGTTTCCAACGGAGCCGGTCCGGCGAGGAACAACGACAAATTCACGAAGTGCGCGAAGGCGTTGTTGAGCGGTGAATCGAGCACCGCCGCGCCATCCGCGTGCAGACGTCCGGCCCAGTTGTTGCGGGTGAAATAATTATTCGGGCGCGGCCACATGCCGATCATGCGCACGGACTCGAGTCGACCGATCGCGCCGTCGAGGATGCGACGCTTCAGCCAAGCGACTTCGCTCGCGTACACATCCTGGAAACCGACCGCGACAAATCGCTTCGTGCGAACCGAGGCCGCGCGGATCGCCTGCACATCGGCGAGAGAGCCCGCGAGCGGTTTTTCCACCAAGACATTGGCGCCGCTTTCGAGCGCGGCGATCGTCATGCGCGCGTGCCAGGGGATGCCGGTCGGGATGAGGCAAAGGTCGAGTTTGCCCGCTTCCTGAGCGAGCATCGCTTCGTAGCTATCGTAGATGCGCACGCCGCGCTGTTTGAACTCGGCCACAACCGCAGCCTCCTCCTGCGGATTGATGATCACGGCCGCCGTCAGATCGAGGCGGTCGCGATTTTCCTGCAGCAATTGCAGGTAGATTTTGGCATAACCGGAGACACCGATCAGGCCGACACGTGGACGTGCGGAAGCTTCACTCATGATGACGCCAATCGGAGCAGACCCCAGAATAGTGCGATGATTCCTCCCGACACCGCGCAGCAAGCCAGGAATCCGATGGTGTCGACTTTATCCCATTTGGTGAATTCCCACGAGGATGATGGGAACAGTTTCAAGTGATCGAACCGGTGCGGGTTGCGACGGGTTTCTTCCATCGCCTCGGCTTCGAGCAGAGGCGTGGCGCCGACCGGCGTCTTCATTTTGCCGTAGAATTGATCGACGATGCGCTTTTCGGGCGCACGTGTGATCAAGCTCACACCGATGAGCAGCGCGAAGGGCAGGAACGCATCGAACAGGAAACGCGCGGCCTTGCGATTGGCGGCGCCGAGTCCACCGACATCCACGCCGACGCTGTCCAAGATCAGGAGTTCGCTGTGAAAACGACCCGTACCGCGCACCGGGCTGGTGGGATCGTCGGGACGATCGCGAATGACGGCGTCGAAGAAGAGCGCTTCCATGCGGCCGTTCGGGCCTTCGACTTGTTTCACCAGCGCTTCGCTGCGAGAGAGCGCGGGGATGTGTTGCGCGACCAACGGTCCGACAATCGTGACCACCGCGCACACCGCGACCGCCGTCCAAACCGCCGGAGCGGTGAGGCGTCGCCAGAAGAAAATCAACACCACGGCGGCGCCGAACGGCACGTTCACCGTGATCAACTCCTGAATCACCGCGAACACGTTGTTCATGTTCGCCGCCGCGATCAGACCCACCATCAGAATAAACACGATCGCCCAACGGCCGACTTTCACGCTGTCGCCGATCGAACCATCGCGACGGAAAAGCGGCACCACGTTGCGCGCACACAACGCCGAGGCGGCCATCGCTTGCGAGGCCACGGTCGACATGTTCGCCGCGAGCACACCGGCCAGCATCAGACCGAGGAAGCCAGGGCCGAGCAGTTGCAGCGACATCGTGCCCCAAACCGCGTCCGGATCGGCCAGCGCCTTTTCACCACTGTACATGGCGATGCCGATGAGACCGCAGAACGCCCAAAGGATGATCATGAGGCGCTTCGCATATGTTCCGGAGACCGCACCGAAACGCGCGGAAAATTCATTCTTCGCCGAACCCGCCACCCCCATGTTGCCGATGATGCCGTGGATCTGGATGAGGCTTACCAGCAGGATGCCGATCAACGTCCACGCAGTGACGTCGGCCGCCCCACCCTCACTCAACAACTGAAACTTCGCCGCCTCCACACGTTCCCCGAGCGCACTCCAGCCACCTATGGCTGCGAGGCCCGCGGGGATCAGCATAATTGAAAATACCACAATCAATACACCTTGGAAGGCCTCGTTCAGCGCCGTTGCCGCGAGACCGCCCATCACAATATAGATACCGATGATAACCGTATAAACGATATAGAACGCCCACTTGTTAAATCCACTGTCAATATAGGAAACATAGCTGCGCAGTTCATTGCGCTTTTCCTGTTCGCGAAGCAGTTCGAGCCGGGCCTGGTTCTCCGCCGCAAACGAACCCTCGCGCAGTTGCGCTTCATAGCCCTTGAGCTCGCGATAACCTTCGACCGAGGCACGCTCTTGCACTGTCCAGGCGGACTCCGGTTTCACGAGCAGCGACGCGGAGATCTTATAAGCGACAAGATTGCCGAAACCGATCGTAAGCACGACCGTCGCAATCACTTGGAAAACACCATAAAAGCCCGCCAATTTGCGGCTTCCCAGACGGTCCTCGAACAAGTCCGCCGTCGTCGTGAGACGCACCCGACGAAACCACATGTTCATGAACCAATAATACGGATTCATAAACACCGTCTGGAATGAATACCAAACGCCCGCCACGCCCTGACGATAAACTATACTCGAAGTGCTGACCGCACCGTTGGCGTCGGTCGCGTTTCCGAAGTTAAGAAAGAATTGATATAATTTTCCCAGCTTGCGCCCGGCGAGAAAATAGCCCTCTTCACCGCTGGCGCCCTTCGACCCCACCTTCCCCAAATAGATAACGACCGCCAGATAGATGATGATCGCGACAAAATCCAAAATATGAAAACCGGTCATATAAAAAGGGGAGGCTCAGGATGAATGGCTGGAGTTATTGGGGCCGGCGAAGGGCATCACCGACTCATTGTCTGACTTGCCGGGGAGAGAACGACAAGCGCCAGGGCGGAGCGACTTGAAACAGGCTTGCGCAACGCAGCGAACCGGCAAACCTTCTTACAGTAAGAGACTTTCCCTAATCACCGTTACTACCCTAGCTCCGTCATCCAGCAAGCCATGGCAACCCCTGCACCCTCACTCCGCGATCTCGCCCGCCAGCTCGGGCTGTCTCACACCACGGTCTCCGAGGCATTGCGCGACAATCCTCGTGTCAAAAGCGAAACGCGTAAGCGTGTGCAACAAGTCGCCCGCGAAGCAGGTTATCGTCATAATCCACTCGCCGGCGCGCTCATGTCGGAAATGCGTCGTTCGCGCACCGGCACGTTCCGCGGTGTCATCGCCGTGGTCGATCTCGACGGTCCGGACAAGCGCCCCGTCAACGCTTCGCGTTATCATCAGGAGCTCATTCGCGGTGCGAGCGAGCGAGCGTCGGAGCTCGGTTTCAAAGCCGAATCCTTTGTCATCGGCAAAGCCGGCATCTCCGCCGCACGCCTCGATCATATTCTCCAATCGCGCGGCATTCGCGGCGTTTTTCTGCTGCCCGTAAGCGACAATCCCGATGTCTCGCGTCTCGATTGGACGCGTTACGCCGGTGTGTATTGCGATTATATTATCGAGCGTCCGGGACTCCACTCGGTCTGCGCCGACCACTTCCGCACGATGTTCACCGCGATGCAACGCCTGCAGGCGCTCGGTTATCGTCGGCCTGGTCTCGTGCTGCAAAAGCATCACGACGAACGCTTGCTCCACCGCTGGGAGGCGGCCTTTCGCTCTTTCCAAGATTACAACAGCGACACGCTCACGAAGATCCCGCCGTTGCTCGTGAATGACATCGCGCAAGGCACCTTCACGGCGTGGTTCAAACGCGCAAAACCCGACGTCGTCCTCTGCCATCGCGCCGAGGTGATCACGTGGATGGAAGCCGCCGGTGCGAAAATCCCCGAGACGCATGGCTTCTGCTGCCTCAACACATTGATGAACGTCGTGCCGTGCGCGGGTGTAAATCTCCAGGCCGGCCTCATCGGCGCGCGCGGCGTCGAGCTCATCATCGCCCAGCTCTACCGCAACGAATACGGCGTGCCGGAACATCCGTCGGTCACGTCCATTCCCGGTCTGTGGCAAGACGGCCCGACTCTTCGCAACCTCAACGAGTGATCCGCGTCTTCTTTCATGCTCAAAACCGGCATTCTCAATCCCGCGCTGCTGCACCTGCTCGCGCGTATCCGCCACACCAATACACTCGTTATCGCCGATCGCGGCTTCCCTTTCTGGCCGCAAATTGAGACGGTCGATTTGTCGCTCGTCGATGGCGTGCCGACCGTGCTGCAAGTGCTCGAAGCCTTGCGCCCTAACTTCGTCGTCGGTCGCGCGTGGATGGCTCAGGAGTTTCTCGCCAACAACGACGAGGCCACCCGCGCTCGTTTCGATGCGGCCTTCCAGGGCATTTCGCGCGAGTTCGAGCCGCACGTGGATTTTAAGAAACGCGTTCCTCACGCGATCGGGCTCATCCGCACCGGCGACACCGTGCAGTACGCCAACATGATTCTCGAGTCCGCTTGAGGCGCGACCGTCGCGCCGGTCGCCAAAATACACACGGACCAGCAGGCAGACGCGCTTATCGAAAATCTCTTTTTGATAAACCGCTTGGATGCACTTGCGTCAGCGCATGGAGTGTAAACCCTGACGCCGGGTTCGAAGGATTCTTCGAAGGTCATTGAGGCAGTCGGGCCGCTGTTTCGCCAACACACGCGTTGCCGACTTCATCCCGAACCGCACTCACGCGGATTCAGTATGCGTTCGCGCGCGCGAAGTCTCCTGCTCATGACCCAAGACGAAAAACCTACCGCATCCTCCACTCAACCCGCGCACTCCCGCTCGTCGGAAAACGCGCTCCGCTGGGAGGGCCATATGGCGGATGATGTCGCCGGAACTTACGGCACCGAACCCATGGCATTCCTCAGCGCCACCGCGGACGAAATCATCCTCTCCGGCTCTCGCGGCAACTTCCGCATCCCGCGCGCAAACCTCACCAGGATCGGGCGCGGCAAATTGTATCCATGGCTCTTCAAAGCGGTGCGACTTCATCATTCGGTCACGAATTTTCCGCGTGATTTGCAGTTCAAGCCGATCGACGGAAACTGGCGCCAGGTGAAGCAATCGCTTCAGGCGCTAGGCTATCCCACCACCTGAGCACACACCCATCTTTCATGCCTGTGAGAACATTTTCTCTGCGCTGCGTTTTTATCTGCATCGGTCTGTGGTTGTCGGCCGCGGTGGGCTCCGCTGCGTCGCCGTCGTCCGAAGGGCCGCTTCCGCGACCGATCGAGAGCTACGCGGATCCCGAAGGCGGCGTGTTGCAAATCCTGAAACATCGTCTGCAGGCCGAGCCGTTCAACGGCGTCGCTTTCGCGATTTTCCTGCTCGCGATTGGTCACACGTTCATGGCGTCGAAATTCCGTCATTGGGCGCACCTGGCCGAAGAGGCGCATGCCGCGCGACTCAACCAGCGTCCGCAAGAAAACGTGGGCGAAGATGGCGAACCGCAGGAGGTCAGTTTCAAAGGGCAGATCCTTCATTTCCTCGGCGAAGTGGAAGCCGTTTTTGGCATCTGGGTGGTCGTGCTGGCCGCCGCGATCGCGTACTTTTTTGGATGGGGTGCAGTGACGGACTACATCGGACACGGCGTCAATTTCACCGAACCGATGTTTGTCGTCGTGATCATGGCCATCGCCGGTACGCGCCCCGTGCTGCGTTTCGCGGAAGCGAGTCTGCGCATCGTCGCCTCGATCGGTCGCGGCAGCGTGGCGGCATGGTGGTTATCCATTCTGATCACCGCGCCGCTGCTGGGATCATTGATCACCGAGCCTGCGGCGATGACGATCGCGGCGCTGCTTCTCGCGAGGCAATTCTACGCGTGGAAACCGTCGTCGCGCCTCGCGTACGGAACCTTGGGACTGCTTTTCGTGAACATCTCCGTCGGCGGCACGCTCACTCATTTCGCCGCGCCGCCTGTGTTGATGGTCGCGACGCCATGGGGTTGGGACACCGGCTTTATGCTGATGCAGTTTGGCTGGAAAGCCGTCGTCGGAATCGTCGTCGCCACGGGTCTTTATTACGCGGTTTTCCGTCGCGAACTCGCCTCACTGGAAGCCGCGCGCGCGACAACCGGCAGCGCCGCAACCGACGCCCGCGAGCGTCCCGTCCCCGCGTGGATCACCGGCGTGCATCTCGCGTTTCTGGCCTACACCGTGCTCACCTTGCACTATCCGCCGCTCTTTATCGGCGGCTTCCTTTTCTTCTTGGCGTTTTCGCAAGCCACTGCGCACCACCAGGGCAAACTGGAGCTCAAAACGCCGCTGCTCGTCGGTTTCTTCCTCGCGGGACTCGTCACGCACGGAGGCCTGCAAGGCTGGTGGATCGAGCCGGTTCTCAAAAGCCTCACGCAAATCCCGCTCTTTGTCGGCGCCACCTTGCTCACCGCCATCAACGACAACGCCGCGATCACTTATCTCGCGACACTCGTGCCGAGCTTCACCGACGAGCTGAAATACGCCGTCGTCGCCGGCGCCGTCACCGGCGGCGGTCTGACCGTGATCGCCAACGCGCCCAATCCCGCGGGCCAAAGCATCCTGCAGCGTTTCTTCCCCGGCGGCGTGAACCCGCTCGGACTGCTTCTCGGCGCACTGATTCCCACGATAGTTTTGGCGCTGACCTTCATGCTGCTGTAGTTGAAAATCGAATACGCACGAACGCCGCGTCGGCGATCACATGTCGTTATCATCCGCTCCCGGCGTTTTCGTCTTAAAAACTCGCAGCAAGAAAAACAGACTCGGGAAAATAAACACGCTGCCGACCAGTAGCGCCAACACGAGCTGGCGCAGCGTCGCCTCGGGCGCGGCTTGTTCATAAAAACTCAGCGGCCCCGAGACCGTTGTCACCGCGTCGGGCGCATATAGCAGCAGCCAGCCGATCAAAATCAGCGACACCTGCCCGCCCGCGACCACACGCGTGAGCCATCCTCGTCGCGCGCGCACCGCAAACCAGAGCGCCGCAAACAACGCCGTCGCCGCGATCATCACGGTCACGGTGGGCGGCCGCCTGAAAAACACGGCCGACAAACTTTCGCGCTCCGCGAGCGACGCCGCGAAGACCACCCCGCCCGCGATGATGACAAGGCAGTTGCTCACCGCCGCCATGCGTTTGAAGCGCCGCGTGAGCAACGGCTCCGTCGTTTCCGAAATCAGATAAATGCTCGCGAGGAATACGAAGATGCACGCAACAAACACGCCCACCGCGAGCGGATACCACCCCCACCACGGCGCCATATACGCCGCCCACACCGATGTCGCCTGCGGATCGATGATGCCGCGATTGAGACTCGCCGCGATGATCCCCAGCCACAGCGCCGTCCACAAACTCGAGAGTCCAAACAAACACGTGTACAGACGCTGCGATTTCTCATCTTGAATCGCATCGTAGTGACGAAACGTGAACGCCGCTCCGCGCACCACGATTCCGAGCAACAACGCCAGCATGGGGATGTGCAGCGCCACCATCAGCGTCGTGAAAATCATCGGAAATCCCATGAACAAAATCACCACGATCAGGATGAGCCACATGTGATTCGCCTCCCACACCGGCCCCATCGCCTCGTTGATCACATGCTTCTGCCGCTCGCGCAGCGAAGCCGGCCCAGGCAGCAGCTCAAGAATCCCCGCGCCATAATCCGAACCGCCCAGCAGCACATACAGCAGCAGCGACGCACCGATAAAAAACACCAGGATATCGATCATCGCCGCTCCCCTCCCGCGAACTTGATCTGCGCCGCCTGAATCTGTCGCTTGAACAACCACACCGTCGCCGCCGCGAGCGAGAGATACAGCACGAGAAACAGATAAAAATGATACACCATGCCCGGCACCGGCGTGACGGCATCCTTCGTGCGCATGATGCCGTAAATGATCCACGGCTGACGCCCCACCTCAGTCACGATCCAGCCCGCCTCGATCGCAATCATGCCCAGCGGAATGAACGCGCCGAGCATCCAAAGGAACCAGCGCGGGAAGTATCCACGTTTCAAATACACGAAGAACAACAACCCCGCCAGCGCCATGATCACACCGATGCCGACCATCGCTTGAAACGCGATATGCGTGATGACGACCGGCGGCCATTCATCGCGCGGGAACCGATCGAGCCCAATCACCTCGGCGTCAAAATCGTCGTGAGCCACGAAGCTCAGTAGCCCCGGCAATGGAATGCCCCATTTCATCGTGCGGTTTTCCACATCGGGAATGCCACCGATGTAGAGCGGCGCACGCGGACCGGTTTCAAAATGGCCTTCCATCGCGGCAAGTTTCGCCGGTTGCAGCTCTGCCACACGTTGACCCGCGAAGTGTCCGACAAACGGCTGTACGAGCGACGCCGTCGCGCCGAAGACCATCGCGATCTTCATCGCCTTCATGTTCAGATCGCGCGCCTTTCCGCGCAAATAAAGCACCGCGTGAATCCCGCCGACCGCGAAACCCACCGCCTGCAGCGCGGCCACCTGCATGTGCAGCGTTTGATGCAGCCACGCGCGATTAAACATCGCCGCCACCGGATCGACATTCTGCGCCGTGCCGTCGATCCAGTCGAAGCCTGCCGGCGCATTCATCCAGCCATTCGCCGCAACGACAAACACACCCGACGCAAATCCGGAGATGCCCACCACGAGCCCCGTCGCCCAGTGCACCCAGCGGTTCATGCGTTTCCAACCGTACAAAAAGAGTCCGATCGCCACCGCCTCGAGGAAGAACGCCGTGCCTTCCCACGAGAACGGCATCCCGATGATCGCGCCCGCGTGCTGCATGAAACCCGGCCACAACAATCCCAGCTCGAACGACAACACCGTGCCCGACACCGCGCCCACCGCGAAGAGGATCGCGACGCCTTTCATCCACAGCTTCGTCAGCTCGAGATACGCCTCTTCGCCGCGCTTCAGATAAAAGTAATGCGCCGCCGACATGAAGAACGGCATGGTCATGCCGATCGCCGCGAAAATAATATGGAAGCCGAGCGAAAACCCCATCGTGGCCCGCGCAGCGAGTAAGTCGTCCATGGTCGCCCAACGTGTTTGCCTCGCGCCACTCCACAAGCGCCACCGCATCATCGTCAGCGAGTATTACTTTCCGTGAGCACGTTATAAACTTTTCGCAACGCGACCCGCATTGCGCACTCCCCTGATGCAAGGGCGAGCGGGCATCGATTTCGCGCGACAGCGCGCCGCTCTTTCGCCATCCGAAAACCCGTCCCAAGCAGTCTTCCAGCGTTTCGTATGCTTTCGTTCCTGTTTCCCCGCTGTTCCCGCGCCGCTTCCGCGCATCTGATCACCCTGGGCCTTCTCGTCGCCTGTTTCGTCTCAACGCAAACACGCGCCGCCGATCTGCCGCCGCAGGCCGACATTCTCGCCGGCGACATCGCAGGCCTGCGCTTGCTCGTGGATCGCTCGCTCGACTGGCGCGCGCGTGCGTCCGCGTTCATCGAACAAACCGATACACGTATAAAAAACGACGTGCTCACCGCCGCGGATCTTTCGCGCTTGTACGCGGGCGCACGCGAGTACGTGATGCTGCGTCGTCGCTGGCAGGCGCTCATCGATCTGCAAGGTCCCGAAGCCTGGTCGCGCCCGGCCGAGACGCTGCGTTGGGACGCTCTCGCGCGTCTCCAAACCAAGCTCGCGCTCGCCGCCGCGCTCATGCAACACGACGATTATCGCCTCGGCGTGGACCCGTTTTTCCAACGTCGAAAAATCCGCCGCCTGCTGAAGTCCGATCATCCCGCCGTGGAGGGCGAAGTTCACGCCGCCGTTCTCCACTTCCTCAATCCCGTCACGCGCGCCCGACTCGCACGCGCAGTCGTGTGGCATTGCAACGAAGGTCTCGCCGTCGCCGATCGCTCCGACGAGGAAATCTTTCTCGACGAGATCATCACGCAGAGCGCCGGGTATGCTTTTTTCACGCGCAGTCTCGCCGAACGCGCACTCATCAACACCAGCACGGGCACGCGCGCGGCCATCACATTCGTGACCGATCTGATCGATCAAGTCGGCCGCGGCCTCGTCAACACCACGAGCCTCGTTGTCGGCAACACCGTCGGACTCGTCGAAACGCGCAAAGGTTATCTGCTGTCGTTGTCCGACGACGAACGCACCGCGCTCGCGAGTCGTCTGCGTCCGCTGGATGTGTTGCTCGAGAAAACGCCGTTCCGTCTCACCGACAAATCCATCCCCGGCCACTACGGCCATGTCGCGATCTGGATCGGCACCGAAGAGGAGCTGCGCGAACTCGACCTCTGGGATCATCCGCTCGTTCGCCCGCATCACGAACGCATTCGCAACGGCGCGCACATCGTCGAAGCCCTGCGCCCCGGCGTGCGCCTCAATCCGTTGGAAAGTTTTCTCAACATCGACGACCTGCTCGTGCTCCGCCGACGCGAGCTCACGCTTGAACAAACCCGCGAATCGCTACTGCTCGCCTTCGCGCAAATCGGCAAAGCGTACGACTTCAACTTCGACGTCGAAAGCGACCGCCGCATCGTCTGCTCGGAGCTGGCGTTCATCGTTTTCCCGCACGATCCCTGGCCCACCAGTCGCGTCCTCGGGCGCGCGTCGATCACACCCGATCAAGTCGCCACCAAAGCCCGCCCCGACGGACTCTTCGAACCGGTGATCCTCTTCCACGACGGCGTGGAAATCCAACGCGACCTCCCCGCCACCCTCTGCTGCCTTCTCGACGCCACCCCCAACGCCTTCGCCGGCCTCCACCCGGATTTCAAAGGCCGGTCGAGGTAATGTTCCCGCTGCCAACTAATGTCCCGCACGTTCATACCCCAATGCGGCCCCGAGATGCGCAACGCACTCCTCCGCGTGGGTCATTGCGATCAGGTGTCCACCATCAATCAAATAGTCTACTTCGGCTGGTGGAGGAATCACTCGGTCACGTCGTCCGTGAATCCGTAGCGGTTTCACCTTCGCTGCGGCCAAACCTTGCCACGAAAAAATCGCGCGACACATCGCCCGGATAAACGCCGGCTCACTCCTTTCGAACATTTGTGTAAGCTCCGCCGGCACCTTGCCCGCCAATCGTTGGATAAACGTAATCGGCGCCAGATCTATTAACGGACTCATCAGCCGTAGGAGCGTATTCACCTCCTCTTTGTGAATGGCACTTCCGACCAACACCAACCGCTCCGGCTCTCGCATCTTCGCAATCTCACATGCGACCATTCCGCCAAGCGACGACCCGACGACAATGGCTCCGTCAGTTATATTATATTCACCGACTATTCGTTTTGCGATCTCGTCCAACGTACACTCACCGCGGCAAACCGGCCACTCGACCCTTACGACGTTTGGCAGGGCCTCCCATGCCGCCGGATACATCCGCCCGTCAGCGCCCATGCCTGGTAATAAGTAAGTGATCATTGGAGCTAGCGAAGATCGTTCTCCAACCCGAACGTTGGAGTCTATTGAATTGGAACCTCCCTCAATCCCCAGCGCCACTTCAAATAGATGAGCCGTTCTATGCCCACGACTATAGACGGTCTTTCTATCACTCTCCTCCCAAAAAGCGATCAGCGACCAGCCGTAATCACCTCTCACTCCTCACGCGAGGCAGTGTCGGGGCCACGCTGATCGGTCTCTTCGATTACGCGGCGCACGCGGACGGCGGTCGGTTTGGGTTGAATGTCGTTTCCACGCGCTTCCGTTGCCGCTCGCGTGAGCTCCACGCCAAAAAAGAAAATCGCGCACGAATAATAAACCCAGATCAACAGCGCCACAAGCGAGCCGGCGGCGCCGTACGTCGACGCGACCGATGAATGCGCGAGATAAAACGAAATCCCCAGGCGTCCCACGCCGAATAACAGCGCGGTGATCGCCGCCGAGCCCCATACATCGCGCCAGCGCAGGCGGACATCGGGTAGCAGCTTGTACATCAGCGCGAACAGCACCGTCACCACGCCGAGCGCCACGACAAAATCAACCGCCTTCAAAACCTGCGGCGCGATCGTCCAATAACCTTCCGCCAGTTTCACGAACGACGAGATCGCCGTCGTCAACACGAGCGACACAAGCAGGAGAAAGCCCACGGTCAGCACCATCGCAAACGACACGAGGCGTCGCACGAGAAGCACCACGATGCCGTTGCGACTCGGACGCGATTGAACGCTCCAGATCTCGTTGAGCGATTCCTGCAGTTGGCCGAACACCGTCGTCGCGCCGATTAACAACACGACCACGCCCGCGATCATCGCCCACCAGCTGCCCTTCTCATCGGGCTCCGCCGCCGCCACCGCTTGCTGGATCACCTTCGCGCTATCGGGACCAACGAGTCCGGCGATCTGATCCGACAATTGTCCCTGCGCCGCTTCCTGGCCGAAAACCACGCCTGCCAGCCACACAGCGACCAGCGTGATCGGTGCGAGCGAAAACAGGGTATAAAAGCTCACCGACGCCGAATGCTTGAAAGCGTTGTCTTCGCTCCAACTTTTCCCGGCGCGAATCGCGATGCTGGCCCAGCGTGGCATGATCCTCCTCGTGGCGCGACAACGACGACAGTTCCGCACTCGCCGCACTTTCAGGAAATCCTCGGCTGCCGCCTCCGGGCATTTTCCGCATACGTTGCCCATCCTTGCACGCCACCCACGACACCGGCAGGGTGCATTCCTCTCCTATGAAACGATCCCTCGCCCTCGCCGCGCTCATACTGGCCTCTCTCGCTCACGCATCCGATTTCGTGAAGATCTGGGAAACCGAGCCGCTGCTCAAAACGCCCGAGTCCGTCCTCTTCGACGCGAACAGCCGCCAACTCTTCGTCTCCAATGTCGATGGACGCACTCCGTGGACTTCCGACGGCAAGGGTTCGATCGCGCGCGTGGACCTCGACGGAAAAATCCTCGAGGCCGAATGGATCACCGGTCTCGACAACCCCAAGGGACTCGGTCTCCACGCCGGACGTCTCTACGTCGCCGACATGACGAACGTCGTCGTGATCGATGTATTCAAAAAATCAATACTCGAAAAAATCGCCATCGATGGCGCGGAGCGGCTCAACGACATCACCATCGACGAGTCGGGCGTTGCCTATGTTTCCGACTCCAAGACGGGAAAAGTGCACGCCATCCGCGATGGCCGCGTATCCGTTCTCCTCGAACAGCTAAAAGACGTAAACGGTCTGCTCGCGCATCAGGGCATTCTCTATGTGCTCGCCGACGGCGCGTTGTTCGAGCGTTCGCGCGACGGCCGGCTCTCCAAGATAGCCGACGGCATGGAAGGCGGCGTGGACGGCGTGGTGCGCCTCGACAATGGCGACTTTGTCGTTTCGGGCTGGGCAGGTATCGTTTATCACGTCGCCGCCAATGGCGATAAACGCGTGCTGCTCGACACACGTCCCGATGTGCAAACGGCCGACATCGGCGCTGATCCGGCTCAGCGGATCATTTATATCCCCACCTTCTTCGCCAACACCGTCGCCGCGTATCAGCTGAAATGAGCCTCACGGCTCCGACGGTTTGCCGAAGATCGGCATGCCACGATCGTCCCAGCGCAATGTCTTCACGTAAGTGTGGCGATTGGGATCCCACAGCGGATCGCCTTCGATCTCCGTGTAGTTGCGGGCATGATACACGAGGAGGTCGGCGCCATCTTCGCCGATGGTGAAGCTGTTGTGCCCCGGTCCAAAAACCTTCTTCTCCGGATCGCTGCGGAAGACAGGCTCGGGCGATTTTGTCCACGAGGCAGGATCGAGCAGATCGGCCTCTTCGGACGCGTGGAGAAGGCCCATGCAGTAGTTTTCATCCGTCGCACTCGCGGAATACGTGATAAATACACGACCGTTTTTGATAAGCACGGAAGGACCTTCATTGACGGCGAAGCCGCGCGTTTCCCACGGAAATTCAGGAATGGAAAGACGCACGCGTTTCGGCGCGAGTCGGAGCGGCGTTTCCATTTCCGCGATGTATAAATTCGAGTTGCCGGGAATCGTGGGCTCTTTTTGCGCCCACACGTAATACGTTTTTCCTCGGTGCGTGAAGGTCGTGGCATCGAGGCAAAAGGTATCGAAATCCGTTTCGATCTGCCCCGCGAGCCCCCAAGGGCCCGCCAGCGGATCGGACGCAGGCGTCGTGATCGCATACATGCGATGCTGAAACAGACCATCCTTGATCTCCCGAGTGGGCGCGGCGGCGAAATACACATACCACGCTCCATGCACGAAATGAATTTCGGGGGCCCAGATCAGCTCGCTCAGCGGTCCGCTGGCGGGTTTATGCCACACGTCGTGGGGTTGCGCGGTGGCTAGCTCGGCGATGGTGCGCGCACGCCGCAGTTCAATGCGATCGTACGCCGGCACCGATGCGGTGAAATAATACCAGCCATCCGTGTGGCGACGGATGCAGGGATCGGCGCGCTGGAGAATCAACGGTTGCATGACACAGGAGCGGCTGAGGCAGTGATGGGCTGCGCCATCATGCGATGATAATACGCATCGGTGACACGATAGCGGCACATGAGCAGACCGACCGCGACATGGAACACCCCTGGGATAATCGTGACCATCAACGCGAGTCCGGTGAGCGTCGCCGCGGTTTGCTCCTGATTCGCCACGTAGCCGAAATGATCGAGCAGTTTATTGGTGCCTGAACCCGCGATCGCGAGCCCCAGACTTTGGAAAAACGCGATGAGTCCGATCGCGAGTCCGGAAACGCGCAGGCCAGTTTTATGTGCACCATAATCCACCGCTTCCGGAATGATCGACCAAAACACCGGGGCGTGCAGATCGACCACAAACGACAGCACAAAATAAAACGCCAGCGCGTGCCACATCTGGTTGGGTTTCACGAGGAAGAACATCGCGACACCGATCACGCCCACCGCGACCTGGCTCCAACGAAAGAGTTTAATCTTGCAGATATATTTTGTGATCCAGGTGGAGGCAATCATCGCTAAAACCGCGGCGCACACACCCGCGCCGATAAAACGCGAGATCATCGTCTCATCTCCGCCGACATAATATTTGGCGTAATAGGCCGCAGTGCCTCCGCGGATCACATAACCGATCATGCCCGTGATACACACCGCGCAGAGAATCCACCACTGGTCGTTACGCACGAGATGCGACGCCTGCAGCTTGATCGGTGTTGTGTCTTGTTCATAGGCCACACGCTCCGTCGTGGTGAAAAAGCAGAACCAAAACATCACGACGCCGATCGCCGCCATCGCCGCCATCGCGAGTTGATAACCACGCGCGAGATTGCCACCGCCCCATTTCTCCGCGAGCAGCGGCACAATAAACGCCACGCAAAAAGCGGCGACCTTCGCGAAGAACAAGCGGTAGCCATTGGCCGAAAGACGGTCCGCCGTGGAATCGGTCAGTACGCCGATCAACGAAATATACGGCACCGTCACGAGACTGAACAAAACCGTGTTCAAAAGATAGGTCGCATACGCCCATATCAATTTTCCCTGATAACTCAGGTCAGGCGTTGTAAACATCAGCACCGTTGAGACCGCGAGTGGCACCGATACCCAAAGGAAATAGGGACGATAGCGTCCCCAGCGTGTCGTGAAACGATCGTTGAACCAACCGATCGCGGGATCGATGAGCCCGTCGATCAGGCGCACGACAAAAAACAACACCACGAGGTCCTTCGGCTGAAGGCCGAACACATCGGTATAAAAATAACCGATGAGCAGCATCATCGTGGAGATGACGACGTTCACGGCGGCGTCGCCTGCGCCGAACCCGATTTTTTCGAGTACGGAAAGTTTTTGGGTTTTCATGGGGGGCAAATCAGTCGAAGCGGCGTCAGCGAGCGGGAGAGTTCTCGGGTACGGGCACGCCGAAGTCGGGAGTGCCGTCGGCATTCCAACGCAGCACTTGCACACGCGTGTGACGATTGGGGTCGTGCAGCGGATCGCCCGGGATTTCTTTGTAGTTGCGGGCGTGATACACGAGCAGGTCGGTGCCATCGGGCAGCGTCACGAATTGGTTATGTCCCGGTCCGTAGATTCCATTTTCTTCGCTTGAGCGGAAAACCGGCTCGGGGGATTTCGTCCACGCCTTCGGATCGAGCAGATCGGCGTCCGCTGACGCGCTCAACAGACCCAGGCAATACTCCGCGCCTGTGCCGCTGGCCGAGTACGTGAGGAACACACGCTCGCCGCGCGTGAGAAACGCCGAACCTTCATTCACGCGAAAGCGGATCACCTCCCACGGCAGCTCGGGTTTCGACAACATCACCGCGGGGCCCGCGAGCGTGACGGGGTCGGCCATCTTCGCGATGTAGAGATTCGTGTTTCCGCCGATGGCCGGATCGTGCTGCGCCCACGAAAGGTAACGCACGCCGCGGTGCTCGAAGGTCGTCGCATCGAGCGCAAACGACTCCCAACCGGTGTTCAGCTGACCTCGCTCGATCCATTCGCCGGTGAGCGGATCGGGCGATGCGTTTTCGAGCACATAGATGCGGATGTCCCAGATTTTTTCCGCATCGCCCGCGGCGAAATAGATATACCATTTGCCGTCGATAAAATGGAGTTCCGGCGCCCAGATGTGCGCCCCCATCGGCCCCGTCGCATGCTTGCGCCAGATCACGTGCGGCTCGGCCTTCGCGAGCCCGGGAATGCTCTGCGCGCGCCGCAGTTCGAGCCGGTCATATTCCGGCACGGTGGCCGTGAAATAATACCAGCCATCCGTATGCCGCACGATGTGCGGATCGGCGCGTTGAGTGATCAGCGGGTTGGGGAAATCGAGAACGGACGTCGCCATAAGTTGGATACAGGCGCTACACGCCAGCAACAGCGCGAACGCCGGACCGGGAAAACGACACTTCATGAAAGGACGGAGAGAGGGGGGATTGGGACATGGGCGAACCGAGGGGAGAACCAAGGCGGTCAGACCACCTCCCCACATGCGCCATTTATCCTCGGAAGCCGACAAGCGCTCTGCACTTTCCCGCAAACCCGTCGATGCTGGCGCCACCCACATCCGCTACAGCTCCGCGCGGTCTAAAAAACTGGCGAGGCCGGCAATCGATCCGCCTGCGAAGCGGGCACCGCGGTAAATGTTCTTTCAATTACTTGTGTCGGGTTTTTCTCACCTTTGGCGCATGTGGAGTCGGAAGCTAACTCACCCGGCTTCAGTTGCCGCCCCTTATGGTGGCCGCCGTGGCCCGGGCACCTACCCTAACAATCCTGTGCTATGACCCCCACCCTGCAACGCCCCAAGTCGGGCGACATCCTGCCCAGTATAAAAAACCGCGGCCTGTCCGCGCGCCTGCTACTCGCGCTGACTGCAGCCTCGGTCCCCGCCTACGCGCAAGTCACCGACAGCTCCGAGCCACCTCCGGCCAGCGCCACGCCGCCCGTGGAAGAAACCATCGAGCTCGAGGTCTTCGAAGTGAAAGGTCTCCGCGCCTCCGCGATGAAAGCCATCGAAGTGAAGCGCGAAAATCCGCAGTTCCTCGATTCCATCGTCTCCGAAGACATCGGCAAATTTCCCGACAATAACATCGTCGAGTCGCTGCAACGCCTCCCCGGTTTGCAGGTCACCGATTACGCTCGCGGCAACATCACCGCGGTCAGCATCCGCGGTCTTCCCGACATCACCACGACGCTCAACGGCAAAAACATTTTCACCGCCGCGGGCCTCGCTTTGTCGCTTCAAGACGTCCCCGTCACCTTGCTCAAACAGGCCGATGTGATGAAAACGCGCTCGGCTGCCCATATCGAAACGGGCATGGCGGGCGTGATCGATATCCAGACCTTCCGCCCCTTCGATTTCTCCGGCAACAAAGTGTCGGTTTCCGCGGAAGCCACCTACCAGGAGCAACGGGAAAAATTCGATCCCAACCTCAGCGTGCTCCTAAGCACCCGCAAAAACGTGGGCGCTGAAGGCAAATTCGGCGCGCTGATCAATGTCTCCTATCTCACCACCAACTACCGCGATCAAAGCGCGACACCCGGCGCGCAGGTGGTTTTCGCCAAAGGCGCACAACCGCCACCCGCCTGGCCTGAGCCCTACGCGCGTATCTTCCCCGACGTCGTTCCGTGGGATGTCGGTCTGGACAATGGTCTGCCCACCGCTCCCGGCTCCACGCTGCCGGGCACCAACGTCGAATACGTCCTCTCGCGCGACGCGATTTTCTTCAACGATTCCCAAGGTGAAACCGAACGGCCCGCCGCCAGCTTCGTGCTTCAATACGCACCGAACGCCAACTCGGAATACGTCTTCGACGCCACCTATCTGGGCTATCGCAATGAGAACTACAGCAATCTGTTGTTCTCCTTCGTGGACTGGTGGGTCGACTGGAACCAAGACACCCTCGACGTCACGCTCTATCCCGGCACCAACATCGTTCAGCGCCGCGGCTACATCGGAAACGTTTATTCGTTCACCAGTGGAGACTACACGACGGGCAAGACCGACAGCTTCCAATACTCGCTGGCCGGCAAATGGCGCGTCACTCCCGATCTCACGCTCCGCTCCGAGATCGTGTATCAGGATTCTGAATTCAAAGGCACCAACTACTTCTCCCGCGCCATTCGCGACGTTCGCAATGACGTGACGGTGAACTTCAACGCGGGCGACGGCGTTCCCATGTTCCGCTATCTCGACGTCGCAGCGACCCCGGACGTCAACGAAGGCAATGTGGCCGATCTCGCCACTTGGGCACTGAAAGATGACGGCGGCGTTCCGGAAGTCTGGGACGGCGGTTCGCGCGACAAAGGCAGCGCCATCACCTTTACCCAGGACGGCGTGCTTCACCTCGACTGGCCGCTCATCAAGAAGCTCCGCTTCGGAGTCCGCTACGATGTCCGCGAAGCCTCCGCCGCCACTCGCGCCGCCGAAGGCGACCGGCTCGCCGGAGTCATCCGCCTCGATGCGCTCAACACCCAGTTCCCCGGCCTGATCAGCGTGAACAGCGGCTTCTTCGACGGTCGCGCCGACCTCCCGACCTCCTGGGCGTCGTTCAATGGCGAATACGCGCACAACAACCGCGAAGCCCTCCACTCCCTCTACACATGGCGTGCAGATAGCTACTGGGCGTTGAAGGAAATCTTCAATATCGAGGAAACCACCACCGCGATTTATCTACAGGCCGACGAATTCAGCACCGAGATCGCGGGCCGCCGCCTCAAAGGCCAGTTCGGCCTCCGCTTCGTGGACATCCAAACCAAACTGGATTTCACCGACCCTGCCCGCGGATCGACTGCCAAAACCTTCGGCGATGCCGGGGTGTCGAAAGTCCTTCCGAGCGCTTCCTTCAGTTATGAAATCACTCCCGATCTCATCGCGCGCGCCGCTTACGGACAGACGATCCGGCGTCCCGGTTTCAACGACCTGAATCCTCTGATCAATTATCAACGCGACGTCAGCAACATCGGCTACGGCACCGCTTCGGGCGGCAACCCCGACCTCAAGCCTACTGAGTCCACCAACTTCGACATCGCGCTCGAGTATTACTTCGACGAAGGCAGCATGATCCACATTGCCGGCTTCCGTCGCGAGATCGAAGGCCTGGTCGTCGGGACCCGCCGCCGCGTCAGCTACACCGACTCGCAAGGCCCCTACGACTACATCCTGTCTCAGCCCACCAATGCCTCGGACGGCGAACTCGAAGGCGTCGAAATCGGTGGCAAATACTACCCGAAAAATCTGCCCGGCTTGTTCCAAGGTTTCGGCGTAGAAGGTAGCTATACCCGCTTGAAATCGTCGCAAAATGTCCCGATGCACGACAACACCGGCACGTTGATTGGCGTACGTAACACCGAGTTCTTCGGGGTCTCCCCCGATTCGTACAGCGTAACACTCGCCTACGAACGGAGCCGTCTCAGTGCCCGCGCCTCCTACGCCTGGCGCTCTGCGTTCCACCACCACAACGAGGCCGCCCTCTTTGCCAACCCGCTCGCCGTCTATCACGCCGACGAGCGAAGCCTCACGGCGCAGATCACGTATCGCATCACCGAGAACATGGCGCTCACGCTGAAGGGCACCAACCTCACCGACGACATCCAGCACAGTTACTACGGCGAACACGGTTCCACCGTTCACAACTTCGGCAACTGGATCGTCGGCCGCACGATCTCGGCCGGCGTGCGCTACTCGTTCTAAGCAAAAACTTGTTCTGTTAGTTCATGCGCAAGGGCAACCCACGGGGGTTGCCCTTTTTTATTCTCCGCAAAAAGTCGTCGCATGGCTGCCGCACGAAAATCCCGCAACGCCGCTCCCGCCGAATGTCCCGTATGCGGAGCCGATGTGCCGCGCAACGCGCGCGCCTGTCCCGAATGTGGCGCCGACGAACGCACCGGCTGGAACGAAGAAGACACCCGCTACGATGGACTCGATCTGCCCGATCATGCTTCCGACGAAAACGATTCATCCGCCAGCTCCCCGGGATCCCTGCCGCAAAACGTAAACGGCATCGCGCTTCACTGGTGGCTCCTCGCCGTGCTGCTTCTCGCCGCCATGATCTTCGGCTTCGTGCGAATCTTTTAAGGCGGTTGAAATTAAACGATAGCCGCGCATCTGCGCCGCGGGACGTGAGCCCACGACCACACCGGGCCGGGTTCCGGGGTGCACCCGCGGCCCGTGTGTGGTGTCCAAACCGCGCTCAATCGGACGAAGACGAACAACGCGCCGGGACGGCGCGTTCCACCCGTTCGCTGCGCGCTCGCGGCTGCCGGCGGGCGCGGGCTTTTATCATCAGTGTCCGTCCGTGGCATCCGTGGTTAAAAACGAATCAAGGTGCCCGACCGGCGAAGGCATCGCGGCGCCGACACTGCTCACTCGCCGTTGCGCGCACGTGCCACCGCTGACGCCATGAAGCTCGCCTGCGCCGAAAACGCGGCCTCTCCCGGCTTTCGTTTCACGGGTCGATAACTGCCATCGGCGTACAGCTCGCGCGCATTCGCGGTGTCGCGCAATTCGGTCGGGAAAAATTCTTTCGCGATCCAGTCGCGAAGCGTCGGATCCTCGACCGGGAAAACCACCTCGATGCGGCGGAAAAAATTGCGCGGCATCCAATCCGCGCTGCCGAGAAACACCTTCGGTTCTCCCGCTTGCGCGTTCTCGAAATAAAACGCGCGCGCATGCTCCAAGAAACGCCCGACGATGCTGCGCACGCGGATGTTTTCGCTCAGTCCTTCCACGCCCGGCACGAGACAGCAGGTCCCGCGTACGATGAGATCGATCGAAACGCCGGCCGCCGAAGCTTCGTAGAGTTTATCGATCGTGGCTTTGTCCACGAGCGAGTTCATCTTCGCGATGATGCGAGCGGGGCGCCCTGCGCGCGCGTTCTCAATCTCGGTTGTAATGAGTTCTTGGATACGCGCGTGAAGTGTGAACGGCGCGATCAACAAATGCCGAAACTGCGGCTCGCGGCTGAAACCCGTGAGAGAGTTAAATAAATTCGCGACGTCTTCCGTGATCGATTCGCGCGATGTGAAATAACTCAGATCCGTGTACAATCGCGCCGTGCGCGGATTGTAATTTCCCGTGCCGAGATGCACGTAGCGACGCATGCCATCGCCTTCGCGACGCACGACGAGACTGCATTTGCAGTGCGTCTTGTGGCCGACGAGTCCATAGACGACGTGCACACCGGCTTCTTCGAGCTGCCGCGCCCACTGGATGTTGTTGGCCTCATCGAAACGCGCCTTCAGCTCCACCAGCGCCGTCACTTGTTTTCCGTTGCGCGATGCCGCAATCAATGCGCGCACGATCGGCGAATCGCCACTCGTACGATACAATGTCTGCTTGATCGCAAACACCTGCGGATCGCGCGCGGCCTGCTCCACAAAATCCACCACCGGCGTGAATGCATCATACGGATGATGCAGCAACACATCCTGCGCGCGCAGCGTGTCGAAAATCTGTTCCGGCACGCGCAACGGCGAACACGCCACCGGAGTGAACGGCGGAAATTTCAGGTCGGGCCGATCGAGTTCGGCCAGCGCCATCAGGCGCAGCAGATTCAGCGGACCCGCGAGGCGGAAAACATATTCGTGCGAAAGATCGAGATGTTCGCAGAGCGTCGCGAAGATCGTCGAATCCACGCCTTCCTCTATCTCCAAACGCACCGCCGCGCCGCGCCGACGGTTGCGCAGTTCTTCTTCGATTTTTTTCAGCAGGTTTTCCGCTTCTTCCTCGTCGATGTAGAGGTCGCTGTTGCGCGTGACGCGAAACGCGTGGGCCTGCAACACGCGGTAGCCGGGAAAAAATTCTCCCGCGCACAACTTGATGATCTCGCTGAGAAACAAAAACCGCTGTTTCGTTCCATCCGGCGGCAACGCCACCAAGCGCGGCAGGATGCGCGGCACGGGCAGGATCGCGACGAGCCGTTCGATCGGCGTCGTTTCGGGATTATCGAGCGCGACGATGATGTTGAGCGTCTTGTTTCCGAGCTGAGGAAACGGATGCGATTGATCCAACGCGAGCGGCGTGAGCACCGGATAAATTTGCTCACGAAAATAAGTCCTCACCCACGCGACATCCCCGTCGTCGAGATCCTTCGCGGATTCGAAAACGATATCTTTTTTCGCGAGCGCCGGGATGAGTTCCGAGTGCCAGCAGCGATAAAGATCTTCCACTTGCGCGGCGACGACCGAGTGGATGCGCCGCAATTGCTCGCGCGGAGGCAATCCATCGACGCTCGGTTCGGCCACGCCCGACTCCGCTTGTTGAATGATGCCGGCCACGCGAATCTCGAAGAACTCGTCGAGGTTCGAACACACGATCGCGAGAAACTTCACGCGCTCCAACAGCGGCAGCCGCGCATCCTGCGCTTGCTCAAGCACGCGCCGATTAAACGCCAGCCAGCTCAGCTCGCGATTGAAGTATGCCGCTTTTTTGCGCCGCTCTTTCACCACCGGTTTCGCCTTCACCACCGGAGCCACCGCACGCGTCGTTTTCTTCGTGCGCACGCGTGTCGGTTTCGAGGAGCGGGGCTTGTCCATGGCGAGGGAAAGGGATGCGCAAGTTACGATTTTACCACCTGAAAACCATGAAATTCCGGAGGCGTGACGAATGCATCACGTCCGCGATGCGTTGCGCCCGACCGCGATGAGCCGGGCCGCGCGATCAAACCATTTTGAGTTTCGGCAGATCCTGACCGTCGACCAAACCGACCGGACAACCGCGGCGGTCGACCACGATCAGATCGTCGATTTTGTATTCCTCAAACATCCGCAACGCCTCCACGCCGAGCGCGTCTTCCGAGATGACTTTCGGCGAGCGCGTCATGAACTGCGCAACCGGTTTCTCCAAAAACCCAGGACCGGTCAGCGCGCTGCGGCGGAAATCGCCATCGGTGAGGATGCCCGAGAGTTTTTTTGTCTTCGGATGCACGAGCGCGATGCTGCCTGATTTGGCTTTGGTCATCGCGAGAATCGCTTCCTGCAACGTGCGCGTCTCCACCATCACCGGCAGACGATCGCCCGTACGCATGATATCTTTCACTTTCAGGAGCAACAGACGCCCGAGATTTCCCGCGGGATGATAACGCGCAAAATCCGTCCGCGTCATGCCGCTGTTGGCAAGCAACACCATCGCCAGCGCATCACCGAGCGCCAGCGCCGCGGTCGTGCTCGCGGTCGGCGCGAGTTTCAACGGACACGCTTCGCGCGGCACACGATAAATAAGTCGAAAATCCGCGTGACGCCCTAAATCCGAATCCGCAAACGCCGTCAGCGCGACCACGCGCACGCCGAAGCGTTTCAACACCGGCACCAGGCGCACGACTTCTTCCGACTGCCCGCTATTGCTGAGCAAGATCGCCACATCGCCCTCCGCGCAAAGTCCAAGATCGCCATGCAACGCCTGCGTCGCATCGAGAAAACAGGACGACACACCCGTGCTGTTGAAAGTGCCGGTGAGCTTCTGCGCGATGTGCGCGGATTTGCCGATGCCGGAGAAAATCAGTTTTCCGCCGCGCGCACGCATCGCTTCGATTTCGCGCGCCGTCGCGACGAATTCATCCCCGAGGTGTTTGGCCGTCGCGGCGAGCGCGTCCATTTCGATGCGGATGCACGCCCTCGCTCGCGCGATCACGGTTTTGGTTTCGAGAGCCATTTAGGGTTTGAGTCAGGAATGAGGTTGCCGAAGTTATGAGCCACTTTTCTTCGATCAATCCTTTCCGCTTACGATGAGGTTCCGCTTCCTTTCCTTCGGTGTCCTGGCGCTCGCCGCGCTTTTGCTGACTGCCGGCTGCAATCGGAACGACTCCCTCACGTTCACCGCTGAGGTTGACGAACCCGGTTACCGCCGCGGCAAAGAGTTGTTGCGCCAGGGGCGCAATCAGGAGGCGTTGGCGGAGTTTCACAAGGTCGTCGCCAAACGCGGCCTCTTCAACGCCCCCGAGGCGCACCTCGAGCTCGGCCTGATTTATCAAAATCACATCCGCGATCCGATTTCGGCGATCTATCACTACCGCCAGTATCGCGATCTGAAGCCCAACACCCAACAAGCGGAGTTCGTCCGCGGCCGGATCGACGCCGCCATGCGCGAATTCGCCAGCACGCTTCCCGGCAAACCGCTCGACAACCCGCTCACGCCCGCCGACAGCCCGGAAATCGTCCAACGCCTGCAACGCGAGAACGAACAACTGCACGCCGCGCTCGCTCGCCTGCGCGTCTCGCTCGGCCTCGCCACGCAAGCGCCCGTCGACCATCAAGGCAACATCACTGCGTTCGCGCCGCACGAAGCACCGTCGCCCATCAGCCCCGTTTCGCCGGTCGCCGACGATGTCTGGGCGCCCGCGCAGCCTTACGAAGAAGACCCCGTTCAACAACCGTCGCAGCCTTCGCGCACGGCGCAACAAACCACGCAAGCGCCGCCCTCGCGGCCCACCACGCAGACGACTCCGCCCGCCCAAGCTGGACGCCGGCACATTGTGAAACAGGGCGAGGGTCTCTGGACGATTGCGCGCCAATATTACGGCACCGCCACCAATGCGCAGGTCGAAGCGATCTACAACGCCAACCGCGACCGCATGAGCTCCAAGTCCGACCTCAAAGTCGGCATGGAACTGCGCATTCCGTAATAAACTTAGCGCATGAGCTGCTCACTCACTGAACGCCACCCGCGTCCAGCTAACCTAGAGCATTTTAATTATACCATAGCCGTTGAACGGAGCTACGGCAGCGCCGACCGCTGGCCGGCTCTCTTTTAAACTGCCGGCGGCCGCGGGCGCTCTCACGGCTTACTTCGAAGTGTTCTAACAGTAAAAATACCGTCCAGCGGGGTTAACAGGGATTGACAAGCCCTGCGCTGCAAGAAGTTACTAACGGCCTATCCCTGACGGGAGGAAGGCGGCAGGGATTTTCCGCTTAAGCCTGGCTTATCCGGCGAATACACCATCCCTCCCGTCAGGCTTTTTTCTGAATCTGCACCCGGTTTTCGTCCGGTGACTTCTTCGCTCACTTCGCCCAAACACGCGAAAACTGCGGATGTCCTTCGATCGTCGCCGCCAAAGCAACGCGCTCGTCTTCGGTTAATCCCGCCGGAAATTGCGCGGCACTCCGACGCCAACGCGCGAGCCAATCCTCATTCAACAGCTTCGGTCGTCGCGGATGCGTGCGCGCTGAATTTTCGTGCGTAAACGCAATCGTGGTCGTGGCTTTGGGGCCCGAACCAACGCCCTCGCCCACAAAAAAGCCGGCGCTCAACAACGCCACGCGCACCGCCGTCGCGCACGAGTATGTGTAGAGTTCGGCCGGTCGTTCGCCGCAATGCCTCCGCAACCGCGCAAACACGTCGGCCGTCCACAACGGCGCGTCGGTTTTCGCCGAAAAGGGATCGTAGAAAATGATGTCGGGCTGCGGCGCGCGTTCGAGCCATTCGAGAAAATCGCCTTCCAACAATTCCCAGTTCAAGCGCCCCGAGGAATGCGCCCAACGTCCTTCGTTCAGCAACGTCCGCGGCGCGCCGTGACGCAGATGCGGAAAACTTCCCGCATAACGCGTCGCCAATCGCAACGGATCCAAATCGCGCTCGAAACTCACCAAGCGCAAAGGCCGTATCGCTTCCTCGCCCGCGGCCTCTAGTTTGCGCTCGAAACACTGCACCGCCGCCATCGCATTCGACGCCGCGCCCAGGCCGACATCCCACACGACGCACTCGCCTGCATCCGCGGGTTGTTCACGCAAACGCTCCGCGAGACACGATTGCTCCACGTACACCGCGCGCGCTTCGTCCTCCGGTCGATTGACCGAGTGCATGATCTCTCCCGAACTAATCTGACGAATACTGGAGAACCCGCGCTCGTTGGTGACGACTTCGTAGTTGCCGCGCTGATACGCGCGCGCTCGTCGCCCGGGTTTGGGCGGACGATTCGGATTTTCTTCGTCCGATAAAATCAACTCGCGCCGCCGCCGTTCGTAGTAATCGACAAACGTGTCGTTCTCGATCGCTTCGCGCATCTCGCGCATGAGGCGGTGATAAAACGCGAGATTGTGCACGCCGAGCAGATGCCAGCCGAGCGTCTCCTCCGTCTTCACCAGATGATGCAGATATCCGCGCGAATAATGTCGGCAGCAGTGACAGGTGCATTCCGGATCGAGCGGGGCGTCCGAGAAGCGATACACCGAGCGGCGAAGCTGCAGCTTGCCGCGCTGCGTAAACACCACGCCACGCTGCGCCGCTTGCGTGGGAATAATGCAGTCAAACATGTCCACACCGCGATGCACCGACTCGAGCAGATCGATCGGCGTGCCCACCCCCATCAGGTACCGCGGTTTATTTTCCGGCAGCCAGTCCGTCACCATGCCGGTGAAACGATAACGCTCTTCGTGCGTTTCCCCCACCGCGAGCCCGCCTATCGCGAGGCCATCGAACGGCAGCTCGCGCAAAAACTCCGCACTTCGGCGACGCAGCTCGGGATGACACGCGCCTTGCACGATCCCGAACAACGCCTGCGGCGAATCTCCACGCGCTTCCAACGATCGCCGCGCCCAACGATGGGTCAGCGCCATCGCCGCCTCCGCTTCCGCGAAACCTGCGGTCGAGGGAATGCATTGGTCGAGCACCATCATGATGTCGCTGCCGATCGTGCGCTGCATCGCGATGCTCGTTTCCGGCGATAGCAAATACTCGCGTCCATCGACGTAGCTTTTGAAACGCGCCCCGTCTTCATTCATCACGCGCGCGCCGGGCAGAGAAAAAATCTGAAACCCACCCGAATCCGTGAGCACCGGTTGATCCCAACGCATGAAGCGATGGATGCCGCCAAATCGCTCGAACACCTCCGGCCCCGGACGCAGCAGCAGATGATAAGTATTCGCGAGCAGCACGCTCGCGCCCGTTTCTTTCAACGTCTCGACCGTCTGCGCTTTCACCGTGGCCTGTGTGCCCACCGGCATGAACACCGGCGTGCGCACTTCGCCGTGCAGCGTACGAAAACGCGTCGCGCGCGCCTTCGAGCCGGAGGCTTTTTTCTCAAGGGTGAACGGAAGTCGTGACATGAAATGGACCCAAGTCCGCCGCCACTAAGCGCGACATTCCCCAGCCGAGGCAAGGAACGAGCCGTGGAAAAATTTTCGGACGCCGCGCGCGTATTCAGTTTTCAACTACACGTTTCGCGCTCCCGATCCACGGCGAACGCCCGTGTTGCTGATTGGAGCGGCTGGACGGAATCGAACCGACGATACCTCTTTGGAAGAGAGGAGTTTTACCACTAAACTACAGCCGCGAAAAAAGTGACGACCGGCGAGCTTCGTCCGCGTTCAACGCCGGTCAAGCCTTCGCTGCGGCAGTGTTTAATCTCGCCGCGACGCAGCGCGCGAAAGTGGCCGGCATTCACATCTTTTTGCAAATCGCTGGGCTGTAAATGGTCCCAAAAGCAAGAATAGGGTTTTTTTAACAAGCAAATACCGGGAATCAAGTTGCCGCACCCTTGTGCCGACATTTCCTGACAGACATCATGGCTTTCATCTCCTCTGCTCCCGCTGCGAAAACTCCTCTCCGCGCCGGTGCGACGTCGAAACGTCCCAACATCCGGGCCGCCCAAAATTTGGCCAAGCAGAAGGCGCTGGAGAAAAAGGCGCTCAACTACAAACTGCCGCTTGGCGAGCTCGCGATCTTCACGCAGCAGCTCGCGTCGCTCCTCACCGCCGGCCTGCCGCTCGTGCAGTGCTTGGAAGCGCTGCAGGAGCAGACCGAAGATCCGGTTTTCCGCATCATCATCCGCGATGTGCGTCAGGACATCTCCGCGGGTAATTCCTTTTCGTCCGCGGTGAAAAAATTCCCACGCTCGTTCAACTCGCTCTTTGTCTCGATGGTCGAGGCCGGCGAAGCATCGGGTGCGCTCGCGGAGATTCTCGGCAAGGTCGCCGCCTATTTCGAATCGAGCGTGAAACTCGCCAAGAAGGTGAAGTCCGCCATGACCTACCCGATCGCCGTCATCGGTCTCGCGATCGTGTTGGTGACCGTGCTGCTCATCTTCGTCATTCCGGTTTTCTCGAAAATGTTCGCCGACTTCGGCAAAGCGCTGCCCGCGCCCACGCAGATGCTCATCGACTTCTCGAACTTCCTGCGCGGCTGGGGTGGCCTGTGGACACTTATCGGCATCATCGCCGCCGTTTTCCTCATTAAAAAATACGTCAGCACGCCCGCCGGTCGCGCGCATAAAGACCGCTTCCTCGTTCGCGCGCCGATCTTCGGCAATCTCATCCACAAGATCGCGCTCTCCCGTTTCTGCCGCACGTACGCGACGCTCATCCGCTCCGGCGTACCGATCCTGCGCACACTCGAAATCGTCTCCGCCGCCAGCGGCAAGGTGCAGATCGAAAACGCCTGCGTCGACATCGCCAAACACGTGAGCCAAGGCGGACAAGTTTCCGAAGTCGTCGCCGCCGACAGCTTCTTCCCGCCCATGATGAAACACATGATCAAGGCCGGCGAAACCACCGGCAATGTGGACGGCATGATGGGCAAGATCGCCGACTTCTACGACACCGAAGTCGACGCCACCACGGCGGCCCTCACTTCACTCATCGAACCCCTGCTTATCGTCTTCCTCGGCGTGGTCGTGGGCGGCATCGTTATGGCGATGTTCCTGCCGATCTTCAACCTGGCCGGTGTTGCCGGTGGCATCTAACCGTAACCCCACGAACGTAAAACAGGACTCGCGCCGGCCGGCTTTTTCCTCTCAGTTGGCCGCGAATTCTGCTCATGCCCTCCGTTCTCATCGTCGACGACCTGCTCTCCATTCATGAGATGCTGGATGCGGTTATCCAACCGACCGGTTTTTCCACAGCATTTGCCACCGATGGAGAGAAGGCTTTGGCCCGCTACAAGGCCGAGCGGCAGGACATCATCCTCGCCGACATCGACATGAAGCCGATGGACGGGATCACGCTGCTCAAGCAGATCAAGCTCTTCGATCCCGGCGCCGTCGTGGTCATCATGACCGCTTACGCGAGCACCGAGAGCGCGATCCAGGCGCTTAAGCACGGCGCGTTCGATTACTTACAAAAGCCTTTCCGCGTCGATGAGCTCATCAGCACGCTCAAGCGCGGCCTCGAGTACAAACAATTCTCCCAACAATCCGATCGCGGACACAGCACGGCGCCTTTCCCGACCGTCAAGACCGCCGACATCGAAGGCCGTCTGATCGGCAGCAGTCCGAAGTTCAAGAAGCTCATCCAGCAGGTTAAAAAACTCGCGACCGTCCGCACGCCCGTGCTGCTGCAGGGCGAAGTCGGCACCGGCAAAAGCACCGTCGCAGAAATTCTCCACTCGGCCGCCGCATCCGCGGATGGGCAGCTCGTCCGCATCGATTGCTCGGTGAGCGACGAAGAAAATTTCCGCGAAGGTCTTCTCGGCCAGAGCGGCACCGGCGGTACTTGGGTGAAGCAGGCGCAGGGCGGCACGCTCTTCCTGCATCATCTCCAATGCCTGCCGCTGCCGATGCAGAAAGAACTCGTGAGCGTGCTCCGCTCCGCCGCGTCCGGCTTCCGCCTCATCTGCACGACATCGGAAGACCTCGAAAAACTCACCGACGAAGGTTCTTTCCACGACGAACTTTTCTACCGCGTCGCATCGTTGCCGGTTATCTTGCCGCCGTTGCGCGATCGCACCGACGACATTCCCGCGCTCGTCAAACACTTCGCCAGCAAGGCCGCGAATCCCAACTTCGACGCGAGCCAGATCGAATTCACCGACGACGCGCTCGACGTGCTCCGCGCCTATCACTGGCCGGGCAATCTCACCGAGCTCAACCAAGTCGTCTCCAAACTCGCCTCCGCCGCCGAGTCGCGCGTGATCACCTCGCAAGAGTTGCCCATGCGCCTCAAGGAATTGCGCGACTGGCCCAAGCTCGAGGACTACCTCGCCGGGCAGAAAAAGCAGTACACCGATCTGGTGTTGCGCGCCTGCAATGGCGACGTCGCCAAAGCCGCCAAGGTGCTCGGTGTACCCGCCGCGCAATTGAAGTAACGCCGCTCCCCAACAGCGCTTAAAACACGCCATAGACCTTTCCGTTGCGCTTTGCGTTTCGCTTCGGTCTCCGGCTAAAAATCGCGGCCTCGACTCTCGCGCCCAGTTTCCCGCTTGCGCCTCCCGGACGCGCTCGCAACCCTCGCCAAAATCTACGTCCATGCCCAAACGCACCGACCTTCAGTCCATTCTCATCATCGGCGCCGGCCCCATCGTCATCGGCCAGGCCTGCGAGTTCGATTACTCGGGCACCCAAGCCTGCAAAGCGCTCAAGGAAGAGGGCTACCGCGTCATCCTGGTCAACTCCAACCCCGCCACCATCATGACGGACCCGGAGTTCGCCGATGTCACCTACATCGAGCCGCTCACCGTCCCGATGCTCGAGAAGATCATCGAGGCGGAAAAACCCTCCGCGCTCCTCCCGACTCTCGGCGGCCAGACCGCGCTCAACCTTTCGATGGAGTTGCACAAGGCGGGCATCCTCCAAAAGCACGGCGTGGAGATGATCGGTGCCAAACCCGAAGCGATCACCAAGGGCGAGGACCGCGAAACCTTTAAGCAGGCCATGCTCAAGATCGGCCTCGATGTCGCCCGCTCCGCCACCGTGAAGTCGATGGAAGAAGCGCGCGCCGCCGCCGAAAAACTCGGCACGTTCCCGCTGATCATTCGCCCGTCCTTCACCCTCGGCGGCCAAGGCGGCGGCATCGCTTACAACAAAGAAGAGTTCGAGCGCATCGTCGCCAACGGCATCGATATTTCCCCCGTCCACGAAGTCCTCGTCGAAGAATGTCTCCTCGGCTGGAAGGAATACGAGATCGAGGTCATGCGCGACCGTAAGGACCAGTGCGTGGTCATCTGCTCGATCGAAAACTTCGATCCGATGGGCGTGCATACCGGCGACTCCATTACCGTCGCCCCCGCCATGACGCTGACCGATAAAGAATATCAGGTCATGCGCGACGCCTCCTTCGCCGTCATCCGGGAGATCGGTGTCGAGACCGGCGGCTCCAACATCCAATTTGCCGTCGATCCCGTCACCGGCCGCATGGTCGTGATCGAGATGAATCCGCGCGTGTCCCGCAGCTCCGCGCTCGCCTCCAAGGCCACCGGTTTCCCCATCGCAAAAATCGCCGCCAAGCTCGCCGTCGGCTACACGCTCGACGAACTCAAGAACGACATCACACGCGTCACGCCCGCGTCGTTCGAGCCCACGATCGACTACGTGGTCACGAAGATCCCGCGCTTCACCTTCGAAAAATTCCCCGACGCCGACTCTGCGCTCACCTCGGCGATGAAATCCGTCGGTGAAGCCATGGCCATCGGTCGCACCTTCAAGGAATCGTTCCAGAAGTGCCTGCGCTCGCTCGAAACCGGCGCCCGCGGCTTCGGCGGCGGTGGCGGCAAATGGGGCGGCGACGAACTCCCCGACGATCAGATCATCAAACAAAAACTCGGCACGCCCAACGCCGAGCGCGTTTATTACATTCGCTACGCCTTCCTCGCCGGCTACACGGTCGAGCAGATCTTCAACATCACGAAGATCGATCGTTGGTTCCTCACCCAGCTCCAGGAAATCATCCAGATGGAGCAGGATTTGAAGAAACAAACGTTGGCCGACATCGATGCGTTCACGCTTCGTCGCGCCAAACAATTCGGTTTCTCTGACGCCCAACTCGCGCACATCCTCAAGAGCGACCTCGCGACCGTCCGCGCTCATCGCAAAAAGATCGGCGTCAACACCACCTACCGCTTGGTCGACACCTGCGCCGCGGAATTCGAGGCGTTCACGCCGTATTATTACTCCAGCTACGGCGACGAGAACGAGATCCTCCCGCCCAAGGGCAAACGGAAGATCATGATCCTCGGCGGCGGCCCCAATCGCATCGGCCAGGGCATCGAGTTCGACTACTGCTGCGTCCACGCGTCGTTCGCGCTGCGCGAAGCCGGTTTCGAAACGGTGATGGTTAACTCCAATCCGGAAACCGTCTCGACCGATTACGACACATCCGACCGTCTCTACTTTGAGCCGCTCACGCTCGAAGACGTTTTGGAAATTTATCAGCAGGAAGGCTGCGAAGGCGCCATCGTGCAATTCGGCGGACAAACCCCGCTCAACCTCGCCACCGCCCTCAAGGCCAACGGCGTGAACATCATCGGCACCAGCCCCGAAAGCATCGAGGCCGCCGAAGACCGTAAACTCTTCTCCGCGATCCTCAACAAGACCGGACTCAAGTCGCCGGCGCATCGCACCGCGCTCACCGAAGCCGACGCCCTCGCGGCCGCCAATGAGATCGGCTTCCCCGTTCTCCTCCGCCCGTCCTTCGTGCTCGGCGGTCGCGGCATGTTCATCGTCTACACCGAGGAAGAATTCAAAAACGTCGTCCGCCAGGCGTTCGATGTCATGCCCGACAAACCCGTCCTCATCGACAAGTTCCTCGAAGACGCCATCGAGCTCGACGTCGACTGTATCAGCGACGGGGATACCACCGTCATCGGCGGCATGCTCGAGCACATCGAGTTCGCCGGCGTGCACTCGGGCGACGCGTCCATGGTCATGCCGCCGCACACGCTCGGCAAAGCCATGCTCCAGACCGTTCGCGAAGCCACCAAGGCCCTCGCCCGCGAGCTCAACGTCATCGGCCTCATGAACGTCCAGTTCGCGATCAAGGACAACCAACTCTACGTCCTCGAAGTGAACCCGCGCGCCTCGCGCACCGTGCCGTTCGTCGCCAAAGCCATCGGCATCCCCCTCGCGAAACTCGCCGCCAAGGTCATGACCGGCGCCAAGCTCAAGGACCTCGGTTTCACCCGCGAACAAACGCCCAAACACTGGTGCGTGAAGGAAGCCGTTTTCCCGTTCGTCCGCTTCCCCGGCGCGACCATCACACTCAGCCCGGAAATGCGCTCCACCGGCGAAGTCATGGGCCTCGACGAAGATCTCGGTATCGCCTTCGCCAAAGCGCAGGCCGCCGCCAAGCCCGGCCTGCCGACCTCCGGCAACGTCTTCCTCTCCGTCAAAGACAGCGACAAGACCCGCGCCGTCGAACTCGCCCGCCAGCTCGAGACGCTCGGCTTCGCGATCTACTCGACCAGCGGCACCGCGCAGCACCTCGCCGACAACGGCGTGAAGGTCAACCGCCTCGCCAAGATCGACGAAGGCCGCCCGACCGCGGTCGACATGATCAAGAACGGCCAGATCCAGCTCATCATCAACACGCCCGGCGGCATGATCCCGCGCAAGGACGAGAACAAAATCCGTTCCGCCGCGTATGCCCATAGCGTGTGCATCATGACCACGATCACCGGCGCCCAAGCCGCCGTGAATGGCATCAAGGCGCTGCTCAATAAAAAAGTCGGCGTCCGCCCGATCCAAAAATACGTCGGCAACGTCCAGCTCGTCTAAACGAGCTCGCGATTATTTCTCTTTTCGAGGGAGCGCCCACCGCGCTCCCTTTTTTATTGGACGTTTTCGGCCGCGCCTCGCGCTACGCGAAACCTCGCATTCTCGCGCAATCACGCCGCCGGCGCGCTCGCGCGAGAATGCAAGGTTTCGCGCGCCGACCAATCGGCCGTCAGCGCCGCCACGATCTCCTCATCGGGCTGCACGATCGCGCCCGCGTATTTGGAACTTGAATACACCGCGCGTTCCAGATCGCGCAGCACGCGCGCATCGAAGCAATCCACGAACATGTGGAAATACGCGACCTGCGAACGATCGCCGAGCGCCTCGTGCAACGCCCGCGCGTCCTTCGCTTCGTCCTTGGTGAGATAGCTGCCAAACACCGGCCGACGCGCACCGCCGACCCGATGCAGCCACGCGCAATGCGCACGCGCATTTTCCCAGCCCATCGCATCGAACAGCGACACATCGAGCACCGCGGTTTCGTATGCCAACGTTTCCACATCGCCGGAGCCCGCGCTCCACAATTGCACGATCATCGCGCGCAGCGCCTGCGTAAGATCGCCGGGCAATTCCGCCTTCCGCGCCAGTGCAGCATCGAACCACGCGCGCATCGCGCCGGCGTCCTGCGCCACACACGCATTGCGCAATGCGGCAAGCCCTTGCGGCCCCCGGGCCGACGCCCATTCGCCGGGGCGATGAAACGTCAGCACATGCCGGATTTGCAACGGGTCCGCGCGATGTACACGCACATCCGTATCGTTCGCCGCCTGCGCTTCGCAGTAATCCGCGACTTCCTCGGGCAGCACACCCCACATCAGCGATAAACGACGAAAACTCGCGACAACTCGCAGCACATCATCCTCGCGCACGAGCGGTGCGTCCGGACCGGGGAAACGCGCCCGCGCGATCGCGTACAACCGTCGCAGCGCTCGCAAAAACTCGTCACGCGCCGACTGCTCCAGCGCTCGCACCTCCGCACTGGCCTGCGTCATCGGACCAACCGCGCGCAAAAAAACCGCCTCAAGCGCCGCATCGTCCGCCGCACGCAATGGCTGCAAACGTGGACGCGCAGGGGCCGTCCTCCGTCCCAACGAAAAAACACCATCGAGCGAATCCGGCATGCGAAACAGCATAAAGCGCCAAGGTTGAGCCGGCGCGCGGTTTATAGCAATTTATTTACATGAAGCCCCTTCCGCAGACGCGAGCGGTGGACACATGATCGTAATTTATTAGAAAATAATGAGTTAATAGCTGTTTTTCACTCTCACAAGCGTTTGTGAAACTCAAAAAACATTCCCGCTTTTTGATCTCAGACGCGTGTTCCGTGCGAAAAATGCGCAGTCTTTGACTGTTCGCTTTTCCCCAACACGACGTCTTGCGACGGCCCGCTCCCCCCAAATCGGTGCCACTTCCCGTGCGTGACATCGTCCGCCTCGCTCCCCACGTTGACGCATCATCATCATGGCTTCTGCGTCCGTCACTCTCGTCGCCCTCCTTCATGGTCCCGACCGTCCCGGTTTGGTCGCCAGCACCTCCGGTTGGATCTTTGAACATGGCGGCAACATCCTGCACGCCGACCAACACCGCGACACCGAGCAAGGCGTCTTCTTTCAGCGCATCGAGTGGACCGCATCCACGGACATCACCGCCGGCGATGCCAACGCTTTCCGTCAGTTCGCCGAATCGCTCGGCATGGAAGTTCGCGTGGCCAGCTCCGAGCAGCGCACGCGCGTCGCGTTGTTCGTCTCGAAATTCGATCACTGTTTCCACGATCTCATCCTCCGCTGGAAGGGCGGCGACTACCCGTGCGACATCGTCGCCATCGTTTCCAACCACACCACGCTCGCAGAGGCTGCGGCGGGTTACGGCATTCCGTTTCATCACATCCCCGTCACCCCAGAAACCAAAGCCCAGGCCGAGACCAGACAACTCGAGCTCCTGCGCTCGCTCGATGTCGAACTCGTCGTCCTCGCGCGCTACATGCAGGTGCTTTCCGCCGATTTCCTCCAAAAATTCGGCCGGCCCGTCATCAATATCCATCACTCGTTCCTCCCTGCGTTTGCCGGCGGTCGCCCGTATCATCAGGCGCACGAACGCGGCGTGAAACTCATCGGCGCCACCGCGCACTACGCCACCGCCGTCCTCGATGATGGCCCGATCATCCAGCAAGACGTCGCGCGCGTCACCCATCGTCACAGCGTGAACGATTTGGTGCGCCGCGGGCGCGATCTCGAAAGAATCGTGCTCGCTCAAGCCGTACGGTGGCACCTCGAACATCGCGTGCTCGCTTACGGAAACAAGACCGTCGTCTTCGACTAAGCGCAGCGCAAATACGTCTTTTCCATTAAGCGCGGACGCATCCCTGATGCGTCCGCGTTTTTGTTTTTTCGGCAAAATTTCCGTTGGACGCCGCCCGGCGCGCGCGTTCTCGTCGCGGCCTACCCCATTACCCCATATGCACCTACGGGAGGTCATACGCATCGGGGCGGCTTCGCTATGCGCACTCTGTGCCTGCGCATCCGTCTTGTCACAAAACGAAACGGTATCCGCGTACTCCGGCGAAGTGATCCGCGCTTCGGGTCGTCCTTTCGCCGGCGCGCGCGTCGTGCTGCGCCACACCGACACCGGACTCGAACAACGCGCCCTGACCAATGCGTCGGGACGCTTCGCCTTCGCCGGACTTCCACCCGGCGGCCCTTACCGGCTCCGTGTATCCAGTTTTGGATACACGCCACAGATCATCGAAAACATCGTGCTCGATCTCGGCGAAAATCACGCCCCCGAGCTTCGCCTCACGCGCAGCGCCGACACACCCGCGCACGAACTCGATGCGTTTATCGTCACCGCCGCACGCCTCCCCATCGAAGCCGGCACCGGCTCGATTCTCGCTGGCGATGAACTCGACGACCAGCCGTCGATCGAACGCTCGCTCAACGAATATGCGCGCACCGATCCACACGTCGCGTTGATCGATGCCGAGCGCGGCGAACTCACGGCAGGCGGCCAAAACACGCGCTTCAACTCCACCCAGATCGACGGCGTGCGTCTCGACGACCTCTTCGGCCTCACCGCCAACGGACTGCCTTCGCAGGGCAATCCCTTTTCCATGGAAACCGTTGAAGCCGTCTCAATCGACGTCGCACCGTATGACGCAAGCCGCGGCGGTTTCACCGGCGCATCCGTCAACGCCGTCACGCGCTCCGGCACGAACCAGTTCAGCGGTTCGCTTTATTATTCGTATCGAAATCAAAACTACCGCGCACGACATCCGGTCACCGGCGAACGCGATCCGTTTTCCCAATACACGGCCGGCGTGACGTTCGGCGGACCTCTGTTGCCCAAACGGCTTTTCTTTTTCGCCGGCTACGAACGCTCGCAGCGCACCGAACCCGCGCCCGCTCCCGGCTTCTCGCCCGATCCCGTCGCGCTCGAACGCATCATCTCCATCGCGCGCGATTACGGCCACGACGCCGGCCGGCTCATCAATCCCGGCTCGCAACGCAAAGAGGACAACAAATACCTGCTGCGCCTCGACTGGCATGTTTCGCCCGCTCATCGCATCAGCGCGCGCTACAGCCAGACGCGTGGACACATGCCGTCGTTCGTCGACTACTCGACCAGCGGTCGCGTTTCGCTCAGCGGCCATTGGTATCAAAGTATTCAAAATCTCGATACATGGTCCGTGCAGGCGTTCAGCCGCTGGGGCGATATTTTCCAAACCGAGGTCAAGGCCGCGGGACATCGTTACGCGTCGGGACGCGAGCCTTACACGCGTTTCCCCCAAGTGCGCATCAACGGCGTGCCGGCTGAAGATGGCTCCGGTACCGGCTCCGTCTTTCTCGGCACCGACGAATCCAGCCAGGTCAACGATCTCTCCGTGCGGAATTTTCAATCGGCTGCCTCCGGCACGTGGCTGCTCGGCAAGCATCGTCTTTCGCTCGGCGTCGAAGCGGAGCGAAGCGATTTCGACAATACGTATTTACAGAACGCATACGGCGCGTACTCGTTCGCCAGCGTCAACGCCTTCGCCGCCGGCACGCCGAGCGCGTTCACTTACCAGTACATGCTGCCCGGCCGCCGTCCGTCCGTATCCTGGGGTTACACGACGCAGGTGGTTTTTCTTCAGGACCGCTGGCAGATCACACCGCGGTTCAACGTCACCGCCGGCGTGCGTTTCGAGCGATTGCTCACAACCGACAAACCGATTCGCAACGAACGTTTCGAAGAGGTCTTTGGCCGCCGCAACGACCGCACGATTAACGGCGCATCACTCCTCGCGCCGCGCTTCGGCGCCGTGTGGAAATTCGGTAAACGGGGACGCGGCACGTTGCGCGGCGGAGCGGGCGTTTTTCGTGGGAAGGCACCGGGCGTGTGGCTCTCCAACCCTTACTCCAACGACGGTCTTTCCAGCCTTGTGAACACCTCGATCAGCCGCTTTTCGCCCGACCCCAACAATCAACCGACGGGAAACCCGGCGACGCGTCGCCAACGCGTGGACTTGCTCGATGACGATTTCCAAATGCCAACCGTCGCACGCGCAAATCTCGCCGTCGAACATCGCCTGCCGTGGCTCGGCTTCATCGCGTCGGCAGAAGCGCTTCAAACATGGACGCTGGAGGGGCTCACTTATCGCAATCTCAACCTCCGTCGCACCGGCACCGGCCCCGACGGTCGAGCGATCTACGGCAACCGCACCGCATCGTTCGCGCTCTCGAGCAACAGTCAGTATCAACATTCTGAATACGCGGACGTTTATCTGCTGACCAACACCGACCGCGCACGCGCCACGCAACTCACCGCGCGACTTCGTCGCCCGCTGCGTGGTTTCTGGGGTGCGTCGTTTTCTTATACACGCAGCGATGTCCGCGAAGTGAGTCCAGTCACATCGAGCACGGCCGCGACCAACTTCTCCACGCGCATGAGTCTCGATCCAAACGACGAAGAACCCGGCACCGCGAGCACCCAGATCCGCGATCGCATACTCGCGAGCGGCACACTGCGTTTCTCTTTCATCCGCCGCCTCGATACGCGCATCACACTCGCTTACGAAGGTCGCAGCGGACGTCCGTACAGCTTCATCTTCGGCAGCGATGTGAACGGCGATTCCGCCGATTACTCGAACGATCTTTTCTATGTTCCGGCCGGTCCGTCCGACCCCAAGGTGCGTTGGGCTTCAGCCGAGCAAAAGGACGCGTTTTTCACCTACCTGCTTTCGAATCCCCGTCTCGCGCGTTTCGCCGGCCAGGTGGTGCCGCGCAACAGCGAACGCAGTCGTTTCGTGCATCAGTTCGACCTCAAGCTCAGTCAGCAGATCACGCTCTGGCGCACATGGCGCGCGGAGATTTTCGGCGATGTGATCAATCTCGGCAACTTGCTCAACCCGCGCTGGGGCCGCATCGAGCAAGTGAGTTTCCCGTACGGCCTGATCGTCGCCAACGCCAGCTACGACCCGACTGCCAATCAATACGTGTATCGCTACACCGCCGCTCGCACCGAAACGCTTCAGCCCGGTCCGTCGCGCTGGCAGATTCAAGGCGGCGTTCGCGTGCGTTTCTGAATGGCCGCGCCGACTTCCGCGCGCGCTTGTTGATTTCCTGCATTTACAGAGGAGGGACGATTTGTTTTCGTCCGGCCTCTTTTTCCATTCAACCGCACTGCGTCACTCGCTCCGCACATGTCCACATCTGCCCCTTCCGATCCGCAAAAGTCCGACCAAACCACCGCCAGCGGAGCTCCGGTCGCGATCAGCTTCGAAGAAAAGCTCCGCCATTTTTGGGAGAAAAATTCCCGCGTCGTGTACATCTCGTGCGCGGCGATCATCGCGGCGATCTTGGTCCGCGGCGGCCTCGATTATCTTCGTGAGCAAAAAGAAAAGGAGATCGCCGCCGCCTACGCTTCCGCCACGACCAGCGAGCGCCTGAAAGCTTTCGCGTCCGCGCACTCCAGCCACGTGCTTGGCGGTGCCGCCGAGCTGCGCCTCGCCGACGAAGCCTATGAAGCCGGCAAATACACTGAAGCGGTTGCCGGTTATCAAAAAGCCGCCGAGATCCTGAAAGACACGCCTTTCGCCGCTCGCGCCGAGATCGGCATCGCCGTTTCACAGATCCTCGCCGGCCAGACCGCCGACGGTGAAGGCCGCCTCCAGCGTTTCGCCGACAACGCCAGCCAGCCCGCCACACTCCGCGCCGAAGCCGCTTATCATCTCGCGACGCTCCGCGCCGAAGCCGGTCGTATCGACGAAGCCAACGCGCTCTTCGATCGTGCCTCGGCACTCGACCCCACCGGCATCTGGGCTCAACGTTCCATGATGCAGCGCGCCACGCTCCAAACCTCCGCCACGCCTTGAGCGTGATGGTCGGGGCGATAGGATTCGAACCTACGACCTCCTGGTCCCAAACCAGGCGCTCTACCAGGCTAAGCTACACCCCGAAAAATCACCGAAAGCACTCACCAAGCTTCCGACTGTCAATGTAATCTCAAAAAAACTCCGGCCGGGTTGCTGCACTCCGCGTGTGTGACTCTCTGCTTGCTTGAGTCCTGCTTTCATCCTAACGCTCGAAACCTCAATTCTCCCTAATTTCAATGGACACCATTTCCCGCGAAAATAACAGCATCCTGCCACTCGCAGGAGTCATCGCCGGCGCCGCCGCGCTTCTCCTCGCCGTCGTGGCGCTGTTCAAGCTGAACTCTGCCGGCAAAGAGATCGCCAACCTGAAAGAAGATCTCAATTCGCGCCTCATGTCCGTGGAGAACCAGCTCAGCACGAGCGCTTCCGCAGGCGATGAAGCCCGCCGCATCGCCATTCAGCTTCGCAACGACAACAACCGCCTGAAGGAAGACATCAACAAGGCCTTCGGCGACGTCGCCAATGAGCTCGGCGCGATCCGCGGTGAACTCGCCAAAGCTCAGACCGCGCGCCCTGCCTCGTCCGGCGGCTCCAACGGTGGCAGCAAGGCCGCTCCGGTCGCTGGTCCCGATGAGTACCTCGTGAAATCGGGCGATACTGGCGTGAAGATCGCCCGCGAACACGGCGTTTCCCTTTCGGATCTGCAAGCGGTGAATCCCGACGTGAACTGGAATCGCCTCAAGGTTAACGACAAGATCAAGCTCCCGAAGAAATAATCCCTTCGACGCTCCCTTTTTAAACCTCCCGACGTTTCACGCGCGGGAGGTTTTTTATTTTCAACGCATCCGCCCGCATGTCTTCCGCGACTCCTCCTGCTTGGGAAAAACTCGCCACCACGTCCGTCGCACCCACGCGCATTTTCGATCTTTGTTCGATCCGTTACCGCCATCCGGTGCGACAGGTTGAGCGCGACTTCTATGTGATCCAATCACCCGATTGGGTAAACGTCGTCGCGCTCACCACCGATGATCGTCTCGTGCTCGTGAACCAATTTCGTTTCGGCATCGATCAGCATTCATGGGAAGTTCCCGGCGGCATCATCGATCAAGGCGAAGATCCCGTCGCCGCCGGCGTGCGCGAGTTGCGCGAGGAAACCGGCTACGTGGGCACCGGCGCGCGTTTGCTTGGCTCGATCCATCCCAATCCCGCGATCATGGCTAATCGCTGCCATCTCGTGCTCGTGGAAAACTGCACGCGCGTGAGCGACTTGTCGTGGGACACCGATGAAGAAATCCAGGTCACGGCGCGTCCCGTCGATCAAGTGCTCGCCGAAGCGCGCACTGGGCTCATCACACACAGCTTGGTGTTGAGCGCGTTGTTTTATTTCGAACCGCACTGGCGAGAAATGCAGCGCAATGGACACGGCAGATAACGACCGCTTATTTGACTCCGCCCACGCGTGCCGTTAGGTGCCTAACTCATTTTATTGTGACGACTGCCAGCCTTCCTCCTCCTCCGCTTTTCGGCAACAGCCGCGACGTCCTTGGCGACGCTCCGCACAGCCGTCTTCCCGAGCCCCTGGAAAATGAGATCCGGGCCATCTATCGCCGCAGTCCGCTTTACACACAACGCTTCGCGCTGCATCCCGAGCCGTTGCACTGGAGTTGTTACCGCGAGATCCCCGTGCTCTCAAAACAAGAAATCGTCGAGCGCGGCCACACAGCCTTCTTCGAAGACTACTCGCTGATCGAACGCGGACTTCAGGAAAAACGTTTCGAATACGAATCCACCTCCGGCACCACCTCGGGCCCGATGACGGTGATCATGGAGGAAGGTTGGTGGAATGAACAAACCGCCCGCGCCTATCGCGCGCATCCGCTCCTCGCGGAGTATGCCGATCGCCCGTATCGCAAGTGCATCCTCGCGCCTGTCGGCTGCTCCAGCAATCTCTGCCCGTACGAAGATCATCCGTTTCCGCACCGCTATTTCGACGGCACGGTTTATCTGAATCTTACCAGCGATCCGTTCGTATTTCCCGAATCGGAGTGGGATCGCATCCTCCTCGAACTGCAAGCCGTGCAACCAGAGGTCATCGAGGGCGAACCGATTTATCTCTCGCTCCTCGCGCGCGCCGCGCTGAAACGCCACATCCGCGTGCCCAGCGTGAAGGTCATCATCCTCACGTACGGCAAGGCCAGCCTGCAGCACAGCAAGCGCATCGCCGAAGCCTTCCCTGCGCCGCAAGTGGATCTCTATGGATCGACCGAGGCCGGTTATCTTTTTGTCGGCACCGCGTTCAAAGACGACTCGCGCGTGATCGATGAAAACGCGTTCATCGAGCTGCAGCCTTATCGCGAGCTTGAAGACGTGTTTCAGATTTTCGTGACCACGCGCCGACGCGAAGCGATGCCGCTGCTGCGTTACCACACGGGCGACATCGTGCGCCGTTTCCCGACGGGCTTCCGTCTCCTCGGGCGCGAACGCGATCTCTATTTCCGTCCCGATGGCTCCATCGTCTCGCCTTCGGAAATCGATGCCGCACTGCCCGCGGATTTCGCATGCTGGCATTACAGTCTCGTGCAGACGGCGGAAAATCGCTGGGACTTCCATTACGTCGCCGATCATGTCGCCGGCAAAAACGTCGCATCCGCACTGAGCGCCGTGCTCGGGCCCGGCGTGCGCGTCAACGCCTTCCGTCGTCGCTTTATCGCCCCCGCCGCCAGCGGCAAGTTCGCGCTTCTCAAACCCCTCGCCCGCTGAGCCGCTTCGTCCGTGTCGTGGAAAAATGGATACAACGACCGGACGACGCCAATCCAGCCCCGATGCGATCGGACTGCAGACCTCTACTCTAAAAGGTTAGGCTCGCTTATATCCGAATTGAAGCTGGCCGGTGCGCATTGATGAACTTTACTTGCTCTCCCCATTTGGATTACGAACCCCATGCCCGCGGGCTGCTGACTGCCAGCGGGCAACTGACCTGAAAGCACCCGCTCGCGATGACACTCATCGGTAACCTCTTCCGCTCATCCATAGGCCGCAAGTTTCTCATGGCCATATCCGGCCTCGTCCTGGTCGGCTTTGTCGTCGGGCATCTGGTGGGAAACCTCCAGATCTTCGCTCACCCCGACAAAATAAATGGCTACGCCCATTTCCTTCAGGGCTTGGGACCCGCGCTCTGGGCCGTTCGCATCGGCCTCCTGCTCTGCGTGGTCATCCATATCTGGGCCGCGGTTGCGCTCACGATCGAAAACCGCAAAGCGCGCGGTCCCGAAGCTTACGGCGTCCACAAGTGGCTCCAAGCGGCCTGGGCGTCGCGCTACATGCGCATGACCGGCGTGGTCGTCCTCGCCTTCATCCTTTATCACCTCGCCCACTTCACCGTCGGCACCGCGCAAGTGCAGTCGTTCAAGACGCAATTGCCCGAGTACCACATGACCGCCGACTTCCAGCTCCTCGGCTTCCCGATCGTCTCCAAAGGCACGGAAGTGCACGACGTGTACAGCATGATGTTCCTCGGCTTCGCGAACCCCGTCGTCTCGATCTTCTACATCATCGCGATCGCGCTCCTCACCGTACACCTGCTGCATGGCATCGACTCGATGTTTCAGACCATCGGCTGGCGCAATCGCAACTGGGCGGGCGCGCTGCGCAAACTCACCGCTCTGTTCTGCCTGCTCTATTTGGCCGGTAACGTCGCCATTCCCGGCGCGATCCTGACCGGCCTCGTCAAACCCGCGGACGGCACCGCCGCCCAAACCACGCTCCACGCTCAACGCTGATTTTTCCCGCCATGGCCAAACTCGAATCCAAGATTCCCTCCGGCCCCCTCGCCGACAAATGGCGCAAGCATAAGGCGGAAATCAAACTCGTTAATCCCGCCAACAAGCGCAAATACGAGGTCATCGTCGTCGGTGGAGGCCTCGCCGGTTCCTCCGCCGCAGCCACGCTTTCCGAGCTCGGCTACAAGGTGAAGTGCTTCGTGTTTCACGACACTCCCCGCCGCGCACACTCGATCGCCGCTCAAGGCGGCATCAACGCCGCCAAGAACTACCAGAACGACGGCGACAGCGTATATCGTCTTTTCTACGACACGATCAAGGGCGGCGACTATCGCGCCCGCGAGGCCAACGTCCATCGTCTCGCCGAAGTGTCGGTCAACATCATCGACCAATGCGCCGCGCAAGGCGTGCCTTTTGCTCGCGAATACGGCGGTCTGCTCGCCAATCGCTCCTTCGGTGGCGCACAAGTTTCCCGCACGTTTTACGCGCGCGGCCAGACCGGTCAGCAGCTCCTCCTCGGCGCCTACTCCGCGCTCATGAAACAAGCCGGCGCCGGCGCGGTGGAAATCCTCCCGAACGAAGAGATGCTCGATCTGGTCATCGTCGACGGCCAGGCCAAGGGCATCATCTCACGCAATCTCATCAGCGGTGAGATTCGCCGCTGGTCCGCCGACGCCGTGGTGCTCGCCACCGGCGGTTACGGCAACGTCTTCAATCTCTCGACCTACGCCCGCCAGTCCAACGGCACCGCCATCTGGCGCGCCTACAAACGCGGCGCGTGTTTCGCCAATCCTTGCTACACGCAGATCCACCCGACCTGCATCCCCGTCTCGGGCGACTATCAGTCGAAACTCACGCTGATGTCCGAGTCGCTCCGCAACGACGGACGCATCTGGGTCCCGAAGAAAAAGGAAGACTGCAAAAAGGATCCCAACACGATCCCCGAGGAGGATCGCGACTACTATCTCGAGCGCATCTATCCGAGCTTCGGTAATCTCGCTCCGCGCGACGTTTCTTCCCGCGCCGCCAAACGCATGTGCGACGAAGGTCGCGGCGTCGGCGAAACCGGTCTCGGCGTTTATCTCGATTTTTCCGACGCCATCAAACGTCTCGGCGAAGCCGGCGTGCGCGAGCGCTACGGCAATCTCTTCGACATCTATCACGAGATCACCAACGAGTCGGCCTATAAGACGCCGATGCGCATCTATCCCGCGGTCCACTACACCATGGGCGGCCTCTGGGTGGACTATAACCTGATGTCGAACATCCCCGGCCTTTTCGTTCTCGGCGAAGCCAACTTCTCCGATCACGGCGCCAACCGCCTCGGTGCTTCCGCGCTCATGCAAGGTCTCGCCGACGGTTACTTCGTGCTGCCCTACACCATCGGCGATTACCTCGCCACGCAGAAGCCCGGCTCGCGTCCCAAGACCGACAACCCGGCCTTCAAGGAAGCCGAAGAAAACGTCACCTCGATCAACAACCGCCTCCTCAACACCAAGGGCCGTCATCCCGTCTCGTACTTCCACAAACGCCTCGGCCAGATCATGTGGAACTACTGCGGCATGGCTCGCACCCGCGAAGGCCTCGAGAAAGCACTCCAGGAAATCCCCGCCCTGCGCGAAGAATTCTGGAGCGACGTCCGCGTGCCCGGCTCGGCCGATACGCTCAATCAATCGCTCGAACAAGCCGGCCGCGTGGCCGACTTCATGGAGCTCGGCGAATTGATGTGCCGCGACGCCCTCGCCCGCGAGGAAAGCTGCGGCGGTCACTTCCGCGAGGAGTACCAATATCCGGACGGCGAGTGCAAACGCGACGACGAGAAGTTCGCGCACGTTGCTGCCTGGGAATACCAAGGACCCGACAAGACGCCGCTCCGCAATGTCGAGGATCTCAACTACGAATTCGTCAAGATGAGCGTCCGCTCCTACAAGTAAGCGCCGGCCCACCCGGAAATCGAACACCGAGAATCAAATCGTTCCCATACCATGGTCGCCGAATCTTCCACCAAGCTCATCTCCGTCACTCTTCGCGTCTGGCGCCAAGCCGGCCCCAATCAAGCCGGCCGCTTCGTCGAGTATAAGGCGAAGAACTGCAATCCGAACATGTCGTTCCTGGAGATGCTCGACGTCGTCAACGACGAGCTCGTCTCCAAGGGCGAAGAACCCATCGCGTTCGCCCACGACTGCCGCGAAGGCATCTGCGGCACCTGCTCGCTCGTGATCGACGGCAAACCACACGGCCCGCACCGCGGCATCGCCAGCTGCCAGACCTACATGCGCAGCTTCGAAGACGGCGCGGTCATCACGGTCGAGCCCTTCCGCGCCAAGCCCTTCCCGGTCGTCAAAGACCTCATCACCGACCGCTCCGCGTTCGACAAAATCCAGCAAGCCGGCGGCTTCATCAGCATCCGCACCGGCGCCGCTCCCGACGCCAACTCGATTCCGGTACCAAAGGAAAACGCCGACCTCGCGATGGACGCCGCTGCGTGCATCGGTTGCGGCGCTTGCGTGGCCGCGTGCAAAAACGCCAGCGCGATGCTCTTCGTTTCCGCGAAGGTCTCGCAGCTCTCGCTCATGCCGCAGGGCCAGCCGGAACGCGACACGCGCGTGCTCAATATGGTCGCCAAGATGGACGAACTCGGCTTCGGCAACTGCACCAACCAATACGAGTGCTCCGCCGCCTGCCCGAAGCTCATCTCGCACGACTTCATCGCGCGCATGAACAAGGACTACCTCGCCGCCAGCTTCCGCAGCGCCTTCCGCGTGAAGAGCAATGCCGCCAGCGGCGCCGCCGGTTAATCGTCCGACACGTTCGCTCGCTTTCACTCAGCCACCGGCCCTCCTTCTCCGGTGGCTTTTTTGCGCCTCGCATCTGCGCCGCGCGCCCCGCGCCACCACGATAGCCTGCTCCAGCACCCACCATTCGTCATTGGTCATTCGTCAACGGCCCTTCGTCCTTCCTTCCCCGCCCTTCCTCCGTGACCGTCTTCAACGTCCTCGCTCCGGTTTTCTTGCTGATCGCATTTGGCGTGGTGCTGCAGCACACCGGCTTTGTGTCGGCCGGATTTTTGCGCGAAGCGAACAAAGTCACTTACTGGCTCGGCCTGCCCGCGCTGCTTTTCAGCAATCTCGCCACCTCGCTCCACGAAGCCGATGGCGCGCACGCGATGCTCAACACGCTGCTGGTATCCACCGGACTCGTGCTGGCCGCAGGTTATCTCTTCGCGTGGATCCTCCGCGTGAAATCCGGGCGCATCGGCACCTTCGTCCAAGGAGCCTTTCGCGGAAATCTCGCCTACGTCGGTCTGCCCATCGTTTACAGTCTGCCCGATGTGCCCGGCAGCTCAGGACTCTCCATCCGTGCCGCGGCGTTTGTCGCCGTCGCGCCGATGCTCGTTCTCTACAACGTCCTCGGGGTCACCGTGCTCGTCGTGAGTCAGCATCGCATGAGCCGCGCGATGCTCGTGCCGTTGTTGAAACAACTCGCCACCACGCCGCCGCTGATCGCGACGCTCGCAGGATTCGCCTGGGCGCTGAGCGGTTGGCCGCTGCCTACGGCCATCGCGATGTCGTTCGATTGGCTCGGCCAAATGGCGCTGCCGCTCGCGCTGCTCGGCATCGGCGGTGCGCTCGCGCAGACCGGCGCCATTCCCGACTGGAAAATCCCCGGCGCCGCGGCGTTGATCAAAACCGGATTGTCTCCACTTTTTGGATACGTCGTGGGCCGCCAGTTCGGTCTCTCCGGCATCGAGCTCGCGGTGGTGCTGGTTTTTCTCGCCACGCCCACCGCCGGTATCTCGTACACGATGGTTACTCAGCTCAAAGGCGACGAGCCGCTGGCGTCGGGCACCATCCTTTTCAGCACGGTGCTCGCGATCGCCAGCTTGTCCCTCGCGCTCACGCAGATGTGAGCGCCGCCCGCGCGCGACGACGTCTCCAGAGAACAACGCCCGCCGCCGCTGCTCCCATAAGCAACGCATTCGTCGCCGGCTCCGGCACCGCAGCCGATCCGACCGCGGACACCGTGACCATGTCGAGACGCACGGTGCCCGTGGTGCCGTAGTTGGAACTCGCACCGGCCGCGTCGTAGCTGCCGTCTTCAAACACCGAGACGATGCGAAACGCGAAGTTCGCGTTGTTTTCGTAACCGCTATCGACCGCGAAGGTGTACGTGATGCTCTGCACAAACGCCTGGTTGCTCGCAGCCACGGTATTGATGAACAGCCCGCTCGAATCAAATGACGTGCTGACATTATTTCCCGTCGCGCCCCACGAAGCGATGCCGCCGGACAGCGCGCTGAAGTTCACTCCATCGAGCGAAGCTTCGACTTGGAAGCGTTCGCTCGCGGTCGCGGATTGGCGAAGATCGAAACTAATCTGAATCGCATCGGTGAAACCTTCCGTGCTCACGCGGAACAACGCGCCGGCGGTTCCGGAAGCCGTGCCTTGGCCCGGCCAGCTCGCGAGACTCCACGCCGAGTTGTCGGCCGCGCCATCGCGCGGGCTGCCTGCCGCAAAACTAGACGATACGCCGCCGATCACAGTCGCGGTGCCGGCTCCGATGGATGGCAGTAGCGAGCCGGTGCTCGTACTCCCGTCGGGAACGACCGAATTGAAGTTCCATTGAGTGATTATCTGCGCAGAAGCCGCCGGCAGCGCGAACAATAGAGACGCGCTCACCAAGCCGCCGAGGAATGGCTTGTTCATAGGGATCGTGATTGGGGTTGGGGTGTGCGCCGCCGCTCCCGCGCCTCCCGCGTTTACGACGACGCGCCCATCGCGTACATGTGCGCCGCCCGAAGCAAGTTCGTTGTCTGCCGGATTTAGGCATGTTCCGCGCCCTCCGGAAGATTTCGCAAAAAACGTGAAACAGGCGGCGGTTTTTCCCGAAAACACCGATGCGCCCAGCTTCACGTGTCGGACTTTTGCGCCAGACGCGCCCTCGGCGCGGTTAGGCTAACGCGGTTTTTGGCGGACAAAAACACGCCCGGAGCGACTTCAATCACGTCGCTCCGGGATATGGGATTACCGGTGGCAACCGGGTGTATCGATCAAATAGAAAGGCCGGCGCGCAAGCGCCGGCCTCAGATCGACCGAGTTCAACGCTCGATCAGCGTCGACGAAGGCGGACGAGGATCAACAACGCTCCAAGCCCGAGAGCCCACGGCGCATGCGCGCCGCCACCACCACCGCCGCCTCCTCCTCCCCCGCCACCCGAGGGCGGCGGTTGCGGGTTGGACGGCGCACTGCCGAGATATTCATCGGCACCGACGTCGTAAGCTCCACCGGTTGGCCGCGTATCGCCGTCAATATCTCGCGTGAATCCGCTGATCGTCGTGCCCGCATCGACCACGCCGGTCTGCCACGAAGCGAGGTGCAGATCGCCGCTCGCGGGCGTCTTGAACCACGCGGCCTGCGCCGTCGTGTGATTTGTCGCCAGCGCCGCCGCCGGGCTGCTTGCGCCCGTGATCGCCTTGTTCGTCAGGTTGTTCCTGATGCGCATGACCGCGGTGCTGTTGTTGTACTCGATCGCGGTGGCGTAGTTGTTTGTTGAATACACGGTATTGTTGTCCACCGCCGATTCGCCCGAGGAGAGCGAGGCGACGCTGATGCCCGCGCCGGGATGCCCGCTCGTGCGCACATCGGAGATCATGTTGTTACGGATCGTGACCGCGCCGTTGTTTTCACCGCCGCCCGCACCGACCGCGATGCCACGATCGCAGTTGAGCAGGAGGTTATCGGTGATCGTCAGCGAACTCACGCCTGCACGGAAATAGATCGCGGGCTGCGCCGTCGCAGAACTGCCGGCCACGCCGGTGATCGAGTTTCCGGTGACGATCCACCCGGAACAACCTTCGCCCAAGATCGCCGCGCCCGTTGTCGCGCCGGAAAATGCGCAGTCTTCGATGCGGCCGTTGTTCGCGCCGGCTTGAATCGCGATGGCATTCGTCGCCGCGTTTGTGAAACGCAGATTCGAAATGCTCACATCGGACGCGGTCACTTTCAGGATCACGCCGCCGGGAACACCCGCGCCATCGATCGTTGCAGCCGTACCGCTCGTCGGCCCCACGAGCTTCACGCCTTTCGCGGCGAGATCGGGCAGCGCGTTTGCGCCGAGAGTGTACGTGCCGCCCGCGAGCTGAATCGTGAAAGTCGCGAGGGGGTTCGCGTTGGCCAGCGTCAGCGCGTTGGTGAGTTCGGTCGTGTTTGTAACCTGTCGCGTCACCGCACCGCTGTACGGCGTCGTTATCGTGATCGCAGCCGATGGGTCGGAGTTATTTCCGGCCGCATCATAAGCGCTGACGGTGTAGCTGTACGTCGTACCCGACGCGCGCCCGGTGTCGGTGTAGGCATTGAGCGCACTCGTGCCGACCGACTGACCGTCGCGATAGATGCGATAACCCGCGACGCCGATGTTGTCGGTCGAAGCGGTCCAGGAGAGCGCGATGTCGTTGGGCGACGTGGCGACGCCCGCGAGACTGGTCGGAACGCTCGGCGCGATCGTATCCGCGACGGGCGCGTTTAACGTGAGCGTCAAACTTGTCGCCCCCGCAGAAACCGTCGCCGTGTGGCCCGCGGGCAAATCGACAACCGTGAAATCCGTCGCGGAAAAATCCGTCGAAGCATACGTGGCGATGGTGTACGCCTGCCCTGCGACAGCCGCCGCGCCACCGCTCACGCTGATCTCGTAAGCACCGACGGAGCCCTTTGTGAGCGCGCCGCTCAGCACGAGTTTGTCCGCGTTCGCGCCGTCGAGCTGGGCGATGAGACGTCCGCCGCCATTCCACGTGAGCGAAGCGCCGTTCAATGTTCCGACCGCCGCGCCGCCCGGCGCAACTTGACCGCCGCCCGCGAGAACAATCGTTCCCGCGTCGCCCGTGCCGGCCAGCGTGCTGTTCGCATTCACCGTGACTGAGCTGGCTGTCGCCGTGCTGCCCGTAACCACGAGCGAACCGGCATCGATCGTGATCGCGCCGGTGACCGTGTTGTTCGCAGAAAGCGTGAGCGTGCCCGCGCCTGTTTTCACAAAACCGCCCGCGCCACTCAGAACACCGTTCAATGTGATCGCGTGCGACGAGCCGTCGGCATCGGCCGCTTTCACGGTCGGCGTGTTGGTCAGCGTCATCGGCAACGTCGTGGACCAATCCGCTTTCGCGCCAAGCGTGCCGCCGCTCAACGTGATCGTCGTGGTATACGCTGCGGTGCCATTCATCACCAAGCCGCCGGAGCCGAGATACAATTCTCCGCCCGACAACGTGAACGATCCCGAGCCCGCGATCACGGCGTCGTTGTAGCCGAAGGTGATTTTTTCCGTCGTCACCACGCCGCCGCTGATCTGCGCGACAGTGGTGTTGCCCGACGCGCGTGTGAGCACGATGCCGTAAGCGGTGTCCGCGACCGTGAGTTTGCCACTGGTAACGCGCAGTCCGCCGCCGCGCGTGGAGCCGACATTGTTGCCGATCATGATGGCGCCCGAAACTTCGACCGTGCCGCCTTCAACGGACATCGCGCCGTTGGAGTTATTGTTGCCCAACCAAATCGCGCCGGTCTGCGTGGTGCCGCCGGATGCGATGAACCCGGAGTTGTAGTCGATCGAAGCCGCGCTGTTGCGACGGATGTTGATCTCCGAGACGTTGAGCGTGCCGCCGTTGACGCGCAGCGTGCCGTTGCTGTCGGAGTTGGTGCGAAAACCGCCCGTCAAATTCGCGGTGCCGCTGTCGATCACGACCGCGCCGGCGACCGCGGTGACGAGTCCCGAGATGTTGAGCGAACCGCCCCCCACTTCGAGGCGTGCACCGGAAGCGACGTTTGTCGCGGCCGTGAGCGTCAACCCGCCATCGGGTCCGCCCACGCGCAGCGTGCCGGCGTTGACGGCGAGCGCGCCGCCGAGGGTGTTGTTTTTGCCAAGCACCAGCGTGCCCGTGCCCGCCTTCGTCAAACCGTCGGAGCCCGCGATCACGGTGTCGAGCGTGGCGGTGGCACCAGAGCCGAGCGCATTTACGGTCACGGTCGGCGAGCCGGTATCGACATCGAGCGTGAGCGTGTTGGCGTTGTTGCCATGATTGCTGACGATCCAGTTCGCCGTGGTGGCGGTGTTGGTATCGCCAAAAATCAAACCCGACAACGTGCGCGGCGAATCGAGCACGACCGTCGTGTCGGCGATTACATCGTAATTGCCCAAGGTCGGAATCGCGCCCGCGCCGTCAGGAATGAAACCGCCATCCCAATTGGACGCGTTGCTCCAAAGTCCGCCCGATGGCGCGGAAGCCAGCCACGCGAGCACGACGCGCGTGTAGAGTTCTCCGGAGGTGAATCCGCCGGAAATCGCGACGCCGCCCGGCGCGCTGACGATACCTGTGCCGCTTGCTTTCATGTCGAGCCGCAACGTGCCGGTACCCGTGATCGAACCGACAAGCACATCGTAAGTGGTCGCGCTTTGCGCCGTCACGCTGACAACGGAGCCCGTGACAGAGTCTGTTCCGGTAACCGTGAAATCCGTCGCATCCACGCCGGTCACGGCTCGGTTAAACGTGACGCGGAAAATCGCGCTCGTGGCACCGAGCGCGGGCGTCGCGGGATCGTAGCGATTGATCGAAAGAACCGCGGGCGCAGCGGCCGGCAAACTCGCGAGCGCCGTCACGATGTCAGGTTGCGCCGGTGTGATCATGCCGGTGCCGAGAAAATAGTCGGGATACGGCGGTTGGTTGTACCCGACGTTCTGCCACGCGATGGAAAGTCGGTACTGACGGTTATGCATTAGCGTGTAGAGTCGCGTGCTTGTCGGCGCCGTCGTCGTGTAGATGCGCAGCGCCGCGCTGTCGGTCTCGCGCCAGATCACTTCTTCGCGCCAATCGCCCAAAATATCCGCGGAGAGATTTGGCGTGGCTTTGGTCGAGTTGTTGGACGCGACATTACTCGGCGAAAGAACCGGGCTGACCGACTTCGTCGCGGGATTCCATTTCGAAACTGTCGTGCCATCGAGGAGTTCGCGCGACAGATCGCCATCCCACCAGATGCCGAAGTTCATCGACGGGCGATTCGTGGAGATCACCGTGCCATCGACTGTCCTCACATCGGAGCGCGCACCCCACATTTCGTAACCCGGATAATTGGGATCGATATCGGCCGCCATCGCGCGACCGGCATCGGACGTCGTCGGAGATGAAAAAATCACTTCGCCTGTGCGCGCATCACGAAACGTGTGACCGATGCCGCCGTTGCCCGCGTAGTCTTCATGAGCGACCCAAACTTCGAGGCCGGGCCGCGCCGGATCGAGATCCGAGAGGTGCATCGCGTCGCCGTGACCGAGTCCCGTGGAATACAGTCCGCGTCCATCGTCATCGATCGTGCACGAGCCATAAACGATTTCATCGCGTCCATCGCCATCGACGTCGGCCACGCTGAGATTGTGATTTCCTTGTCCGCGATAAGCCGCCCAAACCGTCGCCGGACCGCCGTTGGGATTCGTATCGAAAATCCAGCGCTGGCTCAGCACGCCGTCGCGATAATCGTAAGCGACCAACACCGCGCGCGTGTAATAACCGCGGCACATCACGAGACTCGGACGTTGCCCATCGAGATAAGCCACCGCGCCCAAGAAACGATCGATGCGATTGCCGTAGTTGTCGCCCCAAAGCGCGTTGATCTGCGCCGTCGTCGGCGACTGCGTGTCGGGATGACGCGGCGGGTTGTAATTGGTGGACGTGATTTCGACGCCCGTTTGTCCGTTGAAAATCGTGAGAAACTCCGGACCCGCGAGCACGTAGCCATTGGCGTTGCGACGGTCCTGCGTGTGATCGATCTCCGCACTCGGACGCACACCCGTGAACTTCGCCGGATCGGCGACAAATTGTCCGTCGGCGCCTTTCGAACCTTCCGCCGTGCGACAAGCGATCTCCGCCTTCCCGTCGCCATCGAGATCGTACACCATGAACTGCGTGTAGTGAGCGCCCGCGCGAATGTTGTGGCCGAGATCGATGCGCCACAGATGCGTGCCGTCGAGTTTGTACGCATCGAGATAAACATTGCCCGTGTAACCGCCGATCGAGTTGTCCTGCGAATTCGACGGATCCCATTTCACGATGATCTCGTACTCGCCGTCGCCATCGAGATCGCCCACCGAACAATCGTTCGCGCTGTACGTGCAGGTGACATTGTCGGGCGTGGTCACACCCGCGGGCACTTGCAGCGGAATCCGCAGATACTGCTGCACCGGCGCATTCGCCGCGAGCGTGTACGTTTCGCTCGCAGCCTGCTCGACGCCGCCGATCACCGGACAGACGTGATACGTCAGCGTCTGCGAAAAATCCGCCGAGCCGTCCGCAAACGACGTCGCGGTCGTGAGCGGCTCGGCATTGAGCTTCACCGCGGCGCCACCGCCGGTGGAGCGATAAAGATTAAACGCCACCTCGGCCGGATCGGTGCCGAGCAGGCGCCAACTCACAAACGCTTCGGTCGACGACGCGCGCACGGCGACGACACCGCGGTTGAGTTGTTCCATGAGCGAAGGTGCGGCGGCTACACGCGCGGGCGCGCACAACGATACGACGGCAAAGGCCACCAAGGCCAATGCCTTCAGAGCGGTTTTCATAGATAGGGGTGAAGCTGGGGCTGGGGTTAACGAGCAGACACGCAACGCCTGCTCGCTCTCCCTTCAAACCGCCAGCCCGCGCCCGAGCGTACAGTCATCTTCCCCGCAGCCGTCGCATCAAGCAACGACCGCGGCAAGACTGAGAACAAGCGTTCATCGTTCTATACTTTCAAGCAACGCGAGTGCCTCGGGATATTCCAGTTCATCCCTTCCGTGCTGGACGTAGATTTTAAGGGCCTCGCGCGCTTCGGCAGTTCGACCCGCTTTCATGGCGGCGTATCCTTTTTGCCAATACGCGTGATAAAACGCCGGCGCGACGCGGATGCACTCGTCCGCACACGCAACGACCGCATCCCAGTCCTTTGCGAGGCGCGCACGCAACAGTTCGATGATGACACGGTCATGGCCGCGGACTTTTCCACTCATCGCCGCATACCATGCCTGCGGGATCGCGTCGGGCTCATCGAGCGCGAGCGTTAGAAAATACGCGAGTTCCCACGCAAAAGGTGCCTCCCCTGACCATGAACGCACCACTTGCCGGCGGAGCTCCCGACGTAGCGCTTGTCGCACGAGCCCAACCTCGCGCTCACGGTCGAGAAGTTCGTATTGGCGCAACGTTTGATGCATCAACTTTTCGTCGAGTAACCACGTCTGCGATTGCCCATCGAGCAGTCGCCGGAGGCCGGCCACGTCCTTGGTTTGCACGAGATGGCGTTGCAATAGCGCGACGCGAAGCAGCCCGATGCCGGGGGCGTTGATTTGAGCAAGCGTTGTTTCCAGGTCCACTGCCTGACCCGTTCGCAACTGAATAAGCACTTCCAGAAAGCGGCCTTCAGCCGACGCCGCCGGATGTGCGATCGCATCGCGCCATGGCATCAGCAGCGTCAACAAACGTCCGCGAACCTCCGGCTGATCGAGATCCGCTGAGAGAGCAAATACGCGGATCATTTCAGCGCGTTGTACGTCGTCCACCGCGTGTCGCAGCGCCGTCTCCAGCAGACGCAAGTTCAGTTCACGATACTTCGGATTTCCCGAATGCAGTCGCGCGGTCTGTGCCCAAAATGCGGGCCATCGGTCAAAAACCCACCCTTGATTCACCAGCCAAAAGAAAATCTGCCAGTCGCTTTCTTCCGACGGGATGCGCGTATACTCCAACCATTGCTGCCGAACGCGCTCTTTGGTTTCGCGAGGCGCATTTCGGGGTTTGTCGGAAAACTCGCTCAATACCGTCGCCGTCAGGGCCTGATACAACGGTTGATAGCGCTTGGTCTGCTCCACGCGCTGGAGCAGCTCCAGCTGCAGACGTTCGCGAGACAAGTGCAGGTGCGGCAATGTCCGCCATCCCGACACATCAGCGACCAACGCTTCTATTTCCTCCGTGCGTCCTTGCATGAGCAACGCCTCGGCGAGGCATCTCATCACGTACGCCTGTCCGAGACCGATATCCCCCGCGACGATTTCCTTCAGCAACGCGTGCTCTTTGCCGGCGTCACCAAGCGGGATTCGCGACAGCGCTCGTAATAAGGGCAACGCATCCCGCCGCCATGGCTCCATTGAGCGCGTGAGCATGTGCCCGTACCAGCGATCGAACTCGACGGTATTTCTCGCGTCCGCCGTCCGCATCAATCCCAGCCAGAGGGCATGCACGCGCACTTGCACGGGAATATCTTCGCTCGCCAGCAACGGATCGAGCACGTTGCGCAGATCGGCCTGGGCGCTGGTCCAATTAACCACATCCGACAACGCAGAACACCACGCTTCCTGTTGCGCTTCAACCGAGCGACTCGCGTCCTGCGCGGCCAGCAGCCGCAGCTTCACAATCTCCACCGGAGCAAGACGGCCTTCGGGCGCCGCCAACAATGTATTCAAATCTCCAATACGCGGATCCGCCAGACTGCTGGGCTCGGCGAAGGCGTACCAATCAAGGCCCGCGCGGTTGATCCACGTCTCCACTTGTCCGGCTATTTTGAGACTTCCTTCCAGCGCAGCGAGTCGCTGTTCAAGTCGCTTCTTTCCTTCGGCATCCTGTGACAGCGTATTGCCCGCTTCGCGTAACAACAACGCCTTCTCTTTTGCTCCTTGCCCGAGCGCTCGATAGAGGGATGCGAGCGACTCCACCGACTCCGTCCGCAGGTGTGGCATTTTCAAATCCGCGAGGCTTTTCTCCAATGCCGCCGCACATTCTTCACGTTCTCGACGACTCGCTGTCGCGGCGATGGCCCAAAGCCGTAGCAGCGTCTGATCGATTCGGTCTTTTGAAATTTCGGGCCGGCAAGTCGCAAGCACCTCGAGCGCTCGTTGCGATTTCTGATCGTCGATCAAATGGGCCGCCAACTGCAACGGACGTCTGCGAGGATCCATCACCGTCTCGGGCACGGGGATCTCCAGCATCGCGATTGCCATCTCGTACACCGCATTTCGTTTGTCGGGAGCGAAAGCGGCAAGCTCATCCGTCATCGCAGCCACCTCCACGGTGAGCGAAGGTAACCAGCGCGCACCGCTTACCACGGGCAGAAGATTCTCCACGAACGCGGTAAAATCCCGGGCCGTCACGGCCTGCTCGATCTTCGTTTTCAATGCTTCGAGATCTTCGATGACCGGCACGACTTCGCTCACGCCATCCTTCACCAGCTTCTGGCCCGACCGAAGATTGTTCCAACGACGCCACCACGCATCCCGCGCATTCCAAAAAGCAGCCGCGCCACCGCTTTTCTCCAACGCGATGAACTCGCGAATCCAGGTTTCTCCGCTGGCTTTTTTCAGCACTTCTTCGGGCATATCCGCAAGGCGTTGGATGACACGCAACGCTTCATCCGTCCGCTTCAGATGCAGGTTGATGAACACGGCGCGCAGCATCGATTCGACACCTAATCCAAACTGAGGCGCGTCGTCCTCCAAACGTTTATACGGCCCCAATGCCGCCGTGAAGCGCCCCGCATTTTCGTAGCTGCGTCCGAGTCGGGCGTTAGCCACGACGCGAAACACCGGCTTGATCCCTTGGATCTTCAGCACGTCCTGATAGATCTTACGCTCGCCCGCCCCATTGCCCTGTCGCGCTAGCCATCGCGCACGCCAGAAACGCGCTTCGAGATAAGTGTCGCTGGTGATCGGCATCTTTTCGCTCACATCCAGCAGCACGGGAAAAATCGCCGGCGGAGGTTCCTTGCCAATCTTTCGTGCCCACCACTCCGCCTGCCCGGTAGCACGCTCCAGCCGATCGCCAAATTGAGTGTCCACGGGTAGCGTCACCACCGCTTCCACTCCCAGCATGGTGCCGCGTTCAGCATCCCCCACCTTTTCCGCCTCCTCGATTGCACGGTTAAAATCCGCCCAAGTTTTCAGCCCGGGATCACGCACGGGCTTATACAGCGTATCAAGCGGCGCTTGCGTGAGCTTTGTTTGAAGGTCCGCCTGCACAGCTGCAGCCGTTACCAATGTCGATTTCCTTTTGTCCGCATCTTCGAGCAACGACGCCAACTCCGCCCCGGGCTGCGGCCATGCACGGCGAATGATCGTGCTGAGGTTATGCATGCGGTCGAGAGCGCCAGCGCCCGTCCACTCAAGCGCGTTCTGTATCAAAAAAACGAATACGCCTTCCGCCACGTCGGGATATTTCGCCGTCAGGTCGGTCAATGCTTCCTCCACGCGCACCAGCCGGCCGGCCTCTACCAGCAGACGAACGTAACGTTGATACGTGATCGCGCGTTTGTTCGGATCCAGATCGAGACCACCTGCCAACAAATCGATCGCTTCAGTCGTTCTATTTTCCGCAATCAAAATATCCGCGGCGGAGATGAGCGTATTCGAACGCCGGAAAGCCGTCATCGCGGGATCGCGGGCGATGCGTGTCAAAATCGCGAGCGCTTCATCGCTTCGTTCGAGATCCCTCAAGGCGAGCGCCTGAAGATTTTCCGCCCACGCGTAATCGTGAGTACTCACATCCGTCCGATAATTCGCGAGCAGAGGAAGCACGCGATTGAGAGCGGCTTCATTTTGATCAGCGGCCCACTCCAGAAAACCGATGCGCACGTGCGCATTAAAAACCGTTTTCCGGTCATGCGGAAAATACTGCAAGGTTCGCTCGAGCGCCGCTCGCCGCAGTGTGTGACTGCCCTCGTACGGAAATCGCCGATCCACAAGCTCAAGCTGTCCGTCGCCCGTCGGCATCAGGGGCAAATCGATCGTGGGCTCCGTCGTTTTCTGCACGACGGCCGTCGATGAGGTATTCAACACAACGGGCTGCCCGAGCCACGCGAGCATCGATTGTACGGCCTGGTAATAGGTTCCGAAATCCTGGGGACCGACCGCCGATTGCGTGATGACCGATTCGATTTCGGCGTGAACAACACCATCGCTCACTTCCCAATGCGCGCGCGCGCGCCCGACCGGCGTTTCAAATCGATAGGGATCTGGTCGCGTTTCCAGCTGCAAACCTTCCGGCAACCGGATGCGCGCCCGCACCACGACGCGATCTTGATACAAAAAGAACGCGGACTCACGTTGCGCCGTGGTGCCCATGTCCGGAAGCATCCACCGGCCATGCGGAAAGCGCAGGGTCGTGCGTCCGTCCCGTTGATCACGCTGCGCAGGCACAATAAAATACGCCTTAACCGTATCGGGTCCTGAGGTCACATCTTCGCTTGCCTTCACTGCATCGATGACATCGGCGCTTGGATAAAAAGCACGTACCCAATCACTCAGTTTCCGCTTCGTTTCATCGGCATCGCGACGACGATATTGCTCCCTTTGCCCCGCGCCGTAAGAGCCCTCGGACGTCACGCTCATCCATCCAGAGATCTCGCCGGTCGCACCCAATTCTAAATCGAAGTCGTAAGTCACGCTCCCCGCTTGCTGCACCGGCGTGCGCATCCACTTGCCGCCATTTTCCTCGACCACCAGCACATCGCGATCCGCACTGCCGGGGCCTATCATTCCCGGTTCGCAAAACGAGATCGTCGGATCGCAAAATTCATAGCCGCTTTTCCCATCCGCGATCGCAACGATCGCGTGACTGAACACGGCATAGTTAGGCGAACGCCGGTCGATCAGGCCCAGATGATATGTATTCACCAAGGCAATACGTGCTTCGATGCCTTTGTGACGTAGAAAAGCCACCAGGAGATTAGCCTTGTCCTTACAGTCGCCGTACTGGTTCTCCCAAACCTCGTTGCAGTCGTGCGGCTGATAGGCCGCTTGGCCTAGTTCGAGCCCTGTGTAGCGTACGTCGTTCGCTACTTTCGCCAGCAGCACTCGGATAATGTCCTCACGTGAGGTCAATCCCGCGGTCCATGACTCCACCTGCGCGGCCAGCTTGGGTGAAAGTTTATCGCGGGTTGTTATTAGGCCGGCAAACCAGCGGCCAACATCATCCCATTTCTCGATCGTGCTTATCCGCACACAAGGGCCTACCTGCGATGACGGCGCGCGGCCTGGTTCATATCGTCGCGATGCCAAACGCTCTGCCTGCCAGCGATAACGTACAACTCCATCCTCAAGTTCGCTCCGCTCCATCTCCGGGATATCGCTCCCAGTCGTGTGAACATGTGCTCGCTGAGCCAATGGCGCAGGCAACTCGACCACGATGTGCAAACGATCCAGCTCCCAATTCCGCGACCAGGCGAAGGTCTGCGCGTATTCACCAATCATACGCACATTCACATCCTCGATCACTGCGATAATACGCGTGATGCTCCCCGCCTTCACATTGGGGAAGATGACTTTCACCTCCTCCTCGTCATCATACAACGCGTAATCAGCCTGCCGTTGCGGAGACTGCACCAGCACGGCATTCGGCCTGACGGCCATCACCGTCCCGTCGGCCTGGATGGTCTCGGCTGTCACGAGGTGATACTTCTGATCCTTCCTCAGATAGCTGGTCACATCCTCCGCGATCGACTTCGCGCCGGCGTCCGTAAACGCCTTCCATGCCAGATGCCAGACCATGACACGACGCCCTTCCGTATCAACAATGTGAATACGTTCGTCGAGCAAGGTCACCCCCGCCGCGTTGTCGTCAGGTTTGCGCTCGCGCGGCGCGGTGATGGTTTCCACCGGCGTGAGCAATGGCGCCACGCGCGTGGCATATACTTCCGGAGGTACGCGCGAAACATCGGCCGCCTGCAAAGCGGACGTCGCAACAAAGAACAATAACGCCCTTAGCAGGGCTGAAAATCGAGAACTGCGATACGGGGTGGATCGTGCCGGTGTGTACATGAGCTGGAAAAGCATCCGGCCACAACCGACCGCACACGTGGCGCCAACCCGCCACGCGGATGCGCTCGCCTCGCAGTCCTCTTCGCTGCGTTTACGCCCCTTCTCTCCCGCCGATGCATCATGGGATGCGGAGCTTCATGCCGATCTTCAGCGAGGCCGGGTTCGGGAGGCTGGCGCGATTGGCGTCGTAGATGTCGACCCAACGCTCGCCACGTCCGTAGTAGCGACGTGCGATGCGGGTGAGCGTTTCGCCTTCGACGACCGTGTGAATGCGCGGCTCGGAAGCGGGACGCGTGGCCGTGGTCGGCGATGTGGTGTCGGCCGGACGGCGCGGCGGTGTCAGCGTCGGCGCGGTCGCGACGGTCGTGCCGCGGCTGCGGAATTGGGTGAGCTCAGCGGTGAGCTGGCCGATCTGATTCTGCGCGTGGCGCAATTGTTCGCGCAAAGCCTCCACCTGTGCGGTCGCTTCACGGCCCGCGGCAGCCAGTCGAGCGGCTTCGGCCGTTTGTTTGTCCGCGGCCGCGATACGCTCCGCCAATGCGGCGCGTTCGGCATCGGTGCCGGCGAGCGATTTTTGCAACAAATCGATTTGCTCCTGCTGCATCTGGAAACTGCGCAGCGTCGCCGCGAGTTTCGCGTTCGCTTCATCGAGTTGTTTGCGGAGTTCGGCCGGATCTTCGCCCGGGGGTTGCGCAGGACGTTGTTCCAACTCGGCAATGCGTGCGCGCAGCGTTTCCTGCTCCGCACGCGCGGACGATGCGGCGTCTTCGGCGGACTTCAGGCGATTCTCCAGTTCCGCCACTTGTGCAGCGGCGCGCGAGGACGCAGCCGAGGCGGCGTTGGCTTGCGCGAGCTCCTGCGTGAGACGAGCGACATCGGCTTCGAAAGCGCTCGAAGCTTTGCGCGCTTCGTCTTTTTCGCGCTGAGCGGCTTCCGTCGCGCGACGTGCCTCCGCCAATTGTGTCTGCAATTCTTCCACGCGACGCGACGGGGCTTCGCCCGCCTTTGCGGCTTCGGCGAGTTTGCGCGTCAGTTCCGTGCGTTCCGCCTCGAGCGCGGCGACGGAACGCTTGAGCTGTTCCTGCGCAGCCTTGTCGGCATCGGCGGCTTTTGTCGCGGCCGCGAGCTGGGCCTGCAATTCCTTCACGCGAGCTTCCGGCACCACCCCGGATTTTGCAGCGGCGAGCTCCTTCTTCAACGCGGCCACTTCCGCCGTGCTGGTGGACAACCCGTCCTGCACGGTAGCGAGTGCCGTTTTCAACTCGTCGCGCTCTTGAGCAACGCGCGCGAGCTCGGCCGCTTGACGCTGGCTCTCGGCGGCTCCGGCGGTCGCGGCGGCGAGTTTGGTTTCCAAATCGGCGGTCGTCTTTTTGGCGTCTTCGACCGTGCGCTCGAGCTCGGCGATCTTCTGATGAAGCGCGTTGCGTTCGCCTTCGAAGTTCGCGGCGCCCGCCTTCCAAGAAGCGACTTCTTCCGTGAACGCGGCGTTGGCGGAGGCGAGCTCGGCGGTAAGGCGCTCTTTCTCGGCGTTCCACGCCGCTTCGCTTTCACGCAGAGCGGCGAGTGCGCGGCTGTTCTCCTCGGCCGCTTTTTTCGCGGCATCGAATTGTGCCTGCAACTGACGGTGCTGCTCGGCCGGGATCATGCCCGACTTCGTGCTTTGCAACTCCTGGCGTAGACTGGCGGTTTCCGCCGTGGCGACGGCGAGCGCTTGCTGCGACTCGGACAAACGACCTTTCAGATCGGCCACCTCGCTGTTGAGGCGCGCCGCTTCGGCAGCCGGCAATGCGCCTTTGGTGGAGGCGAGTTGCGCGGCGAGGGTTTTGTTTTCGCCCGCGAGACGCGTGCTTTCTGTCTCCAAATTTTGGATACGCGCGCGAGCCGTCGCGAGCTCGGCGGCCGCTTTTTCGGCTTCGGCGAGTTTACGGGCGGACTCAGCCTGCGCGGTTTTGAGGGACGCAATTTCTTCACGGAGCGAGGCGGTCGTTTTTTCGGTGTCGTCCGCTTGCTGTGTGACGGCGGCTTCGAGACGACGGTTTTCGTCGACGAGTTTTTGTTGCTGAGCGCGCGCGGTCTCGAGCGCTTCGCGAACTGCAGCGAGTTCGCGGGTGGTCTCGCGGGCTTTGGCGAGATCGGCTTCGAGCGCGACGACCTTCAACTGCGATTCCTCGGCCCCCGCTTTGCGCGCCTCTTCGAGGCGCTGAAGGAGACCGTTGCGTTCACCTTCAAAGTTCGCGGATGCAGCCTTCATGGCCGCGATCTCGTTGGTGGCCGTCTCCAGCGCGGTGCGTAGACGGTTTTGTTCGGCGCGCAGTTCTTTTTCCCGATCGGCAGCGGCGGCGGTCGCTTGATCGGCGGCGGCTTTCAACGCCTCGTTTTCCTTCCACGCGGCGGCGAGTTCTTCGCTGAGCTTTTTCAACTCGGCCTGGCGCGCTTCGACTTCGGCGGACGATGCCGCGACCACCGGCGAAATGGGAGAGCCCGCGCTGGATGCGGGCGCGATGGGCGATTTGTCACTCTGCTTCGAGGCGCGGGCGACGGGCGGCGGAATGGGAGTCTTCGCGGTGATGGCGGCGCGGATTTCTTCGACGCGTTGTTTGCCCTCGGCGATCTCCTGCGGAGACATCTGGCGCGACACGATGAGCAACGCACGGCCGGTCGCGCCGTTGTCGGCGGCGAGCGAGAGCCACGCGTAGGCCTCGACGATGTCGGCCACCGCTTCCTGCGAGTTCGCATAAACCAAGCCGAGGTTATGCTGAGCGATGCCGTCACCCGTGGCCGCCTTGGCCTGAAGAGCAGCGAGATCATCAGCGGTGATCGCCAGTGCGGAGGCGCTCGTGAGCGCGGCACCGATCAAGCTGCTGACGAGAAGTCGGAAGGAGCGGGAGGTATTTTTCATTCCTGGGCCAAAAGATGGCGCGACCATGGGCCAGCGATAGCGATTTTCAAAGCGGCAAATTAAGCCGGAGCATCGAAAATCTTTGTTAAAAGCGAAGATCGGGGGCGCATGACGAAAGGGCGGAGGCGCTTCACGCGCATTGCCAGCCTTTGGCCCGCTCGACGGCGCGGCGCCAACAACGTTGCTTTTCCTCGACGCCCGAACGCGCACGCGGCCGCAGTTCGCGATCTTCGCGCCAGAGCGCGGCGAGCTCGTCGCGATTTTTCCACACGCCCACGGCGAGGCCCGCGAGAAACGCCGCGCCGAGCGCCGTCGTCTCAACCACCCGCGGACGTACCACACGCCGACGCAGCAGATCGCTTTGAAACTGCAGCAAGGCATCGTTCACCGTGGCCCCGCCATCGACGCGCAGCTCGCGTATTTTTCGGCCCGCATCGGCTTCCATCGCAGCAATCAAATCCGCGACTTGAAAGGCGATGCTCTCCACCGCCGCGCGGGCGAGATGCGCCGCCGTCGTGCCGCGCGTGAGTCCAAGGATCGCTCCACGCGCGTCGACGTCCCAATGCGGTGCGCCCAGTCCCGTGAATGCAGGCACGAAATAAACGCCACCGTTGTCGGGGACGCGCGAGGCGAGTGATTCGATTTCCGCAGAATTCGCGATCAATCCGAGCCCATCGCGCAGCCATTGCACAACCGCGCCGCCGATGAAGACGCTGCCTTCGAGCGCGTATTCGGTGCGCGCGCCGATTTTCCACGCGAGCGTGGTGATCAATTGATGACGCGAGCGCACGGGCTTCGTCCCCGTGTGCATGAGCATGAAACAACCGGTGCCATACGTGTTCTTCGCCAAACCGGGACGGAAACAGGCCTGACCGAAAAGCGCCGCGTGTTGATCGCCCGCCACGCCAGCGATCGGCACGCCGCGCAACGCCGGGATCGACGTGACTTCGCCATACACTTCGCTGCATCCGCGAATCTCGGGCAGCAACGCACGCGGGATGCGCAGGAGCCGCAGCAGTTCGTCGTCCCACTCGCCGGTGTGCAGATTGTAGAGCAAGGTGCGGCTGGCGTTGGTCGCATCCGTGGCGTGGATACGTCCGTCGGTGAGTTTCCACAGCAACCAGCTGTCCACCGTGCCAAACGCGAGCTCGCCGCGTTGAGCGCGCCGACGCGCACCCGGCACGTGATCGAGCAACCACGCGAGTTTGGTGCCGGAAAAATACGGATCGAGCAGCAATCCCGTTTTGCGGCGAAACACCTGCGCGTGTCCCGCGCGTTGCAGCCGTGCGCAAGTCCCGGCCGTCCGTCGATCCTGCCACACGATCGCGGGGGCGATGGGACGCCCCGTCGCGCGTTCCCACACGAGTGTGGTTTCACGTTGATTGGTCAGTCCGATGGCCGCGATTTGCGAGCCGATGAGATTCGCTTCAGCCAATGCGGCGGTGGCCGTGCGGCGCGTGGTTTCCCAAATTTCTTCCGGATCGTGTTCCACCCAACCCGGTCGCGGGAAAAATTGCGTGAGCTCCTGTTGGGCTTGGGAAACGATCCCGCCCTGCGCATCAAAAACCAGCGCGCGACTGGAAGTCGTTCCTTGATCGAGAGCGAGAAGGTGCTGCATGGGGCGAAAGAAACGGTAAACGGCGGATAGCGCTCGCGCCGCAGGCGGGTTGCTCTTTGCTAAGATCCCGATGCAGGCCCATTTGGCAAGGCCGAGCGGCCGCACGAAGGCCATCCGCTTATCCGCTGAAACCTTGCCTTGCCGGTGAGGTCTCAGTTTTCTGCCAACCAGTTTCTTTAGTGCCATGAAAACCGCCATCACCCTGCTCTCCTTCGTCGTCGCCGCCCCTCTTGCGATGGCACAGACTCACCGTCCGTCCATCGCCTCCGGCGCGCACCGCGGCCATCATGGCCACTCTCACCACGGTCATCATCAATCGCATCGGCACTCGCATCATTACCATGCGCCGCGGGTAAGTTATCGTCCTGTCGTGGTGTATCCAACGGTTGGTTACTATGGCTACACGCCCGGCTACTACGGCTATTACGGGCCCGCGTATGGCGGTTATTACACCGGATATTCCAGTGGTTATTCATCGGGCAGCCGTGCGGCCAATGGCATGATTCTCGGCGGCATCGCTGGCGCCATCATCGGCCACAACTCCGGCGATCTGCGCAACAACGCCTGGCGCGGCGCCGCCATCGGTGCGGGCGCGGGATTGCTCTTGGGCGCCATCGCCGATCAACGCGCCAATGCCCGCGAAGCCGCCGCCGCCCAGACGCAAACGACGGCGACCGCGCCGCAAGTTCAGTCCTCCTCGGCGACCACCTCGTCCACGCCGCAAACGGTCATCATCAACAACCACTATTACGGCAACTCCACGCCGATGAGCTCGGCCAACAGCCTCTTCGGCCGCTGAGTTTGCCGTCGGGTTCGCTTCGTCCGCCGAGCCATTTCGGCGGCGGGCTTTGTATTTACTTCAACACTACACTATGAAACAGCTCGCCCTCCCCTCCCTCGCGCTCGGATGCGCCGTCTTGGTTTTCGCTGGATGCAGTCCCAGCCGCGGCGTCAAGAACCCGTCGGGGGTCCCCGTGACCGAAATGAAAGCCGACGAACGCGGCTTCGTCGCCGGCACCGGTGTCGAATCGCAGGACCTCGTCGCCGTGACTGACAAGATGGCCCGCAGCATCCTCGCCATTCCCCAAATCGCGCGTGCGCAAACCCCGCCGACCGTCGTGCTCGAAGACGTCGTCAACGACACGCGCTTCCCGATCAACCGAAACATCTTCCTTACGCGCATCCGCGCCTCGCTCAATTCCAAGGCCGCCGGCCGCGTCAACTTCCTCGCCCGCGATCGCATGAACGCCCTCGAGCGCGAACGCGCATTGAAACAACAGGGCAATGTCACCGCCAGCGCCGATCCGCACGTCGTGGAGTTCTTGGGCGCCGACTATTTCCTCACCGGACGCCTCGAAGGCATGAGCGGCCGCACCAGCGCCGGTGTCAGCGACTACATCCTTTATTCCTTCCAACTCATCGACGCGCGCACCAGCGCCATCGTCTGGGAAGACTTTGCCGAGATCAAAAAACAGGGCCTCGAAGACGCCGCCTACCGCTGAGCGGGCCTTGTAGTGGAAAAACCAATACACCATGAAAACCACCGTCTCCCTCCTCGCCGCCGCGCTCGTCGCCTTCGCCGGCTGCGCCAATCCCCCCGGTCCTTTCGCCCCGCAGGACACCACCAAATACACGCTCGAGAACACCGACAGCTTCGTGCTGCTCGATAAGCCCACGCAAAATTCCGTCACCTGCACCGGCCTCCAGGAAACCATCAACAGCGACGGACGTCTTGAGGTTGTGGCCAACGTCAAGAACCGCGAAAGCCGTCGCATCCAGGTCCAGGTCAGCTGCGTGTTCAAAAACGAGGCCGGCTTCTCCACAGGCGACGAAACGCCCTGGCAAAATCTCATCCTCAGCGAAAACGCCACCGAAGCCGTGCGTTTCACCGCCATGAATACCCAGGCTAAAAAATACACGGTGCGCGTCCGTCAGGCTCGCTGATCCGCGCGAGGATTTTCCCCGCACATCGCCGCACCGCTGCAACGCAAGAACACCATGAAAACCTCCCGCGCCCTCCTCACTGCGTCACTGGTCATTGGTCATTGGTCTTTCTCCTCTGTCGCTTACGCCGCGAAAGAACCCGAGGCGCCCGTCCCCGTCACCCGCCAGCTCACCCCCGCGCCGGAATCGCGCGAGACTTACGACTACCAGCAGCGTCTTTACGGCCCGGCCGAAAGCCTCATCGCACCCGATAAAGCCCGCATCGTGCTCGATGGTTTCCGCGCCGCCAACGAGAAACTCGGCGATCCGCGCTACCTCATCTACGTGAACCGGGATCTCGTGGAAAACTCGGGGCTCAAACTCACCAGCCGCACCGAGCGCACGGAAGCCACGCAGACAGATAAACACGTTTCGTTTGAAGCCGATCCGAACGCGCCGCGTACCGACAGCGCTTCCGCGCAAACCCAGATCAATGTCGCCGTCGGCGGTGGCGACGCCGGTTCCGCCAACTCGCAACCGGTTCCCGGCAAGGGCTCGGCCAGCCAGCAAACATCGAAAGTTTCCGCAGAAAACACCTACAAGGCAGAAGATCCCACCGTGCAGTCGCTCGCCGATCGTCAGACGGTGCGCGAAGTCGAGCGCTTGCTCGGGCGTCCGCTTCGTTATTCCGGCGCGCGCCTGGCCGATCAACGCACTGCCACCGCGCTCATCGCCGATCGTCCGCTCGATCATTTCACCGCGCCCGCCAACGACGCCGCGCGCAAAGATCGCGAAGCACTCGCCAAGGTCGCCGACATCGTCATCGAAGCGCTGATCTCCAGCCGCCAGGCGGTCGTCACCGGCGTCTCTGGCGACGAAACCGTCAACATTCCCGACATCCAGCTCACCGCCATCCGTCTTTCCGACTCGGCCATCCTCGGCCAGGCCAGCTCCGCCGACGTCCTCGGCAAAGATCAATACGCCGGCCCGCTCACCAAGCAGTTCGACATTCGCGATATCACCGAGGCCGTCGCGCTCGCGCTCCTCGAAGATATCTCGGTGACGGTGAAATAACTTCGTTCTGATCGCGGCGCGGACTTCTGCTTCGCGCCGCGAGCTTGTTTGCTCCGTTCGTGCGCCCGGTCGAAAAAACTGTCCCGCCGTCCGGGTTGCTTCGACGGCGCCGACATTCATTTTCGACTTTTCATGCTCCGCCGGCTTTCCAACCGCTCTTCACGCGTTCTGGGCGCGACGCTCGCCGCCGCTCTCGTGTTCGCCGGCTGTACGCACACGCCCCCCACGCGCTACGTGCCGATCACCGGGGACGCGCTTGTGGACGGCAAAGCACATCTCGAAGCCGCTCTGCCGAAAGACCGCGTGTTGTGGGAATATCGCGTCGCCGCGACCGCCATGCGCCGCGGCATTTTCGACGAAGCGCGCGCACAACTTGATGGCGCGCTTTCGCAGGCTGCCGCCAACTACGGCAACATCAGCGCGCAAGCCGCCAAATCGCGTCGCATGTTTCGCCGCGAATCCGACAAGCCCTTCATCGGCGAACCTTACGAACGCGCGCTCGCCCATTTTTATCGCGCCATCCTCTATTGGCAGGACGGCGAACCCGACAACGCCCGCGCGCTCCTGCGCACCGCGCAACTACTCGACAGCGACACGGCGGACAAAACTTACGCGGGCGACTACGTGCTGTTCGATTATCTCGAAGGGTTCGTGACGTCCCGCCTCGGCGGCAACGGCTCCGACGCGCTCGCTCGCGCTCGCGCCAACGCCCGCGCGCAGGGCCGCGCCGTCCCTCCCGATTACGACACCGCCGCCAACGTGCTCGTCTTCGCGGAGTTTGGCCGCGGTCCGCAGAAGTATTCAGATGGTCAATACAACGAACGTCTGAAGTTCATCACCACGCCATCCGCCGCGCAATCCGCCGTGTTGGAAGTCGCCGGACGACGCGTGTCTTTGCCCGCTTACGACGATCTGAACTTCCAGGCCACCACCCGCGGAGGTCGCGTGATGGATCACATCCTCGGCAACAAAGCCGTATTCAAAGGCACCGCCGAAGGTGTGGGCGATGTTGCCCTCGTCGGCGCCACCGTCGCCGCCGACAACATTTACCGCTACGACGGCACCTACAATCGCGACGCCGCCAATGTCGCCATCGCGCTCGCCGCAGTCGGCATCATCAGCAAACTCACCGCCTCCGCCACCACGCCCGAAGCCGACACGCGCACGTGGGACAACATCCCGCAGTACCTTAGCTTCGCCGCACTGCGCCTGGAACCCGGCGAGTATCCCGCAACGATCACTTTCCTCGACGCCTCCGGGCGACCCGTTGCAAACGGTCGCCGCGACTTCACGCTCACCGTAGCCGCGCAGTCGGAGAGCATCGGCGCGCGCCGGCAAGATACCGTCGTGTTTCTCAGCCAGCTCTTCAACTGAGCGAGCAACGCTCCAGATGGAGCGTCCAACTCCGCGTGCTACAAACCTGCATGCCTATCGCCACTAGCCGTTGGGCACTGGTCATTCGTCATTCTTCATTCGTCATTCCCGCCCCGCTTTCCTGACTGTAATTTCCACCTGCCCTCGCCTCCGCCCGCGCCCCGCCTCCCTCTTCTCTTTTCACACCATTCACACGCCCCCATGTCTTACCAACCCGCGCCCACTCGTTACGACAACCCCGCGTTCTACCGCCGCACCGGTCGCAGCGGCCTGAAGCTTCCACGCCTCTCGCTCGGTCTCTGGCACAATTTCGGCGACACGGATCTTTACGCCAACAGCCGCGCGCTCGTTCTGCGCGCCTTCGACCTCGGCATCACCCATTTCGATCTCGCCAACAACTACGGACCACCGCCCGGCGCCGCGGAGAAAAACTTCGGCCGCATTCTCCGCGAAGACCTCGCCGCGTATCGCGACGAAATCATCATCTCCACCAAGGCCGGTTACTTGATGTGGGACGGGCCTTACGGCGATTGGGGTTCGCGCAAGTACTTGCTCGCGTCGCTCGATCAAAGCCTGCGTCGCCTCGGCGTGGATTACGTCGATATTTTTTATCACCACCGTCCCGATCCCGAAACGCCGCTCGAAGAAACCATGGGCGCGCTCGCTCACGCGGTCCGTTCCGGCAAAGCGCTCTACGTCGCGCTCTCGAACTACAATCCCGAACAAACCGCCCGCGCCGCCGCCATCCTGCGCGATCTCGGCACGCCCTGCCTGCTGCATCAGCCGAAATACCACATGTACGAACGCACGCCCGAGCGCGGTCTCTTCGACGTATTGCTCAAGGAAGGCATCGGCTGCATCCCGTTCTGTCCGCTCGCGCAAGGTCTCCTCACCAATCGTTATCTCAACGGCATCCCGGAGGACTCGCGCGCCGTGCGCGATCCGCGTTTCCTCAAACCCGAACACATCACTGAGGAGAAACTCGTCCAGCTCCGTCAGCTCAACGCCTTCGCGCAAGCCCGCGGACAATCGCTCGCGCAACTCGCGCTTTCGTGGGTGCTTCGTCAGCCCGCCGTCACCACCGCCCTCATCGGCGCCAGTAAGGTCGCGCAAATCGAAGACAACATCGCCGCGCTCAACACGCCCGATCTCACGGCGCAGGAATCCGCTCAGATCGACGCCATCCTCGGCAACGCCTGATCGCTCTGCACGCGCGCTTCTCTCCAGCGCGCGCGTGCACCTGTGTGTCGAAACATACGCGTGCATCCGCGGCAGCTCACGGTGCATAAATTCGGCCACACTGACCGCGAAGCCTGCCGTGAACATCCTTCTCTTCACCCCCGACGAAGCCGCCTCCCCGCTCCCGCGCACCGACCCGCGCGCGATTCATCTACTCGAGGTCCTGCGTCGCCAAAAACTGGATACATTCGACGCGGGCCTCCTCGATGGTCCGCGCGGCAAGGGCACGCTCGTCGACATCACGCCCGACGCGATTCACCTCCGCTTCGCGTGGGGCTCGCCGCCGCCGCCGCTCGATCCGATCACCTTGCTGATCGGTCTGCCGCGTCCGCAAACCGCGCGTAAAATTCTTCGCGAAGCCACCGCGCTCGGCGTCAGTGCGATCCACTTTTTCCCCTCCGATCGCGGTGAATCGTCCTACATGCGCAGCACGCTTTGGACATCCGGCGAATGGCGCCAGCAACTCATCACCGGCGCCGAGCAAGCCTTCTGCACGCGCCTGCCTGCGATCACCTGGACGCAACCGCTTGCCGCGCTCATCGACGCGTTGCCGCCCCCCGCCAATGCCCCGCGCATCGCGCTCGACAATTACGAGTCGCCCGAAGCGCTCGGTCACTGTCGCAGCCTGCGCGACACATCTTCGGCAGACGCCGCGATACCGCTCGTGCTCGCCATCGGCTCCGAGCGCGGCTGGTCGCCCGCCGAGCGCGATTTGCTTCGGGCAAAAAACTTCGCGCTCGCTCATCTCGGTTCGCGCGTCCTGCGCGCCGAAACCGCCGTCGTCGCGGCGGTCGCCATCGTCAAAGCCCGCCTCGGCTTGATGTGAGCGCTCGCATTCTCAGGCTTCCCCAGCCTGCGATGTTTTGCGGAAAAACGCGACCGTGGGTTGTCGCGCGCCTTTTCCCAGCCGGCGCACACAGGTCCAGCCCGCTGGCTCGAGCGTGATTTCGCCCGGCATCTCGAACACAATCACCGGATCTTTCCTCGGCGCGAGCATCTCCGACAGCCGCGCAAAAAGCGGCTCAGCGATGTATCCAATAATCTCATACGGCGGGTCGATGAACACGAGATCGGGCGCTTCCTCGCCCGCAGGCATTTTCCACGTGAGCACATCCGTTTGAGCGACCGTGAGCGTTCGTGCGTCGTGCCCCGCGCTCTTGCACACCGCGGCGATGTTTTTCGCGAGGCACGCGGTCGCACGCGCATTTTTCTCCACAAAATATCCGCCCGCCGCGCCGCGGCTCACCGCTTCGAGTCCATACGCACCGCTGCCAGCAAACAAATCGAGAAAACGCGCGCCCGGCACGCGCGATGCGATGCTCGAAAACACCGCTTGTCGCACGCCGTCCGTCGCCGGTCGTGTGGCGTCGCCTTTCGGCGTCAACAGCGGAATCCCGCGCGCCACTCCGCCGCTGATCCTCATGCGATCGCCCGCGAAAATGCGGGCGCAAGCGCTGCGGGAGAGTTGGGTTTCGACAGGATCATGCGTTCAAGATGCGACGTTCGTTCGACGCGTCGCGCGCGTTTCTGCGCATGCACCGCCCGCGCTGTCAAACTTCGGTCCGCGTCCACAGGCCTTGCTGACCGTTCAACACACCGCGACTTGCCGACGACACCGGGGCGCGATTTTGTCCCGCGCATGCTTCACCCGCGCTTGCTTATCGCGTTGCTGTTAGTCGCGCTGCCCGCGCTGTCGTTTGCCGAAGGAAATCCCGTTCGCGGTCGTCGCTTGTTTCAGTCCCAATGCGCGGCGTGCCACGCCGCCTCCGCGCAACATCGCATCACCGGTCCGGGACTCGCCGGCATCGTCGGTTCACCCGCGGCCCAGCGCGAAGGGTTCACGTACTCCGACGCGTTGAAAAACGCCGGCCTCACCTGGGACGTTGCCACGCTCGATCGCTATCTCACCGATCCGCCCCAATACATCCCCGGCACAACGATGACCCAGCCCGTCCCTGCCGCCAACGCGCGCGCCGACATCATCGCCTACCTCGCAACGCTCACACCGCCCGCGCCATCTCCGGCTCCCGCGCCGTGAGCAGTTTCGCGTCGCTTCTGTCGCGCGGTTTGATGTCTGGTTGAGCAGCCATGCGACGTTTTCCCGTTTCCGATCATTGCGACGGCGTTCGGTTCTTCACGCCCGGCGGCATGCCGTTGCCCGGACCGCGCGACATCTGGCGTTGGTGGCGCGAACGAAAAAAACCGCGTTGGGAAACGCACGTCATCACACCGCGCGCCGCTCCGCCCGCTCGCGCAGAAGACGATCCGCACGTCGCCGCCACGTGGATCAATCACTCCACGTTTCTTCTTCAGTTCGGCGGCGTGAATGTGATCACCGATCCGGTCTTTTGTGAACGCGTCGGTCCTTTCGGTTTTCTTGGACCGCGCCGGTTTCACGCGCCGGGATTGATCTTCGAAACGCTGCCGTGCATCGACGCGGTTTTGTTGAGCCACGATCACTACGATCACTGCGACCTCGCGACCTTGCGCAAACTCGCCCGACGCGACCAACCGCGCGTTTTTGCACCGCTCGGTCATCGCGATCTCCTCAAACGCGCCGGGTTCACGGACATCGTGGAAATGGATTGGTGGGAAACGCAGTCGCTCGCACCCCGCGCCGCCGACGTCGCGATCACACTCACGCCCGCGCAACACTGGACCAATCGCCTGAGCTCGGCCCGCTGCTCGCGTTTGTGGGGCGGCTTTTTTCTCCAAACGCCCACTCGCCGCGTCTATTTCGCGGGCGACAGCGGGTATCACGCGCAGTTTTTTAAAGACATCGCCACGCGCTGCGGCGCGCCCGACCTCGCGCTGATCCCGATCGGCGCCTACGAACCGCGTTGGTTCATGCGCGGGCAGCACATCAACCCCGCCGAGGCAGTGCACATTCATGGCGAAATCGGCGCCCGTCTGAGCATCGCGATGCATTGGGGCGCGTTTCCGTTGACCGATGAAGCGCGAGAGGCTCCTTTAGAAGATCTCCGCAAGGCGCTGGCGGAAGCCGGGATAAGCACCGATTCCTTCATTGCGATGGAACCCGGCGAAAGCCGCATCGTCTGAAAAACTATCCTTGGCCGAGCGGGTTGGGAAATGCCCCGTGTCGGAAAGGGATTGTTATTAAAAAATTGCTACTCGCCTTCCAACCTTCTTCGTTAGGCCCCTAATCATCATCGGTTACGGCGGGTTGCCGACTTTACCCAGCCGCCCGGTGCGCATGCTCGTGCCCTTTTTCGAGACTACCAAATCCATGTTGCTGACTCGTCTTATCGCCGTACTCGGTTGCGCCGCCGCCTGCGGCGTGCCCGCGCGTGCGAATGAGAAGAACGTGTGGCCGCTTTGGGTCGGGCAAACGCAGACAAACGCCACGACTGACGAAAAGACCGCCGAAGAAACCGTTGTCTCGTGGAATGCGCTCGGGCCGTTGTTTTTCTCTCAACCGGCGCAGCCCGGTGCGGCGCCCTCGCGCCACGATCGCGCCGTGCGGGTGAGCGGGTTTCGTCCGTTCTATATTCAGAAAACAAGCCCCGAGGGCGACGTGACGGATGCGTACGTGTTGCCGCCGCTGTTTCGTTATCACGCGACGCCGTTTGGCAGTCGCTGGTCGGTGTTCTCGCTGATCAATCGCGAGTCGCCCGGCGAAGTGCACGTGAGCGCAGCGGGCAGCGGCGAGCGCTCGGCCTTCGATGTCTGGCCGTTTTATTTTTCGCGTCAGACGGGCGACCCCGCGACATCGTATCGCGCGTTGTTTCCGATCTACGGTTCGATCTCGCAACGCTTCCGCCTCGATCACTGGACGTGGGTCGCGTTTCCGCTCTACGGACGCTTCGAGCGCAACGGCGTCACGACCACGACCACGCCGTGGCCGTTCATCAAAGTGATGCGCGGCGAAGGCAATCGCGGTTTCGAGTTCTGGCCGCTTTTCGGCCATCGCGAAAAAGCCGGCGAATACCGCGAGCGCTACTACCTGTGGCCGCTCATCTATAAAAACGAAAAGAAACTCTCCGAACCGCAGCCCGACATCCGCCGCGGCGTGCTTCCGTTCTACGCGAGCACGATCGACGCAAACTCACAGAGCCGCACTTATCTCTGGCCGTTCTTCGGCTGGTTCGATCGCACCGCACCGCTCGCTTATCACGAAACGCATTACTTCTGGCCGCTTTTTGTGCAGGGCCGCGGTGAAGCGCGTTACGTGAATCGTTGGGCGCCGTTCTACACGCATTCTGACTCCAAAGGTGTATCAAAAACGTGGATACTCTGGCCGCTTTGGCGCGAACGCGTCTCCGACGAAGGTCCGATCATCCAGACCAAGCGCCAGTTTCTTTATTTCCTCTACAACTCCACCGTGCAGCGCAGCGCGACCAATCCCGCCGCCACGCCCGCGCACAAGACACACGTCTGGCCGCTGTTCACGTCGTGGGATAACGGCGCGGGTCGTCGCCAGATCCAGGCGCTCAGCCCGCTCGAAGTTTTTTTCCCGCACAACGAAACCATCCGCACGACCTACAGCCCGCTCTTCGCGATCTATCGATACGACCGTCCGTCCGACGACACCTCGCGTCATTCGCTGCTGTGGAATTTCGTGACGTGGCGCCGCGCGCCGGAAGAGCGCGAGTTCCACCTCGGCCCGCTCATCGGCGTCGAACGGCACGCGAGCGAAAAACGCTTCGCTCTTCTCTGCGGTGTGCTCGGCGCAGATCGCACCGAGGCGCGCGGATGGCGTCCTTTCCTTTTCAAATTTAAACGCCGCGCCAGCGCGCAGAAATCCGCGGAGGCGCGCGACGTCCACCCATGAACAAGCTGAACCAACTGCTCGATGCCTTCGGCAGCGCGCTGCTGCTCACCGGCCGCGCGTTCGCCTCGCTGCCCAGTGCTCCGCGCATCCTCAAGCGCGTGATCGAACAAGCGTTTCTCGGCGGCTACTCGTCGCTCGGCATCGTCACCATCCTGAGCTTCTTCATCGGCGCGGTGCTCGCGCTGCAAGCCGGCCTGACGCTCAAGGATTTCGGCGCGAAACAACTCATCGGCACGCTCGTCGGTGAATCGCTCGTGCGCGAACTCGGTCCCGTCATGGTCGCCATTCTTCTCGCCGGTCGCGTCGGTTCCGCGATCACCGCTGAGCTCGCGTCCATGAAAGTTTACCAGGAGGTCGATGCGCTCGTGACGATGAACATCCCGCCCGAGCGTTTCCTCGTATTGCCCCGTTTGCTCGCCGTACTTCTCTATATGCCGATGCTGACGATGATCGGTGTCATCATCGGCTGGTTCGGCGGCGCGGTGGTCTGCAAATTCGTCGAGATCATCGCCGTGGAGCCCGCGCAGTATTTCCAAAGCCTCACGCAATTCCTCACCACCGAGAAGGTCCTCGATGGTCTGATCAAAGCCGAGATCTTCGGCTTCGTCATCATCCTCATCGCGTGCAACACCGGCCTGCGCACCACCGGCGGTCCGCGCGAAATCGGCCACGCCGTCACGCGCTCCGTGGTCTTCTCCCTCATCAGCATCCTCGTGCTGGATTACTTCATCACCAAAGCCCTCGCCTGATGAAAAAACACATCCTCAGGGAACGCAGTAGCTCGTCCGGCGCCGCCCGTCCTCCCGTCGGCGTCGAGATCGCCGGCATCTCGAAAAGCTTCGGCGCGCAGCAGGTCCTCAAAAACATCCACCTGTCCATCAAACCGGGCGAGATCTTCACCATCATGGGCCCGAGCGGCTCCGGCAAAAGCGTGTTGCTACGCCTCATCGCGGGGCTCGATCAACCCACCCGCGGCACCGTGCGCATCGACGGCCTCGATCCCGCCGAGCCCGACACGCGCGACCGCTTCGCCCTCGCCCTCGTTTTCCAGGCCGGCGCGTTGTTCAACTCGATCTCCGTTTACGACAACCTCGCGCTTTATCTCCTCGAGCATCGCCTTTGCCCGAAAAAAGAAATCCGCGACCGCGTCATGCGCGCGCTCACGATTCTCTCGCTCGAAAACGCCGCGCAGAAATTCCCCTCGGAGCTCTCCGGCGGCATGAAGAAACGCGTCGCCATCGCCCGCGCGCTCGTGATGGAGCCGCAGCTCCTCCTCTACGACGAACCCACGTCCGAACTCGATCCCATCATGGGCGCCACGATCAGCGAGATCATCGCGACCCTGAAGCACGAGTTCAACGTCACCAGCATCGTCGTCTCCCACGACCGCGATCTCGCGCTCACCATTTCCGACCGCGTCGCCCTTCTCATGAAGGGCGAGATGCGTGCCCTCTGCACTCCGGACGAACTTCGCCGCGTCGAAGACCCCGCCGTGAAGGACTTTCTCAATCCGACTATCGATCTTAAGAAACCGCGCTACCAGCAACTGGAGACATCATGAACCAGAACCAAATGACGGCCCGGGTGGGCCTCTTCTTCATCATCGGGCTGGCCCTCATCTGGGTCACCTTCGAGGCGCTGCACAACGGCCGCTTCTCGACCAAGGAAGGCTACACCGTCACCGCCGCCTTCTCGTCGTTGAAAGAACTCAAAGCCGGTAACGACGTCCGCATGGCCGGCGTGCAAATCGGCACCGTCGAACGCACGCGCCTTGTCGATGGACGCGCCGAAGCCGTTCTCCGCATCCGCAGCGATGTGCAGATCGCCGCCGACGCCACCGCGACCATCGCCATGGCCGGCTTGCTCGGCTCCAACTACGTCTCGCTCGATCTCGGCCATCCCGCCAACGGCACCGTTTCTCCCGGCGGTTCGCTGCGCACCAAAGACGTCGCCGACCTCAACCAAATCATCGGCGATCTCGGCAATCTCGGCCAGGAAATCAAAAGCACCCTCGGTCAGATCAGCGGCTCCATGAGCTCCGATACCGGCGGCGGTCTTTTCCAGAAACTCGACCGCCTCGTCACCGAAAACAGCGCGAAAATTTCCACCACCGTCGCCAACCTCGAAGCCGTCACCAACCAGATCCGCTCCGGCGAAGGCACCCTCGGCAAACTCATCTACGATCAAGCCGCATACGACCAATTGCTCGCGACCGTGAACGAAATCAAAGGTGCCGCCACGGAGGCGCGCACCTTCATCAATGAAACCCAATCGCTCATCGCTCAGGTCAAAAGCGGTCAAGGCACGCTCGGCACGCTCTTCTACGACGAAGCGACCGCCGACAACCTCCGCGTGACCGTGCGCAACCTCCGCGAGGTTTCCGACAAGCTCAACGACGCCAACAGCACCTTCGGTCAGCTCATCACCAACGACAATCTGATCAAAGACGTGCAAGGCACGCTGCGCAAAGTGGACCGCGCGATGGACGGCCTCGGCGACCAAGGCCCCATCACCGCCGTCGGCGCCGCCGCCAGCGCGCTGTTCTGATCCGTCCTCCCTCGTCTCGTCCGCGCGACGATTTTTCCTCTCTTCAGTCCCATAGGTCGTTAAGACCTATGGGACTTTTCTTACCCCGCATGACAGCCCTGCCGCCGTCGCCCCCATTCCGTTCTCCTTGGTCGTGGCTTCCTCCGCTCATCATCTGCCTCGTCCTCGCCGCGGCCTACGCGAACAGTTTTCGCGTTCCCTTCATCTTCGACGACGCCAGTTCGATTCTGGAAAACCCCACCTTGCACGACTGGCGCACCGCCTTGTTTCCACCGCGCGACAGCGGTCTGACGGTGAGTGGACGTCCGCTCCTCAATCTTTCGTTTGCCATCGATCGCGCGCTCTACGGCGAACACGTCGCCGGTTATCACGCGACCAATCTCCTCATCCACGCGCTGGCCGGTATCGCGCTCTTCGGCCTTGTTCGGCGAACGCTTCGACTGTGTACCGCGTCTTCATCGACGCACAACGACGACCTGTTCGCGGCCCTTGTATCCATAATTTGGGTACTGCATCCGCTTCAGACCGAGTCGGTCACTTACATCGTGCAGCGCGCGGAATCGCTCGTCGGGCTGTGTTACCTGTTCACGTTTTACGCATTCGCGCGTGCGATCCAATCCGCGACGCACACGCGTCTCTGGCTTACGTTCTCCGTCGTCGTCTGCTTCGCGGGCATGGCCGCCAAAGAGGTCATGGTCTCTGCGCCACTGCTCGTTCATCTGTACGATCGCACGTTCGCAGCCGGTTCATTCCGCAACGCTTGGCGGGCACGTCGGGCCTTCTATCTGACGCTCGCGTCGAGCTGGTTGATACTCACCACCTGCATCGTCGCGAGCGGCGGGCGCGGCGGCACAGTAGGAACTTTCGACGACATTACCGTCGTGAGTTATTTTCTCACGCAATGCCAGGCGATCGTCCATTACCTGCGGCTGGGCCTGTGGCCGGATCCGCTGGTGCTCGACTACGGCACGCGCGTCGTCAGCGGCTTCGGCGAAGTCGCCGGACAATTTTCCCTGCTCACAATCCTCGCGGCTCTCACCGCGTATGCAGTTTGGAAACATCCCCGCATTGGCTTTCTCGGCACCACGTTTTTCGCACTGCTCGCGCCCACCTCGAGTTTCGTGCCGGTGAATACGCAAACCATGGCGGAGCATCGCATGTACCTCCCGCTCGCGCCTGTGTTGATTCTGGTTTCCTCGCTCATCTGGCGGATGAACCTCCGCGTGTTTATGGCCGTCGGCGTCTCCGTCTCATTTTTCTTCGGCATTCTCACACATCGTCGGAACCACGACTATCGCTCCGCCACGTCCATCTGGGAGGACACGATCGCCAAGGCTCCAAACAACGCCCGTGCGTACACCTCGCTCGGCACTCTCCTCGCCAAAGCCGGCGATTTTGTCGCGGCCGAACCCCTTCTAGAACGAGCGCTCGCGCTCGCGCCCCAAGATCCTAGCGCGCATCTCGCTTACGGCAACGCACTGATCGTTCTTGGACGCCGCGACGAAGGTTATGGCTACTACGAACGGGCGTTGGCGCTGAAACCAGATTACCACGACGCGCTCTATAATTACGGGAAAAATCTCCTCGATGAAGGTCGTGTGGCGGACGCCATTACCCGCCTCGAACAAGCAGTCGCGAGCAAACCTGCGGCCGTCAACGCGCACTACAACCTCGGCAACGCCTACCTCGCGGCGGGCCGATATGCGTATTCAGTTAAAGAATACAGTTTCGTCATCGAAAACGATCCGGCCGCCATCGACGCGCTCAACAACCGCGGCATCGCTCGTGCCGCTTTGGGCGACACCGAGGCGGCCATTCGCGATTACCAACAAGCACTCAAGCATGCCCCTGGCGAAGCACGCACCTTGATCAACCTCGGCCGTACGCTCGCTCAGGCAGGTCGCCACGCGGAAGCGATCGAGTACTTCACACAGGCCGTCCAGAACGACCCGACGCTGCCACAAGCCCACGCAAATCTCGGTTTGGCCTTGTCGGCCTCGGGACGCGCCACCGAGGCGATCGCTCCTTGGCGAAAGGCGCTACAGCTCGGACTCGACGATCCCGCACTTCATACGCGTCTCGCACAGACGCTCCTCGAACTTGGCCGCGCAGACGAGGCCATCCGCGAACTGGCAAGCCTCGTCGCACGCCACCCAGACTTCGTCGACGCGCGCTATGTTCACGCGAATCTTCTTCTACAATCCGGCCGAGCCGGAGAAGCGCTTGAGCACTACCTCGTCTTGCGCCGTCTCGCACCGCAGTCCGCCGAAATCGCAAACAACCTCGGCATCGCCTTCGCGCAGCTCGGCCGTCTCGACGACGCGAGAGCCGCCTTCACCGACGCCCTCGCGCTCGATCCAGCTTTCAGCGAGGCCCGCGAAAATCTTCAACGGGCTCGCGAATAAAAGCCGCCTCTCACTTCTTCTCCACCACGCGGATCTTCGGGCGCACGGGCAGCGGGGCGGCTTCGTCGAGGTAGAAACTCGGATGCGGAGGCTGGTTGTAGGCCACGTTTTGCCACGCGACCGCCAGGCGATATTGCGCGTCGTGCATCAGCGTCACGAGCCGATGCTTCGTGGGAATCGTCGTCGTATAGATGCGCAGCTCCTGGTTGTCGCGCGTGCGCCAGATCACTTCTTCGCGCCAGTCGCCCCAGAGATCCACACTCAGCGCGGGAGTCGCCTTGGTGCCATTTCCCGACTGACACGCGTGCGCGATGAGCAACGTGTCGATCGACTCCGTTTCCCAGTTCCACTTCGTGATCATGTTTTGATCGAGCAACTCGCGCAGCAGATCGCCATCCCACCATACCGCGAAGTTGCACGATACTCCTCGCGGACGTTTCTCGACGATCTTCTCGCCCTTCGCGTTATAGATGCCATCCATGCCCGCGCCCGCAGCCCATGACTCCGAGCCGGGATAACGCGGATCGATATTAAACGCCACGCCACGACCCGGACCTTCGCCGCGATCACCACCGCTTTCCGCGGCTTTCACCGACGGGATCGTGAAGATCGGGCGACCCGTTTTGGCATCGCGCATGTTCATGCCTTCAGGGCCAAAACGTTCCTGAATGGAAAACACTTCGAGCCCGGGATTGTCCGGCACGTGATCGGTGACGTGCAACGCATCGCCGTGACCCCAACCAGTCGAATAAAGTCCTTTGCCGTCGTCATCGATCACACACGCGCCGTAAACGATCTCGTCGCGTCCGTCGCCGTCCACATCCGCCACGCTCAACTGGTGATTACCCTGCCCGCGATACTGGCGGTTTTCAGGCGATGAATCGCTGTCGAAAACCCAGCGTTGCGTGAGCTTGCCATCGCGCCAGTCCCACGCCGCGAGCACCGCGCGTGTGTAGTAACCGCGGCACATCACGATACTCGGACGTTCGCCGTCGAGATACGCGACGCCCGCGAGATAGCGATCGAGACGATTCCCGTGTCCATCGCCCCAGATTTCTTTCATTTGCTCCGGCGTGGGATTGTCCGTTTCCGGATGACGGCCCGGCACATATTTCTCCGTCGCGAGCGCGGCGCCGGTGAGCCCATCGAACACCGTGAGATATTCGGGGCCTTTCAGAATAAACCCGGCGCGCGAACTCCCTTCCGGTCGACGCTGACCGGGCGCAGGGGCCGGCGCGTCCGGATTCTCCGGCGTCACCCACACGGCGTTGGGATCGCCGATGACTTTGCCGCGACCATCCACCGTGCCATCGGCCGTTTTGCAGACGAATTCCGCGCGCCCATCGCCGTCGAAATCGTAAACGAGGAACTGCGTGTAGTGCGCGCCTTCGCGGATGTTTTTGCCGAGGTTGATCGTCCACAGCAACGTGCCATCGAGTTTGTAGGCTTGGAAAATAGGCGCGTCGGTCATGCCGGGGTGCGAGTTGTCGCGGCCGACTCCCGCCTGATGAATAATGATCTCGTACTGCCCATCGCCGTCGAGATCACCGACCGAAGCGTCGTTGGGAATGTAACCGGCAGGCGTTTGCAACCGGACCGAGTGATACGGCAGCGGCTCGGAGTTGGCCGACAGCGTGAAACTTCCATCGGCGTCCAACTCGCGGCCATCCACCACCGCACGCACGGTATACGTTGTTGTGCGCATGAGATTGGGTCTTGTATCCAAAAACCAACTACCGCCCGTGATCGGCGTTTCATTGATCTTTCGCGTGCCGGGCTCCTCGATGCGCGCCCCGTAAGGACCGGCATCCACACGCTCGCTCTCGCGCGGCGGCGTGGTGCGATAAACGTTGAACGCGACGCCGTCGGGATCGGTGCCAAGCACACGCCAGCTCACGAAAACTTTTCCATCCGGCTGGTGCACGGCGACCACACCGCGGTCCAGCTTCTCCATCCAGCGCTGCGCATGCAGCGAGGAGACGCAGGCCAGCAATGTCAGAAACGAGAGAACAATGGATCGAACGAGACGAATCATGAGAAAATCAACGGGCGGTTGCGGAGAGTGCTAGGGAGGTTACTGGCATGCCTGACGCGCGAGCGGACAAAACGATACGTCCGGACGACGCAGTTGCTTTCACATAAACCGTACAGCGTCCGTCGAGGCATCGACGACGCGGCTCGCGAAACGACTCGTGGCTGGCGTTGTCGCCGTTATCCACCGCCGCAATGACGCCAGGACCTTCGATGGAAAATTCCACCGAAAAATCCGCCGAAGGCACACGCACGCCGCGGGCATCCACGACTTCGACGTCGATGCGCACCACATCGTCCCATGTATTCGCCACTTCGATCCGATCCGGCGTGAGCCTCAGCGCCGCGGGTTCGCCCGCGGTGCGCAACTCGTGCACCGCCACGACCTCGCCCGCGTTTTTGCCGACCGCGCGAATCGCGCCGGGCTCAAACCCAACCTTCCACGTGCGCGGCCTCGCATCGTCGCGCTTCGCCAGCGCGCCGAGCGAGCGGTCGTTGAGAAACAACTCCACGTCGTCGCAATTACTGAAAACTTCCACCGTCTCCTCGTGCGCGGTGAGATCTTGCGGCGTCCAATCCGATCGCAGCTCCGGCTCTTTTTGCTGCGCAGCCAGCAACGCGACCTGCGCAGCCGTTTCGTACCCCGGATCGACCGGTGGCGGCGCGCGTTCCCCCATGCGTCGCGTGATGTGCACCATCGGCGTCTCCGACCACCAGCTCATGCGTTCGTAACTGCGCGGACGCAGCGACCCATCGCGCATGATCACGCCGAAGTCCGTCGCGATAAACGGCCATCGACGCGATTCGCCGAGATAATCGATGCCCGCCCAAATGAACTGCCCCGCGTACTGCGGATGATCGCGCAACGCGACCCACACATGACTCAGGTGGGTGTTTTCCGTGCCGATGATTTTGCGCGCCGGATTCGCTTTGTGCGCATCGAGGATTTCGCGTTCGCGATAGTTTTGCCCGATCACATCGAGCATGTCGGCGAAGCCGTTGTGATAGTCGCCGCTGCGATTCGGGCGAAACAACGCCTGCGTCACCGGCCGCGTCGGATCTTCGCGATGATAAACCTCGATAAGCGATGAAAGCGTCTTCTTCGCCGGCTCGGGACGCAGCGTGTCGTGGATTTCGTTGCCCGCGCTGTAGAGAATGATGCTCGGGTGATTTCGGTCGCGGCGTACCGTGTCGCGCACATCGGTCAGCGCCCACTCGGCGAAGTATTTGTGATAATCATGACGACGTTTCGCCGCCGTCCACACATCCAGCACTTCGTGCATCACGAGAAACCCCATGCGATCGCAGAGATCGAGAAACTCCGGCGCCACAGGATTGTGCGCGGTGCGGATCGCGTTCACGCCGAGTGAACGCAGCACTTCGAGCCGTTGCTCCCACACGCGCAACGGCACCGCCGCGCCAAACGCGCCGCCGTCGTGATGCAAACACACGCCTTTGATCTTTAGATTGCGGCCATTGAGCCAAAAGCCCGTCGCCGCTTCGAAACGAAACTCGCGGATGCCAAACACGATCGACTCCGCATCGGTCGGCCTTCCGTCCTCCATCAACGCGACGTCGATGCGATACAAATGCGGTGTATCCAGATTCCAACGACATGGAGCGTTGATGGTGATCTCGCCGCGCAGGTCAGCGGTTTCTCCCGCCGCCAACTTTTTCTGGGCGATTTCAAACTCACCGACCCGGTTTCCCTCCGGATCGTGCAAGACCGCACGAAGGTTCAACGCCCGCGGAGAACGGCCGGTATTCACGACCGTTGTCGCGACGGAGATCTCCGCGGTCGTTTCGCTTATCACCGGCGTCGTCACAAACGTACTCCAAGGCTCGAACCGCACCTCGCCCGTTTCGACCAGCCTCACGTGCCGGTAAATGCCTGCGCCCGTATACCAACGCGACGCCGGTTGCTCGCTCGTGTCCGCACGCACCGCGAGTACATTCACGCCTTCGCGCAAATGCGGGGTGAGTTCGTAGCGAAAACTCACATAGCCGTTCGGCCGTTTCCCCAGCGACTGCCCGTTGATCCACACTTCACTGTTCGCCATCACACCGTCGAACTCGACGAATAAACAGCGTCCCTTCTGGAGTCCTTTCGGCAGCGAAAACGTCTTCCGATACCAGCTCACGCCCGACGGCAAAAACCCGCCGTCTCCGCGCGTCGCCGCTTTTTCGTCAAACGGTCCTTCGATGCTCCAATCGTGCGGCACCGAAACGATCCCCCAGTTCGTATCATCGTACGCCGTTTGCTCCGCACCAACAACGTCGCCCTTGAAGAACCGCCAGTCGCGCTCGAACGTCGTCACTTCGCGCAGTCGATCGCTCGCGACTTCGAACGCCGAAGCGACCGAAGCCGTGAGCAAAAACGCCGCCAGGAGTTTCCGTTTCATCGCTTAAAAAGAGTTTCCGCCGGGAGCGTGCGTCCCCGGCCGGCTTTCCAAAACTGCCGGCGGCCCGCCGGCGCTCCTGCCCGAGGCTCGCGCCGCCACATCCGTTCGAAACTGCGCCGCAGGCAAACCCGCTCCGTTATAAAGATGTCCGCCGTCCGGGAAACTCACCCACGCATAACGCGCGGCGACCGGCTCGGCGACTTCGGCGCTGCGCACGATCACCGTGCCGCCATCAATGGCTGCTTCCGCGGCGACATACTTGCCGTCAGCGCCCGCAACTTCGAACCACTTCAACACGCCGTCGCGCGCGTGCAGTCCGCCGGTCGTGTGCGAAAACAGCAAACGGATCGCGCCGTTCTCCACGCGCATGCCGGTGTAGCGTGGTCCGGAGAACTCGATCGGTTTTCCATATGTATTCGCCAAAGCAATACGCGCGAGTCGGTCCGCGACCGCTTGTTTATTGCGCGGATGCACATTGCGCTCTTCGCCGACGTCGGTCGCAACCGCCATGCCCGTGTTCGGCAGATTCAAAATCGTCGCCTGTGCTTCGCGCACTTCGGGCCGATTGCTCGGGCGGTCTTGTCCGGCGAGTTGCACGATGTAGAACGGAAAATCGCCGCGCTCCCACAACGCGCGCCAGTCTTGCACAAGCGTCGCTTGCACGAGCGGATAAAGCGCCACGCCTTCCGCGCCGCCCACGATCGACTCGCCTTGATACCACAGCACGCCGCGCATCGCGTACGGGATCACCGGCGCGATCATGCCGTTAAACATCACCGTCGGATTGTGCTGATCTTGCACGGGATCTTTCGGCGTCTTCGTTTTCGGCGCCGCCACATTCACATCTTGCGAGCGCACGTCGCCGTTCTCCGTCGTCGTTTTCGGCAACGCACGAAACGCCGCGACGTCCGCATCGAATTTTTCCAACATCGGCCGCAGTTGCGGATACGCCGCAAGCGCGTCGCGTCGCACCCAGGCCTCCGCGCAACTCGCGCCGTACGAGAGCGCGAGAATGCCCACGGGCACATTCAGTTCACGCTGCAGATCGCGCGCGAAGAAATACCCGATCGCGGAAAACGCCGGCACCGTTTCCGGTGAGCAAACCTGCCACGTGCCGCCGATGCGTGTCTGCGGTTCATACGCTTTCTGCGTTTCGCCGGTGAACATGCGGATGAGTGGATAATGCGCGGCGGCGATTTCCTCCTCTTCGTTGAGCACGCCAGCCCAGCGATACACCGATTTCGAAACGGTGTGCACCATGTTCGATTGTCCCGAGCACAGCCACACTTCACCCACGAGCACGTCGTGAAGCACCAACGTTTCCGCCGTCTGCGATCCCGCGACGCGCAGTTCGTGTCCTTCAGCCGAGGCCGCGAGTGGATCGAGATCGATTCGCCACCGGCCGTTCGCGTCGGCGATCACGCTTTTTGTCTGCGCGGCAAACGAGAGGGTCACGCGTTCGCCCGCGTCGGCCGTGCCCCACACGGGCACGGGTTGCTCACGTTGCAGCACCATGTGCGAGGTGAACGGGCTCGCGAGTTGCACCGCGGCTTGCGCGACCGCGGTGAGTGAAACGAAGAGGAGGCTGAAGCGATACATGGTGCGTTAACGAGAGTCGGCCACCGGCTCGTAGAACTCGATCTCGATTATTCCGAGTTGTCCGGCGCGCACGTTCTCTTCGCCCGTCGTGGCATTTTTCTGATCTTCGAGTTCCGTCATGCCGGCAAACGCGTCGCGCGCTTCGGAGCCGCCGAGCACTTCGATGATGAGGCTGCGACCTTCCACACGTTTCAACGGCAGCGCCACATAACCGAGTCCGCGCGGCGTCGCACCGCGATAGACTTCCTGCCCGTCGACCAGCATGCGAATCGGATAGCTCCGCGCGCGGAATCCGGAGAACTTCGCGGTCACTTCCGAGAGTCGCACCGTGCGGCCAAACTCAAACGTCACCGGCTCGCGACCGACCCATGCGGTCACTTCGTTGTCGTCGATCGCTGCACTCGCATCGGCGCCGCTGCGCGTGACCGCTTTCACAACATCGACCGGCACACGCGTGATCGTGAACGACGGTGTGGACGGTGTCGGACCGCGATCGAGATTCGACGGCAATCCATCCGCCGGCAGCGTGCGTGACCAACCGTTTTCCACCGTCACCGGTCTCGACGCAAAGCTCATTTCGGCGCCCGCGAGCCCTTCGGATTTTGCCTTCACGCGAATCTCGCCAGGCGTCGTGGTCGAACGAATGAGCACGCGGTTCACGCCGCCTTCCAGCGGCAGCGTGCGCGAGAGGATGTAGTTGTCCGGGCCTTGCGCGATGCCGCCGCGCCACTCGGCCGGACCTTCGAGCGAAAACTCGACGGTGTGCAAGGCGGTCGGACAACGGCGCCCCTCCGCATCGACCGCCTCGATCTCGACCAACACCATGTCGGCGCCATCCGCGCGCAGTCCGAGCGGCGACGAGAGCAAGGTCATGCGCAGCGCGGCGGGCGCGCCCGCTGTCGTGTGCGACGCTTCGCAGATCGCGCGACCGTTCGCATCATAACCCACCGCTTTGATCACGCCGGATTCCCACGCAACCGCGGGGAAAGTGAAAAGAAAACGCGAGCTTTGATCACCGCGTCCGAGCGAGCGTCCGTTGAGGAACAACTCCACCTGCTCCGCGCTCGTGACGACATACACGGGCTTCGTCACGCCGGGCGCGTAGTTCCAGTGACCGATGATGTGTGCGCGCGGTTTTTCTACATCAACCCAACCGTCCCACATCACTTGATGCGCGAAAAAGCCGTCCTTCGGAATGCGCATCGCATCCACTTCGCCACTACGCCGGTAGTTTTCGGCGCCGCGATAGTGTGTGTTGGTGTCGGAGAAAATGATGTTCACACCGCCCGAGCTCACGCGTTTGCCCGTGCCCGGACGTTCGCGCCAGTAATCATACCAACGCACGACATTCTCGATCGCGTGCGAATCCTGGTTGCGGTTGTACACGGTCGCCGGCGCGTTGCGGTAAAGCGGCCCGTCACCGTCTTTATGATACGGCGGAGAAAACTCGTCCCAATATTTCCGCAGACCTTCGTCGCGAGAATACTCCGTCGCCCACAGCGGAATGCGCGCGCTCTTGTTGATATAGAGCATCTCCCCGCCCCACTCCGCGATTTTGCTGTCGAGCATTTCACGCGAACCCGCGGCGCGTCCGCCGTGCGGATCGTAACGATCGCGCAGCGCTTTCATCTCGGCCATGTGCTCTTCGCTGATGCCTTTGTTGCCCGACTCATAAACGAGCACGCTCGGATTGTTGCGGTTGTAGATGATCACATCGCGCATCAACTCGACGCGCTGCGCCCACGTGCGTCCTTGCGCGTCGCGCTCGGCGTCGCCGGCCGGCAACATCTGCATGAGCCCCACGCGATCGCAGGATTCGATATCCTGCTTCCACGCGGCGATGTGCATCCAGCGCACGAGATTCGCGCCGCTTTCGACCATCAACTTATTGCTGTAATCGCTCAACCACGGCGGCACGGAAAGTCCGACGGCGGGCCATTCGTTCGATGTGCGCTGCGCGTAACCTTTCAGCTGAATCACGCGGTCGTTGAGTTTCACCATGCCGTTCGCGAACTCCGTTTTTCGGAAGCCCGTGCGCGTGTTCACCACATCGAAGGTTTTTCCATTTTCCTCCAGCGCGGTCGTGACCGTATAGAGATAACCGTAACCCCAACTCCAAAAATGCAGGTTCTCCACGCGCGCCGAGGCTTTGGCGACGACACTTGCGCGCGGCACGACCGTGTACTGGCCGCCATCGAAACGCGCGACCTCGCGTCCATCCATGTCGGTGATGCCCACGCGATACGTGAATGTGCGCGGTGCCGTCGATTCGTTGCGGATCTCCGACTCGGCGTGGATCGTCGCGCTGCGTCCGGCGATGTCGAAGTCCTTCGCGTAAACATACACGCCGGTCGATCCAAGATGTGAATACAGCGGCAGCGTTTGATACACGCGATCAGCGATGTGCAGACGCACGTTTTTGGGAATGCCGCCGTAGTTGGCGTTGAAGTTTTTATCGGCCCATTGGAAGCGCGAGCCCGACAGCTTTTCGCGATAGTCCCAACTGTTGTCGGTGCGCACCGCGATCACGTTGACCTGCGGCGCGGGTTTCAGCGCGTCGGTGATGTCGAAGCCAAACGCCATCACGCCGTTCTCGTGCGAGCCGATGCGTTGGCCGTTGATCCACACTTCGCCCGCCTGGCGCACGCCTTCGAACTCGATGAACACTTTCTTCCCGTCTGTGCCGGACGGCAGCGTGAAGGTTTTCCGATACCACGCGATGCCCGTCGTGTGTTTGTCGATCGCGAGACGAAACGCGTCGTCCTCGTTCCACGCGCGCGGCAGCGTCACCGGCTTCCAGCTGGCGTCGTCGAAATCAGCCTCCTGCGCACCGGCCGGATCGCCGACCAGCAACCGCCAGCCGGCGTTAAAATCCAGCGTCGCACGCTCCGACGCCAGCGCCGGCACCGCCAGCAACAATCCGAGTAGGATGCTCAGTGTTCTCCTCATGATCATAAAAATCTCGGCCGTTTAGTTCGCGGGAAGCGGCCGCACGATGCGCAACGTTTCGCCGGTGTCCTCCATCTCAAAGAGGAGCGCGCGTTCGGTGTCTTTGTTCGGCGAGTGCAGCGTCATCATGAGCTGCCCGTCGAAACGTTTGAACAAAAACGGGTGTCCGCCATCCGCTGAAAAAATCAGCCCCGCTTGCTGCCGCCACGGACCGGCCAGCCGGCCTGTATCCGAAATGGCAATACCAGTCGTGTAACCGCCGTCGCCGAAACCGGACCACAGCATGAAGAGCTTGCCGGACTTCGAGCGGTGAAAGGTCGGACCATCGGTGACGTGGCAGCCGAACTCTTTCGATTTCTTATTCCACGGAGCTTCGCTGCCGTGGAAGAGCACGACGGGTTCGCCATCGGTCGCGGAGAGATCGTCCTTCAGCTTCACATACGAAACCGTGCCGTCTTTGATCTGCACCCATTCGTGACAGAAGACCATATACGGCACGCCGTCTTCCACGAAGAGCGTGCCGTCGAGCGTCATCATGTCGGGCGGCAACGTGGAGCGATTTTCAAACGGCGTGAACGGACCAAACGGCGAATCGCTCACAAGAATCTGCGAGCCACGCGTCACCCGCGGCAACCAGTTGCGCCATTGTTCGGGAAACAGGTGCTTCGTGTCGAAGGTGAGAAAGAGATAATATTTGCCGCGATACGCATGCATCTCCGGCGCCCACACCGAGATCACATCGATGTCGCCCCAGAACTTCGGCGGTGCCTGAAAGATAATCCGCGGTCCTTCCCAATGCACGAGATCCCGACTCGTGTAAGCGCGCACCCCCGCACCGCGCGCAGAAGAAATAATGATGTACTGCTGCGTCACTTCGTCGGCCAACACGCACGCGTCGCGCATGCGCACATCGGCCAGTTTCAGATTGGCCGAGAGCGCAGGCCGATGCGCCGCCGGCGCATCGGCGGCAAGACTCGAAGCAACCGCGGCAAGCAGAACAATGGGCAGCAGGATACGTTTCATGGGGGTAATGCTCATCAGAGTTTCTCGTTCTCCACCCGCGCCCGCACGAGATCGGGGAGATCGTTGACGTCACGCAAACGAAGATCGTCCACGTCGCGTAGTTGGAATACGGATACGCCGTCGGCGCGTTGCGCACGAAAGCCGTCGAACCGCACGCCTTCCACGGATTGAAGCCACACAGCCAGGCGCGCTTCGGACGACTCAAACGCGACCGTGACATTTCGCACCGTGAGATTCTTCGCATGTCGCACGAAGAGCCCGTAAACGGGCATCGTTCCAAACATGCTCGGCTCGGGGTACGCGCGGTCTTTTTCCGGAGGTTCGATCGCCGTATCTTCGGTCGTCCCTCCACCGCGATACAGAATGCGAATATCGCTGAGCGTCACGTCTTCGATCGGATGACCGGCGATACCCGCGATGATCGACGCATAGCGATGATCGACACCCGATGCAGTGACATTGCTGATGGTCACACGACGAATCGCCCCGACCGGTGTGCCTTCGGGTCCACGCGCACGATTGCCGAGGCGAATAAAAATCGGCGACGTGGTGACATCGCGCATGGTGATGTTCGTGACGGCGATGTCCTCGATCACGCCGCCATCGACCGTCTCGATCGCGAGACCGCGACTGCGATCGAAAACGCAGTTGGCGATCGTGATGTTTTTGAAGCCGCCATTGGACTCGGTGCCCAACTTGATACGTCCCGTGACGCCATCGCGGTCGGGCGCGATTTCCTGCGTGCGGCGGAACGTGCCGTCGAGAAACGAACCCAGATCGTAACCGGTGACCTGGCAGTTCACGATCGTGATGTTCTCGCAGGCACGCGCGAAACCGAGCGCGTAAGAACTCTTCAGGCAAATCGCGTCATCGTTGGGCGAGTTCACCGAGCAGTTCGAAATGCGGACATTGCGGCACGCATCGATATCGAAGCCGTCGCGATTGGTGTCCACGCGCACGTTGTCGATGGTGAGATTATCCACGCCAGTCGCCAGCAACGCGAAGTGGCCGCACGCGAGCATCGAGACGTCGCGAAGAGTGACATTGCGGCAGAGCTTGAGCGCGATCGCTTTGTTGCCCTGCCCTTCCATCGAAAACGACGCGCGCGGTGGTTGCGTCGCAGTCGATGATGCGGCACGCGCGGTGCGCATTGACTCCGGCATATCGCCAATACCGCTCCCACCGGCCGCCCGCGGGCCGGGACCGCGCCGCGTCAACGCATCCGTGCCGTCGATGAGACCGGGGCCCACGATGGAAACATTCTCCAAATTTTCGCCCCAGATCAGGCTGTTGCGCCAATGGCTGTGTCCAAAATCCTGATACGCGCCGAACTCGGTCGGTTCGGGCATATCGTACCGGCCGTCGTGCTTCGCAGGATCAGCCGCGCGCAACACTGCGCCAGGTCCCAGATGCAACGTGATGTTGCTCTTCAGCCGAATGGAAAAACTCAGATACGTTCCCGCGGGGAAATAAATCGTGCCGCCGCCCGCCGCGTGGACGCGTTCGATCGCACGGTTGATCGCGTCGGTATCGAGCGTTTGTCCATCACCCGTCGCACCGAAAGCACGCACATCATGGATCGTCATCGCACGGATTTCCGTCGCCTCAGTCGCAAACGCAGATGCAACCCATGCACTCGGCAAAAGCGTGGACGCGGCGAAGCAAGCGAGCGTGCGATTCATCATGATAAAACACAAAGGTCCGTTCTGAAATGACACCAAACCGCTCAATCTCCACGTGGTTTGAGGTTGGAGCGAACCGGGCTCGCAGGCAGTGAAAACGCCTCGACCGGATCCGGGCGCGCCGGATCGAAGCGCGGTGCATCCGCGGTCAACATCGACGCGAGCGGAAGTCCCGCTTCGCGAATACCCGTCACCACACATTGCGCGAGCTGATAAGCGCCGTAGTTGTTGTGATGCGTGGCATCGCGTCCGTTGGCGCTAAATGCCAGCGGAGATTTCTCCGGACCGAGCGCTTCGTAGAGCGAAGCGCTCATCGCGTGCAGATCGATGAGCGCGACATTTTCCTCACGCGCGACCTGTCGCACCGCTTCCGGATAATCGCCGTGCGTGTTCTTGATGCGCCCCTCCCCGTCGAAAACGCGGCGATGCATCGACGTGATCAACACCGGCGTGGCGCCGCGGCGGCGAGCCTCGGCGATGAAGACTTTCAGATACGCTTTGTACGTCGTGAACGGTTCGACGTACGTCTGCGGCCACTGCGACTTCGAATCGTTGTGACCGAACTGAATGAAAAGATAATCCCCCGGCTTCATCGCGCTGAGCAACTTGTCGAAACGCAGCGCCGTGATGAACGACTTCATGGTTTCGCCCGACTCCGCGTGATTGGCGATCGCCACCTTGTCGTTGAAAAAACGCGGCAGCATCTGTCCCCAACTCGCGCCCGGCTCGTACGGTTGATCGGTCACGGTCGAATCGCCCGCGAGAAAAACGGTGATCACGTCCGTCACCGGCTCGATCTCGAGCGCACATACCGCCGGTCGTGCGCCGTTGAACTCGAGCGTGAGTTTGTCGTCCCAATGCAGCACGCCCTGCTCGCGCTCGTTGAGCACCACACGCGAACCACCTGGCGCGTTTTGCGGCGGAGGCGGCAGCGTCGAGTTGCGGACATTTACCATAAACGAGCGCGTCACGAATTCGCCCGGCTCCGTGCTCAGATCTTCCACCATCAGGCGCCGCGACTCAGCCTTGATGGTCGTATTCGTTATTTCACTACGATCGCCAAGCGTGACCGTGACCCGATAATTTCCTTCGGGCACCGCGATGGAGAAATAAAACGGCGCGTCGCCTGTGCAAAAATCTCCGCGCAACACATCCGCGCCGCCACGATCGACGCCGCCCACGACGGCCGCAGTGCCGAGATCGAAACCAAAACCTCGCTCGGCGGAGAATACCGCGTCCGGCTTCACGGCCTGATAACCGGCTGCAACATCGCCCGGCCCAAAATCAAAACGCCAAGCCTGGCCGGCTGCCGACTGCGACGCCCCGCCGGTTTCACCAAAACCGGTCGAACGACCAAGCAAAACAACAATAAGGAGGACGTAAGAGAAACGCATGGCGGGGTTGCTACGATTGACGCTTACCACACCTAAAAGGGAACGGGAAAACATTCCGCCAAAACCGGGGAAAGGATCGTACAGTTAGATCAGGACGATCCGCCACCCTGGGGAAGGACGTGTCGTTTGTGACTAAAAAAACAGAGGCCTCCGTGACGTCGTCGACTTTGTCGAAAAGCGACTTTGCGCCACCCGCCGCCCGATCACGTCCTCGCGCATCGTGAGATGCGCAAAAAGCCGCACGCTGTATTCAACCAAGGAATACAGCGTCATGCCAGTTCGCGGAGCGTTAGAAACCTACGCTCGCACCGCCATCGACCGGCAGCGTGACCGCGGTGACAAATTTCGCCGCGGGCGATGCGAGATACACCGCCGCCCACGCGATGTCTTCCGGCGCGCCGAGCTTCGCCATCGGCGTGCGACCGATGATCTTCGCTTTGCGCGCCGGATCGCCTTCGAGGGCTTTGCGCGACATGTCGGTTTCGATCCAGCCCGGCGCGATCGCGTTCACGCGGATGCCATGCGCGGAGAGCTCCGTCGCATAACCTTTCACCATGCCGACCATCGCGGTCTTGGCGGCGGTATAGGCGATCACCAACGGGATGCCGAAAAGCGAAGCCATCGATGCAGTGAACAAAATCGTGCCGTGCTTTCGCTCGATCATGCCCGGCGCCACCGCACGCGTGAGCGCATGCGCACCGACGATGTGTGTCATGAGCACTTTTTGAAATTCCTCGGGCGTCGTTTCGACGGCAGGCTTTTTTAAGTGAATGCCTGCGTTGTTCACGAGGCAGGTCACGGGACCGACCGTGCGCGCGGCCTCGGCGATCAACGCTTCCGCTTTGTCCACCTGCGTGACGTCGTGCACGAGATAGCTCGCGGTCTCCCCGAGTTCTTTCACCGCCGCTTGAAGTTCCGCCTCGCGGCGTCCCACGAGGATCACACGCGCGCCAGCCGCAACCATGCCGCGAGCAATGGCGAGACCGATGCCGGTGCCTCCGCCTGTGATGAGCGCGATTTCACCGCGCAGCGAAAAAACTTCGGGAAACGTATTCATGCGGTTGAAAAAAGATCAGATCAGGGCTCACGCACAACCCAATCAAAACACGAACCATCATCACGCGACGGCGACGGTCCGGGATGATCGGCCGACAAAGCACCTGACTCCGGATGAATGCGCAGATGCCGATGCGTCGCCAGCGAGAGCAAAATCAGGTCGCCGTAAAGACTCTCGGTCCATTGAAAATCCGTGCCCGCGCCTGGCTCGACCTTTTCGAGCGAAACGCCTTTACGATCACCCGCACGAGCTACGACGTAACGTCCATCTTTCGAGCGCAGCGCCACTCGTCCCATGCCGCGGTCGATCACGGAAAACTCCGCCGCTTCCTTCGATGACACCGACGACAATACTCCGGCTTTCACACCCAGCGCGACGCCGCGACCGCGGGCTTCCAGCGTGATCTTTCGTCCAAGTGGAATCGGTCTCATCAACCCTCGCGGGTTGGGTTCTTCGACGATGAACCGATTAAAATCCGCCGCGCCACCGAGGACGCCCGCCGTGTTGTAGTTAAAAAGTGAATACCGAATGCCCTGGAAGGTTTTCAGTTGAAACACCATCGTGAACGGTCCGCCGATCGGCCGAAATGCTTTGCCATCGGTGCTGTAGCTGAAGGTCGCGATCTCGGTGAGGAAATCGCAATCGGCCCGCAGCCAGACGCGTTTGCCCTCCAGCGGCGCGCGCGCAGTTTCGCCGGTGAGTTCGTCGAATTGCTCAAGCACCAGCGTCTTCCCCTCATGGCGCACACCGAGCCACGCATAAGGCCGATTGAGCAAGGCGAGCCCGGCCACGTCGCCCGCGCGGAGTTGGCTCGCATCGAGCTCCACGATCGGCGACGAACGCGGTCCGATCGCGCGCTGCGTAAGCGTGTTTCGCGCGTGCCAAAAATCCGGCGCGGGCAGCGCATGAAGTCGTAGATGGCCGGGGCGCTCCGTCAGCGACCAGCGCGTGTCGTCGGGGAGATGATTCCATTGCCACACATTGGCGAGCTGCGGTCCCGAGAAATCGTCGCTGCGTTGATACGGCGCGGTGGGCGCCGACGGATGATGCGTCTCGGGCTTCACCCATGTGCGCGGCGAGCGTCTCAGATTTCCGGATACACCGAAATATGGCCAGCCGTCCTTCCAGGTGACGGGCGACAATCCGGTGAGGCGTCCGAGCGAATTAAAATCCATCATCGAAAAGCCCCACCATTCGCCCGTGGGTGTTTGCACGATGCCGCCTTGATGCAGCGACATGCGTCCGCGCGGTTCGGTGTTGCCCGCCTCGATATGAAACGGCGGACCGCTGTTTCCGCGCAGCCGGTTTCCTTCGGCGAGCCCCCAATCTTCGTCGATGCTCACCGCTTCGTTGACCTCCCAAGGTCCGTCCAGGCTCGTGGCACGCGCGCACGCGAGTCGCATCGAGCCCATGTACCACGCGCTGGTGATGTAATAAACGCCGTCGATTTTATAGAAATGCGCGCCCTCGCCCATGCCCGCGGATTCTTCGATGATCACGCGCTCGGAGCCGGGCACGATGTCGGTGAGGTCGTCGTTGAGCTGCGCGAGCCGGATGTTGCGATAGCCCCACACGACCCAGGCTTTACCGTCGTCGTCGAACAACACCGACAGATCGTGCAGCGAGCATTTCATCGGCGTGCGCGTCCACGGACCGGCGGGATTTTTTGCGGTGAAACGCTGTGTCGTGTGACGGTTGATGTTGGTGAAAATATAAAACGTCCCGTCGTGATAACGAAAGCTCGGCGCCCAGATGCCCTGACCGTAGATGTTTTTCCCGTCTTCGAGGCGGAACTCAGGTCCGAGATCGAGCCGGTCAAACGCGTAGCCGACCAACCGCCAATTCACGAGATCGCGCGAGTGCAGAATCGGCAGACCCGGCATCGTGTGCATTGTCGTGCCGGTGAGATAATAATCATCGCCGACACGAATCAGATCGGGGTCCGAAAACTCCTCGTAGAAGAGCGGATTCGTAAATGTGCCGTCGCCGTTGTCAGCCGTCCATGTGGCGGCACTCAAACGAACAACAACCAGAACCATCAACCAACTGAGAACGAGCGATCGCATGTTCAGCGTTTTCCGAGCGATTGAATGCCCGCCTTCAGATAACCGAGCGCGAACGCCATGCCCGCGTGCCACGGCGCCGCACAACTCATCTGCGGCGCATGATCGGGAATGATCACGCCTTCGAATTGATTCTTTTTCAGAATCGCCAACACGCGCAGCACATCGACTTCGCCGTCATCGATGAAGGTCTCTTTGTAGTGCGGCACTTTATCGCGCACATTGCGGAGATGGATGTAGCCGATGCGTTGCTGGCGGCTGTAGTGATCGACCGTTTCGTAAACGTCGCCTTCGGTCATTTCGGCGAGCGAACCGACGCAAAACTCCAGCTGGTTCGCCGGGCTCGGATTCAGGTCGATCGCTTTTTGATAAAGATGCGGTTGATAAACCAAGCGCGGCTGTCCGCGAATAAACGGCATAGGCGGATCGTCGGGATGCAACGCCATGCGCACGCCCGCGGCTTCGGCCACAGGCATGATTTCGTCGAGGAAACGGCGGAAGCGGTCCCAGAGTTGTTCATGCGTCGCCGACGGAATCGTTCCCGTATCGCGTGTCGGTGCCTTCGGATCGGTGACCATGTTCCACACCAGACCATTCGGCATCGGCAAATCGTAAGGACCTTCCATGCCGACGGCGGGTGCGCCACCGCGCGCATACGGGCCTTTCGTACGACCGGCGACGCCAGCGATCGAAAAGTTGTATCCCATGATGGGAATGCCCGCCTCGCCCACGCGACGCACAATCGTCTTCACGTTTTCGATGTGCTGCGCGCGTTTCGGACCATCGATCAAAATATCGCCCCAATGCGCGGGATCGAAATTTTCGATTGCCTCGAGCGTGAGTCCCGCAGCTTCGACATCGCGACGGATCGCGACGAGTTCGTCGACTGTCCAGAGCTTGTCCGGATCGCCCGCCAAGCCCCATCCCCAGTCGGTGCCCGTGGGTTGATCGTCGGGACCGACGTGCGCGCCCCCGCGGAAATAATCCACCAGATGCGCGACGATGTGGGTCGCTCCGGCCTGTTTCGCGAAAGCGAAATTCTCAGGCGTGAGCATGTGCCGGTACAAACCGAGTCCGAGTTTCATGGAAGAAGAAAAATGGGATAAGCCGCGGCGCCGCGCCTGACATCAGCCGATTCGGTCCAACAGTAAACCGACGGGCTGACGCACGCGCAAAGCGCGAGCCCGATTAAAGAGGACTATGCTCTCATCGTTTCGCGCTCGGATCTCCGGTGGGCGGCGGAGCTTCATCGGTTTTCGCGGGCGGGCCGAGCAATTCGGTCAGCAGCGGCTTCAGATTTTTTGCCCATATCTCATATCCCTTCAGAGACAGGTGCAGTTTATCGACCGCGACGCCGTCGAAGAGATTTCCCTGCCGATCCGCAAGCTGGTCGTTGATGTTGAGAAAACGCACCGACTTTCCGTCGGCGAACTTTGCGATGCGTTCATTGACGGCGTTGATCGCAGCATTCGCGTGCGGGCTGTCGTTGCGCGGGAAAACCGCCATCAAGACGATCGTCGCACGCGGCGCCTTGGCCTTGCAGACCGCGATGATCGCTTCGATGCCTTTCACCGTTTGCTCCACGATGTCGGCCGCGGGTTTCTGTCCGATGTCATTCGTGCCGGCGAGCAACACGATCACCTTCGGATCAACGCCATCGAGTTCGCCGTGAGTGATGCGCCAAAGAATGTTCTTCGTCGTATCGCCGCCCCAGCCGAAGTTGGCCGCGTTCCAGCCGTGGAAACTTTGCTTCCAATGCGCGAGAAAATCGGGGTAATCCGTCGCGCCCCAACGCCGTGTGATCGAGTCGCCCAGGAAATACGTATCGACGCGACCACTACGCGCCTTCTGCAGCAACTGCTCATGCGCGAGCCGGGAGTTCGCATCGTTTCTCGGTCGCGCGAGTCGTGTCGCTTGATTGAAAAGCGGACTTTCGGGAGGACCGAGATAACTTGGCTTCACTCCACCGAGATCGATCACGATCCGCTCGAGAACTACACCCGACGTGACCATCCAATATTTCAACACATGGCGTCCGGGCTTTTCGACGCGGTGACGCGTGGTCACGCGACGAACGCTATCGGAGACCGCACGCTCCCAATCGCGCGGCGTCGTTTCCGTGCCAAGACGAACAATCTGCGGGTTTTCGTCGTCAACCGACGCCGCAAAACTCAGCGGCCGCCCCGGCAGGAAATCCAACGAAGGCGCGAAATGCCACTCGACGGCGATCTCGCCCGTCGTTTCCAGGCAGACATCGTATTCAAGTTTTGGAGACAAACCGCCCGGCGCGCGTGGCGCAGCATCCACCGGCTCCGGCATCACGGCGCCCAGCGTGCGACCGAAGTTCGGCAGCAACTTCCAACTCACTTCGTCGTCGCCATTCGCGCGTGAGAAATTCGGCGCGTCGATCGCGATGTGCCGATCAATCTCCACAAATCCTTCCGGGACGTTGTTGTCGCGCTTGGCGACGGGCACGTCCACGTGCAGCGTCCTGCCCTGCTTCGGTTTCACCGTGATGCGCGCTGTATGATCGCCCATGGGCACCGCGTCCCAGTCGGCGCTTACTTCCACGCGCACATCAGGTCCGACTTCGCCCTGCGCAGGCGTGACGTGAAGCCAGGGTTGACTGACTTCGATGGAGAACGCCACCGGTGCATCGCCACGGTTAAAGATTTCGAGCCAGCGCGTTTTGTTCGGAGTGAACGAGTGGAGCAGCGGTAATTTCGCCACTGCGCTCACTGGATAATCGCCCGGACGCGCCGCCAAATCGCCTTCGACGGCGAGCGCCAAACGCCCCGGCTGACCGGCATGCACTTCCGTGACCGCCGGCATGATGTTCGCCGCCGGCTGCTGCCAGATCGTATAGCCGATGTGGACCTGATCCATCATGTGCCGCCACTTGCCCTCGAGCATCTCGTCCCATCGACGAGTCAGCTCGGCATCGCGCGCAAAAAGCTCACGCACATACTGCGCCTGCTTGTTCGCCGACGTCCGCCCCTGGCTCGCGTAAAGCCGGTTCAATCCTGCGGCGATCAGCATCTCGTTTAGATTCGCGCAGGCCTCGATCGGATGACGTACCAATTGGAGAAACGCCGCGCGCGCTTCCTCCGGCAACATGGTATCCAGTTTCTGGGTACGCGCTACGAGATCGCTCCATTCGGCTGGCACACGCTCCGCCTCGCGATAATTCACCAGCGAAAACGTATCCGGCGCGAGCAGCTCCGGCGTGCGCCGGCGGTTGAGCTTCGTGTATCCAGAAATCAATGACGCCACTTCCGCTGCGTGTTCCTCGCCAAACTCCCGAGCCGCCCACGCATGTGCATACACGCCCAGCCGTTCGTACGGCCAGCGCGCGGGATTCCATGCGTACGTCAGGAAAAATTCGATCGGGAACTCCATCGGTTTCAGGTCACCGACATTCACGATCCAGATTCGCGTCGCTTCGTGCCGCCAAGCGAGATGCATCTGCTCCCATATTTTGGTGATCGGCGTGACGTTGATCCACTTGTAGCTTCGCGGGCCTCCGACGTAGTCGAAATGGTAATACACGCCCGCGCCACCCGGACGTTTCCGTTCCTCAAGCGTCGGCAGACGGCGGATGTTTCCCCAATTATCGTCGCACCAAAGCAAGGTCACGTCGTCGGGTACGCGCATGCCCCGCTCGTAGTATTCCTGCACTTCCTTGTAGAGCGCCCAAAGCTGCGGCACTTGCGTCGGATCCGGATTCACCTCCGCCGCGATAATCGCGCGCTGATCGGCCACGATTTTTTCGAGAAGCGCGACATTCGCTTCCTCCGACATCGGTTCGTCGCCATCGCCACGCATGCCGAGCGTCACGATGCTCTCAAACGCACAATTCCGCCGGACACTTTCAGCCCAGAAGTTTTTCAACACCTCTTCGTTGCGCGCGTAATCCCAGGGCCCGCGTCCATGCATCGACCATTCCTTGTGTGCGCGGATCATCGGCTCGTGATGCGAAGTGCCCATGACGATGCCATACTCGTCCGCTAGTCGCGCGTTGTCGGGATCGTCCTCGTTAAACGCGTTGTTCCACATCGCCGGCCAGAGGTAGTTCGCGCGCAGGCGTAGCAAGAGTTCGAATACATGCCGGTAGAACGCGCTGTTGAGTCCACCGAATTTCTTGTGAGCCCATCCGGTGAGCGCGGGCGCTTCATCGTTCAGAAAAATGCCGCGGTATTTCACCACCGGTTCGCCGGAAAAAAACCGACCGGTCTTCAGACGGATTTCGTGCCGCTGCCTCACCGGTACATCGGCCCACCAATACCAAGGCGATACACCGATCTGCTGCGACACTTCGTAGATACCATAGATCGTGCCGCGCTTGTCGCTGCCGGCGATCACCAGCGCGCGCGCGATTCCCGGCAGCGGCGCGTCGATAGTCTCGATGATAAACGATTCCCATTCTCCGCGGATATCGCCGACATCGAGTTTTCCTCGCGCGACAAGATCGTCGATGAGCGTGCTGCGGCCGACGGTTCCCACGATGATCGCGGTCTGGCCGCTTGGCTTATCCTGATCGGCGAATGTCGGCTTCACCCCGCTCACGCGCTCGATATCTGCCTGCAAGTCGCGCGCTGCACGCAGCACGCCCGGCCAGTCGTTCGACGCCGCATGGATCGGCGCGGCGTTTCCTTTTTCGACGAGCGCAAAGGCCGACGCGTCCGTCGCGTCCGCGATGATCGATTCCATCAGCAACGATCGCGCGGGCTCCGCGAGAAGCGCGCCGCTCACAATTGAAAACAATAAAACTCCAACAATCCGCAGCATCGTCATAGTCAGGGCGTTTAAGGGTTGGGCGTTGCCGTGATCAGAGTGGATGCACTCGCGAGACCGTCCGCGCTGGCAGTGAGGACGATTTCACCGGAGGCGCCGGCTTGAGCGCGCACGATCACAAGACATAAACCGCTGAAAGCCTTTCGCGTCGGCGCGGGAAAAGGCTCGAAGCTGCGCGGATCGCCGTTGTCGGTCGCGACGATTTCGCCCGGCCCCGCGATTTCAAACCGAAGTGGATGCTCCACGCGCGGAGCCGTGATGCCGTCGCGATCGGTGATACGCACCGTCACAAATGACAGATCGCAACCATCGGCACAAATCACCGCGCGATCCGGCGTCAGCTCCAACTTCGCGGCTTCGCCCGCTGTGCGCACTTCATCGCGCGCCCACTCGCGGTCGTTCTTGTAAGCGATCACTTCCACGCGACCCGGTTCATACACGACATCGTCCCAGCGGAGACGGTATTCGAACGGGCCTTTCTTTTTTCGCCCGAGCGAACGTCCATTGAGAAATACTTCCGCTTCATCGCCCGAGGTGAACACGTGGATCGGTGTGACTTCGCCCACACGCTCGGGCCAGGTCCAGTGCGGCAGGAGATGCGCCATCGGCAGATCGGGACGCCAGCGCGATTGGTAGAGATAAAAACGATCCTTCTTAAAACCCGCGAGGTCGATGATGCCGCAGTACGAACTACGCGAACCGTAGTACGGCGTGGGCTCGCCAAGATGATCCCAACCCGTCCACACAAATTCGCCAGCGACATACGGATGCCGATCGAGCGACGCGAAAACTTTGTCGGCTGTGGAGCCAAAATCGACCGCGTGCAGTTCGTACGCCGTCACCAAACGATTCTTGGAATCGCCTCCGCGACCATCGCGCACCGGCGCGCTCACGAGCGGAGAAACCGGAAACAAATACACGCCCCGCGTGCTGAAGGCCGACGCGGTTTCACTGCTGATGATCACCTTGTCGGGAAACTTGTCTCGAAAATTTGGATACTGCGGCGGCGTACGGATGCGATCCGTGCCGTCAAACTCGGGCTCCTGCCGAATGCCTTCGCCCTGGTAGTTGAGATTGATGACGTCCACCACGGCGGGCAGCGGCATGTCGGCTTTGGCCCAATTCATCGCGGTGGTCGTCGGCCGCGTGGGATCTTCTTCACGCACGATGTTGTGCAAGCGTCGCGCGACTTCGGCGCCGGCGACGTCGGTGTATTGTTCGCCGACTTCGTTGCCGATGCTCCACAGGATCACCGAAGGATGATTGCGATCGCGTCGCACGAGCGCGCGCATGTCGGGTTCGGACCAATCAGGGAAAATCAGATGATAATCGAGCGGCGTCTTTCGTCGCTCCCACGAATCGAACGACTCATCCACGACGAGGAAGCCCATGCGATCGGTCAGCTCGAGCAGCTCGGGCGCGGGCGGATTGTGACTCATGCGGATCGCGTTGCACCCGAGCTCACGCAGCATCTCCAACTGTCGCTCCGCCGCGCGCAGATTAAACGCTGCGCCCAACGCCCCGAGGTCATGGTGCTGATTCGCACCTTGGATGCGGATCCGCTCGCCGTTCACCACGACACCTCGATTCGGATCGAAACGCACCTCACGAATGCCGAAACGCGTTTCGTACTCATCGAGCAGCTCCTTGCCCTGCAACACACGCGTGACCGCCACGTACCGATGCGGCGACTGCGTCGGCGGCGGCCCCCATAAGCGCGGCTCTTGAATCACCACCGCCGCTCGAACGGTCGCCTCGCCTTGCGGATCGAGCGAAAGCGCAATGGGAGCAAATTCCGCCACTGTATCCGTTTCTCGAATACTGTTAGGATCCAATGCGTGGACAGTGGTCACGATGCGCACATCGGCTTTTTCGGAACTCGCATTTGCAATCGTCACCGCGAGATCGATCGTGGCCGTTTTCTCCGAAACCTCGCGTGTGGTGATGAACGTACCCCATTGAGCAACACGCACGGGACTCGTCTTGGTGATCCACACATTCCGATAAATACCTCCGCCCGGATACCAACGCGATGAGCTCGGCGGATTATCGAGGCGGATCGCGAGCTGGTTTTCTCCTCCGAAATTCACGTACGGCGTGAGATCGAGCTGCCACGACGAATAGCCATATGGCCATCCGCCGACGAGACGTCCATTCAACCAAACGCTCGCGTAGGACATCGCTCCATCGACTTCGAGACGGATGGCTTTGCCCGAGTCGGACACGGGAATCTCGAGTTTGCGACGATACCAGCCGATCCCCCAACTCGGCAGGCGCCCCATGCCGCCAAAGTCGCCTTCCTCCAAAAACGGTCCCGCGATGGCCCAGTCGTGCGGCAACGTCACCGCTTCCCACGCACGATCATCGTAGTCGCTCCGCGCGCACGGAACGTTTCCCGCTGGCTCCTCCGCCGGACGCTCATGACGTTTAGCAGGATCTTTGATGAATGCGTTCGCCGACGGCAGTATCCACGGTTTCAATACAGAACGACCTTCCGCGGACAATCGCACCGCCTCTTCGGGCTTGGAATCCGCCGCTTTGTCGTCGCGCACATTGGCGACTTCGGGCCGCACATCATAGAGCAACGATGCCGTAACACCTACGGGCTCGCCCCGATGAAAGCGCCAGCCGTCATTGATCAATGTCCGCTCGCGAGGCGATTTCGCCTGCAGCGAAACCGGCGCGATCAAGGCGAGCAAAACGAGCGACAAGCCAAGCAGGCGCAGAGAGGTGGTCCGGGGGATAGACATCGAACGAAAGCGAGCGTCGCATCTCACGGCACGACGATGGTCACCGCGGTGGTGGGCTCTTCGGGGCCAAGGGTGAATGTTTGCTCCACCGTCTTACCGGCGTGTTCGACTGTCACGACGTAATCGCCGTGAAAGCCACGTCCGGCGACACGACCGGTCTTGCCGGCTTTTCCCTGGAGTTTCGTGCGCCATTGAGTGAGCACGAGGTCGCGATACGCCCGCCCGGCGGGTTTCTCCGACCAATCGGCGCGATATAACGCACCGCGGGGACGCCAGTGCGCTTTCTCCCAAAATCCCCAATGCTGCACGCCAACGACGCGCGGATGGCTGTAGCACAGGATCAGGAAATCGCGCGTGTAGTCGGCCTGCAGTTCCTCGTCGTCGGTATCAATGTCGAACTCGGTGATGCGAATCGGCAGGTTGAGTTCCGAATACGCGTCGAGCGTCGCGAGCACATTCGCCGGCGGATTGGGCTGCGCGCCAATGTGACCTTGCAAACCGAGTCCGCTGAGCGGCGCGCCTTTCGACTGAAGAAATTCCGCGACGCGGAAAAAATCCGCGCAGTGATCCTTATCTGCGAGCAAATCGTGATTGCTGTAATCGTTGAGATACAGCGGCACGCCGGGCGCACCTTTCTCCGCGGCCTTGAACCAATCGACCATGATGTCGGCGCCGAACAGGCCCATGAGATCGTGATTGTCGTAAGGCTCGTTCAACACATCCCACTCTTGAATGTATTCGCGCGTCGCCGCGGTGATGTCGGCGATGTGCGCAAGCACGAGGTCGGGAATCTTCGCCTGCTGCTTTTTCGAGTCGCGCAGTTTGCGGATCATCTCGGGGAGATTTTTCCAACCGGGCCAGACAAGAACATGACCGCGCACATGCAGCCCTTTCTCGCGCAACCAACGCAGCGCGCGCAGCGATTGTGCGCGGTCGTAAGCGCCCTTCCATTCGCCGATCCACACCGGCCATTTCAGATCGTTCTCCGGACTCGCGGCGTTGAACAACTCGAGCGTTTTCTCGCGATAGATTTGGTTGTCGGGCGAATCTTGCACGAGCCGCGCGAATTGAAGCGCGGTCCCGAAATGAAACGCGCTGCGGCGTTGCTCGACTTTCACGATAGCGCCCGACGCCGGTGCGCCGCCGGCATCGCGCACGTCGATCGCGAAGTCCGATTTTCGAATCTGCTCAATACGCGCGAGCGCTTCCGCACGCCAAGGCGCATCCACTTCGCGCCCCGCGTAGGTGAAACGCGTTTTGGGCAGCGCGGCGGGCGACACTTGTCGGCCGTAGTCGATCAACTCGATGCCGCCGATCTCGATCGTTTCGCGTTTGAAACCAAATCCGAACGACAGCTCCAACCCGCCCGCGCTATAATCGCCGGAAAATGTGAACGGCAGCAAAAACTCCTGCCAGCCATCGCGCGTAGTGATCGTTTCTTCGAGGCTCTTGTCGTAATTCGGTCCCGCGCGCTGCACGACGACACGCACCTGGCCCGCGCCCGTTTCGTCGGCCGATGCGAGCGCACGTGCGAAGAATCGCAAAAAACCCGTGTCGCCTTTTTTCACGGCGATCGGCAGCGGCGCGCGTAATTCGACCGCCCACGCCGGACTCAGGTCGCGCGTGGTCTCGATTTTCAACGCACGTGAAAAACCAGGCCCGGTGGTGTCGACCGTGGAGAAGCGAATCGCATCGCCATTTCCCGCGGTCGCGCTCGTTGCAAATCGATCAAAAATATCTTCTGAAAAAATCGTCTTCCCGCCCTCGGGAATCGCGGTGCGTGCCGCGCCGCCGCCGAACTGCGCATGCAGTGCGCTGAAAGTGTGAAAAGTGCAGTTTTGCCTACGAAGCTCCGCGAGGATCGCCGGCAGTTGTTCGCGCGTTTCGCGTCGCCATTCGTGAAACAAGATAACCGCGCCATCGCGCACGTCGGTGGTGGCGCGCGTATAAATTTCCTCCGCAGAAACCGCGGGATTCCAATCCTGCGAACTCACGAGATGACGCGGCGCGTAGATCGTGAGGCCCGCCCGCGCCACGGCGGCGCGCACACCATCGTCGATCGCGAGATAGGGCGGCCAATACCAACGCGGTGCGACACGCGTTGCCTGCGTGATGATCTCTTGCGCTTTCGCCACTTCTTCATCGAGCGCAGCAGCATCGAGACCCGCGGGCACACGATGACGATGCGAGTGGTTCACCACCTCATGCCCGGCCGCGATCATCGCCCGCGCAGTGTCAGGATTTTCCGCCACACGTTCACCGACAACCGCAAAGGTGACGGGAATCTTTTCTTCCGCGAGTAGTGCGAGCAACGGCGTGGCATCGGCCGGCTGCGGACCGTCGTCGAAGACAAGTGCAACACGTTTTGCAGCCAAAGCCGTGACCGTCAGGGAAACGAACGCAGCACCCAAAACAGCGAGGACGGGCAGACGGATTTTCATGGGGAAAAGACGAGTGAAAGATAAAGCCATTTCGCGCTGTAACACGGGAGTAGCCGGGCCGAGAGAGGATCGAAGTTAAAACAATCGGGACGAACGAGAGGATTCCGACGAAGCCCAAGCGGTGGGAACGACGCAGGCGGGATCTTTCGACCCCGCCTGCGGAGCTAACCCCTTAGCTTGAACTACTCCTAAACCTACTCCTTAGAACGAGAAGCTGTTGCTGATGGTCCAAGTTTGCGCGGGAGCGATGCCCCACGCGGCGACCGTGCCATCGTACTGCGTGGAAAGCGGGATGAGCTTCTTCCCATCGCCGAGATTACGCACGTTGAGCTGAATGCGCCATTCGATCTTCCGCGTGATCTTGCGCGTGTAGCCCACCCACACGTCGATCGCATCGTCGGTCGGACCGTAGTAAGGATTGCTGATGTCGAACTCGATCTGCTCGGTGCTGCCGCCCTCGACCTCCTTCACAGGATAACCGATCGCGATCTTGTCCTGCCAACGGTAGCCGAAACCGACGTTGGCGCCCTTGAGGATACCTTCGGTGAAGCTGTAGTTGGTCACGAAGTTGACGCGCCAGCGACGGAGCTCGGGCGTGTTCGCACCTTCCTGCAGTTTGAGGAGAAGGTACTTGGAATAGAAATTACTATTCCAGCTCACCATCTCGCCGTTGCGCGCGCCACCACCGCTCCACATCGGGATGTTGCCGATGCCACCGAAGGTCGTGTTCACCGTGCCGGAGCCGGTGCTGTTGATATTAGGACGATCGGCCTCGATTTCCTGCGCCGTTGCTTCACGGAAATAATACATCGGGCCGGGCGTGCCGTCGCGATAGAAGCCATCGGCCACCGCAATGACGCCTTCGCCGGGACCATTTACGCGGACGAAACGTTTGTTGTGATATTCGTTCGCATAGGTGACGAACTCCGTGAGCGCCGCGCCGCCGACATTGTTGCGGGAGGCTTTGTTTTGCGAGGCGTTGAGGGTGAAGCGCCAGTTCCGCGTGGGATTGGCGGTGAACTCGATTTCCCAACCCTTGGAGATCTGATCTTCCGTCGCCTGGAAGTTCGCCACGAGATTGCTCGGAGACGCCTGAGCCGTCTGCGTGAGCGGATTTTGATTCAGGTCAGGATAACCCCACGCCTGCAGGATCCGCTGGATGGGTTCCTTGGTGGTCAGGTCGCGCCAAGCGGCAACCGCTGCCATACGGGTGGTGTCGGCGTGTTCCTGCGACTCGCCAGGAAGTTGGGTATAAAACCAACCCCAAGAGCCACCGTTGCGCGGATCGGCGTCGTCCCAATAATTGATCGAGCTGAAGTCGTCGCGAGTGCGCAGGTGGTATTGATACGCGTCCGCGCGGGATTCGAGACGGGTGATGAAGTTATCGCCGCCCATCAGGTACCACAGATTATTATTAATCGTGGAATTGCCGGCGTTCTTCACCGTGGACTCGTATTTATTAACTTTCAGGAAGAAACGCTGGTCCTTCGTGGCGAGCATGACGCCGATATCCTCGGTTTCGCCGGAAGGCGGAGTGAGCGGCTGGCCATACAAGTCATTGCGGGCGCCGGTAACCTGGAAGTTGTCTGACTTGTTGTAATACAAATTAAGATTAAGCGGCAGACGGTTGCCAAGAAGCTGGTTCACTTTAACCACGCCGCTCCAGCTCTTCGTACGTCCGATATACAGCTGAGCGTCTTGGCCCGCCAGCGTGTATGCCGAGAAGTTCACACGATCATACACAGCGTCGCGCGCACCGGCGAGCGCCCAGGACTTCACGCGATCTTCGCGAACGCCATACAAACCAACGAGGGCGCCATCCCAGAAATACGCCTGCCACGCGGCAGCCGCCGAATTGACTTCGCGGCGATTGAGCGTCGCATCGCGCGTCAGATAATCCTGGTCGCCAGCTTCGGCGCTCATGATGCGCACGTTGCGGTTGGTCCAACCAACATAATTCGCAGGATTCTCCGACTGGGTGGAGGTCGCTCCACTATAGGGATTGGTCCACGGATCCGCCGGGTCCACGCCGGGAGCGTTCCACGTCGAATCGAACCATTGCCATTCCACCGTGGAGGGCATGTTCAACTTTCCGCCGGCGCGCGGGATGTTGGCGCCAATATAAGTATCCCGATCTTTCAGCGAACCGCCCAAATAGTTCGTCTGAGCAACCGTACGATCGCCAGAGCTGATAAACCAGGCAGAGCCCGGGTTCGCGATCAGCGGGGCGAAATCGTCAGGCGTGCCGTAGCGAGAGAAGTTGCGATTATCAGAACGCCAATCTTCCGTGCTCAACAGACCCGTGATGGTGTGACGTCCCAAGAGCTTGCGGACAAACCCGCCATTTCGATCGCGGTTGAAGTCATGATCGACGAACGCCGTGAGGCGCGTCGCCTCGCGCGTGCTGTCGTAGGCGTTATTGCCGTAAAGATAATTGGATTCCGTGTACGGTTTCCCGAAGTTCTCGTTCGGGGTCCCATCGATATTATGGGTATTGATATCGATATAGAGAACGCCGGCGCCGTCGAAGGAATACTGGCCGCGCTCGATCGTCTGGCGGTCGTACGCCAGGTCGAAACCAAACTTGTTATTAAAGAAGGTCTGGCTGACAGAGGCGTTGAAATTGTCGAATTCCTGCCACTCTTCCTTATTATCGCCGTCGATCAGATTGTTATAGAAATCGAAGATAGAGGCGTCGGTAAGCGTCGCCGCCTTCCACAAACCGAAATTTTGATAGCGAGCTCCTTCGGCCGGCGTCGCGCGTTCCGCCCAATAGGCGGTGCTGGCGACGTTAACGCGACGGGTAAACGGCAGACCGAGCGAACCATCGATCGCGCCGTTCGGGCCGATGCCGCGGATGTTTTTGAACTCCGGCATCGAGGCGGAATACGGTGTCGTTTCGCCCGGATTTACGCGCAGCCAAATACCACCGTAGATCGAAGGCGCACCGAGCCAGGGTGAGTAGTTGGGATTGGGAGAGCCATTGTTGGGAAGCGGGTGCCCCGCTTCCGCAGGCGTCCACGGCAGACCGGTGTCGGGATTATTCGGAATATTATCCGTCCAGTTGCGATTATACTGACCGGCGTTGGGATGACGGTAGGGCACGCCATTTTCATCATAGAACCAACCGCTGGTGTGAACATAGCGGGGATCATAACCTTTTTTCTGCAAGGCATCCCACCATTGGGTGATCTGATCGCGCGGCGTGATCGTACGAGGATTGTTACTCTCGATGTCACCCTTTTCGTAACTGACCTTGAGCGTGGTTTTGTGCTTACCCTTGTTCAGGAACTTCGGGTCATAACGAAGCGTGGCAAATGCACGGCGGTCCAAACTGTACGCAGGATCCTGCCGGAATTGCTCGTCGTTACGCAGCACATTCAAGCGGATCGAGAGTTCTCCAGGAATGATATTCTGGTTAATATCAGCCGTAACACGATTTGATCCGTAAGAGCCGAAGCGAAAGTCGACCTCGCGAAAGTTTTTTTGATGCTGAGCGGTCTTGGTCGTAGCGTTAATAATACCCGCAGGGCTTCCCAAACCGAAGAGAATCGAGTTGGGACCGCGCTGCATATCGACGCGGTCGACATTATAACCTTCCCACGGGATATCCGACGTAAAGAAGTTGCGCGTATTATCCGCGGACGTGAGTCCACGCACGCGAGTGCTGCCGTTGGGATTAATGAAACGTCCGCTTTCATCTTCGTTCTGGCCGCCCGATGAACCGCGGAAATTACCCTGCGCACCACCGACTTCGGTGCTGGTGGTATACATAAGCAGGCTCTTGTTGTCGGTGGCGCCGACATCTTTCAAAAACTCGGCTGTAACGACACTGATCGCAGAGCCAACGTCTTCCAGACGCGTATTAATACGAGAACCGGCGAGTGTTTGTGTCGCTTGATAACCGCGATCCGTCGTCGAAGTGACTTCAAACGGTGAGAGTTGGACAACCTCTTCTTCGGACTGCGAAACGGTTCTAACGGGGGGAACCGATCGTTCCGCTTCGGGGACCGGGTTGTTTGGCTGCGTGACGGCCTGAGGGTAAGCCGTCGCAGCGAGGAGCGTGAAGGCGGCGAGCGTCTTCATATCCTGTAGAGGATGGTTTGCGCTTTTCATGGGGTGGTGGTGTCAGGGTTGGAACGGAAAGGGAGCACGACCGCAGGGTGGCGGTAGTCGTCGGGGTAAAACGACAAGGTGTCGGAAGCGGTGGACATCGTCGGGGTAAACCGGGGCGCTTGATAAAAAGTGGGGCGATCAGCGTGCCAGTGGGCGGCAACCAATTGTTCAATGTCTGGAAAATCAAAAGGCTCATCAGTCTAACATTAGCTCAAACGCATAGTCGCCTCCTCGCGCACGTGTCCGATCATCCATGCGCACCTCAAAATCCTCATCATGCCCTTCCGTTTATTTCGGTTAATCCCGCTAATGCTGTCGGTTGCGCTCAGCGCATTCGCGAATGAAGCACGTCCGCTGCTAAGTCCGATTTTCAGCGACCACATGGTCGTCCAGCGCGGACGCCCCAATACATTTTGGGGCTGGGCAAACGCGGGCGAAACCGTGCGCGTTTCGCTCGGTGATCAAACCGTCGTCACCACGACCGACGCCGATGGATGCTGGCAAGTGCAGCTCACCCCCGTGTATCCAGGCGGTCCCTACACACTCACGGTCGAAGCGACGACACGCGTCGAAATTCACGACATCATCCCCGGCGATGTCTGGCTCTGCAGCGGACAATCCAACATGGAGTTTCCCCTCTCGCGCGCGCTCGATGGCGATGCCGAGGTCGCCGCCGCAGATCATCCGCAGATTCGTTTTTTCAAAGTGCCTCAACGCGTGCGTTATTCGCCGGCCTCGCTTCCAGAAGGCACGTGGCAACTTTGCTCGCCTGACAGCGTGGCGCGCGACGGGCTCTCCGCCGTCGCGTATTATTTCGCGCGCAAACTTCACGCGGAAACCGGCGTGCCGATCGGCGTGGTGCAAGCCGCGGTCGGCGGCACTCCCGCCGAAACTTGGATGAGTCCCGAAAGCCTGCAGCCGCTCGGCGAGTTCGATCGCGAGCTCGCCGAGATCGAGCGACTGCGCGCCGCCGGCGGTCTCGCTTACGGCAACTACATCATGCACTGGTACGACGCTTACGACATCGGCTCGCGCGAACCCAGTTGGGCCGATCCGGCGATCTCCGATGCGAAGTGGAAATCGGTTTCTGTTCCCGGTGTATTCAAATTTTTAGGACTAAACGAAGTGCCCGCCGTCGTCTGGCTGCGCAAAGAAATCGAACTGCCCGATCCCCTGCCCGCCGGCACTGCGCGTCTTCATCTCGGTTCCGTCGAAAAAATGGACACCGCTTTCCTCAACGGTCGTTGGGTCGGAGCGAGCGCGTGGGTGGATTATTCGCGCGTCTACAACATCCCCGCCGATGTGCTGAAGCCGGGAAAAAATCTTCTCGCGCTTCGCATCTTCAAACTGAAATCCGCCGAATCATTTCTCAGTGCACCCGAAACTCTCCAGCTCGAACTCGGCGACGGCCGCCGCATCGCTCTCGCAGGCGACAACTGGCGCGCACGGCTAAGCGTGGATGCGCGTGCGCCGCATCCGCTGCCGCTCGGTTTCGACAACTGGCCGACGATGCCCGCCGTACTTCATCACGGCATGATTCATCCGCTCGCACCGCTGACGTTGAGCGGCGTGCTTTGGTACCAGGGCGAAGCCAACGCCGAACGCGCCTGGCAATATCGCCGCATCCTTCCCGCGCTCATTCACGACTGGCGCCGCACGTTTCAACAACCCGATCTGCCTTTCTACATCGTGAGCCTTCCCGCGTTCATGAAACGCGCCGCCGAGCCGAGGGACGACGGCTGGGCCGAGCTTCGCGAAGCGCAGGCCTTCACCGCGCGCACCACTCCGCACATGCACATCGCCGTCACGATCGACACCGGCGACGCCGACGACATTCACCCGATCGACAAGCGTCCCGTCGGCGAACGCCTCGCACTGCTCGCGCTCGCGTCGCACTACGGCAAATCCGTGGTCTCACGCGGACCTGAGTTTATCCGCGCCGAAACACTTCCAGGAGCGCTGCGTCTTCATTTCACGCACATCGACGGCGGCCTTGAATTGCGCAAAAACGATTCGCCCGGCTTCGCAGTCGCTGGCGAAGACCGTCGTTGGTTTTGGGCAACCGCCAAGCTCGATGGCGACACGTTGCTCGTGTCATCACCCGACGTTCCGCAACCCATCGCGGTGCGCTACGCGTGGCAGGCCAATCCACCCGCAACGCTTTTCAACGGCGCCGGACTTCCCGCTGCGCCCTTCCGCACCGACGACTGGCCGGTCAGCACGCAGAAACGTTAACATCGTCAACGCGTGTCACGCTTACGGACGACCCAGCGTGAGCGTGATCGTCGCGGGCGAATCGTTTTTCTCCAGCGAGAAGACATGTTCGCTGCGTTGGCCGTCGTGCTCCACGACAGCCACGTACTCACCGAAAAAACCGCGCGCCGAGAACACGCCTTGCGCGTCGGTCTCGCCGTTGAGTTTCGTGCGCCACTGATTCAGCACGAGATCGCGGTACACTTTGGCATTTGGTTTCTCCGCCCAATCCGCGCGATACATCGCCGCCGATGGACGCCAATGTGTGGCTTCCCAAAAGCCCCAAAGTTGGATGCCGACCACTGAGGGATGACTGAACGCGAGAATGAAAAAATCGCGCGTGAAATCCGCCTGCAGCTCTTCGTCGAAGGTCCACACATCAAACTCGGTGATGCGTATCGGAAGTTTGAATTCATTCCAGTATGCATCGAGCACGTGCAGGATGTTTTCCGGATCGTTGGGCCGTCCGTCGAAATGCGCCTGCAGGCCGAGTCCATCGAGCGGCGCGTTGAGCCGGCGCAGCAGTCGCGTGGTTTCTTGAAAGTGCGCCACATGATCCGCGTCGGTGGTCATGTCGTGATTGCTGAAATCGTTCAGATAAAGCGGCACGTCCGGCAGCTCTTCGCGCGCGATGCGAAACCAATCGGCCATGATCTCCTTTCCGAAAAGATCCATCAGATCGTGATTGCTGAACGGCTCGTTGAGCGCGTCCCACTCGTCGAGCAAACCGCGCGTCGCTCGCGTCATGTCGCGAATGTGGGCTTCGACGAGCGCAGGGATCTCTTTCTCGCGCGCCGTGCCGCGCAACGCCTGCACGTACTGCGGGAGATTTTTCCAGCCGGGCCACACCAGCACATGCCCGCGCGTGTGAAACCCGTGACCGCGCAGCCAGCGCAACGCCGCGCGCGTTTGTTCATGCGAAAAATCCGGGCCCCAATCGCCCGCCCACGACACCCATTTCAGATCGTTTTCGGGACTCGCCGCATTGAAGAGCTCGAGCACTTTTTCGCGGTAGCGCACATTCTCCGGTGAATCGTTCACCAAGCGCGCAAACTGAAGCGCCGATCCGAAATGAAACGCTTGTTTCCGCTGCTCGATGCGCACCGTCGCTCCGCGCACCGGCTCGCCGGCGCGATCGACCACGCGAAGCGAAAAGTCTCCTTTGCGAATCCGCTCGATGCGCTCGAGCGCTTCGCGACGCCATGCCGCCTCCGGCTCGCGTCCGCGATAGGTGAAGCGCGTGCGCGGCAACGACTCGAACGAACGCGTTTTTCCATAATACAGCACATCGACGCCGCCGATCTCCACGCTCTGCCGCTTGAAGCCGAAGCGAAACATCACCGCCGCTTCCTCCACCGCGAAATCCTTCGCAAAAACAAACGGCACCAACACCTCCGTCCACTCGCGACCTAAACTGAACGTGCCTTCGTAACTGCTGTTGAAATCGACGCCGTTGCGTCGCACCACGAGCGCCACACGCGCATTGCCCGTTTCATCGGAGGCCGTCAACGCGCGGCCGAAAAAACGGATAAACGCCACATCGCCCGTTTTTACCGCGCGCGCATTGAGTCCGCGCAATTCGATCGACGCCATCGGGCTCGCATCGCGCAGCGTATCGATGCGCCACGCCCGGCTGAAACCAGGGCCGTCCGTTTCAACCAAACTGAATTTGCCCGCGCCTTCCTGCTCCGGCGCGACGATGAAACGAAACGCATTTAGCGCCATCCCATCGAGCAACAGCGCGCCATCCGGCACGGGCGTTTGCGCAAAGCCATTTCCGATGATGGCAAAAAGAAAACAAAGCAGTCGTTTCATGGGGGTTGGAGAGGACGGCTGAGCGGGGATGCGAGGAAATGAGAAATCGCGCCATCAGACGCGACCCGGTCATCTACTAAGAGCCATCGACAAATCCGCAAGCAGAGGTCCGCGCCGAGAGCTTCACGCTCACGCGCGTTCACCCCAGATCGACGCGAACTCGCCGACTTATCTTAACTGCAACGAGGCGATCACAGGCTCCGGCGCTCCCAACGCTTGCGCACGCGCACCGGGCGAGGCGGCACCGACCAAGATCCGATAATCGCCAGGCAACCACACACGTTCGCCGCGCTCGTTCACCTGAAGGAAAACGTCCGACGGCAATTCAAACGTCGCGGAGACTTCAGCGTTTGGCGCGATCTCCAGTTTCGCAAAATCGATCAACGTCGCCGCCGGAGCATCCACAGCGTTCGCGGGAGCCAACAGATAACACTGCGCAGTTTCGAGTGCACGAAACGTGCTTTCGTTTTTCACCGTGAAACACACTTGCAGCGATTCACCTTGCGCGAGATTCGCGCGCGACAGTGTCAGCGCATCGTAACGCACGCGCGCATAGCCGAGACCAAAGCCAAACGGATAAAGCGGCTCGACCGCGCCGAAGCGATACGTGCGGCCGCGCATCGAATAGTCATTAAACGCCGGCAGATCTTCCGTGCGTCGCGGCACAGTGATGGGCAGGCGTCCGCCCGGCACGACGTCGCCGAAGAGCAAATCCGCGAGCGCGTTACCGCCCTCGCAGCCCGCGTACCACGCATAGATCACCGCGTCCGCGAGATCGTGTTCTTCCGGGATCGCGAGCGCACTTCCGCCGGTGAGCACAAGAATCAACTTCTTCGAGTGCTGACGCAGCTCGCGCAGAAACACGCGTTGGTTTTCCGGCAATTCGATGCGCACGCGATCACCGCCGACAGGCGATGCCACCGTGTCGCCTTCTTCGCCCTCGAGTGTCGGATCGAGACCGAGAACCGCGATGACAACATCCGACATCGCAGCGGCGCCAAAGGTGTAGTTCACGCCGGGCGCACCCGACTGCGAGAGCGGGCAGCCTGGACGATATTTCACGCGACAACCTTCGGGCGCGCGCGCGACAAGACCTTCCATGAACGTCACGATGCGCGAGCTCATGCCGAAATAATTGCCGAGCATCGCCGGGATGTTTCCCGCCGTCGGCCCCACGACGAGCAGGCTTCGCGGCGCCGCCGGCAGCGGCAACAACGACGCGTCGTTTTTCAACAGCACGAACGATTCCGCCGCCGCTTTTCGCGCGAGCGCACGATGCTCGGGACAATCGACGACCGATTCCGGGATCGACGCGTATCGCACGCGCTCCGGCGGATCGAAGAGCCCGAGCTTGAACTTCGTCGTCAACAAACGTCGCAACGCCGTGTCGATCTCGGCTTCGGTGATCAGACCATCGTCCACCGCGACCAAGAGATCGTTGAATGTGCAACCGCAGTTCAGATCGCATCCATTGCGAACCGCGAGCGCGGCCGACTCCGCGGCGTTGGCGGTGACTTTGTGATGCTGATGGAAATCGTCGATCGCGCCGCAGTCGCTCACCACGTGACCGGCAAAGCCCCAGCGTTCGCGAAGGATTTTTTGCAGCAGAAAATGACTGCCACACGCAGGCTCTCCGAGCACGCGATTGTACGCGCCCATCACCGCTTCGACACCGCCACGCACGAGCTTCTCGAACGCCGGCAAATACGTCTGCTCAAGATCGCGCGGTGTGGGATGCGCATCAAAACTGTGACGCTCGTCCTCGGGTCCTGAATGCACGGCGAAATGTTTCGCGCACGCAGCCACCTTCAGATGCTGCGGATCATCGCCTTGGAGTCCGTGCACCATCGCGAGACCCAGCTCGCCGGTGAGGAAAGGATCTTCGCCAAACGTCTCTTGCCCGCGCCCCCAACGCGGATCGCGGAATATGTTGATATTGGGCGTCCAGAAAGTGAGCCCTTGATATTGCTGCCCAAAGAAACCTGCACGCGTCGCCGCGTGGTACTTGGCACGCGCTTCTTCGGAAATGGCGGTGGCGACCTTCCTGATCAGGTCGCGATTCCACGTGGCCGCCAACGCGATGACCTGCGGAAAAACCGTGGCGCGCCCATTTCGCCCGACGCCGTGGCACGCCTCACTCCACCAATTGTACGCCGGGATATTCAGGCGCTCCACGGCATTGTTCTCGTGGACGAGCTGGTTGATTTTTTCCGTCAGCGTGAGCCGGGAGATCAGGTCGGAAACCCGCTCATCGACCGAGCGGTCAGGATCTTGAAAGATATGCACGGGGATCGAACGAGGGAGCGCCGCGTCGAGACGACGCGCGCTGGAGAGAAGACTGGACGCGAAACACGCACGGAAACGCAGACGGAGCGGAGGCCCGCCGGCACGTCGGAGATCCAGTGCGCATTCATGGACGAGGAGAATTGGATTTGGGTAAATCGCGGCTCACACTGCATGCAAACCGGTCCCGCAACCTCAGCCCGCACGCCGACAAATTCGAAAAGCGATTCGTTCTAATTATAGCCTCCTCGAACGGCCAAACGCGCTTCACATGAATTTCACGTCCGCGCTTCGAACTGGCCGTCGGCGCGTTTCACGATGCGACGTTTGAGTTCGAGCAGCATTAATATCGCAGAAAGTTCGGCCGCAGGGCGACCGGTTTGCGCGGCGAGGCTATCGATCGAGAGAATCGCGCCGCCCGTGAAGCAAGCGAGCACCGCCGATTCCGCTTCATCCAATGCCGGCGCAGCGCCCGACTCTTCAGCATCTGACTTCGGCCGAATCGGCGCGGGCCGCAGACCTTCGAGATAGTTCAACTCCGACACGATGTCGTCCACGCTCGTGAGCAAAGTCGCACCATCGCGAATGAGCTGATGACAGCCTGCACTTGTCACCTGATCGATGCGCCCTGGCACCGCGAACACCAGCCTGCCCTGATCACCGGCAAACTTCGCCGTGATCATCGAGCCGCCGCCCACATCGCTTTCAACGACCACCACCGCCTCGCACATACCGGCCACGATACGGTTGCGCATGGCAAAACTCTGACGATCGGCGCGTCGACCAAACGGAAACTCCGACACGATCGCGCCCTCAGCTTCGATCCGGCGAAACAGCGCCAGATTTTCGGGCGGGTAAACAATATCGATGCCGCATCCGAGCACCGCCGCCGTTTTTCCGCCGACCGACAACGCGCCTTCGTGCGCCGCCGTATCGATCCCTCGTGCCAGCCCGCTCACCACACAAAACCCCAGTCGCGCCAAATCCGCGCCGAGTTTTTTCGCGACCGACTGACCATAAAGCGTTGTACGTCGGCTTCCCACAATCGCGATACTTGGCGCCGAAAAATCGTATTCACCTTTTCGATACAATCCGATCGGCGGATCGTGAATCTCCCTGAGCATGCGCGGATACGCGGCATCCCGGTGCGCGATGAATGTCGTGCCGGCTTCACGCATGCGCTTTTCCTCGCGAGCGAGGTCGAAATGGTCGCGCCAGTTGGCGATCGTTGAACTGATCGCCGGCCCGACACCGCGCACTTGTTCCAATCGGCGTATCCCTGCGGTGAATACAGCGCGCGGATCGCCGCCCAGTTCGGCGAGTATGCGATTCAGCGTAATCGGTCCGATGTTAGGCAGCGCGTTCAGGACGAGAAACGCCTGCTCCTCGCTCAAGTTTTCTCCCATGACTCTCCATGTATGCGCGCTGCTTCGGCGGAAAGCGCAAAAATCCCCGAACCCGCGCGTCGGGCGACCAGCGTCGTTTCGAAAATCACGTCTCTCTCAGAACTGCAGGCAGGAAATCCAGAAATTCCGTCGTATGCACGGCGACCTGGCCTCGTTCGCGGGCCAACAAATCCGCCGCGCGTCCATGCCAGACGACTGCGCGCGCCGCTGCGTTCAACAAATGATCCGGATCTGCAGCCGCCAGCGCACCGGCCATGCCCGCCAGCAAATCGCCGCTGCCGCCTCGCGCGAGCACCGGACCTCCAAAGAACGAAAGAAATTCGTCACCCGCCGCACTCACGCGCGTAATGGCGCCTTTCAAAACCACCACGGCGTCCGTTTTTCGTGTGTAATCAGCGAGTGTATTTTCGCCCGCGATACGCGCGAATTCACCGGCATGCGGCGTGAGGATGCGCGGCGCATTTCCGCCGCCAACAATCTCAGGCCGCAGAGCGTCGGCATCAATCACCAGCGGAACGGTCGACGTCTTCACGACATCCGCCGCCAGCGCGAGTACCTCGGCTTCGCGCGAGAGTCCCGGACCAATCAACAACGCGTCAGCGCGCGAGATACGTTCGCGCAACAGGTACGAGCCTTCCAGCGCGAGTCCGCCTTCCGGAGTTTCCGGCCATCCCACCCACATCGCCTCAGGTACGTGCGCGGCATACGCGGCTGCGAGCGATTCCGGGACGAAAGCGGTGACCAGCCCGGCTCCTGCTTTCAACGCAGCAAGCACGCTCATCATCACCGCGCCGGGATAACTGCGCGAACCGCCGATCACGAAGAGATGTCCATAATCGCGCTTGTCCGAACTCGGCCGCCGCCAGCCCCGCAATGGTTCGAGAACGTCGGTGAGCAACACGCGTTCGCGCACATCGACATGCGACGGTTTACCTGAAAAGAAACCGAGGTCCAAGTAACGTATCCGTCCGGCGAATACACCGCAGGCTTTATCCAGCAGTGGCGACTTCACGCTGCCGGTGGCGTAGGTGAAATCGGCCTGAAACGTCGCCCCTGCCTCGCCGAGTCCGCTGGGAAGATCGATCGCGGCGCGCATGAGCACGGCGGCTTTGTTGGCGGCGGAAATGATCTTCGCCGCCGGCTGACCGACAGGCGGGCGAAATTGGAACCCGAAAATGCCGTCCAGCGAAAGCACGTAGCGGCCGGAAGGCGCGGGCACCGTTGCCCCGCGTTCGCGGGCGATATCCGACAAGCGTCGCCAGGCCTGCAACGCCAGCGGACGCAGTGCGCGGATCCCGAATACGAAGATCACCTCGGCGCGAGCCGCGGGAAATTTCTCCAGAATCTCCGCGGCTGCCAGCAGCGCATCGCCACCGTTGTGGCCTTTGCCGACAAGCACGAGCACCCGCCCGTCGGTGGGGAAGCCCCCGATTTCGCGATAATCGTCCAAGATCGCTCGCGCGACGGCGGCGCCGGCGCGCGTCATCGCACTCCACTCTGCGGATTCATCACCGGCGAAAAGTTCCGTCTCCAGCGTCCGGGCTTCGGCGGGCGAAAGGATCGGATGCGAGGCGGGCATATTCATTTTTTGAATACAAATTGAGCGATGCCGATCACTCTTCGAGGCGCGGCGGCGGCGGACGGAAAATCGGCGGAATGGATTCCAAGCGACGCGCGCGGAGCGATTCGGTTTCGGTGAAAAGAATGAGTTCGCCCGCTTCGGCGCGGTTGGTGATGAGCGGACGTGTGAGACGCGTGAGCGGGCGATAATAATAATCGTCCCCGCTGCGCAGGACTTCGAGCGGCTCGGAGAATTTTTTCGCGGCGGGATTCCACATCACGATCTCGGAAATGTTGTTTTCCCAGACGGCGTTATCGGAGAGCGCGCGAAAGATCGCATCCACTTCAGACAGGCTGAGGCGAGTCACCGGTTTGGCTGCGGCAGGCTCGGGCGAAGGCGCGACGGCGGCCGGTGGAGGCGCGGGTGGCGTCTCGCGCGCGCGGCGTTTGGCGAGCTCCTTGTCGACCACGTAGGCGAACAAACAGCCGAGCACGAAACCCACCATGATCCACGACGGTGTTTTGGAAAGTTGTTCGCGAGAAACTGGCGGGCGATCGTCTTCGTCGGAGGGATGCATGGGGAAATCAAGCGCGCACCAATGCAGCGACCGCCATGGCCACTGTCTCGGTGTGGGAAAGCGTGAGGATTACGTGCGTGGCGCCGAACTCTTTCAACAACGCCTCGCCTTTTTCGTCGAGCCGCACGCGCGGATCGTGGCGCGGGCCGTGATAGACGGAGATGGATCTCCAATTGAGTTCACGACCGATGCCGGTGGTGAACGCTTTGGACACGGCTTCCTTCGCGGCGAAACGCGCGGCGAGATGTTTGTCGGGAAACTTCATCTGCGCGCAGTACGCGCGCTCCTCCTCGGTGAAAACGCGTTCGAGAAAGCGGTCGCCCTGGCGTTCGCGCACGCCGCGGATGCGATCGACATCGACGATGTCGGAGCCGAGTCCGACGAGAACGCCACCGGGAGGAATATCGAGTGTCATGCCAGAATCAAATCAACGTTTTGCACCGCAGAACACAGAGGTCGCAGAGTCCGGAAAGAGAAATGTACTCCGGGTTCTCTGCGTTTCTGGTTCAAATAAACCTCAGGCATTCATGCGCGCTTTCATTTCGCGCACGGCTTCTTCGATGCCGGTGAAGAGCGCGCGGCTGAGGATGCTGTGACCGATGTTGAGTTCGTGCAGATGCGGGATCGTGCGCACTTCGGAGATGTTCACGTAGTTGATGCCATGGCCCGCATTGACGATGAGGCCGGCGGCGTGACCGAGCGTGGCGCCTTTGGTGAGACGCTTAAACTCCGCTTCGCGCGCAGGCGTGTGATACGCGTTTGCATAAGCACCCGTGTGGAGCTCGATCCAGGGCGCATGCAATTTCGCCGCGAGCTCGATCTGCGGTTCTTCGGGATCGATGAATAAACTCGTTTTGATGCCGGCGGCGTTCATGCGATCGATGCACGTCTTCACGCGATCGCGATTGCCAACGACATCGAGGCCGCCCTCGGTCGTGATTTCTTCGCGGCTCTCGGGCACGAGGCACACGGAGTCGGGTTTCAACTGCAGCGCGAACTCGATCATCGCGGGCGTGCAGGCCATCTCGAGATTGAGGCGCGTGGCGATGGATTCGCGCAAGCGCCAGACATCGCGCTCCTGGATGTGACGACGATCCTCGCGCAGATGCACCGTGATGCCATCGGCGCCCGCGCGTTCGGACAAATGCGCGAGCGTGACCGGATCGGGTTCGATGGGACCGCCGACCGTCGCAGAAGCCTGACGGTAGCGGGCCTGACGAAGCGTGGCGCAATGGTCGATGTTAACACCGAGGAGGATCATGGAACGCACCGTAAGGGAAACCGCGCGGTGGGAAATGCAAAAGGTGGTCCGTGTCACGCCCGCAATGCGCTATCGGGATGCGGCGTCGACAACCAATTGAACCCAAAAGGACGTCCGCTTTTTCCTTCCTGCGCGGCGGAGTTCCCGATTGAAACAGCGCGCATGTCTGCGCCCGAGCCCAAACGCGAAAGCCTTCTCCTCAATCTCCTTTTCAACATCGCTGCGCCGACGTTGATCCTTACCAAACTCAGCGGGGAAACAACGCTCGGGCCCGTGTGGGGATTGATCGTCGCGCTGGTGTTTCCGCTGGGTTATTTCGTCTACGATTTCATTCAGCGCCGACAGGCGAACTTCATTTCGATCATCGGCTTCACAAGCGTGCTGCTGACCGGCGGGCTCGGCTTGATGAAGGTCGGGCCGATGGGATTCGCGATCAAGGAGGCCGGCGTGCCGCTGCTCATCGGTATCTTCGTGCTGATTTCACAGGGCACCAAACGTCCTCTCGTGAAGACGATCCTGCTCAACGATCAGGTTCTCGATCTGCCGCGCGTGAACGCAGCACTCGATCAACGCGGCAATCACGCGGGTTTCGAGCTGCTGTTGAAACGGGCCAACTATGCGCTGGCGGGATCGTTCGCGATCAGCGCGATCCTGAACTTCGGACTCGCGCGTTACGTCCTGAAAAGCGAGCCGGGCACCGAAGCGTTTAATGCCGAATTGGGCAAAATGAACGCGCTGAGCTGGCCCGTGATTTCGCTGCCCACGATGGTGATTTTGATGGTGATCCTGTGGAAACTCATCGGCGGGATCGGCAAACTCACCGGACTCACGACCGAAGACATTTTCCGCACCAAAGAGCCGAAAAAATCGTAAGGCGGCGCCGCACTGTGGACGCAAAAAAAGGCGGGCCGAAGCCCGCCTCGAAAGCGTTGTGCGCGGTGCCTTTCGCGGGAAGCGATCAACGATCCGCAGGATAGTCGCGGATGGTTTTGCCGGTGTAGATCTGACGCGGACGGTAGATCTTGAGCTTCGGGTTTTGCGCGACTTCGCGCCACTGCGCGATCCAGCCGGGCATGCGACCGATGGCGAACATCACCGTGAAGAGATTTTCCGGGATGCCGATCGCGCGCATGATGAGGCCGGAGTAGAAATCGACGTTCGGATAGAGTTTGCGCGAGATGAAGTAGTCGTCGTTGAGCGCGACTTCCTCGAGCTTCATGGCGATGTTGAGGAGCGGATCGTCTTTGATGCCGAGCGATGCGAGCGCCTTGTAGAAGCTGGCTTTGATGATCTTCGCGCGCGGGTCGTAGTTTTTGTACACGCGATGGCCGAAGCCCATGAGGCGGTCGCCCTTGCCCGATTTCGCGGCTGCGATGAAACGCGTGCCGTCATCGCCGTCGGCGTGGATGTTTTTCAACATTTCCAACACCGCCATGTTGGCGCCGCCGTGGAGCGGCCCCCAGAGCGCGTTCACGCCCGCGGAGACCGAGGCGAAAAGATTGGCTCCGGCGGAAGCGACCATCTTCACGGTCGAGGTTGAGCAGTTCTGCTCGTGGTCGGCGTGGAGAAGGAGGAAAAGATTGAGCGCCTGCGCGACTTCCGGCGTCGCGACGTAATCGCTGTACGGCTCGGAGAACATGAGGTGCAGGAAGTTCTCGCAGTACGGCAGCGTGGGCTTCGGGTGGTTGAAGGGCTTGCCGTTGCTGACGCGGAAAATGTCGGCCGTGATCGTGCGGACCTTCGAGATGGCGATCGCCGCCGCTTCATCGAAGTGCTCGAGGTCGCGCTGGTGGTTGTTGCTGGCGAGGTGCGGGTAATAGGCGCCGAGCGCGTTGAGCGACGCCGAGAGCATCGCCATCGGATGCGAATCGCGCGGGAAAGTCTGGATAAACCGGCGCATGCCTTCGCGCAGCGGAGCGTTGTCACCGAGGAGCTTCGAGAACGTGGCGCGCTGGTTTTTATCGGGTAATTCGCCATTCATCACGAGGTACGCGACTTCGACGAAGTCGGCCTTGCCCGCGAGTTGCTCGATCGGATAGCCGCGGTAACGCAGGACGCCGGCCTCGCCGTCGATGAAGGTGATCGCGCTCGTGCAGGAGCCCGTGTTGGCAAAGCCTTCGTCGTACGTGATGTAGCCGGTTTCCGCGCGTAACTTGCCAATATCGATCGCCGCTTCTCCCTCGGAGCCGACCAAGATCGGCAGCGAGACTTCCTTTTCGTCGACTTTCAGCAGGGCGGTTTTGGGCATAAGGGGGAACAGAGCAAAAAATGCCTTCCTTGCAAAGCAAAGTTGCCCGATCTCGAACGGAACGAATGCCATCCGTTACGCCGCCTTCGCGCGACGCCAGGGATCACGTCAAAAACCGCGCAAGATCATGAATGCGTTTCATGCATCGGCGGTTTTGCGAGAGCCGAAAAGCCTCAAGCGGTCAACGCGCCCGCCGCGACATCGGCGAAGTTTTTGTAGATCTGCAGGCCTTTCGCCTGGCTCTTTTCGGGGTGGAATTGCGTGGCGAAACATTGCCCGCGACCGACCGCCGCCGTGAACGCCCCGCCGTAGTCGCACTCGCCCAAAACGAGCGCCGGATCCTCCGGCACGCAGTGAAAACTGTGCACGAAATAAAACGCTTCGCCCGCGGGATTCAGCGCCGTCGCGAGCGGCGAGTCCGGCTGCGTGAAACGCACGGCATTCCAGCCCATGTGGGGAATCTTGAACTCGGGCGGACGGCGGAAGCGCACGACTTTTCCGGGAAAAATGCCGAGGCCCTCGACCCCGCCATTTTCTTCGGAGGAATCGAAGAGCGCCTGCATGCCGAGGCACACGCCGAGGAAAGGACGTCCGTCGTTGATCCAGCCGCGTACGGTGTCGTCGAGTTTCGACGCGCGCAACGCCGCCACGCAGTCGCCGAGCGCACCGACGCCCGGCAGCATGAGTCCATCGATCTCGCAGCCGATCTCCGCCGGCGAGTGCACGACAACAGGAGTAGCACCGACGGCTTCGAAAGCCTTGGTGACGCTGCGGAGATTGCAGATGCCGTTGTCGATGACGGCGATTTTGGCGGAGGAGGACATGTGCGGAAACGGAAGAAAGTTATCCGCGCACAACCGACATTTGGCAAGCGGTCGCTCACAAGGCGCTACATACGAAACGCACTAGATCGTCGTTTCTGCAGCGTCTTCAGATTGCACAGATTGTCCCACAGATGTTTCCGCCGCCGGGTCGGGATTGTTTTTGAAAAACAATTGAAGGGCTTTCTCAAACGCGGCGCGGCTATGGTCACCACCAAACCCGTAATTCAGATGCGTGCCGTCGGAAGTCCACGCGCACAAAATCGCATGCTCTTCCTGCAAGGCATCGAGCATCAGTGAACGTTCGTACGTGAGGTACCACCGCTTCTTTCCTCGAATAGCGAGCACCGCAAAAAGGGCTTCCGGCATGATCTCGGCCTTGGGGAAGGTGATAATACACATCCGCAAGCCATCGTCGGTTTCACGCCATTCCCCCGATAAACCATCTCCGGGCAACCGGTCAGACTCCTGCAGCACTTCGCCCAAACTGGTCCACATTCCGCCAAGCACCCCGTCGGGATCTTCGCGCAATGCGAGGCAAAGGCTGTCGGTATCGCGGAAGAAAAATTGCGGCAGGATCCGATGCGCAAACAGGTAGTGGTGAGGTCTCCGCTCCACTTTTGGCCCCGTGTTTCCGACCGACTGCGACGCAGCAACGGGCGTGGTCGGCCCGGAAGTATTGGGCGTCGTGCACGCTGCCCACGTCAGCGCGCAAACCAGGGCAAACGTCAGTCGGCCCCAAGCGGAGATCATATTTTCCCCTTGGTGCTCGGCAGTTGATCCGCGGCGCGGGGATCGATTTGCGTCGCAGTGTCGAGGGCGCGGGCGAGGCCTTTGAAGATCGCTTCGGCGACGTGGTGCGGCTCTTCGCCGTACTCGAGTTTCACGTGCAGGTTGCAGCCGAGCGCATTGCTGAACGCGCGCGCAAACTCCTTCACGAGCACGATGTTGAAATCGCGCACAAACATCGTCGGCGCTTCGGCATCGTACACGAGATGCGGACGGCCGCCGATATCGACGACGACACGCGCGAGCGATTCGTCCATCGGGAGCAGGAAGAAGCCGTAGCGGCGGATGCCGAGTTTGTCGCCAAGCGCCTGTTTAAACGCTTCGCCGAGCACGATGCCGACGTCTTCGACGGTGTGGTGATAATCCACAGCCACATCGCCGATGCATTTCACGTCGAGGTCGAACAGGCCGTGTTTCGCAAAAAGCGTGAGCATGTGATCGAAGAACGGGACTCCCGTATCGATCGTGGACTTGCCCGCGCCGTCGATGGCGAGGGAGAGCGTGATGTCGGTTTCGGCGGTTTTCCGCGCGATTTTCGCTATGCGTGCTTGAGCCATGCTTGGAGTTTTTCGTCGAGGGTGAGCATCTCCTCGTCGGTGCCGACGCTGATGCGCAGGAACGACGCGGTCAAGGGATGGCTCGGGAAGTAACGCACGAGCACCTTGTTTTGATAGAGAAAATCGTAGGCCGATTTCGCCACGGCCGCGCCGCTTTCGCCGCGCGCGTTTTTCGGTTCGGTGAAAATAAAATTCGTCTGCGAAGGATAAGTGAACCAATCGCGCGCGCTCCACTCGTTGATGTAGAAATCGCGCGTCGCATTAATCTTCGTGACGATCGCGTGGTAATAACCGGCATCGCCGATGGCGGCGAGCGCGGCGGCCTGCGAGAGGCGATTGACGTTGTAGCTGTCGCGCACGCGATCGAGCACGTCGATCACGTCGGCATGCGCGAGCGCATAACCGACGCGAATGCCCGCGAGCGCGTACGCTTTCGAGAGTGTGCGCGTGATGACGAGATTCGGGTATTTCGCGAGCAGCGGCACGGCATCTTGCTTCGCGAAAAGCGCGTAGGCTTCATCGATGACGAAGAGGCCTTTGAAGACCTTCAACGCGGCTTCGATCTCGTCGCGCGTAAACGCGACGCCGGTCGGTGCGTTGGGCGACGTGAGGAAAAACACGCGCGCTTTCGACGCGGCGATTTTATCGATTGGAAGCGTCATCGACCGATCGAATTCGATGACTTCAGTCCGGCCTTCCTGAATCGCGACGAGCACGGGATAAAGCGAGTAGCTCGGCAACATGTAGCCGGCGTCGGATTCGCCGCCGCAAAACGCGCGCACGAGCAGATTGAGGATGTCGTCGGAGCCGTTGCCGATGCAGACGTTTTCCTCGCGCAGGCCGTGTCCATGCAACGCGGCGACGGCGGCGCGCAGCGGGCTCGATTTGGGATTCGGGTAAAGGCGAAGCGACGCGCCGTCCTCGCCGAGCTCTTCGCGGACCGCCACGGCGACGCGCGGTGACGGAGGATACGGGCACTCGTTGGTATTGAGTTTCACCCAACCGGGCTCGGTCGGCTGGAGTCCAGGCGTGTACGCGTGGAGCCGGGCAACATGCGGCAGGGCGAGAGAAGACGGAGAGGACATGCGAAGGCCGATTTGAAGCGCAAAGCGGCGACGGTGCAAAGATCGATCCGCTGAGAAATCTCCGCGCGGCTCCGCTTGGGAAACTCGGTCCGGCGGCAGTCCGCGGGGTTCGAAAGTCGCAGCCAGGCTACTTCGCGGAGCGACTTTTCTTGGCGAAGTCTTCCTTGAATTTTTTCTGCGCTTCTTTCTCCCGCACGGCCTTGGTTTCGAGCGCGGCGGACACGCCGTAATTCACGGCATTCACCGCATTGGCGGTTTCAGGCTTGGGATTCAGGCCCACGCAGCCGCTCAAAAACGACAGAGCCATCGCGGCGGGAAGTAGTTGCTTGGGCGAGCGCATGGGGGCTTCAGACGATCAAGGCCGTGCGGATGTTCCGTCGCGATTGATCAGGTCCGGATTTTCACCGAGCGACCGTGGGCATCGAGTTTCTCCATCGCGGCGAAAGCGGCGACGACTTCGTGGCCCTTCTTCACGCTTGTGGGGCCGTACTTCACGAGGCTGGTGCGACGCATGAAATCGGCGACGCGCAGTCCGCTGAAGAAACGTCCGGTGCGGCCCGTGGGCAGCACGTGGCTGGGGCCGGCGGTGAAATCGCCGAGCGCGGTCGGTGTATTTTCGCCGATGAGAATCGCGCCCGCGGTGGTGATTTCCTTGGTGAGTTTTTTCGCCGCAGCATCTTTCACGAGCAGTTCGAGGTGCTCGGGCGCGACGTAGTTCGCGATCTCGGCGGCTTGCGCGAGCGAGGAAACTTCGATCGCGGCAAAACCATGCGCGAGCACGGTCTGCATTTTGTCGGAGCGCGAAAGCAGCTTGAGCTGCGACTGCACTTCGACGACGACCGCGTCGATGATCGCTTGAGAGGTGGCGACGAGATAAATTTTTTCGCGACCGGAGCCGTGCTCGGCCTGCGCGAGAAGATCGGCGGCGATGTATTCGGCGCGCGCGGTGTCGTCGGCGATGACCATCACCTCGCTCGGGCCCGGCAGCGAATCGACGCCGACCGTGCCGAAGACCTGGCGCTTGGCTTCGCACACGTAGGCGTTGCCCGGGCCGAAGATTTTATCGACGGCGTTGATGTTCGTCGTGCCGTACGCCATCGCGCCGATAGCCTGCACGCCGCCGACGCGATAAACTTCGTCGATACCGACGAGATGCAGCGCGGCGAGCAGCGCGGGCGCGACTTTGCCGGAAGGATCGGATGGCGTGAAAACGGCAATCTCGGGACAACCCGCGATCTTCGCGAGCGTGGCCGTCATGAGCACGGTGGAGACGAGCGGAACTTGTCCGCCCGGTACGTAGAGGCCGACGCGACGGATCGGGTGAAACATCTCGCCGACCTCGGCGCCGTGTTTGTTTTTTCCCGTCCAATCGGCGGGCAGGCCCTTTTTGTTGAACGCGACGATATTCTCGTGCGCGGCCTGCATGGCTTTGCGCGTGGCGGGCGGCAGCGCTTTGGCCGCGGCTTCGAGATCGGACGGTTTCAGGCGAAACTCGCGCGCGCGGAGTTTGGCGCCGTCGAATTTCGCCGCGTAGTACGCGACGGCTTCATCGCTGCGTTGACGCACATCGGCGAGGATGGCGGCGACGCTGTCCTGGATTTCTTTCGTCGCCACTGCGCTGCGGCAGAAATCGGCGAGGTCGGACTGAAAGGTTTTGGAGGAAGAACGAAGGAGACGCACGGAGAGAGAAGCGTGGATCAGCGGATGCCGCGAAGCAGGGGTTGCTCGAAGGTTTCCGGGGGGAATTGCTTGTTGAGGACGATATTTTCGAATGTGACGGTGACGACGATCCGTTTGCCGTCTTCCGTGCGGTAGGTCTTCAGCACGCGCGGAAAACGCACGCCCGACACGATGATCTCGCCCTCTTCGCGAATCAGCCCGCTGGGCGGTGTCTCGGTTTGGACGAGGCGGCCGGTTTCGACGTCGAAGTAGCGGAGATACTCCATGCCGGGGCCGTAGGTGAAAAGAATCTTGCGGCAACGAATGCCATCCACGTCGGCGAGACCTTGATCGATCACATCGCCGCCGTGTTTCTCCGCGGCACGGTAGAAGAAAAGATTTTCCCACGCGCTCGCGCGGAGACGCTTCGTGCCGGAGGCGCCGAGCCCGGCGTTTTGCGCGCGGCCGCCATCCGTGGGCTCCACGCGGCGCCACGAGAAATAATCATCGAGGCCAGTCGTCTCCACGTACTGCGCGGTGCGCACGGTGAGGAGGTGATGCGCGGGCTTTTGAAAGATGATCTCGATGCTGGATTTGCCCGGCGTGTTGGGGTTCGCGGGTGTCTCCTCGACTTCCAGCACGCCGGTGATGTGGATCGAGTTCACGGCATCCAAAGCCGCGTCTCCTCCGATAAAGGCCCGGGCTTTGGCGATGATGGCTTCCGCTTCAGGAGAGGCGGCCAACGCGGGCTGAACGACCGCGGCAAGCAAGAACAGGCAAAACAGGTGGAGACGTTTCATGATGGAAAGGCCCGGGCGACCGGGCGGGGGATCATTCCCACTCGATCGTCGCAGGCGGTTTGGAGCTGATGTCGAGGACCACACGGCTCACGCCGCGGACCTCATTGGTGATGCGGTTGGAAATGGTTTGAAGCAGATCGTACGGCAGACGCGACCAATCGGCGGTCATCGCATCGATGCTTTCCACCACTCGGACTGCGATCACGTACGCGTAGTTCCGTTCGTCGCCGATCACACCGACGGACTTCACCGGGAGGAAGACGCAGAACGACTGCCAGACTTTCCAATAAAGACCGGTCTTCATCATCTCTTCCTGCAGGATCGCATCGGCTTCGCGCAGGATGTTGAGCTTCTCGGCGGTGATGTCGCCAAGCACGCGCACACCGAGGCCCGGACCGGGGAACGGCTGGCGCCACACGACTTCGCGCGGAAGACCGAGCGCGGTGCCGACGGCGCGGACTTCGTCTTTGAACAACTCACGCAGCGGCTCGAGCAGCTTGAGCTTCATGCGCTCGGGCAAACCGCCGACGTTGTGGTGAGATTTGATGAGCGACGCAGGATTGTTGCCGATCTGCACGCTCTCGATCACGTCGGGGTACAACGTGCCTTGCGCGAGGAACTGGGCTTTGCCGATCGACTTGAGCGATTTCTCGAAGACCTGGATGAAGGTCTTGCCGATGATCTTGCGCTTCTCTTCGGGATCTTCGACGCCCTTGAGTTTTTTGAGGAAAAGCGCCGAGGAATCGGCGACGCGCAGATCGATTTTGAAATTCCGTTTGTAGAGCGACACGACGTAGTCGCGCTCGCCTTTGCGGAGCAGACCATTGTCCACAAACACGCAAGTGAGCTGACGTCCGATGGCTTTGTGGATGAGCGCCGCCGCGACGGACGAATCGACGCCGCCGGAGAGGCCGAGGATCACGCGTTGTTTGCCGACGATCTGACGGATTTCGGCGATCTTGCGCTTGATGAAATCTTCCGTGGACCAGTCGCCCGTGCAGCCGCAGATGCCCATGAGGAAATTGCGGATGACTTCAGTCCCGCGCTCGCTGTGGAAAACTTCCGGGTGGAACTGCAGCGCATAAAAACGACTCGCCGGATTTTCCATCGCCGCGTACTCGGAGTTTTCGGTGCGCGCGACGGCTTTGAAACCTTCGGGCAACTTCACGAGTTTGTCGCCGTGGGAATTCCACACCTTAAGCTTCTTCGGTAGACCGGCGAAGAGCGGGCTCTTCTTAAAAACCTCCAATGTGCCGTGGCCGAACTCGCGGCGCTCACCTTTGGCGACTTTGCCGCCGAGGAAATGACCCATGAGCTGCAGGCCGTAACAGATGCCGAGGATCGGCACGCCGAGATTGAAAACCTCGCGATCCGGATGCGGCGCATCCTTCGAATAAACACTCTGCGGACCGCCCGAGAAAATGATGCCGATCACACCGTCCGCCTTCAGCTGCGACGCAGGCGTGGAGTAATGATAGATCTTCGAGAAGACCTGGCATTCGCGGATGCGGCGGGCGATGACCTGCGTGAACTGAGAGCCGAAATCGAGGACGGCGATGGTCTGTGGCATGGAATAAAAACCCGGGAAAAAACCGGACACGCGCCTCCACCGCAAGAGTGGATTCCGAGAGGCCTTTACGGGACGACGGGGCAGTTTGCCCGATTTGGTCCGCAACCCACTGCAGAACGCCCTGTGTACTGTTGAAATTCGGGCGTTTTGCATCGGAAATTTTTTGGAAGTTGGCTGGACACAACAGGTTAAGAAGAACACCACGTTTGGAACCCTTCCGCCTCGTAACGTTTTCCACCGGAAGCACCGCCGTTCAGCCCCCGGCACCCACCTCGGACTCCTCGCTCCTCATGAAACGACCTGCCCTTCCCGCTCAGGCAAAACGCGTTTCCAAACCGACTCCCCGCCCCCGTCCTCCTCGTCCGCGCCCCGCCGAACACCCCGCTGAAGATCCGCAGACGTTCATGCGCCAGCTCGTCGCGATGCTCACCGCGATGGAAGAAGGCGATTTTTCCGCGCGCTTATCCACCGACGAGATCGGCCTCGAGGGCCGCGCCGCCGCGAGCCTCAACGCGATCTGCGCGCGTATGGAACATTTCAATACAAGCCTGCTGCGTCTGCGTCGCCAGGTTGGCCAGGAAGGAAAAATCCATCAGCGTCTCCCGCTCGGCGATTCTGTCGGCAGCTGGGCCGAGCGCATCGAAGCGATCAACGCCGTCGTCGATGAGCTTTCGCAGCCGACGGTGGAAATGGGCCGCGTGATCGGCGCGGTGGCGAAAGGCGATCTTTCGCAACAAATGCCCGTCGAGCTCGGCGGTCGTCCGTTGCGCGGCGAATATCTGCGCACCGCGAAACTCGTGAACGGCATGGTCGATCAGCTCGGCGCGTTTTCCGTGGAAGTGATTCGTGTGGCGCGCGAGGTCGGCACCGAGGGCAAGCTCGGCGGACAAGCCCAAGTCAAAGGCGTGTCGGGCGTGTGGAAGGAACTGACCGAGTCGGTGAATCAGATGGCCGGCAATCTCACCGCACAGGTGCGCAACATCGCCGACGTCACCATCGCCGTCGCGAAGGGCGACCTTTCGCGCAAGATCACCGTCGATGTGCGCGGCGAGATTTTGCAGCTCAAGGAGGCCATCAACGTCATGGTGGATCAGCTGCGCTCGTTCGCGGCTGAAGTGACACGCGTCGCCCGCGAGGTCGGCACCGAGGGCAAACTCGGCGGACAAGCCGTCGTGCCTGGTGTCGCCGGTACGTGGAAGGATTTGACCGACTCGGTAAACGCCATGGCGTCCAACCTCACCGACCAAGTGCGCAACATCGCAGGCGTCACCACGGCGGTCGCGCGCGGCGATTTGTCGCGCAAGATCACGGTGCACGTGAAGGGCGAGATCCTCGAGTTGAAGGAAACGATCAACACGATGGTCGATCGTCTCAACGCGTTCGCGTCCGAAGTCTCGCGCGTGGCTCGCGAGGTCGGCACCGAGGGCAAACTCGGTGGACAAGCTCAAGTGCCCGGCGTCGCCGGTACGTGGAAGGATCTCACCGACAACGTGAATTCCATGGGCAACAATCTCACGGCCCAGGTCCGCAACATCGCCGACGTCACCACCGCCGTCGCGCGCGGCGACTTGTCGCGCAAGATCACCGTCGATGTGCGCGGCGAAATTCTAGAGCTGAAAAACACCATCAACACAATGGTCGATCAGCTCAACGGCTTTGCCTCCGAAGTGACGCGCGTCGCCCGTGAGGTCGGCACCGAAGGCAAACTCGGCGGACAAGCCACCGTGCCCGGCGTCGCCGGTACCTGGAAGGACCTCACCGACAACGTGAATTCCATGGCGAACAATTTGACGACGCAGGTGCGCAACATCGCCGACGTCACCACCGCCGTCGCCAAGGGAGACCTTTCCCGCAAAATCACCGTCGATGCGCGCGGCGAAATTTTGGAGCTGAAAAACACCATCAACACGATGGTCGATCAGCTCAACGGCTTCGCCTCCGAAGTCTCGCGCGTCGCCCGCGAGGTCGGCACCGAGGGCAAGCTCGGTGGACAAGCTCAAGTGCAGGGCGTCGGTGGCACGTGGAAGGATCTCACCGACAACGTGAATTCCATGGCGAACAATTTGACGACACAGGTGCGCAACATCGCCGATGTCACCACCGCCGTCGCCAAGGGAGACCTTTCGCGCAAAATCACCGTCGATGTTCGCGGCGAAATTTTGGAGCTGAAAGACACCATCAACACGATGGTCGATCAGCTCAACGGCTTCGCCTCCGAAGTCTCGCGCGTGGCTCGCGAGGTCGGCACCGAGGGTAAACTCGGTGGACAAGCTCAAGTGCAAGGTGTCGCCGGCACGTGGAAGGACCTCACCGACAACGTGAATCTCATGGCCGCCAACCTCACCGGCCAGGTGCGCAACATCGCCGAGGTGGCGACCGCCGTCGCACGCGGTGACTTGTCGCGCAAGATCACCGTCGATGTGAAAGGCGAAATCCTCGAGCTGAAAAACACCATCAACACAATGGTCGACCAGCTCAACGGTTTCGCCGCGGAAGTGACACGCGTGGCCCGCGAAGTCGGCACCGAAGGCGAGCTCGGCGGACAAGCCGTCGTGCCCGGCGTCGCCGGTACGTGGAAGGATTTGACCGATTCCGTAAACGCGATGGCGACCAACTTGACCACACAGGTGCGCAACATCGCCGACGTCACCACGGCGGTCGCGCGCGGCGACTTGTCGCGCAAAATCACGGTCAACGTGAAGGGCGAGATCCTCGCGCTCAAAGACACCATCAACACGATGGTCGACCAGCTCAACGCCTTCGCCTCCGAAGTGACGCGCGTCGCCCGCGAGGTCGGCACCGAAGGCAAACTCGGCGGACAAGCTCAGGTGCAAGGTGTCGCCGGCACGTGGAAAGATCTCACCGACAATGTGAATTCCATGGCCGACAATCTCACGAGCCAGGTTCGCAACATCGCCGAAGTGACCACCGCGGTCGCGCGCGGCGATTTGTCGCGCAAGATCACCGTCGATGTGAAGGGCGAAATCCTCGCGCTCAAAGACACCATCAATACGATGGTCGATCAGCTCAACGGCTTCGCTTCCGAAGTGACGCGCGTCGCTCGCGAGGTCGGCACCGAAGGCAAACTCGGCGGCCAGGCCGTCGTACCCGGCGTCGCCGGCACCTGGAAGGATCTCACGGACAACGTGAATTCCATGGCGAATAATTTGACCACGCAGGTGCGCAACATCGCCGAGGTCACCATCGCCGTCGCGAACGGCGACTTGTCCCGCAAGATCACCGTCGATGTGCGCGGCGAGATTTTGCAGCTCAAAGAAACGATCAACACCATGGTCGAGCAGCTGCGCTCGTTCGCGTCCGAAGTGACGCGCGTCGCCCGCGAGGTCGGCACCGAAGGTCGTCTCGGTGTGCAAGCGGTCGTGCCTGGCGTCGCCGGCACGTGGAAGGATTTGACCGACTCCGTAAACGCGATGGGCGCAAACCTCACCGGTCAGGTGCGCAACATCGCCGAAGTGACCACCGCCGTCGCGCGCGGCGACTTGTCCCGCAAGATCACCGTCGATGTGAAAGGCGAAATCCTGGAGCTGAAGAACACCATCAACACGATGGTGGACCAGCTCAACGCCTTCGCCGCCGAAGTGACGCGCGTCGCCCGCGAAGTCGGCACCGAAGGCAAACTCGGCGGCCAGGCGCTCGTTCCCGGCGTCGCCGGCACCTGGAAAGATTTGACCGACTCCGTGAACGTCATGGCGGCCAACTTGACCGACCAGGTTTCCGGTATCGTCAAAGTCGTGACCGCCGTCGCCAACGGCAACTTGCGCCAAAAGCTCACCGTCGAAGCGAAGGGCGAAGTCGCCGCGCTCGCCGAAACGATCAACAACATGACCGACACGCTCGCGACCTTCGCCGAGCAGGTGACCAACGTCGCGCGCGAGGTCGGCGTCGAAGGCCGCCTCGGCGGTCAGGCGCACGTGCCCGGCGCCGCCGGTACGTGGAAGGATCTCACCGGCAACGTGAATCTTCTGGCGGCCAATCTCACCACGCAGGTCCGCGCGATCGCCGAGGTCGCCACCGCGGTGACCAAGGGCGATTTGACGCGCTCCATTCAGGTCGATGCACGCGGCGAAGTCGCGGAACTCAAGGACAACATCAACACGATGATTTCCAACCTCCGCAACACGACCGCGGCCAACCAGGAGCAGGACTGGCTCAAGACCAACCTCACCAAGTTCGCACGCATGCTGCAGGGCCAGCGCGATCTTTCCACCGTCGGTCAGATGCTCCTCTCCGAACTAGCGCCGCTCGTGTACGCACAACAAGGAGCGATCTACCAAATGGCCGACGACGAGGACGGCCGGCCCGTGCTGCGTCTTCTCGCCGGTTATGCGCAACGTCCCGGTCAACCTGAGACAGTCGCCGCGGGCGAAGGGCTGGTCGGTCAATGCGCCGTTGAAAAACAACGTATCCTTCTCACGGATACACCGCGCGGCTACACATCGATCCGCTCGAGTCTCGGCGAAGCCGCGCCCGCCAGCATCATCGTGCTGCCCGTGCTCTTCGAAGGTCACACGAAGGCCGTGATCGAGATCGCATCGCTGCATCCGTTCAGCATCACGCACATCTCCTTCCTCGAGCAGCTCACGCAATCGATCGGTGTCGTGCTCAACACCATCGAGGCGACCATGCGCACGGAAAATCTTCTCCAGCAATCGCAGGAGCTCACGGTCGAACTTCAGTCACAGCAGAAAGAACTGCAGCAGACCAACGAAGAGCTCGCCGAAAAGGCGTCGCAGCTCGCCGATCAGAACGCCGAGGTCGAACGCAAGAACCGCGAGGTCGAGCAGGCCCGCCGCGCGCTCGAAGAAAAAGCAGCCGAGCTCGCGCTCACCTCGAAGTACAAATCCGAGTTCCTCGCCAACATGTCGCACGAGCTGCGCACGCCGCTGAACTCGATTCTCATCCTCGGCCAGCAACTCGCCGACAACGGCGCCGGCAATCTCACACCCAAGCAGGTCGAGTTCGCGCGCAACATCCACTCGTCCGGCTCCGATCTGCTCAATCTCATCACCGACATTCTCGATCTTTCGAAGATCGAATCCGGCACCGTCACCGTCGAGGCGGAGGAAATCGGTTTCTCGTCATTGCGCGATTCGATCGAACGCAACTTCCGCCATGTCGCCGACTCGAAGAACCTGCCGTTTCTCGTACAGTTTTCCCCCGACTTGCCACGCGTGATGTCCACCGATCCGAAGCGTCTGCAGCAGATCCTGAAGAACCTTCTTTCAAATGCGTTCAAGTTCACCAGCCACGGTCAGGTCAGCGTGCAGGTGGGCCTCGCCGACGACGGCTGGAGCAGCCTGCACCCGTCCCTTGATCGCGCGCATCAGGTCATCGCCTTTTCCATCCGCGACACCGGCATCGGCATCGCACCGGAAAAACAAAAACTCATTTTCGAGGCGTTCCAACAAGCCGACGCCGGCACGAGCCGCAAATACGGCGGAACCGGTCTCGGCCTCGCCATCTCGCGCGAACTCGCGACGCTGCTCGGCGGCGAAATCCGCCTCGTGAGCGCGCCCGGCGAGGGCAGCACGTTCACGCTGTATCTGCCGCAGTACTACATCGATCAAAAGAGCGGCAACACACGCACGCACGCCCCCTCGCCCACTCCGCTCGTGTTGCCCGCGCCACGCGAAGAGGTGATCGAGGACGATCGCGATCAGATCGGTCACGGCGACCGCAGTCTGCTCATCGTCGAAGACGATCCGCACTACGCCCGCGTGCTGCTCGGTCTCGCCCGGCAAAACGGTTTCAAAGGCATCGTCGCCACGCGCGGCAACGCCGCGCTCACGCTCGCGCGACAATTCCTGCCGACCGCGATCACGTTGGATATTTTTCTGCCCGACATGCTCGGTTGGACCGTGCTCAACAACCTGAAGCTCAACCCGCAAACGCGCCACATCCCGGTCCAGATCATCTCCGTCGAAGAAGAACGTTCGCACGCGCTCTCACGCGGCGCCTTCGCGTACACGATCAAACCCGCGACGACCGAAGGCCTCGATGAGTGTTTCGATCGCATAAAACGGTTCGTCGACTCCCCGACCAAGCACCTGCTCGTCGTCGAAGACAACGAGGTCGAACGCGACAGCATCCTCGCCCTGCTCACGCACGACGACATCGAGATCGCCACCGCCTCCACCGGCGCCGAAGCGCTGCAACTGCTGCTCGATCGCCCGTTCGATTGCTGCGTGCTCGACCTGCGTTTGCCCGACATGGACGGCTTCGAACTGCTCGGACGCCTCCAAGCCGACAGCACGCTGCGAAACATCCCGATCGTCGTTTTCACAGGCCGCGATCTGGATGCGACCGAGGAGAAACAACTACGCACCATGGCGAAGAGCATTCTCGTGAAAGATGTGCAATCGCCCGAACGCCTCTTCGACGAAACCGCGCTCTTTCTTCACCGCGTTGTCGCCGATCTGCCGGAACCGCAGCAGAAGATGCTCGATCGCCTCCACAGTTCCAACGACGTGCTTCGCGGTCGCCGCGTGCTCATCGTCGACGACGACGCGCGCAACATCTTCGCGCTTTCGACCGTCCTCGAAAACCAGGAGATGGACATCCTCAGCGCCACCAACGGTCGCCAAGCGATCGAGATCATCCAGCGCGAACCCGATCTCAGCGTGGTCCTCATGGACATCATGATTCCGGAGATGGACGGCTACGAAACGATGCGCGAGATCCGCAAAGACCCGCGCTTCAGCACGCTGCCCATCCTCGCGCTCACCGCGAAAGCCATGAAAGGCGATCGTGAAAAATGCCTCGCCGCCGGCGCTTCCGATTACATCGCGAAACCGGTCAACACGAACGAACTCCTGTCGCTCCTGCGCGTCTGGCTCTACCGATGATCATCTCCGAGAAAGCCGAGAGCACTTTCGCCGGGATCTCTCCCGCCGCTCCGCCGCCGCGCCCCGCGCCGTCGCCGGTCAACTTGCTCATCGTCGATGACGAACCGCGCAACCTCGACGTCCTCGAGAGCATCCTCCAATCGCCCGACTACAATCTCGTTCGCGCACTCACCGCCGAACGCGCGTTGCGCGAACTGCTCGACAACGATTTCGCCGCCATCGTCCTCGATATTCAGATGCCCGAGATGAGCGGCATCGCGCTCGCCAACCTCATCAAACAGCGCAAACGCACGCAGCACATCCCGATCATTTTTCTCACCGCGTATTTTCAGGACGATAAAGACATCCTCGAAGGCTACGAAATCGGCGCGGTCGATTATCTCACGAAGCCGATCAACCCGCAGATCTTGAAATCCAAGATCGCCGTCTTCGTGGAGCTCTTCCGCAAAACGCGCGCGCTCGCCAGCATCAACGCCACGCTCGAACAAGAGATCATTCAACGCCAGCACGCCGAAGCCGCGCTCCGCGATCTCAACAACGAACTCGAAGCCCGCGTGCAGTCGCGCACCGCCGAACTCACGCGTCTCAACGACGAACTTCGCGAACGCGGCAAGGCGCTGCGCGAGAGCGAACGCCGTTTCCGCAACATGGCCGACCACTCGCCCATGATGCTCTGGGTCACCGCGCCCGACGGACGTTTTCTTTATCTCAACCGCGGCTGGATCGAATTCAGCGGACGCGAACACGACGAAAACGATCACGCCGCCTGGCTCGATGCGGTTCACCCGGACGATCGTCCCACTGTGTTCCAGTTGTTCCACGAAGCCAAGGAGCGCCGCGAACCTTTCCGCCACGAGCTTCGCCTGCTTCGCAAAGATGGCGCGTATCGTTGGACGCTCAACGCCGCCGTGCCGCGTTTCGACGAATCGTCGGAATATCTCGGCCACATCGGCTCGATCATCGACATCACGGATCGCAAACAGGCCGAACACGCGCTTGAGCAAGCGCGCGATCTCGCCCTCGCCGGCTCGCGCGCAAAAGACGATTTTCTCGCCACGCTTTCCCACGAATTGCGCACACCGCTCAATCCCGTGTTGCTGCTCGCCAGCGAAGCCGCGGCGAATCCAGCCCTGCCGCCCGAAGTGCGCGCCGACTTCGAGCTCATCGCCCGCGGCGTCGCGCTCGAAGCGCGTTTGATCGACGATCTGCTCGACCTCACTCGCATCACCAGCGGCAAACTCATGCTCGAGATCGCCGCTCACGATGTACACAGCATCCTCCGCGAAGCGATCGCCACCGTACATGCCGATATCGAGAGCAACGGCATCACGCTCGATCTTTCGCTCGAAGCACCACGCTCAATCGTCGCCGGCGACAACGTGCGTCTCCAACAGGTCTTCTGGAACATCCTGAAGAACGCCGTCAAATTCACGCCCGCGTCTGGCCGGATCGTCGTCTCCACGCGCATCAACGAGGATCCGTCGCGGATCGATATCCAAATTTCGGATACAGGCATCGGCCTCACCGAGACCGAGCTCGAACGCGCTTTCAACGCCTTCACGCAAGGTGAGCATGCGCGTCGCGGCGGCACTCATCGTTTCGGCGGACTTGGCCTCGGCCTCGCCATTTCCCGCACGCTCGTCGAACAACACGGCGGTCTCATCGCCGCCAGCAGTCCCGGCCGCGGTGGCGGTGCTTCGTTCACCATCACGCTGCCACTCGCGTCTGACGACGCGCTGATCGCCGGGATCGATTATGTGGGTTTGCACGCGCCAGCAACCGAGCCGACCGCGCCCGCAGACAAACCGCGTGTTCGCCTTCTGCTCGTCGAGGATCACGAACCCACGCGCAACACGCTGGGTCGCCTGCTCTCGCGTCGCGGGTTCGATATCGTCATCGCCTCCTGCGTGGCCGAAGCGCGCGCGGCCGCGCAAAGCAACGCCTTCGACCTCGTGATCTCCGACATCGGCCTGCCCGACGGAAACGGCTACGATTTGATGAGCGAACTGCGCGAGCGCCTGCAGATTCGCGGCATCGCGCTCAGCGGGTACGGCATGGAGGAAGACATCGCGCGCAGCCAGTCCGCCGGCTTCGCGCATCATCTCACAAAACCGATCCGCGTGCAGGCGTTGGACAAAGCCCTCGCGTCCATCTTCGCGTGAACGCGGCGCGTTTCACGCGGACTTCCAACGCCCAACGTCGAACGCCCAACGTCGAACGCCCAACATCCAAGAAAAGCCGCTGCCTCCTTGAGCGTTCAGCATTGGACGCCGCGCGTTGAGCGTTCGCAGCGGCGCGGCGCGGCGCTGCCCTAGCTTTTCGATCCCGTCGTCGCGATGCCTTGCACGAAGGTTTTTTGCGCGAAGAAAAACAATACGACCACCGGGATGATCGTCACCGTGCTTGCAGCCATCAGGTGATGCCATTGCACGCCGCCGTTCTGCGCCTGAAAACTCTGCAGCGCGAGCGAGAGCGGAAAGGTTTCCTTGCGCGTCAGGTAGAGCAGCGGACCGAGAAAATCGTTCCATGCGTGGAGAAAATGGAGCACGCCCGCCGTCGCGAGAACCGGTTTGCTCAGCGGCAGTATGATCCGCCAAAAAATCGTCCACTCGCTGCAGCCATCGATGCGAGCGGCTTCGCTGAGTTCTTCGGGAATCGCGCGGAAAAATTGCCGCATGAGGAAGATGTTGAACGCACTTCCGAAAAACGCCGGCACCCACAGCGGCATCAGCGTGCCGATCATGTTCAACTCGCGAAACACGCCGTAGAGCGGCACCATCAACACCGGAAACGGCACCATCATCGTCGCGAGCGTCACCGCGAAAAACGCGTCGCGTCCGCGCCAGCGAATCCGCGCGAAGCCATACGCCACGATCGCGTTCGAGAACACCGTGCCGATCACGCCGAGCACACACACGATCAGCGAATTCGCGGTGAAGCGCCAAAAACTCACCCGGTGTTTCGACGTCAGGCTCGCGGGATCGCTTGAGCCGCCGTCGAGCGAACCGAGCGCGTCGGGATAGTTTTCCCAGCGAAACTTCACGCGCGATTCCACGTCGCTGTCCGGCACAAATCGCCAGCGCGGAGGCGTTCCCGCGGGCGCATCGCGCGGCAGTTTCTCCGTCGCACGCCACCAGCCCGGCTCCACACGTTGCAACACACGCAACGGCTCGTCCGCGTCGGTGAGTTGTGCGAGTTGATCGTCGGCGAGAAAAAGCATCGCGCCCGCGTTTTCGCCCGCGACGCGCTCGACCACGGCGCCGGATTGGCGCGTGCGATAATCGAGCGTCACTTCCGTTTTGCCCGCGCCGAGATCCGCATAGTACGCGCGCGGAATCCAAGACGGCGGCAGGGTCATCGATTGTTCGATCGGCTTCAGCGACGTGATCACGAGCCACGCAAACGGCACGAGAAACACACACGCCGCTCCGCCCAGCAGCCCGTAAATCACGAAGCTGCGGGTCGCCTTTCTTAATTGGGAAGCCGCACTCACACTACGGCGCTCCCTCCGTCACTCCGCCTTTGCGCCTTCGCGCCTTTGCGTGAACCGCATATCAAACCATCATCCGCTTTGTGCCTCATATCACGCTCCTCATTCGACGTGCCTCCGCGAGAGTCGCGTCGCGAGCCACGTGAGCGCCGCGATCACGATGAACAACACATACGCCATCGCGCTCGCGTAACCCATCCGCAGATCGTGAAACGCGGTCGTGAACAGATGCATCGTATAAAACAACAACGAACGCGCCGGCGCGCCGTCATGCGTGCCCGTGCCGCCATTGGCCGCATCCGAGATGATGTAGGCCTGCGCAAAAATCTGCAGCGATCCGATCAGGCCCATCACGACGTTGAAATACACCACCGGCGCGATGCCCGGCAGCGTCACGTGCCAGAATCGTCGCCACGCCGAAGCGCCATCGATCGCCGCCGCTTCGTACAATTCCTTCGGCACGTTTTGCAGACCCGCGAGATAGATCACCATCGCGTTGCCCACGCCCCACAAACTCATCAACACGAGCGCCGGTTTCGCCCACGTCGGATCCGTGAACCACGCGGGCGGCGTCAGCCCGAACCAACCGAGCACGGGCGAGATCAGGCCGTTGAGGAGTCCGTACTCACCGTTGAAAATCCACAGCCACAACATCGACGATGCCACCACCGGCACGATCGACGGCAAATAAAACACCACGCGGAAAAACGAGCGGCCGCGCACGTCGCAGTTGAGCAGCATCGCGAGCGCGAGCGCCACCGCCGTGCCGAGCGGCACCGACAGCGCGGCGTAGAGCAGCGTGTTTCCGAGCGATTTCCAAAACAGGTCGTCGGTCACGAGCTCGCGGTAATTTTCCCCGCCGATCCACACCGCCGATTTCAAAATCGAATAATCGCAAAATGAATAATACAGCGACGCGATCACCGGATACGCGGTGAACACGCACAGTCCCACGATCCACAGGCTCGTGAACGCGAGCCCGGTGAAAACGTTCTTCTTCTCTGCCGGAGTCATAAAAATCCTCCGAGGTGGAACGCGCCGTCCCGGCGCGTTTGCCGGGAGCGCCGGCGGCCCGGCGGCTCTTTGTCTGCTGCGTTCATCGCGCATCCTCCGTTTTCTCACGCGCGTCCGTCGACGCCGCGACCTGGCCGTGCCGAATCAGGCTTTTCTGATAACGCGCCCAGCTCGCGCTCATGCGCTTCTGGCAATACGCGATCGCCTCCTCCGGCTTCGCGAGCGCGAGACGCGTCTGTTCAAACACCAACATGAACTCGCGATTGTATTCCTGCCAGATGCCCATCTGCGGCACCGAGACCGCGTGAGGACTCGCCGAGAGTTCGCGAAAAATTCCGATGTAGGGATGCGGATGATTCTTCCCGAAGAACGGGCTCCACGCGCGCAGCGGCGAACTTTTCGCCTGCAAAAAACACGTCAGTTCTATGCCGCTGAGTTCTTCGCGCGTGCGCGCCTGCGGATTGTGCGAGTTGGCAAATTTGATGAACTCCCACGCCGCGCGCGGATTCTTCGCGCCGCGCGGAATCACCAACACATCGGCCTCCGTCATCGCGAAGTCGCTCACGCCCGGCACCGCTTCGGGCCACGGCCCCACGCCGTAGTCGAGACCGGGTTTGTACTGGCGGATGTAGTTGTCGAACCACACGCCTTGAAAAACCATCGCGACTTTGCCGTTCATGAAACCCGACTGCGCGTTGAGCGCATGTCCGCTGAAACCGCTCGCAAACGTGCGCACATCGTCGCGGCCGTACTCGTGCGTGTAGCTCGCGACCCAACGCAGCGCTTCGAGATTTCGCGGATCGGTGCCGATGGTCACGCGCTCGCCATCGAATAATTCTCCGCCAAACCAACGCGCAAAAATCCACGGCCACCAGCCCGGCTCCTGTGGCAAAAATCCCATCTGCACCAAGCGTCCGGTCTTCGGATCGCGCTTCGTAAGTTTGCGCGCGAACTCATCCAGCTCCGCCACCGTGCGCGGCGGTTTTTCCGGATCGAGTCCCGCTTCGCGAAACAGGGTTTTATTCCAATGCAGTGCGATCACCGCCGGCGTGGAGATGCCTGCAAACACTTGCCCGCGATACGTGCAGATATGCGCGAACGCCGGATAATAACGCGCCAGCCATTCTTCCGATGTCATGCCGTCTTCGCGGATGAAATCGTCGAGCGGCATCAGCGCGTTCGCATCGGCAAACGTCGCGATGTTCTGCACCCAAAGTCCCGCGACATCCGGCGGATCGCCGCCCGCCGTCGCCACGAGCACTTTGCGATCGACCTGCGAGGTCGGATAATAATCGACGACGATTTTATCCTGCGAGGCGTTGAAGGCATCGATCGTCGCCTGCATCGCGATGCCTTCGAAGCTCACCCATTTCTCCCAATAGGTGACGTGGATTTTTCCGTCTTTCCCGACCACGTCCGCGAGCGCCGGCGCCACGCCGATCACACCGAGCGCCAACACGCGACACGCGTGCGCGAGCCAACGCGCGGGGATCGCGCGTTTCATGTTCGACGGTTCGCGACGCCCGAGGTGCATGCGCTAACACTCACTTCGCCGGCGCACTTGTCAGCTCCACACTCGCGCCAACGAGTCCGTCCGACTTCGCGTGCAACACGATCGGGCCAGGCGTATGCGTCGTCTGCACGATCACTTGGGCGAGTCCGTTGAACAACTTGCGCTCGCTGGCCTTGTCGGGTTCGTGCGAACCGGGATCGCCATTGCCGACGCCGATGATTTTTCCGCCCGTGATTTCAAACGTCACGAGATTGTCCGCGACAGGCACCGCGCGTCCCTGGGCATCGACCACCGACACATCGATCACCGCGACGTCGTGATTGTCGGCGACGAGTTCCGTGCGATGCGCGGTGAGCACGAGCTTCGCCGGCGCGCCGGTCGTTTCGACGCGTTTCGTTTCCACGACTTTGCCACCGCGATAACCACGCGCTTCGAGCACGCCGGGCGCGTAGGCGACTTTCCACGCGAGATGTCCGTTGCGCGGCATGTCCTGTTTGCCGAGCGATTTTCCATTCAGGAACAACTCGACCGCGTCGTGATTGCTGTGCGCGCGCACGTCGATCTCCTGCCCTTCGCGTCCGGGCCAGTTCCAGTGCGGGAAAATGTGCAGCACGGGCTCGTCGCTCCACCACGCTTTCAGATAATAAAAACTGTCCTTCGGAAATCCGCAGGTATCGAGAATGCCGAACTGCGAACTCACCGCGGGCCAAGCGAGCGGATTGGGTTCTCCGCGATAGTCGAAACCCGTCCAATAAATCACGCCCGCGAGATACGGACGCGCCGCGTAGTGCTTCCAACCGGTTTCCACATTGCCGCCCGAGGTGCCGTCTTCGAGCGGCGCGAGATGTCCGCGCGCGTGATCGTCGACATAAATGCCGCGCGTCGCCTGCGTGGTCGTTTCCTCCGTGCCGAGAATGATCTGCCACGGATACTCCGCGTGCTGTTTGTCGGTGTCGCCGTGTTTGATGTAGTTCACGCCCATCACTTCGACGACTTTCGAAATGCCGCCCCAACCGCCGCTGATAGCGACGGTCGTCGGACGCGTCGGATCGAGCTTCTTCGCGAAGGCCTGCATCGTCGTCGTGATGCGTTCGCCAAACACATTGCCTTCGATCGCCCACTCTTCGTTGCCGAGCGACCACAGGATCACGCTCGGGTGATTGCGATCGCGCCGGATCATGCGCTTCACCGCATCGAGATGCAGCGGATTCGAGCCCATCAGGCGCGTCTCATCGATCACCAACATGCCGAGCCGATCGCACGCATCGAGCAGCTCCGGCGTCGGCGGATTGTGCGACGCGCGATAGATATTCGAGCCCATCGCCTGGAGCCGCTGGATGCGGAAACCTTGCAACGCGTCCGGAATCGCCGCGCCCACGCCCGCGTGATCCTGGTGGTTGTTCGTGCCCTTCAACTTCACGTGTCTGCCGTTGAGGAAAAATCCTTCGTTGGGGTCGAAACGAATCGTGCGAATGCCAAAACACGTCTCCACGCGATCCACCGCGCGACCGCCCGCCGCCACTTCCGCCACCAACGTGTAGAGCGTCGGCGACTCGAGATCCCACAAGCGCGGTTGCGCCACCGACAATGTCGCCTCGACCTCCACCGTGTCGCCCACCGCGAGTTTCCGGGAGGCACTTGTCGCCCGCGCGACTTCCGCGCCGTCGGCATCGACGATCGTATAGTTCACCAAAACCTCCACCGGCTCCGCGCGACCGAGCGCATGCGTCACTTCGGAGCGTACGCGCACCGTCGCCGCGCCGCGGGCATCGACTTCGGTTTCGATCGCCGTGCCATCGGCCACCAGGTGCACCGGCGCCGTTTTCTCCAGCCATACATGACGATAAATCCCCGCGCCTTCGTAGAACCAACCTTCCTCCATCGTCGCATCGACGCGCACCGCGATAACGTTTTCACCGCCGTAGTTGAGGTAGTCGGTGATGTCGTATCGAAAATTCAAATACCCGCTCGGCTCTTCGCCAAGATAGAAGCCGTTGACCCATACGCGCGACGCGCGAAACACGCCATCAAACGCCACGCTGATCCGCCGCCCGAAATCCTCCGCGGGGATGCGAAAGGTCTTCCGATACCAACCGACGCTCGTGTCCGGAAAACGCGGCCCTACCGTGCGGTAGCCGTGACTGTGAGAAGCGTTTCCCGAAAATGGCATTTCCACCGCCCAATCGTGCGGCAGATCCAGCACGCGCCACGACGAGTCATCGAATTTGCCCACCGCCGCCGCCGGTCCATCGCCGAAGCCGGTTTTGGTGATGTAAGAAAAATAACCCGTCGCGTGCCCGTGGTCTTTCTGCGTGTCGCTCGGATGCCCGAACGCGAAACGCCAGCCCTCGTTCCAACGAATGCGCTCGCGCCCTGCCGGAGCCTCCGCGGACTGCGCGAACGCGGATGCGCTGAAACTAAGCGCGCAAACAAAGACGCCTAAACGAACCAAAGCAGACGGAACCAGATTCATGGAAACGTGGGGATTGAAGGGAAACGCAGGGGGAACGGGCGGGTAACGCCGGTAGAAAAGAATCACGCCGCGCCAAAGGAAAGCGATTTAACACTAAATCTCCCAAAATCGCGTCCTTTTTCGGCGGTATCAGCGGACTTGTTGCCGCTTTCGGAGAACTTCGCCTCAGCGCCACGCATCGCAGCATCCGGGCTTGCGAGTGCGCCGCGGGCTTCGCGTAATCGCGCGCTCAGGCGTCCCCGTAGCTCAACTGGATAGAGCAGCGGTTTCCTAAACCGCGTATCCCGGTTCAAGTCCGGGCGGGGGCACCAGTTGAAGGCGAAACGCAATCGGATGCGTAGCCATCGCACATGCAAAGGCAGCGACTATGCTCCGCATTGTCCGTCTTTTCTTCTCCGTCCGCTCTTTCTTCTTTCTCGAGGCGTGGCGGCGGTCGCGGAGCAACCGCCCGCCTCGATCAATCTCGAACACGCCCGATCGTTTTCCGACCGGTAGTGGTGCGGCTCAATCGATCAGCAGCGCGATCTGCACACCGGGGCCGTGGACGCCTTCGATCAAGATGCCTTCGACGTCGGCCGTTTTCGACGGGCCGGTGCAGAAGATGATGTTGGTGTCCTTGCCCAGCGCGGCGATGGCGGCGGCGACATCGGAATAGATGTTTTCGCGACGCAGCACCGCGGCATGCACCCACGGCGTCAACGCCCCGAGGCGACGCGAGGTCGTCGAGTCGTTGAGGATGATCGAGCCCGTTTCGGCGATGGCGCCGGCGGCGCGGGTGATGCCGAAAGCGTATTCGTCCACCTGCGCGCGGTCGTAATCGGTCGACACGGAAAACTCCGGACCAAACGCCGGCGCGAGTTCGGCCCAGAGCGTGGGATCGCAGTAACCGCGCAGATGGCCGTTTTCGCGGAGCCAGGTCGCGAGCGCCGTGGCGCCGACCATGGGCATGCCATTGACCAATTTCTGGCGCTCGCTGAAAGCGGTCCAGCGGTCGGCCTCGCGATCGAACGCGGGCATGGTGGCCACGTTGTCACCAAATTCTGGATACGCTGCGCGCCTGGGCAGCGGCGTGAGGGCGGCGCGGACGCGGTTGAGTATGGCTTCGCGGGAAGAGGCGCTCATGATTTTTTGCGCTGTTTCATCCATTTGCGGAACTGACCGCCGCGCCACGGCGGCAGGCCACGGGTTTCGACCCACGTCTTGGCGGCTTGCGGCAAGAGCGGCGTGGGCACGGCGTTGATGATCCCCCCCATCGAAAGCGCGGCTTTCCACGCAGCGGGTTGCGTGGCGAGGATCGCGTAACCACCCATCGGCGGCGTGGCGGCAGAGGCCGCGGCGCTGCCGGCTTGTTTGCCTTTGTCGCGCAGACGCAGGAGCAGATCGGGAATGGGGATATTAACGGGACAAACTTCGTTGCATGCGCCGCATAGCGTCGACGCTTTCGGCAAGTCGGCCATCTCGGGAAATTTTTTGCCCGCGAGCAGGGGCGAAAGCACCGCGCCGACCGGTCCCGGATAAACAGCGCGATAGGCGTGACCGCTGGCCTGACGATAAACCGGACACACGTTGAGGCAGGCGCCGCAACGGATGCAGCGGAGGATTTCGCGGCAGTCGCTCTCGAGCACGTCGGTGCGGCCGTTGTCCACGAAGATCACATGCATTTCCTCCGGGCCATCGGGCTGCGCGGCACTCTTCGGACCGGTGATGAATTCCGTGTACGACGTGAGCTGCTGACCGGTGCCGGAGCGACCGAGGAGATTGAGCAACACCGCGAGGTCGCGATCGCGCGCGACGATTTTTTCGATGCCGATGAGCGCGATGTGCACCTTGGTCGCGGCGAGGCAGAAGCGCGAATTGCCTTCGTTGGTCACGAGGACCATGCGGCCGCTTTCAGCGGAGAGGAAATTGGCGCCGGTGAGGGCGACATCGGCCGCGAGGTATTTGTGGCGCAAATACTGACGCGCGCGGCGGGTGATCGTGCCAGGATCATCGTTGTATTCGCCGAGTCCGTTTTTCTCGAACGACGTCGCGATCTCGCGGCGGTTCTTGTGGATGATGGGCTTAACGATGTGCGACGGATGGTCGTGGTCGATCTGAACAATAAATTCGCCGAGGTCGGTCTCGAGGCACTCGACGCCTTCCTTCTCCAAAAAATGCGCGAGCTCGATCTCTTCGCTGACCATGGTCTTGGCCTTGACCATCTTGGTCGCGCCGCGGTCGCGCATGATCTTGAGCACCGCCTCGCAGGCTTCGCGCGCATCGGCGGCCCAGTGAACCTTGGCACCGTTTTCCTGAAGCTTCGCTTCGACCTGCGGCAGGTACGTATCCAGATTTTCGATTGCGTGCTGTTTGATTTCGCCGGCGAGATGACGGAGCTCGTCAGGCGCGGTGTAGTGCGTGAAGAGCGCTTTGTAGCGGCTGTCGTAGCCGGCCTTGGAACCGTCGTACACGGCGGCGCGTTTTTCGCGCGCGAGCCCGGCGGCAAATTGATCGATTTGCTGGTATTTCATCGGGCGGTGGCGGAGGCGTTTTTCAACGAATCGCGCAGGATCTGCGCGATGTGACGGGTTTTGACGGGGCGACCGCCTTTGGCGGCGAGTCCGCCCATGTGCATGAGACAGCTCATGTCGGCCGAGACGATTTCGTCGGGCTGCGTCGCGAGCACATGGTCGAGTTTCAGATTGCCCATGGCTTGGGAGATCGTCGGAAACGCCACCGAGAACGTGCCGCCGAAGCCGCAGCATTGTTCGCCTTCGCCGAAGGGAGCGACCTTCAAGCCCTCGATCGAACCGAGCAGTGTGAGCGCGGCCGGACCGCTGGCGGTGCCGCGCGAGTGACACGAACGATGAAACGCCACCGTCGCTTCATAGCGACCGGGCCATTTCGTGACGCCGAGACCGTTGACGATAAAATCCGCGAGCTCCCACGTGCGGCTCGCGAGCTGCGCGACCTGCGGAAGATCGGGCTCCTTTTCAAACTCGAGCAACGCGCCGTGAAACATCATCGCCGCGCAAGAACCCGAGGGCACGACGACGGGTTCTTCACCCGCGAAGGTCTTGACCGTGTGACGCACGACCTTGCGCGAGGCTTTCCAGTCGCCGCCGTTGAAGGCGGGCTGACCGCAGCAGGTCTGCGCTTCCGGAAATGCGATCTCGCAACCCAGATACTCCAGCACTTCGACGGTGGCCGCAGCGGCGTCGTCGAAGAACGCGTCGCACAGGCAGGTCGCCATGAGCTGCACGCGTTTGCCATTCGGGCGGTGACGTTCGTGGGGGGACATGATGGAACGTAAACGCTGTGCCTCGCGAAGCGTTGCGCCAACGGAAAAATAGATCTGACCGTGTGAGTTTGACTCGTTTTCCCCTCGTGGAATCGCACGCTTGGCTGTTTCGTTTTTTCCTTTCCCGTCATGTCCTCCACAACCTTCTGCGCAGCCGTCGATCTCGGAGCCACCAGCGGCCGTGTCATCCTCGGCGCCTGGTCCAAAAACAAACTCACGCTCACCGAAGCGCACCGTTTCCCCAACGCTTTCCGCTCGCTCGGTGCGCATGATTATTGGGACATCGGCGGTCTCTGGCACGAGATTCAAACCGGTCTGCGCAAAGCCGTCTCGCTTCTCCCCCGCGGCGCCAAGCTCGCCTCCGTCGGCGTGGACACTTGGGGCGTGGACTACGCGCTGGTAAACGACGCGGGGCGTCTCGTTTTCCCCGTTCATGCGTATCGCGATGCGCGCACGCAGCCCGGCCTCAAAAAACTCGGCGACACCCGCGCCGCGCTCGAACGCGTTTACGCCGCCACCGGCATTCCCAACGTCTTCTACAATTCGAGCCTCCAGCTCGCCGAGGTCGTCGCCAGTTGCCCCGCCGTCGAAGACCTCGCCACGCGCTGCCTCTTCCTGCCGGACTATTTTAATTTCCTCCTCTCCGGTCGCATGGCCAACGAGCTCACCATCGCCAGCACCACGCAGTTGCTCGATGTCCACTCGACCGATTGGTCCCGCGCCACGCTCGATCATTTCCACATCCCCGCACAGTGGTTCAGCAAACCCGTGCTCGCCGGCACCAAGCTCGGCACCGTCACCAGCATCCCCGAACTCAAAGGCGTGAAGGTCATCGCCGTCCCCGGCCACGACACCGCCGCGGCTTACGACGCCATGCCCGCCGCCGAAGACGGTTCCGACCTCTATCTCAGCTCCGGCACTTGGTCGCTCGTCGGTTTTGAAAGCGACACACCCGTCCTCGGCGCCGAAGCGCTCGCGACGCGCATCGCCAACGAACGCATCGGTGACGGACGCTACCGTCCGCTCAAGAACATCATCGGTCTCTGGCTCCTGGAAGGCGTCCTGAAGTCCTTCGCGAATCGTCCGAAAAACGACAAGGAATGGGCCGCGCTCATCACCGCCGCGGAGAAATTGCCCGCGCCCAAGACGTTGCTCGATACGAGCGATCCGGCGTTCGCCAATCCGGCGTCGATGAAAGCGGCAATCGACGCGCATCTCAAAAAACGCCGCGCCACCGCTCCGAAGAATCTGCCCGCCTACGTCCGCCTGATTTGCGATTCGCTCGGCCAGGGCCATGCCGAAGCCAAAGCGGCGTTTGAGCGCATGACCGGCCGCACCTTCAAACGCATCCTGATGGTCGGCGGCGGTTCAAAAAACCGCCTCCTCTGCCAAGCCACCGCCAACGCTGCCGGCGTGCCCGTGATCTCGTTCAGCCTCGAAGGCACCGCCGTCGGCAACCTCGCGAGCCAGCTCATCTCGCTCCGCGCCGTGAAGGATCTCAAAACCTTCCGCCGCCTCCTCGGCGCCACGCTCAAGCAGACGACCTACACTCCCGCCAAACGCTGAGCGGCTGCGCGCTCGCCGGGGCGCTCTCTTTTTTATAGGTCCTAGCGGTCTCTAAATCCCATAGGACCTATCTCTCCCCGCCCATGCGCCGCCTGGTTCTCGTTTTCCTCGTCCTGTTCGCGCTGCCGCTCTTCGCTTCCCTCGACGAAGGCGAACTCGAAGCCGGCGCCAAATTCGCCATCGCCCGTCCCGCCCAGTGGAACGGCGGCCTGCTGATCATCGCCCACGGTTTCCGCGCGGAGGACGCGCCGCTCGTAGCCGATCTCAATCCCGAGCACCTCGCTTATCGCACGCTGCGCGAAGAGGGTTGGATGATCGCCAAAACGAGTTACCGCCGCAATGGCATCATCATCGCAGATGCCGTCGCCGACATCGACAATCTCCGCAACTACATCGAGCGCACTTACGGCGAACCCAAACGCGTGCTCGTCGAAGGTGATTCGCTCGGCGGACTCATCGCCACGCTCATCGCGGAACGCCCGCCCGGCGATTTCCCGCGCTATCACGGCTGCGTCGCCGTCGGCGCTTCGCTCAGCACTCGCGAACCCGGCGGCACGCTCGGCCTCACGCTCGGCACTCAAATCCCGCTCATTTTCCTCACCAATCGCTCCGAACTCACCGGCCCCAAAACCTACGTCAACCCGCTCACACCTCTGCCGCCCGAACACCGCGCCATTCAGCCCGTGCTCTTCCGCGTCGCGCGTGATGGCCACGTAAACGTGAACCAACACGAGCGCCTCACCGCCCTGCGCGCGCTCAACACCTGGCTCGAACGCGGACGCGACGCCTTGCCCAAACCTGCCGATGGAGCGGAGTTTTTCGACGCCACGCACACGCCGGAACCGCAGCCGTCCGAAGTCGTCTTCGACGCCGACCGCCGCGGCTTCACCGCCCGCGTCACCGAAGTCACTTCCATCTTCGGCAATGTCGCGCTCAATGCGCAACCGATCGACTTCGCCAATGTCGGCATCTCGCGCAACGCGTGGTTCCGCTTCACCGCCCACGGCGAACATCGCCGCGTGATGTTTGGAAGCGATTTCAACTCCGTGAAACGTGGCGAGTGGATCGCTTTCCCCAATGCCGACGGCTTTTTCTGGATCGCACGCAACCGCGAAAACGCCGCCGCCACCGCCAACCTCAGAGTCGGCGACGAGGTCCACATCCGCAGCTACGACAAGACCGATGCCGGCGCCAAATAATAGGGCCCCGTAGAAACAGAGCCGGCAGCCCTGCGACATGAACAAGAACGGTCGTTCTTATTTGCAGTATTATAGAACGATCGTTCTATAATGTCGCATGAGCTCCCACATCACCAAACTCTCATGGGCAGGCATCCGTATCACCGCGGGCGCCGAGCAACTCGTCATCGATGGCCTCGAAGGTCGAAACGGTGAGGTCCAAGGCCGCATCGGCCCCAATCGTCGTCCGCTCATCGATCTCGCTGAAACGTCCATCGACGTCGCCCTCGTCACCCACACGCACAAGGACCACTTCGACGCCGACGCGCTGCACCGTCGTCTCACCCCACACAAGCGCGTCCTCGTTCCCGCCGACTCGGCCGCCGAGGTCCGCGATGCCGGTTTCAACGCGATTCCGATAACACCATTCGCCGGCGCCGCCGTCGGAGCATTTCACATCACCGCCCTTCCCGCCGTCGATGGTTTCGGCGCGGCGCAAGTCGCCTGGCTCGTGGAAACACCGGACCTCCGCATCATCCATCTCGGCGACACACTCTTCCACGGGTTCTGGTGGCAGATCGCGAAATCCGCCGGCCCCGTCGATGCCGTGTTTCTTCCCATCAACGGCGCCCGCGTCGCCATTCCCGGCCAGCCCGCCACCGGACTTCCCGGCGTGATGACGGCCGAGCAGGCCGTGGTCGCCGCGCGCCTGCTGCAAGCGAGGCTTGCGGTGCCGATTCACTACGAGGAGTTTCACTCGCCTCCCGCCTACAACGCCGATCTCCATGCCGAAGCCCAGTTCCTCGAGCACGCCCGCGCCCAAGCGGTCCCCGCGCAAGTCTTCGCACCCGGCGAAATCGTCCTCACTCGCTGAATCTGCGGACGAAAACGCCTTCGACGGTCGTCGCGTTCGCGGCGACCGCACACGCGCGCGTGTCATCGACGTCGCGCTGCAGATTGCGTCCACGCAAGGACTCGACGGCGTCACCCTTGGGCCCGTCGCGGAGGCCGCCGGCGTCTCCAAAGGTCATCTCGCGCTTCTCTTTGGCGGCCGCCAACAACTGCAACTCGCCACACTCGACGCCGCCGTCGCCCTCTTCGAAGAACGCATCGTCGCTCCCGCCAAAAACGCGACGTCGCGCGCCTCACAACTTCGCAAGGTCTGCCTCGGCTGGTTCGACTACGTGCAAAACCGCGTGCTCCTCGGCGGCTGTCTCATCACCGCCGTCAGCAGCGAGTTCCGCACGATCGATGGTCCGATCCGCGACCGCGTGATCGAGCTCCGCGAGCTCGAACGCAACTTCCTCCGCGATCTCATCCAGTCCGCGCGCGCCGAAGCAGGATTGCGCGCGTTGTCCGCGACATCACTCGAGCGCACGCTGTTTCTTCTCTTAGCGTATCGCGCGGCGGCAAACGTCGCTTTCGCGCTCAACGCGACCGATGACTTCGAGCTCGCGCTCAAAGCCACGCGGGAATTGCTCAACGAAATGCTCGCCGGGTGATCCCCCGTCCGACGAGCGCTCGTTTTTCAGAAGAGCGCGCTCGCGCGAAACGTGAATCACACGCCGCGGCTCGGCACGCGCACGACTTTCATGCCCGCAGCGGTCGCGGCGCGGATGCCGGGTTCGGCATCTTCGAAGGCCAGGCATTTTTTTGGATCCACACCGATGCGCTGCGCCGCGAGCACAAACATATCCGGCTCCGGTTTGCCGCGCCCCGGTGCCACATCGTTGGGAGTGATCACGACCTTAAATATATCGTCGAGCCCCGCCGCCTTCAGCGCGGGAATGGCGATCTCCGGTTGACCGCCGGTGGCGATCGCGACCGGTTTTGTTTTCGCGACCTCGCGCGCAAACGCCGCGACCGGCTCGATCACTTTCACCTGCGCGATCTTTTCGAGATACAGCAGCTCCTTGCCGTGCGCGACGACCTCGGCGTTGAGCGAGGCCAGTTTGTAATGTTGCCCAAAAATCTCCGCCACGCGACGCGTCGGCACGCCGCCGAGCGAATAAAACAAATCCTCGTCGAGACGTCCCGGAATGCCTGCTTTTCGCATGGCTTCGTCCCACGCGAGAAAGTGCAGCGGCATGGTGTCCACGAGCGTGCCATCGAGGTCGAAAATGTAGCCGGCGAAATCGCCTTCAGGAATGTCGAGTTGCATGAAGGGTCCATCTCACGCCGGTTTCGCGGCGCTGGCAACCCCCGCGGCCGATGTCCTCACCGCGCAATGTGCAAGTTGGTAAGCGCGGAGATTGCTCCCGCGCCGGCGACCTGCATGTTGCGTCTCGCTTCTTCAACGCACTTCCGCTTCGCGTGCCTTTTTTTCGCCTCCAATCGCCCCGAACGCTAACGCGCCTCCTGCTTCTCCTCCTCGCATGCGCGCCGTTTTTTCCCCTTCGCGCCGAGGTCGCGACGGAGCGTCCCCTCATCGCCGGCGCCGCGAGCGATGCGTTTCCCAACTCGTTTGTCGACGCGGAGGGTCGCTGCGAAGGTTTCGCGGTCGATCTCCTCGATGCCGTCGCCCGCGTGATGGATCTTTCGCTCGAGCGTGTGGTGGCGCCTTCGGCGGAGCTGCACGCACGCTTCGAGGCCGGCGAATTCGATTTTCTCCAAGCCTACACGCCGGGTCCCGGCCGCGAGCGTTTCGCGGATTTTTCGGCGCATTACATGAGCTTGCAGGGCGCGGTGTTTGTGCGCCGCGACGACAAGCGTCTCCGCACCGCGAGCGATCTGGTGCATGCGCGCATGTTGATCGTGGGGCGTGGCAGTGTGGGACAAAAATTTCTCGCCGATCACGACATCACCCCTGCGTCGCTCACCTACACCAGTTCCGTGCGTGAGGCGCTTCATCTGATCGCCGCCGGCGAGCACGACGCGGTCTTCGCCTCGCGGCTGACAGCGTTGTCCGTCATGGAGCGCGATCGCCTCAAAAACATCCGCACGCTCGCGCAACCGATCGAAGGTTACGATGTGCGCCACAGTTTCGCGGTGCACGCCGGAGACGCCCAACTCCTCGCGCGTCTCAACGAAGGTCTCGCGATCCTGCACCGCACGGGCGAGTTCGATAAAATCTACCTCAAATGGTACGGCCATTTCGACGCGCCGCTGTTCACGCGCGAGCAAGTGCTCACGTATGCCGCAATCATCTTCGCCATCGTCGCGGGCGGTGCGATGTGGGGTTTTCTACGACAACGCGCGTTGCGACGCCGCCTCGCCGCGAGCACCGCGTCGCTTCAACAAAAAGAAGCGCTTCTCGCCGAGGCGCAGCAAATCGCGCAGGTCGGCCATTGGAGTTACGACAGCGCCACGCGCGACATCGAGTGCTCGGCCGAAGCGTTGCGCATCTTGGATCAGTCGGCGGACGCGCGTCTCTCTTATCCACGATTGCTGTTGCGTCTGCCCGCCTCGGATCGCTCGTCGGTCCATCGCGCGCTTCGCCAAAGCATCCTCGCCGGCGCCGGCTGCGAATTCACCACCACGCTGCTGCCACGCGGCGGCGGCAAAAAAATCATCCACGCCACCGTGCGCACCTTGCGCGACGCCGACGGGCAAGTGCTCCGGCTTTTCGGCACGGTGCAGGATGTCACGCGTCTCATCACCGCCGAAGAAACCCTCCGCGCGCGCGATCAGCTGCTGCTGGCGTTTTATGAAAACATCCCCAGCGGCATGGGTGTGGTCGAAGCGGCGGACGACTCCCTGCGTTTCGTCTCCGCCAATCCCGGCACGGCCCGCCTGCTCGGGCTCGACAATACGCCGCTTGCCGGACGCCGGCTCGACGAACTCGGTTTGCCCGCGCCGGTCGTCGATTTCTGGACGGCACTTTTCCACGAAGCCAATCGCAGCCCGGAGAATCTCCATCTCGAGCGGCATCTCGCGTATTCATCTCGGCACTACAGCATCATATTCGTTCCGCTTGGCGGCGCCGGCGTCGAGGCTCGCCCACAGGTCTGCTACCTGATCGACGACATCACCGAGCGAAAACAAATCGACGCCGAAGTCGCGCAAAGCCGACGCCTCCGCGCGATCGGCGAACTCGTCGGGGGCATCGCGCACGAGTTCAACAACCTCCTTACGCCCGTCCTCCTCAAAACGAGCCTGCTCGCCGAGCAAGTGCGCTCGCAGCCCGCACTCGTCGAAGAGCTGCGCGTCATCGCCCGCGCCGCGCAGCGAGGCGCCGATCTCACGAAGCGCCTCCTCGCCTTTAGCCGACGTTCGGAGGCGAAAAACGAACGCGTCGAGCTGCCGGCGCTCGTGAAGTCCAACTTCGATCTCGTGCGCACCACCATCGATCGTCGCATCGAACTCGCCTCCGATCTCGCGCCGGAACTCCCGCCGCTCTTCCTCAACGCCACCGATCTCCATCAGATCTTCCTCAACCTCGTGCTCAACGCGCGCGACACGTTGATGGAGAAACTGGAGCATCCACCGGCTTCGACGTGGCACCCGCGCATTTTGGTGAGCGCCGCGCATTTCGATGCCGGTCCCGCTTCTCTGCCCGTCGATCCCAATCGTCGCATCCACGGCTGGATCCGCTTGAGCGTGCAGGACAATGGGCTCGGCATGAGCCGCGAGGTGCAGGAGCGCATTTTCGAGCCGTTCTACACAACCAAAGGCATGGCCAAAGGAACCGGACTCGGGCTCGCGACCGTCTGGCACTTGGTCGGGCGGCTCGGAGGAAAAATCACCGTGTCGTCAGTCGTCGGCGAAGGCAGCACGTTCCAGGTCTGGCTGCCGGTCATCCCAGTTCCGACGAGCGGCGCTTCGGGCGACGACGCCAGCGGCGCGTCGAATGTATTCAAAAATAAAATACTGCTGGTCGAGGACGACGATCTCGTCGCACAGACCTTGATCACCGCGCTGCGCCGCCTCGGCCACGAAGTCGCGCACCTCAGTCACGGCGCGGAAGCGTGGCGGCATCTTTCGAATCGTCCGACATACGACATCGTGATGCTCGATCTCGATCTGCCCGGCATGAGCGGTCTCGAAATCGCGCGACGTCTGCGCGAGTCGCGCTTTCCTGGAAAACTCCTCATCGCCAGCGGACGGCTCGCGGAGCACGAGCTCAACGAGCTGTGCGCGCTCAAGGTCGATCACATCCTCGAAAAACCGTTCTCACCGCAAACCCTCCAATTCGCGCTCCACGCCTGCCGCACCCGCATCGCGTGAGATTGGGCGGAATCCACCACAGAGACGCGGAGGACGCAGAGACGATGCCTAAAACTTTGTCGGCGAGTTGGGCAGAACGGACGGTGTGGATGCACGGCACGTCAACGTGTCGAACTCCGACTGCTCACTCCGCGTCCTCCGCGCCTCTGCGGTGAATTATTCTGCAACGTGAGGGCCGACGCCGCGATCAGCAGCGCGATCGCTCGCGCCAAGGCCGCGGCCGGCGAATTCCAGAAAGCATTTTTGCCGCCGCCAAAACAACCGCAGTCAATCTCCAGGCCGCGTCCCAACGCCTGACTCAGCACCACGACAAAACTCAGCGTAAGTGCCATCGTGAGTGGACGCACGGTTTCCGGCCAGAAATCCACGAGCAGCGCCGCGCCACAAAGCACCTCGAGCCAGGGCAGCGCGATCGTTATCAGTCGAAGCACGGTGTCCGACAGCGGCAGTTCATAGCCGAGCAGGGCGCCAAAAAAAGCCATGGGCGCGGCCAGCTTCGCGAAGCCCGCCCAAAGTAGCAGTCCGCCGAGAAAGATCCGTAACATCAGCACCCAACGTGTATTCATTTTTTGGGTACGGTCTCAAAAGCCGGCAGATTTTTTTTCGGGAAAAACACGCGCTCGCTTCGCCATGCGTCGGTGACGAGTCCGAGCGCGAGCGACGCCAACAAGAGCGCGAGCAAGCGCACGAGGAACCGGCCGCGCCCAGGCGCTTTTCCGACGATTTCACTCATGGCTGGGCGCGCAGTCCATCGAGCACGCGTGTGAAATAGTCTTCCTGGGGATACCCTTCGATGCGCGCTTCGACGAAGCTGCCGTCGGCACGTTTTTTCCGCAGGATGAAGGTCGGCAGCACCGTCACTTTGAGCGCGGCGGCTTCCGCGAAATCCGCTTCGATCTCCGCGCGGCATGCGTCGGTGCGCAGGCAGTTCGCGAGCGCATTGCGATCGATGCCGGGCTGTTCGGCGACGCGGCTCTGGAGAAAACTCGAGGCGCGATTTCCGTAACGAAACAGGAAGTCCTCGATCGATTCGTACGTGCCTTGCTGCATCGCGCAGCGCGCGATCGCAAACACCGCCGAGGGTTTGTCCGCGGGGTCGGGCGATGCGTTGATGCGCACCCAGCGGAGCTGATTCGTGGCGATGTATTTTTCGCGCAGTTGTGGAAACACCGTTTCGTGAAACGCACGGCAGTGCGCGCATTTAAAGCTGCGCACTTCGATCACGACAATCTCGGCATCGGCCGAACCGAAGACGGGACGTTCGCGCACGGTGAGCGGCGCGCCGATCGAAGGATCGATGGCGGGCTCGTTCGCAAACGAGGCGGACGCGAGAGCGCCGACGACAAAAACAATCCCGGCGCGCGCGAGCATGCCGGGACAAAGTTTGAACAACGAAAGAAGAGCCATGATGCCGGCGGTGGTCGCCGCGACGGGGACGTTGAAACGTTTTTCTGTCGCTGGCGAATCGCGAGATCAAAAGCTGAACGTCGCCGAGACCCAGAGACGGCGGGGTTCCTGATTGTTGGCGTAGAGGTTCGTGTAACTGATGGCGCCGGTATTCACGTTGCTGACATAGGGGCCGTATTCCACGAAGTCCTTGTCGAGGAGGTTGTAGATGGTGGCATTGATCGTGAGGTTCTTGTTCACCTTGTAGGCGGCGCCGAGGTGATAGAGCTGGTAGTCGCGATAGTTGCCGTAGGTGGCCTTCGCGCGGCTGGTGGCGCTGTCTTCGGCACGATAACGTTCGCTACGATATTCGCCGCTGAGCCAGAGCGAGAGGGCTTCGGTGGAATCCCAGCGCAGGCGGGCGTTGAGCATGTGGCGCGGGGTGTTCATCAGCGGCTTGCCGAGTGCTTCGCCGCTCTTCTGTTCGCTTTCCGTGTAAGTGTAGTTGGTCGCGAGCGACCAGGTTTTCGAGAAACGGATGCGGCTGGAAAACTCCGCGCCCTGCGTCGTGGCTTTGTCGACGTTGATGCTCTGACCAAATTCGTCGACCGCGGGCCAGTGACCGTAGTCCACGCATCCCGGACGATCGGGGCTGCCGGCGAAGGAGCAGTTGGGCAGGCCGGGGCCGGAAGCGATTTTGTCGTCAAAGTCGTTGCGGAAGAGCGTGCCGGTAGCGGTGAAGCCGCGATGATTGTCGTACGTGACCGCGACCTCCGTGGTCACGCTGGTCTCCGGACGCAGCGTGGGCGTGCCGATGGTCGGGCGCGTGCCTTGACCGGTGAAACCCGTGATGCCGTCCGCGAGCTGATCGAGACGCGGCACTTTGAAGCCTTCGCTCACGCCGCCTTTGAACGTCCAGTGCGGAGTCGCATTCCAGACGAGGTAGCCGCGATAGCTATCTTCAGAACCGAAAACATTGTGGTCGTCGCGGCGCGCACCGACGGTCAACGCGAGCTCCGGGTGGAAGCGCCATTCGTTTTCCACGAAGACCGCCCACTGCGTGTGCTCGTACGGAGCCGGCGCGACACCGTCGATCATCTCGGCGTCCCAGAATTGTCCGCCGATGCTCAATGTGTGGTCTTCGAAAGCGGTGATGACGGCCTTGGTGTCGAACACGAGGCTCTCGTTCTCCAAAGCGCGGTCGCTGCCGGGAACTTTGCCGGGCGTGCCGTTGGGGATGGTGCGGCCGAGCGTCTCGGTGAAATTGTGCATCAGGCTCGATTCGAGAAGACCGCCGTCGAAACGCCACGTATGCGCCAGGGTGAATTGGTCGCGATTGAACTCCATGTCGGGCGAGTAGCCTTGCACGCCGAGCGTGCCGAGCTGGGCTTGGGAGTTGTCGTATTTCTGACGGGAAATGTCGGCGTCGAGCCAGAGGTCGTGATGAATGGACGGCGTATAAGTGACGCGTGCGCCCAGCGTAAAGAGGTCGGCTTCGACCGGGCTGGGACCGCGTTTGCTCACTTCGACCTCGTCGCCGGAGGCATCGGTGTAGCGTAGATCAGAGGCGTGACGCTTGAAAAAGTTGCCACGGAGGCTGAGGCCCAGCCGCTCCTGCACAAGCGGTCCGCTCAAATAAAGCTGGGCGTTTTCCATGTTACCGAAATCGGTGTCTTCCTGGAACGTCGCCCCCGCGGTGATGGCACCTACCCAGTCGCGGCTGACTTTGCGCGTGATGATGTTCACCACACCGCCCATCGCGTCCGAACCGTAGAGCGTGGACATCGGACCGCGGATAACCTCGATGCGCTCGATGGCGGAGGGCGGCGGCAGGAAACTCGTGGACGTTTCGTTGAAGCCGTTGGGCGTGATGTTGCCCGGGCTGTTCTGACGGCGACCATCGATCAGAACCAACGTGTAATCGCTGGGCATGCCGCGGATGCTGATATTGAGACCACCTGTCTTACCGGCGGAGTCACCGACGTCGATGCCTTCGATTTCGCCGAGTGCCTCGGCGAGGCTGTTGATGCGCTTTTGCGTCAACTCGACATGATCCAGAACCGAGATGCTGGCCGGCGCATTCTGGATCTGCTGTTCGAAGCCCGCGGCGGAGACCACGAGCTTGTCCAACTTGTAGGTCTCCTCTTCGCCCGTTTGCGACCCGTCCTGGGCCGAAAGACACGTCACTGCGCTTACAGCGGCGACCCAAACGCTCCGCCTGACGCTAACGGACAGGCGACTGAAAGTGAAACTCGAGAACAGCACTATACTCATGGAAAAATCCGGAACGACGAGGAAGCGAAATTGAGACTCAGACTCGATATCTGAGACAAGTATATTGAGATTCAATCTCCTTTTGTATTAGGACTGCTAAATCAGAAAAGTAAGCAATCTAACGAAGCGTGCGCAGCCTGAAACGCTTAAAATCCGCGCAATCTTTTATAGTCCAAATCGTTACGAGAGATAGTCCACGCAAGTTACCAGCCTCTTCTGTGCGAACCACCGCTTGGCTGGGCAAAAATCCGCCCATCTCGCTCGTATCAAGTTCCTCAAGCTGACGCTAAGTTAGCGCAGCCGACCGCGCGTGCCCACCGACGGTGCGCCGGTCGGCGCTTTGAAAAAGCGATGGTTCACGGGACGCCGCTGCTCAACGGTCAGCGCCGGCAGATCCGGCAAGGCATCCGCTTTGGAGCTCCCGACGAGTTCACGCGCCATGAGCCGGAGGTCGTCCCAACGTTGTGCGAGGGCCAATCCATTCGCTTGCGCACGCGACATCGCCGCAACCGCTTCGCCGCTCGTCGCAGGGACCGGTTCCTCGACCGCCGATTTTCGCCCGATCGTCTCGAGATCGTCGGCGGCCGCGAGTTGTCGCAAAAGACTCCGCCACTCCGTCATGAGCCGGTCGATGTCGCCGCGTTCCGCCGCATCGGGCATAGCCGCGATCACCCGCGCGCGTGCGCCTTCATCGATCATCGCGCGAACGACATCGCTGCCACCGTAGCCATATTGCGGTGGCAGGCCTTCGACCAAATACCCTTCGATCGTCAACCGCCGGTAGGCGCGCTCGCACACGACGGCCAGCCGTCCGAGCCGTCGCGGATTCGTGCCGGCAAAACGATCGCCCGCGAAGAGATTCGCGCTATCGAAAAGCAAATCGCGCAGCGGATAACGTCGGTCCTCGAGGCCCGCCGCGAGCGCCAGTCCTTCCGGTCCTAAAAACGATGCCACGATTTCGCCGCGCGGCGTCAGCGCCAGCTCGCGGTCGAGCACCCCGCAGCGCTGCCATTGCCAGAGCGGCGTGGGCTGCGGACTGAGCTGCAAACATTCCTCGCGCCATCGACACGTCGCACACGCGGGAAATGGATTGCGCAAGCGGCGCACCAAACGCGCGCGCCCTGTATCCGTTCTTTGGCGACACGGCAGTTCGTCCGGCGCACGCTTCGCCGTCTCCTCCGCGCCGAGCACCATCGGTGTTTCGAGAAAAAACCGGCGCGCCCAACGCGAGGCCGTTTCCACCGTCGGACCGCCTCGACGCAATCCGCGCAACAACACCGCCCACGGCAGCGGCTCGGCGCGTTTCAGCCGCAACGGCGCCGCCCGTCGGGTGCGCGGCGTACTCGCCGAGCAAAGGATGTAACCAACTTCATCCAATCCACGCCGCCCCGCCCGCCCGATCATCTGCAACAAATCGTGCGGCGCGATTTCGCGCTCCAAATGATCGAAGCGATAACTACCCGCCGTGATCATCACCGAGCGCAGCGAAAAGTTGATGCCCGCCGCCAATCCCAACGTCGCCACGACCGCGCGGAGTTGTCCGGCCTTCGCGAGCGGTTCGATGACACCCGCGCGCTGTGCGTACGTGAGTCCGCTATGGTGATACGCCACGCGCTGCCGCAAGAGGCGCGCGATGCGCGGTCCGCACACCGCTTCTTGTTCGGGCGTCAGTGTCAACGGCTCCGCGAGCGGCAACTCGCGCGCAAACTGTCGCGCCAGTCGTTCCGCGTCCTGTCGATGCGGTGCGAACACCAGCACCGGGCCCATGCCTTCGCGCAATGCGCCCGCCACGCGTTTCGCCCAAAAGCCTTCGATGCTCCGCGGCAAGCCATGCACGAGATCATCCACGTCGATTTCCTCCAACGGCACCGGCCGCACGTGTGTCCGCACCGCTTCGGCCCGCCGCCCAAGTCGCTGCAGCCACGCGACGATTTCCTCCGGGTTGGCCACCGCGCCGCTCAACAATAACAATTGCACCGACGGATCCAGCGCCACGAGCACACCTTCGTAGTGATTTCCTCGATACGGATCGGCGATCCATTGGTACTCATCGAGAACCAACAGCTGAAAGGGCGCCGCGTCGCGTCCCGCGGGCTTCGGCACCGCACCCGCTTCGCGCGCATCGCCGCGAGCTTCTCGCGTGAGCAGCCCTTGCACCGCTTCGAGCGTCGCCACGACCACCGGCGCGCCGGGATCGATCGTCACATCGCCCGTCGTGATGCCCACGCGCCAGCCACGCGATTTCCATTCGGCATATTTGTCGTTGGCCAGCGCCCGCGTCGGCACCGTGAAAAGCGCCCGCTTCGCGAAGTTGGCCTGTTCGATAAATCGTTCAAACACATGCGTTTTTCCCGCCCCGGTCGGCGCATCAACCACGACGTCGCGCCCGGCCTTTAACCCCGCGATGGCCTGCGCCTGCCACGCGTCCGGCAGCATCAATTTTTGCAGGCCACTGAGATCATCGAGACGCACGCGCGCACCGTAGGTCCGCGATCTGCTCAGTCAATGCCCGCTCCTGCTTCATCGCCTTGCGCCGCTCCGATCAACGCGGCGCTTGCTCCACTTTCCGCACAGCTATTGCCTCCTCTCATCGACGCTCATGCCCGTTGACGCTTCCAGTCTGCCCGTCCTGCGACCGTCCGCCCTCCGCGCGCTTCGCAGCCGCCTCCAACTCGTGATCCGCGACGCGGGCCAAGCCGACCTCTCCCCGGAGGCCGCCCATCCGCATGCTCCTTATTGGCAGCTGGAACCACATCCGTTGCTGCTCGCAGGCGAGGAATGGCGCACGCTCGAAAACGCCGTCCTGCAACGCGCGCGGCTCGTCAACGCCTTCCTCACCGACATCTATCACGAACAAGCCGTGCTCCGCGCCGGCGTGCTCCCGCCCGAGGTGATTTTTGGCGATCCGTATTATCGCCGCTCGTGTTTGCACTTGGAACCCCTGCGCGTCGATCCCGCAACCCTGCTGCGCTTCGATCTCGCGCGCACCGCGGAGGGCTGGGTGTTTACCGCCACACGCGCCAACACGCCCATCGGTTTCAGCTACGCCGTGCAAAATCGCCGTTTCCTCTCGCAGGAGGCCGGCGAGCTTTACGGCGCGCTGCCCGAGTACCGAAACATCATCGACTTCCCGCTGCAGCTCCTCGCCGCGTTGCACGCACTCGCTCCGCGCGCGGACGGCGATGCGTCGATCGTGCTGCTCACCGCCGGGCCGCAGGACCCGTTTTATTCGGAGCACAGTTTCCTCGCGCGAAAAATGGGTCTCCCGCTCGCGCGCGGCGACGATCTGCTCGTGCTCGATAATCGCGTGTACTTCAAAACCATCGCCGGACTCGAACCGGTCGATGTCATTTACCGCCGCCTCAACGACGCCCACATCGACCCCGTCGTCTTCTCGACCGATCACGAAACCGCCGGCGTGCCCGGACTTCTCCAGTGCATCCGCCACGGCACAGTCGCCATCGCCAATTCCATCGGCACCGGCCTCGCCGAAAGCCGCGCGCTCGAGGCGTTTTTGCCGGCGATGATGCAGTTTTATCTGGGCGAGAAACCGCTCCTGCCTTCGCTGCCGACGCTGACCTGCGGCGATCCCGATCAGCTCCAGCAGATCGTCGGCTCGTCGGAATTTCAGGTGCGTCCCGCCCACGATCCGCGTCTCGGCACACCGCCGCCCGACCTCACGCCGGGACCCGGCGGATTGCCCGCCGCGATCGCGCGCCATCCGCATCAATTCGTCGCGCAAAAAATCCCCGCGCCGATCCCCCACGATCCTGGCAACCCGCACGTCACGGGCTGCACCTTGTCGCTCTACGTGCTTTCGCAAAGCCGCCAGCACTCCGTCATGCCCGGCGGACTCGTCCATCTCGGCGCCGGTGGACCACCGCGCGATCGTGTCGGGCACACCGCCGATGCCATCGTGCTTCTCGACTCGGCGACCGAACGCGACGACTCCGCGCACGAGGTGCGTTCGCCCGGCGTGCCGCACAACGTCCTCGGCTCTCGCGCCGCCGAAAATCTTTTCTGGCTCGGTCGCTACATCGAACGCGCCGAAATCACCGCGCGCATGTTGTCCATCGTCGATGATGTCGCGCTCGAGGAAACCCCCGGCCGCGATCGTCATCGCTGGGTGCCGATCTGGCGCGGCTTGTTCGAAGCAACCGGACATCCCGCCGAAAAAATCATCGTCTCCGAACATTCGCCCAACGCGCTTTCGATCGACCAACTCTGGCGCCTCACGCTCACCTCGCGCCACCCGAGCTCGTTGTATTCCTCGGTGGGCATCGCCTGCGAAAACGCGCGCCAGCTCCGCGATCACGTGAGCCCCGAATGCTGGGCCATTCTCAGCCGGCTTCACGCGCGACTCGAAACCCTGCGCCGCCCCGATTCCTCCGCGGGCGCCACCACGCCGTCTTTCGACTCGGCGGAACTTCGCCGTCAAAACGCACTCGCTTCCGCCGACATCGTCGCCGCGGAGATCAACGCCTTCATTGGCACCGCCGAGCGCACGCTCCTGCACGACGCGTCCTGGCACTTCCTGCGCATCGGCCGTTATCTCGAACGCGCGGTCATGACCTGCAGCGCGCTGCGCCATCCGCTCGGCGCGCTCGACGACGAGATTCGCATGCGTCCCGATGCGCCCCGCCACAACCCCGAGCTCTCCGCGCTGCTCCGCATGCTCGGTTCGCAGGACGCCTACCGGCGTATTTACCAAACCACTACACGTCCGCGCTACGTCGCCGCGCTCCTGCTTCAACACAGCGACGCGCCTCGCAGCATTTGTCACAATCTCCGCAGCATCTGCGGTTCGCTCCGCGCCATCCGCATGCGCCTGCCCGGCGCCGACCACTCCGCACTCGATGCCGCGACCGATATTATTCACACGCTCGAAACCTTGCCGCTCGATCGCTACTTCAGCGGCTTCGATCCGCAAAAACCCGCACCGCCGCTCGGACAAACGCTTCTGACATTGCTCGAACGCCTCTATTCGCTGCAACCTCTTCTCAGCGATCACTACTTCAGCCACCAAGCCCACATCCCCGCGCAGGCCCAGTTGAGTTTGTGAACGTTTTTCGGCCCGGCTTCTCCCCATGTCTCCCGCCTTTCGCCGCATCCTCACGCAGATTCTCGTCACGCTCGGCATCGCACTCGCCGCTTATCTCGCCGGTCTGCATTTCCTGAGACTTCCGTGCATCGGTTCGAGCGGTTGCGAAATCGTGATCAACAGCCGCTACGGCCAGTTCCTCGGCGTGCCCGTCGGCCTCTTCGCGGTGCTCCTTTGGCTCGCCGTCATCTACGTGCCCGATCGCAGCAAGCGCGGCGTGTTGCTCGTGCTCATGGGGGGCGTGTCGTTTGTTTTCATTCTGCTGCAGTTTTTCGTCGTCCGCAGCTTCTGCCTCTTCTGCACGCTCCACGCGTTGATCAGCTGGATCATGATCGCGCTTCATGGCGAAAAACCGTCGCGCTGGACCGCTCCGCTCGGACTCGCCCTCGCATTTGGCGCGTTGCTGCTCGCGCGTGAACACGCGGCCACGCGCGCCGCCGGCACGCTGCCGCCCACTCCCGCCGAAAGTGTCGCCACTCTCCGCGAACGCAGCGCCGGTTTGTATTGGCTCGGCCCCTACAACGAACGCAGCCCCGCGCTCGTCCTCAGCCTCGATTGTCCGTCGTGCCTCGACCTGCTCGAGTCGCTCACGCGCCGCTCCTTCGCGGAGGGCAGCGCCGGACCGGCGATCTATTGGAAAACAACCGACGCCAACCGCGCGCTCACGGAAACCTTCATCGCCGCCGTGCTCGTCCAGGAAGGCACGCCGCGCGAAGCGTTCCTCGCCGTCGCGACACTCCTCAGCGCGCACAAAGAACTCGCCCTCCAATCTCCCGCCGGCGCCGCGAAACGTCTCGAAAGTCTTTTCCCCGCCGCCAGCGAACGTCTGCCGCACGCGCGCCGCATTCTCGACGACCAAGCCGCTGCGCTTGCCGCCGCCCAACTCGGTCAAACCACACCGCTGCTCCTCCCGCTCGACGCCGCGCCGCGCGTGTTTTTCTCCGTCGACGATCTTTTTCCGCGCGCTCCTTGAGCGTTAGTTCGCGCGCGAGATCACCGGCACTTCCAGCTCGAGCACTTCGCCGTCGTACACGCGGAGCAGTTGGGTCAGCGCACCGGGTTTTTCCGGCGTCGTCGCGACTTCGATTTCGATCGTTTCCGCGGACTTCGCGGCCACGGTCGCGCGTCCGGGCTCGAGTTCAAAACGCGGTTCCTTCGGCGAACGCCATCCCGTCAACGTCACCCGTGTGCTCGTTTCTTTTCCGACTTTGGTCGTTGGAAGAATCACCGGACTCGGACTCACCCGCAGCGACGACTCGACGGAGAGAAACACGTTGAACGACACGCGCGGATTCGTCGCATCGTTCGTCACCGCCGTCACGCGCACCATGTGGTGTCCCGCGGGCGCCGACGTCAGTTTCGTGAGTTTTAACCAAAATGATTTCCCTTCGCGCCGGCTCACTTCCCCTGCGAACCACGCGTGCTCCGCTTCAATTTTCGCGACGTCCGCGTTTCCTTCGCCGAGATAATCGAGCCGCACTTCGCCGCTGAATTCCTCGCCGCGCATACTCTTCGCGAACGTCAGAAACGGCGGCGAGATCGCCCAATTTTCATACGGCGTCACCAGCACTTTCAACGGCACCACCACCTCGCCCGCGGAGGTTTTTAACACCAGGCGTCGCGTGATCTCGCCCTGATACGAACGCGTCTCCGTGCGCACGGTGAGCTCGGTTTTTTCGCCGGGTGCCAGCCGCCGCTTCGTCGGTGTACCCGCCGTACAACTACAATCCGTCAGCACATCCTCGATCACGACCTCACGATCCCCGCGATTCACGAGCACCACGGACGCCTCCGCATTCTGATTTTGCGCGCGTCGTCCCAAATCGACCTCCGCCGGTTCCGCGACTATTTGCGCGACCAACTGCGTCACGACCCCGAGCATCCAAACAACCGCCACACACCATGCGCATTTCATCGCGCGACCCTGCGTCGCCGCCGACGCCGGAGCAAGACGATCCAATCTGATCACGCCCGCCCCGTTTCCCACAGGATTACAAGATGAACAGGAAGGCTGGCCGGTTCTCCCGCAATCCTGTCCAAACCAAGACGCCAAATTCATCGCATCCGCAGCTCATCTCTCAGGATCGCCATCAGACTTTTTGTCCGCTGCGTTTTCACCCGCGATCAGATGCCGGAAGCGGTGATACGAAAATCCGACCCACAATAGCACTCCGCCCAACGCGCAAAACGCGATGATCCGGTACAGGGTCGAATTCAAATCCACCAAAAACATCCGCGGCACACACAACGCCAGCGCGACCAGTCCGAGCAAACGCGCCGGCCTGAACCGCCCAAACAATCCCACGCCAAACCACACCAGCGCCGCCACCGCCCAGCCCACGGTGATATACGGCTCCAACTCACCGCGCTGGGCCAGCATCAGGTCCATCGCCACCGCGAGGCCCGCCGATGGATACAACCCATCGCGAAAACGACGCTCGCCCGGCCCCGCCCAGATCCGTCCGTTCGGCAACTGAGCGGCAGCGCGAGCGACACCATCGCCATCGCGAACACCGCGACAAAACCTTCGCCCAGCCGGGCCGCTCCGTCGTTGTGAACAAGATCCGCGGCCGCCACCAGTCCGAGCAACGCGAGGCCACTCGCGACTTCCACCGCCGCGACAAATTTCCAGCGCGAGAGCAGCATCGCGACAATCGCCGCGCCCGCAAACCAACCCACGCGCGCGCCGCCCGCGCTCTGCATCGCAATCGTCACCGCCGTGATCGTACCCGCCAGCCACGTTTGCTTCCGCACCGTCGCGTCCACCGGCGCACCGGCGCGCGTCCAATTTTTCTGGATACGTTCGTTCTTCGCCCACACGAGCGCCGGCAGCCAGCTCGCAATCACGAACAACACGCCTTCGCCGGCCATCCCGGGATTCCCGTTCAGCCAGAGCGTCACCATCCCGAGCAGCGAAAACAGCCACGCCGCTCCGCGCAGCGCTCCGACCCAGACCCAACTGAGCAACGCGCTCGCGAATACCGCGAAACCGGTCAACACGACTAATCCTTCGGCCGCGCTTCCGCGATGAATTGCGATCACCGCGCCAAACATGAGCACAAAAATAACCGTCAGCCACGATACGCCTCCGCGCGGACTTTCCCGCGCGAGCTGCGCGCGTCCTCGTGGCCACGCCGCCAGGCACGCCACGCCGATCAACGCCGTCAGCGCCACGATCCAACGCGCCCATTCGATCCCGCCAACACCCCGCCAACCCAGAACCGCCACGCAGTGGCTCGCCGCTCCCACCGCGAGCGTCCACACCGATAGCCACATCCATTTCCGCGACGGTTGCCTCGGAGCCGCGACCGACAACATCACCGCGATCCCCAACGCCTTGAGCAAACTCGGCACCGCGCCATGGCCCACGCTCACGCAGGCGATCAGCGTGGCCAACGCGAGCGCGCTGGCCAGCCAGGCACCTCGCCGGCGCGCGGATTTTTCCCCGTCCAAACCCAGCCACCAAGCGCCTGCGATTGTCGGCAATAAAACCGCCGTCGCATTTCCCCACGTCTCCAGCGGCTGAAACAACGTCGCATCCAAATTCGCCCAAAGCGCGCCATGCGCCACCAGTCCGACCGCACCCGCCGCCGCCCATGGTGCACGCTGTCTCCAGAAAAACCCGGCTCCTGCGAGCACCGCCGCGGTCACGATCAGCCAGGCAGGTGACCACACGTCGGGCGTGAGAAAAACCGCCGCCATCCCCGCCACCACCGTACCGATGGCCGACGCAAATCCCACGAGCATGCGACGTGTTTCTCCCGCCATCTCCACGCCGCACGCGCGCGCCGTTTCCAGTGCCCACGCCATGAATCCCGCGAGATAAACCAACCGTCCCAACGCCATCAGACTGTCCGCCGGCACGAAGTTTCCGAAGGCGTCGTCGAACCAATAATACAGCGACACGGCGACGACCAACACCGATCCCGTCGCGATGACGCGCGAGTGCAACCGCCGGTTCGTCGCCAGCAACACGCCTGCCTGCACCAGCAACGCCAGCGCCGTCATCTTCGGATCGGTCCACTTGATGACCGCGAGCGTCAGCGCACCAAGCGCCTTGGCCACGAGCACCGCACCCACCACATCGCCCGGCACCATTTTTGCGCGCCGCCACGCCGCGAGCCCGAGCACCACCGCCGCCGTTGTATAAAAAATCCCAATACACTCGGGAAACGCGCGCCACGCGGTCAGCCATCCCAGTCCGAGCGCCGCCGAGCTGTTCGCATTCTGCACCCAGACTTCGCGCGGATCCACGTTCGCTTTCACACGCCCCGGCCGATCGTCCCTCCAGAAAAACACCGCGTATCCGCCCACCACAAAGGCCCACACCCAGGCCGGCAATGCCGTCCCCTCGATCACCTCGAGTCCGAACAACAGCGTTCCATAAACAATCCAGTAGCCCAGAAGGGCCGCGACCGACGGCGCCTCCCACGCGAGCCATCGTCGCCAGCCCACCGCCAACACTGCGAATCCCAGCGCCGAAACCAACGCGAACAACTCGAAGCCTCCGCTGAAAGAAAACCACGCCGCGACATAACCCAGCACCACCGCCAGCGTCGCCACCGGCTGCGAATTCTTCCGTCACGCGATTCCGCCGATGAGCACCGTCACCAACACTTGCCAGCACGCGGCCGCCAACCGGCTTTCCAACACTTTCACACCGGGCACCGTGTACGCAGCCATCGTCGCGAAAAACACCAGCGCGAGTCCGCCCGCAAAAACCACCTGGCCGAAGCGCGGCGTTTTTCGTTCCAGCCACGCACCCAACGCCACGATTCCGAGCGACACGCCCAGCAGCTCGACAAACTTCACCCACGGCGGCGTATTCAACGACACGTACGCGCCGAAAAACACCGCGCCGATCACCGCAAAGAAAATACCCAGCCGCGTCGCCCACCACGCACCCAGCTGCACTTCGCGATTTGTCTCCCCGCTCGGCGGCCAGAGCTGCGCGCGCTCCAATCACGGACGAAGTTTTTCCAAAAAGGACGGCTCCGGTGCTCGCGTGAATACCGGCGCAGCCGCCGGAGGCCGAGGCGTCGCTTCCGTCCGCGCGGGCAATGGTGGCGGCAGCGGCGGCGGTTTCGCCGCGGGCTTGGCAGCGGGCAAAATCGAGGCCGACTCTACTGACGCGGACGATGCTTGCGTTGTCTCCGTGCGCGCCGCCACAAGCGCAGCCGCTTCGCTCGGAGCAGCCGTCGCTTTCCCGGCAGCCACGGCTTCTTCAATCACCGCGATCCGACGTTTGAGCTGCGCCAGCTCATGCTCCACGCCGCCGATCCGCTGCCTCAACCCTGCCAGCTCCTCGATTGTGTTCATGGGGGATGCCTTCCCTCTGACAGTTTCTCTTCGGTGAAGAAAGACCGAAACACTTCCGCCGCAGCAGGCTTCCGTATCTCCGCTCATTGATGACTTGCGAGGAAACTTATTTTGTGTTTTCAGTTTCCTCCATGACAGCTCCCGTCCCCGCCTCTTGGCCGGAATCATCACGCCCGCCCGATCGCATCCTCGCCGAGGCGCGGGCGCTCTTTTTTTCCCGCGGTTACGCCGCGTTCACCATGGACGATCTCGCGCTCGCGTGCGGCATGAGCAAAAAAACGCTCTACGTTCATTTCGCCGGCAAGGACGCCACGCTGCGCGCCGTGATCGACAGCATCGCCGCCGAGATTCGCGCCGATGCCGACCAGCTGCTCAACGAGCGCCGTCTGCAGTTCATCGAGAAACTCCGCGGTTTCGCACAAGCGATGATCGAGCGTTTTCCTCCGCTCACCGCCACCTTCCTCCTCGAACTGGAAACGCGCGCGCCGGCGTTGCATCGTCATCTGCTGCGAACACGCGCGCGCACCATCCCCGACATCTTCGGCCGCTTCGTCGAAGAGGGCCAGCTGAGCGGCGCGATCCGCGACGACATCCTGCCGTCGTTCGCCACCGAGTTTTTTCTCCACGCCATGCAAGGTCTCATGCAGGGCAGCACACTCAAACATCTGCGCATCGGAGCCGACGCCTGCTTCGACCAAGCCATCCGCCTCTTTTTCGGAGGACTGCTCACGCCCGAGGGACGTCACGATTATGAAACTGCATTCGCTTCTCGGTAAACGCGCAGCGCCTCTCGCGCTTGTCGTCACGCTGCTTGCGGCCGGCTGCCGGCGCGCTCCCGACAACTATTTCCAAGGTTATCTCGAAGGCGATTTCGTGCACGTCGGCGCACCGCTCGGCGGACGACTCGAAAAACTCCATGCCACCAAAGGAGCCCGCGTCCCTGCCGGCGCACCTCTCTTCGTGCTGGAACACGCCGCCGAACTCGCGGAGCAGCGTCAGGCCGCGGATCGTCTTGCCGCGGCCGAAGCGCGTTTGGCCGATCTGCGCAAAGGCGCGCGTAGTTCCGAACTGGATACAATCGCAGCGCGCCTCCGACAGGCGCGCGCCGCCGAAGAACTTTCCCGCATCGAACTCCAGCGCATCGCCAAGCTGCTAGAAAGTCGTGTCGCCGCCGCTAGCGATTACGACCAAGCGCGTTTCACGCATGAGCGAAACGCCGCCGCCGTCGCCGAACTCGAAGCCACACTCGAAACCGCCCGCCTCGGCGCGCGCGCGGATCTCATCACCGCCGCCGAAGCCGAGGTCGCCGCGGCCACCGCGGCAAAATCGCGCGCGGCCTGGGCCGTGACGGAAAAAATGCCGTCCGCTCCGCGCGATGCGCTCGTGTTCGACACGCTTTATCGCGAAGGCGAATTCGTCGCCGCAGGTCGCCCGGTCGTCTCGTTGCTTCCTCCCGAAAACATCAAGGTGCGTTTTTTCGTGTCCGAGTCCGTGCGCGTGTCGCTTTCGGCCGGCGACCTCGTCCGGGTGACCATCGCCTCGCGCGGCGAGCCGATCGATGCCCGTATCGCCTACTTGTCTCCAAATCCCGAATACACGCCGCCCGTTCTCTACAATCGCGACAACCGCGCCAAACTCGTCTTCCTCGTCGAAGCCGCACTGCCGCCCGAAATCGCTCGCGACCTTCATCCCGGACAACCCGTCGAAGTCACGCTGGTACGCTGAGCGTGCGCCGGTGTTTTGAAAATCGAGAATCCACATTCGAAAATCCCGTGTCCTCCGACCTCGTCATCGACGTTTCCGGCATCACCAAACGGTTCGGCGGCAAAACCGTGGTGGACCGTCTCGCGCTGCAGGTGAAGCGCGGCGAGATCTTCGGTTTTCTCGGCCCCAACGGCAGCGGCAAAACCACGTTCATCCGCATGCTTTGCGGCCTGCTCACGCCCGACGCCGGCGAGGGCACTTGCCTCGGCTACGATGTCCGCACGCAACAGGCCGAGATCAAACGCCATGTCGGCTACATGACGCAGAAGTTCAGTTATTACGACGACCTGAGCATCCGCGAGAATCTCGATTTTATCGCGCGCATCTACGCCGTTCCCGATCGACGCGCAGCAGTCGATCGCAGCCTCGAACGTCTCGGGCTCGCGTCGCGCAGTCATCAGCTCGCAGGCCAACTTTCCGGTGGTTGGAAGCAACGTCTGGCGCTCGCCGCGTGCCTCATCCATTCGCCGCGCCTGCTGCTGCTCGATGAACCCACCGCGGGCGTGGATCCAAAAGCACGTCGCGATTTTTGGGACGAGATTCATCAACTCGCATCCGACGGACTCACCGTGCTCGTCACCACACACTACATGGATGAAGCGGAGCGCTGCCACCAGATCGCCTATCTCGCCTACGGACGACTTCTCGTGCGCGGCTCGGTGGAGGAAGTTGTTGCGGGCGCCGGACTATCCACGTGGGAAATCACCGGCCCCGAGCTCGGCCGCCTCGCGCATCATCTGCGCGAACAACCGGGCATCGGCGAAGTCATCGCCTTCGGTAACATGCTTCATGTGAGTTCGCCCGATTCGACACGCGCCGCGCAAATGCTCGCGTCTCTCGTGCCGACTCATCGCGTGCGCGCGATCGAGCCCGAGCTCGAAGATGTATTCATCAGCCTCATGCGAACCGCGGAGGATAATTTCCAATGACGCACCCGCCTCCCGCGCGGGGCCACCCTCACGCCTAATGAGACGCTTCTCCTTCTCCCGTTTATGGGCCATCGCGCTCAAGGAGGTCGTGCAGATGAAGCGCGACCGCGCGACCTTCGCGATGATGATCGGCATCCCGCTCGTGCAGTTGCTGCTCTTTGGTTTCGCGATCAACGCCGATCCCAAAAATCTGCCGACGCTGATCGTCGATGCCGATGGCGGGCCGTTCGCCCGTACGTTGGTGCACGCCATGCAACAAAGCGCGTACTTCCGCGTGATCGGCACCGCGACCGAAGCGGAGGCCGCCGACGCGCTGCAACGCGGCGACACGCAGTTCGTGCTCAATATTCCCGTCGATTTCACGCGTCGCATTCTCCGCGGAGAAAAACCCGCCGTGTTGCTCGAGGCCGATGCTACCGATCCCGCCGCCACCGGCCCGGCGCTCGCGGCTTTGCAGCCCGTCATCCGCACGCTTTTCGCACGCGATCTGCCCGGACCACTTACGTCGCTCATTCCTGAAGAAGGCCCTGTCGATTTCCTCATTCACCGCCGCTACAACCCGGAAGGGATCACGCAGTACAACATCGTGCCCGGCCTCATGGGCGTCGTGCTCACGATGACCATGGTGATCATCACCGCCCTCGCCATCACACGCGAACGCGAGCGTGGCACGATGGAGAACCTGCTCGCCACTCCCGTGCGCCCCGGCGAAGTGCTCGCGGGAAAAATCCTCCCGTATATCATCGTCGGCTACATCCAGATCACGCTCATCCTCATCGCCGCGCGCTGGCTCTTCGCCGTCCCTTTTCAAGGAAGCATCGTCCTGCTCTACACCTCCGCCCTCCTCTTCATCGCGGCCAATCTTGCCGTCGGCATCACCTTTTCCACTGTATCCACGAATCAACTACAGGCGGTGCAACTGGCATTTTTCTTCTTTCTGCCATCGCTGTTGCTCTCGGGTTTCATGTTTCCTTTCCGCGGCATGCCGGAGTGGGCGCAAACCCTCGGCTCCGCGCTGCCGCTCACGCATTTCCTCCGGCTCGTGCGCGGCGTGATGTTGAAAGGCAACGGCCTCGTCGAAAGCGCCGTGCACTTGTGGCCGATCGCGATCTTCCTCGCCGCCGCCTGGACCATCGCCCTCAAACGCTATCGGCAGACGCTCGATTGAAATTCGACGCCACATAGCCGCTTGTTCACCGCTTTACGGTCACGAAATTTCCCGGGCGCGAGGCAGGGCGACGTCGTTGACCGCCCCTTCGTGCGTCTTCGACTCGCTGCGTCGCGGACAACCCGGCGGATTTATCTCCGTTGACCCCTCAACGGTATCCGCCGGCCGCACCCCAAAAAACAATGAATGCCCTGTCGCTGAAACTCCCCGTCAGCCTTCCGCGTGTCTGGCTTTTGCTGGCTGCGTTTCTTCTGCCGCAACTCGTCTCCGCCGGTCAGTTCTACACGCCCATTCCTGCCACCGCTGCCGTCGGAACCAGCATCTCCGGTTTCTGGGCGGGCTCGGTTGGAACGACCGCCGGCATCACGGCCTATTCGCAAGTGAAAGCGCCCGGCTCGTCCACTTGGACAACCGTGGGATCCGGCGTGTCGACACACTACGGTGCCGCGTACGTATCCTACAGCTTCACGTACACCACCCCCGGCACGTGGGAATTTCGCATCTATGTTCCTTCGACCGGAAGCGCCTTCGATTATCGGACCACGGTCGTGTACTGAAACACCTCGTCCGGCTCCGGCATCTCGCACCTCCGGTTTTCAAGCGCGGCATTTGCCGCGCTTTTTTATGGCACGACGCTTACGCCTGCGGACGTTCGCCGTCGTTATCGCGATCGGGCGCAACCAAACGCTCCGCGATCGATCCGGCGAGGTGCACGGTCTGCGTCGGATACGCGAACTGCAGGCCGCGCTCTTCGACGGCGCGCATAATCGCGAGATTGATGCGCTGGCGCAGACGCATCTGTTTTTGGAAATCCGCATCCTTCGTTTCATACACCATCCAGATGTCGAGCGACGATGCGTTGAGGTCGCGGAAAAACACCATGACCGACGCCGGCCGCACGTCTTCTTCACGCAGGATGATTTCCCGGATCGCCTCCACCATCGCCTCCATCTTTTCCGCGGATGTGTCGTAGGTGAGCGAGATCACTTGCTCGACGCGGCGATGCGTGAAGCGCGAGTTATTCACGATGGGCTCGGCCGCCACGAGCTTGTTAGGGATGACCACCAGATTCTTCGCGGGCGTGCGCAGTTTTGTGGAACGCAGGCCGATGTCCTCCACCACGCCGTCGTGCGCGCCGATCTTCACCGCTTCGCCGATCTTGAACGGTTGATCCACCGCGACCACGACCGAGCCGAAAATATTCGCGATCGTATCCTGCGCAGCGAGCGCGAAGGCCAGACCGCCGATGCCGAGACCGGCGAGAAACGCCTGCACGTTCGCACCGAGGCTTTGCGCGATCATCAACACACCGAAGACCACAAACACCGCGATCAGCGTCTTTTTGATCCATGGCATAAACGCCGCGACGCCGAGTTTCTTTTGCCGCGCCGAGGCTTCGAGATGGTCCAGCACGCCGATGAACGCGCGCAGCAGCAGCCAGAAGATACACAGCGAAAACGCGATCGTGTACGCGTAGCCGAGCATGTTGTCCGCCGCAGGCGAAAGCTTCAGCGCCTTCAACGCTCCGACGAGACCGAGCACAATCACCAGCATGCCAACCGGCGGCTCGATCACTTCGAGGAACTTGTCGTCAAAAGTCGTTTGTGTGCGTGACGACAGGCGGCGGAAAAATCCAAACAAGATCGTCGTCACCACGCGGCGCAGCAGGATCGTGATGATCACGATCGCCGCGCACGCGATGTAGCGCGCCGGCGTGTTCTCACTGCTCGTCACGTCGAACTGCTCGAGCAACAAGTCCACCGCGTGCTCGATGAACTCCGGCGTATGCGGTTCTTCCGCCGCGCCGCTCGCCACCGCCGCGGCCGCAGCCGTCGTGTTGGGATCGGGCTCAGCCGGGGACTGTGTTTGGGCCGTCAACGAGCCGGCGAGGAAAAACATCAGGAACGCAGTGAATCGCCGCAGATTAAGCATATGCTGCCTTCTGAATCTCCGCGCGGAAATCTGTCAACGCGACCAATTCGAAAATTTCACCGCTCTTATAACCCGAGTTAATGACGCCGGGCTTGATCCACCTGTTGGCGTACAGCCAAACTCGGCCTTTTTACCATGGACACTTACCCATTCTGGGCCTGGGCAGGCTTCGTCATCTTCATCGTGTGTATGCTCGCACTCGATCTTGGCGTATTTCACAAGAGCTCGCGCGAAGTGAAAATGAAGGAGGCGCTCGGGTGGTGCGCCGTGTGGTTCTCGCTCGCGATGGCGTTTTGCGGTTTTGTCTATTGGGAACACGGCAACGTCCATGCGCAGCAATGGCTGGCCAGCTATCTCGTCGAGCTGTGCCTGAGCGTGGACAACGTCTTCGTCTTCATCGTCATTTTCTCGTTCTTCAAAGTCTCGCCCGCGCACCAGCATCGCGTGTTGTTCTGGGGCATCGTGGGCGCCGCGGTCATGCGCGCGGTGTTCATCCTGCTCGGTGTGGAGCTCCTCGAGCGCTTCCACTGGCTCATCTACCTCTTCGGCGTCTTCCTCGTTTTCACCGGCATCAAGATGGCCCTGCCGAAAAAGGAAGAAAGTTCCTTCGATCCCGAGAAAAACTGGGCCGTGCGGATCTTCCGCAAGTTCTATCCCGTCGCTCCGCAATACGACGGCGGTCGCTTTTTCACCCGGGTCAACGGCGTAAAGATGGCCACGCCGCTCTTCATCGTGTTGCTCGTCATCGAGACGACCGATGTCGCCTTCGCACTCGACTCCATCCCCGCCGTGCTCGCGCTGACGAAGAGCAGCTTCATCGCATTTACTTCAAACATCTTCGCGATCCTCGGTCTGCGCTCGATGTATTTCGCGCTCAGCGGTGTGATGGGCCTGTTCCGTTTCCTCGGCATCGGCCTTGCGGTGATCCTCACCTTCATCGGCACCAAGATGCTCATCCACGCGTGGTATCCGATCAGCACACAGCAATCGCTGATCTTCATCGGCCTCACGCTCACGGTATCCGTCGTCACGTCCCTTCTCTTCAAAGAGAAAAAAGAAGCATCCAACGAAACGCTCTGACGCGTTTTCTCAGACCGGCGAATCCAAGGCCGCACGCGCCACGACGTAGCGCGCCTTGAATTCATCGAGGCTGCTCGCGGCGACACCGAGATCGCGCAGCAAGCCATCGCTTAATCCATAAATCCAGCCGTGCACGGTGAGCGGCTGCCCGCGTTCCCACGCGTCGCGCACGATCGTGGTTTGGCAAACATTGGCCACCTGCTCGATCACGTTGAGCTCGCACAAACGATTCACGCGATCGTCTTCCTGCGGGATGCGCTGCAAGCAGCACGCGTGCTGCTCCTTCACGTCTTGCACGTGGCGAATCCAATTATCCACCAGACCGAACCGATCGCAGCGCAGCGCCGCCCGCACGCCGCCGCAACCGGAGTGACCGCAGACGATGATGTGTTTCACTTTCAACACATCGACGGCGAACTGCATCGCCGAGAGACAATTCAGGTCGGTGTGCACGACCACGTTGGCGACGTTGCGATGCACAAACACTTCGCCCGGCATCAGCCCGATGAGCTCGTTCGCGGGCACGCGGCTGTCGGAGCAACCGATCCACAAATAATCGGGCTTCTGCTGACGCGACAGTTTCAGAAAAAACTCGGGATCCCGCGCGGTGATGCCCGCGGCCCACGCCTTGTTCTGATCTAACAGGTGGTTTATCTCGACCATTTCGATCGATGCTCAGGCGCGCCCGGCCGTTGTCCACTCTAAGAATTCGGCGCACAAAAAAAGCCGCACCAGAGTGCGGCTCGCAGGGCATTTTGCCCGGGGAATTATTTGACGGCGATGCGGCGCGGTTTGCGGGCCTCGGCTTTCGGCAGCGAGACGCGCAGGATGCCATCGGTCAGCTCCGCGACGATCTTGTCCACATCGACCGCGTGGTCATGATCGAAGGTGAGTTCAAACGGTGCATCGATCGATTCGCGATAGAGCTCGGTCCAACCGGCCGGACGTTTCCACGTGCGTTCGCCGCGGATCGTGAGGACGCCATCGCTTTCGGTGATGGATACGCCGTCCTTCGCGACACCGGGCAGATGAACGGTGAGCCCCCAGGCGTCCTCGGTTTCAGTGACGTGATAAACGGGACGAATGCCGGGCTCGCGGCTCTCCAACGGTGTTTCGGTCTGACGGCGAAACAGCGCGGGACGGGAAAACGACGGAATGAGTTGAGTGAAGAGTGACATGGTGACTTTGCCTCCTGTGTAGTTAAATTTTGAATACGCTATCAGATTAGTTCAGCGACACGTTGATCTTGCGTGGCTTGGCCTCCTCTTTCTTGGGCAGCGTCACGGTGAGCACGCCGTTTTCGTAAGAAGCCGTCACGCGATCGACCTGCACATTGTCCGGCACGCCTACCGAGCGGCTGAACGAGACCGACTCTTCGCGGCCCGCCTCTTTGCTGCGGCGTTGGGCCGAGAGCGTGAGGTAGCCGTCGAGGTATTCGACCTGGATCGCGTCGCGTTCGACGCCCGGGAGCTCGGCGCGGACGTAGGTTTTGTCCTTGTCTTCATAGATATCGACCGGGAAACGACCGGCCGCAGGCGCGCCCACGACATCGTTAAGAGCCGCATCGAAGAAGCGTTCGATTTCCGCTTCGAGTCCCGTCCACGGGCTGAGACGAAACCGGCTCTCCGCCGGGATGATTCGAGTGCTGGGATAGTTGAAACGTACGATATTCATAAGCGTTCTCCTTAGGTTCGTGGTTGTTTGTCTGTCTGACTTTAACCGCTGTCGGTTGACTCTTTATTAGCTAGCCGGATGCCGCCGCGGCGACGCCCTAAGTATTTGATTTTTCAATACTTGATTTCCGCCCCGCCCGGGCACCGGGAAAAAAATCCCCACTACTGTCCCATCATTTGGGAAATATCGTCCCGACCGGCTAGACGCCGCACTACACCCGTTCACCAGCCGCGCTCACGCAGAGACAGACGAAGTCCAATACCCCGGGCTCTCACCGTTTTTCTCGAGAAGTTCTCTTTCTCTCCACCACTCCTGCAAAGACGACCGTCAACGCTGCGCCCCAGGCGATCACGTCCACAGGCATGGACGTGGAGATCACTGGAACCTGTCCTGCTGGATCATCGACGTTTTCCAAAGTTCTCACGACTTTCGGAACTGGATAAACGCCGGAACGCGATGCTGTCATCCAGTGCAAGCCGTGCGTCGCGGCGATTCCCGCGATCAAAGGAAACAAAAACAGCGCCTTCCGCTTTATAACCAACGCGCTCCCGACGCCTATCACGGTCAACACACACGCGAGATTCGCGCTCCAGACAATCCACGAGACGGGACTCTCGGAGAAGCTAGCGACCTCTGTGATCGTTCTCATCGTTGGTCATTCTCAGCACTGGCCGGGCTCGCGCATTCGCCAATGCCCGGCGCGTCGCTATCAGTGCTTGCGAGCCTGCGTGTATCAGTAACGGACGCCCACGTCCGCCAGCCAGCGGTCGAGCGTGGCGAGATTGCCGAGCGTGTCTTCGTGCGACATCTGCGGGACTTCGCGCTGACCTTCGGCCCAGGCTTTTGCGAAGAGATCGGCCTCCACCGCATACAAGGGCAGCGGTGATTTCACCACGATCGCTTCCGGCACCGCGGCAGTCTGACGATGCAACCACAGCGTCGTTTCTCCGCCGTGTCGCGCCGGGTGCCAGGGCGACGGCACGTGCAGCCAGCCTTCCGATCCGTAGATGCGCACGCCGACCTCCTGACGCAGCGCCACGCCGGTGCTCAGCACGCCGACCATGCCATTGTCGAATTTCGCAACGGCCGCCGCATACATGTCCGTTCCCGCTTCCGGATGCAGCTGGCCCACGCCATGAAAATCCACGGGGTTCGCAAAGGGTTTCCCATCGATCGCGCCCGCGACCAGACGCGCAAACGACGCCGGATAACACCCCACATCCAAGATGCCGCCGCCGCCGAGCGTCTTGGCGAATTGCCGGCCCGCGGGATCGTAGGGACGCGAAAAGCCAAACGCCGCTTGCACCATGCCCACGCGGCCGAGCACGCCGTTGCGCACAAGTTCGACGACCTTCGCCGTCTGCGGCGTGCAGCGATACATGAAGGCTTCCATGAACAACACGCCTTTCGCGCGCGCGGCCGCCACCATACGTTCGCCTTCGGCGAGATTCATGCCGAGCGGTTTTTCGCAGAGCACCGCTTTGCCCGCTTCGATGGCTTTCAACGCCCACTCCAGATGCTGCGGATGCGGCGTCGCGATATACACCGCCTGCACGTCCGGGTCCGCCAACAACGCTTCATAAGATCCATGCGCGCGCATGCCGCCGTGCGCCGCAGCAAACTTCTCCGCCGCTTCCTGTGTACGACTGCCGACGGCGACGACCCGACCGCGTTCCGACTTTGCCACATCGACCGCAAACTCCGACGCGATCCGTCCCGTGCTGATGATGCCCCAATTCAAACGTGTGATCATAAGTACAGTTCTTGAGCATCTTTCTCTTCAATTGCACGCCTCCTGAGCGACCCAGGCGGGGGTTGAACAAAAAAATTCGGTGTTCATCCCCGACCGCCCTGTTTCACTGCGAGCCTCGCATGAGCTTCGACTTCGACACCGTCCCGCAACGCCTCGGTACCGACTCCCAGAAATGGCAGAAGTACGAAGGGCAGGACATCCTCCCAATGTGGGTGGCCGATATGGATTTTCGCGCCTCGCCGGCCATCATCGACGCGCTACATCGCCGCGTGGATCACGGCATCTTCGGTTACGCACGACCAACCCGCTCCACGATCGCCGCCGTCGTCGATACGTTCCAACAGCGTTACGGATGGACCATCGATCCGTCATGGATCGTGTGGCTGCCGGGACTCGTTTGCGGGCTCAACATCACCGCACAGGCCTTCGCGCAACCCGGTGAACAAGTGCTCTGCAACACGCCGGTCTATCCACCCTTCATGACCGCGCCGCGCAACTCCGGTCGCGAGTCGCTCATGGTGCCGCTCGCGTTCGATGCTTCCGCGCGCCGTTGGGAGATCGATTGGGATGCGATGGAGCGGTCCGTCACGCCGCGCACGAAAGTCTTTTTCCTCTGCAATCCACACAATCCCGTCGCCCGCGTTTTCCGCCGCGACGAGCTCGAGCGCATCGGCGAGTTCTGCCTGCGCCACAATCTCGTGCTCTGCTCCGACGAGATCCACTGCGATCTCATTCTGGAAAACATCCGCCACACGCCGACCGGATCGCTCGGCGGCGAGATCGCCGATCGCACGGTCACGCTCATGGCGCCGAGCAAGACCTACAACATTCCCGGATTCTGCACGTCGTTCGCGATCATCAGCAATCCGCAGCTCCGCGCTACCTTCGTGCGCGCGACCGCGGGCATCGTCGCGGAAGTCACCGCGCTCGGTTACACCGCGTGCGAAGCCGCCTATCGCGACAGCGAAGACTGGCGCCAGAGCTTGCTCGCCTACCTGCGCGGCAATCGCGATTTTCTCCTCGATTTCACCGCGCGCGAACTGCCCGGCATGGTCATCGAAGGTCCGATCGAGGCGACCTATCTCGCTTGGTTTAACATCGAGGCGCTCGGCCTCGCCGATCCCGTCGGCCACTTCGAAAAACACGGCGTCGGCCTGAGCGAAGGTTTCTTCTTCGGCACCCCGCGCGGCAAAAACATCCGCCTCAACTTCGGCTGCCCGCGCGCCACGCTCACCGAAGGTCTCCGCCGCATGAAGCGCGCCGTCGAAGCCGCGCGCAGCATATCCTAAAAAGCACTACGCACGCGCTCTGGTTCCGGCGCGCGCGCCACGTCCAACGCGCTTCGCACCGGGAACTTCCGGGCGACGACTTCCGTCTTTCCGGCTCGATGGCGTGTGTCCAACATGCCGGCGCATGTTACTCCTCCTGCTGATCGGGATCGCGGCCGGGTTTTTCATCGTCGAGCGGATTTGGCCAGCGAATGCCCTCCCCAAAGTCCGCGCGTGGTGGCCGCGCGTCGTCCTCGTGAACGTCATCCAGGTCGCCATCATCCTGCTCGCCGGCATCACGTGGGATCTGTGGTTGCGCGCCTGGTCGCTCTTCGATCTGCGCGCGGTTTTCGGCGAAACGACGTGGGGGCTCATCGCTCAGGGAGCCGTCGCGTATTTTGTCTCCACCTTCGTGTATTATTGGTGGCATCGCTGGCGGCATGAATCGTCGTTCTTCTGGCGGTTGTGTCATCAACTGCACCATTCGCCCGCGCGCATCGAGTTGATCACTTCGTTTTATAAACACCCGGTCGAGATCACGATCAACTCGCTCATCAGCGCCGGGATCGTTTACGCGTTGCTCGGGTGCTCGCCCGCCGCCGGCGCCGTGTACACGTTTCTCACCGCCATCGCGGAGTATTTTTATCACTGGAACATCCGCACGCCCCACTGGCTTGGCCTGATCGTCCAGCGCCCCGAGTCGCACCGGGTGCATCATCAATACAATCACCACACGCAAAACTACGCCGACCTGCCGCTGTGGGACATGCTCTTCAAAACCTTCCGCAATCCCCGCGAGCCGATCGTTCGTTGCGGCTACGATGACTGGCGCGAAGATCGTTTCGACGACATGCTCGCCTTTCGCGACGTGCACGCGCCCGGCGCCGAAAAACTCGCGCCGCTTCATCTGCTGCCAACCTGTATCGGCTGCTCAAAACGCTGGGCCTGCGCCGAGGCGCGCGAAGTCGTGAAATAATCTCCGCAAACGCATGCCCGTCGAGCCGCGCATCGCGGCCACATGCCGGCGCGCGTTGGTCAGTGCAGGATTCGCTCCGCCCACGTCGCTTCGGGCAACGGCGTCGGTCGGTATTCGCCGAAGAGTCGATAACGTGTGCGCGCGACAAACTTGTAGAACAGGTCGCGGCCGCGCCGGGGCAGGACGCGCAACCACGAGAACACACGCCAGATGCCACCGAGTGCATCCAAGACCGCCGCCACGCCGTCGGTTCGCAGAAAATAGTCACGGCCTTCGCGCCAGTTTTCCCGATCTGCCCGATCGATGTCGGGAATAAAAACCAAGCTGTCGAAATCCTCTGTATCCATTTTCTGACTACGCAGAAAAGCCTGGCCGGTTTCGCCTTGCAGAGGCGCGAAACGAAGAATCGCGCCGACATCTTCGCGCAGGATCAAGCGCAGCACCGCGTTGCAGAGCCCGCATTCGCCGTCGTAGAGCAGCACCGGCTGACGCCCGGCTTCGGGCTTTCGCGCCGGTAGCCACTCAGGATCGAAGGTGAACAGATGAATCATGATCATCCCAAGACTTAGATCGGCAAAATCGACCATAAGGATGATTCCCAGATGCATCGCGACCATCGCGGCCCACACCGCCATGCGTCCGCGTCGCCACAGACTGAGCGGTAGAAATAAAATTTCCGCGGCGAGGATCGTCCACGTCAGCGCCGCGTGTATCCACGCCGGCATGACAAGAAACACGTCCCGCACCCAGCCGGGTCGCGCGAGGGGATTGTCGATCAGATGTCGAAACGCCGCGCCATCGACCCAGCTCGGACTCCACAGTTTCACGACGCCGCTGAAGGTGTAGCCCGCCGCCATCAAAAACCACGCGCCGGCATACACCCAAAACGGGAAAAACCAGTCGCCCGGTTTCACGGTTCGTCCCCGCCAGCGCAGCGGTTCGCCATCGGGCACAATCGCGAGAAAGAGCAGGATCGCGCCGATGTAGGGCAGCGAGGGATTCGCGATGAGGTTGTTACGATTGAACAATGCCGCCCACCCAAACCACAGCACCAGCGCAACGATCCGCCTCCGCCAGCCGGCCGCGAGCAACGCCGACAGCACAGCCAGCACGGCAACAAAGCCCGTCGCAAACTCGGGCGACGGCCACCACACGAGCGGATTGGGGAAAAGCCCGTGCGTCGGATTGAGCGAGGGATCTGCGAGTGCGCCGGCGCCGCTGAAGAGTTCTCCCGCGTACGGAATGAGCGCTGTGTAGTGCCAGCACAAATACACGCCGAGGATGATCCGGAACAGCGTGAACTGACCGGGTGAAAAGAGTTTTACTGCGCGCATGCGGGTGAGAGTTGCCAGACGTCGTTTCGACCTTTCGTGCGCGTGCGGATCGTCACCGTGATGTCCTGCGCATCCGGCGACACACCAAATTCACGTCGCAACAATCCGTCCGGTTTGAACGCGTAACAAAACACCGAGGTCCACAAGGGCTCCGGCATGCGTGGCGCGTAGGCGAGCGCGGCCCCGTACACATTGCGTCGATTGTACGGCCCGCCGAGCTGGCCATACAGCTCCGGCGTGAGAAGCATCGATCGCGCGGTGCCGTCCGGCTCGCGCCAGCTCAACTCAAAGGTCGAGGCGAACGTTTCCAATCCATCCACATCCGAAAACACCTTTGGAAACGGCGCCGCACAACTCGCCGTACCGATGCCGCGCAGCGCGCGCGATTCCATCATGTAGCCGAGCATTTGCGTGCAACCGAGCAGGGTCACGAGCAGCGCCAGGATATTGGCGCGAGATGTTGGGGCGGACATGGCCGCAGTTTTCAGCAGTAGCCCCGCCCGCCAATCCCAAAACCGCAGGCGGCGTCACGGCCGCGCGTGTACGCATTTGTTAGTAGTGATTTTTCCGAATACGCGCGGCGTTGAATTTCGACAACGCCGCGCCCAATGAACTAGCCGGGCGGGTTCGCCGTCCCGTTCTTCAACCATCCACACACGCACATTATGAAACTGCCCCATCCTATTCATCTGTTGCTCGTCTCGCTCGGCCTCGTCGTCGCGCATTCACTCCATGCCCAAGACGCCGGCGATGTCGTCGTCACCAACGACCCTGTGAGCATCATTTCCGTCTCAAGCACCGCCATTGTCGTACCCGATCCCACGGCCGGTGACATCAAGGGTGGCACGGGGGTCAACAACACCGGAAGTCCGGTTCTCCGGATCACCACCAATCAGGAAGATCAAAAAATCACCGTTCAGCGCGACAACACATTGCCCGCCGGCGCAACGCTCACAGTCGCACTCGGCACGCACTCCAGCCCGCTCACCGGCGGCGCGGAAACAACGGTGACCACCTCGGAGACGGATTTCATCACCGGCATCAGTAATCTCGCGTCCAATGAACACGACGCGTCCGGCATTCCTCTCATCTATAAGCTCACACTAAGCGAAAATACGCCCGCCGGCGGCTTCACGGTCAGCGTCACCTACACCATCAAAGACGAAACCTGATCGAGCATCATCGCCTTCGCCGCAAATCGCGCCGTCGTGATGTTTGCGAAACGCGTCGCTGTGATCGGAGCGCACACAACGCGCCGCTTCCCGCTGACGCTTGTGTTGCTCACTGTCACCGTCGTCTCCGCACTGCGCGGCGACGGCGACATCGAGATCATTGATCCGTTGCAATCGCGCTCGATCGGATTCACCGACTTGGCTGGTGGCGCCGGAGCCAGCTACATCAGCCCGCTCGTTTTCAGTTCCAGCTTCACACTCCGCGTCAACTCCAGCGGCCCGTGTCAGCTCTGGGTGCGCCGACAAGACGCGGGGCCATGGCTCAGCGGGGGAAAACTCCAAGTGCGCATCCTGCGCACCGGCGAAACGATCGATCCGCGTCCGCCCGTCACGCTCGACACGTCCGACGCACTGCTCCTCGAGAGTCCCGAAGCGCTCGACAACCAAATCTACGAGCTGCGCTACCAGCTGGAAAATTTCTCCACGCAAAACGCGCCCGGCAGCTACTCGGCTCAAGTCGTTTTCACCTTCACCGACGCATGATCCCGCTGCGCTTTTTCCTGCTTCTCTTTCTGCTCGCACCTGCGTCCGCGCAGATCGTCGTCAGCGGCGAGCTCACGCGCGAGTTTTCGCTTCAACCCGGCGGTTCCGCACAGGGTCGTATTCTGCTGCACAACGCCGGCACGTCGGTCGCGCGCGCACACATTTATCAGGCCGATTATCACCTCAGTCCCTCCGGCCCGACTTACGGCGAGCCGGGACATTCCCCGCGTTCCAACGCCGCGTGGATCGAATTCGACGAACGCGAACCCGAACTCCAACCCGGCGAAACACGCCCGCTGCTTTATAAGATCACCGCGCCATCCGACGCCGGGCTTCGCGGCACGTATTGGAGCGTGATCATGGTGGAGCCCGCTCAGGAAGAACGTCCACTCGCGCCCAACGAAATCTCCGTGCGCGCGGTCGTGCGCTACGCGGTGCAAATCGTCGCGCAACTCGGTTCTGTTTCCACACCGGCCCAGCCCGCACTTTCCAATCCCTCCATCGAGCGCGAGGGCGATCGTCATGTCCTGCGCGTCGATCTTTCCAATCCGGGAGAACGTTGGCTGCGCCCGCGCATGGAGGTGCGTTTGTTTGATCGTGAAGGCCGGCTCGTCACCACGCTTCCTTCGGCGCAGGCACGCATTTATCCGGGCAGTTCTATTCGACAACGTTTCGCGCTCGATCTGCCCGCTGGCGAATATCTCGCGCTCATCGTCATGGATACCGGCGACGCGCTCTTTGGCGCACAGTATCGCTTTTCGCTCGAAGACATTTCGCAAAACAACCCCGAGCCTTCGCCCATCGCGTCGGCCGTTGGTCAACCTTCGCTTCCGAACACTCCACAAAATCCCGCGAGGGATTGATCCGCCATGTCACCGCGCTGGTCCGCCTGCATGCGCGTCATCCTGGCTTTCTCGTGTTCGTCCATCGTTCTGCGCGCGGAACCGCTCATCGAAATCCGCAGCGGCCGATCCGCCGTCATCGCGCCGGGCTCCCTTTTTTCCGCAACCCTCGCGCTGCCGGCTGCGCTCATCGAGTCCGACGCACTTCTTCGCGACCGACTGATTTTGCCCATTGGTTGGTCCGCGCTCTCACCGCTCGATCTGCCCTTCGTCGCCGGCGCGGAAAATCAAATCCGCTTGATCGCCGTGCCCGTGCCGATCACCGCAGCGGCGGGCGAATATCGCATCACGTATGTGCTCGCATCCGACGACGATCCCGGTCGCGAACTCGCGCGCTCCGAATTGCTGATCACGGTGCCCGCCATCTCCGCGCTGCGCATCGAAACCGAAAACGCGCCCGAGCGGCTCATCGCCGGCGATAAAATCCGCGCCACCTGGCGGCTCACCAATCGCAGCAATCACCCGATAAACGTCCAACTCCGCGCACGCAGTTCCCTCAAACTTTCCACCGCGCTCACCCCATCTGCGCTGCAACTCGTGCCCGGCGAATCCGCGCTGGTTTCCGCCGAAGCCAGCAGCCCCGCCGGGCTCCGCAGCGAACAAGCGCACGATCTTTTGCTTGAGAGCCGTTTCTCCACCGACACGGGCGGTTCCGAATCCGTGCAAACCGCCTCCGCACGCACGCGTCTTCTTCCGCGTTTCACCTCCCTCACCGAATCGCCCGACGAGCTTCGTCTTTTCCTCAAAACCACTGCGGCCCGGCGCCGCGCGGGCTCGCAAGAATACGCCGGGTTTCAAACCGAATTATCCGGCGGCGGTTTTCTCGATGCGGAGCGCACGCGTCGTCTCGATCTTTTGCTGCGCTCCGGGCAATTCGGCGACGATCGTCGCATTCTGGGACGCGAACATTACAGCGTTCACTATCGGAGTCCGTCGCTCGATCTGCTGCTCGGCGACAACACTTTCAATCTCTCGCCGCTCACGCAGCGCTGGCAGTGGGGTCGCGGCGCCGCCGCCGAATATCGGCACGCTTCGCTCGCCACCGGCGCGTACTTTCTCGAATCGCGATACACGCCCGCGGAATCGCGCTGGCATGCGTGGTTTCTCCAATACGATCCCGCGCAATCGCTGCGACTTCGCTCCAATCTTCTCGTGCAAGAGCGTCCCACGCTCAGCCCTTTTTCCGACACGCGCTCCGTGCTTCCGAGCGTACAGGTGATTCTTCAACCGAATCGACCCAACTCGCTCGAACTCGAAGCCGCCGCCAGCGACAACCGCCATGTCTCCGATGGACGCGCGTGGCGCGCCCGCCTCAAAGGCCGCGAGGGCACCGCTGTGTATTATGATTTTGAATACATCGACGCCTCGCCCGACTACCTCGGCTATTATCATGACCTTCGTTTAACCTCCGGCACGTTAAGCTGGCAGCCTTCGCCTGCGTGGCTCGCGCAGGGCTCGTTTCTCGAAACGCGTCACAATCCCGATCGCGATCCGCGCAAATCGTCCGCCTCCACTTCGCGCACGGCGTCGGCCGGGCTCGATCGGCGCATTTCCCCCCGTTTCACCACGGCTCTCCACTACACATTCACCGAGCTGAACGATCCGTTTCAGACCGATCGTCCCGGATACAAACGACACGCCGCCGTCGTCTCCGCCACCACCACACACCCACGCATCACCTTGCGCGGCAGCGTCCAAGCCGGACAAACCCGCCTCGCACGTCCCGGCGCGGAGCCTGAATCGTTCGAGTATGCTTCGCTGCTCGCTTTCGCGCGTCCATCGCCGAAGCACATGTATTCGCTCTATGTCGGCACGGGCGACAGTCGCTACGATCCGCGCCGGCGAGAGGTGATGGCCACCGGGGCCGCCCAATGGAGTTTTTTCAACGCTTTCCATCTCCGCACCGCCCTCTCCACCACGCGCTATCGCGACGACCGGACACGCGATCAAACCTCCGCCGAGGTGAGCGCGGCATACACCTTTCGCGGCGGATCTTCGATTGAGGGAAACATGCGCGTGTCGTCCTTCGATGGGCGCCAGCAAGAGCGCACACTTTTCCTCAGCTACACCGTGCCGCTCCCTGTTCCGAGGTTGCACGGTCGTGACGTCGCGAGCCTTGCGGGCGAAATCAAACTCGAAACTCCCGACGGTCCGCAGCCGCTCGCCGGCGTCGTTCTGCGTCTCGGCAAACTCCAAGCCGCGACGGATCGCCATGGCCGCTTTGTGTTTCCCGCGGTGAAACCGGGACGTCACGAAATCACCGTCGATCCGACTTCGCTCGGCCTCAACATCGTGCTCGCACATCCCGGTCCGTTCTTTGTCGAGCTCGCCCGCAACCAACGCACGCAATTCGATCTTTTCGCGACACGCGGCTCCCGCGTGGAAGGAGAGCTCGTTCGCTATGAAATCTCGCCGGATTCACTGACGCCGCGTGCGTTTGCCTCGGACGCGACCGCGCCTGCTCCGCTCGAATATCGTCGCGCGGCTCCGCTCGCGCGTGTTCGCGTCGAACTCCGACGCAATGGCGAAAAACCGCGCCACACGTACACCGACGAACGCGGCCGCTTCACGTTCGACCGACTTCCGCCGGGAGAATGGATTCTCACCTGCGACGAATCCTCGCTTCCCGAAGGTCATCATCTCGAGCAACGCGAACAACGACTGGCGCTCACGGCCGGTACGACAACGCATCTTCCGCTGCGCCTCTTCCCGGTTCACCGCCCGCTTCAGATGCTCGACTCTCAGTGGCTCACGCCGCCGCCGCATCTCCGCACCGCTTCGCACACGACCTCCGCTCCCTAGACCCGAGGTGCGGCTTGTCAGCGGGATGGCGCGAGCGATACGGTGGACTTTCGTTTTGCTGTCGTTCGTTTCTTTCATGCGCATCGGGTCCATCGAGCTTTCGTCGCCTCTTTTTTTGTCTCCACTGGCTGGATACACCAACCTGCCCATGCGCCTCACCGTGCGCGAACTCGGCGGGCTCGGCTGGGCGACGACCGACCTCGTCAACGCGCGCTCGCTCATCGAACGCAATCGCACCGCGCTCAAACTGGTCGCCACTTGCGCGGAGGATCAGCCGCTGGCGATTCAACTTTTTGGCGCCGTGCCGGAAGAAATGCGCGATGCGGCGAAGATTTGCGAAGATCTCGGCGCTGCCTCGATCGACATCAACATGGGCTGCCCCGTGAAGAAGGTCGTCAAAATCGGCGGCGGCTCCGCGATGATGACCGAACTCGATAAAACCGCGGCGCTCGTTCGCGGTATGATCGAGGCCGTGAAGATTCCCGTGACGGCGAAGATGCGGCTCGGTTGGGACGAGGAAAACATCACTGCGCCCGATCTCGCACGCGTGCTCGAGGGCGTCGGCGTGGCGGCGATTTTTGTGCACGGCCGCACACGCGCGCAGGGATTTTCCGGTCGTGTGAATCTCGCCGGCATTCGCGCCGTCGTCGAAGCGGTGAAAACCATCCCCGTCATCGGCAATGGCGACGTGACCACGCCCGAGGCCGCCAAAACGATGATCGTTGAAACCGGCTGCGCGGGCGTCAGCATCGGGCGCGGCGCGTTTTATGATCCGTGGATTTTTCGTCGCACGGAGCATCTGCTGCGCACGGGCGAGCTGCTGCCCGAACCCGATTTCGCCGAACGCCTGCGCGTGCTGCACCGGCATTTCGACCGCTACATCGAATTTTACGGCGAAGCGGATGGCGCGAAGTTTTTCCGACGCGTGGCGCCTTGGTACGCGAAACGATTTGGTCCGGCGAAACCGTTTAAGCGCGCGATCCTCACCATCTCGTCGCGCGCCGATTTCGAAGCGGCGATCGCCGAGTACGTGGCGTGGCGTCAGCAGTTCTGCGACGAGCGCGGCGAGTTGCTGCCGAAATATCAGCCCGATCCGATGGTCGCTTCGTTCATGCGCGATCCGGACGATCCCGACGCGTTTGCGCGCGACGCCATCCCCGTGCCCAAAGGGCCGGTGGATGTCTGGTGACGCCAGCGGCGTGCCGCCCGCACTCAATAACGACGCGATATCACCGCGCCGCGATTGTCTTCGAAGACGATGCGCTTGTTGTCCGGTTCGAGGCGGCGGAAGACGATGCCGAGTTTTGAGTCCACGGTTTCGCCGAGCCGGTACATCTTGCCGTTGATCATGGCGCGGGCGTTTTCGCCCTGAAACACGCCGGTGATTCTCATGCTCGCGACAAAACTGCGGAAAGCGGGGCTGGGTTCGGGCCGCGAAGTTTCCACGGGGTTCGCGACAACCGGTTGTTCGGCAACCACCGGCGCAGGCGTTTCCGCGACGGGCGGAGTCGGCCCGGGCGTCGGTAGTGGTTTTTCGGATACAGCGGGTTGCTCGACGACGGAGGGCGCTTCGGGCGTCAACACAGCGTCCACCGGAGCAGTGTGCGCGGCATCGTGCGCGGCGATGGTTTCCTTTACCTGCGCGATCACTTTGCCGACGTCGGACGCGGGCTCGGCGGACGTCTCGGGAGCTTTAGCTTCGGCAGGTGCCGGCGTGGGCTCGGGCTTTTGAACAACCGGAGCCGGCGTGGCGGCATCGGCGAACCAGTAATTGTACGCGAGCACCGCAAAGAGGCCTGCTGCGACAAACAGCAGCGCGACGAGCAGTTTGAAACCGTATTTGCCGGGATGTGTGTTGGACTCACTCGCGGGCGCAACGGGTTTGCGCGGTTTGGCGGGGAAGGCAGGAGCCGGTCCCGCGGATGGCAGCGGCGCGATCGGCATATTGGGCCGACCGGCGACGGGGGTGGCGGGTTTGGAGAAAGCGGGTGTCGTGGACGTGGCTGTCGGAATCGGCGGGCGCGGGATCGGCATCGATCCGTTGGGCACCGCGGCCGGGTCGGGCGTGGGCGCCGTAGCGGCGGCGGCCGCAGGCGTGGGAACCGCGGTCGGCATTACCGGTGTCGCCGCTGTCGGCGAAGGACCTTCTGGCAGGCCGACGGGAACTTTGATGCGAGGGCGCAGTTTGAATTTGCCCGGGTCTTCGGTGGGCGGCGGCGTGGGATTGGACGGAAGCGGAGCGGGCACGCGCTCGGGAGGAAGCGGCTCCGGGGTGATCGCAGGCAACGGTGCGGGCGCGGGTATCGATTGGGGAGATTGCGGCTGAGCGGCCACGGGGGTGGCGGGGAGCACCGGATCGGCGGGCTGCTCGGTCGGAGCGGGCGCGGTAGCGGGATCGAGACGAAGGCGCGGCTTGAGGCGCAGAGGAGGCGTCGGGGATTCGTTGCTCATGAAAGGGTGCTCAGGGATGTCTTGTTTTGAAATTGAAGGCGTGAGCGTGGCGCGACTTCGGCCGCTTTTTTTGCCTACCCTCCATTCGTCTCTTTGACAGGCACACAACAGTAAGTTTTAGGTCAAAAATCACATGAACCGCTTCAGCTTTTTCTGTCTCCTCTCCGCGTTGATCTTAGGTGCCGGGTGTTCGAACAAACCAAAGCCCAACCCGGCGTTGGCGACGGAGGTCGAAGAAGGGTTCAAGCAGCGCTGGATCGCGAAGCGTATCACGGAGTTGACGCAGGCTGGCGTGACGGATCCGCGCGAGGCGCGGCGTCAGGCGACCGAAGAGTTTAAGCAGCGTTTCGAGTTCACGAATGCCGCGCAGAAGGCCGATCCGGTGACGGGCGGTACGTTGCCCTAAAACCGGCGTGGTGGATCAGACCAAAAGGCGGAGCACGGACTCCTGCGTCTTGGTGCCTTGCGTGAGCATGGCGGTCGCCGCTTCCGCGAGCATGCCGATGCGCGCGATGCGCGTCGATTCGGTGGCTACATCTATGTCGGTGATCTTGGAAATCGCGCTGGTGAGATTTTCGCGCTCGGTCGTGATGCCTTTGGCAACGAGTTCGAGGCGGCTGCCAACGCCGCCGAGCGTGGCGCGGTGATCGGCGATTTGTGCGAGCGATTGCACGATGGTATCGACCGCGGCGGGATCGGTGACGGAAAGCGTGAACTGGCCGGAAGCGTCCTGCTGGAAAATCGAGAGCATGGGGCCTTCGCGGAGATTGGTCTCAGGAATGATCATCCGCTGAGTCGCCGCCTGGCCGGTGGCCACGGCGAGACCGTCGGGATTGGCGCCGAAAAGTTCGCGTCCGTTGAAAGAACCCATGGGGCGCGAGATGTCTTGCGTGCCGCCGATGTCGGCGGTGGAGCCTCCGATGGTGTTGCGGATCTGCGTCTGCAGTTGCTGGAACTCGAGTTGGTAAAGCTCGATGTCGCCCGCGTTTTTCATCGGGTCTTTCGCGAGCACCGCGAGTTCGGACATGCGGTTGAGCAGATTGCCCATGCCGCTGAGGAAGCCGTCGACCGATTGCACGAAGGAGACGGCGTTCTGGACGTTGGTGCTGGCGGCGGCGAGACGGAGTTTTTGCGCGGAAAGTTTTTCCGCGAGCGAGTTGCCGGCGGGATCGTCGGAGGCGGAGACGAGACGGTTACCCGAGCTGAGGCGCGAGATGGAGCGGCTGAGCAATTCGCGGGTGCGACCGAGAAAATCGGCGTCGCGAGCAAGCTGAGTCTGGACGGTGGCGCTCATTGGGCGGCGGGCGGCGGAGTGGACGGCGTCGCGGGCTTGGGCTGACGGGCGAGTTTGGGCAGGCCGGCGGGGAGCGCACCGCCGGATTTGAGCGCGGCGGCCTGATTGGTCGCAGCGATTTCGGTCATCACTTCCTTGCGGAAAATCTGGACCTCGCGCGGCGCGTCGATGCCGATTTTGACGAGGTCGCCGTCGATGCGGGTGATCTTAATTTCGATGTTCCCGCCGATGATGATCGACTCGTTGACTCTACGTGTGAGGACGAGCATGGCGGGTTATTTTTGTTCAGCCTCAGCGGCGACAAGCGGGTGATGGGCGCTGTAACGCGCGTAGTTGGCGAGGATGCACTGACGGGCGACGCCCGTATGGCGATTGATGATGACCGGACCGGCGAGATTGACGGTCGCGCTGGCGTTGGCGCCGCGACGTACGGTCACGATGTTGAGGACGATGGCGTCGGTCGGATCGGAGAGGCCGAGGAGCTGGGCGTCTTCGTCGAAGAGTTCGAGCTCGTAGTCGGGGATGATGCCGCCGGGCTCGATGACGACGAAATCAAAAGTGTCGGGACCGTGGAGTCGCATCCACAGGAAGGGAAACTGGTCGGGGACGCTGAGCAACTCGAAGCTTTTGTATTCTTCGAAACCGACCAACCCGTGCGGCAGCGAGAGGCGGAGCGGCGCGGTGTTGTCGAGCTCGGTCGGGTTAAGGTCGGGACTGACTTTCATGAGGAGGGAAAGAGGGGCGAAGAGAGGCCTGAGTTGGTTACGACCCAATCGTCCTTAAATATAATCAAGAAGCGAGAGGTTCAGGATTTTTGTACCGGAAGAAAGCGCGGCTTCGTAGGCGGTGGCGGTCTGGCTGAGGCGGACGAGCGTCTCGGCGAGATCGGCATCGGCTTCTTTGGAGACGAGGCTTTCGATGTTTTGGGCGCGGGTCTCCTGTTGTTTGCGGTTCACTTCGATGCGGAGCTCGACGGCACCGTGTTCGCTGAGCGCGTTGACGAGGAGATTTTCGGAGTTTTCGAGGCCGGCCTGCACGGTCGAGATGGCCGCCGGATCGCCGCTGTTGAGTGCATCGCGGAGCGCGATGAGCTGGTTCACGAACTCCACCATGCCGGTGTTGGTCTCCGGTGTAGTGCCGGGAGCAATACTGGAGTTTTCGGAAAGCTGGATCGTGCTCTGCGAGGTGTTGCCGGCGTAGGTGACGGACAGCAGGTTGCCGTCGGCGTCGCGATTGCTGTCGTCGAACGGCGGCGTGTCCACGGCGGTGCCGGAGAAAAGATAGTCGTTGCGGAAGCGCGTGTTTCCGAGCTGTACGGCCTGCTCGATGAGCTGGTTGACCTCCTTCGCGTAGGCTTTGAGCGCATCGGGGCTGGCGGCACCGGCGCCGAGGGTGACAAGTTCGCCGGCGCGGTCCGAGATGCTCTTCATCTGCTGGATGCCGGCGTAGGAGGATTGGGAAATTTCGAGCGCGCGCGTGGCGTTGCTCTGGAACTGCACGAGCTGACGACGCTCCGTCTCGAGGCTGAGGATGCGGCCGACGGCGGCGGGATCGTCCTCGGGATTAAAGATGCGCTGGTTGGTGGCCGCCTGGGTCTGCAAGAACGACTGGCGCCGGCTCAGCTTGTTGATGTGGACGAGCACGGATTCGGATGCGGTGTTGGTGGCGATGCGCATGGTGGGAAGTTTCGTTGATGGGCAGGAGCGTTCAGGGCGCGGTTAAGAGAGATCAGACGCCGAGGCGATTGACGACAGTATCGAGCAGTTCGTCGATCACATTGATGACGCGAGACGACGCCTGAAAGGAACGTTGGAATTTCATCAAGTCGGTCAGTTCTTCGTCGAGCGACACACCGCTCACGGCGTCGCGCTGCGTGCGCACGAGCGTCTCGATGTTGGCCTGCTCGGTGACGCGGGCATTCGCCGTCGAGAGCGCCTGGCCGAAGTTGGCGACCGTGGTGGAGAAATACTGGCTGAACGTGCCGTCGATGGCGTCGCCGCCAGCGGTGGAGAAACTCTTGTTGGCGAGATTGGCGACGGCGGTGGCGATGTCGTTGTCACCCGCGGCGCCGGTCGGCGTGGTGGCGCGAAGCGTCGAGGCATTGAGACCGGCGGCCACGGAGATCGTGCCCGCGGAGAGTCCCGCCGGATCGAAGAACGAACCGCCGGAAGGCGCGTAGGCGTCGTTGACCGCGATGACGAGCTGACGCGAAAGCGCATCGAGGCTGTCGCGCAATTCTTGGACGCCGGTGTCGCGCGCGAGGATCGCGCCTTGCACGGAGCCGCCCGTGAGCGCGAGCGCGACAGGCGGATTGCCACCGGTGACGGTCGAACCGTTGAGCGAGAGCGAGCCGGTGACGTTGGCGAGGTCGACCAGCATCACGGGATTGCCGGAGCCATCGCGCGTGAAGACCTGCATCTGGCCGGAGCCGGCGGGATCGGGCTGCGTTTCGATGGAGATTTTTTTGCCGAGTTGTTCGAGCAAGGCCTGGCGCTGGTCGCGCATGTCGACGGCAGAGCCGGGCGAATTGATCTCGAAACGACCGATCTGCGAATTGAGATCGGCGATCGTCGCGAGCAGGCGGTTGGCGTCCTGGATGTCGTTGGCGGCCTGATACGAAAGATCGGACTGAAGCTCGGAAAGGCGCGTATCCGAAAGTTTGATACGGTCGGCGAGCACGCCGGCCTTTTGGATGAGCGTTTGTTTTTCGCCGGGATCGGTCGGGCGCGCGGCGAAACTCTGGAACGCATTGAAGAAATCGCTGATCGATTCGGCGATGCCGGTGCCGGAGCTGGCGGCGCCGGAGGTGTCGGTTTCACCCGCGCGGTCGATGGTCTGACCGAGGCTCGCCTGCGCTTTTTGATACGCGGCCTGCTGGGCTTCGTAGGAAGCGAGCAGGGACTTTTCGCGCACGACCTGGCGGTCGAGGAGCGTGTCGCGGAGCTGCTGGATCTGCAGCGCCTCGATGCCGAGCGATTGCGCGCCGAGGGGCGTTTGCACCGTGCCGCGATCGCCGAAGACGATGCGCTGACGCGCGTAGTCGGCATTGTTCACGTTCGCGAGATTACGCCCCGCCGTCTCGATGGCGCGCGACTGTGCGCTCAAGGCTTTGACGCCGTTTGAAAGTGCTCCGAATAGGCCAGACATAACCGATAAAAACGAAGGTGAACCCGCTTAACCTGCGGCCTGCCAAGCGGAGGCGACCGCGGGCGCGACGGCGCCGGTGGGAGAATAGGTTTTGGTGAAGCGATCGGGTCGAAGCGTGCGCAACAGTTCCTGATGCGCTTCGACGGTGCGCGAGAGCAGCACTTGGTTGTGACGCGCGCCGCGGCGGACGCGATGGATGAGATGATTGATCTCGTCGATGAGCGCGTGGAGGAGCGGCCGCACCTCGGCCGGGAAATGCGGGAGCATTTGACGGAGGGTGAGCTGGGGATCCACGGAGATGGACTCCGCAAAGCGCCGCACGGCATCCTCGCGATGCTCGCGGACTTCTTGCGCGATGCGGGTGCGTTCCTCGAGAGCCGAGGCGAGCGCGAGCACGGCATCGGCGTCACGACGCAGGAGGTTGAGCTGTTGCTCCTCGAAGAGAGAGAGGAGCGTGCCGTATTCCTGCAGCTCGTTGCGCAGGCACTCGGCAATAAATTCCCAGGAAGTACTCACGGTTAAGAAGAAATTTCAGGTTTGGGGAGAGACTTGGACGTCGGCGCGGCCGCTATCGCGGAAGCGGGCGCGAGCTGTTGTTCGAGCATGCGGCCGAGACCGATGCCACCGCCGCGCGCGAGGTTGTCGGCGAGGACTTCAGTGAGCATGTGGCCGTAGATGCCGCCACCGGACGCGGTGGACGAAGAACCGCCGATACCGCCCGACATGATCGGCTCGATGCTGGGCGCGAGGAGCTGGCGGATGATGATGGCTTCGAATTGCGCCGCGGCCTTTTTGATATCCTCCGGCGACGGCGTATTCGATTTGGCACTACGCAGCGCGTCGAGACCCGCAGGCTCGGCATAATCGAGCGCAGCGGCAGCGCTGGCAGGCGTGTGATGACTGATGGCGGCGACGCTCATGATCAGTTGATGACGAGTTCGGCCTGAAGAGCGCCGGAGCGCTTCAACGTCTGAAAAATGGACATCATCTCGCGGGTGGAGACGCCAAGGGCGTTGAGACCGGCGGCGAGACGGTCGATGGTCGGTTCTTCGTTCACGATGACCAAACCACCGCGGATCTCGGTGACGTCGGTCTGCGTGCCGGGCGTGACAACGGTCTGGCCCGAGTTGTTGAACGGACCAGGCTGGGAAACGGAGAGGTTCGACGCGACGGTGATCGTGAGCGAGCCGTGGCTGATCGCGACCTGCGAAACCCGCACAGTCGACGTGGCGACGATGGTGCCCGTGCGTTCATTGATCACGATGCGGGCCGGCGTATCGGCGGCGACATCGATCGAGCCGAGATCGGCGAGAAACGCGACTTCATGGCCGGCGTAGTGCTCGGGCAAAGTCACGTCGATGCTCGCGGCATCGCGCGCGGTGGCGGCTTCGGGGAAAATAGCGTTGATCGCGCGCGCCATGCGCGCGGCGGAGGTGAAATCGGGATTGTGCAATTGCAGCGAGAGACGGCCGTCGCGCACGAAGCTGGCGGGAATCTCGCGTTCGACGATCGCGCCATTGCTGATCGAGCCGACCGTCGGGTGGTTCTTTTGCACGGTGGCGCCACCGGGACCACCGGTGCCGCCGATGAAACCGCCCACAGCGATCGGGCCTTGCGCGACCGCGTACACGCGACCATCAGCGCCGACCAACGGCGTTTGCAGGAGCACGCCGCCCTGGAGCGATTTCGCATCGCCGAGCGACGCCACGGTGACGTCGATGCGGCTGCCGTTTTTCATGAACGCGCCGATGTCGGCCGTGACCATGACGGCGGCGACGTTCTTGGCCTTCACCTGATCGGGCGAAACGGTGATGCCGTAGCGCTGAAGCGTGTTGGCGACAGAGCGCAGCGTGGTGATGGCGTTGCTGTCGCCATCGCCCGCGAGACCCACGACGAGACCGTAGCCGACGAGCTGATTATCGCGACCGCCTTCGACCTGCGTGAGGTCTTTCACACGCGCGGCGTGAAGCGACGGCGCGACCACGGCGAGGCCGAAAACGAGGCGTATCCAAAATTTGGTGACGAAAGACGTGCGACGCATGGCGGGAGTGAAGCGGGCGGTTAGAAAGGACGAAGTTTGTCGGCGAGTTTCAGCAACCAGCTCTTCTTCTGGGCGTCGGTGAGGCTGCCTTCGCTGATGAACTCGATGCGCGAATCGGCGATGTTGGTGGACGCGATGGTGTTGGCGGAGCTGATGTCGTCGGGGCGGATGATGCCGTGCAGGACGATGTACTGGGTTTCGCCGGAGAACGTGACGACGCGCACGCCCTCGATCACGAGATTGCCGTTGGGCAGCACGTCGGAAACGAGCACCGCGGCGCGGGCGGAGAGACTTTGCGAGTTGGCGACCTGGCCGCCGCCCGAGAAACTGCTGCTGCCGGACATGCCGGTGGAAGGCAGCGCACCGCTGTGCGTGCCGAGCCGGCTGCCGGGGAAAAAGAAGGACGAGATGCCGGCCTCGAAGCTGCCGTCTTTGTTGGTCTTCTTGGTCTGCGAGGACTGCGTGGCGTTGGTTTCGGCGACGATGATCGTCACGATGTCGCCCACACCGGCGGCCTTGCGGTCGGCGAACATGGAGCGCTCGTTGCTCGAGGGCGCGGTCCAAAGCGAATCCGCGCGGAGACCCGCGACGGCGAAAAGGAAAAACGCGGGCAGCGCCGCGCGACGGAGGATGTGGGCAGAGGAGAAATTCATGGCGGGGTCAGAAGCGGACCAGCGCGCGGGAGTCGGCCACCACGAGCGCGTTGAATTCTTTTTTGGTATCGAGATTGCGGACCTTCACGGTATCGCCGGCGGCGCCGTTTTCCATGGCGAGCGCTTTCATGGTGATGGAGAGCGCGCCGTCGACGGCGGAGACCTCGATCACCTGACCGCGGCGCACGAGGGCGCGGCGGGAAACATCGCGCCAGGTCAGTATCCGTCCGGCGGATACATTGCGCGCGAAGATGTGATCGCGGCAGGCCTCGGTGGCGGGGATGGCATCGCGCTCGCGGAGCGCATCCACACGACGCGTATCGAGCAGCGAACCATTGAAGGGAGCATCGCGATCGAGCGGCTGACGGGAAACCCAGACATCGCGGAGCAGTTGCGCGCGCAACACGAGCGTTTGTTCGGCGGGATCGGCCGAAGGGACGCGCACACGGAGGATCATCGAAGACGCGAGCGACGCGGGATATTCGAGGATATCTACCTCGATCGCACCGGAAGGCACGACGAGCGGGCGCAGCGATTCGAGCTGCAGCTCGCCATCCACGCGGAAATGCGCGGAGAGCTGCGCGGCGACATTTTGCAGGAGGGCGGCGCGCGCTTCGGCTGCGGCGGCTTCGGTGTTGGCCGGAGCGGCCACGACGGGGGAAAGGACGGTCCCGACGAGAAGCCCGCAGGCGAGGAGGAAAGCGAGGATGCGGATGGATTTCATCAGCGTTTGAGCTGGGCGAGGTTTTGGAGCATCTCGTCGGAAGTCTGGATCGACTTGCTGTTAATCTCGTACGCGCGCTGGGCGACGATGAGGTTCACCATTTCTTCGACGATGTTGACGTTGGACGTTTCGATGTAGCCCTGCTTGATCTTGCCGAAACCTTGCTCGGCGGGAGCGCCGGTCTCGGGCGTACCGCTGGCGGGTGTTTCTTCGTAGAGATTGCCACCGAGGCTGCGGAGACCCGCGGGATTGGGGAAACGCGTGAGGGTGACGCGGAACGTCTGCGTGCCATTGGGGCCCGAGTAGGTGACGTCGCCCGTATCCGAAATGCTGATATCCGTGGTGCCGTTGGGCACGGCCTGGAAGCCGCTGAGGACGGTGAGACCATCGCTCGTGACGATCTGACCGTCGGCGGAGAGTTTGAAGGCGCCGTCGCGCGTGTAGGCGATGGTGCCATCGGGACGCTGCACTTCGAAGAAACCTTCGCCCTCGACGGCGATGTCGAGTTTCTCGCCGGTCTGCGTAAGCTGGCCCTGGGTGAAAACCTTGGAGGTGGCGGCGACGCGGGAACCGTTGCCGACTTCGATGCCGGTGGGGAGGACATTGCCTCCGCCGACCTCGGCGCCAGTCGTGCGGGGCTTCTGATAAAGCAGATCCTGAAACTCGATCTTGCTGCGCTTGAAGCCGGCGGTGTTCACGTTCGCGAGGTTGTTCGCGATCGTGTTGAGGTTGTGCTGCTGGGCTTCCATGCCGGTGGCGGCGGAGTACAAGGAGAGGTTCATGGCGGCGGGATTTCGTGAAGCGGGCGTGGGCGGCCGAGTGGAGCTCAGCCGAGTTTTTCAATAGCTTGTGCGAGGGTTTGGTCCTGCGTGGTGATCATCTTCTGGTTGGCCTCGTAAGCGCGGGCGATCTGCACGAGCGCCACCATTTCGCGGAGCGGAGTGACATTGCTGCCTTCGAGATGGGCCTGGCGGAGATGGGGCGTTTCGACGGCGAGCGGTTCGACGCCGGGTTTGGCAATGAAAAGACCACCCGCGACCGCGGTGACCTGATCGGTGCTGGCAAAACGCTGGAGGCTCAAACGACCGATTTGCGTGTCGCCCTGCGTGAGCACGCCGTCGTGGCCGACCGAGAGCTCGCCGCCTTCGGGCAGAAGCACGATCGGGTTGCCACCTTCGCCGAGGACCGTAAGGCCGTCGCGCGTGACCAAGGTGCGCTCGGGAGAGATGTGGAACGCGCCTGCGCGTGTATAAGCGCGGGAGCCGTCGGCGAGCTGCAGTTCAAAAAAGCCTTCGCCTTCGATGGCGACGTCGAGCGGACGTCCCGTCGGATAGTTTTCGCCGGCCTGGAAATTGAGGCCGAAACTGGCCTTGGGGAAAATCGATTCGGGGCCTTCGCCGCTGCCGATGCGACCGCGCGCCGGGTCGGTCTGCACCTCGCCCATGGACACACCGGAAAATTCGATCGTGCGCTTGCGATAGCCCGTCACCTGGCTGGCGGTGATGTTTTGGGCCGTCACATCCTGCCAGCGCTCAAGCGCCGAAAGGGAAGCTGCACTTTGATACAAACCGATATTCATCTGGGGCATCTCCCCTAGCAACGCCAATGCCAGTTTCATAACTAACTGTTTAACAACATATTATTTGGTAGGTATTTTCCTGGGGCAAGTTTTGCCCAGTGAGGTCCCTCCCCCAGCTGGCAGCAATTGCCGCCTCCGGCGCGCGGCGGCCCTCGATTCGATGACCCGAGGCGTCGGCCCATTTTTGCACGAGCCCGGACGGGCCGGGGGAATCCAGGTTGAACTTATCCCGCCGACTCGTGTACGCAGAGGGAGTCCGTTACGATAATCTTCAACCCCGAGCCTCCCATCATGTTAAACCCGCTTCTTCGCGCCCGCACCTTGCTTGCCAGTCTCTTCGTCCTGGGCGGCGCGATGTCCTCCTTTGTCCAAGCCCAACCTGCGTCCGCGCCCGTCTCGCCCTCCGCCTCCGCGTGGGCCGAAGCCGACAAGATCCTCGCGCGCATCCAGGCGCCGACCTTCCCCAATCGCGATTTCACGATCACCGATCCGGCCTTCGGCGCCGTCGCCGACGGTAAAACCCCCGCCACCGCCGCCATCCGTAAAGCCATCCAAGCCGCTCATGCCGCCGGCGGCGGCCGCGTGGTGGTGCCCGCGGGTGTGTTTTTTACCGGACCGATCCACCTCAAGAGCAACGTCAACCTCCACGTCGCCGAAGGCGCCACCCTCGCCTTCTCGACCGACCCAAAAGACTACCTCCCGGCCGTGTTCACGCGTTGGGAAGGCATGGAGTGCATGGGGTATTCGCCGCTCATCTATGCCTTTGAAGAAGAAAACATCGCCGTCACCGGCAAGGGCACGCTCGACGGACGCTCCACCACCAAAAACTGGTGGCCTTGGAAAGGTAACCAAGAAGGCGGCTGGAAAACCGGCATGCCCCGCCAGCACGAAGCCCGTCGCAAACTCGAGCAAATGACCGAGGCCGGCGCTCCCGTCGAACAGCGCATCTTCGCCGAAGGCTCCTACCTCCGCCCGATGTTCATCCAGCCCTATCGCTCCAAAAACATCCTCATCGAGGGCGTCACCATCCTCAATTCCCCCATGTGGGAAATCCATCCCGTGCTCTGCGAAAACGTCACCGTACGCGGCGTGATCATCAAATCCCACGGCCCCAACAACGACGGCTGCAACCCCGAGTCCTGCAAAGACGTGCTCATTGAAGACTGCCTTTTCGACACGGGCGACGACTGCATCGCCATCAAATCCGGGCGCAACGCCGACGGACGCCGCCTCAACGTCCCCTCCGAAAACATCATCATCCGCAACTGCCGCATGGTCGAAGGCCACGGCGGTGTCGTGATCGGCAGCGAAATCTCCGGCGGTTGCCGCAACGTCTTCGTCGAAAACTGCGAGATGAGCAGCCCCGAGCTCGATCGCGCCATCCGCTTCAAGACCAACTCCCACCGCGGCGGCGTCATCGAAAATGTGTATGTACGCAACGTGAAGGTCGGCCAAGTGAAGCAAGCCGTCATCCTCGCCGACTTCTTCTACGAGGAAGGCGACACCGGCAAACACGACCCGATCCTCCGCAACATCATCGTGGAAAACCTCACCGCCGGCAAAGCCCCGCACGCCCTCTTCCTGCGCGGCTACGAACGCACCCCGATCGGCAGCATCAAGCTGATCAACTGCCGTTTCGAAGGCGTGACCAAGCCCTCGGTCATCAGCCACGTCGCCTCGATCGAGATGATCAACTGCTTCGAAAACACCGGCGCCAAAACCGACGAATGGGGCAACCCGGTGCAATAAGCCGCCTCGCCACTGATTCGATTTCCGCAAAACCGCCGCCCATCCGCGGCGGTTTTTTTGTCGCCCTCGGGAGCGCCGGCGGCCCGTCGCTCCCACCTCCGTTCAACGGCTACGACATAAATTAAAACGCCCTGAGGAAACCACCCCACCAAAACCGGTAAAATATGCCTAGCACCCATTGGGAATCCCGCGCTGCGCGCCACTCCTCCAAGAAAAAACAACAAGTATTCCTTTCAAAATAAACAAGTTATAAAACCAAACGCCGACCGGGCGCGTTTTTTGCATAGTCGCGTCCAAATGATCATCGCTTCCTCGCTCACCCCCGACACTCAAGCCCTGCTGGATCGATTGCAGAGTGCGCTGGCCGACTTTCGCGCCGACCCCGCGGACACCAACCGACAGCGCGCGTTGAGCGACGCGCGCCGGCAGCTGGCCGAAGCCCTTGCCGTCTTGCCCAAGCGCGAAACGCAAGGCGACTTCGCACGCGCCGCGCTCGGAATCATTCGCAAATTCTCTCAACACGCCGCCCAAGACATCCCCGTCAGCGAGGGAACACTTGCCTGGGCTTCCGAAAAAGCGCGCAGCGGTCCGGCCGGTTTGCTCGCCGCGATGACGCTTGTATCCGCGGCGCAACTACCCGCCGCGCCCACTTTTGACGATGTCCCCGATTGGCTCTGGGGCGACTACGCGACCTGGCTCTTCGCAGCTCCCGGCGACACCTACGACGCATCGAACACGAACCGCGTAAATCAGCTCCGTTCGCTCACCCGCTGGATCGAGCGCAATCCAGCCGCTCAGTGTGTTCGCGAAGCGAGCAACGCCTATCTCACCAGCCCGGCCGTCATCGATCGCACGCTCAGCAACGATGAACTCGCGCTGCGCGGACGCATCCTCTCGGCGCTGTTTCTCCGTAACGTCACGCGCTACGCGTCCACGCCGCTTCCGCGCGACGGCCGTCCGCTCAAGATCGGTTTTATCGCCCAGAACTTTGCGCCAACAAACGAAGCGCAAAGCCTGCGTCCCCTTTTCGAGCTCTCCGACTTTTCGCGCACGGAGACCCATCTCTTCACGCTCGAACCCGCCGACGACGCCTTTGCGCAACTCTGCATCACCCGTGGCCACACATTACAAACACTCCCGTCCTCGGCGGACGAGCAGTTGAGCATTTTGCGGGCAGTCGGCCTCGATGTGCTCATCTATTTCCGTGATCGACTCGTCCAATCGATGGGCGACATCACGCGCCTCGCGCTTCACCGCATCGCGCCGCTGCAAGTCGCGTACAGCCCTTCTGGAAAAATCACGGGCCTGCCCGAGATCGATCTCGTGATGGCTCCGCGTTCCACCGCGCCGGCGCCTGCCGCAAACATCGGGGAACGCATCGGCGTTCTGCCGCTCGACATGCCCGTCTATGTGATTCGTCCAGCGCCCGAACCCACCGACGATTTCTCCCGTCAAGCCCTCGGCATCGCCGACGACACGACGGTGTACGTTTCCGCCATCGACGGCATGGTCGCCACAGAAACCCGCCGCGCCTGGGCGCGCATCCTCGCCGAAACGCCCGGCTCCATTCTCATCCTCCAACAAACGGAACAACCGCTCGACGCGCAGGCATCCGCCGCCGTGGCCCAGAGCTTTATCAAAACACTCGCCGAAGCCGGCGTCGCCGCCGACCGCTTCGCGCTGTCCGATTTCCGCGATCGCGCGGAGATGCTCGCCACCTTGCGTTTGGGCGACGTGTACCTCGAGCCCCTCGCGAATGCCGCTCAACGCTGGACCGCCGAAGCACTCGCGCTCGGCCTGCCGGTCATCGCCGGTTTGCATTCCGCCCCGTTGTTGAAAGCCGCAAACGCTCCCGAGTGGATCGCCCGCGATAGCGCTGAATATATTCGCGCAGCCATTCACGCCGGCACACACGCCGAAGAACGCCGCCAAGCTGCAACCCAGATCCGCGAAACAGTCGAAAACTACGCCGAGTTCACCGATACCCTCGGCGCCACCGACGCCTGCTGCGCATTGCTGGAAACCGTTTACGACGGCCTCCACGCATCTGGACACGCCATATTCCGCCGCAGCTCCGCGTTGATCACCGTGCCCGTAGCGGACAACTCCGCCGAATTGCTACAGTCCGGCCAAGCCGCGCTGGACGCCGAGGATTCGTATCAAGCAAGCCTCCTCGCCGCAGACATCCTCAAGTCCACTCCCTGTGACGCCAATGCTCGCCTCCTGTACGGACGCTCGCTTCTGAAACAAGGCAACGCGCCTCGCGCCCTCGCTTATCTGCTCCCCGCAGTTCAACTCACGCCAAGCAACGCGAGCGGATGGTATTCCCTCGCACAGGCGCTGCACATGGACCTGCAAACCGCAGATGCGATTGGTGCATTGGAGACCTGCCTACGTCTCGATGATTCGCATACAGACGCGTGGTTGTTACTGGCCGAACTCGCCGAAAACGCCGGCGCTCTCGATCTCGTTCGCGACGCCGTCGCCGCGCTCAAACAACTTTCCCCCAACCACCCCCAAGTCGCTGATCTGGCTCAACGCTTCGCGAACTAAGCATATCGCAACGGCCTGTACTCTGCGTAGCCCACCATGATTTCGCTCGTGACCACCTGCATGAACCGGGAGAGCCATCTCCGTCGGTCACTTCCTCACTGGATCACGCTGCCAGGTATCGACGAGATCGTATTGGTGGACTGGTCAACTCGTGAACCGTTTACTGACCTACTGGCGCTCGACCCACGCATTCGAATCGTTCGCGCGGAAGGCGAGCCGCGTTGGATCCAGCCTTATGCCAATAATCTCGGTATCGCGCACGCACGCGGCGATATCATTATAAAATGCGACGCCGACTGCCTGCCGACTGCCGACGCCTCAAAGCTGATGCCCGCAAACGGTCATTTTTATGCCGGAGATTGGCGAAGTGGGGAAAAGCTCGGGAAAGCATGTGTCAACGGACAATGTATCTTCACCAAAGCACAGTGGGAGCAAGTAAACGGATACTCCGAACTCCTTCGACGATACAGCCGCGATGATGTCGATTTCTATGATCGCCTCGTTGCAGTTGGCCATGCGCGGCACGAGATCCCCGTCGATCTGCTCAACTTCCTCGATCATTCCAACGAAGACCGTGTGGCGAATGTTAAACCCGCAGCGGGGGACAATATAGATGCTCTGCTCAACCGCGAACTACCCTACCACGAAACGATCAATATCGTCGTGGCCGCATACATGCCTTGGGGCCCTTGGTTTGTTCGCGCACCTTATACAGTAGTTTCCAGCGAAGACCGCCTCACTGTTGTCCGTCGCGATCTTACTCGAGAAATCCCCATTTCACCCGCGCTTCATCAAACCGCCCGCAGTCACGCCATTCGAGCGGTCGCCGCGCAACTCTGCAAAATCCCTGCGGCCACACTCGCACGCATGGATGAGGCCGCGTGTCTGGCACAACTGCGGAAAAAGCTCACGCACCAGGTATCGAATTCCTTCGTCCCCGGGGGCTCACCGGGCGCAACTTGATCACAAAGAAATATAATATCCAATCAATGTCTGACGTCACTCAGCTCTCCGGATTTCTTGAACAGCTCGGGCGGTTCTTTCAGGAAACCAGCTTCCTTCAACTGGATTTCCATAGCAACGGCGGCTTATCTTTTAGTCATTACCGTTCCCCTGGCCCAATTGCGTCCGAGCAAGGACGTTCAGATACGGGCTTATTGCCTTATGAGGCCAATTCGTTCGGAACCGTTTTCAACCTGGGATCTATCGGCCTGCTTGATGACGCAGCCCTTTCACAGGGACTGAAAGAGTTACGTCGCATTGCTAAACATAATATTTGGATCGCAGTGGAGAAGAGTGCCAACCGCGATCGCTTATGGTGGGAGACCGTTTTTTTTGAGGCGGGCTTTCGCAGACATCCCCTGAGCCAGAAAGTCGTGGGGTTTGAGGATATCCAAAACGAATCGGGTGGTATAACTCTTCTCTTCGAAAAAATTCCCGATGAGGCCTTGAAACGCTATCCTCTCGCGGCACTCAAGACCGAACGCGACCTGCATATGGATATGCTCCGCGAAAGCGGCGTGCGCGCGGAGGCCCACCTTGCCCGCTATCAACTCAGTGCCGCCTACGCAAAAAATGCCGGGGTGATCCTAGACGTCGCATGTGGGCTGGGCTACGGGAGCGCATTGCTCGCCCGCCAATATCCCAACGCGCGCATCATTGGTATTGATATAAGCACTTATGCCATCGACTACGCGCGAGCTAACTTCGCCAGTGTACTTCCCAACCTCGAATTCCATGTCGCGGACGCCTGTGAGCTATCAATGATTCCGGAGGGGTCGGTCGACCTGGTCGTCTCTTTTGAAACGATTGAGCATGTCCCGGATCCTGCAAAATTTCTGACCGGGGTGATTCTCCGAATGAAGCCGGATGCCATGTTCATCGGCTCGGTCCCGAACCTATGGATCGACGAAACCGGCAAGGATCCAAACCCGTGGCATTTTCACGTTTTTGATCTGCCAAAGTTCTATCAATTGTTCGACGGGCGCCTGAACGTCTCAGCTGTATATAGACAGAATGCTGGCGGTTGGCTGCGCAACCCAACATCAGGGCCAGTCCTGCGCCCGGTGCGGCTGCCCGTGACCGATCAGTTGGAAGACGCCGAATGGTGGATCATCGCCGCCCAAAAAGCCCCTGTGCTCGTAACCGCTTCCGCTCCGCGCCCTAAGGTCTGGCTTATTGATGGCGATACACGCGGTCATCTCTATGCCAACTTGCAAAATTCGTTGGACGCCGAGTGGATCGTCGGACGCGAAGCCGCACCCTCAGATATCGATCTGGCGATCGTTAGCGACGAATGGTGGTGGGAAAACAGCCTGACCATTTGCGCCCTTAAACGTAAGGGCGTGCCAACCCTTCATGTCATCGACGGGGTAATCGACTGGAAAAACACGTGGGAAAACCCGCGCTCCACACAGGAAGCAAACGGACTTCCGCTCTTTCAACCGATATTGTGCGATAAAGTCGCATGCCTCGGTCAAGCGCAGGCCCGGCTACTCGGCGCATGGGGTAGCTCAGCTAAATGCGAGGTCGTCGGCGCACCCCGTTTCGATCGTTATTACGGAATGAAGCGCCGGACCAGGGACATCAGTGAGCCGGTGCGTATCCTGGTGATGACGGCAAATACGCCTTATTTTAACGACGAGCAGCACCAAGCCATGCTCAATGGATTGATCGCCGTGCGCGATTTTTTTGCCGCGGCCACCGAGGCAGGTCTGCCTATCGAGGCAGTCTGGCGCCTCACCAAAGGACTCGATGAAGAAATCGGCGTCGTTTCGAAAACGAGCGACTTCACCGGCCGTGAACTGGCCGATATTCTCACCACTGTAGATGCTGTTATCAGCTCGCCTTCGACAGCATTGCTGGAATCGATGCTCCTGGGACTGCCGACGGCCATTCTCGATTTCTCCAACCTGCCACATTACATCCAGCCCTCGTGGCGAATCACTGCGCCAGCCCACATCAGCGAAGTGGTTGGAGAACTCGTCAATCCATCCCCCGCCAAACTCCTACACCAAGAAACCGTACTGCACGATACCTTGGAATGCAGTTCACCAGCCGCTCCTCGTCTTACACGGCTCGCCGCAACGATGATCAACCAAGGTCGGGAAGCGCGCCTTCGTGGAGAATCTCCGGTCTTTGCGCCCAACCTTCTCTCTTCGCCATCGAGCACAAACGCCTTTCCTGAGAACCGCTTCGACCTGGCCACTCTTTACCCGGGGCATGCGGTGTTTCGCATGAACAAACTCGCCGAGTTGCAAGCCGAGCTGGGGCACTGGCGCACTCGAAATACAAAAACAGAACCGATTGCCCGCCCGGAAACAATATCCCCGGGCGTCGTAATCCTCGGAGAGGCGAAAGGGACGGTCGCAGGACAAGGACGGCTCAGGCCGGCATCTCTTGACCAACTCGCCCGTTTTGTAGGCGATGACTGGAAGGCACGGCCCTATTTCGACGAAGCTGAACAACACATGGAGCGGCAATGGGAGACTCATATCTGGCCACTTATCTCCAAAGCAGATTTCAGCAATGTACTCGACCTGGCCGCAGGCCACGGACGAAACAGCGAAAAGCTCCGTCACCACGCCAAGCGGATCTACGTGGTAGATATCAACCAGGAAAATATTGATCATTGCCGGCGCCGCTTTGCCGGCGACACCCGGTTCACGTTTATCCGCAACAACGGCACCTCCCTGCAGCCGATCCCGAATAATCATATCAGCTTAGCCTACTGTTTCGATGCCATGGTCCATTTCGATAGCGATGTGGTACGTGCTTACCTGCGGGAATTCCATCGAGTACTGCGCCCAGGCGGCCTGGGATTTTGCCATCACTCAAATTATGTCGGAAACCCCGGCGGGGACGTGCACGATAACAAGGGCTGGAGAAACTATATGTCGGAGTCTCTCTTTGCCCATTATTGCGCGAAAGAAGGTCTGCAAGTCATCGACTCAAAACTGATCAGCTGGGAGGCTCGCGACAGCGATTGCCTCACATTATTCACCAAGATCTGAATACTTCCGCCGTGTCATGAGCACTCCCCGGTCACACCAGGCATTTCCGTCCCTGCCGGTTATTAATAATGCGAGCCCCCATCCCGGCGCCGCCGCGCGCGTGTGCCTGGTCAGTCCCGAGTTTGTAGGGCCTGGAGCTAGCGGCGGCATCGGCACTGCCTATACAGCCATGGCCGAAGCTTTGAGCGCCGCCGGCCACGAAGTCACCTGCCTCTACACCAAAGCGGCAGACTACGCCGCAGCCGACATCGTTCATTGGATCTCGAGTTATCGTAAACAAAAGATTGAGCTGATTCCCCTGCCGCGCTCGGCGTGCCCTATAGATGCCGCACCCCACGCCGTGCGTTCGTACGAAGTTTATGCATGGCTTAAGGAAAACAATCGTTTCGACATCATCCACTTCCCCGAGTGGCAAGGCCTAGGCTATTACACGCAACTCGCCAAAAGACAGGGTCTGGCATTGGCGAATACGCATCTTTGCGTCGGGCTGCACAGCATGACCGAATGGTTAAAGTTCGCCAATCGCGAGTATCTAGCGGAAATCAACGAACTTCAACTCGACCACATGGAGAGGCAGTCCGTCGCCTTGGCTGATAGCCTGGTCAGTCCAAGCCAGTATCTCCTCAACTGGATCGCAGGACGAGGTTGGACGCTTCCAGAGCGTTGCTATGTCCAACAAAATATCATGCCGCGATCAGCCCGCTCCAGCATCAAAGCTTTTACTAAACCAAGCAATATACACGAACTCGTGTTTTTTGGCCGGTTAGCAACGCGGAAAGGTGTACAATTGTTTTGCGATGCACTCGATCGCCTCGCCATCGCCAAGTGCGGAAATGTCGAGCAGGTGACGTTTCTCGGGAGAAGCGCCTTCGTCGAAAATGAACACGGCGAGAATTACATTAAAAAGCGGGCGCAAGCCTGGCCGTGGAAGGTCCAGTTTCTGATGGATCGCAATCAGCCGGAGGCATTGGACTACCTCCGTGGCGACGGCCGTTTGGCGATCATCGCATCACTGATCGAAAACTCTCCCTATACGGTCTTGGAATGCCTGGGGGCAGGGATCGCATTTCTCGCCTCCCACGTAGGTGGCATACCCGAGCTCATCGCGCCGGTGGACGCGCAGAGAGTCTGCTTCGAACCTACGCCGGTCGCACTGTTTAAGAAACTAAAAACCGCTCTTAGCGGGGGCTTCCAACCCGCACGTCCCTCCATATCTGTAACTGCCAACGAGCAGGCGTGGGTGACCTGGCACGAACAGTTGCTGGGAAGCACCCGCTCACAGCAACAACCGCAAACACCGGTCGCTTGGCCCAAAGTCAGCCTGTGTCTCACCACTTTCAATAGGCCCAAGTTACTGAAGCAGGCGATCGCATCCATTAAGGCCGTGACCTACCCAAACCTCGAAGTCATACTCGTGGACGACGGCAGCACTCAACCGGACGCGCTTTCATACATCGAACACCTCAAACCTATTTTTGAGTCACGCGGCTGGAAAGTAATCCAGCAGGAAAACCGTTACCTAGGAGCGGCAAGAAATTGTGGAGCGAAACACGCCACTGGCGATTTTTTGTTATTCATGGACGACGACAATTGCGCCGAACCTCACGAGGTAACAACACTAGTCACGGCCATGCTCCATAGTGGCGCGGATATATTGTCCTGCGGCATGAATTATTTCCACGGAGAGGAAGCGCCCGGCCGCCAGACAGAAATCAAGGGACGCTGGCTTCCTCTCGGTGGCTGCGTGTCCGCCGGCGCCTTCATCAATTCATTTGGGGATGCGAATGCCCTGATACGCCGGCAATGCTTTGAAGCTATTGGCGGGTTTACGGAAGATTACGGCGTAACCCACGAGGACTGGGAGTTCCATGCGAAAGCCGTGCTCAGAGGCTTCAATCTGCAGGTCGTCCCGGAGTTTCTATTCTGGTACCGGGCGAACGCAGGAAGCATGATCCGCACGTTGCCAAAATATCCAAATTACATGCGCAGCATTCGTCCTTATATCGACAAGGTCGATCCTGAGCTCAAAAACCTGGTTCTTTATGCCCAAGCAATTTTTCTTACCGGCACCAACCGCTCGGAAGTGAAAACCTGGGCGGATCTGACAATAAAATGGCGGTCGAAGCTGGAAGCCGGCATCGCTCTGGCCCAGGTCGGCCAGCATGCCATGGCGACCAAAATGATGCTGCAAGGCATCAAAGAAGTGGAGACCTGCAAACACCCACGAGTCTTGCTCGACGCCCTCCTTGGGATTGCCCCCCATCTCGCACGGCTGGACCCAGGGCGGGCGCGCTTTCTTTTGGAGTTAGCCGCCAGCTCCGCGCTTCAAATACAGTCGGCCGCCGATCATGAACGCGCTCGCGCTCTTATCGCCGAACTGCCCAGCCCAGAAAACAGCCCTCCCGGTACTCGAAAGAACCTGATTACTTCCGCGCAGAAGCAGACTGCCTAAACTACAGTCTGGTTCTACCGTTGGCGACCTTTCCCTGTTTCGAGGAGATCGACTTCATTCACATGACCGTCCTTTGCGTACGATGCGACTGCTCGGCCGATGACCATCGTGCTTAGGCGGAGGCGCTGCCTCTCTAGTTATATTAATAATCCCAACCTCCCAAAAAATCATGGGAAACCATGCGCCTTAATTCTTAATTTTGTAGGGATGATAATCATTGGGGATGCCATGCAAATTCCAGTGAAATTTACCACCCACTGCTGGACCGCGACTATTTGTTGAACTGGGCAGGCGCCCGGACAACACACGCGATAACAACCACCCCTGCATGCAGGGTCGCATCCGCCTCTGTTCGAGTGAAACACCCATGAAGATCCAAGGGCTCGCAGAGGATAATTTGCCGGAAATATAATCTTTCTTGTCGGGCACCGTTCCGCTTCAGCACCCAGCGCGATTCATATTCCTTGCCTGCGACATGAATCGGAGACAGCGAGTGCGAAAGAAGACCTGTCCATTCCTCCAGGAGCCGTCGTATCTATAAAGCCAAGGAGGATTTTGCCGCGCGTAGAAATTCGATCGCAAGGTCACGACGCCCCTGCCTGTACCAATAATCAGCAAGATACATCCACCCCTCAACTTTTAACTTCCCCAATGAGATGGGAGGCATGTACGCCATGTCGGTGCAGTTTAATATCTGTTCATACCATTGACGTGCCTGATCAGGCTGCCGTCTTTTGGCAGCGAGACCGCCTCGTATCGAATACACCAGTGGATGCAGACCAGGCAGCGGATCAGCCGGCAAATGCCTCTCCGCTTTCTCCAAATCCCCGGCCAAATACCACGCCTGGGCGGCTTTGATTTTCGCGGCGGCTTCAAGCTTCTTATAATTCGCGGCGGATCGACGCGCGCATTCTTCGTATTCTTGCGCGGCGCGTTCGAATTCCTGCGCGTCGAAAAACGATGATGCATAAAAGTAACGCAGGTTGGGGTCGCCGTCGGGTTCGCGTTCCAACGCCGCGTGGATGATCGCGCGGTTGCGCTCCGTCTTTCCTCGCAGCACCGCGCCGTCCACATAGCCGGTGTGGATGAATTCGATCGTCGTATCCACAATCGGGATACGCTCACGTTCCAGGCTCGTGTTCACCTGCTCGTGAATCTCGCGCTCATAGCGCACCTTCGGGTGTCGCGGGAAAAGCCGTACGGCTTGGACGGATACGTGGTTCTTCCCGCCGTCGAGCAGGTTTTTTTGCACGAGATTATAGGCCTGTCGCGGGGGCTGCGCGATCAGCTGTCTGATCCGTTGCCGGCTGGCTTCCGGCAGCGTCTCGTCGGCATCGAGCACGAGTATCCATTTCCCGCGGGCGGCTTCCAAGCCGGTGTTGCGTGCGCGGCTGAAATCGTTGGCCCAGGCGATCTCGATCACGTGCGCGCCTCGCGCTTTGGCGATGTCGCGCGTGGCATCGGTCGAGCCGGTGTCCACGATCACGATCTCATCCGCGAGCCCTTGCACGGAAGCGAGGCAGGCCGGCAGGTTTTTCTCCTCGTTGCGGACGATCATGCAGACACTCAAGCGAAGCGTTTCAGGGGAGCCCATGCCCACTCATTGCTGCGGCGCGGCTCGGAGTTGACGATGCAAAAACGCCGGTGCGGGCGGCGCGCCCCGCACGTGTATAAAAAGAAACCCCGCGCATGCTCGAACATGCGCGGGGTACGGAAGACTCCGTATCAGACGTTGGTCATCAATCAGGCTGCCTGTGTTTACGAGATCAGACGCAGAGCGGTCTGAGCCGAGCCGTTGGCTTGCGCGAGCATCGCAGTGCCCGCCTGCACGAGGGTGTTCCAACGTGCGAGCTGAGTTGATTCCTCGGCGACGTCCACATCGACGATGCGGCTGTTGGCGGCTTCGAGATTGGCCTTATTGGTCGTGAGCAGTTCGCTCGCGAAGCCAAGGCGGCTTTGCTCGGCACCGTTGGCGGCGCGCATGGTGGCCACGCCCTGGATAGCATCCGTGACGTTGCTCAAGTTGAGAGCGCTCAGATCGGCCGCACCGGTGATGGCGGTGACGCCAGCATTGCCGGCCAGATCCTTCGCGGAGAGGACAACCGTCTGCGAGCCATCCTGCGACACCTGGGTCGTGAGGGCGGTGTTGAAGAGGTTGACGTCGTTGAACTTTTCCGCCGCGAGGGAGGTGAGCTGGAGCTTCAACTGAGAGAACTCGGAATCGTAATTGGCCTTGTCCGTCGCGTTCTTGGTCGGGTCGGTGTAGAGGGTCTTGAGTTCGCTGATGCGATCGAGAACCTTACCGGCGACTTTGAGCGCACCGTCCTGCGTCTGCAGATACGACACCGAGTTACCGATGTTCGTGGCCGCAGCTCCCGACCGTTTGGCGGCGGCGGAGAGCTTCATCGAAACCGCAAGACCGCCCGCGTCGTCGGCCGGCGTCACGATCTTCGAGCCGCTGGAGAGACGATTGAGGCTGCGTTGCAGCATGGAGTTAGACGCAGCCAGGTTGTTGGAGGCAACGGTGGCCGAGTAGTTGGTGTTAATGACAACTGCCATAGTGGTATCTTTCCTTGATGAGTGCGACGTCCGTCGTCGCGACGGGTCCTGAGGACGGCCAAGACCAGCCGTTTGGAGCACTCGCCCCAAAAATTGTCACCCTGCGAAGGGATGGCCCGGCTCCCCGTATGGACGCGTGCAGCCACGAGGGTGCGCGCGAGGAGAGCCGAGCCGTTTGCTAGCTGCTGAAAGTGGTAGTAAGGAACGATCCGGAGTCTTTCCGGGCTGTCTTTGCGGACGGGGTGTTCGTTTGGCGCGAGACACCCCCGCTTTTTTCAAATCAACGCTCGATAATCTCCCACCCGGCTGATGGGTCCGTGAGTTTGGCGCTGCACGGACCGTGCGGGTTTGGCGCGGGAGGATCGGCGGGAACTTATGATAATTACTGCAGGAGTCGCAGCGCGGTCTGAGCGCTTTGGTTAGCCTGCGAGAGCATGGCTGTACCGGCCTGGACCAAGGTGCTCCATCGTGCGAGCTGCGTGGATTCCTCGGCGACGTCGACATCGACGATGCGCGAGCTGGCAGCTTCGAGGTTTGCTTTATTGGTCGTGAGCAGTTCGCTCGCAAAGCCGAGGCGGCTCTGTTCGGCACCGTTGGAGGCGCGCATCGTGGCGACCCCCTGGATGGCGTCGGTGACATCGCTCAAGTTGAGCGCACCGAGATTGGCGGCGGCACCGATGGCCACGATGCCTGTGTTGCCGGCGAGATCCTTGGCGGAGAGCGTGACGGTTTGCGTGCCGTCCTGCGAAACTTGGGTCGTGAGCGTCGAGGTGCCGAAGAGGCTGACACCGTTGAAGGTTTCCCCCGCGAGGGAGGTCAGCTGCTGCTTCAACTGCGTGAACTCGGCGTCGTAGTTGGCTTTGTCCGAAGCGTTCTTGGTGGGATCGGAATAGAGCGTTCTGAGCTCGCTGATGCGGTCCAACACCTTGCCCGTGACTTTGAGGGCGCCGTCCTGCGTCTGCAGGAAGGAAATGGAGTTGCCGATATTGATCGCTGCAGCGCCCGAACGGCGGGCCGCGGCAGACAGCTTCATGGAGACGGCGAGACCACCGGCATCATCGGCCGGGGAGACAATCTTCGAACCGCTAGAGAGGCGATTGAGGCTCTTCTGGAGGTTCTGGTTCGAGGCCGCGAGGTTGTTCGAGGCAACCGTGGCCGAATAGTTGGTATTGATGACGACTGACATGGGTATCTTCCTTGATAAAACTACCACGTCCGTGTGGCGACGGACCCAGAGGAGGAGCTGGGTCGCTCCGTCTACGAGATATCTCGCAGATGCCGGAATAAACGGAACGCCCTCACCGAAACTTTAAGCGAAAAGAAAAAATTTCTCTCCAACCGCGTTTTCTCCTCTGAAAACACCCTTGAAAATCTCTCCCTTCGCACACTCCAGCACACCCCTTTTTCCTAAGTTCGCACTCAAGTTCACAGAAGCGCCCGCACTTTGCTCACGCTCCTCGACGAGCCTCACCACCCGCGCCATCCATGAACATCGCATGTATCGACGAAAGCACTACCGAGAAATAAAGAGCCCGCATGTACACCCCTGCGTGCTCCCACGCACACAATAACATCCTCTGCCCCGCCGCCTCCGCCTTTCCCTCTTCACCCTTCACTGTTCACCATTCCCCATCTCCCCCGTGCGCTTGAGCCGACAATCCTCTTAAGTGCGCCCGCCCCTGAGCCGATGCCAGATAGGATTCATTGCGTCCGTCCGTAACCACCCACTTCCGCCATGGCTACCGTTCAACTTTCCGGCCTCGTCTCGGGCTTCGACTGGAAGTCGTTTCTCGATCAGATCATGGAGCTCAACCGCGCTCCCATCACGCGGCTGCAAACGGAAAAGAACACGAACAACAGCAAGATCTCCGCGCTCGATAATCTCGGCACACGCCTTTCCGAGCTTCAGACCGCCACCAACGCACTCAAGGCCGACGGCCTCTTCTCCGGACGCACGGCCAGTCTCGCCACCGCCGGCTCCTCTTGGTCCGCGAGCGCAGGCGCCGGCACCGCGGCTGGCGCCTACACCTTTGAAGTTCTTCAACTCGCCACCACGGCCAAGCGCACCGGCGGGAGCGACATCGGACGAGGCATCAGCGCCACCAACGACGTAAGCGGCGTCACCCTCGCTTCGCTTTCCACCAGCACCGCGGTGCAAGCCGGCACATTCACGGTCAACGGCGCGCAAGTCTCCATCGAGCTCACCGACTCCCTCCAGGACGTCTTCGACAAAATTTCCACCGCTACCGGCGGCCAGGTCACGGCGAGCTACGACGCGACCTCCGACAAGATCTCCCTCTCCTCCGCCTCCACCATCACGTTGGGCGCGGCCAACGACACCTCGAACTTCCTCGCCGTCGCCCGCCTCTCCAACGGCAACAACACCGGCCTCATCGAGAGCAGTTCCTCGCTGGGCGCGTTGAATCAAAACACGCCGCTCGCAGACAGCGGCCTGCGCCAGGCGATCACCGCCGTGGACGCCGACGGCAACGGCTCGTTCACGATCAACGGCGTGGAGATCGCGTACAACATCAACAACGATTCTCTTTCGGCCGTCCTCAGCCGCATCACCAGCTCGTCTGCCGGTGTCACCGCCTCCTACGATGCCGCGGCCGACCGTGTTGTTTTCACCAACAAGACCACCGGCGATGTGGGCCTGCATGTCGGCGAAGCCGCCGGCGGTTTCCTCGATGCGATCGGCATGACCGGCGCCGCCACCTTCTCGCGCGGTCAGGATGCACAGTATTCGGTCAACGGCGGCCCCGTCCTCACGAGCGCCAGCAACACCTTTTCCGAGGCCACGCACGGCATCGCCGGCCTCTCGGTCACCGCCAACACCGTGTCCACGCAGACGGTGAACGTCGACAGCAATACCACCGCGATGCGGAGCGCGATCGACGAGTTCATCAAAAAGTTCAACGCGGTGCAGCAATACATCGACACCGCCACAAAGATTACGAACACCAACGGCAAGGTCTCGACCTCCATTCTCAGCGATAATCGCGAGATTCAATCCTGGCAGTCCACGCTGCGCTCCACCGCCTTCTCCGCGGTCAGCGGACTCTCCGGCGCGATCACCCGACTGGAAAGCCTCGGCATCGACTTCACCTCCGGCACCGCCGAGCTCGCGGTGAAAGATAGCGCGAAGCTCGATGCCGCGCTCCGCGAAAAACCGTCCGAAGTCGAAGCCTTCTTCAAAACCGCCAACACCGGTTTCGCCTCCCGCCTCGACAGCTTCATGAACACGCTGATCGGTCTCGGCGGCACCGGCGGCCTCCTCAACACGCAAAAGCAGACGCTCACCAAGGGCAACGCGAGCATCGACATCCAAATCGCCAATATCGAGCGCCAGCTCGAAGCGGAGCGCTCGCGCATGGAAGCCGGCTTCCTTGCCATGGAAACCGCACAAGCCACGATCAACAACATGCAGACGCAGCTCACCAACGCCTTCAAAGACACGAAGTCCTCGTAGTTTCGCGTAGGCCGGCGCCTGTATTCAGTTTTTCATGACATCGCTTCGTCTCCTTCTCCTCGCCGCCCTCGCCTTCGGCTGGACGGCATGCACCAGCCATCGCCCCATCCGCGATGGCGCCCGCGCCGGTCCGTTCTTCGAACCCACCAACATCACTTCTTCCGACGCGTTGCCCGCACATGTGCGCCGCGTGTTGCTGCTGCCTCTCGCCGCCGACGGCGCGACGATCTCCGAGGAAAACCTCGATCGCCTCGGCGGGGTCATTCTCACCGAACTCAACCGCACCGGTCGCTTCGAAACGGTCACGCTGTCGCGCGACCACCTCGCCCGTCTCACCGGCACCCGCCAGCTGCCCTCCACGGCCCAGATGCCGTCCGGTTTCCTCGACCGCCTTTTCAACATCTACAACGAGTATGCGGCCGACGCCATTTTGCTGGTGGATATCACCAGCTACACCCCCTACCCGCCACTCACGCTCGGCATCCGCGCCAAACTCGCGCACATCCGCGACAGCGACATTCTCTGGGCCGCAGATCTCCTCTTCTCCGCCGCCGATCCTTCCGTGGCCAACTCCGCGCGACGCTACGCGCTCACGCTCGGCACGTCTCCGCATCTCGATCATTCGATCCTGCAAAATCCCACGCGCTTCGCGGGCTATGCCGCCTCCGCGACTTTTCAAACGCTCCCCCCACGCGCGGTCGCAGCCTCACAAAAACCCTGACAAATTTTCCGCTAAAGACTCCTTCCCTCTGCGACGATATCAGGAACAACCAACGGCGTTCCCTGTATCGCTTCCTCTCCGGGCTGACCGTTCATCCCAGACACTCATGATACATTCTACGTCCAATATTCACGGATTCACGCGAATGGACGCCGCCGGAAACCTTCCCTCCAAAGCGGCGACTCCACAGGCACACAGCCACGAAAGCAGCGAGCGCCTTTCCAGCGCGAATACGCAAAGCCTTCGTGAGGCTTTGAACAAAACGCCCGAAATTCGTCCCGAAGTTGTCGATAAAGGCAAAGAACTCGCCGTCGATCCCAACTACCCGCCGCGCGAGCTCATCGAACGCCTCGCCGAATTAATGACCAATTCCCGCGAACCGGCCGAATAATCTCATGCCTCCCATGGTCTCCCCCGGCTACGCACGCGCGTACCAAGCGCAAGCCGTGCTCACAGCAAGTCCTGGTCAGCTCGTTTTGATGCTCTTCGATGGAACGCTCCGCTTCCTCGGACATGCACGTGATGCTCTCGAATCCACCGATGAAAGCCCGCGTCGTATTGAAGCGATCAATACAAACTTGCTGAAGGCCCAGAACATCCTCGCGGAACTCCAGGCCACCCTCAATCTCGAGGCTGGCGGCGAATACGCCGCCAATCTGGACCGGCTGTACGACTACTACCTTCGCCGTCTCTTCGAGGCCAATCTTCGCAAAGACGTTAAGCCTGTAATCGAAGTCGAAAAGCTCGTTCGCGAACTCCGCGACGGCTGGGCCGAGATGCTGCGCACGCAAGACGCCGGCGGTATGCACGTCGCTCGCGGCGTCGCCTAAGTCCGTCCGCCATGTCTGACCCCACCGCCACGCTTGATCGCCTCCTCGGCGCTCTCGAAGCCCTGACTCAAGAAGAACATCATCTTCTCGACCAGGGCCTCTACAACGAAGCGGTGGCGGTGCAGTCCCGCGAAGCGCCGTTGGTGCGTCGCATCGTCGAACTTCTCGGCAGTCCCGACGTTCCACCGTCGCTCGCCGCCATCTTTCGTCCGCGGGCTGAGCGCATCATCGCGGCTCAGCAGCAGCAGTCGGAGCGCCTCGGAAAACTCATCGCCGGGGCCCGCACCCAGCTTAACGATCTCCGCGCGGCCGAGATCCGCATCGCGAAACTGCGCCCTTCTTACGGCTCGTCCGCGCCCGTGTCTTCGCGGCTCTCGTTTGTCGGCCAGGCCTGACAGGGTTTTCCCCGTATTCAGAATTTAACTACAAAAAAAAGCGCCCGAACGGGCGCTTTTTCATTAATAGCAAAAGGATTTAATCAACACGCGGCGCTCAGCCGGTCGCAGCGAGATTCTCTTCGCTGGCCGCAGGCTGAGTTTCCTGAACCGCCTGCTCGGCCGGACCGTCCATCCACGCTTCCGCGACTCGAAACGCCGCCCCCGCCCAGTTGAAATTTTCCGTCGGATAGATCGCTTGCACACCCGGTTGCGAGGCACCGGTCCACTCGAGCAGCGCTTTCACGCAAATCTGACCGTCTGCCAGCGTAAACCCCTGCAATAAAATGGATCCCGAGCCATCCGAGAACGTCATCCTCGCCAGTCCTTTGTGGAAATTCACGGTGCGCGTCGGACGTCCCCGCGCCACCGAGTCGGAGCCATGATTGGCCAGCGCGGATTCAATCGAGCTCAGTAAAGACAACAATCGAGGTGCCATGGTTTTTATACGCGAAATCGCTCTCTTTGCATCGGCTCGCAGCGGCTCCCTGTGAAGCTCGTTTCGAAATGATTTCGCTGCTGAGATCCGGCATTGCACATTTTTATTAGTTTTTAACGCTTACTGATTCGATATCTAGGTTTCTCAAACCGTAGTGCCAGCTTCCCCTGAACAGTCTCCCTCCACGTCTTCGGCGACCAGCCTCGATTCGCTGATGTCGCGCGTGGTCATTGAATCCACTCAAGCAGTGGTGCTCTGCGCGGCTGTTCAGGATCGGCGCGTGATTCACGCCAACGCCGCTTTCTCCCGGCTCACCGGCTTTTCCACCGCAGAAAGCGCGGGGCGCCTGTTGTCGGAATTGCTGCGTCCGCCCGGCGGACAATTCGAGTGGGAACGCGTCGAGGCCGTCATGCAGGGCCGCCAACCGTGGCGCAAGGCGCTGCCCGCTCAGCGCAAAGACCACACCGTTTTCTGGGCCGATCTGCATTTGTATCCGCTCTGCGCGCCCGATGGCACGCCGACGCACTGGGTCGGCACATTCACGGATGTCACCGACCACTTGGAGCTGCGCGAAGCGCTTCGCCAGAGCGAAGCTCAGCAACGTCTCCTCGCCGAATACATCCGCGATCTGATCACCGTCACCAACGCCGACGGCATCTGCATCCACGCGTCCATTTCCAGCCGCACGTTGCTCGGACGCGAACCCGACGACATCATCGGCAAACCCCTCGCGTCGATCGTCCACGCCGACGACCTGCCTGCGTTTCAGGAAACGTTTGAAGAACATCTCCGCGGTAGCCGCACCGAGAGCATTCTCATCCACCGGCTGCTGAAAAAAGACGGTTCCGAGGTCTGGGCCGAGACGACCAGCAAAACGCGTCGCGACTCCTCCACCGGGCTGCCGATCGATATCGTATCCACCTCGCGCGACATCACGCGTCGCCGCATGGCCGAAGACAGCCTGCAGGCCATGCACACGCTGCTCGATTCGGTGTACGAAGCCGTTCCGCTCGGCCTCTGCCTGATCGATCCGCAAGGCCGCATCACCCAGTGCAACGTCGCCTTCGGCCGTCTCTTTGGCGTGAAATCCGCCGAGGTCGCCGGGCGCGACGCCGACACGTTGTTGCCTGCGCGCGAACTCGCCCGCGCGCGCATCAGCCAAGGCACTCCCTGCGAAGCCGATTGCCACAGCGCGCAAGGCGAAGCTTTTCCCGCCGAGATCACGGTCGTGCCCCTCGAAACCGGCGCCGGCCAGCTCGTCATCGTCGCGGATCTACGTGCGCGCAAAAAGATGGAGAGCCGTCTCCACGAGGCCAGCCAGCTCGAGAGTCTCGGCACTTTGGCCGGCGGCATCGCGCACGATTTCAACAACATGCTCGCGATCATCCTCGGTTACGCGAGCCTCCTGCGCGAATCCGCGCACGATCCCACGCGCCTCGGCCACTACGCCGACACGATCATCGATGCGGGTCGTCGCGGCGCCGAGGTCGTGCGTCAACTGCAGCTGTTCGCCAACACGCAGGACGCCGAACTTTCGCCGACCGATGTCCACGCGCTGCTCGATGATGTCATCGCGCGCACATGCTCCGATTGGCCGCGCACCATCAACGTCACGCGCAATTACGGCGCCGCTGATCCGCGTCTCGTCATCGACCCGATTCAGTTCGCGCAGGCGATTCAAAAGCTCCTCGAAAACGCGCGCGACGCCATGACCGAAGGCGGCACGCTCACCGTCGCGACGACCGAAGTGCGCCAATCGATTTTTGCGCCCGGCGCCACCGCCGCCGAATCCAAGAATTTCCTGCGCGTTTCCATCCAGGACAACGGCCACGGCATGGACGCCGCCACGCGCGCCCGCATGTTCGAGCCGTTTTTTGCGCGTAACAAAGGCCCCGAAGTCCGCGGTCTCGGTCTCGCGGTGGTGTACGGCATCATGCGCGCGCATCGAGGCTTGATCGAGGTGGACAGCGCTCCCGGCCAAGGCACCAGCGTGCACCTGCTGTTGCCGCGCGCGCCCGCCACGATCGAACCCGCGCCGGTTCCGCCGCCGGAGCCATTTACCATCACCACCGACCGCCGCACGATCCTGCTCGTCGAAGACGAACAAGACATCGGCGCGCTCTGGCTCGAACTGCTGCCCACCGATGGTTGGCGCGTGCTCTGGGCGCGCGATGGCGCCGAAGCGGTGCGACTTTTCCGCGCGCATCGCGACGAGATCGCACTGCTCTTCACCGACATCGGTCTGCCGTCGCTCGATGGCTGGCAAGTCGCCGAAACCGTGCGCACCGAAGCGCCGGGCATGCCGCTGCTCATCGCCAGCGGTGCGTTCCGCTCCGGCGATCGTCATCGCGGACTCGCCGAGCCGGTGGCGTATTTGCCGAAGCCCTACGTGCCGTCGAAGGTGCTCAAGCAGATCCGCGAACTGATCGCCAAACCCGAAGCGCGTTAACGCGCCGCGCGGCGATTGCGTCGCCAGATCACCACCGCGAGCGCGCTCGCGCCCATCAATCCATACGTGGACGGCTCCGGCACCGCGCCAAACTCCAGACGCAGGCGCACATCCGGCGCGAGCTCCGTAAACGCAAACATGTAGTCCGCCCCGCTATCGATGCCGTCGAGCGGATCGGTCAGTTCGCCGCCCATCGCGAAGAGACCGTCCGCCGAATTGAAATAGTCTAGAAACGACGGCAGCAGCTCGATCGTCACCAGCCGCCCGGGAGCATTGTCCGCGGCCGAAACCGTTTGCGTGCCCCAAAGCGATCCACTTCCCAGCGCCTCGTATGCAGCCACGCCGCCGGTGCCGTTGATCAGCGACGCGATGTCGCCGTTGAATCCAAAAAGTGAATACAGCGCACCGCTATCCGTCGCGTCTTCGGAAAAGTACGCGTCGCCTTCGTTGTTCGGCAAAAATATCTCCATCGTCGCCCGTGTCGCGGTCTTGCCCGCAAGCTCCGGCGCGCCCGCGCGATCGAAGACGAAATAATTGCGCACCGTCAGTCCTCCGGTGACGCCTACAAAAAAGTTGGCCGACGCGCTCGGGTCGCCGTGTTGATCGTACCAACCGCGCTGCGTCGCCGTGAGCGTGATTTGTGCGGGAAGCGTCGTCGCCAGACCGAGCACGAGCGAAAGCGATGCAAACACGTGAGGGGGAAATCTCATGCCGCAGCTCCGTAGCGGACGCCCTCGCCGCGTGCAATCCTCCGTGATTCTGGCCGCGGACAGCGGATTTCGTCCGCTCGTGCTTCTTGACCGGAACGCGTCTCAACGATTGCCAAATGCTTTTACGGTCGAAATGTTGCCGCGCGGTCTCTTTTCGGCGCCGTAGTCGACCGGGTTCCGCCTTTCTTTCCAGCGCACTTCATTCTTCATCACTTCGTTCTCCGCGTCCTCCGGCCCCATGTCTCTCGAAAGAATCCTCGTTCTCGACGACGAACCTCTCATCCAGAAAGTCCTCGACGAGCTCTTTAAGCGCAAAAAGTTCTCGGTCACCATCGCCGGTACGATTGCCGAAGCATCGGCCGCCCTCGCCCGGGAGACCTTCGATCTTGTGATGCTGGATGTGCGTCTGCCCGACGGCGACGGCCAACAATTTCTCGAACACATCAGCGTCCTCCCCGACCGCCCCCTCGTGGTGATGATGACCGGTCACGGCACGATCGAGAGCGCCGTCTCGTGCATGCGCGCCGGCGCGTTCGATTATCTCATCAAACCTTTCTCGCCCGGCCAAATCGAGATCGCGCTCAAAAAGGCCGAGTCGTTTCGCCAGCTCGTCAAAGTCAACCGCTACTTCAGCGAACAGGATGGCGGCGATGGCGATCTGCTCGGACGCAGTCCCGCGATGATTCGCCTGCGCCAGCTCATCGAACGCGTGGCGCCCACCGATGCCACCGTGCTCATCACCGGCGAAAACGGCACCGGCAAAGAGATGATCGCACGCGAGCTTTATCGTCACTCGCCGCGCCGCAACGAACCCTACATCAAGGTCAACTGCGCCGCCCTCTCGGAAAACCTCATCGAGAGCGAACTTTTCGGACACGAAAAAGGCTCTTTCACCGGCGCGACCGATCGCCGCGAAGGCCGTTTCGAACTCGCCAATCGCGGCACGCTCCTCCTCGACGAAGTTTCCGAGATCCCGCCCAATCTTCAGGCGAAACTGCTGCGCGTGCTCCAAGAGCGCGAATTCGAGCGCGTCGGCGGCACCAAGACCATCAAGGTCAACGTGCGCCTGCTCGCGACCTCCAACCGCGACCTCATGCAGTTCGTGGAAAAAGGGCATTTCCGCTCCGACCTTTATTACCGCCTCAATGTTTTCCCGGTGCAGGTGCCTCCGTTGCGCGAACGCCCGGAGGATATTCCGTTGCTCGCCGAAGCCTTCCTCCGTCGCTGCGCGCGCAAACACGGCATGAAGATCCCGGGCTTTTCCGCTCACGCGCTCGCCGCCATGGCCGCATATCCCTGGCCCGGCAATGTGCGTGAACTTCAAAACACCATCGAGCGCGCGGTCATCCTTTCCGAAACCGGACGTCCCATTTCCACCGCCGCGCTCGGGTTGCCTCATCTCGCGCGCAATCTCGTCGGCGCGGCCATTCCCGTTTCCTCGCCCGCTTCCACACCGCCGATCCCGCCGGTCGTGCCGCCCGCGTTTCAGCCGCCCGCCGCACCGCCACCTCCGCCTCCTGTGCCGTCTGTGCCGGAAGCGGTGCCGCCCTATCATTTTTCCACGCCTCCGATGGTGCCGACCTCTCAGCCGAGCGCCGTCAGCGCGCCGCCTTTTCCCGAAGTCGAAAAAAGCGAATCCGCCGAACCGGCGCCGATCCTGCCGTTGGACGAACTGGAAAAACAGGCCATCCTCTCCGCGCTCAAGGCGACCCAAGGCAACCGCACCAAGACCGCCGAGTTGCTCAAGATCAGCATCCGCACATTGCGCAACAAACTGAACGAGTATCGCGCCCAAGGCGAAATCATCGACGGCGCGGATTGATTGGCGAAACAAACGCACGGCGCTCGTTGCGATCAGGATCAGCACCTTCCGCTGCTCATGAAAACGAACGCCCGCCGTTACGCTCCAATCCCACCCGCCTCCACGCTTATGAGCGCCGGCTGCGCTCCCAGTCGCACAACAGACACCGTTGACGCCGGACGATCGCAACTATCTCAGCGCTTCGGCGTATTTCTCCATACCACTTCGTGACCGCGGCGCAGGCCGTCGCCGCCAGCAACTGATGCGCCGTCCGCGGGCGGACGACGCATCGTATTCAGAAATCAACTACACGTCGCTCAGTTCGACGTCACCGAGTAGCTGTTCACACGGAAATCCTGTCCGCCGTTGGTGGAGGTGATTTCGAAACCGTACTGGACATCGCCCACCGTCACATCGCCGATCCAACCTTGGGTGCGGAGCCAGCTGAAGACCGCCTTTAGATCCACGGTGGCGTTGTTGGTCTTGGTTGTCCGCAGAAACGAGAAGACTTCATTTCCGCCATTGTGACCGCGGAAGACATTCCACGTGTGCCCGCCGATGGAGAGGTTCGAGTACACCGGCACGGCGTTGCCCTGCGCGTTCCAGTTGTAGGAAATCGGTTTCACATTTCCGCCGCCATTGGCCGTGCCTGTGTAATTCATCCAGAGCATGATCTCGTAGTTGTGGTTGGTGTCCCACAGATCGAAGGCGGACACCCATGCGCCGCCTGGAGGCGTGGTCGCGCTAAAGCTCGCCCGCAGCGTGTTGATCGCGCTGATCTTTCGGCCGACGTAGCGCGTGACGTTGGGATACGATTTGATGCCGCCGGTGTTCGGGTGATTCGCCCAGACGCCCCAGTTGCTGTACGAGTTGGCCCAGATCGTCTGCGGGCCGTAACCGGAGCCCCAGATGTTGTTGTAGAGAGTGTAGCCGCCGTTGTTCCAAGTGCCCCACCGATCGGTGGAGTACCACGCTTGCGCACGTGCTTGGGAAACGAAGGACAAAGCGGCGGCCATCACGGCGCCCGCGAAAAGATAAGAACGAAAAAATGTTCTCATGGGGTAGTTTTTCAGGGGTTAACCCCGCAACAAAACACCTGCCCATGGGCGGGGCAGACCGCGCGCCGGCGGGGTGATTCGGCACGCAAAAAAGTCCGCCGCCCGGGGTGTGAATCGGGCCGAAGACCTTTGATTTAACACTAAACCGCCCCGCCCGAAGTCAACCGAGGCACCGATTTTTCAGTACCGCCGCACTCTCGTTCCCGTGCCACCCGCTCCCCGGCCAAACTCCCGAAAAAGTGTCACGTAATACGTGACACTTTTCTGAAAGCGGATGCCCCTCCCTTCCTCCGTCGCTGCGCCGGTTCGATTCAAAGAACCGGCATGACCGTTCGTCCAAAGTAGCGGCGAGCGCGGAGCGAGCCGTGCCGCTCTCGAGAGCAAACCCACTCCCTGACTTCAGCGCATTTTAAGAAAAGTCGTAGTCGAACAAGACAGCCACTGGGAGCGCCGACGTCCCCGTCGGCTGCCTGAGGATCCACTCGGGAAACACCTCCAACGACGATGACGTCGACGCTTCAGGCGAACGATCTAGAGCGGTTCAAACAACGCCGCAGCGTTGAGTGAAGAAAAGCCATGCGCTGGGAGCGCCGGCGGCCCGCCGGCAATTTCCGATCAGCCGGCCAGCGGCCGGCGCTCCCAAAGAACTGGTTTTCGGCTACGACTTTTTTGGAAATGCTCTATTTCAACTGCCCCACCTCTGCGGCCGACGACCTCCTTCTCGCCCGCCTTTTGCCCCGAAAAAGTTTCGCGTAATAGGAGACACTTTCCTGAAAGCGGATGCCCCTCAGTCTTCAGCAACGGGCCTTTTACGAGACCGGCGCGAGGGATTCGGCGACGGGGATGCGGTAGGCTTTTAACGCCGGCACGATGCCGCCGAGTGCGGACAGCGCCGTCATCGCCAGCGGGCAAATCCACCACACGTTTCGTTCGTCGCCCCACGTCAACACCACGCCCGACTCGGCGCGGATCACTTCGGCGACGCCGTACCAAAGCCCGAGATAAACCCCGAAACCCGCGATCGCACCGAGCGCGCCGATCGCCGCCGCTTCCGCCAACACTGAGCCAAAGATCGTGCGTCGTCGCGCACCGAGCGCGCGCAAAATCGCGATATCGCGACGCCGCGCACTCATCGACGCATAGATGCCCGCGAGCACGGAGCCCGCCGCCACCAGCGCGACGAGATACGCCACCAGCGCGAGCACGCGATCGAACCAACTGATCTTGTTAAACAAATCCGCCATGATCGTGCTGACCGGATACGCGAGCGTGAGGCGATTGCCCTGCTTGTTGTACATCACGTCGAGCATCAGCCCGGCCGTGGCCGCACGAAATTGCAGCAACACCGCGCTCACATCCGTCGCCGCGCGCGGATCGTGACCGCTCATCGTCTGCACGCCTTTGAGCGGAATCCAGATCACGCGATCCGCCGGCGTGTTCGTCGGCGCAAGAATCCCCGTCACCACAAACTCTTCTTCGTGCTGCGTCGCGGGATCGTAGTTGATTCCATGATACGGACGAAAGGTTTGGCCAACCTTCCAGCCGAGTTTCTGCGCAGCGAAACTGCCGATCACCGCTTCACGTTCGCCGTCGGTAAACAACCGACCTTCCGCGAAGGCGTGTTTCTCACCGGGCGCGAGTTCCACTTGCGTGAACATCTCCGGCACCGTGCCGACGATCCGCCAGCCTTCGAAATTATCGCCGACCGCGATCGGCACCGCGGTCTTCACCGCGGGATGCCGCGCGATGAATTCATAATCGGTCCATGCCACATTTCCGGGCGATGCTTCGAGGTGAAAAATCGCATTGAGCACGAGTTGTAGTTTCGAACTGCGCGCGCCCAGCACTGCGTCGAAACCGGAAGTCGATTCCGTGAACGCTCGCTGCGACTGCGCCTTCACCGTCCACACCGTCATGAGCAATCCGGCGGCGAGCGCGATGCTGCCGGCGGTCACGAGCGTGGACAACGCGTGCTGACGAAGACTGCGATAAACAAGACGCGGCAGAATCATGGCGTGGGGGAAATTCCAAAAATCAAAGCGTCAAAGGCCAAAGAAATCCCAAGCGCCGCATCCGGCGTGCGCAGATCATCGAGGAGCACCGTCACTTCTCCGCCCCACTTCTCTGAAATTTTTTTGGCGTTTGTCATCTGGCCTTTGCGATTTGCCGCGCATTAGCGCGGCGCGGCATTGATGTCGGCGAAGTCGCGCACGTTTTCGAATTGCGCGAGCACTTGCTCATCGTGGCTCACGAGCAAAAGTGCCGCGCCGTTTTCGCGACAGGTTTCGCGGATCAGCGCAAGCGCTTCGATGGAGTTTTTGCGATCGAGATTTCCCGTCGGCTCATCGGCGAGGACGAGCTTCGGACGATTCGCGAGCGCGCGCGCCACGGCCACGCGCTGCTGCTGACCGGTGGAAAGTTGCCGGGGAAAATGGCGCAGACGCGCGCCGAGTCCGACGCGCTCGAGCAGCGCGCGTGCATGCTCGCGATCGACGCCCGGCCCAAACGCCATGCCGGTCATTACGTTCTCCAAAACAGTGAGCCCCTGCAGCAGATTAAACGTCTGGAAAATGTAGCCGATCTTCGCGGCGCGCAGTTTGTCGCGCCCAGCTTCGCCCAGGCTCGTCATCGCGGAGCCGTCGACTTCGATCGCGCCTGTATCCGCCGCGAGGATACCGGCGATGAGATGCAGAAAGGTCGTCTTGCCCGAACCGCTCTCGCCGCGCAACGCGAGCTGCGCGCCCGCTTCGAGGCGGAAATCGGCGACATCCACCACCGGCGTCTGCGCACCTTCGGGCGAAACAAAGGACTTCTTCAATCCGCGGATCGCAAGCATGGCCGCCCACCGTGACGTTCCGCGCGCACACGGCAAGCACGGGAGCACCGGCGGCCCGCCGGCAATGAGCAGGTCAGCGGCCCCGCGCTCCCACGTTCACAAGCGGCAGATCAGCAGCTCGCGTTCGTACACCATCTCCTTCGGCAGGTGCGCGTGCAGATCGAGGAACAACTCTTCGTGCTCCATGATCTCGCGACGCCACGCCGCGCGATCGATCGTCATAAGCTCATCGAAAGTCGCGCGCGAAAAATCGAGTCCGCTCCAATCGATGTCTTCATGGCGCGGCATCCACCCGAGCGGCGTTTCGCGACCGATCGCACGTCCCCGCGCGCGCTCCACGATCCATTTGAGCACGCGCATATTTTCGCCAAAGCCCGGCCACAAGAAACGTCCATCGGCGCCCTTGCGAAACCAGTTCACGTGAAACACACGCGGCGTCTCCGTGAGCCCGCGCTGCATCTTGATCCAATGGCGGAAATAATCGCCCATGTGATAGCCGCAGAACGGACGCATCGCCATCGGATCGCGGCGAACTTTGCCCGCTTCACCGACGGCGGCCGCGGTCGTTTCCGAGCCCATCGTCGCGCCTACATACACGCCGCCGGACCAATTGAACGCCTGGAAAACCAAGGGCATGGTCGTCGCGCGGCGTCCGCCAAAAATGATCGCGCTCAACGGCACGCCGTTGGGATTTTCCCACTCGGGATCGATCGTCGGACATTGCGAGGCGGGCGCGGTGAAACGCGAATTGGGATGCGCGGCTTTGCGTCCCGTCTCGCGTGCGATCTCGGGCGTCCAACGTTGGCCCCGCCAATCGAGACACTCCGCGGGCGGTTCCTCGGTCATGCCTTCCCACCACACACCGCCTTCGGGCGTGAGCGCGACGTTGGTGAAGATCGTGTTCTTCGCCAGCGCCGCCATCGCGTTGGGATTCGTTTTCATCGATGTGCCCGGCGCGACGCCGAAAAACCCCGCTTCGGGATTCATCGCGCGCAGACGGCCTTCCGCGTCGGGTTTTATCCACGCGATGTCGTCGCCGACGGTCGTGATTTTCCACCCCTCCTTTCGGAAATGCGGCGGCGGAATCATCATCGCGAAATTCGTTTTTCCGCACGCGCTCGGGAAGGCCGCGGCGACGTACGTTTTTTCGCCCGCAGGATTTTCCACGCCGAGGATAAGCATGTGCTCCGCCATCCAGCCTTCGTCGCGCGCGAGGTTGGAGGCGATGCGCAGCGCAAAACATTTTTTGCCGACAAGCGCGTTGCCGCCGTAGCCCGAACCGTAGGACCAGATCTCGCGCGTCTCGGGGAAGTGCACGATGTATTTCTCCGGATTGCACGGCCACGGCACATCCTTCGCTTTGCCGCGCAACGGCGCGCCGACCGAGTGCACGCACGGCACCACGCGACGCGACGTACGATCGATCTCGCGCAACACCGGCAAGCCGATGCGCGCCATGATGCGCATGTTGACCACGACGTACGGCGAATCAGTGAGCTCCACGCCGATCTGCGACATCGGCGAACCGACCGGGCCCATGCTGAACGGCAGCACGTACATCGTGCGGCCCGCCATGCACCCGGCGAAAAGGCGCTTCAATTTTTTGCGCATCTCGAAGGGATCGACCCAGTTGTTGGTCGGGCCCGCTCCGTCCTTCGAATGCGAGCAAATGAAGGTCCGGTCTTCGACGCGCGCGACATCGTCCGGATCGGAACGCGCGTAGAAACAGCCGGGCCAGAGTTTTTGGTTCAACTTGATGAAGGTACCGCTTCGCACCATCTGGCGGCAGAGCGCGTCGTATTCTTTTTTCGAGCCATCGACCCAGTGGATCGCGGCGGGGCGGGTGAGTTGGGCGATCTTGTCGACCCACTTCAGCAAATGCCGATTCCGGCTGAGCGGCTTGGAGGCCAATCGGGGTTGCATGCCCCTCCGTACAACAACCGCGCGTACAATGCCAGCCGCGCGTGTGTGTGTCGCTCAACTGCTCGCCGGCTCGATGTGCACGAGCACATCCGACACGCGATGCGGCGACGCGAGCAAGGTGTGTTTCACGGCTCCGGCGATGCGATGACCTTCATCCACACTCAACGAGCCATCCACTTCCACATGCAAATCGACGAGGTGCAGCAGGCCGCTTTTGCGAATGCGACATTTTTCCAAACGCACCACGCCCGGCACACCCTCGGCGACTTCACGGATCTGGCGTTCGTATTCCCACGGCACCGCGACTTCCATCACATCGTCGAGCGCGCGACGCGCGAGCGAGAGACCGTTGAACAAAATCACCGCACAAGCGACGAGCGCCGCCCAATCATCCGCGCTTTCATAACCTTCGCCGCCCATCACCGCGATCGCGATGCCGATAAACGCCGCCCCCGACGTGAGCGCGTCCGCGTAGTGATGCCACGCCTCGATGCCGAGCGCCGTGCTGTTGGCTTCGCGTCCGGCGTCGACGAGTTTGCGGGAAAAAACAAACTTCACCGCCACGATCACCGCGAGCAGCGGCAACGTGCCCCAATGCGGCGCCTCGTGCGGCGTGCGAATTTCTTCCACCGCATGCCAGCCGATCCAGCCCGCTGCTAAAAATACAACCATCGCCACCGCGAGTCCCGCGAGCGGCTCGGCCTTTCCATGCCCGTAAGGATGATTGTCATCCGGCGGACGCGATGCCACGCGCAGCCCCGCCCACACGAGCGCGGACGACACGATGTCGAGGAGCGACTCCACGCCATCCGCGATGAGCGCGTAGGAGTTTCCAAAAACGCCGCCCGCGAACTTGGTCACTGCCAGCGTCGCATTCAGCAAAATGCCACGCCCGACCAGACGCACGCCGGATTGAGCGAGCGAATCAACGGACGTGCCGTTCGGCGTGGGAGACTGAAAATCGGAAGCGTTCAACCCCGCGACGGTACACGTCAGGGGCAGGCTTTCAGGCAAAAAAATGCTGGTCCCGCGAATGCCGCGGGGGCATGCGGGGTGTGATCAAAAAACAGGTCGTCTAAGACCCATAGGGCCTATGGGATCTACGGGATCTATCTCCCGTGATGCTCTGTATTCGGTGCGCGGATACGCCACATGGCGGTTATCCGCCAACGCGCAGCACCACTCAGGCGAGCTGGGTCTTCAGCGCCTCGAGCTCCGTGCGGGTATTGTCGGCGCAGATGTGCAGGAATTCTTCGGTCACGCCGGCGAGTTCGAGTCGATCGGCGGTGAGTTCCCAGAGTCCGGCTTCAAACTTCGGCGCAACGGACAAAACGCCCGTCACCCACCCGGCGAGATGCAGCTGTGCGCCGATGTGGCCACCTTCGATGCATTCTTCGGGCGCGTGTTGATAACGCATGCCTTGGCAGGCTTCGCGCGGCAGTTTCCACGCTTCGAGGATAAACGCGGCGGCTTCGTGACTGGTGATGCACAAGCGCGCGCGTTCCCACGACAACAGATCGATATCGTCCGGGCAAACCGCGCCGGGCTGCTCTTTCTCGATGATGCGACCGAGCACGAGTTTCCCCACCTGACGAAGAATGCCGAGCGTGTACGCGGCTTGTTCGTCGCCGCCGGTTTCGCGGGCGATGGTTTCCATCGCGAGCGCGGTCGCGAGGGAGTTTTCCCATACCTGGCGCGCATCCATGCGATAGGCGGGCAGACCGTCTTTGAAGAGCTGCTCGGTCATCGCCATGCCGACCATCTTGTGGACTTCGCGGAAGCCCACGCGGTTGATCGCTTCGTCGAGCGATTGCACGGGATTGGAGCCGCGGAAATAAACGCTGTTGCTCAAGCGCAACACGCGCGAGGTCAGGCCGGTGTCGATGCCGATCAGATTAACGATCTTGTCGATGTCCGCGTTGACGTCATCGAGCAACAGACTGAGACGCGTGAAAATTTGGGGTGAGGCCGGCAGGCGCTGGGCGAGCCGGAGAATGTGGTCTTTTAGCAAGTTATCCGAAACGGGGGTCATTTGGGTCAACGCCCCACCATCGGCTCAGCGAGTCAGAGGTTTACCCTAAACCGCAGCAGCCCACAAAAATCTGCATGCCGCGTTTCATTGGAAACGCGGCGCAATAGCGTGGATCAGGCGGCCTGGAGACGCTCTTTGAGCGATTCGAGTGCTTCTTGCGTTTCGGTGAGACAACGTTGCACGCAGTCCATGTTGACGCCGGCCAGCGCAAGGACCTCGTCGCTCAACGACCACTGCTTGGACTCGACCTTAAAGCCTTTGCCGAGCTGCTCGGTGATCCAGCAAGCGATGTGCAAGCGTGCGGCAAGCGCGTTGTCGCTGGACGGTGCGTAGTGCTGGCGTACACCATCGTGCATCACTTCGGGCATCTTCCATTCGGCGAGAATGAGCGCACCGACTTCGTTGCTGGTGATGTTGGCCCACACACGTTCCCATTTGGGAAGATCAAACGATGCGCTTTCGGGGCAACTGATGCCCGGATGCGCCACTTGCAGCAGCATATCGAGCACGAGCTTTCCGATCGGGCGCAACAGCCCGAGCGTGTACGCTTCGCCTTGGTCGGAGCCGACCGCACGCGCGATGCGCTCCATGGCGAGCGCGGTGACGACGGAGCTTTCCCACATTTCTTCCGCGCTGAGATGATAAACGGGGAGATCGCTCTGGAAAACTTGTTCGCTCATCGCGACGCCGACAAGGCGATGCGTCTCGCGAAAACCGACACGGTTGATCGCCTCTTCGAGCGAGCGCACGGGTTGGTCGCCGCGATAATAAACGCTGTTGCTCATGCGGATCACGCGGCCCGTGAGACCGGAATCCACGGCTACCAAGCGCACGATGTTTTCGACATCCGCATCTACATCACCGAGCAACATCCCAAGTTGCCCAAAAATCTGCGGGGCGGCCGGCAACTGCCGGGCGAGGCGGAGGACATTTTCGCGAATGGTGGAATCGGCAAGCGTATCAGGCATGTGGGAAAATGGTCCGACTTCCTATCGACGGCAACCGAGACAACTAAAGCTTCGACTCATGTCTGGGGGATTTTTTTTTCACGCTTGGGAAGCGCTGTGTGGCGAACAAATCTATAGTCTCATCCAAGCGCGCAGCGTTGACCGTCAGCGCATGCAGTTGACCGCCTGCAACCACGCGTGCAGCGTTCGCAGGTTTCCGTCTTTCCAATGGCCGCCAAGCTTTCCCATCCAGCCATCGACCCCGTGAAGCAATTTTCCGTCTTCGCGGAAAATCGCGTTGGACGCCTCTATGATCTCTGCGGGCTGCTCAAGGAGCATAATGTCCACATCATGGCGCTCACGACGCTGGATACGACCGACAGCACCATTTTGCGCCTCATCGTCGACGATCCCGATCGCGCCCGCGAGCTGATGGTGAACAACGATTTCCCCTACACCGAGTGCGACATGCTCGTGGTCGAGATCAACGATGAGAGTGATTTGAAAAACGTGCTCGCGGCGCTCTTTGAAGCCGAGATCAACATCCACTACATCTACAGCTTCATCAAACGTCCCGAAGGCCGCTCCGCCCTCGCGCTCAACATCGAGGACGCCGACGTCGCCGCTCAATCGCTCAGCACACGCGGCTACAAGGTTCTGACGCAAAGCGACATCTCGCGCTGAGCGCCGCGCGTTATCCCCAGCATGAGCGCGTTGTCCGCGCTCAGCGTTTAGCCGGCGTCGCTTCGGCCATCGAATAGATGGCGGTGATAAAGCCCTGCTCTTGTTGCGCTTTCACGGTGAACTTGCCGCGAAACGCGACCGGCACATCCGGTGTGTAGCGCACGGGTTTGGCCAGCGTCACCACGATCCAGTCGTTCAACCGGGGCACCACACCGTAACAACACATCATCTGGTCGCGCATCAGGAGAAACTCGCTCACGAGCAGGCCATCCATCTTCACCGGCAGCATGAACCCCGTCACCTGCACGCGCGCGCCGTCATGATGTTTGATCGCCGCCGGGATCTGCGCATCGACGCGTCGCAGCGATTCTTCGGGTGACACGTTGGGATCGTAGCCCGGCACATCGAGCGTGAAATCCGAGAGATACGCGAAATCGATCACGCGGTAGCCATCCACTTCTCGGATCGGCTCGGGCGCTTTTTCAGCGGCGGTTAGTTGCGTCAACGACGCCAATTCCGACACGCCCAACGCCGCCGGCACATGCACCGCCGGCGTCGCTTGCGCGACCACCGGTTGCGATCGCTCCCGGCTCGGCGCCCCGTCAAAACCCGCCGGACCGCCCAGGCCGCAGCAAAGCATGTGGTCCATCAAGCCATTGCGAAAAATCGCCGCATCGACCGTGCCGCCAACCGCCCATGTCGAGAGCGCCGCGAGCGCGGTGCGTTTCCAATTGCGAAAAAATGACTGCGGAAAAATCGCCATGAGACTGCCGCGTAAAGAAGCACACCGCACCGACGCGGTCAAAGCTTCGCAACCAGCCCGGACGCTGCCCTGACAGTTTTTTGACAATCCTTTGATCTTTGGCTGCAGGCCGTTCGCGCCGATGCCTTTGCCAGATGTCTTTCGACCAGCTCCTGGCCCTCAGCATCGGCCTCGCTGCCTGCGTTGTCGTCCTCATCGCGTTATGGCGGCGGCAGGCGGTCGCGCGCGCGCATGCGGAACGCGAATTGGCGGAGGCTCGTCTGCACGCGGAGCTGAGCCAAGCCATGCTGGCCAACCCCGGCCTCGCGCTCATCGCGGCCGACACCGAAGGCATCATCCGACTTTTTAATCCCGCCGCCGAAGCCCTGCTCGGCCATCACGCCGCCGATGTCGTCGATCGTTTGTCCACTTCGGCGTTTTACGTGCCGGAAGAAATTCAGGCCGAACTCGAATCCATCCGCCGCGAATCCAACGAGCCGTTCATCGGCCCGCCCGAAGTGACGATGCTCCGCGCGGCTCCCGGCGGCTTGCCGTGCGAACGCGAATGGACGCTCGTGCGCCGCGATGGCACGCGCTTGCCCGCGCACGTCATGTTGTCGGCGCTCCGCTTGCCCTCCGGCCAGCTCGATGGCTTCCTCCTCGCCGCGCGCGACATCTCCGCGCAACGCGCCGCCTTCAACGCCGCGCAAGAGCGCAAAAACCAACTCGAAGAATTTTTCCGCCACGCGCCCGCCGCGATCGCGTTGCTCGACCGCGATCTGCGCTACCTCGCCGTCAGCCAACGCTGGATTTCCGACTACGGCCTCCACGACGCGCGCATCATCGGACGCTCACATCTGGATGTGTTGCCCGCGACGCCCCGCCATTGGCGCGAGATCTATCGCCGCTGTCTCGCCGGAGCGACTGAACGCAGCGAAGAAGACATCGTGCTGCTTGCCGACGGCTCCGAACAAACCGTTCGCTGGGAATGTCGTCCGTGGCGCGAAGCCGACGGCTCGATCGGCGGTATCGCGATCTTCTCCGAAGCGCTCACCGAACAACGTCTCGCCGAGAAAAAACTGCTCGAAAGCGAAGCGCGTCTGCGCGCCGCCCAAGCTCTCGCGCGCATCGGTAGTTGGGAACTGAATACAATCACCGGCGAATTTTCGTGGTCGGCGGAAACCTATCGCCTTCACGAACTCCCGCCGCGCACGCCCGTCACGATCGAACAAGCGCTTTCGTTTTATCCCGGTGCACATCGCCGCCGCATCGACACCGCGCTGACGCAGGCGCTGCAGCATGGGATTTCTTGGGATCTTGAAGTTCAGGTCGAAACCGCCGCAGGACGTCCGCTGTGGATTCGTTCCATCGGCCAGCCCGAAGTCCGCAATGGCCAGACCGTGCGCATCCTCGGCACGATTCAGGATATTTCCGAGCGCAAAGCCAACGAGGCCGCTCTCACGCGCGCGAAGGACGAAGCGCTCGGCGCCGCCCGCGCCAAAGCCGAGTTCCTCGCCAACATGAGCCACGAGATTCGCACGCCGCTCAACGCCGTGATCGGCATGACCGGCTTGCTGCTCGGCACGCCGCTCGATCCCGAGCAACGCGAGTACGTCGACACTGTCCGCACCGCGAGCGACAATCTCCTCAGCCTTATCACCGACATTCTCGATTTCTCCAAAATCGAATCCGGCAAACTCGATCTCGAGCAACAACCGTTCAGCCTGTACGAGTGCATCGAATCCGCGCTCGATCTGGTCGCGCCGCGCGCGGTCGAAAAGAACCTCGAGCTCGCCTGCTGGCTCGATCGCTCCGTGCCCGCCGTGCTCGTCGGCGATGTCACGCGCATCCGTCAGGTTATCGTGAATCTGCTCACCAACGCGGTGAAATTCACGTCCTCGGGCGAGGTTTTCATTTCCGCGACCACCGTCGTGAAACCGGGCGAAGTGCCGCGTCTGCGTGTGACCGTGCGCGACACAGGCATCGGCATTCCCGCCGATCGTTTGGACCGCCTTTTCAAAACATTCAGCCAAGTCGATTCGTCCACCACGCGCGTTCACGGAGGGACCGGTCTCGGCCTCGCGATTTGCCGCCGCATCATCGAGCTCATGCAGGGTACGATCTGGGTGGATAGCGAAGCCGGTCGCGGCTCGCGTTTTCATTTCGAGATTCCGCTTCCGCCCGTGGATCGCACCGAGGAACCGGTGCCGGCGGGCATTTCGCGTGTGCAAGATAAACGTCTGCTCGTGGTCGACGATCATCCCACCAGCCGCGAAATCCTCCGTCTTCATCTCGAAGGTTGGGGCGCGCAGGTGGAAACCGTCGCCACTCCTCTCGCCGCCCTCGCACTTCTGCATCGCGGCGAGATGTTCGACGCCGCCATCGTCGATCATCTCATGCCGAGCATAGACGGCATCGAATTCACGCGTCAGCTCCGTGAGATCGATGCAGGCGTCGATCTTCCCGTGGTGTTGTTGTCCGCACTCGGGCGCAAATCCGCCGCGGCCGCCGACGGGCTCTTCACCTCCGTGCTCACCAAGCCGGTCAAATCGGGCCAATTGCTTCACGCCGTCGTACGCGCACTTGATCCGAGCACGGAAACGCGTCCCGCGCCGTCCACACCGACGCCTACTCCGCGCACGCTCGCGACCGCGCGCATCCTGATCGTCGAGGACAATCCCGTGAATCAGCGCGTCGCGCGCGCCTTGCTCGAACGCATGGGCATCACGCCCGACATCGCCGCCAACGGTCGTGAGGCGGTCGAAGCCGCGCTGCGCAAACCCTACGATTTCATTTTCATGGATCTGCACATGCCCGAGATGAACGGTCTCGACGCCACTTTGCAGATCCGCCGTCTCGTCGCCGCGAATCAACAGCCGGTGATCATCGCCCTCACAGCCAGCACCACTACACGCGATCGCGATTCGTGCTTCGCCGCCGGCATGGACGATTTTCTCACCAAACCTGTCCGCGGCGAAGACATCTACGGCCGGCTCCTGCTCTGGCAGGAAAAACGCGCACTCCGCACGCTCGTATAAGCCGACTGGATACAGCCGTCACGCGTATCCATAGATCAACTACACAGCCCGGCGGCATGGCGTGACGCACGTCCCGATGCGATTGGGAGTCGTGGCAACCGCACGCGACAGGTCCGCTTTTCCCCTACTTCATCGCCGGGGCATCCATACGCGCCGCGGCCTTGTAAGATCTGTCAAAACTTCGTGAAGTCCCTTCGCCGACTTCATGACTTCCCTCCGCTTCGACCGGCTTCGCCCGTCATCGGTAGAAGCCCCTCCCGCTTCCCCGTTGCACCGTCGTTTAAACGCGTCTCTCAGCGCGTCGGTGCCTCGCGCGGACACCCATCGGCCAACCAGGACGCGCACTCGGAGCATCCCCGTTCGGCTCGTCTCGCGCCGATTCGAGCACACAAACGAGCTAAATTTACACTTAGAACACTAAATATATGCAGCGCCGAGGCATGCATCTCGTTACTTGTAAAAAACTAAGGTAAACACCCCGGCATTTTTCGCTGGTTTAGCTAAAGCAAACATATTGCAGTCCGATTGCTAAAATAACATGAAAAACACGGGCGGTAGTTTCAGGAAATTCCAGATGCAATTCGCCGGCCTCGGCGCCTTGCTCGCCGCGCTCGTGTTTCAAACGGGATGTGCGTCCACGGGCGCCGCACGCGCGGGTGGCGTCGCGCCCGGCTCCAGTGTTTCTCGCGAACACGCGCTCGCGCTCGCCCAGCTCACCGCCAACGCCGTGGGCGGCCAGGTGTTCACCGTCGCTCCGACCGGCAGCATGAAGCCCACGCTCGACGAGAGCAGCGTGGTCGCCGTCGAGAGTGTATCCTTTTCGTCACTACGCCGCGGAGACATCGTGATCTACCGCAGCGCCTCGGGTTCTCCGGTGGTCCATCGCCTGTATCAACAGCGGGGAGAGACGTGGCTGGTGCTCGGCGATAATAACGCCGCCATCGACCGCGAAGCGGTGACCGAGCGCAATTTCCTCGGGCGCGTCTGCGCCATTTTCTACACGGGCGACTCTTCTGTAACTGGCGCTCCCGCAGCGCTCGCGCGTCGCTGATTTTGTGAGGCCCCGCCTCACATCGAAGTAAAATTCCCTAAAGGAACCGCGATTCGGCCGATAATAAGGCGGGAGAAACTCCTCCTCCTTACAAGCAGCCTTATCGTCTCATGCCAACCATCGATCAGATCAGCGAAGCGGTTTTCCGAGAGACCATCAATCGCGCGGTGCAGGATGTGTTCAAAACGATGCTTGGCAAGACTGCCACGCTCGCTGACGCCTCGCCCGCCACGAATGCCGACGGCACTCCGTGGGAACATCCCGTCCATATCAGCGGCCAACATGTTGTCGGCACTGTCGGCTTCATCGGAGACATCAGCGGTCTCATCTACCTTTATCTGGAAGACTCCTTCGCCAACGAGGTCGCCAGCCACATGCTGGGGATGACCCTCGAAGAAATCGAAGAAGCCGGCCACGAAGTCGTGAACGACGCCGTCGGTGAACTCACCAACATGACCGTCGGCACTTTCAAAAACCAACTCGCGGACAAGGGCTTCCCCTGCAAGCTCACCATCCCCTCCATCCTCCGCGGAAGCAATTTCTCTATCGAGCCCGTAAGCTCCGCCACCCGCCGCATCTACCGCTTCCAAGTCGGCGATCACGCCATCGTGGCCGATCTGCTGATGAAGTCCGGCGACTGATTTCCCACCAACGTCAGCACCCTTTCGCTCCCATGCGCTATAAAGTTCTCACGGTCGACGACTCCAAAACCGTCCGCATCATCGTCAAAAAGGCCTTCAAGGGATTTGATTGCGAAATCATCGAAGCCGCCAACGGCGTCGAGGGTCTCGCCGCAGCCGCCAAAGAAAATCCCGATCTTATCCTCCTCGACATCACCATGCCCGTCATGGACGGCGTCGAGATGCTCACCAAGCTCAAGTCCGACCCCGCCCTCAAGGGCATCCCGGTCATCATGCTCACGGCCGAAGGCGGTCGCGACAACGTGCTCAAGATCGCCAAGATCGGCGTGCGCGACTACATCGTGAAGCCCTTCAAGGAAGAGATCCTCGTCGAAAAGGCCGGCCGCATCATCGACCTCAAACCGCTTTCCGAAGGCCCGCAAAAGGCCAAGTCGATCTTCGATCCCGCCACGATCCTCGTGGTCGAAGACAAGCCCGCCATCATCCAGCAGATCCAGGAAGGTCTCAAACACACGCCCTGGAAAATCCACGGCGTCCAGACCACCGGTGAAGCGATCGACTTCTGTTCGAAGAACACGCCCGATCTCATCATTATCAGCCTTTCTCTCCCGGAAGATGCCGCCTTCACGCTGTTCCGCCTCGTGCGCCAGAACGTGAAGACCAAATACACGCCGATCTTCGCGCTCGTCGTGAAGACCGAAACCACCGTGCAACAGCAGGCGCAACAGGTCGGCTTCTCCTACATCGTCACCAAGCCGATCGAAATCCCGGAACTCGAGTCCAAGATCGCCAAAGCCATGAACCTCGACACCTCCCAGCGCTACTTCGCGATGGATGGCGACGTGTTTGTCATGCGCCTGCCCGAAAACTGCTCTCAGACGGTCGTCGGCGAGGTCACCAACTATCTCAAACCGAAGATCGCCGGTGCGGTCGACAGCGGCATCGTCAAAGCCGTCATCGATCTGCACGAGCTCAAGGGCCTCAACATGGCCGTCATCAAGCTCCTCATCCAGGCGATGCAAATCTGCAAAGAACTCGCCCTCCAGTATGCGCTCGTGGGCAATCCGCAGATCGTCTCCGAGTGCAAAGGCTTCGAAGACACCCGTAACTGGCAGTTCCACGAATCCATCGCGGACGCCAAAGCGAGCTTCAGCCGCTCCGCCCAGACCGCCGGCGCCGCCTAAACTTCCGGAAGCCGCCTCACGCGGTTTCCCCCTGCGAAAAACCGCGCTTCTTCACCGGAGCGCGGTTTCTTTTTTAACCGCAGCCACGACGGAAAATCCCTCCAGAAGCGCCCCACCCGGCCGATATTAGAGACCCAGGACTATCCGCGTGCATGAAGCACGAGGACCGCACGGATCGCGACATGTCACTCCCTCCTCACACTCAGCTTCGCTTCATCGCGAAACTCACTTACTGCCTGCCGCTGGCGCTCCTGCCCGCGCTGACTACCGACGCGCACGCTGCGAGCTTATCGCACCGGAAACTGAACACGTTTTCGCCCGACCTCGCCGTCAACACGACCACCCGCGCTTCTCGCGGCACCGGCCCGTACCTCGCTGTCGTCCGTCCCATCGGCATCCGTTTCGCCGCGCCCGCCGCGCCGCGCGGAGCCGAACCGATTTTCCCGCCGCCCGCTCCCGTCGTCGAAACCGAGCCGGCAGTCCCGTCCACCCACACGTCCGACACACCCGCCTTGGAAAACCCGCCGGAACTCCTCCCCGCCGTCGAGCAACCGCAGACGCCGGTCGAGCCCGTGCGCAGGCCGTTGCCGATTCTGCCCGACGATACACGTCGGGAAATCCGCCCCGAAGACGTCCTGCCTTTCTTCCAATATCCGCATAGCGACGCTCCGCCGGTGAACGTCCTTTTGCCCGCGCCCGTCGTGCCGAGTTCGGCCACTTATCAGCAACGCCCATGAACCTGCGCCTGACCGCCCTGCTCTTCGCCGCTCTCGCGAGTGTTCCCGCACACGCCGACACGCCCGCACCTGCGGCCGACGAAGCCCGGCCCGCCGCCGCTGAAGAAATCCTCAGCTTGCTGCGCATCGGCCACGCCAAACTCGAACAGGGCGATTTCACGTCCTCCGAAATCGCGTTTCGCCAGGTCCTCAACGAAAACGCCACGCGCGAACAAGACGCCGAAGCCTTGCTCGGACTCGGACGCACCTATCGCAAAAAAGGCGACCACACGAAAGCCGCCGCCGTTTACGAGAAGTTTCTCAAAGAATTTCCCGACGATCCCATTCTCCCGACCATCTACCTCGAGCTCGGTCGCTCGCTCCGCGCGCTCGGCGCGTACAAGCAGGCCATCTCGCGTTTCTACAGCGTGCTCAACACCACGTTGAAACTCCCGGAAACCGGTCCCGACCATTATCGCCAGCTCGCCCGCACCGCGCAGTTCGAAATCGCGGAAACCCATTTCCAATCCGGCGACTACACGCAGGCCAACCGCTTCTTTTCGCGCCTCACGCTGCTCGATCTCGCTCCCGAAGATCGCGCGATGGCGCATTTCAAATCCGGCTACTCGCTCATCCTCGCGGGCGAAAATCGCCCCGCCATCGCCACGCTGCGCCGCTTCCTCGAAGAACATCCGAACGACGAAAACGTGCCCGAAGCGCGTTATCTGTTGTCCGATCTTCTCCGCCGCGAAGGCCTGATCAACGAGTCCCTTCTCGTCGCGCTCGATCTGCTTCGCGCCGAATCGCATTTCACCGAAAAAGACCCTCAGCGCTGGGCCTACTGGCAACGCAAAACCGGCAACCAACTCGCCAACGAATTCTACGAGCGCGGCGACATCGGCTCGGCTCTCCTCATTTATCAAACGCTCAGCCAGCTCTCCGAAGAACCCTCGTGGCGCCTGCCCGTCACGTACCAGATCGCGCTTTGTCTGGAGCGCCTTCAACGCTTCGATCGCGCGCTCGAATGCTATCAGACGATCGTTGACAACGTGAAACCCGCTCCGAGTGATGGAGCCGCTACTCGACGCGAGCTCACCGACCTCGCCGAGATGGCTCGCTGGCGCCTCGATCAACTCGCCTGGCTCCGCGAAACCGATCAACAACTCTCCCGCTTTTTCCCTCAAGGCCTCGCCCCTGCCACCACCGCGCAGGCGCCCGCCACCGCACCTCTTCATGACGCCAACGGAAGCTCTTCGCCACCACCAAGCCCTTTGTGACGAACTCCACCAGCTCGCCCTGGAGGAAAACCGCTTCCTAAAACAAAACCAACGCGTCCCCGACGCGCCTCTACTCGAGAAAAAACGCGACCTGCTCGCGCGCCTCGACGCGAGCCTCGCCGTCATCAAAGCCGGCAACACCGCCTCTTCCGAAAGCACCGCCCCTCGCGACCCCGCCCGCGCGGAGATCATCGAGAAATCTCGCGCGAAACTTCTCCAGATCCTCCACCTGGACCGCGAAAACGAACAGCTCCTGCTCCGCTACAGTCTCGGCGTTCGTCCGCCGCGCCCCACCGCACCCGCCGCTCCGGCTTCGCCGTCGCACATCCAACGCCTCTACGACCGACACCTGTGAAGGGGAGGAAGCTTTTCGATTCCTGATGCTCGATTTTCGAGGGGACAATAACGATGCGACACGCAAGGGTAAGCCTCCCGCTCACGATCCCGAAAATTCGCTGAACTCGCGCTCCCTCGGTTTCGCGATTTCGTCGGCATCAAAATCGAGAATCCAAAATTAAAAATCCTCCGCAATGCCCCCCCGCATCCTCGTCAACGAAGACTCGGAAATCGACTTCAAGCTCCTGCAGGGGGAATTCAAACGCGCGCAGTTCGAATGCGAGCTCCGCCAAGTGGCCACACGCGACGCGTTCATCCAGGCGCTCGCCGAGTTTCAGCCCGATCTCATCATTTCCGACTATTACCTGATCGGATTCAACGGACTCGACGCGCTCGAAATCCTCAAACGCGTCCAGCCCGACACGCCTTTCATCATCCTCACCAACGCGCTCAACGAAGAAACCGCCGTCGAGTGCATGAAGCGCGGCGCGACGGACTACGTTCTCAAAAACAAACTCCCACGCCTCGTCGCCATCCTGCAAACCACGCTCGAGCGCAGGCGTCTGTTTCTCGAAAACATCCGCATCCAGCGCGAACACGAGCAGCTCTTCCGCCTCACTCCCGACCTTTTCTGCCTCACGTCGCCCGACGCCACGCTGCAGGTCGTCAACCCCGCGTGGTTCCTCCGTCTCGGCTACACACAACAAGAACTCCTCGGCCGCCCGCTCTTCACGCTCGTCCATCCCGACGATCGACACTCGTTGTCGTCGTGGTGGACCAATGTCGTTTCCACGAGCCAGACCGCCGCGCCGTTCGCCACCGCGAATTCCATCTCACCGACCGATTTCGAATGCCGCCTCGTCCACAAGGAACACGGCTTTCGCTACATTCGCTGGAGCGCAAAACCGTTTCCCGCGGAAAATAAAATCTACGCCTACGGTCACGACGTCACCGAGCATAAGCAGGCCGAGATCGCGTTGCGTGAAAGCGAAGCGCGCTTCCGCCGCATGGCCGACTCCGCGCCCGTGCTCATCTGGATGTCCGACACGTCCAAAGCGTTCTTCTATTTCAACCAACCTTGGCTCGATTTCACCGGTCATCGTCTCGCCGAGGACGCCGGTTTCGGCTGGCTCGATTCCGTCCACCCCGAAGACCGCGAGCACACGCTCCAACGCTACGAACAAAGCTTCGCCGAACGTTCGCCGTTCCGCTCCGAGTTTCGCCTGCGCCGCCACGATGGATTTTATCGCTGGGTCATCACGCACGGCACGCCGCGCCACGACGACCAAGGCACCTTCGCCGGCTACATCGGTTCGTGTTTCGATGTCACCGATCAACACGAGGTCGAGGCCCACCTCGCTTATCGCGCCATCAAACAATCCGCGCTCGCATCCTTCGGTCGTTTCGCACTCGCCGATCATACCTTCGCGGAGTTGATGCAGGAAGCCACGCGTCTCGTCTCCGACACCCTCCGCGTCGAACGCAGCCAAGTGCTCGCGCTCGATGCCGAAACGCTCGCGCTGAAACTCGCCGCCTCCACCGGCCCCGCGCTCGACGAGCCTCCACTTCCCTACGGCAACGCCACGCAGGAGTCGTTCGAGGACAATCACGCAATTCATTTCCCCGACTCGCCCGCGGATTTCCCCGGCGCCATCGCCTTCGAATCGCTCGGCATCCGCTCGGGTGTCGCGCTGCCCATCGGCGCCGGCAAACACGCCTACGGTTTCCTCACCGCGCTCACCGCCGAAGATCGCCTTTTCAGCCGCGAGGCCGTCGACTTCATGCACGGCCTGGCCAACATCCTCAGCACCGTGCACCAGCGGAAACTCGCCGAGCAGGCCCTCGTCGAGAGCGAACAAAAACTCCTCCAATCTCAAAAAATGGAGGCGGTCGGTTTGCTCGCCGGCGGCGTCGCGCACGACTTCAACAATCTGCTCACGGCCATCCGTTGCTACGGCGACATCCTGCACGACGATCTCGCCGAGGTCGCTCCCGAGCTGCGCGCCAAAGCCTCCGAAATTCTCAAAGCCACCTCGCGTGCCAGCGCGTTGGTTCGCCAGCTGCTCGCGTTCAGCCGCAAACAAGTTCTCCAACCCGAGTACCTCGACCTCAACTCGGTCCTCAACGACCTCAAAGACCTCATCCGCTCGTTGCTCGCCGAAAACATCGAGCTCCGCTTGGACCTCGCGGACAAACCCGTCTCCGTCGAAGTCGATCGCAGCCAGATCGAGCAGGTCGTCATCAATCTCGCGATCAACGCGCGCGACGCGATGACCAATGGCGGCGCGCTCACGTTGCGCACCGGCTGGCGCGATGTCGCCGCCGGCGAAATCCCCGATCTCGCGCCCGGCCGTTACTGCGTCATCTCGGTTGCCGACACCGGCTCCGGCATGAGCGAGGAAGTACAACGAAAAATTTTCCAACCGTTTTTCACGACCAAACCCAAAGGTCGCGGCACCGGGCTCGGCCTCGCCACCTGCGCCGTCGTCATCAAACACTACGCCGGCACGATCCGCTTCGATACCGCGGTCGGCCAGGGCACGACGTTCCACGTCCTCATCCCGCAAACCGAATCGCCCGCGCTCAATCTCGACTTCGATTTCGACGCCGAGCCCGGCACCGGCACGGAGACGATCCTCCTCGTCGAAGACGACGAAGCGATCCGCAACGTCACCGCCGCGATCCTGCGCTCGCTCGGTTATCAAGTGTACCCCTTCCCCGGTGGCGCCGAAGCGCTCGAGTTCTGCTCTTCGTCCGGTGTCCCGCAATTCGATCTGCTGCTGAGCGACATCGTCATGCCCAACATCGGCGGACGTGAACTCGCCGAGCGCCTCGGCGCCATGCGCCCCGGCCTGCGCGTGCTGTTTATGTCCGGTTACGTCGACGACCCCGTGATCCTCGAAGCCGTGCAGCAATCTTCCGTGCCTTTCTTGGAAAAACCCTTCACGCGCGAGACACTTGCCCGCAAGGTCCGCGATACGCTCGACGCGATCGTCTAACCTCAACCCTATCCCGCCTTTGCCATGAATACCCGCCTGACTACCCTCATCCTGACCGCGACCCTCGCGTTCGGCGCCGGCACTTCGTCGGCCGCCATCGAAGCCACCGGCCCATATCGCAATCGCGACAACCCCAATCCCCGCGACGCCGGTGAAGGCACCTATGGCATTCCGTACCAACTCCCCACCACCGCCGAAATCACCGAGGTCCTTACCCGCGTTCACGGGTATATGGACAAGGTGACCTTTACCCGCGTCATCGACAGTAAGACCGGCAAAGAAATCACCGACTTCAGCACGCCCATCGAAACCGCTCGCGCCGACACGGGCCCGTCCGGCTTCAGCCTCCTCGCTTACGAAATGGGCGTCGTCTATTCCGGCATGCTCTACGCCGCTGAAGTCACCGGCGACAAACGCTTCACCGATTTCACCGCGCGTCGTCTGCAATTCATCCACGACCGCCTTCCCTACTTCCGCGCACAGGAAGAGAAGTTCAAACTCGAGCGCCGCAACTCCTTCCGCGGTCCGCTCGATCCGCGCGCCCTCGATGATTGCGGTGCCGTCGGCGCTTCTTTCGTTCGCGCCCGTCTCGCCGGCGTCGGCCCCGATCTCAAACCCATCATCGATCTCTGGGGCGATTATGTGCTCACCAAACAATTCCGGTTCAAAGACGGCACGCTCGCGCGCCAGCGTCCCCAAGCCGAATCACTCTGGGCCGACGATGCGTACATGAGCATCCCGCTCCTCGCCGAAATGGGCCGCCTCACCGGCGACAAGAAGTGGTTCGACGACGCCGTGAAAAACGCCGTCCAGATGGTCGACTATCTCTGGAGCAAAGAAAAACGCCTCCTCACGCACGGCTATAACACGCATAACCCCGACGCGCCGCACTTCTACTGGGCCCGCGCCAACGGTTGGGTCGTCGTCGCGCTCTGCGATTTGCTCGACGTTCTTCCTAAAGATCATCCCGGCTACGAACCCGTGAAGTCCCGCCTCGTCGCTCTTCTGCGCGGCATCGCCGAATATCAAAACGGCCTCACCGGCCTCTGGCACCAGATGATCGATCGCAACGATTCGTACCTCGAAACCTCCGCCTCCGCGATGTTCGTGTACGGACTCGCCCACGCCATCAACCAAGGCTGGATCAGCGGCACCACCTACGGCTCCATCGCGCAAGCCGGCTGGATCGGCGTCACCACACGCGTCACCAAAGAAGGCGCCGTCGACGGCACCTGCGTCGGCACCACCTTCGCCAATGACCAGGTTTATTATTATCATCGCCCGGCCAACATCCACGCGCTCCACGGCTACGGCCCCGTGCTCCTCGCCGGCGCCGAGATGATCAAGCTCATCAACAACCCGCACTACCGCATCGACGTCAAACTGCGCACGTACCACTACGTCCCGCTCGACGGCCGCGAAACCAGCTACCGCGAACACTAAGAAACACCGCTCCTCTGCGCACGAAGAACTGCGCGCTCATGAAAGCGCGCGTTTCATTCTCTTCCCAGGCCCGACTCACCTCGGGCCTTTTTATTTTTGCGATCCTCGCGATCGCGCCAGCCACCGCACGGCCTTGCGCTTGAAGCTTCACACGCTACGCGTCTGGCTTCTTCGCGCGTCCCATGTCCGCACGCCCCCTCGCTTCGCTTTCGCCGTTCATCCTCCTCGCCGCCGTCCTCGCGTATCTCGCCATCGATTCTCGCGAGCGAATTCGGCTTCTCTCCGCCACTACCGACGTCGCCAATACGGTCGTCCGTGGTCCCGCCGAAGATGCGTATTCAGCCACTGGATACGAGCATGGCATGCGCAAGATCATCCTGCCGCGTTTCGCCATCGACGGTTATCACTGGCTCATGCAGACGCAGCAGATGTTCGCCGAGGGCGAACTCCGCGTGCGTCACGTCGATTACGACAATGCTCCGGAAGGTCGCGCGGTCCACTGGGCTTCTCCCTGGCGCTGGTGGCTTGGGCTACTCGCATGGATCGACCATCAGATCACCGGTGCGCCTATCGGCCGCTGTGTGGAGCGCAGCGCGCTCTACGCCGGGCCGCTGGCACTCGGTTGCATGCCCATCCTCCTCACCGCGTTTCTACGACGCCGGCTCGGAGCAAACTTCACTACGTGGATCGTGCTCGGCCCCGTCGTCTCGCTGGCGCTTCATGACTACTTCGTTTCCGGCAATCCCGACCATCACGGCGCCGCCGCCCTGTGCGCTTTTTTATGTGTGCTCGGGTTGATTGCAGGCGGCGCGGGCTGGGCTGGGGGCAAGAACGGAGTCGGCGGTATTCAGCCAATGGATACACGCGTCGGCCGCCGCTGGTTTGCGTTGTCCGCAATCGCAGGCGCCTTCGGCTTGTGGATTAGCGCCGCCAGTCAGGTGCCGGTGTTATGCGCAGTCGGACTCGCCGCTTTTCTCGCGGGACCTCGCGCAAAAAGCACCGCCGTGGGCGCGCAGCCAGAGCTCTGGCAATTCTGGGGGCGCATCGGCGCGGCCGCTTCTCTCGCGATGTGGCTGATCGAATATTTTCCCCATCACCTGGGCTGGCGGCTCGAAGTGATTCACCCGCTGTATGCGCTCGCATGGTGGGGCGGCGGCGAGCTGGTGTCTCTGCGTTGGCGACAACCCAGTCTCTCCGCGTTTTTCTCCTCGCTGCGTCAGCCGATCGCGCTCGCCGCGCTCGCCGCCGTTGCGGCGCTGCCACTCACGCTGCTGATCGGGGGCACTTCGGTTTTTGTCCTCAACGACAAGTTCCTTTGGAAACTCCACCACGATTACATCCAGGAGTTTCAAAGCCTGCGACGTTTCATCAGCCTGCGGGGCGCCGACGCCTACGTATGCGCCGCAGTTTTGCCCTGGCTGGGAATCATCCCCGCGGTGGTGGCTTGTGCAAAAAAGCGCGCGGACGCACCCACCCGATCGGTGTTGTTGATCGCGCTCGTGCCCGCGCTCCTTTTCACCGCGATGGCTTGGCTGCAAATCCGGTGGATCGGGTTTTCGCACGCGCTGCTCATCGTGGTCCTGGCGACTTTTCATCGCGTCGTTTTGCCCAGCGCATCGCCGCTCCGACGACGTTTGTTCATTGGCGCATTCGTGGCGTTGCTCGCGTTCCCGCTAAACAGAGTGATCCACCTGACTCGTACGCCCACAGGCATCGCCTCGGACAACATTGTCCAGGTCGCCACTCGCGAGATCGCGCATTGGCTCAATCGTCGCATGGGCGCCGAGCGCCCGGTCGTGGCGGCGAGTCCGGGCATCTCCACCGCGCTGGCATTTCATGGCAACGCGCGCACGCTCGGCACCATGTACTGGGAGAATCTCGACGGGCTCGCCACCTCGGCGCGTTTCTTCGGCGCCCGCAACGACGAGGAAGCACGGCGAATCGTGGAAGCCGCCGGCATCACGCATGTGGTGATGGTTTCGTGGAATGATTTTTCGGAGCCTTACACCAAACTCATCCGCGAACTCGATCCGTCGGATCCGCTCCCCCAAGACGCGTTTATCCCGAAACTCATCGACACCAAAATCGCGCCGCCGTGGCTCCGCCCGGTGCCGTTCTTGCTTCCGGAAAATTCCGCATTGGCGAATGCGAGCGTGTTTCTCTTCGAGGTCGTGCCACCACAAACGCGCGCAGAGTCCTTGGTGCAGCTCGTGCATTTCCTCCTCGAAACTCATCAGGATGCTCAGGCCGCACGCTTCCTGACGGCGCTGCAAGCGCTGCCCGAATCCGCGCCTGCATGGCTCGTTCGCGCGCGCCTGCATCTTGTGCGTGAAGAACGCGCCGCATTCGTCACCGCGATGAACACGCTGTTCGGCCTGCTCAACGCCGGTGCTACGTTGAACTTCGAAGAACATGTCCAATTCGCGCTGCTGCTCGCTGTCGCGGGACTCGATGATCAAGCGCGCCGCGAGTTCGCCTATTGCTGGGAAACGATCGCGCGCGATCGCGGTCATCTGCTGCGTCTGCCGCCGTCGGCGATCGTGTATCTTTTCCAGCAAGGCCGGCGTCTCGGCATTCCCATTTCCGACGATCTCGCCGATCTCGGTTACAGCCTTCTCCCGCCCAGCTGGGTGGAACAACTGCGCAAATAAACAGGCGACGCGAACACACGACCTGCGGTCCATTACCGGTGCGCCAGTTGGCTCGCGGTTTGAAACGCCCTTCACGAAAAATCCCAGCTCGCCTCCAAGGCTGCGGGCATCGTCGCCGGTGGTGTGAAATGTGCCTCTGGCAAAGTGGTAATTGTCGAGGGGGCGCCGCCAACGCCACCGCTCGCGGTTTTTGCATGGTAGTTTTCATCCGGACTACCTGCCGGTTTATTACTCAGACAACGCACCCGTCGCCGGCATGGACGCGAGTTTGAAACAACAACGCCGTACTTTTATGGGCGCAAAAAAACCGCGCCCTCGTCGGGCGCGGCCGGGAGTTTTTATCGTTGCGAGTCGCGCGGGCTCAACGTCCGCACCAGCCACCATCGACCGGCATAACGATGCCGGAAAGATAATCGCTCGCGGGCGATGCGAGGAAAACGACGGCGCCTTCGAGATCGCTTGGCTCACCCCAACGATTCGCGGGGATGCGGCTGAGGATTTCTTGGGAGCGCACCGCGTCGGCTTGCAGCGCGGCGGTGTTGTCCGTGCGCATGTAGCCGGGAGCGATCGCGTTTACTTGCACGCCTTTGCCGGCCCACTCGTTGGAGAGCGCTTTGGTGAGCTGGCCGACGGCGCCCTTGCTCGCGGCGTAGCCGGGCACGGTGATGCCGCCGAAGAACGTGAGCAGCGAGGCGATGTTGATGATCTTGCCGGAGCCGCGGGTGAGCATGTGTTTGCCGGCAGCGCGGCAGGCGGTGAACACGCCGTCGAGGTTCACGCTCAGCACAAGATCCCAATCCGCATCGCTGTGATCGGCGGCGGGGGTGCGTTTGATAATGCCCGCGTTGTTCACAAGGATGTCGAGGTGGCCTTGCCACGCGATCGCTTGCTCGATGAGGCGCTGCACGTCGGCGCGTTGACCGAGGTCCGCCTGAATCGCGGTGGCGCGGCGTCCGAGTTTTTCCACCTCGGCGACAACCGGCGCGAGCTTGGCTGCATCGCGTCCATTGATGATCACATCGGCGCCGGCTTGCGCGAGCGCGAGCGCCATGGCGCGTCCAAGCCCTTGCGAGGAGCCGGTGACCAACGCGACTTTGCCATCGAGGCCGAATTTCCGGGCGAGATAATTGCTCATGATGAAAAGAGTGAGTGGGAAAAATTGCGGCCGGTGCTCGCCGCAGGGCGATGCTGACGGCGACACCGCGCTGTCAGCATCGATATAGACGTGAGTTTATTTCAGTTCGGAGATCGGGCAGGGATCCATGTCGGAGAAGATCTGATTATCTCCGCCCATGGCCCACACGAAACGATACGAGCCGGTGCCGACGCCCGAGTGAATCGACCAAGCGGGCGAGAGAACGACTTCGCGATCGCGCACGATGATGTGGCGGGTTTTTTGCGGTTCGCCCATGAGGTGCACGACCATCTGATCGCCGAGATCGAAATAGAGATAAATCTCCGTGCGGCGGCTGTGCACGTGCGCCGGCATCGTGTTCCAAATGCTGCCGGGTTCGAACTCCGTGCAGCCCATGACGAGCTGGCAGCTCTTCACGCCGTCCTGGTGAATATATTTCAGAATACGACGGCGGTTGGCCTTGGTGACTTCGCCGATCGGATCGCTGGAAACATCGGCTTTGCGAACGACCGCGGTGGGATATTTCGCGTGAGCGGGCGTGCTGATGAAATAGAACGCGGCCTGGCCCTGCGTGCCGTTGTGGAAGGAGACGTCTTTTTCGCCGAGGCCGACATACACGCAATCGAGCGTGCCGAGTTCGTACTTCTGACCGCTGACGGTGACGGTGCCGGGAGCACCGATGTTGAGGATGCCGATTTCGCGGCGCTCGAGGAAGAAACTCGTGCCGAGGGCCTTGTCGTGCGGGAGGCCGAGGGGGGCGTTCGTCGGAACGGCGGCGCCGACAATCATGCGATCGAGATCGGTATAATGTGCGATCACCTGACCCGGCTGGAAGAGACCACCGATGTGGAAATGCGCGCGCAGTTCCTCGGTGCTCATGACGTTGGCATGATCAGGCAGTGGGAAATAATGGAGCTTCATGATCGGTTGTAGGAGTTGCTGACGGTGGGCGAAAAGGCGGTGCCTTCACGCCGTGGAAAATGATGGAAGCGCAATCGGCTGCGTGACGCGATCGCGCGACGTTTTAGTGACTGAGCTGGATCTTCACCGGCGAACGCAGACGCGCAGCGAAGTCGGCGAGATATTTTTCCCAGCTCGCTTGATCGGGGAAATCGCCCGCGCGCGTCCAACCGGCGCCGGCATAGTAGGTCAACGGTTTGCCAGATTCGACTTTCGCGAGCGCGAGTTCGTTGAGCGTATCTTCGGCAAAACCCGCGAACTTCTCACCGGGGATGATCACGGCCGTGCCGAGCGCGCCGTTGGTTTTCTGAACGGTCCATTGCGCAAGGATGCCGTCGGCTTCGCGTTTGATCACGTGCACGACAGGTTCCTGGCCACGATCGGCGTTGTTCTTGTTGAGGCCGACGGCGACGGTGAAACTCTTCGTGTTACCGCCGGCGGTGAATGTGCTTTCGATGCGATCGAGGTTGTGGCCGGCATCGACGGTGAAGCGTTTCACTTCCGAAACATAAACGCCATTCGCCGCCCAAGTGTCGTACGTGAGTTCGAACACCGCGCGGATCGGTCCATTGGCGATGACCTTCCAACTGCTGTAGTTGCGGCCCACATACAATTGTTTGCCGTCCCAGATGCCGGTGCCACCGCAGCCGCGCGAGCCGCCGACGTTATACATGTCCATGCCTTCGCCTTCGTCTTTGTGATAATGATCGTGACCTTTGTTATACCAGCGATCGACAATCGGGTAGCTCACACGCTTCGACCAGATATCGAGACCGCTTGTGACCAGCACTTCCTTCGTCACGCCGGCCGGCGCGGGCGCGGCAAGCGCGGGGCCATAAGTACGATGCGCCACTTTGTCGTTTTCCCACGCGAAGTCGTCGAGGCGCTCAGGCACGTAGCGCGCAAACGCTTTGGTGGGGAAAACCGGCGCGACGGTATCGATTTTCTCGACGGTGAACGTCGCTGATTTTTCGCCGGCGGCGAAGCTGTGCTGGAAAATCAATTCACCGTAAGCGACGCCCTTGTTCTCGGGATCTTTCGCCTGCGGTGCGACGTTGGTCACTTGATACGGCAGCACATTGCCCGCGGCATCTTTGACGGCGATTTTTTGGAGATATGCACCCGGCAAAGCGTTGTTCACCTCGCTCCACGGAATGGTGATCGTTTCCGAGGGACGGGCGATATCGAGATCGTGGGTAACCGTGATGGTGAGCTTTTCGGCGGCGCTCAGGCCGCACGCAGCGGAAAACAAGGCGCAGAGGAAGGGGATACGGAGGGTTTTCATGGAAAAAACGGACAGGTGTTTAGCCAAGACCCGTCGTCCCGATAAACCAAGCGCAAAGCGCCTTCCCGGCCAGTTCCCGCTCACTCGGAAAACGACCGCGTCGTGATGTGATTCGCGCCGCTGTTTTCGCGACCACGATCAAACGCGACAAATTCCACACACACCGCGCCGCGGTGAACTGATCGCATGCTGCATCACATACGCACTTATTGCACATGAATAGCAACGCACATGGGTAAATAACATCAATCCGCACGTGCTTTCTAAAATCCCGGCGAACCTGCGCCGAATACATGTATCCAACGCGGCGGCGTTCGGGCATGGGCCCGTGGCCTCGTGGTTATTTTAACAATTTTGCGACTACTTGGAATTTGCACCCTGCGCGCCCACGACTCCCTTTGGTAATCAAGCCCGTTTTTAATTCGTGAGTATCCTGCATCCCTCTCTCTTCCGCACCTTCCTCGCCGCCGCTGCTTGCGCTGTCGCGGGGTTGTCTGCGGCCCGCGCCGCCACCGAGTCCACCGCGCCGGTCGGCTACCAGACCATCTCGCTGCTCGATAACTCCGACACCTACGTCTCGGTGCCTTTTCACCGCCCGGCGGTTTATCACGGCCAGGTCGCCAGCATTTCGGGAAATGTCATCACCGTGAGCGGCACGCCGGGCTGGACTTCGAGCCAGTTTGTTTACGCGGCCGGCACTCAGCCCAACACTTACTACGTGCTCGTTCGCAACGGCGCCAAAGAGGGAAATTACTACACCGTCACCGCCAACGGCTCCAATACGCTCATGCTCGATCCCGCCGGCGATAACCTCGCCACCATCGGCACGCAGACCACGATCGCCGTGATCCCGTATTGGACGATCGCCACGCTTTTCCCGCCGAGCGATGCCGGCACCTCCTTCACACCGTCCACGCTGGCGTCGATCAACACATCGATCCTCATCCCCAACATCCACGGCGTCGGCATCAACCTCGCCTCCAGCGCCACGTATTTTTATTTCAACAACGCCTGGCGCAAAATCGGCCTGAGCTTCGCGATCGATAAGGGCGACGACATCCTCCTGCCCGACACTTATTTCATCGTCCGCAACACCAACGCCGCCCAAACCGGCACGTTCACCACCTACGGACGCGTGCTCACCGGCAAAGCCGCGATGGTGCTCACCACCCGCCCGGACCGCGCCCAAGACAATCCCGTGGCGCTCGCCCGCCCCGTCCCGGTCACCTTGGCGGAATCCAATCTCATCGGCAGCGGCGCCTTCGCCGTGACCACCAACTGGGTCATGCCGACAGACCTCCTGCTGGTTTTCGACAACACCACCCGCGTGATCAACAAGTCCGCGACCGGCACTTATTACTACTTCAACAACGGCTGGCGCAAAATCGGACACCCGCCCACCGCCGATTTCAGCAACGACGCCGTCTTTAGCGCCAACTACGGCGTGATCATCCGCAAAGCCGCCACCGGTACCGGCAGCTCCGCCACTTGGGCCAACGCCCCGACCTACTGACTCCCATGAAACATCGCTTCCTCGCCTGTCTCTTGCTCGCGCTTATCGCCACGCGCGCGCACGCCGCTTTCACGATCAACTTGCTCGGCGGCGTCGTCAGCGACTCCTCGGGAACGCCGATGTCGTCCTCCTCCGGCGTACTCGCCCTGGTCGCCAGCACCGCGGGCGCCGACTCGATCTTCACGCAACACATCGCCGGCTCCTCGCTCACCGCCAACAGCTTCCTCGGCGGCGACGATCTCGTGCTCGCGACGTTTACCTCGTTCGGCGACGGTTTCTTTTCTTTCAGCGACTCGCTCAGCTACGAATCGTTCTCCAGCCAGCTCAATGCCGGCGATAGCCTCGCGCTGTATTGGTTCCCCACGTTGTCCGCGGGCGATACCATCCTCCATGGCACCAGCTACGGCATGTTTACCGAAATCTCTTGGGCAATGCCTGCCGACGGCGGCACGGTGACATACAGCTTCACCACGGAATCCGCGGGCGGTGCCCTGCCCGATTCCGCCGGTTTTGCGACCCTCACCGCCGTCCCCGAACCTGCCACGACCGTCGCCTTCCTCGGCGCCGCCGCCGGCGCGTTCGTGATATACCGCCGCAAGCGCCGTTCGGCGTCCCCCCTGCCTGCCACGGCCGCCTGAGCAGTTCAAAACAACCGCCCGCCTTACCAACCGCGCCCCTTATCAGGCGCGGTTTTTTTGTGCCGCGATTGCGCAAATCCTGCGTCCACAGGCGCTCTGCAATCCAAAAAGAATACACTCGGGCTTAAGTTCCCGCGAGGGCGGTCGATGAGGACGGGTACTTCATCGCTTAAAACATGACAAAGCCCTTCGTATACTTCCTCCGCCTCCTGGCCCTCGTCAGTTTCATCTCTCTCCCGTTCACGGCGCTCGCCGATGATACCATCTACACCAAGGTCGACGAAAACCCCGTGCCCGTGCGCACGCCGCCGCCCCGCTACCCGGACAGCCTCAAGCGCGAAGGCGTGTCGGGCGTCGTCGCCGTCACCATCGTGATCGACGAAACCGGCTCCGTCATCAACACGGCCGTCTCCAAGTCCTCGCACCCCGATTTCGAGCGCCCCGCCCTGGAAGCCGTTTCGAAGTGGAAGTTTAAGCCAGCCAAGAAAGACGGCGCAGCCGTGAAGGTCCGCGTCACCCTGCCGCTGCGCTTCAGCATCGAAGATTGATGCGGCGTCCTCCGCCCGCCGCTCCATCACGCCCTTCAAACCCATTTCCACCGCTCCCGTGAAACTGCCATCTCTCACCATCGGCCGCAAAATCTCGTCCGGCTTCGCTCTCGTCATCGTGTTGTTCCTCGCCGTCGCCGGCATCGCGTTCTACGCGCTCGGTGAATCCGGACGCGGCCTCACCAACTTCTCCGACCAGACCGCCGACACCAACATCGCGGCCAATCTCGAGACCGCCATGCTCAACACGCGTATGAGCGTCAACGGCTTCTTGGTGACGAACTCGGAAGAGGACATCGCCGAATACAACCAGGCGCACAAGGCGTTGGAACAAGCCATGGCCCAAGCGGAAGCGTCCATCACCTCGCCCGACCGCGTCGCCGCGCTCGCCGAAGCCAAAAAGCTCCTCGCGCAATACGACGCCTCCTTCAAAAAGACGATCGAGCTCTACAACGAGCGCCAGGCCGAGGTGAACAATATCCTCACCCCGCAGGCCATCGCGATCGGCGATGCGTTGAAAGCCGTCCTCATTTCCGCCCGCCAGAGCGGCGACCAGAACGCCTCGTTCAAAACGTCGAGCGCGCTCCAGTCCTTCTACGAAGCGCTCGCTTCGGTGAACAGCTTCCTGCTCACCCGTCGCGCCGAACTCGCCGATGAAACCCGCGCCTCTTTCCAAGCCATGATCCGCCAGGTTGTGAGCATGGAGAAAGAGCTCAAGGAAGCCGAAGCGCTCGACGCCAGCCTCGCAGACCCCGAGAAGGAAAAGCTCCTCACGTCCATCCAGAAGAACGCCGCCGCTTATCTCGAAGGTTTCGAAAAAGTCGTCGCCCACGCTCAAGCTTACGCCACCGTCATCAACGACGATCTCGAGCGTCTCGCGCCTCTCTTTGCCGAAAAGATCGCCAACGTCCGCGCCTCCCTCCGCGCCGACCAGGATCGCCTGAATGAGGAAATCCGCGCCGCCCAGCAAAAGAACGAATTCTTGGTCATGGTGCTGAGCATCGCCGGCATCATCGCAGCCATCGTCTTCGCGTACATCATCGTCCGCAGCGTCACCCGTCCCATCACAGCCCTCACCGCCCGTCTCGCCATGGGCGCCGAGCAGACCGCCGCCGCCTCCAGCCAAGTCACCTCCGCGAGCCAGACCATGGCCGAAGGTTCTTCCCGCCAGGCCGCCGCGCTCGAAGAAAGCTCCGCCTCCCTCGAAGAGATGGCCGGCATGACCCGCAAGAACGCCGAAAACGCCCAAGCCGCCAAGGCTCTCGCCAATCAAACCCGCCAGGCCGCCGACATCGGCACCGAGGACATGAAAGAGATGAAAGCCGCCATGGCCGCCATCCAAGCCTCGAGCACCGAAATCTCCAAGATCATCAAGACGATCGACGAAATCGCCTTCCAAACCAATCTCCTCGCGCTCAACGCCGCCGTCGAAGCCGCCCGCGCCGGTGAAGCCGGTCTCGGTTTCGCTGTCGTCGCCGACGAAGTCCGCTCGCTCGCTCAACGCAGCGTGCAGGCCGCCCGCGAAACCGCGCAGAAAATCTCCGACTCCACCGCCAAGAGCGAACAAGGCGCCAAGATCTCTGAAAAGGTCGCCAAGAGCCTCGACGATATCACCGCCAAGGCCCGCCAGGTCGACGAACTCATCGCCGAGATCGCCGTCGCCTCCCAGGAACAGAGCCAGGGCATCGATCAAGTTTCCCGCGCCGTCTCCGACATGGACCAGGTCACCCAGGCCAATGCCGCGACCGCCGAAGAAACCAGCGCAGCTGCCAACGAACTCAGCGCGCAGGCCTCCCAGCTCAAGGGCATCATCGCCGAGCTCACTCGCATGGTCAGCAATCACAGCGCCGACGAGGAAAGCAAAGCGGTTAAGAAGACCGCGGAAGCCACCGAGTCCAAGCCCGCTGCACACCACGACGAAACGGCCTCTCACGCAGAAACGTCAAAGCCCGCTCGCGCGGCTGCTCCCGTCGCTGCCAACGCGCCGGCCCGCAACGCCAAGCCTGCTCGCAAGAACGCCGACAACACCGGCGCCTCGGGCAAAAATGCGATCCCCAATCGCAACGGCCACAGCGCTTCGTCCACGCCCGACGACCGCTTTTTCAAGGATGTCTAATCGACATTCAGGTCCCGTCTGAAAAACACCGGCCGCAGCCTCACCGCTGCGGCCTTTTTGTTGCCACCTCGCGCCGCAGCGCCCCGCACTTGCTCCACAGCGCCGCATCCTTTCTGCTCCGCGGCGAATGCAACCCGCGCTCCTCGTCCTCGCCGCCGGCATGGGCTCCCGCTACGGCGGACTTAAACAAATCGATCCCGTCGGTCCTCACGGCGAAACTCTCCTCGACTACTCCGTCTACGACGCGCTCCGCGCAGGTTTCGGCCGCGTCGTCTTTGTGATTCGTCGCGATTTCGAGGCGCTTTTCCGCGAAAAAATCGGTGCCCGCTACGCCGACCGCATCGCGATCGATTACGTTTTCCAATCGCTCGACGCACTTCCGCCCGGCCACAGCATTCCCCCCGGTCGCGAAAAACCTTGGGGCACCGGCCACGCGACGTGGTGCGCACGCGACGCGATCAAGGAACCGTTTGCCGTCATCAACGCCGACGATTTCTACGGCGCCGATTCCTTCCGCAAACTCGCCGGATTTCTCCAACAAGCCCGCCGCGACGAAGCCGCCATGGCCGGTTTCCAACTCGCTCGCACGCTCTCCGAAAACGGCAGCGTCTCGCGCGGTGTGTGCGATGTGGCTCCAGGCAACATTCTCCGCAGCGTCACCGAGCAAAGCGGCATCGAGGCAGCCGATGTCGGCCCCGGAAAAAAATTCTCGGGCGACGCCATCGTCTCGATGAACTGCTGGGGCTTCACACCCGATTTCTTCCCGCTGCTCGACGCACGCTTCCACGAATTCCTCGCTTCGACGCCCGCCGACGCCCTCGCCGACAAAGCCGAGTTTTATCTGCCCGGCGCCGTCTCGCAGCTCATCGCCGAAGAAAAACTGCGCGTCCGTGTGCTCACCACCGAGAGTGATTGGTTCGGTGTCACCTACCGCGACGACCGCCCGCGCGTCACCACCGCCCTCCAAGCCCTCATCGCCTCCGGCACCTACCCCGAAAAACTCTTCTAACTCAGCACGTCCGACCACTGGTCATCCGTCATTGGTCACTGGTCATTCGCCCTTCGCCATCCGAACCTCCCATGCGTTTCTCCCAACCCGTCGCCGACATCTTCGTTCCCGATGCCCTCGCTCCTGAAGCGGCGTTGGCGCGCGTCACGCATCTGTGCATCGCGGCGCACCAAGACGACATCGAGATCATGGCGCACAGCGGCATCAGCGATTGCCTCGACACCGCCGGCAAATGGTTCGGCGGCGTGGTCGTCACCGATGGCGGTGGAAGTCCACGCAGCGGCGTGTATTCAGATTTTAATGACGAGAAGATGAAGGAGGTTCGCCGCGACGAACAACGCCGCGCCGCCACACTCGGTCGCTACGCGATCCAGATCCAACTCGCCCACTCCAGCGCTTCCGTGAAAGACCCTGCGGTCGCTTCCGTGCGCGACGACCTTTCCGCCATTCTCGCCGGCTGCTCGCCCGAAGTCGTTTATCTCCACAACCCCGCCGACAAACACGACACCCACGTCGCCGTTTTCCTCCGCTGTCTCGAAGCACTCCGCGCCTTGCCCGCCGTAAAACGCCCGCAACGCGTGCTCGGCTGCGAGGTCTGGCGCGATCTCGACTGGCTGTCCGACGCCGAAAAAGTCGCGCTCGATTCCGGCCGACACCCGCAACTCGCCGCCGATCTGCTGCGCGTGTTTGACTCCCAAATCGCCGGCGGCAAACGCTACGATCTCGCCGCGCTCGGACGCCGCCTCGCGCACGCCACGTTTCACACGTCGCACGCCACCGATCGCTACGCCGGCATCACGTGGGCGATGGATCTCACGGCGCTGGTAAACAATCCCTCGCTGCCTCCCATCGACTTCACGCTCGCCGCCATCGATCGTCTCCGCGCCGACATCGCCTCGCGTCTCGCGCGTTTTCAGTAACGCCTGCGAAACGGTCGCCGCTGAAATACGGCAGGCCGCGTGTTCCGCCAGGCACGCCGCCTCCGTCGGCACCGCCTCACTGCCATTTTGTTAGAACGCCGCTGCGGGCGACGTTCCCGCAAACATTGGTTTTGAAGGGATTTTCCGTCGCGCGGGGTTTATGTTCTCAAGCGCCTTCCGCGCGTGCTCCACCCCGCATCGCCATGAATCCCCCGCCCGATCCGCTCGATTCCCTGCTCGCGCAATGGGAACAACACACGCCGGCTCATCGCCCGCTCGCACCAGAGGTCTGGCGTCGACTCGTCGACGATGCCCCGCCCACCACGCCTTCCGTTTGGGATCGTCTGCACACTGTTTTCGCGCGCCCGTCGTTCGCCGTCGCGTTCGTGAGCGCCTGCGTGCTGCTCGGCCTCTTTCTCGCGGAGGTACGCCGTTCGCGCATTCACGAAGACTACAATCGTGAGCTCATGCAGAGTTATCTGCGCCTGATCGATCCGCTCCTGGAAGCGGCCGACACCACCGCGCCTTCACCCGAAACCGCCGCCCGCACATGAAACCCACCGCGTGGATTCTTCTGCTCGGCCTCATCGCCGGCACCGCCGCTCATTTCGGGTGGCTCGCGTGGACAACACCTTCCCGCATGCCGCAGGGCACCGACGCCCATCTCGCCTGGCTGCGCGACGGCCTCGGCCTCACCGACGCGCAATTCGAGCGTATCCAAGTTTTGCATACAAACTCCGCCCCACAGCTCAAAGCGCTCGCCGCTCGCGTCGAACAAATGCGCGCCGAACTCGCCGCTTTCGAGCAAACGCGGCGCACGGAAGACCGCATCGATTTCCTCGAGTTCGCCCGTTTCGTCGAACAACGCCGTCGCCTCGGACGCGAATGCGCGCGCTCCACCGAACGCCTCGTCGCCGCCACCGCGGAAGTGCTCACGCCTGCGCAACGCGCGCGCTACTTCGACCTTCTCGAACCCGCTCTCAAGCGTCGCCCCGATCCTTCGAGTTGATGCTTCCGCGTTACCCCCGTGAACCCCGATACCAGCACCGATCTGCGAGACTGGCATGCGCTGCGCGGAGGCGACGATTCCGCGCTGGATCGTCTCATCGCTCGCTGGGAACGTCCGCTTTTCAATTTCGCGTGGCGCTATCTGCGCAACTCGACCGACGCCCGCGAACTCGCCGCCGAGGTGTTTGTGCGACTGTATCAACATCGCGATCGGCTCGCGCCCGATTCGCATATTCGCAGCTGGCTCTTCACCACGCTCGCGAATCTCTGCCGCAATCGTCACCGCTGGCGCGAACGTCATCCCGCGCTTTCGCTCGATGAAATGCTCGGACCGGAACCCGCTGTCGATATGCCCGCGCCCGATCGTATCCTCGAAAACAACGAGCGGCTCCAAGCGCTCGCCGCCGCGCTCGATCGTCTGCCGCACGATTTGAAAACCGCGCTCCTGCTTCATCACTACGAGCGACTCAGCTATCGCGAGATCGCCGCCGCGGCCGGTTGCTCCGAGCGCGGTGTGGAGACGCGCCTCTATCGCGCGCGCCAGCGTCTGCGCGAAGAGCTCGGCGTGTTTATCGACGAAGCGCCCGCAGGTGGCCTTCGATAACACACACTTTTTCGCGCGATGAAAAAGCTGTAGTTGAAAAACAACTACAGCTCACAATCCGACCCCATATCCGCGATCACTGCTGCGCCTGCTCTTCCGGCTGAAACGAGATCACTTGCTGGCAATGCACGAGCACCGGACGTCCGCGTCGCAGCGGCGGGGCAAATCGCCACTCTGACACCGCGGCCGCGGCCGCCGCGCCCAGAAGGGGATGATCGGACGCCACGATCGACGGCATGCGCACCGTGCCGGTTTCATCGATATAGAAATCGACCGTCGCATTGCCCCGCACCCCTTGGTCGATCCATTCGCGCGGATAAATGGGCGGCGTTACATGCAGCGGCGTAGGAATCGCATCAAGCGAGCGAACGCCATGCGGCTTGTACACATAGACCTCACCAAACAACTCGCGCGTCGGCAGCGACGGGCCGGTCCGCTCCACCACCAAAATGCCGGATACTTCGAAACGCATTAAGATGTCGTGCACCGAACCTACCGGCTCGTCGTTGAGACGCGCCGGCTCGAACGTCCACTTGGGGATCGCACGCAATGCCGACTGCAAAAACGCTTCTTGCGTATACGCGATCGGCAGCACGTCCACGAGCTTGCCCGTCGAATCGACATTCAACAACACGCGCACTTCGCCCTGACTCACCCCTTCGCGAAGCATCGTCACCGGATAGATCACGTTTTCCATGCGATGGATTTTTCCGGGCACCGCCGGCGCGCCAAAGGTCTGCTTTTCGTTTGCCCGCATCGCCGTGGCACACACGCAGGCCATCAACGAAATCGTCACAGAAATGATTTTCATGGGATAACTGGGTTTCCTCTCAAAACCCCGCCAGCGGCGAAATCCCTTCACCAATCTGCGCAAGGGCGCACTTGCTCCGGCGCGCACGGATCGCAGCATGCCGGCCATGCTTTCCCGCGCCTCGCTTCTCGCGGTACTCGCGATTCTGCCGACGTTTGGTTCCGTCGTTTACGCCCAGCCCTCCCCCGCCGTTTCCACGGCGTCCATCGAGAGCGACGTTGAAACTATCGCCCGCCTCCAAGCCCGCCGCTACGAGATCTGGGCTTCACGCATCGACTCGCAACTGACCGGAGAAGACCGCGAGCAACTGTCGCGTGACGCGGAGGAGATCCGCGCAATTGAACAAAAATATTCCCGGCCAGGCAGCGCTTCCGCCGGCCAGGCGATCGATCTGCGCAACCGTGCACGGCAACGCCTCACCGCCACCGCCGGGCCCGCGTGGAACCGGCTCCTGCTGGAGCGGTTCCCCTCCGTCGAACGCGTGGCCGCCGATTTTCCGCCCGGACCGCGCCGGGCTGCTGCGTATTCAGTTCTCCACTACACCTTCGCGCTCGGCAGCACCTTGCGGCCGCCGCGAACACCGGAATTGACCGCCCGCGATGAGGCGTACGACAGGGCGGGAGTCGCCGCACTCGGCACGTCCGCAAAAGATCAGGCGGAGTTTTCCCGGTTGATTCAGGACGCGGCTTTCAAACGCGAAGTGCTGGGACGTTACGTGCCTCTGCTTGCCTCGTTCGTTCGCGACGAGCCCGGACAATCCCACACCACCGAAAAATACCCTTGGCTCCACAAGCCCGTCTTTATCCTCGGCAATGGCGAGGACGCCATCCTCGTGATCCACGTGGTCGGTGTCGTGGCGTCCCTCGCGGGCATCGTTGGATTTTTCGTGATTCCCGTTCGACGGATGCGACGCGCGGGGCGGCGCCATAACCGCGCGGGCGAGGAATTTTCCCGCAGCGTCTCCGATCCCTATCAACTGCCCGAAGCCATGCGCCTCGCGTCGCTGCCCGGCGGTGCACGCATCGCGTTATCGGTCACGAGCGGCGTGGTCATTGATAAGGAAGCCTGGGTGGAGCAAACCGTGGTGACGACGACCCGGCCCGCCACGCAGAACGAAGCGCCATCAACATCCACCCAAGTCCACTCGGTGAGGAAAGATCGTTTATGGCTGCTCACGACCGCGGGCAAGGAGGAGACGTGGACCATCACGGGCGACGTCTTCCCGGCGAGGCCAGGGCAGGCGGTGAGTTTTGTCAGCGCCGTGCTGCGCAGGGAGCAGACTCTCGCCCTCGCGTACAACCACGCCACGGGAACAGTTTTTGAGAAGAAATGGGTCGCCGAAGCGCACCGTCGCTTCTGGAGCACGTTTTTCCTCACAGCGCTTTGGTGCGGCGTTTGTGTCGTTGTCACGCACTGGGCGTTTCGCTCGGGCGGTCTTCCGATGCCTGTCATCGGCGCCGAGGCCGGCGCCCTCGTATTTTTGTTGATCTACCTGGGGATCGTGCGCGCGTGGATCGTGGGCGGGCGAAGCCGCGCCTGGCGCAAATATCACCGCCCGCAAGTCCTCGCGTGGCTGGAGAAACAAGGTCCTGTCATCCTCGCTTCGGCTGGCGGCGTTCGCCCCGGCGGCGGCGCCGTGCAGCCCGCGGATTGACCGGGAAACCCGCCTGTCACGAACGCCGCATATTCAGAATCTGGATACAAAAAACCCTCCGTGGATCCGGAGGGTTTTTTATGGAACGAGGCGACAGGTTGCCGCTCGATCGAAACGGTCAGATGACCGGCGGATGCTGCGGAATGGCGGCCTTTTCCTTCAACTCCTGAGCGAGCTCGGTGACATCCTTGTGATGCCCCGCGACCACTTTTTCCGGCACCTGGACATTGGCCGCGTTGACGGTCGCCACGGCGATCGCGGCGGCGGCGGGCAACACCTTCTTGAACGGCGAAAGCTCGGGATGCACATGCGCGGCTTTTTGCGCGGCAGCGATCGAGGCGGCGTGTTCGGCGCGCATGCCTTCTTCGAGCACGGACTGCGGCACGTCTTTGAGACCCCAGATGAGACCGGTCCACGAGAGGAATTTCAGTCCGTAGTAGGTCGGATCGATTTCCCACCAATAGAAGCCATTGCGCGTGCTGCTTTGATAGCGGTGGTGGTTGTTATGCCAGCCTTCGCCGAGACAAATGATCGCGAGGATGAAACTATTGCGGGAATCGTCTTCGGTCTTGAAGCGGCGTTTGCCCATCAAGTGCGCCATCGAGTTGATGCACGAAGTGCCGTGGAAAAGCGCGGTGGTGCTGATAAAGAAACCCCAGACGAGCATCTGCCAGCCGTTGGTGCCGAGGCCCGGCGCGTAACGCTCGAGCAATGCACCGAGACCAAACATCGACGCGGCGTAAAGCAGCGGCACGACGAGGTCGAAGCGGTTGAGCCAGACGAGCTCGGGGAACTTCGCGAGATCTTTGACCTTCGAGTAATCGGTCGGGAAATTGCGACGGCTGGTGATCCAGCCGATGTGCGACCACCAGAAACCGTGGACGTGCGGTGAGTGCGCATCTTCCTCTTCGTCGGAATGCTGGTGATGATGGCGATGATGGTACGCCCACCAAAGTCCGCCGCGCTGCACCGTCGTGCCGCCCCAAAGCGCGAGGAAGAACTGACCCGCACGGCTCGTATTGTAGGTCTTGTGAGAGAAATAACGATGGTAGATTCCCGTCACCGCGAACATGCGGATGAAGTAGAGAAACACCGCCGCCCAGGCGGCAAACGCGCTCACGCCCACCCACAGCACGCCGAAGCAGCCGAGGTGAAGAATGACAAACGGCATCACGCGCACCCAGTCGACCTTGTCGGGCTCGTTGCGCATTTTTTCAGCCCCTTCGGGGCAATAATCGGAATCTATCCACTGAACGATGGCCGTAGACATACGGCGCAACAGGGACGGACGTTGGGAGGAAGAATGATCAGACACAGAAATAAAAGGAGGCGGAAGGAACGATACACCGCGGGCATGCGCAAGCAGCGTTTCGGTGGAAAAACGATCTAAGATCGTAAACGGTGGGTTGTGGTTGGTGTGAGAGAACGTTGATCACGAAACACCAAACCAAGCAGCAAACCCGGCGGGCAAATCGCACCGCAGCCACGCAAGTTTCGGAACTCGCGTGAAAGAGATAGGGATCAAAACAGGCGGACCATGCGCGCATTCGCGAGGCGCAGCAAGCGGATTCATTGCATCTCCAAGATCGCGCGGCCGCACCGCGGGTCTCTCCGCTTGCCTCGTCTGTCGCGCCGCGCTTGCTTCCCGTGCGCATGAGCGCCCCGCATCCTGCTCCCCCAGCCGCGTTTCCACCGGTGAAGCGCCGCGAGATCTTTGGCTGGTGCTGCTTCGATTTCGCCAATTCCGCGTTCACCACGATCATCATCACGGTGATTTATGCGCGATTTTTTATCGGTGAAGTCGCGCAAAACGATCCTTCCGCCCCCGCTTGGTGGGGCCGCGCACTGGCCGCGTCGCAGGTCATCGTGATCCTCAGTTCGCCGCTCATCGGCGCCGTGGCCGATGCGAAAGCGGGCAAGAAACGGTTTCTCATGATGACCGCGGTGCTGTGCTCGCTCGCGACCATCGGACTTTGTTTCGCCGGGCCCGGCGATGTGTGGCTCGCGCTCGCGTTGGTCGCCGTCGCCAACATCGCGTTTTCGTTGAGCGAAAATCTCTGCGCTTCGTTTCTCCCTGAAATCAGCACACCGGAAAATGCCGGCCGCATCTCGTCGTATGGCTGGGGCTTTGGTTACTGCGGCGGACTGCTCAGTCTGGTGCTCGCGTTGGTGATGGTGAAAAATGACATCGCAGTCACATGGACCTTTGCGATGACGGGCGGCTTCTTCCTGCTGGCGAGCTTGCCGACGTTGCTTTTGTTGCGCGAGCGCGCCGTGCCGCGACCGCTGGCAAGCGGAGAAAGCTACTGGCGCGTGGGCTGGCGCTCGAATCTCGCCTTGCTGCGCGAGCTGCCGCAGCACCGCACGCTGTTCGTGTTTTTCATCGCGATGACGTTCTTCATCGCGGGTCTCGTCGCCGTGGTCTCGTTCTCATCGGTCGTCGCCGATCGCGTGCTCAACATGAGCATGAACGAAACGCTGCTGTTGTTTGTGCTGCTTCAAGTCGCCGGCGTGATCGGTGCGTTTGGCTTCGGCGTCATCCAAGATCGCCTCGGTTCAAAACCGGCGCTGGGGACCGCGCTCGTGTTGTGGGTGATCGTCTGCGTGTGGGTCGCGTGGTGCCGATCGAAGACCGAGTTTGTCGCGATCAGCGTCGTCGCAGGCCTCGCGCTCGGCTCGTTGCAATCGGCGGGGCGCGCCGTCGTGTCGATGCTCACACCGGCGGGACGCAGCGGTGAGTTTTTCGGCTGCTGGGGATTTTTCGGCAAAATCGCCGCGCTGATCGGGCCGCTGACATTCGGCGAAATCGCCGCGCTCTGGGGTTATCGTGCCGCATCGCTCGCGACCGCTGGTTTTTTCCTCATCGGTCTCGCCATCGTGCTCACACTCGACCTGCGCAGGCGCACGCTGGTCGCGGAGGCCGGCCATTGACGGCGCTCCCAAGAAAGCGCGGAAGCGCCGTCGTTACCCAGTAGTCAGGCCGCCCCTCCTTACGACGCGGCCTGAAAAAAGAACCACCCCGTCGCGAACTCAGCCGCTGATGGTGTCCACGTTGTTGGCGAGATTGCGGTAGTTGATGTACTCGCGCGGATTAGTGCCGTTGAGGAATTCTTCGACGTTGGTGTAGCCATCGCCATCGGCGTCGAGCGCACCGTCGGAGGCATCGCTCGGATTAAAGCCGTACTGGCGCTCCCACTCGTCGGGCATGCCATCGCCATCGGTATCGACGGGAACCTGACTGGGATCGTATTTGAGTTCCGGATACCCACCGACCTCGGCCGGATCTTTGATGATGCCATTACCCACCGAGACTTGACCGGTGCGAACCATCTCGACCACACGTGCATCGACCGCATCGCGCTTGGGCAACGTGGCGCCGACTTTGGCGAGAACGGATTCGAACGCTTTCTCGGCGGTTTCCTGCGGAATCGGCCACGCTTCGAAGGGTGTATTCACGCGGGCAATACGCTCGGGCCCGCGCATGCCCTTCCAATTGTTGGCGGTCACCTCCGGATGACCGTGCACGATGTTGCCGGCGACGTACCACTTGCCGGGACGATTCGCTTCCTTCGGATACCAATCGCCTTCCTTCCACGCGCTGCCGGGCGAGTACATGCTGCGCTGTTCGATGCGCGCGATCGTGCTGACCATGTCGGCGTTGGTCGCGGGACCGGGACGAAAGTAATTGTTGATGATGTTAATCAACGATGTCTCGTCGCCGCCATCGATCGTGCGATGACGCCAGTTGAAGATGACGTTGTTGCGAAAATCGAACGCGCCGGACATGCCGATCGAGGGATTTCTCGCCGTGTTGCTGGCGAAGAGATTGTGGTGGAAGGTCGAGTCGCGACCACCCCATGTGCCGCCGAACGCGTGGTGTTTTCCATCGAGCGCCTCGCTGGAAATGCTCCACTGAATCGTCAGACTGTGCGTGGGCATCTTGATGTCGGGCCCTTCGGGCATCTTCATCATGTAGCGATAGAGCGAGAGGTTTTCGTCCATGCCCCAGCTCGTGGAGCAGTGATCGATGATGATCTGCCCCTCGGGATTTCCGCCGATGTTGTCGGAGCCTTGACCGCCTTGCGGATTGCCGCGGCGCACGCGTAGGTGGCGGATGATAACGTTGCGCGTGTTGATGTTCAGCGATTGGCCCGCGATACAGATGCCGTCGCCGGGCGCCGATTGACCCGCGATGGTGATGTCGGGATGGTTAATATTGAGATTCGATTCGAGCTGAATCGTACCCGCGACGCGAAACACGACGATGCGCGGACCAGGCGTTTCGAGCGCCGCGCGCAACGAGCCCGGACCAGAGTCGTTCAAATTCGTCACCGCGATCACCTGACCGCCGCGACCACCCGTGGTGAACATGCCACCGCCCCAGGCGCCAGGAAACGCCGGGATGCCCGTCGGCGGCATGCGCGGCGGATGCGGAGGGATTTGTCCGCGTTCGGGTTCGCCTGATGCGGTGCCAGCAAGGGCAAGCAAAGCGGCGAGTGCGGCAGACGTGCGGAGTCGGGAAGCGGGTATTTTCATGGCGGCTAAGAGAGAACTGCGATGGCCGCGCAAAATCGCGCGGAGAAGCAGCTAACTTAGCCGTGTGAACATTAGCCGAAGATTACCCGGCGGTGCGTTTGAGGAAGTGGTGCGTAAGTAGGCTGGGCGATACACGAGGAGCACCTGTGATGCTCCCTCAAATAGACGTCAAAGACGACGGGATGACCTGACAACGCGTCCTGCAGCAGCCCCCCTTTTCGCAGGAAACGCCTCCATGGATCGTCAGTCGGAATAATTTTATTATATTTATTCTTAGCTAGGGAAAGGCGCCACGGATCGTTTCTGTAATATCATCGTACGGCCACCTCCTGTTCGCCCCATTCACACACCGTGCGAAAATGCTTTCCGACATCGTCCGCTCATGGAAAGTAAAGTCACGACTCTCGTCACGGTAGCGAGAAACACGCGCACATGCAGCGATGTTCACGCTTTTTCCCCTCGATGTTATGACGATGGCGTGAGGCGCGGCTCTTCCGCCGGCTTCGGCAGGCTCGCGCTCAGCGGATACACCAACTGAAAACACGCGCCGCCCGTCGGATCGTTACGCGCGACGAGTTCGCCGCCAGTTTTCACCACTTGATCGCGCGTGATATAGAGCCCGAGACCGAAACCGTCTTCCTTCGTCGAAACAAACGGGCGGAAAAGCTTCTGCAAAACCACCGGCGAGATGCCGGGGCCGGTATCGCGAATGGAAATCTCGCATTTCTCTGCGGCAACCGATGTCGCTACAAACAGGATACGCGGGCCTTTGCGCATCGACGACATCGCCTGGATGGCGTTGAGCGTGAGATTGAGCAGCGCCTGTTTCAGCACCTGCGGATCGCCGCGGAGCAGCGGATCGTGCGCATCGAAATCCGAAACGATCTGCACCTGACACGCGCCCGCTTTGGGCTGCACGAGCGTGAGCACTTCGCGAATGATCGGCGCGGGCGTGAAGTCGCGCACATGGTAACTTTCCGTGCGACCGAGGCGGAGAAACTCCGAGAGCGTCGCTTCGACGCGCGCGAGCTCGCTGGGAATCACTTCGAAGTATTGCGCGCGAAACGACGGGTCTTCGTAGCGCGCGGGCAGCATCTTGAAGAAGAGGCGCAGCGCCGCGAGCGGTTGCTTGATCTCGTGCACCACGCTCGCGCTGATCAATCCCAGCGCCATCATCTGCCCTGCATGTTGCGCCTGCGTGCTCGCTTCGATCGTGGTCAACGCGATCGCCGCGGATTCCACCATCAGGCTCAGACATTCGATCTCGTAGAAAGTGTACGCGGGCGTCGTGCGGCGGCGTCCAAGCGCGACCACGATGTTAAGATGTTGCTCCGAGCGCGGCCCGATCATGAGCAACGACACCGGACGATCGTCGATCCACTTGAGCGTCTCGCGATCGTGCGATGACAGCGAAGTGAGATCCATCGTGTCGCGCGCGAGCCAACCGGCGCGATTGATGCGATGCCACGCCAGGCCCCGATTGTGGAGTCTGTATCCATCGCGTTCATACACGCCGCGGCCGACTTCGGTGAGGATCAACGCGTCGTCGGTGTTCGTGTATTCGGCGATGAGTCGCTCGAGCTTGAGGATCGCGTCTTCCTGGGTGATCGGCGAGCGCGCCACTTCATTGGCTTCGCGCTGGAAGCCCGCGATCGAGCGGTAGAGCAGCGCGTTGTGTTTCGCCAGGAAGAACTGGGTGATGTAGTTCACCAGCGCGGCCGCCACGATACTCGCGATGATCGTCGCCGCGGCCTCGTTCACACCATAGGCCTTCAAGCTCCACGCGACGCAGAAGAACACGATCGACGCACCGAGGATGATGCACACGGTCCGCAGGATCAGCGAGATCAGCACACGCGCGTCGTACACACCACGCGCCAGCAATACCCATGTGAGTCGCGAAGCATACAGGATCGCGACCAGGCCAAACTTCGGCGGCGGCAATGGATCGCCCGTATGATGAAACGCCAGGAATGCGCTGATGATCGCCACCGCGCCCGAAGCAAATGTCACCGCGATGTCCATCTCGGCACGGCTGCCTGGTCGCAGCTCTTTGCGGGCGCGCCAGCCGGAGATGGCGATCACCGCCATTTCGGCCGCGATAGCCAGGTGCTGCCAGAACCATCCCGGCCCGTAATCCGGCACCGCCGGCGCGGAATCGTAGCGAATGAACCAATCCGTCGCCGTCGCCGCGCACAACACCAGCGCCAGAAAAATCCAGATGAGATTGCGCCGGGCGATGGTTTTGAAACGCGCACGTGGATCGATGATGAACTCGCGCACGACGACCAACGTCGGTGCGAGCAACGCCGCGACCGCCGCCCCGATGCGCAGGTGCATGATCGCGTTTTCGCCACCGCGCGTGATGAAGCCGTAGTTGATCGTCCAGATACCGCCCGCCAACACCAGCAAGCTGAACGCACGATTGGACGCGCGCAGCTTGTTCGCGCGAAAGATAACCGCGGCGATCGCGATAAAGAGCCCGCCGCAGATGTTCAGCAGATAATTAACGATCAGCTCGTCGAAGGCGTCCATGAGGCCGGGCGAATCTCGCCATCGGGTCGCGTCTGCAGGAAGCCTTTTTCAATGCAGTAATGCACCAGATCCGGCAGGGTCTTGAGCTGCAGCTTGCGCATGATGCTTTCGCGATGTTTGCGCACCGTATCCGGAGCCAGACCTTTCGACGCGGCGAGCTCCGCGTCCGATCGGCCCATGCCGAGCAGTGGCAGCAACTCGTGCTCGCGATCGCTCAACACTTTGCTGAACGCCTGGCTGTCCTGCGCCGTGTGACGCGCGACCTCGCGCACTAGGGGCGTGAAATACGGCAGGTCGCGATTGAGCACGCTGTCGAGCGCCGCCTGGATGAAATCGGGATCGGCGTTCTTATCCACGTAACCGTGCAATCCGCTCTGGCGCACCCGGAAGATCGTGTATTCGGTGCATTCCGCCGAAAGGATGATGATCTTCATGCGCGGGATTTTTTTCCGAATCTCCAACGCGAGTGAGATACCATCGTTGTCGGGAAGATTGATATCCACCAACAACGCCTCAGGATGCGTCTCATCAAGCCCCTCCAAAGCCGATTTCGCATCCCGCGCCGACAAGACAACATCATAGCCGAAACGGTGACGGCAAAGGTCGGTCAAAAGGTTCAGAACCAATGCTTGGTCCTCAACGATACCAATGCGGGATAGGGTCGCCATGTTGCGAGACGTTAGCGATTCCCGTCCGTACGGAAAGCCGATAACACGCAATTTACTGTCAAGCTTTCGTGGGCATCATTTCCCCTCAAACGCAGGCTCGCCCCCCCCTGCGCTTCTCGTTTGCCTCCCGCTCCCCCGAATAAAACCCCACGCGTTTCCTCGCGCTCATCGATCCTTTTCCCCTCATGTCCGTCTCCCTAAACACACCTGAAATCCGTCCGTTCAAGAAGCTCATGGCTGCGAATCGCAGCGAAATCGCTGTGCGCATTTTCCGCGCCGGCACCGAGCTCGGCCTGCGTACTGTCGCTGTCTTCGCGCAAGAAGATCGTTTCTGCATTCACCGCTATAAAGCCGACGAGGCATACGAGGTCGGCCAAGGCAAAGGCCCCGTCGCCGCGTATCTGGATATTCCGAGCGTCATCTCGATCGCCCGCGAGAAAGGCGTCGATGCGATCCATCCCGGCTACGGTTTCCTCTCGGAAAATGCCGAGTTCGCCCGCGCATGCGAAGCGGCCGGCATCACGTTCGTGGGTCCGCGTCCCGAGCTGCTCGAAATGATGGGCGACAAAACCGCCGCGCGGTCCGTCGCGATCGACATCGGCGTGCCCGTGCTCCCCGGCACCGACGAGCCGGTGAGCGATCGCGCCAAAGCGCTCAAGATTGCGAAGTCCATCGGTTTCCCGCTCATCATCAAAGCGGCCTTCGGCGGCGGCGGCCGCGGTATGCGTGTTGTGCATAAGGCGTCGGAACTTTCTTCGCTGCTCGACGAAGCTCAGGCCGAGGCCGGACGCGCGTTCGGCAATCCCGCTGTTTTCCTCGAGAAATACATTCCCAACGCGAAACACATCGAGGTTCAGATCCTCGGCGACAAATACGGCAACGTCATCCATCTCCACGAGCGCGACTGCTCCGTGCAACGTCGTCACCAAAAGGTCATCGAAGTCGCTCCGAGTTACGGGTTGCCGCCTGCGGTGATCAGCGAGCTTTGCGAAGCCGCCGCGAAGATGGCGCGCGCCATCAAGTACGACAACGCCGGCACGATCGAATTCCTCTACGATCTCGACCGACACGAGTGGTTCTTCATCGAGATGAACCCGCGTATCCAAGTTGAACATACAGTCACCGAGGTCATCACCGGTCTCGATCTGGTGCGCGCGCAGATCCTCATCGCGCAGGGTCATTCGCTTCACTCGCCCGAGGTCGGCATGCCCGCGCAGGCCGATGTGCCGCGCAACGGCTTCGCGATCCAGTGCCGCATCACCACCGAGGATCCGGAAAACAAATTCATGCCCGACTACGGCCGCATCCTCGCGTACCGTTCGCCCGGCGGTTTCGGCGTTCGTCTCGACGGCGGCATGGGCCTCGCGGGTGCGATCATCACACCGTTCTACGACTCGATGCTGGTGAAACTCATCACCAGCGGACAATCGTACGAAGTCGCGCTGCAACGCACCGAACGCGCGCTCTCGGAGTTCCGCATCCGCGGCGTGAAGACGAACATCCCGTTCCTCGAAAACGTCGTCTCGCATCCCACGTTTCTCTCCGGCCTCGCGACCACGCGCCTGATTGATACGACGCCCGAGCTCTTCACGTTCAAACCTCGCCGCGATCGCGCGACCAAGCTCCTCAACTTCCTCGGCAACGTCACCGTCAACGGCAACCCGCACGCCAAGGGTTTCCGTCCCGAAAAACCGTTTCAGCCCGCCGTGCCGCCCGCGTTCGATCACAACGCGCCGCCGCCCGACGGCACGCGTCAGTTGTTACTGAAACTCGGACCGAAAAAATTCGCCGAGTGGACGCTGCGCCAAAAACGCCTGCTCATCACCGACACGACGTTCCGCGACGCGCATCAATCGCTCATGGCCACGCGCGTGCGCAGCTACGACATGCTCGCCGCCGCCGGCGCGGTCGCGCGTCGCACGCCGGATCTTTTTTCGCTCGAGATGTGGGGCGGCGCGACGTTCGACACGACGATGCGTTTCCTCGGCGAAGATCCGTGGGAACGTCTTCGCCAGCTCCGCGCGCGCATTCCGAACATTTGTTTCCAAATGCTTTTCCGCGGCGCCAACGCCGTCGGCTATACCAACTATCCCGACCACATCGTCGCCGGTTTCGTGAAGCACGCCGCCGCGAGCGGCATGGATATTTTCCGCATCTTCGATTCGCTGAATTATCTGCCGAATGTCCGCGTCGCCATGGAGGCCGTGCAGGAAACGCACGCCGTGTGCGAAGCCGCGATCTGCTACACTGGCGACATCCTCGACGAGCGCCGCGACAAGTTCTCGCTTCAATACTACGTGCGTCTCGCGAAGGAGCTCGCCCGCATGGGCGCGCACATCCTCGCGATCAAAGACATGGCGGGGCTGTGTCGTCCGTACGCTGCGCACAAACTCGTCAAAACGCTCAAGGAAGAGGTCGGCCTTCCCGTGCATTTCCACACGCACGACACCAGCGGCATCGCTTCGGCTTCCGTTCTTCGCGCGAGCGACGCCGGCGTGGATGTCGTCGATCTCGCGCTCGCCTCGATGAGCGGCAGCACGTCGCAGCCCAACCTCAATTCCATCGTCGCCGCGCTCCAGCACACGCCGCGCGACACGCAGCTCGACCTCGATGCGCTCAACACGTTCTCCGACTATTGGGAGCACGTGCGTGAGTTTTACCGGCCGTTCGACACCGCGCCCAAAACCGGCAGCGCCGAAGTGTATCTCCACGAGATGCCCGGCGGTCAGTACACGAACCTCAAGGAGCAAGCCGCCGCCATGGGCGTCTCGCACCGCTGGCCGGAAATCGCGCGCATCTACGCCGAGGTGAACGCGCTCTTCGGCGACATCGTGAAGGTCACGCCTTCCTCGAAAGTCGTCGGCGACATGGCGCTCTTCCTCTTCACCAAGGGCATCAAACCCGCCGATGTTCCGAAACTCGAACCCGGCTCCACGCCTTTCCCCGAAAGCGTCATCGACATGCTCACGGGCGGACTCGGCTGGCCCGAAGGCGGTTGGCCCGAAGAGGTCAGCCGCGCGATCCTCGGCGAAAAACGTCACAAGGAAGCCCGCGAAAAATACAAAGCGTCGCTCAAGAAAAAACCTGCGAAGTCCACCGCCGCCGACAGCGCTGCGAGCCTGCAAAAGCTCCGCGCCGAGCTCGCGGAAAAACTCAAACAAGAGCCGACCGACGACGATCTGTATTCGCACTTGATGTATCCGCAGGTCTTCGCCGACTTCGCGAAACAGCGCCGCGAGTTTTCCGATCTCAGCGTGCTGCCCACGCCCGCGTTTTTCTACGGCCTCAAACCCGGTGAAGAAATCACGGTCGAGATCGAGGAAGGCAAGGTTCTCATCATCCGCCTCATCAGCATCGGCGCGCCCGACAAAGACGGGCGTCGCGCGCTCAGCTACGAACTCAACGGCATGGCGCGCGAAGCGTTCATCACCGACAAGGGCGTCGCGCCAAAAACCAAGTCGCGTCCGAAAGCCGATCTCGCCGATCCGCGCCAGGTCGCCGCGCCGATTCCCGGCCTCATCGCTTCGATGTCCGCCTCCGTCGGCGCCAAAGTCACGAAGGGCGAAAAGCTCTTCATGATGGAAGCGATGAAAATGCAGACAACCGTCTTCGCCCCCACCGATGGCGTCGTCGCCGAAGTGCTCGCTTCCGTCGGCGACACCGTCGAGACGAAGGATCTGGTCGTGAAACTCCGCGCGTAACGCGAAACACGAAACGGCTTCGTCCCTCCCGGCTTCCCGCCCTGCGCGTCACCGACCGCAGGGCGTTTTGTTTGGGAAACGAGAACGCCGACGAGCTCATCTGCTTTTCATCAGCGCAACCCGACGCCCCGCATTCATTCGGGCCTCTCCGTTAGGATCGCCACGCGCGGCGGATTCGTTTGGTTCGCGCGATCGTATCGTGACTTTTTCGCCGCCCCACTCGCCCGAAGTTTCCGTGCCCGCGCGCTCGTTTTGGCAGCGTCGCGTGCTCGATCCTATTCGCGCGCAGTTGGTGCAGGGCATCACGCCGCAAAAAATCGCCCTCACGTTCGCGGTCGGCGGCGCCTGCGCGTTGTTCCCGATCTTTGGCACGACTACGTTACTCTGCATCGCGGCGGGCATCGTGCTGAAACTGAACCAGCCGCTTATCCACCTCATCAACCAACTGCTCTGGCCGGCACACATTCCGGTCATGTATCTGTGCATCCGGCTCGGCGAATCCCTCTTTCGCGCACCGCGACTCAGCTTCGATCTGCACGCGCTGTCGGTTTTGTTTCGCGAACAACCACGACAGTTCTTCGAGCAATTCGGCCTCACCGCGCTGCACGCGGTCGTGGGTTGGTGCGTGCTGGCGCCGCCGTTTATCGTTCTGGTTTACGCCATCGCACTTCCCATCACGCGACGATTTGCGCGCAAGCGAAGCGCGTGACCGCGCCTTCGTTGCCCAACAAAAAAGGCCGGTGGTTAGCCGGCCTTTCGCACACACGGCGACTCATGTCGCCAGGCAGGATGTCAGGATTTCTTTCGTTGCTTCGGGAATTCGCGGCGCAGCCAATTATCGAGCAGCGCTTTTTCGTAGCGAAGCGAGTCGTTGTTCGGGATCGGCGTCGTCGTGAGCATGAAGCTCGTGTCGCGCAGGCTTTCCTCGCCTTCCTTGACCACCGCGCCGCTGGCGTCGGTGAGTTTGTAGGAGAGATTGATGCGAGGGGGGTAAATTTCTTTCACCACACGCACATCTTGAAACTGCGCGCCGCGCCACGGTTCGAAATCACCCGCCATGTCCACATCGGTGATGTTGATGGTCAACTTGGAGCCTTCGGGAACCTGCTGCGGCACGCGTTCCTGCAGATACTCTTTCAACAGACGCAGGTAATCATCCCGCGCCCGCTCGGACGCCATCATGGCGTCCTTCACATCGGTGAACTTTTCAGGATTGGTGTAGATCACTTCGACACGCTGATCCGCTTGGGAATCGGCGGCGCCTGCCGTCGAGACGAGCCCGACAGCCATCGCCAGAATGGCGGTATGGAAGATGATTCTGGTTTTCATGGAGAGAGGGGGTACGACCAAAGGTAATCGGGAAATGTTTCATCGCAATTCGCAGTTGCCAAACAAGCCGCGCGGAAAAGCGAACCTCAGCTTTCATCGGCGCTCTTTCGCGGTATGTTACCGGGCTTTTTCGCCGAACATGCTCCCCAACTTCCTCCAGCTTTTGCGCGGTACTCCCGACAGCGAATACGAACAAGCCTTCATCAAGGAAGTTTCCGTCCGCGAAAAACTTCCACGCAATCCGCGCACGGAGCGTGTCATCGCGCTTTGCTGGGTGCTCGTGGGCATCAAATCGGTGCTGATCTGGTGGGCCTGCCTGCGCTACCCCGTGCCGATTCATCCGCTTTGGATCATTTTGCCCACGCTGGCCTTCGCGCTGTTATGCACGGCGATCTATTTCTCCCGACGACTCTGACCGCGACCGCCGCGATCGCGGAAGAACGCAGGCTCTTCGTTAAGAAACGCTGACAGTTATTCGTAATCGAGTATCGTCACGCGTTTCCCTCCCGCGCCGCCCGACCGCCATGCGATCTTTGTTTCCCGCCCAATCACCTGGCTTTCCCGCCGAAAATCCCCCGCGCCTATGATCCTCGTGTTGATGGGCGTCTCCGGCAGCGGAAAAACCACCTTGGGCGTGCTGCTGGCCAAGGCGCTCAACTGGACCTTTCTCGATGCCGACGATTTTCATCCCGTCGCCAACATCGCCAAGATGAGCGCGGGCCAGCCGCTCAACGACGCCGACCGTATCCCTTGGCTGAATACATTGCGCGAACGCCTCGAGCTCGCGCTCAGCCGTGAGGAATCGCTCGTCCTCGCCTGCTCCGCGCTCAAGAGCTCGTACCGCGATATCCTGCATCCACGCGCGGATGAGCCGATTCATTTCGTCTATCTGCGCGGTTCGTCCGAATTGATCGCGGAGAGACTCGCGGGCCGCGGCGGACATTTTATGAACCCGTCGTTGCTCGCGAGCCAGCTCGCCACGCTGGAAGAGCCGGCGGGCGCGTTTCACGTCGATATCTCCGAACCGCCCGAAAAACTCGTTGCGCTCATCCGGTCTCACTTTCGTCTCTGATCGTTTCCATGCCTCGACTCCCTGCCCGCCGCCTCGTCCTGCGCAGCCTGTTGCTTGCGCTTGTCGTCATCATCGCTTTCTCGGCGTGGAGTTTCCACCGTCTGCGCCAAAGCCTGCCCGTCCTCGATGGCGAGATCGCGCTGTCGGTGCTCAGCGCACCCGTCGTGATCGAACGCGACGCTCTCGGCGTGCCCACGCTCCGCGCCGCCTCACGTCTCGATGCGGCCAGCGCGTTGGGTTTCCTGCACGCACAGGATCGCTTCTTCCAAATGGATCTTTCTCGCCGCCGCGCCGCCGGGGAACTCGCCGCGCTCGTCGGCGAAGACGCCATCGAGCTCGATCGCGCCGCGCGTATCCATAATTTCCGTACAATTGCCCGCGAATCGCTCGCGCGTCTTCCCGGCGATCAACGCGCACTGCTCGCCGCCTACGCGGATGGCGTCAACGCCGGTCTCGCCTCGCTCAAGGCGCCGTCGTTTGAGTATTTGATGTTGCGCGCGCGTCCCGACGCCTGGCTGCCCGAGGACAGTTTGCTGGTCGTGCATGCGATGTGGCTCGATCTTCAAGATCACGAAGCGATTTACGAACGCTCGCTCACGGCTCTGCGCGACCGACTCGGCCCGGCGGCCGCGGACTTTTTCTCCCCACTGCTTTCTCCCGACGATGTCGCGTTCGATGGTTCGCGCGCAAAAACTCTTCCTCTACCCGCGGCGCGTCTCCTCAATGTGCGCGGACGCGCCTCCACCGCGACGCCGACACCCGAACCCGCTCCGCGCGAGGGTTCCAACAGTCTCGCGCTCGCCGGCGCCCACACCGCCACGGGCGCCGCGATGCTGGCCAACGACATGCATCTCACGCTCCGCGTGCCCAACACCTGGTATCGCGCCTCGCTCGTGTTTCCGCACGGCACCGAAAAAGCCCACCGCGTCACCGGCGTGACGTTGCCCGGTATGCCGTTCGTCGTCGCCGGCTCCAACGGCCGCATCGCGTGGGGCTTCACCAACGCCAACGTCGACACAGTCGATATCGTCACCATCAGCGCGTCCGATCTCGATCGCTCCTACTACATCGAGCAGGGAGAAATCCGCGCGTTCGACAAACGCGTCGAAACCATCGCGGTTAAAGGCGGGGATCCTGTCACCCACGAGATCCTCGTTTCGCCGTGGGGTCCCGTGGTCGGCAACAACGCCAAGGGCCAGCACCTCGCGCTCAAGTGGGTCGCGCACGATCCCGACGCCACCAATCTCACCCTTGGCGAACTCGAAACCGCCAGCACCGTCTCCGAGGCCGTCGCCATCGCGCATCGCAGCGGCATCCCTGCGCAAAACTTCCTCGTGGCCGATGCCGCCGGCGACATCGCCTGGACCATCGCGGGCAAACTTCCCCTGCGCTTCGGCTTCGATGGACGTCTTTCCGTAACGATGTCCTACGGCGACCGCCGCTGGGACGGGTTTGTATCCGAAAATCAAATACCGGTCATCTCCTCGCGGCCCGAACTTTCCACGCCCGGCCTCAACGTCGAGGCGCCCACCCGCTTGTTCACCGCCAACCAACGTCTGCTCGGCGGCGACACGCTCGATCTCCTCGGCGACGGCGGCTACGAAAGTCCCATGCGCGCCGCGCGTGTGCGCGAACTGCTCGCTCCCGTCGAAAAAGCCGCGCCACGCGACCTGCTCGCCATCATGCTCGACGACCAGGCGCCGCATCTTGAGCGCTGGCATGCGTTGCTCGCACGCACGCTTGAGTCACCCTTGGTCGATCCCAAAAGCATTCGCGATCCGCTGCGCGCCGGACTTCGCGATTGGGACGGCCGCGCGCGTGTGGATTCCACGAGCTACCGGCTCGTTCGCGAATTTCGTCGTCACGTGATCGAGCGCATGCTCGCGCCGATTTTTGCGTCCACGGTTCGCGCGTATCCAAATTTCAACTTCAAGAAACTCCGTCACGAGCCCGCCGTGTGGCAATTGATCGAGGAAAAGCCCGCGCATCTCCTCGCCGCGGACTATGCCGGCTGGGACGATCTTTTCGCCGCCGCCGCCGGCGATGTTGTCGCGACGCTCAAGAGCGAAGGACTGGATCCCGACGAAGCCACATGGGGCCGCGTCAACGTCGCGCGTATCCAACATCCCATGACACGCGCGTTTCCGCTGCTCTTGCGTCGCTGGTTGGACATGCCGGCGGAGCCGCTGCCGGGCGATCGCGATGTGCCGCGCGTACAAACGCCCAATCACGGCGCGTCGGAGCGTTTCGCCGTTTCGCCCGGACGCGAAGACGAGGGCATTTTCCACATGCCCGGCGGGCAAAGTGGACATCCGCTCTCGCCCTTCTATCGCGCGGGTCACGACGCGTGGGTGCGCGGCGAGGCCACGGCGTTTCTGCCGGGCCCGGCCGTGCATACACTCACCTTGAAGCCGTGAGCGACCCGCCCGCGCGCTTCACTGCGCGGGCGTCAGGCTTTTCAAATACGCGATCACATTGGCCGCATCGTATCGACCGAGCCGATATTCAGGCATCGGCGGCAGACACGGCATGCCCGACGGACGTTTTCCCGTCATGAGAAACTCGATGCCTTGCTCCTCGGTGTAACCGGGCAAACCCGCGATCGAGGGCGCCGTCGGATTCCACGGCATCGGTTGCGATGGCGCAAACGGCAGCGGCGCGCCTTGCAGCCAGCGTGAGCGATCGAAAGCGCCGCCCGGCAGTCGCGGCGTGTGGCAATCGGCGCACATGCCGACGTTTTCGACAAACGTCCGCCCGAGCTCGATGCGTTGTTCCGGCGTCGGATTTTCCCGGCTCGCGATGCCGATTTGCATGCGGAAGAGGGTCACAATGAGCGCGGCGATGAACGCGCAGAGAATGGCGATGATTTTATGATATCTGGACATGGGGTATTCTGGACGGCGCCTTTACGCGCAAATCTGTCCACGGGCGCAAGCGCATCTGTGCCGCTTCAAAACGAACACGATCGTCGTCGCCTCACAAAATCCCGTTGAGCCCGGATGGCTCCCGGCATTACCACGACGCCCGTGCCACGCATGAAAAAATCCAAGAAGAGCTACTCGGTGTATTTCGCGAGCGAGCTCTTCAGCCTCAAGCACCTCATCGGAAACGCTTATCTGGCCGAAGCCATTTACGAAAAATCCCACGGCCGCTATCGCTGCGTGCTGCCGCAAAATCTCGAACAGCGTGGCAACACGGCTCAATCGATCCGCGATCAAGATATCCGCACGTTGCTCGAATGTGATCTCGGCTTGTTCAACTACGACGGTCCCGAACTCGATTCGGGCACAGTCGTGGAGTTCATGTTCGCGAAATTCGCCGACATCCCGTCGGTCATCTTGCGAAGCGATTTTCGCAACGGAGGCGATCAACGCGGCGATCCGTGGAACCTCATGACGAGCTTTTATCCGCGCACGGCCAATGTGATCGTGGACAGTCTTGGACTTTATAAAAAACACATCAGCCATCGCGGTCACGCCGAGCTCGATGAAGTCGTGCGTCTCGCCGGCCAACACAGCTCCGCCGCCGCCCAGCTCATGTGCGATCACATCGCGCAAGCCTGCGTGCGTGCGCTCGACCGCGTCGTCGCGCTCGAGCCCGTGATGCCCAAGTATCTCCGCGAAGAAGTTTATCAATGGCTCGCGCTCATGCCCGGCCTCGCCGGCAAAGAAAAAGCGCTGCGCAAGCAGTTCGAAAAGATCCTCGAACACAAAATTGATCGCGATCTGCTTTAATCCGCCGCCACCTAATCTTTTCGGTCACGACAAGCCCCGCCATGCCCTTTCACGCCCTCACGCATCCACTCGCCGCTCACCTCATCACGCAGCTGCGCGATAAAAACACCAAGCCTGCGGCGTTTCGCGCGCTCACGCATCAGCTTTCGCAACTGCTCGTGCTCCGCGCAACGCACGATCTCGGCACGCGCGAAGTCGCGGTGGAAACTCCGCTCGAAACCACGATGGGACGCGTGCTCGCCAAACCGCTCGTCGTCGTTCCGATCCTGCGCGCCGGTCTCGGCATGGTGGAATCGATCGTGAATCTTTTTCCCGATGTGAGCATCGGTTACATCGGTCTCGAACGCGACCACATCACCGCCGTCGCGCGCAGCTATTACTGCAAACTTCCGCCGCTCGCCAACGCCCGCGTGCTTGTCGTCGATCCCATGCTCGCCACCGGCGGTTCCGCGGTAAACGCGCTCGACATCATCACGCAACGCGGCGGCACCGATCTGCATCTGCTCAACATCGTCGCGTCGCCCGAAGGTGTCCGCGCCGTCGAAGCTGCGCACCCTCATGTGCCGGTATATGCCGCCGTGCTCGACCGCACCCTCGATGCGAACAAATACATCCTCCCCGGATTAGGCGACTTCGGCGACCGGCTGTACGGAACCTGAGTCCACGAATCGCGCCGCTCGATGCCCGTCACGTTCGCCACCGTCCGCCGGATCGCACGCGCGCTGCCGGATGTCCACGAGCAGCTCTGCCACGGCACGCCCGCGTTTTATGTGGGGAAAAAATTATTCGTCCGCCTGCGCGAGGAGGGGGAGAATATCGCCGTCGCATTTCCGCGATCGCAACGCGACGAACTCATCGAGCAGGCGCCGGATGTGTTTTCTGTGACGCCGCATTTTGAAAACTACGACTACGTTTTGCTCAATCTACTGAGCGTGAACGAAACCATGCTCGTGCGCATGATCGAATCCGCATGGCGGCTCCGCGCAGGCAAGAAACGGCTCGCGGCCTTCAACGCCACGCGCTCGCGCACATCATGAAACCCGTCGTGCAACAAGATCGCACGGGTTGCGCCATCGCCGGCGTCGCCGCGCTTGCGGGCCAATCCTATCGCCGCGTCAAACAGGCCGCGGCATCGCTCGGTATCCACGTCACGGATACAGCACTCTGGCACGACACCGCCCACGTGCGTCGTTTGCTGGAGCACTTTGGTCTTCGCGCACCAGCGCAACGTCCCTTCGAGCGCTGGGAAAAGCTGCCCGATCGCGCGCTGCTCGCAATCAAGTGGCACGTCGATAAAACCGGCCCGTCATGGCATTGGGTGGTGTTTGTTCGCGACGAATCCGGCAGCTACATGCTCGATCCGAAGAAAACGCTGCGCACGCATCGCCGCACCGACTTCGGGCGGATGAAACCCAAGTGGTTTCTCTTGATCGAGTCCGCCCCCAACGCATAATCGCCGCCATTACCCTGCGGAGGGAACTGCGCATGGACGACCTCGGACGTCCGCTCCACGCGATCGGCAATCCACTTCAACCCCATGAAACTCTTCTTCCTTATCGGCGCCATGTTGTGCGGGACGCTCCTGCTCACGAGCTGCGCAAATACATCTTCGCTTTCGCTCCCGCCGACCAATGTGCTCACGCTCGCCGAAGTCGATCAGCGTCCTCGCGCGGTTTTCACGGCTCGGCCCAACTACCCGCGTCTCCTTCGTCGCAACAACATCTCAGGCCAGGCAATTGTCCGATTTGTGGTGACGGCCGAAGGCCGCGTAAGCGACGTCGTCGTGCTGGAAGCCACCCATGCGCCTTTCGGTGACGCGGCCATCGAAGCGGTTTCCCAATGGAGATACATCGCCGCGCTCAAAGATGGCCAACCCGTCGCCTGCCTCATGACAACGCCGCTGGTCTTCACTGTGCATCATTAAACACGCGAATCGTTACCCATAACAGGCGGCGATCGGCGAGAGCTCAGGATCAACAAAAAGGGGAAGCGCGTCTTCCCGGCTCTTCACGACTGCGCCGACCCTTGCTGTGCGTTCCGTTTGCCTCACCGCTTTTCTCACCCCGCCTCCACCCCATGAAAATCCGCCACTCCGTCCACGTAGCGTTTTGCGCGCTGCTTCTCTTTTTCGCCGGTTGCACGAGCGCTCCGCCCTCTTCGTCAGTCGCCAGCGCACCGCCACCGATCGATCCGGCCGAAACGCCGCCGCCTCCGGCCGACGCGTTTAACCTCGCGGAGGTCGATCAGCCACCCCGCACCATCGGCATTCCCGCTCCTCCGCTCTACCCGGCTACGTTGCGGAGAGACCGCATCTCCGGTCACGCCGTCGTCCGCTTCGTCGTCACTCCCGAAGGTCGCACGCGCGATATCGTCGTTCTTAAAGCCACTCACCCCGAGTTCGGCGCTGCCGCCGCGAAAGCCGTTTCCAAGTGGAAATACAAACCTGCGATGAAAGACGGTCGCGCGGTCACATGCCTGCTGAGCGCCCCGTTTCTTTTTAACCAGGATGATTTTTCGCCCTAACGCTTTACCGCCAATTCCATTCGTCGCGCTCGGCGCGCAGCGAAATTGGAAAACGCCTCGCTAAACAGGCACTCCCAAGCGGCTCGTCCGCTCCGCACAAAAAAACCCCGGTCGTTGAAACCGGGGCCAAATGAAAACGCAGACATCCGTTTCTGCTTCACGCTCACGCCGCGGGGCGACCGCGTGGCGCGATACAAACGGACGCTCGCGAGCGTCACTTGAAGCTCAGGACGAGACGTGCGAAGTACGTCGTATCGAGCTTCTTTTCGACGCCCACGGGCGGCTCGCTGTTGTAGTCGTTGGCGACGCCGAGGCGCAGCTTCCACTTCGGATCGGCGAGCGGCAGCTCGAAAAACGACTCGTGCTGCAGGCGGTAGTTCGCGAAATCCTCGAAGAGCGGCACCCAGGAAATGCGGTTCACCAGCGACCAGTAATCGGAGGTGTATTCGTGCACGAGACCGATGTCCAAACCGGCCGCTTTCACGTCTTCGGTGGCGGGGTTTTTGTAGCCTTCATAACGGAACGACACACCGGCGCGGCCCGTGAGTGTGTGCTTCGGCTCTTTGATAAAGTCGTAACCGAGACCAGCCGCCGCGATGTTATAGAGTTCGATGTCCTTGATGCGGTCGAAGCCACCTTCATTACGGACGTACCAGGAGAGACGGCCCGCGAAGTTGTTTTGATAATCGACGCCCGCCTTCAACTGGTCGGCCGACTTTTCGCCGTCGGTTTCTTGACGGTCGTAAGCGGCATAGAACTGAAGCGCGTCCTGCGGCGTCTTCAGCGCAGCGCGCGCGCCGAACGAGGTGCCCAGCTGCTCGCTGTTGCCGGACTTGCCGGTCACGTCGACCGTCAGCTCATACGTCCAGCGGCGCTGAAGCTCCGCCACGGCGGGATCGATCGCGCCGGGAGCCCACGTGGTCGCGATGCGGTCGACCGAGGTGTTGATCGTGCCTTCCGGACCGCTCAGCACGACGGAGGAATCGGCGGCGGACGAGGACAGCGTGCCTTGGATCACGGTGCCTCCTTCGAGGCGGATGTTGAGAGGCGATTCCGTCGTGATGGCGACCACCTCGGACTGCTTCACTTTGATTTCGCCGGCAAAATCGGTGTCTACGACGACGGAGCTTCCATCAATCTTGACGACTTTTCCGGAGATGCGGGAGCCGCTCTTGGTCTCCACGACATCGGCTGAAAGTTGAGCGACTGCGCAAAACGCGGCAGTGCAGGCCGCAAGGGCCTTGGTGAATGACTGTAGTTTCATCGTCTCCCCACCTACGCAGCCGGCTTCCACTGTCAACCGGTTGCACGCCAATCACGCCCTTCGCTAGGCACACACTCGACAACCCCGCCGCCCGTGCCTTCGCTCCGCATCCATGTCCGACGCCTCCATTTCCCGTCCTGCCCTCCTGGTCGCCGATCGCTGGAAAGACTATCAGCTCCTCGATGCCGGCCTGGGCATGAAACACGAGCGTTGGGGTCCGTACACCCTCGTGCGCCCCGATCCGCAAATCATCTGGCCGCGCTCCGGAGGCGCCACCAAGTGGGAAAAATGGGACGGCTTTTATCACCGCGCCTCCACCGGCGGCGGCAAGTGGGAGTTTCGCCGCGAACTGCCCGAGTATTGGAAAATCAACTACGGTTCCCTCACGTTCAAAATCCATCCGACCTCCTTCAAACACACCGGCCTCTTCCCCGAGCAGGCGGTGAATTGGGATTGGTTTTCCCAAAAAATCCGCGACGCGCGCGCCACCGGCCGCGAGGTCAACGTCCTCAATCTCTTCGGCTACACCGGCGCCGCCACCTGCGCCGCCGCCGCCGCGGGCGCGAGCGTGTGTCATGTCGACGCCGCCGACGGCATGGTCAAATGGTGTCGCGAAAACGCCGCGCTCTCCGGCCTCGCCGAAAAACCCATCCGCTACATCGTCGATGACTGCCTGAAGTTCGTTCGCCGCGAAATCAAACGCGGCCGCCAGTACGACGCCGTCATCATGGATCCTCCTACCTACGGACGCGGCTCCACCGGCGAAATGTGGAAACTGGAGGACCACCTCTGGGAACTCCTCACGGAGTGCAAACAGCTCCTGAGCGACCGCCCGGTTTTTTTCCTCATCAACGCCTACACCGCACGCCTCTCGCCGACGGTCGTGGCCAATCTCCTCTCCGCCCTCCTGCACGACGCCCACGGTACGATCACCGCCGGCGAAGTCGGCCTCCCGATTCAGCGCGACGGCAAAACCCTCCCCTGCGGCATCTACGGTCGCTGGGAACCGTGAGCGGCTCGGAAAGCCATTGCGTCTGTAGACGCCAAATCTAACAAAGTTATCAAAGTTATCTTGAAATGATAACCTCAGGTAACATTGTTATGAGCCATGGATCCTGTCCGCAATCCGTATGCCCCTGGCGCCGGCACGCCCCCTCCGGAACTCGCCGGCCGCGATGAACTGATCGAAGCTGCACGCATCGCACTGGAGCGCACTCGCCTCAAGATGCCCGCAAAAAGCTTATTGCTAGTAGGGCTGCGTGGCGTCGGAAAGACGGTGCTACTGGATCACATCCGTGAAAAGGCGGAGGGCGTCGGCATCCATACTTTACGGATTGAAGCGCCCGAGCAGCGGTCGTTACCGGCATTGCTCGCGCCTCAGCTTCGCCAAGCGTTGCTTCGCCTTTCGCGCCAAGAAAAAGCAAAAAAACTAGCTCAACGCGGGCTCAAGGCGCTCGCCGGCTTTGCAAAGGCGCTGAAGGTAAAATACAAAGACATCGAAGTTGGTCTAGATTTCGAGCCGGAACCAGGCCTAGCCGATAACGGCGATCTGGAGCATGACCTGCAGGATTTGATCGATGCGGCCGGAGCGGCCGCCGAAGCCGGGGACACCGCCCTCGCACTATTCATCGACGAGTTGCAATACGTCGCGGAGGAGGAACTCGCCTCATTGATCACTGCCCTGCACCGGGCTGCGCAACGCCGTCACCCGGTGGTGCTGATCGGCGCTGGCTTACCGCAGCTCCGCGGCCGAATGGGACGAGCCAAGTCGTACGCGGAACGACTCTTCGATTTTCCGGAAATCGGCCCACTTCCATCGGCTGCCGCTCGCCAAGCGCTGGTGAAACCCGCTGCGAGTCAGCAGGTAGAATTTGAAGAAGCTGCTTTGGAGCGCATCCTGAGAGAAACTCAAGGCTACCCGTATTTCCTCCAAGAATGGGGCAAACATTCTTGGGACGCGGCGGATGCATCGCCGATCACGGCGGCAGATGTCGAGCTGGCTTCGGTGACGGCCATCGCTGCGCTGGATGAGAGTTTCTTCCGAGTCCGCTTCGATCGTCTCACTCCACTTGAAAAACGATATCTCCGAGCGATGGCTGAACTCGGGGCTCAAGCCCATCGCTCCGGGGATATCGCGGAAGTCCTCGGGAGGTCGGTCAACTCTTTCGCCCCTACGCGCAACAAGCTCATCGCAAAAGGCATGATATGGAGTCCCAACCATGGTGACACCGCATTCACCGTACCGCTGTTCGATGAGTTCATGAAGCGCGTGATGCCTGGGACCAATTGGCAGGCCGATTGAGATCGAGAGACTATCCGCATGACCCCAGCCGTATAATCTCCAAAGATTACTTCTTCCGCCACACACTGCATGACAATGGCGTGGGCTATGGCGACTACTTGGAACAGCTCATTACCGAACCTTTTGCGCGCCGGCGTGAAGGCCAACGTGCTCTTCTTCGGCAATTGTCCAGCGAGCAAACGTCGCAACTAGGAAGGTCGGGGACTACGACTCCCGAACCAAGTTCACCACACGCTGAAAAAAGCCGCTGCGCTTCGCTTTCGGGCAAATAAAGAGGCGTAATCTTCCCGCCTTTCTTCCTATTGCTCTGCGTGAGCTTAAACTGCGCTCACTCACCTTCGCATGAAACTCGCCGCCTTTTCTCCGGCATTCTTTACCCTCGCCGTATTTCCCATCGCCGCTTTTTCCGCCGCCGACGACTCGTCGGTCGTCGAAACCGTACCGCGATATCGCGATCTTTTTCGCTCCAGCGCGCTCACCGTTGTCACCGAAAACGACAAATACTTCGCCGGCACCGATCGCCACTACACCAACGGTCTCAAAATCTCTTTCCTCGGCACCACGCGGCTCGATGAATCGCCCGGCTTCGTCCGCAACGTCACGCGTTTCATCCCCACGCTGCGCGACGATGCCCGACGCCAGCAGTACAAGGTCGGCGTTTCACTCGGACAAAGTCTCTTCACGCCCTCCAACACGCAGGCCACCAACCCCGATCCGAACGACCGCCCCTACGCCGGCTGGCTCTACGCGTCGCTCGATTTTCAGGCGCGCTCGCTCGACGGGAAAATGCTCCGCATGGTCAGCCTCACCGCGGGCGTCGTCGGCCCGGCCGCGCTCGGCCGCGAGACGCAAAACGGTTTTCACGATCTCATCGGCGTGCCGCGCGCCAACGGCTGGGATTATCAGCTGAAAAACGAACCCGGTCTCGAGCTCAGCTGGGAGCGTCGTCACCGTCTCCTCCACGTGCCCCTCGATCGCGGCGAACAATTCTCCACCGATCTCATCGGCCGCTACGGGGTCACGCTCGGTAATGTCCACACGCACATCGCCGGCGGTCTGGGCGCGCGCATCGGCTGGCGTTTGCCGGACGATTTTGGCGCCGATCTCATCCGCGCCGCGGGCGGCGATGAAGCGCCCGCACGGCGCAGCAGCGCGTACTTTTTTGTCAGTGGAGAAACGCGTGCCGTCGCCCGAAACATTTTCCTCGATGGCAACACGTGGCGCGCCAGTCGCTCCGTCGACAAACGCCCCATCGTCGCCGACCTCAACGCCGGCATCGTCCTCCGTACGCCTGCACGCCTCGGCTCCGTCAGCGGCCTTCAGATCGCTTACATCCAAAATTACCGGACAAAAGAATTCTACGGTCAGCTCAAACGCGATGTGTTCGGCTCCATCAGTGTGAGCCTCCTGTTCTGAGCACCTTTTCATCGCTCCTTCCGGCTGTTTAAACTCCCGCCCATGTCCGCCCTCGCCGACGCCTACTACGCCAAATCCATCGAACTTCTCGCCCGCGCCCGCGAGAAAAACGCCGCCACCCTCGCCGCCCTCGCGCCCATCATCGGCAAGTCCATCGCCACTGGCGGCGTGCTGCACACCTTCGGCTCCGGACACTCCGAAATGATCGCCCGCGAGATCATCGGCCGCGCCGGTGGACTCATGCCCGTCACCGGCCTCTTCGATCCGGGCTACGGTTTTTCGGAAAACGTCGTCGGCTACGGCACGCGTCTCGCCCAGCGCCACGATCACCACTACGGCCTGCGCGCCGGCGAGACGATCATCGTCATCTCCAACTCCGGCAAAAACGCCTCGCCCATCGAAGTCGCTCTCTACGCAAAACAAAAAGGCATGACAGTCGTCGGCCTCACTTCGCTCGCCATGAGCACCACCGCCAAAACCGTTCATCCCGGCGGCCAAAACCTGCACGCGATCGCCGACTACACGCTCGATAACCTCGGCGTGCCCGGCGACGCCGTCACGGAAGTCACCCCCGGCCAGTTCGCCGGCCCCACATCGACGCTCATCGGTTGCACGCTCCTCAACCTTCTCATGCTCGGCGTGCTCGAATGGCTTCGCGACAACGGCCATCCGCTCCCGCTCGTCCGCAGCCAAAACCTCCCCGGCGGCATGGAAGCCAATATCGAGCTTTCTCAAAAATACCGCACCCGCCTCAGTAAACTGATCGGGTAACCCATGAAATTTCACCGCAGAGACACAGAGAACACACAGCCGAAACTTCGATCCCCCGAAACTCTGTGCTCTCCGTGTCTCTGTGGTTAAAATACCGGCCATGAAAATCGGCGTCGACGGCGGCGGCACCAAGACCGAACTCATCCTCATCGATGACCGCGGCGATATCGTCGCGCGCCATCTCGCCCCCGGTTGCAACCCCAACATCGTCGGCCCCAAGCGCGCCCGCGAGATTCTCGTAGATGCCCTCCACGCGCTCCTGACCTCACCCTCGCATCCATCTCCCCCTTTCACCTCTCACTCTTCGCCCTTCACGCTTCACTCCACCCTCCTCTGCATGGCCGGCGCGCCCGAGTTCTGGCAGGAAACCGCCGCCGCGCTCACCGACTCCCGCGAATTCGGCATCGTCGCCGCGCTCGACGATTCTGTGCCGATCCTCGAGCTCGCCACGCATGGCCAGCCCGGACTCGTCCTTCACGGCGGAACCGGCTCCTTCGTCGCTGCGCGCGATCCGTCGGGAAATATCCACTACGCCGGCGGGCTCGGATGGCGTTTCGGCGATGAAGGCGGCGGCTACGAAATCGGACGTCTCGCAATCGCCCGCGGCCTGCTCGAGCTCCAAGGCTGGTCGCCCGGCAGCAGCCTTGCCCAACTCCTCCAAAAACACACCGCGCTCCCCCGCGACGCACGCGCGATCACCCGTTGGTTTTACCAACATCCCGAACCCAATCGCCCAATCGCCGCGCTCGCCCCCGCCGTCCTCGATCTCGCCGAACACGGCGACGAACACGCGCAACACATCGTTCGCGAAGCCTGCCTGCCCTTGCTCGCCCTCGCCGAACGCGTCGCCGCAAAACTCTTTCCCGTAACCGCGCTCGCGCATCTCCCCACGGGCCTGAGCGGCCCGATTCTCACGCACCCGTTTGTGCAAACACTCTTCCGCGCCCGCACCGTCCTCGCGCTCACCGCGATCACCGCTCCTCCCATCGAAGGCGTCCGCCATCTCCTCCGCCGCTAGTCGCCCGTCCGCATCCTCCCCCTTTGATGCCTACCTTCTCAAATTCGATGTTTCTTCACTTCTAATGTGCCCGAGGGTGAGTGCATGGTTGCTTACTTGACAGTGCCGTTACCGTTACACACCCTGCCAGCCTCCCTGTCATCGGCTCACCCATCCGATGATATCCCTTTCATTCTTCAGCCCACTAACGTTCTTTTTCAGCAAGGAGCTCACACACCCCTCCACTTTGCTGAGATGTCACCTCGCCCCTATCCTGCACATGCGGGGCTTTCACCAAGCCAACCTCCTACCGTATGTCGATCGACCGCGTCCTTAAGAAGCGCTGGGGTGCTTCTGTTTTCTTAGCACTGACCTCAGCGTCCCTAGCCCTCGCTCAAACTCCGATAACCGTCTTCTACGACGATTTCAGTGGCGGCAGCACTGTAAACTCGCTCTCACCGAGCGACCCTTCGCTAAACGCTGCCTCGTATCAAATCATCTCGGGTCAAGCGTATCCGGATGGAACTCCGATCATTGTCGCTCCAACTGGAGGCGAGCCCGGCAAGCTCCGTATCGCCGCCGATACTTCCGCGGCCGCAAGCGGGTTTATCAATGTCACAGCACAAGCGATTTTCAGCAAGTATCCCGTCAAACTTGCGAACCATGACGATTATATCCTCTTAACCACTACCTTTACTGCAGAGACCGAGCTGCTTACGGACTCTTCAAACGGTAATGGCGCCAATGCGACAGTTCTTTACTTTGGCCTCTACAGCTCTTCCGGCGGAGCAGGCAATACAGGGACCACACGAGACAATCCCGACTCGCCCTTGGCCGACTATGTCCACCAACCCAATCCCCCGGTCGCCGGTGGCAAAACGGATGCTTCGAGCAGTATCAATAACAATTACCCGCCTTTCTGGAAAGGTTACACGGCCCGCTTTGCCCGAACAGGCGGACGCCATCAAGCATGGTATCAGAGCGCCAATACCAATGGAAATGCCTACGCCGGTAACAGCACTGCTCTTAATCCGACGCTTAACTCGAGCATGGCGCCTCTTCCTCCCGGTCAGTATACGGCGACAGTCCGCATTACCCGCGAGACCACAAGTTCCTCCACCACCCGCCTCATCGTTAAACAAGAACTCTATTCGGGCGCTGTCGCGCAAGGAACGCCAATTGTCTCTTAGACCAGTAATGCGATTAGTTCCAATTCGCAGCACATGGGTGTGGTGTATGACGCACTCGCTGTCGGTTTCCGTCTAATCGGCAATGGTACAAACGGCTCCACTCAGATCATGGCGTTCAACTCCATTAAGGTGGAGGCTGTCGCCACGACCATTGTCGCACCGCAGATCATCACCCAGCCCGCGCCGCAAAATGTCTCGTTGGGCGATCCGGCCTCCTTCTCTGTCGTCGCAACTGGTGGCGGCGATGTCGGCAGCGAACTTTCTTATCAATGGCGTAAGAACGGCGACGATATCCCCGGTGCCACTGATGCCACCTATTCCATTCCCGCCGCTCTGTACACCGACGCAGGAGACTATTCCGTGGTCATCACGAACAGCGCCGGATCCACGACCAGCACCATCGCCAACCTCTTCGTTGGCGAACCTGCCCCCCCCCACCATCGTCGCCTCCCCCTCCGATACCCATGTAGTCGCCGGCAACCCTGCTAGCTTCACGGTGCAGGGCGGCGGTTACGGCCTCTCCTATCAGTGGCAGAAGAGCACCGACAATGGTGATACCTTTACCAACATTCCCGGAGCAACCAGCGCGACCTATACCATCGCACGCGCTCAAACTTCCCACATCGGGCTGTACCGCGCAGTAGTCTCCAACTCCACGGGATCCGTCACCAGCAATCCCGCCGCGCTTACTCTCAGCTATTCGGCGGTAGGATTCAGTGCAAATGGCTATGCCGCCGGCACGTCCGGTGGTGCGGATGAGGCGCAAACGGTCGTCACTACGGCTGAAGCCTTCAAAACCGCCGTCGAGTCCAACTCCGCCGCGGTGGTCACCGTTCTCGGTACCATCAACTTGAATGGTAAGGTCAGCGTGAAATCTAACAAAACCATCCAAGGTATCGACGGTGAGGCCACGATCGTGGGTAACCTTGAACTCGCCAGCGGCACGTCAAACGTCGTGATCCGCGGCCTCAACATCACCAATCCGGCAGGTTCGGGCGTCAGCATCACCGGCGCGACGGGCGTATATATCGCCAACGTGACGTTCTTCGATTGCTCGGCACCTTCGCTGTCGATCACCAACGGCGCGGATAACATCACTGTCGCATGGAGTGAGTTCTACTTCTCCTCTTCGGAACTCGCCAATCGTCAGGCGACTCTCGTCGGCAATCCGACGGGCGAAACCAAGCCGCTGCGCGTGACCTTCCATCATAACTGGTGGTCGAACAACGTCCAGAGCCACATGCCGGTCACCACTTATGGCCAGGTCCACATGTATAATAACCTGTTCCAGACCATAGACGCGTCGGCGCTCGGAAACACCAGCGCCACGACGGTGCTCGACAACGCACAACTGCTCTCGGAACACAATGTGTACACACGTGTCACGGCTCCGTTCAGCAAAGGTACCGATACCAACGGCCTGATGCGCAGCATCCTGAACACATACGAGTTCAGCCCGAGCGCCAACGCGGGCACCGATACCGTGTTCAGCCCCAACTACGCTTATCAGTTGGACGGCGCCCACACGGTGCCCGACTCGGTTACCACCTATGCCGGTAACTCTGCTGGTGCTGGATCGATCATTCCCGACAACGTCAGCGGCTCGGTCTCTATCACCGCTTCGGCCAGTTCGGTCAAAGTCGGCGATAGCTTCACGCTGAACGCCGTCACCGACTTGGCAGATGCGTCTATCCAATGGCGTCGCTACAACTTCAACGTTACCGGTGCGACCGCCTCGACCCTCACGATCTCGGGCGCTTCCTTCGCCACTGCGGGTAACTTCACGGTAGCCGCGCTGCTGCCGTCAGGGGAAACGCTGGTGTCTGCGCCGATCACCATCGAAACGACGTCAGACAGTAGCCAGGTGCCGAGCAGTGAAGCCCCTGTGGATGGCGGCGGTTCGCCGTCGCTCTACTTCTTGGGCGCTCTCAGCCTCCTCGCTTGTCTGCGACGCGCGCTGCGCAGCTAATCGCCGGCAATCGTCTCTTCAAACCCACGGCAGCAACGCCGTGGGTTTTTTGTGCCCGGCGGATTCGTTTCGCGCGGCAGCGAATCCAGCCGAGTGCGTAGTGATTTTTTGAATACTATCGACGGCGGCGGCTCACGCCGCGCCGGAGCCGCGCTGGCCGAGATATTTGGTGATCGCTTGCGTACGCGAATGCACCTGCAGTTTTTCGTAGATACGGCGGATGTAGGTGTTCACCGTGGGCACGCTCACGCCCAAGGATTCCGCGATCTCTTTATACAAAAATCCTTTCGCCAGCAGGCTCAGCACGGATTGCTCGCGCGGGGAAAGCGCCGCCAAGGGATCTGCGGGCGGCGCGCTCGGCGTGGAAAACGACTGCACCACTTTTCGCGCGATGCCGCTGCTCATGGGAGAACCTCCTGCGGTGATTTGCGCAATCGCCGCCAACAACTCCGCGCGTCGCGTGCTCTTAAGCAGATAGCCGGTAGCGCCCGCCGCCAACGCGGCGAAGATGTGCTCCGAATCTTCGTAAACCGTGAGCATCAGGAACTGCGTGTTCGGCATCTGCGGCTTTAGTTCACGCACGGTGTTCACGCCAGTGCCGTCGGGGAGATTGATATCCGCCAGCACCACGTCCGGGGCTTCCGCCGGCAACGCACGGATCGCGTCCGCGCAACACGCATGCTGACTCACCAGTTCCAGGTCGGGTGCCTCCACAATGATCCCCGCCAAGATCTCGCGCGTGAGGACGTCGTCTTCGATGATGGATACGCGCGTTTTCATATAAATACCATGAGCTTTAACGAGCCCTAGAAGCAAGAGGCACGACGAATCGAACGCGTGTGCCACCTTCCGATGGTTTCGTGACTTCGCAATACCCGCCGACCTCTTCCATGCGCCGATGCATATTCGCGAGTCCGTTGCCCGATGCGATTCGATCAGCGGACAACCCAGTCGAGGTGCGAACACCGTCAGCCGCCGGATGATCGGTGAGCGTCATGTTTAATACATTTCCCTTAATGGCGACCGACAACGTCACCGACTCGGCGTGCGCGTGTTTGACGACGTTGTTCAGCGCTTCCTTGCAGCAGAGGAAGAGATGGTGACGCACCTGACTCGTGAGCGGCAGCGATGGCAAAACCTCCGGCACGTCGAGGCGCAGACGAATGCCGGTCGGCGAAAGGTACTTCTGCGTGTAGTTGATTATATAATACACGAGCCCTTCGAGGTCGTCGAACTTCGGGTTAACCGCCCAGACGATCTCGTCCATCGCGTGCGTCACCGCGCTGGCGGCTTCATAAATCTGATCCAACACCGCCTGCGCCGGACCATCTCGCGGCGCCGACTGGCTAAGCAAATTGATCCGCGTGAGGCTCGCGCCCAGATCGTCGTGAATATCGCGTGCGATGCGCGTGCGCTCACGCTCGATCGCTTGCTCATGCTCGAGTCGTTCGAGGCGCATGCGCAGTCTGCGATGCGACCAGGCGCGCACGCACACAAACACCAAGGCCACCGTCAGCACAAAATATCCTGCCCAGGCCCATTGGCTTTGCCACCAGGGCGCGACCACGATCAGGGTGAGCAGCGGCGGCTGTTCGTTCCACACGCCCGAGCCGTCGCTCGCCATGACATGCAGCGTGTAGCGTCCGGGGGAAAGCCGCGGATACACCGCCGCACCGCCATTGCGTACAACCACCCAATCGTCATCGAAACCCTCCAGGCGATGACGGATCATCGTGCGGTCCGGCGCGGTCAGATTGAGCACGGAGAAACGAATCTCGAGTTTGCGCATGTGCGAACCGATCGAGATGCGAGGCGAGACCGGCAGCGCGCGTCCGTCGCCGTGGATCGACACGATCGTCGCCGGCGGCAACTCGGCGCCCACAGAGACCAGTGACGGATCCGTATTCAAAACACCACTACGCGTGGCAAACCACAGCGTGCCGTCGCGCGCTTTCCAGGCCGAGGGTTGATAAAGGCCCTGACATGAAAGATCCGGTACGCCGTCGTCTTGTCCGAGAAGCACCGTGTGCACGCGCTCCGACGCGCCCTTGATGAAGTCGTTCAACTGATCGCGATCGATCCAGAAGATGCCGCCACGCGACGCGAACCAGCAGCGTCCACGATCATCCGCGAGCATATTGGTGATGTTGTTGCTGGGCAGTCCGTGGGTGTTTTTCAGAATGCGCGCGGGCGTAGTCGCACCGGGCGGATAAATCAGCACGCCCGAGCGCGAAGTGCCGACGAGCATGGTCCCGTCGTCGTCGAACCAAACCGATTGCAAGGCGCCAGGCTGCAGTCCTTCGGGCATGGGCAAACGCTCGAAACCGTTGCGTCCGCCGCGATGCAGACCGCCATCGCCGGAGGCGATCCAGACCGTTCCTTGCGCGTCTTCCGTGATCGCACGCACTTCGCGCCCTTCGAAACCGGAGTCCGGACCGAAAACCGTCAGCGCGCCATCGCCCCAATAACCCACGCGATCCGGATCGAGCGAGATCCAGTAATCGCCGTTGCGACTCACGTACGAGACGCGCACGAGGCGCACCCCCGAGAGTCCGGGGGCGCGGCGGACGACCTCGGGATTTTTTGGATCCGTCCTAAATATGCCGATGCCGGTCGAAATCCACACGCCACCCGCCGTCGCCGGATAAACCGACATCGCGCTAAAACTCCGCCAGTTCGCCCGCCGCGAGATCGGGTCCACTTTGCCCTCAGAAACACGCGCCACGCCGCCGTCGCGATTCGCGAGCCAGACGACGCCCTGTTCGTCTTCGGCGATCGTGTAGCTGAAGTTGTCCGTCAAGCCGCTGCGTTGATCGATGAGCCGGTGAGCGCGACGCCGCAGGCGATTGATGCCGCCGCCATTGGTCGCCGCCCAGAGATTGCCGTCGCGGTCGTGGACAAGCGTGAAGATTTCGTCGTTCGAAGTCGGCACGTGATGGAGGCTCCGATCCTGCAGGCGAAACAAACCCTGCGAGCGCGTGCCGATCCACAGATGGCCTTCCACATCCTCGGTCGAGACATGGATGAAATGCGCGCCCAACAACTCCGGCAGCTTCGTGTGTTCCTCGAAGTAACCTTCGTTCCATTTCAACACGGTCGTGCGCGTGAACAACCACGGGCCTCCGCGCTGGCTCGAGCCGAGCCGAAGCGGGGGATCTTTTTTATCCACGGAAACCGTCACCCACGATCCGTTTTCATACCGCGCGACATAGGACGCGATCGCGACCCAGAGCTGTTGATCGCCATCAATGGCGAAGCTTGGGAGTTTTTTGCCCGTGAGGCCGGGAGGCGGTTCGAAAAGTTTTCGTTCGTCGCCGAGACAGCGCAGCAACGCGCCATCTTCACTGCCGAGCCAGAGCGCGCCATCGGGTCCGAAAAACGCCACGCGCACCGCACGTCCCGCGAGCAAGGGCTCATCGACCCATTCGAAGCCCTCGGGGCCGTAGCGATACCACCCCGCCGATTCGCCGCCGCTCACTTCGACGTTGGGCGAGCTGTTGACCAGCGCGATAAAGGTGCCGCGTGTCGCGCCGGGACCGAGTTTCCCATAAATCATGCCGCGCGCGGAGACCTCGGTGGGGATCTTCTCGAGCTCGAAACTTTTGCCGTCGAAACGCGCCAGCGCATTGGACGTCGCTATCCAGAGGTAGCCGTCGTCATCGATCATGAGGCTGCCCGCTTCGTCACTCGGCAAGCCGTCCGCATCGCGCCATTCGCGTCGCATGTATTCAGGGGACGCCGCGGGACGGATCTCCTGAGCATGCACGCAGGCGCAAAGGAGCAGCCAGAAACTAAGAAGCCGGAAAGCGGGAAGCACGGGGGGACGGGCGCGCATTGAAACGACCTGCGCGGCCGGCGCAACCGCGTTACACAAGAACCGGGCATTTCCCGCCGCGCATGCACGCGACGAGCACTTGTCGTCAATTCTAACGACAAGACCCCGCTCCGCTCCGCGACTATACTGGAGACCACCTCGCTGCCGCTGGGAAACACCCGCTTGGGTTCACCATCGGCGTCTTTGTCCTCCTCAACCCTCCGGCTGTCTCCAGCCCACCCCCTTGATCATGAAGTCATTCCACCCGTCCAGTCGGGTCCGTCTGTGCCGTTTCCTCCGCAGACTCGCCCCTGTTTTTCTGCTGCCGCTGCTCAATTTGCCAGCCGCGCCAACTGTCATCGTTAACGACACCTTCGCGGACGGCAGCAGCACCAACCAGGATCTCGCCAACAACTCGCTCGCGGTCCTGAAGTCGCGCACCGGAACCACGCGCACGGACGCGGTGGGATCGGTCACCTTCACTCAGACGGCGACCGGAAGCGGCGGCGAAGCGCACTGGTTCCATTTCACCGAAGAGGGGTCTCCGATCAACCTCCAGGTCGGCGACTCTCTCCGCGTCACCATCACCTTTTCGTTCTCCGGTGTGAATGTGGCGCCGAGTAACAATACCTTCCGCTTCGGTCTTTTCAATTCCCTCGGGACCCGTGTGGCCGCCGATGTCGGTGGAGGTCATTCCGACTCCTCGACCCCCGCTCTCCAAGGCGATCTCGGCTATATGGCGGCACTCGAAACCGGCGGCGGCAGTGGCGCGCCTTTCTCGAATCTGCGTCGTCGCGATGTCCTCACTTCGGGCAATATTTTCGGGACTCTCAACGACTTCACGGCGCTCACCGACATCACCGGTTCGACCACCCGCATCCCGATCACTTCCGACACGGAGTACACGCTCCACATGACCGTGCAGCGTGTGAGCGAGACTTCCAATACCATCAACATCACCGCCGACGTTGCGGGTTCTTCGGAAACTTACTTCGCCTCCGGCACCGACACAGGCGCGGCCAACACCACCTTCGCCTTCGACTGGTTCGGCGTTCGCTATCCGGGCACCAATATCGCCCAAGCGATCACCTTTAAAGCGATCCAAGTCGTCTACACCCCCGCCGAGACCTCGGTTGGCGCGCCGACCATCACCGCTCAACCGACCTTCTCCGGCGGCGGCTCGTCGCTAACCACGACCGTCGGTTCTTCCACCACGATTTCCGTCACGGCCGCGGGCGAGGGACTCACTTACCAATGGAAAAAAGACGGCGTGGTCATCCCTGACGCCACGGCGGCCACACTCACGCTCTCCAACCTCCAAGGCACCGATTCCGGTTCCTATACCGTCACTGTCTCCAACGCCGGCGGTAACGTCACCAGCGAACCCGCTTCTCTTCTGGTCAACGGCTCCGTCGGCAGCATCACCCTCGATGGTTTCGCCGCCGATGTCACCGGTGGCGCCGGTGGCAGCGTGATCACCGTCACCAATGCCGCCCAGCTCAAGACCGCCGCCGAAAGCAATTCCCCCGCCATCGTCCTCGTCGCCGGCACCATCGACCTCGGCGAAAAGGGCCGCATCAACGTCCGCGCCAATAAAACCATCCGCGGCATCGACACCACTTCGACGATTCTCGGCACGCTCAATGTGAGCAACGTCTCCAACGTCATCATCAGCAATCTCAACATCTCCGCCAATACCGGCGGCCCCGGAGACAGCGACGGCATCACCATCGCCAACTCCACGCGTGTGCTCGTCACCAAGTGCACCATCTACGATTGCACCGACGGCAATCTCGACGTCGTCAACGGCTCCGACTTGGTGACCGTCTCCTGGTGCAAATTCTACTACACACGCGATAACGGTCACAATTTCTCCAACCTCATCGGCTCCTCCGACGACGACGCGATCGACAGCCCGTACCGCGTCACCTGGCACCACAACTGGTGGACCATCGGCGCCAAGCAGCGCATGCTCGCCTGCCGTTTCGGCGGCAGCCACATGTACAACAACTACTGGGACTGCGTCGGCAACGACTACGCCACCGAGGTCCGCCGTCTCGCCGAGATGCTCAGCGAGCACAACTACTACGACGGCGTCAAAAATCCCCTCGGCAAACGCACCGCGCTGGAAACCGACCTCGGTAAACTCAAAACGATCGGTAACATCTTCAACAACTGTACCGGTAATCAGATCGTCAGCAACGACGTCATTTTCACCCCTCCCTATTCCTACCCGCTCAATCCCACGGCCGACGTCGTTGCTCTCGTGAAAGCGGGCGCCGGCAACGTCGCCGTGGACGCGCCCGCGGCCGCTCCGGTCGCTTCCATCACGGGCGCTTCTTCCGTGAACGCCGGCGCCACCGCCACGCTCACCGCCAGCGCCGCTTTCACGCCCACTTCGTATCAATGGCGTTTCCAAAACAACGCCATCACCGGCGCGACCAACGCCTCGCTCGAACTCACCAACGTCCAGGCTTCTCAAGCCGGCGCCTACACCGTCGTCCTCGGTCATCCCGACGGCGGTTTCATCGTCAGCTCGCCGCTCACGCTCACCGTCAACGCGGTCGTCATCGAACCGCCGGTCATCACCACGCAGCCGGTCAGTCAGACGGCCGATCTCGGCGCGAGCATCACCTTCTCCGTCAGCGCGACGGGCGACAACCTCACCTATCAATGGAAGAAGGGCGGTGTTGATCTGCCCGGCGCCACCTCGGCCTCGTATACGATCAATAATGTCACCGCGGACGATGCCGGTAACTACACGGTCGTCGTCACCAACGGCGGTGGTTCGGTAACCTCCGCGGCCGCGACACTCGCCGTCAATACACCCGACACAATTCCCACGATCACCACGCAACCGGCTTCCACGGTCGTCACCGCCGGTGGCAACGCCAGCTTCACCGTCGCCGCCTCCGGCCAAAACCTCACCTATCAATGGTCGAAAAACGGCACGCCGGTGGACGGCGCGACCACTGCCACGTTGTCGATCACTTCCGCCGCCGCCAGCGACGCCGGCAACTACACGGTCACCGTGACCAACAGCGCCGGCAGCGTCACCAGCGAACCCGCCACACTCACCGTACTGCCCGCCTTCGCCGCCGCCAAACCCGTCGGCTTCGCCGCGTCCGCGACCGGTGGTGGTTCCGCCGCCCAGGTCCTCGTCACCAACGCCGCCGATTTCAAGACTCAGGCCGAGTCCGGCAGCGCGGCCGTCATCACCGTGTCGGGCACCCTCACCTTGCCCGCCAAGGTCGCCGTGAAATCCAACAAAACCATCCAGGGTCTCGACGCGGATTCCACGATCATCGGCAATCTCGAGCTCGGCAGCGGTGTATCCAATGTGATCATACGCGGCCTCAACATCACCAACCCCGCGGGCGAAGGCATCACGCTCGCCGGCGCGACCAACGTCTTCATCAACCACGTCACGTTCTTCAATGGCTCCGACACCTTGCTGCGCATCGCCGCCGGCTCGGACAACATCGCCGTGACCTGGTGTGAATTCTACTTCTCCGCCGAGCACACCGGCGCGCGTCGTGCGACCTTGATTGGCGCGTCCAGCGGCGAAACCAAAGCCCTCCGCGTCACCCTCGCGCACAACTGGTGGTCCGATCGCGTCGATCAATACATGCCCGACTCCACCTTCGGTCATGTTCACCTGATCAACAACTACTTCAACGTCGGAGCCACCGCCAACACGCAGGGCTCGATCGCCCGCGCCAGCGCTCAGTTCTTGTCCGAGCGCAATCAATACACGGGCATCGCCAATCCCCTCTCCAAGACCGGCGGCGGGCTCATCCGCGCGATCGGCAACGCCTACACCAGCACCACGGGTACCGCCGCCGACGCGGGTAGCGACACCGTCTTCTTCCCCTCCTATGCCTACTCGCTCCTGCCTGTGACGGAAGTTTCCACGCAAGTCGCCGCCGGCGCAGGCAACAACGCGGGCGCTGCGTCCACATCGGAGGCATTCCCGACCGCTTCGATCAGCGCGCCCAATTCCACCGTGACCACCGGCTCGAGCTTCACGCTCACCGCCACCACGGTTGCCGGTTACACCTCGTATCAATGGCGTCTGAATCACACCGACATCGCCGGTGCGACCAACGCCACCTACAACGTCGCCAGCGCGCAGGCCTCGCACGCCGGCACGTACACGGTCGTCCTCACCAACGCCAGCGGCGCAAGCATCGTCTCCTCGCCGTTCACCCTGGCGGTCAACGCCGCGCCTCCTCCTGCCCCCGCGCCGTCCGGCGGTGGCGGTGGTGGCGGCGGTTCGCACTCGCTGTATTTCCTCGCAGCCCTCGCCTCGCTCGCGCTTCTGCGGCGCATTCGCCGGGCCTGAGCCGCTTGGCCATCAACAACCCCAAAGGAACCCACGGTCGTGAGGCCGTGGGTTTTTTGTTCCTGAACAACAGCAGTATCCGCAATGGCACTACACCGCGCGGTCAACGATGTGTGCATCGTCGCATTTGCGGACCAAGCCACGTCCGCGGACGGTGCGGCTCCTTCGCGAAAACCCTTTCGCGACCGTCCACCCCGGCGGAAACCAAACCTCAAAACTCGTTACCCCCATGCAAGGCTCCTTCGTCCGCGGACTCGGTCTGCTTGTATCCATTTGTTCACTACCGCTCGCGGTCTCCGCCGCCACTTACGACGGCTATGGTCGCAACACCACCGGCGGCGCCGGCGGCACGTCCGTCACCGTCACCAACGCGGCTCAGCTCAAAACCTACGCCGAATCCACCACGACCTACGTCATCACCGTCTCCGGCACCATCAATCTCGCCGGCGTGAATATTTCGGTGAAATCCAACAAAACCATCCAGGGCGCGAACTCGTCCGCGACCATCAAGAACGGCACGCTGGATCTCGGCAGCGGCGGCGTGAACAACGTCGTCATCCGCAATCTCAACATCACCAATCCCAACGGCGACGGCGTCACCTGCTGGGGTGCGACGAATGTGTTTTGCACCAAGGTGAACTTCTACGACTGCGGCGATGGCTCGTTCGACATCACCCAAGGCGCCAGCAAGGTAACCGTGTCGTGGTGCAAATTCTCGTATCCCACGCAGACCGCGCACCGCTTCTGCATGATCCTCGGCAACGTCGATGTCTCCCAAAACTACGAGACGACCCTGCACCACAACTGGTTCGCCAATGGCTGCGACCAACGCATGCCGTCGGGCAGCTACAGCATGGCGCATGTGTACAACAACTACTTCAACTGCGCCGGTAACTCCTACTGCACCAACGCCCGCGACGGCGCCAACTGGATCGTCGAAAACAATTATTACAGCGGCGTGAAAAATCCTCTCTACGAAGAGGGCACCGGCAAAATCAAATCCTCCGGCAACACCTTCTCAAGCTGCACCGGCAAGATCAACATCGCCACCGGCACCGGCTTCACCCTGCCGTACTCCTACACGCTCACCGCCACATCGAGCGTACCATCGGTCGTCACCGCCGGCGCGGGCAACATCTGAGCACGCGCGTATCCACAAGAGCATGACAACATCCGGCGTCACCAGCGCGCCGGATCCCGAGTGATCCATGCGTGTTCGTTCTCTCCTGCGCATGCGTGCGTTGCGGCTGTGCCTGTGCACCGCGGTGACGAGCGCCGCGTTTTGTCGTGAAAATGTGGATACACCTTTCTCCGAGTTGGGCGCGCTCCCCTTGCCTCAACTCAAAGCGCGGCTCCAAACCGCCGGCTGGCCCGCGACGCATGTTCACGCCTTTCTCGAAGCGGAGATCGTGCGTCGTTATTCAGCCGATGCTCTTTCGCCCGACGATTTGTTACCTTTCGAGTTCTGGCGCACCGGTCCCGACGCTCAGCCGATCCGTCCCGATGTCCAACGTCGTCGCGAAGAAAAACGCCAGCGCGCCGAAGCTGTCATGCAGGCCGAGCGCGAAAAACTGAACTTGTTCGATCCACTCGATGGCGATCACGCGGCACTCTTCGCGTGGGAGGATCAACGTCGTTGGGGGGCGTTGCCCGCCAACAAACGCGCCGCCGTCACCGCCACGCTCGAACGCGGTGCTCGCGAGCTTTCGCAATTTCTCCATCAACGCGGAGGCATGCTGTCGCGTTCCGAATGGGAACGCGCTTGGCAAATCACCGAACACACCCGCGCACATCTCGCCACGCTGCTCACAGCCGGGCAACTGCTCGACTACGATCTGCGCAACTCCGAGACCGCCGCGCGCATGCGCGCGGAGCTCGATAATTTCCAGCCGTCGCGCGAGGAGTTTCTCGCAATCTTTCGGCTGCGTCATCCGCTCGAACTTGCTTTCGCGCACAAGCGTCCGTCCCAGTTGCCCGATGTGCTCGCTCAACTCGCCTCCGCCGAAGCGGAGGTAGAAAAGCAGATCGCCGCTCTTCTCGGTCCCGAGCGTTACGACGACTATCGGCTCAGTCTTCAGCCCGCGTGCCAGACGCTTCAGTTCGATGGACGCTACGCGCAAGCCGACGCCGCCGTTATTCGCGCGCTCTATCGTTCGCTTCTCATCACGCGCCAACGCCTCACCGACGCCGCTGCTCTGCCCGCGTCAGAACGCGAAGCGGCGATCCGCTCTTTGAAGGACGCGCTCTATCGCGAATTCCGCACTATCCTCGATGACGAAGCCACCCGCCGCTACCTCCAGGAGCAAGGTCTGTGGCCCTGATTTTCAGCCGCGTTTTCGCGGCTGTTTCAACAACCCCAAAAACCCCGCATATGAAAGTGTCTCAGTTAAAATCGCTGCTCGTTCTCACCGTCGGATTCTGCAGCTGCTCACTCGCGGCGCTCGCCGCTGATGGTTTCGGCCGCAACGCCACCGGTGGCATCGGCGGCGCCAATGTCACCGCCACCACGGCCGCGCAGCTCAAGCAGTACGCCGAGTCGTCCACCACTTACACAATCACCGTTTCCGGCACGATCGATCTCGGTTCGAGCGGACGCGTGAATGTGAAGTCCAACAAAACCATCAAGGGCGCCAACTCCTCCGCGACCATCAAGGGCACGCTCAATCTCAGCAGCGTGAACAACGTCATCATCCAAAATCTCAACATTACCGCCAATACCGGCGCCGCCGGGGACAACGACGGCATCTCGATCAACAACTCGACCAATGTCTTCGTCACCAAGTGCACCATCTACGACTGCACCGATGGCAACCTCGACATCGCGAAAGGCTCCGACCTCATCACCGTCTCGTGGTGCAAATTCTACTACACGCGCAACAACGGCCATAACTTCTCCAACTTGATCGGCTCCTCCGACACCGATGTCGGCTCCGGCAATGGCATGAGCAACTACCGCATCACCTGGCACCACAACTGGTGGTCCACCGGCTGCAAACAACGCATGCCCGCCGATCGTTTCGGCCAGGTTCACATCTACAACAACTACTGGGACTGCGCCGGAAACGACTACTGCACGACTTCGCGCAACATCGCGTCGATGCTCAGCCAGAACAACTACTACAACGGCGTGAAAAACCCGCTCGCGAAAGAGCAAAGCGGTAAGCTCAAGACCTCGGGGAACATCTTCAACAACTGCACGGGCACGCAGGCCACGAGCAATGACTCCGTCTTCACGCCCAACTACGGCTACACGCTCGATCCCACCGCCAATGTCCCCACCCGCGTCATGAACGGCGCCGGCAACCGTTGATCGTAGTTAAAAACTGGATACAGCCGACGCCGCACCTGCGGTCTCGCTAAACCCGGACGCGGCGAATCACTCCGCCGCGTCCATTTTCCCTACGGCGCCATGAGCATTTTCCGTCTCTCCACATTCGTCGCCATCGCTTTTGTCTCCGGCGCGGCTGGATTCTTAACGGCGCGCATTTTTTCTTTGTCACCACTTTCTGGATACACATCGGCGCCCGCTCCGGCTCGCACCGCCACTTCTTCCGCCGATCAGACGCCTCAAACCTCAATCGCACATGCAGCCTCCCAAACCTGGGACTCGCTTCGTACCGCGCCTGCATCACCCGTCACGGAGAACGCACGCGTATCCGCTTTGACCCAACTCGCCGCGCAAGATCCCGAGCAGGCCATCACGCTCGCCCTCGAAGCGCCTTCGCCTCGCGAACGCGATCTTTTCACCCGCGCCGCGCTCCAAGGCTGGGCGTCGCGCGACGCCACCGCCGCCGCCAAGTGGATGCTCGCAAACGTGCGCGCCGCGGAACGTCGTTCCGCGTCGGAGGCGCTCGTTGAAGGTGCCATCGCGGAACCGACGAACGCCACCCGCGCCATCGAATTTCTTTGCGAAGCCGATCCGTCGCTCACGAGCGAACACGGCAACCTCCTCGTTACCGCGCTCGCACGCGCCGGACATTTCGAGTTCGCCACTTCCTTCGCCGTCAAAGGTCCATCCGACTATCGCGGCTATTGGCTCTCCACCGCGTTTATTCACTGGGCGCAATACGATGCGCACGCTGCCATCGGCGCCGCGCAATCCATCGCCGACGCTTCGGCACGCGACGAAGCGTTGCATGGTGTCATCGTCGGCTGGGCGCGCCATGATCCCGCCGCGTTGGTTGCATACTCGGCTAATTTACCGGCCGGCGAAACGCGCACCGCGGCGTTGCGCGATGGTCTTCAGGAATGGGTCCACCTCGATCCCGCCGCCGCTTCTGCGTGGATGGATCAACTCGATCCCAGTCGCGATCTCGATCACGGCGCCGCCGCGGTCGCCACCATGCCGGCGATCGTCGAGCACCGCCCCGACATCGCCGTGAGCTGGGCCGAGAGCATCGTCGATCCACAGCTCCGCGCCGACACGCTTCTCGATCTCGTTCGCCTTTGGGCGACGATCGATCCTCAGCGCGCCCGCGCATACGCGACGAGTTCGCCTACGCTTTCGCCCGAGACCCGTCGGCGTCTCCTCGCTGCGGTCGAGCACTGATTTCCCCTGCGGGAAAAACACAACAACCCCCAATACATATGAAACACCTCATCCTCGCGATGGCTGTAGTGCTCACGCCACTACTGTCCGCCGCCACTCGCAACGTGCCGTCGCAATACGCGACCATCCAGGCCGCCGTGAATGCCTCTGCTTCAGGCGATATCATCCAAATCGCCAACGGTACTTACAATGAAGCGGTGACGATCCCTTCCAACAAGTCCAACATCCGTCTTATCGGCGCGTCGCAAACCGGCGTGAAGCTTGTTGTCGGCTCCGCGTCGCAAACCGCGCTCACCATCAACAGCACCGACGTCGCGGTGAGCACGATGACCATCGAAAACACCGCCGGCGCCACCGCCGGCCCCGCTCTCGCCGTGCGTATCAACAGCCAGCGCGTCACCTTCCATCGCTGCTACATCAACGGCTGGCAGGACACCCTCGGCATCTGGAACGGAGCCCTCGCGTATTTCACATACTGCGAAATCCGCGGCAGCGTGGACTTCATCTACAGCGGCGGCACCGCGTTTTTCCAAACCTGCAACATCCGCCAGATCCGCAGCACCGGCGGCCCCATCGCCGCGCCCAGCACACCGCAAAACATTGCCTACGGTTTCGTCTTCAGCGGCTGCACCATCAACCGTTCCAGCAACGTCGCCAACAACAGCACCACGCTCATGCGTCCCTGGCGCGAGTACGGCCAGACCGCCTACATCAACTGCGCGATGGACTCGCACATCACCGCCGCCGGCTGGAGTCCGTGGGATGGACGCGAAGCGACCTGCCGCGCCGCCGAATACGGCAGCAAAACGCTCTCCGGCACGCCCATCAGCCTCACGCCGCGCGCTCCGTGGGTCGTGCGTCTGACCGCCTCCCAGGCCGCCGCCTACTCCAAATCCAACGTCCTCGGCGGCTGGAACCCGCCGTATTGAAATTTTAAATACAGACCACGACCCACCCCGGAACGGCCGCCTCCCGCGGCCGTTCTTTTTATGTCGAGCCTCGCGAACCTTTCCCAAATCCTGCCCCGCCCGTTATCCTTTCGCGACTCATCCGTCACGTCGCACGAGTTTCAACTTTGTGCGCAGCATCTCAAACGCACGGCCGCGGATCACGACGGCATCGGTGCTTTCCGCGGCGGCGACGCCGCAGAGCCACAGGCCGTGCTCGTTCGCATAATCGTCGTCGATCACTTCGCCGGGACCTAGTCGCCGCGTTTCTCCGCCGGGCAATTGCGCGTCCACGCTGCCGCGTTTGATCAGGAAAAACGCGCGCACGGGTTGTCCCGCTTCGATCAGGCTTTCGCCTTTTTCCAAATGAATCGCGCGCAGGATGTCTTCCGGCGGCGGCAGCACCACGCTGATGTCTCGCGCGAAAAACAGGTCGAAGGTCCAGTCGATCGTCACGCGCAGGCGGCGCATCGCGCCCGGCAATTTCGCGAGATAAACGGTGCGCCACATCCACCACGCGAGAAAGCCCGAGAAGTGCATTCCGAAAACTTCCGCCACCGCTTCGCGTTCACCGACCGTCGCGAGTTGACCGAGATAACGATGCTTGAACGGCTGCGGTTCTTCTCCACCCAGCGCACGCGCGAGGTTGCGACCGAGTTGGGCGCCTTGCCGCATCGCAAACTGCGCCGTCGGTGGAGCGAGCTTGAGTTCGCCGCGATCCATCCACGGCACCGCCGCGCAATCTCCCGCAGCCCACAGGCGCGCCACGCCTTTTACCGCGAGCGTAGGTTCGACCGGCACACGGCCTTGCTCGGCGGCAACACCGAGTTGTTTGCAGAGATCGAGCACGACGGGATTCGGCGCATTACCCACGGTGCTCACCACGGTGTGCGCTTCGATGAAACCGCCGTCCTGCAAAATCACTTTCGATGCGGTAACCTCGATCACCCGCGTGTTGAGCCGCATTTCCATGCCGCGTTTTTCGAGCACTTTTTGGGCGTAGTCGCCGAGACGCGTGCCGATCTCCTCCAACAAGTGCGCACGACTGTGCACGAGCACGACCTTCGGCTCCATCTCGCGCAGATTCGCGTAGAGTGGTTTCACTTCGCGCAACAAATCCAGCATCTGCCCCGCCGTTTCCACGCCCGTGTAGCCGCCGCCCACGACGACAAACGTCAGCAGCCGGCGCCGCACGGCGTCGTCCGCGACGAGATTCGCTTCCTCGAGGCGATTGATGATCGCCGCACGCAGGCGCAGCGCGTCGGTCACGTTTTTCATCGGCCACGCGTGATCCGTCATGCCGGGCACGCGGCTCATGTCGGTCACGCTGCCAAGCGCGAGCACGAGATGATCGAAACCGATCACGCGATTACGGCTGAAACGTCCGCCATCCACGATCACCTCGCGCCGGCCCCAGTCCACTTTTTGGATGGCGCCCTGCAGCACGTTCACGCGGCGCGCGAAATGCCGCAGAGGGTTCACGACGTCGAGCGGCGAGAGCGCGGAGCCCGCGACCTCGGCCAGCATGGGTTGAAACACCAGGACATTGCGTTCGGCGATCAGCGCCACGCGCTTCACGCCTTCAGCGCCCAACGCCTTTCCCAACGCACGTGCGCAATAAGCTCCTGCAAATCCGCCTCCCGCGATGACGACGTCGAATTTCATGCGCCCAGACCTTGCCGGCCTGATCTGGCTTCGCAAGCGCAGGTGTGGGAACGTCGCGCGAACGCTCAACGCGGCCGGAACAACAGCAACGTGCTGTCGTCGTGACGTGGCACGTATGCCGAGAAATGCCGCACGAAACGATCCACGCGGCGCACGACTTCGGAAAGCGGTTTGTCCTCGTTGCGCACGAGCGCGGCGGCGAGGCGTTCGCGGCCGAACTCTTCGCCCGAGGCATTGCGCGCTTCGGTGATGCCGTCGGTGTACAACGCCACAAGGTCGCCGGGGTTCAGCGCCACTTCACGTTCCTCGAGCATCTCGTCGAAAATCGTGCCGTCATCGAGACCGACCGCGAGACCCTCGCCTTTCAACAGTTCGGTATCCTGCGCGTCTTTGCGGATCAGCAGCATGTCTTCGTGACCGGCGCGCACATAACGCAGCACGTTCGTATCCAAATTCAGGATACTGTAAAAAAGCGCGATGAACATTCCCGGGCGCATGTCGGGCTGGATCGCGCGATTGAGCCGGCGGATGACGGCCGCGGGACTGAGCTCGCCGGGCGCGCAGAGACGAAGCGTCGCGCGACATTCCGCCATCATCAGCGCGGCGCCGGCGCCTTTGCCGGACACGTCCGCGATCACAAACGCCCAGTGGCGATCATCGACCTTCAACACGTCGAAATAATCGCCGCCGATGTGCATGGTGCTCGCCGAGAACATATCGATCTCGACTTCGCTCAAATCGGGAAACACGCGCGGTCGCAGATGTTGCTGGATGTCGGCAGCGACGCGCAGATCGCGTTCGCGTGTTGCGCGCTCGGCCTCTTCGGCCTGCACGCGCGCGGTCACATCGGTGATGAGCCCTTCGTGATGGGTCACACGTCCCGAAGCGTCACGCCGCACTACCGTGTGGTCATCGACCCAGCGCACGGAGCCGTCACCGCAAACGATGCGGTAGCTTTGATTGTACTCGGCCTGTCCCGCCTCCGCGTACGCGGCGATTTCCGCCTGCACCCGTTCACGGTCTTCGGGATGCGTGATGTCCGAAAATAACAACTGCCGTCCGGTGAATTGCTCCGGCGTGTAGCCGAATTGACGCACGCTGGCCGACACAAACTCGACCGGCCACTCGCCGTTGTCCGATCGCCACAATACGACGACCGACGGCGAACGATCCACGATGCGCTCCAGCTCTTCACGTTTCGCGAGTGCGGCTTTGAGTTCGTCCTGCGCTTTGCGACGCAGACTGATGTCGCGTCCCACGCCGAAGTACGCGTGGCGACCATCGCGGTCGATGTACGCCGAACCGGTCGATGCGTGCCATATCCAGCGACCGTCCGCGTGCTGCGCGCGATACTCGACGATGTTCGCGTGCGGTTTTCCCGCCATCACCGCGTCGATGAATTCGCGACACGCCGCCTGATCCTCGGGATGCACGAAATCCATGAAGTGCCGGCCGATGACTTGATCCGTCTGGTGCCCGAGTTTCGCAGTCCAGGCTTGCGACACGTATTTGACGCGATGCTCGGGCGTCAGCGCGTAGAGAATCTCGCTGGCGGTGCCGAGATAGGTGCGCCAACGCGCTTCGCTGCGGCGCAGCTCTTCCTCCGCGGCGCGGCGCCCCGTGATGTCTTCCAGCATCGCGAAATGGTGCGTCACATGCCCTGAAGCATCACGCAGCACGACCACCGTGAGCGTGGTCCATACGACCGTGCCGTCTTTGTGCAGATAGCGCTTATCGAGCGAGAAGCGATCGCGTACGCCTTGGTAAAGTTCTCGTGTAAGTTTTTCCTGGATACGCCAGTCGTCGGGATGCGTCGCACGGCGCACGTTTTCGATATCGCGCGCTTCTTCGGCGGTGATGCCGATCAATTCGCAGAAGCGGCGGTTCACGTGGTTGACGCCTGGCCGGCCGTCGCGGCCGATTTCACGCCAGCTCAGACCGATCGGCGCATGCTCGGAAAATAGCGCGAGTTGCGCCTGCGTCTGACGCAATTCTTCCGCGCTCGCTCCGATCTCGGCAGCAAGACGCGCGTTGCGCTCTTCGGCCTCCTTCAACTTCGTGACGTCGGTGCGCAGCGCCAGATAGAAGCGCGGTTTGCCGTTGGGATCGAGCAGCGGCACGAGCGTGCTTTCCACCCAATACAAGCGCCCGGATTTCGCGCGGTTGCAGATCATGCCATGCCACACCTCCCCCGCGGCGATGGTCTTCCAGAGATCCGCGTAGAACTCCGGCGGGTGCACGCCCGATTTCAGGAGGCTATGAGTGTTTCCCAAAAGTTCGGCGCGGCTGTACTCGGAGATCTGGCAGAACCGATCGTTCGCAAAAACGATCACCCCGCGCGGGTCCGTGATGGCGACGATCGCATGCTCATCGATGCCATGCCGCAGCCAGTCTGCCATCTCGAGGTCATTGAGATGCAACGCAGCCGTGGGCGAAGGAATCTGGGATTCGAGCGATGACATCGCGGGTACCCAAACCAAAACCCCCGGCCAAATCAACCTCCCCCGGACGAGGACCGTCCTGTGCTTTTTTCGCCGCTTGTAACCTAACGCCGCGATCCGGGTTGACAGCGGGGGCAAGCACGCTCTCCGGCGACGTTGCTTCGCCTTTGAACCCGCCGGCCGGCCTGTCGCAACCGGCGATTTTCTTTTCGCGCTATCGCTAAAAGTGCGTGGTCGCACAGTGCGGGCTCGCGATGGCGGGGAGTTGCGTCAACTTCGCCCCCTCATTGCCGCGCGCCATGTTCCGCTTCGCCCGATTGATCCTGAAAACCGTGCTGCTTGTTTCCGTAGGCGCTGTCGCGTTTTTGGTCTGTTGCAATCTCTACGTCTCTCACCGCAGCCACGGATTGATCTACACACAGATCGACGCGCTGCCGGCCCGGCAAATCGGTTTGGTGCTCGGCACCAGTCCGCGCGTGGTGGGGGGACAACCTAATCTCCACTTCGAATCACGCATGGACGCCGCCGCGCAGCTTTATCACGCCGGCAAAGTCCGGCACCTGCTCGTCAGCGGCGACAATCGCCGTGCCAACTACAACGAGCCTGTCGCGATGAGAACCGCGTTGATCGCGCGCGGTGTGCCACCCGACGCGATCACGTGCGACTTTGCCGGTCTGCGCACGCTCGACTCGGTCGTCCGCGCGCATCGCATCTTTGGCGCGACCCAACTCACCATCATCACGCAAGGTTATCACCAAGCCCGCGCGCTCACCATCGCACGACACGAAGGCATGGATGCGATCGGTTTCGCCTCGGGCGAGATCCCGCGACGATATTCCATCCGCACCGAGATCCGCGAAGTGCTCGCCCGCGCCTTCACTTGGCTTGATCTGCACGTGCTCGCGCGTCAGCCACGCCATCTCGGCAAACCCGAGCCGATCGCGCTCGCGAAATAGCGTACGCAAAATTCGCGCAGATATTTGGTGGAACTCGCGCTCGCGGGTCGGAGTCGCACTTGGCCGACGCCCTGACGCGTCTACGTTTACAGCCCCGCCGTCCGTGCTTCACCGCGGGCGGCGGTTTTAATTTCGGCCAAACGCGATCCGCTTCGATCGCATCAACGCCAACATCCCGCGCAGCTTCGCGATGAATTGTGAAGCGTACGGCCCGTTTATTCCGGGCGTTTCGCAGTCGCTTCCACAACACGTGCGACGCCACCCGATTTTCAAGTCGCGCAAGATGAAAAACATGATGAACGGACGACCTCAGCGGCACGGGATCCGCGAAGGAATTGGGCAGCAGAGCAAATCCGCCTGCGTAACAAAAACCCAACGCATGAAAACGGACATTACCGAAAATATCTCCCTTCTCAACTCGCTCATCGAAACCTGCAAAGACGGGGAAAAAGGCTACACCGCCTCCGCAGAAGACGCGAAGGATCCCGAGCTCCAAGCGATCTTTCGTCGCTACGCGCAGCAACGCGCCGAGTTTGCTCGCGAGCTCTCCGCGGCCGTGCGTGCGCACGGCGGCGATCCCGACAAAACCGGCAGCGTGAGCGGCGCCGTTCATCGCGGCTGGATTGATCTCAAGGCCGCGCTCTCCACACGCCAGCCGCACGCCGTGCTCGTCGAAGCCGAACGCGGAGAAGACGTCGCCGTCTCCAACTACCGCAACGTGAGCGAACAACTCTACGATCCCACCCTGCGCGATCTGGTCTCGCGTCAGTTCAGCGGCGTGAAAGCCGCCCATGACCACATCCGCGAACTGCGCGACAGTCCGCGCTACGCCACCAAGTCCTGACTCGCGGATTTCCCGCGATGACGCCTCCGCGCGTCGCCACCGCCTGCGTGGGATTCAGCCCGCGCAGGCGTCCGGCGTTTTTCCAGCAGTGCCTCTCGCGAACTCGTCCTTTTGCCCCATGAATTACGCTGCTTCCCCAGGCCGGAATCTTCTCTGGCTGCCCATCCTTGTCCTCGCTTCCACTGCTCTCGTTCGCGCTCAAGAAACGCTTCCGCCGCCCCAACCGCCCGCGACCGTCGACCCCATCGTTCAGCCCGATCCGACGCAGCCCGTGATCCAGCTTTCGCCATTCGAAGTCACCACCGATCAGGATCGCGGCTACGTCGCCGTCAACTCGCTCGCCGGCGGACGCACCAACACGCCCCTGCGCCTCACACCCTCCGCCATCTCATCGCTTACGCGCGGTTTTCTCGACGATCTTCAGATCACCAACATTCGCGATTCCTTCCCGTGGACGCTCAATGTCGCTCCCGGAAACATCCGCCAAAACGAAACGCCTTTCGGCGACTACGAGTTTAATTTCCGCGGCACCGGCTCCACCGGAAATTATCCGACGCGAAACTACTTTCTCTATTACGGCGTCGGCGATTCTTATAACACCGAGCGCTTCGAGTTCGCGCGTGGACCCAACTCGATTCTCTTCGGCGACGCACAACTCGGCGGCGTTGCCACGACTTTCACCAAGGTCCCGCAACTCGCGAGGGACCGCGCGCAGTTGCTCCTTCAATACGATTCGTTCGACGGCAAACGCGCCACGGCCGACGTCAATCGCGCGCTTAACGAGCGCTTCGCGGTTCGCGTCAACGCTCTCTACGAACGCGCCGCAGGCTGGCGCGACAACGCCACATCGCGTCACGACGCGGGCGATCTCGCGCTTTTATATCAATTCACCGACGACACGCAGCTTCGCGTCGAAGGCGAGATGGGCCGCGCGAAACGGAAAATATATTCCACGAATTATTTTGATCAGGCGTCGTTCTGGGATCGCTCGACCACCTACGACGGCACCACACCCATCGTCGATCCGCAGGCCGCCGGCGTGAATACTTTTAGTGGCACGCCGTATTATGTATTTATTCCCGCGGTGCCTGAAGCCGGCTATAGCGACTGGTCGAGTTTTTATCGCACCAATGGCACCGGCGTCGCCCTCGACACCACTCCGCGCGCCAGCGTACCAAACTCGCCGGTGATTCCTAAGCGCGAGTTTAATCTCGGTCCCCCCGATTCCGACGCGGCCGTGCGTTATCACAGCCTTACCGCCTGGCTCGATCATCGTTTCAACGAACACTTCCACGGCCAGCTCTCCGCCTACACGTTTAAAGATAATCGCGAGGCAAAGAACACGGAGATCTTCAACGCGTATCACGTCGACGTGAACACCGTGCTTCCCAACGGACAGCCCAATCCGAAGTTTGGCGTGCCGTTCGCCGAGACGAGTCCTTCACAACAAAAACAACGTCGTTGGGTCGATGAGCTGCGCGCATTTTTCACCTATCAATTTCGCTGGGAAGATATCGGTCTCGAACAACGCTTCAGCGTATCTGGCGGTTTTCGTCGCGAGAGTTTTTCCGTCAAAACCTACAATCTTCGTCAAACCGGCGGCCCCGATCATAATCCCGCGCTCAACGCTCCGGAAAACATCGTGCGCTATCGTCTCTACTGGGACGAACCGCTGAGTTATCCCATCGGTGCTCTGCCATCGGCGCCAGGTTATACCTTCGATTATGCCCCGGTCGGTTGGTTTTATCGCGAAGAGAAAGAGCTGAAATATTCTCAAATCACATCGCTCACCACATTGTGGGACGAACGCATTTCGCTCCTCCTCGGCCTGCGCGCGGATCATGTCGATCGCGACATGCAGAATCCTATTTATAGCGAGGGCCCCACGCAGCTCGGTCCGGTCACCGGCGATAGCGCGAGCGCCGTCACGTCGTCCGCCGGTTTTGTTGTTTATCCGATAAAACCCATCGGCGCGTTTTTTAATTACTCGGAGAATTTCGCACCCGTCACCGCCGGCCCGAATAAAATCGATGGCACCGCCTTCGGCCCCACGCGCGGACGCGGCATTGATTACGGGCTCAAACTCACGCTGCTCGACGGCATGATCTACGGCACCGCGAGTCGTTATGAATCGAAGCAAAGCGGACGCATCGCCGGCGACGGCAAGATTGGCATCGTCCGCGGCATCTGGACCAACTTCGGCGCGACTGATCCCGCGCTCACCACGATCGATTATCGCGACACCGAAGCGCTCGAAGCCAGCGGCTACGAATTCGAACTCGTGGCCAACCCGACAAAAAGTCTCCGCATCAGCGCAGGCCTCGCCTTCCCCGAAACCGAAACCGTCGATCTGCTGCCCAATTTAAAAGCATATTACGCGAGCAACATCGCGCTCTGGGAGTCCGCGCTCACCGACGGCACCGCGGCGAATCCGACCGCGCTTCAATCCGATCTCGATAATCTCCGCCAGGCGCTCGCCAACGCTTCCGCCGGCACCGAACTCAACGGCACGCATAAATATACCGCTAATATCTACGCCACGTACGAATTCGTGGACGGCCCGCTCGATGGATTATCCTTCGGCGCAGGCGCATGGTCGCGTGGACGCCAGAAAATCGGCAGCGCCGATCCGCGCATTCTCTACGGCACCGACACACCGACGGAACAACAACGTCAGGATGCCGCCTTCGTTTATCAATACGCACCCGAGTACTATTCCGTCGCCGCCCACCTCGCCTACGAAACCGAAATCCGCGGTTATCGCGCGAAGTTCCAGATCAACGTCACGAACCTGCTCGATAACGACGACCCGATTTATCTCTCTTACAACACCTACCGCCAAGGCGGGCTGCCCACCGCCCCGCTCGTACAAACCCGCGGATTTTATAATGTCCAAGACCCTCGCAAGATCACCCTCACGGCGATCTTCGAGTTTTAATGAAAGGAAAACCCGCCGCACCTCCGCGTGCGCTCAGTTTTTCGGCAGCGTGAAATAAAAACGCGCGCCGTCGGGACGCGGTTCGTAGCCGCAGCGTCCTCCTTGGAGATCCGCGAGGCGTTGTACCACGGCGAGACCAAACCCGCGCATCGACGGCGCTTCGCCTAAACGGTGAAACGGCGTGAACAGTTGCCCGCGTTTCTCCGCCGGCACGCCCGGGCCGCGATCATCGACGTGAAAGACTTGTTCGTCATCGGTCTCGAACCAGCCGGCCGCGATCTCGGGTTTTTGTCCGCCGTGTTCGAGCGCATTGCTGAACAACGCCGCCCACATCATCTCGATCCAACTCGCGACGCCGCGGACCACCGGCCACTCCTCCATGTGTGTGATGTGCGCATGACGCTCCAAACTGCGACGTTCGACGCGCGCGAGACCTTTCCACACGAGTTCATCCATGCGCAGCTCCTGCCGCTCACCGGTCGATACGCTGGCTTTTGCAATAAAACTCACCTGCTCGATGATGCGCGCGATCTCCGCCGCAGAATCCACCACCGGCTGCACCAGCACCACGTCGTCCGGCATGTCGGCGCTCAGGATCTCCCGCATCACTTCGCTCGCGGTGACAATGCCGTTGAGCGATGAACGCAAATCGTGATTCACGCGGCGCGACACCGTGAGCAAATCACCGCGCAAGCGTGCATTTTCGCGCTGCAACGTGTGCTTCTCCACCGCCTCGCGAAACAGCGCCGCCCAGAGGCTCACGTTATCTGCCTTGTCGATCGCCGCAGGATCTCCGATTTCCACGACCGGCCAGCGCGGCAGCGCACGGGTGTCGGGCACCGCGCGCAACTCGGCGGCCAATGCCGGGGCCTCGCCTGCGATGACAACGAGCGCGCGTCGGTGATCGTCGGCGAGCGCAGTCAGGGAGCCGTTGTCGGCCGTCGAAATCGTCGCGCCGGGAAACGCCGTTTGTACCGCCTGCGTGAATGAAACCGAGGGAGTTCCTTGTAGTCCTAAAATGAATACGTGCTGGATGGAGTTCATGCGGAACATGCGTGATGGGCCTTAACTTGAGGGCGGAGGACTCGCGAAAACGGCTTCGATCGCGCGTTCGAGCGAACTGACATTTACCGGTTTGGTGAGATGTTCGGCGAAACCCGCGGAACGCGTGCGCGCGAGATCTTCGTCCATGCCGTAACCGCTCAAGGCGATGCCGGGCAGCGCGGGATTATTCGCGCGGAGTTCGCGCAGCAATGTGCAGCCGTCGGAGTCCGGCAAACCAATGTCCGACACGAGCAAGTCCGGCGGCCACTCGGCCGCGATTTCACGCGCTTCGATCGCGCTGCCCGCCGTGCGTACATCGAACTGCCGGCGCTCCAGCAGACCCTTCAAGGTCGCGCGTGTGGGCGCATGGTCTTCGACGACGAGCAGTCTCGCGCGCCGCGGTGGGACTACATGGGGAGCCGCATTTTCAGTGGGCGATTTCACGTCGGACGAGACGGGTACACTCATAAGGGGAAGTTCGATTGAGAAATTGGAGCCGCGGTTCCGCCCTTCGCTCTCCGCGCGAATCTCGCCGCCGTGCATTTCCACGAGCGAGCGTGAGATCGCGAGGCCAAGCCCCAGGCCGCCGAAACGGTGCGAGCTCTCCGAAGCGTGTTCTCCCTGGGAAAACGCTTCAAAGATCCGGTCTTTCTCCGTGGACGTGAGCCCGATGCCGGTGTCGCTTACATCGATCCGCAGGCGTTCCTGCCCCGTCACGGTAGTTGAAATATGGATACGCCCGCGCGCGGGGGTGAATTTCACGGCGTTCTTGAGTACGTTCCAGAACACCTGCTGCAGGCGCACCACGTCGCCGAAAACCTGATGCCGCCTCGCCTCCAAACGCACCGACAAGTTGATCTCTTTTTTCTCCAGCTCGGGTTTCACGGTCGTCAGCGCATCGTTGATAACCGCGTGCGCATCGATGATGCGACGATCGAGCGAAAGTTTGCCGCGCGTCACACGGGTGAGATCGAGCAGATCGTCGATGAGTCGCGCCTCGAGGTTTACCTGGCGGCGGATGGTTTCAAACGCCTGACGCACGTCGGATGACAGTGCGGGATCTTCCGCCGCATCGCTCGCGAGCAGCAGCACGGGATTCAGCGGCGTGCGCAACTCGTGCGAGAGCGCGGCGAGAAAATCATCTTTCGCACGCGAGGCCGCGAGTGCTTCGTCGCGTGCACGCTCGAGTTCGCGCTCGGCGCTCTTTCGCTGCGTGATGTCGGTGATCACCGCCACGAAGCCGGCGACGTTTTCTCCATGGCTGCGGTCAGGCACGAAGACCGCGTGCACCCAGCGCGTGCCGATGCGCTCGTTGGTCAGTTCCATTTCGAACTCCACGCGTTCGCCGGCCAACGCCGCGTCGATGTGCGGACGCGCGGCTTCGAAGGTTTTTTCGCCCACGATCTCCGCGATGTGATGGCCGATGAGATTTTCGGGCATCAGACCGTAGCGCGCCGCGTATGGTTCGTTGGCGAACATGTACCGATACTCACGATCGCATTGCAGGAGGAAAACCGGCGCGTTGTTGGTCACGAGACGCAGTTGTTCCTCGCGGGCACGCACGGCCTCGCGAGCGAGTTTGTGTTCCGTGAGTTCGCGCTGCACCGCGCGATAGAGATGCGCATTATCGAGCGCGATCGCGGCCTGCGCGGCGAGCCCTTCGAGCACATCGATCACTTCGGTCGTGAACGCATCCGCCGACGCGTGACCAAACAGCAGCGCACCAATGACCGCGCCGCCCGATTTCACCGGCACCGCGAGCAAACTCTGTGGCGGCGAATAACCCGCGGGGACTTTCGTCTCGTCCACCGTCAACTGCAGACAAACCGATTCCCGGTCGCCCTCGATCGGTGTCAACCAATCCGCCGGCAATCCCAGTTGCCCGACGAGTGCTTCCGGTACTCCGGAAACTACGCGCAATGTTTCCTGCTCGCCTGCGTTGTTGACGTAGTGGTGGACAAACAGGCCGAAGTCGGCGCCGTCGATTTCGCGGCCGGCATTGACCACGGTGCGCATGAGCGATTCCACCTCGCGCGTGCCGACAAGCGAATCGCCCACGCGATTAAGGATCTCGAGAATGTGCGTGCGCCGCGCGAGCGCGTTCTCCGTAGCTTTGCGGCGTGAGATGTCGCGCGCGATTTTGGAAGCGCCCACGATGCGACCGCGATCGTCTTTGATCGGCGAAATCGTCAGCGACACGTCGATGAGTCGTCCGCTTTTGTGGCGCCGCACGGTTTCAAAATGTTCCACCGGATCCCCGCGACGGATGCGTTCAAGTATGCGCGGCTCTTCATCAAAATGCTCCGGTGGCAAAAGCACGATGATCGGCAATCCGATGATCTCTTGCGCGGTGTAACCGAACAAACGCTCCGCTCCCGCATTCCAACTCGTGACGATGCCATCGAGGTTTTTGCTCACCACCGCGTCGTCGGAAAACTTCACGATCGCGGCGAGTTGTCCGGTCGCGAGTTCGGCTTCTTTGCGCGCGGTGATGTCTTGCACCACGCCGACCATGCCGAGGAGCGCGCCGTCTTCTGCGTAGCGCCCGCGTCCGGTGAAAACGAGCCACAGCGGCGGATTGTCCGGACGATAAATGCGGCACTCGATCGCGAACTCCGTTCGTGCATCCAACGCGTCCTCCACCGCTCGGCGTGCGTTCGCGCGATCATCCTCGTGCCACAATCCACTCAACTCGATCCAGCTGATCTGCCACTCGATGGAGACGCCAAAAATTCGGGCGGCCGCAGGCGATAAATTCACGCGATCCTCGCGCGCCTCCCAGCTCCACAAACCGAGCTGCGCGGTCGAAACCGCCATTTGAAGCTGCTGCGCGCTTTCCAACAACAATCGATCCGATCGCGCTTTCTCGACGAGCGGCCACACGCGCGCGACCGCATGTTCGAGAAAGATCAATTCATCTTCGCGCCACAACCGCGCTTCGGCCGCCGACACGAGCAGCGACACCGTCCAACGTCCGTCCTGATAATACGCCGCGGTCGCCAGCGCGCGTGACTCCATTTGCAAATGCGACGGCAAGGCGGCGCCGACAAAGGGCGATTGTGCGACATCGGTGATGCTGAAGCGCGGCGACGCGAGTTGGCGGACAAATTCGTTCGTTCCGAAGCGGGTGAGATCGTGCCGACCGGCCGCGGACTTCACGCCTTCGATCCGCCAATCGCCTTCGATCTTCGCGTGGCGTCCATCGGGGGAAATTTCGAGAAACAAACAGCGCTGAGCATACAGATGCCGCCCGATCGTCTCCTGCGCGATACGTATCATTTCGACGGGATCGGATAGAACGCCGAGCTGCTGGCCCAATCGCACGAGACATTCCGCATGTCCTTCGGTACGGCGTCGCTCCAACACTTCGCGCTCGAGCTGAACGACGTGTTTTTCCAACTCGTGATTTTTCCGCCCCAGTTCCGCGCGTGTGTCTTCCAGCTCGCAACGCAGCGCCGCCTTTTCGACGGCATTGCGCACGCGTCGTGACAATGTCGCCACATCGTTCTTTAAAACGAAATCATGCGCGCCCTGCTGCAACGCTTCGCCGAGTTCAAACTGCCCGTCCGGACCTGCGAGAATAACCACGCCACACGTCCGTAGTTTCGGAGCGGATACGATCTCGTGCAGCAAGTCCAACGCACCCCCGCCCGGCAGATCCGCATCGATCACCACGCAGTCCACCGGTTCTTGCTCCAGCGATTTCAGCACGATCTGCGGACTCAGCGCGTCGCGCACGTCGTAGATAGCGTCCGTTTCGTCCGCCAAGGTGCGGCGGAGCGCAGCGCGATCGTCCGCCTGCACAGCCACCACGAGCACGCGCAAGGGACGCGTCCTGAGATCGGCAGATGTCATGGCAGGAACGTCCACCCGGCGAAAACGCACGGCGGTCGCACGCTGACCACTGGGCACCCGATTGGGGTCGTGAGTTGAGGGGGTGTGGGAGACGACCACATATAAGGACGCAAACGCTAATTGCGTCGCGTTTCATCATTCAGGCAAGTCGCAGCCTCATTAACCGTAATCTTTTCCGAAAATCACGCACACGGGCGGCATTCTGCAGTTCGATACGACGCCAATCGTGCGTCCTGCAGCGCGGGCGTCCGCGTCATCCTTTGAGCGCCCCGGCGGTGATGCCTTTCACCAGTTGTTTCTGGAGCAGCAAATACACGATCAATATAGGCAGCGTCACCACCATCACGCCGGCAAAAAGCGATCCGTATTCACTGCGGTACTGCGCCGTCAGCGAGAGGTTCGCCAAGCCCAATGGCAACGTCCGCACCCCCGCGCCCGCATCGCCCGAAGTAAACATGAACGCGAAAAAATACTCCTTCCAGATGCCGATGAATTGAAAGATCGCGACCGTCACCAAGCCCGGTCGTGCGAGCGGCAACATCACTCGCCAGAATGCCACCGCTTCGCTGCAACCATCCACGACTGCGGCTTCATATAATGATGACGGCAGCGCGCGGAAAAATCCCGCGAGAATAAAGATCGTGAAGGGCAAACCGTTCGCCGTGTACACGAGGATCAATCCGAGTCGCGAATCGAGCAGCCCCAACGCGCGCAGTTCGAAAAACAGCGGGACGATGCTCAACTGCACCGGCAACATCAGCCCCGCGAGAAACAACCCATAAGTCACTTTTCCCAAGGGATGATAAAACCGGCTCAACGCATACGCGCTCATCGCGCCGAGTAACACGATCGCCGTGACCGACACGCCCGTCACGAGCAGGCTGTTGAAAAAATAATCGCCGAAACGTGCTTCGCGCCACGCGCGTGCATAATTTTCCCACGCGATTGTATCCGACGATGGCAACGCGAACGCATCGCGGAAGATCTCCGCATCGGGTTTTAGCGATGAATACGCGACCCAGAAAACCGGATATACAACCCACACGAGATATCCGCAAAGCACCGCGAAGATGAGCGCTCGCGAAATGGAGAATCCGCGCTGTCGAGCTGCGTGTGACGGGTTTTCGTTCATCGATATCAAACCTCCTCGCGATCGCGCATCGCGCGCAAGACCGCCACCGATCCCACCAACACAAATATAAACATGACGACCGCGATCGCTGTCGCGCGTCCGATCTGAAATTCCTTAAACATCGTCGATACCATCAATGTGCTCAGCACATGGGCGCCACTCGTCGGATCCTGCGAGGTGAGCAGCCAGATCATTTCAAATGTATTTAATCCCGCGATCACGATAAACACCGCCGATATCGCCAGCACGTCGCGGATTTGCGGCAAGGTGATCGAAAAAAACTGACGCCACGCCGACGCACCATCGAGTTCCGCCGCTTCATATAATTCCGCGCTCACGCCCTGCATCGCCGCGAGATAGAGCACGAGATTAAAGCCGCACGCCATCCACAGATAGATCGGGATCAACGCGCGATAAAGATTTGCCTGCGAGAGCCACGCGTAGCCGTAAAACGACTGCAGCCACTCGCTGCCGGTCCACTGCCCGAGTTTCACCAGCGCGGCATTCACCAATCCGCCGTGCGGATCGTAGGCATTCATCCACAACAGCGTCGCCGCGATTCCGCCGATCAGATTGGGAAACAAAAACACTGCGCGGAAAAATCCCACCCCACACACACCGCGATGGATCATCGTCGCGAAAAACAACGCCATCGGCACCACCGCGAGCGTCGGCACGATCATGAGGTAGAGGTTGTTTTTCAGCGCGAACCAGAACGTATCGCTCTCGAGCAGGAGCCATTGGAAATTGAGCAATCCCGCCCAGCTCCATTCGCCAAATCCGTCCCAGCGCATGAACGCCCACACGATCGAGGCGAGCCCTGGCAAAATCACAAACGCGCCAAACAGGATCAGCGAGGGCACGACAAACCCCGTCGCGAGCGGCGCGCGCAAACGTCCCAATCCCGCGTTCCCGGGAGCGATTTCGCGGCGCGATGTTTCGGTTCGGTCTGTATTCAGAGTTTCAATACGAGGCGCACGGCCGCGGCGACGAAGGCGTCCGCCTGTCCACAGTATCAGCGCCACCACGACACCGCAGAGCAGGAGCGCTTTGCCGGTGTGTTTTCGCTCGATGCGATCGGGATCTTCCGCGCGCGCGCGTTCCGCCGCCGCGGTGCGTTCGAGTCGCACGCCGAATTCTTCCGGCGTGACGCGTCCCGTCATCAATTGGAAACGCGCGTCGTTGAGTCCTTGCGCGACAAATGCCGAAAACGCCGCCGTGGGCGGCGCCGCGGCGTCCACCACCGCCGGCGCGCGCTCGACGAATTCCGCGATCTCGCGCAGCGCCGGCGTCGCATAATCGTCGGGACGGATCGCGCGCAACGCCACCGGCGCGTCGAAGCGTTGGGCAAAGGCGCGTGCGCGTTCGCGCGAGGTGAGGAAACGGAAAAAATCGACCGTGGCTTGTTCGCGCGCGGGATCATCGGTCGCGAAGAGAAAAAAGTACGCGCTGCGCGCCTGCACCGCGCCCATGGGCCCGAAGCCATCCGGAAACGACGGAAGATTAAATGCACCGAGTTGAAAACCATCGGGAAATTTCCCGCGCATTTCGCTGACCATCCACGTGGCGCTGATGGTCATCGCGGACTTGCCGTCGAGGAAGGCTTGTTGCGCGGCGGTGTGCGTCATACCTTCCCAACCGCGCAGCAAACACGTCTGACTGATGCGCTGCAGCACGCCGGCCGCGCGGACGAAATGAGGACTCGTCAACGCGCCCGGCGCGAGTTGTTGAAACGCGCGATAGCTTTCTTCGCCGCCCGAGCTGAAGAGCGCCGCTTGCAGAAACGCATCGCCGTAGCGCATGTACACGCCGGGCAATGTGAGCGGTGCGAGCCCGCGCGCCTGGATTTTTTCACAGAGCGCAAAAAAATCGTCCCATGTTTCCGGCGGCGTCCAACCGTTCTCCGCGAAGAGCGCGCGATTATAATAAACGACCCACACCGCATGGGTGTAAGGCAGCGCATAGATGTGTTCACCACGCTGCCAACGATCGAGCACGCCGGGCAAAAACGAATCGCGCCACGTGCCGTCGCCTTCCCAGTTCGGTCCGTCGAGATAAGGCGTGAGATCGCGGATGCGGCCGGCGGCGATCAGCGTATCATAGAGCAGACGGGCGTCGGTTGCGTCGGGGAAATCGCCGCCCATGGCGCGGATCTGCACTTTGTCGTCGTTGCGAATATCACCCGTGATGCGCACGCGCACGCCGGGACGCAGTTGTTCGAACGCGCGCGCGGTTTCTTCGAAAAACGCCGTGCCGTACGCAGCCGGTTGCAGCGGGATCTCGATTTCGACAGGCGCCGCTCCGCCGGCGGAGGTGTCGGCGCGCGCACAAGTAGCGGTAAGAAAAAGGGCAACGATGAGCCGGAGAACCGGCGAAAAGCGCATGCGTTGTGCATGAGTTTCCGAAGCGCACTTGGCAAGGGGTCGCTGCTGGCGGCGTGTCGAGAAAAAGGATGACGCGAAATTGCGTTGCTGCGTCTGGCGGCGGAGCTAAAGACGGAGCCTTCATGGCTGCCATCGATTCGGTCGATCAGCGGTGCCGCGTCACGTGGCGGCCCGTCGTCCGGATGACCATCAAGCCGTGAGCGACCGGCATGTACCAAGTCACTTTTTCCGAACAAGCGATGCGCGAGCTCAACAAGCTCGACAAGCTCTCCCAGCTCGACGCGATCTCCCCGATCAGCTCGCTCCGCGCGGCTGATCTGGCCACACCGCGCGAGCCGCTCGGGCGATTTGCACGCGGAGGACGCACTCTGTACCGGTTGCGTGCCGGCGAGTTTCGTTTTTATTTCGAAGTGCAGGGAGATACCCTCCACACGTTGTACATCCTGCACAAAAACTCCCTCGAAGACTTCCTGCTGCGCAACAAGCTCCCGGTCTCGGAGGAGCAACTCGCCGAGCAGCACTCGAAGTTCTGGAAGTACCTCGAAACGCTTACGAAATAATCGCTCCCATGGCCGACCTCGACCCGCCGGAGGATCCTTACCACATTAAGAACGCCAGCCGCATTTATTTCCTGCCGAATCTGATGACGGCCGGAAATCTCTTCTGCGGCTTCATGTCGGTCATCCACTGCATTCAAGCGCGCCTGGCGGAGACGACCGGCGGGATTTATCTCAACAGCTCGAACATCGATCACTACCGCTATGCCGTGTATTTCATCTTCGGCGCCGCGGCGTTCGATGCGCTCGATGGGCGACTGGCGCGCATGGGCGGACGCGAATCCTTGTTCGGCGCGGAGTTCGACTCGCTGGCTGATGTGGTGTCGTTCGGCGTGGCACCGGCGCTGATGATGTTCTTCTTCATCTTGTCTCCAACAACTGGATACGAGTGGTTCCGAAACATCGGCTGGTTTGTGGGCTTTATCTTCCTTTTGTGCGCCGCGATGCGATTGGCGCGCTTCAACGTCATCACGAATCCGCTGCTCCATCGCACGTCCACCGACTCGTCCAAAGACTTCATCGGTCTCCCCGTGCCGGCCGCAGCCAGTACGGTGGCGGCGATGGTGTTGTTTCTCATCAGCCTCGTGCAGACGGACAAATCGCTCAATCGCTGGGCGCTCGCGCTGCCGCCGCTCATGGTGATGATCGCGTTGCTCATGATGAGCACGATACGTTATCCCAGCGGAAAAAATCTCAGCATGCAGACGCAGACGCGGCTCAAACCCTTCATCTCCTTCCTCGCGCTGGCTGCCTTGGTGGTGTTCTACAAGGAAGTGGGCTTCCTCACCATCTGTCTGGGCTACATCTTCTACGGCTTGATCCGGCATTGGCGCCGTCCGAACCCCGCCCGCGCCGCCGCCGCTCCAGTTGAGCCCAAGCTGTGAGTAAGTCTGCGATTAACCGCCAATAACTTTTCCCATGCGAACAACCGGCCCTTTGTCCCGACGTTTTTCTGATTTGTTCACAGCGTCCGGCAGGCTTCGCTCACGAGGGAAAACCGGCCGGTTGTCGGTGTTTTTCACAGCCCATACTGATACGGATAACATTCATTATTGAACTAGGTATCATTTAGACTTTGTTAACTTCTCCAAAGCCGCTGAGCCCTCCAGCCATCCAATGAAATTCAAGATCAACCGCGATCACTTCAGCAACGGACTCGCCCAGGTTCTCAACGTCGTGGGCTCGAAAGCCACGATGCCCATTCTCAGCAATGTGCTCATCGAGGCGGAGAAGGACCACATCACCCTCACGACGACCAACCTCGACCTCGGCATCCGCTGCAAAATCAAAGCGGAGGTGAAGGAGCCCGGCTCGGTAACGCTCCCGGTCAAGCGCCTCGCCACGATCGTGCGCGAACTGCCCAATGTGGATGTCGTCTTCGATGCCGCGCCCAATCACCAGGTGAAGCTCGCCTCGGGCGGCTCGAACTTCAAAATCATGGGCATCGGCAAGGAAGAGTTTCCCCCGCTGCCCGAGTTCGGCGACGAGAAGTCCTTCACCCTCGCCCAATCCGAGCTCATCACGATGCTCAAGAGCGTGGCGTACGCGCAATCGACCGACGAAACGCGCTACATCCTCAACGGCGTCTATTTCAATTTTAAGGACGGCAAACTTTCGCTCGTCGCCACCGACGGCCGCCGCCTCGCGCTCGTCAGCAAAGAACTCGAAGTGCCCGCCGAAAGCGCCGGCAGCATCATTCTCCCGGCCAAGACGGTCGGCGAACTGCTCCGCATGCTCGACAAGGGCGAGACGCTGAAAATCTCGTTCAACGAGCGCCGCGCCGCCTTCCAGATCAACACCGACAAAGACACCAGCGGTCTGATCGACAGCATCTACCTCTATTCGAAGGTCGTCGAAGGCAATTACCCGAACTACAACCAGGTCATCCCGAAGGAAACGCATCAGCGTATCAAACTGGAGCGCGAGTTGTTCCAGCAATGCGTGCACCGCGCCGCGCTCGTGTGCAGCGAGAAGTCGAATTCGGTGAAGATCAAACTCACCAGCAATCTCCTCGAGATCACCGCGCAGAGTCCTGACTTCGGCGAAGCCCACGAATCGATGGCCATCGCTTACAGCGGTCCCGATCTGCAGGTCGCGTTCAACCCGCAGTTCCTCATGGATCCGCTCCGCGCGCTCACGAAGGACGAAGTGTTCTTCGAGCTGAAAGACGAAGTGAGCCCCGGTGTCTTCAAGACCCTCGAGAGCTTCATCTGCGTGATCATGCCGGTCCGCTTGAGCTAAGCGTCACTCGCATTATTTAGTTTTTGCCCAGGGCGGCTGGTTTCGACCTGCCGCCCTTTTTGCCCCATGATCGATATTCGATACCTGATCTTCGGCGCCACGATTCTGTGGTTCGTGCTGTTCCAACTGAATCTCCGCCTCGGCTCACCGGTCATCGCCATCATCAATCGCTGGCTGCGCTGGCTGGTCGTCGGCACGGGCGCGGCTCTGATTGCCACGCATTATGGTTTGATCGACCGACCTTACTGGGCGGTCGCGGTGGCGTTCCTGCTTCTCTGGATGCTCGGTGAAACCGCTTACAACTGGCTCGCGATCAAAGCGCTCAGCTCAAGCTCGCTGCCGCTGTTTCCCCGTTTCTCCATCAACACTTCCGGCGAGGAATGGCCAAGCCATCCGCGACTCTTCAAACTCCGCGAATGGCTCCGCGCGGAAAACTTCCGCCAGGTGCAGGCCCTGCGCGCAGAGGTCGCCCCGCAGATGTATCTGCGCGTGTCGGTTTATCAGGACGAGAGCGCGACGACGCGCGCGCAGATCACGTTTCTCCCGCAGATGAACGGCGCGATCACCGTCTGCTGCAGCTTCAGCACGCAAACCGTGAGCGGCTATCGCTACGTGACGGATAATCTCTACCTGCCTTTCGGCGGATTTTATCCGGAAAACTGGCTCGTGGAGCGCCATCCGTGGAAACGCTCCGCCGCGCGTCTGCTGAAACGCCACCGCGCGCGTCTCGCCAAAGCCGGCGAGATGGCTCTGCCGTGGACCATCGATCCGTTGACCGACATCAACGCCCAGCAACGCGAGCTCGAACAGGTAAACGTCGATCTCGGTTTCCTCATGCCGCACGCCGAACGCGAAGACCACGGCAAGATGAGCTACGAAGGCCGCTATCGCGTGTGGAAAGAAATCCTGCTCCTCAACTATTTCGGCCGCAGCGCCCGCTACGAATAAGGCGCCGAGCGGGCGATTACGCGGTTGCCTCGGTGCGCGGTAACAACGAGCTGACTTTTGCTAAGAGGGAAAATACCCTCGGCTCGTTCACCCCGCATCCCCATGGCTAAAACCGCTAATTACACCGGCATCGAAGGTGCCCTCGCGTCCATCAAGGACGCTGTTGTTGATATCAGTTCACTCGAAGTCATCACCTTTCGCGGCAGCATCACCGGCATCGTCAAAGACGATCTTGAGTGGGACAAACTCATGACCAAAGCCACCGCCGGCAGCGGACAACTCAAGGTCGCCCTCGCCACTGTGATCGACTTCGACTGCGATGTGCGGACCTTCGTAGCCGATGATGCGCCGCCGCCGTGGATCATCGAAGCGCATCAAGCCGCGGTGAACGCCGGCCTCGAATCGCGCCGCGCGGTGCTCGAATTGATCGGCGGATTTATCGGGAAAAAATAGTTCCCCGCGCCGCGTCGTCGCGGCGTTTCCACTGCCTGCACGAGCATGACCGATCCGGTGCTGGACTCCTACCGGGCGACACAGACCTTTGCCGAACCGTTTGCCGATCTGGTCGGCACGGAGCGCTATTTCAACGCGGCCTGCGAGGCCGGCGAAGTATCTCCGCTCACGCTCGATCGGCGCGATCTGCCGTGGGCACCGGAGGATGAAGCCGCGCGAATCGTCGCCGTGCGCGATCGTCTGCGTCGTTTGGGTTATCCACTCGGCGACGTTTCCGAAACCATGCGCGGACAATGGACCGACGACGTGCGTGAGGCACTGAAGCAATTTCAACGCGAAGCGATGCTCCTCGCGCACGATGGCGAACTCACCGTCGAAAGTTGGGACGCGTTGCAGGAGCTCTTTAACTTCGAGACACCGCTGCGCGTGGAAGATTGGTTCGGACCCGAGGGCGCGGATCGACCGCTGCAGCGAGCGACGCGACTGCGCTTGAGCGTGCTCGGTTTTGGCCGGCCGCCGACAATCGATTCCCCGCAACCGACGACCGATGCGCTGACGGCGTTTGTCGAAACGCTCGTCAGTATTGGAATTTTGAATACGTCGCTCGCGCCCGTGCTGGATCCGGCGATGGCGGTGTTGGTTTTTGCTCACGATCGTCTGGCGGAGCGGCTGACCAACTGCGGCGATCAGCTCGCGGCGCTGCGCGGAGGCGCGAAGAAACAAGCGGAGCACCTGCTCGTGTGTTTCGCGAAGATCGAACTCTGGCTTCACGGCTACGATGTCGCGCCCGATGGTCGCAGCGATCTTGTGCTACCGGCGATGCATGGACGCCACGGCGGCATGAAAACCAACCGGACCAATCGCACGGCGGATCAGTTCAACTTGTTCTTCGCCGATAGCGCTCCGGAGGGCATGCGGGTGTACTCGGCGCCGCCGGAAGCGATTCCCGCGCGCGTGCCGGAGATGTTGCGGCGCATGCGAGAACTGCGTGCGCGAGATGCGTGGCGACGCGAAGACGCTTCGCATGAAATCGTGCGGATGCTCGAAGAGCGTTTGGAAGAATCGCCGAGTTTGTGGAATGAACTGAAGACCGCTGCGATGAAACTCGCCGGGATTCTCTTCGATGGCGTGCGACGTGTGATCGCGTGGATCGGCCGGTTGTTTCGCCGCATCGGCGCGGCGGTGTCCACCGCGGCGGTCAACATGTGGCGCGCGGTGCACCACTTCATGGGCGGCGCGGCGTTTTATTTTCGGAAAGCGACGCGTGCGCTCGCGGAAGGCGTGGCCTTTCTGATCGCACCGGGACATCGCAGCGAGCCGGTCGGCTGCAGCGGATATTGCCGGCGCATCGATTTCGATGCGGGCGTGCTCGTGGACGACGACGCGGAGCCGGACGAAGTGCGCCGCTTCGCGCGCGGGCTTGAGCGCAAAGGGCGCTCGCTGGCGATCGCCTGCCGGATCATCCGGTTGGTGAGCACGGCGGTGCGATTGGCGGCCGCGGGCGCGGCCGGGCTTGCGGGTGGTTTTGTGCCGATGGTGCTCGGGCTGGCGTCGGTGTGGTCGCAGGTGCGCAAACTCGGACGGATGCTCGACGCCCTGGAGGAAGCGGGTTAGCTGTATTCGTTATGCGGATACGGGATGCAGCGCTTCGCGAAGTTGCGTGGCCAGCGAATGGAGCGTGAACGGTTTTTCGATGAAGTGTTTCACGCCGAGATTGCGCGCGCGGTCGATGTCGAGCGAGCGCATGAAACCGGTGGAAAGAATCAGCGGCTTGTGCGGATCGCGTGCGAGGATGCGCCGGGCGAGCTCGACGCCGGTGATTTCCGGCATCGTGAGATCGGTGATGACGACATCGAAGGCCTCGGGCGTGGCGTTGAAGAGCGTGATACCTTCCGTGGAGCTCGTGAGCGAAGTGGCGCGGTAGCCGAGTTTTTCGAGCATGCGCTGGCCGATCTGCGCGATGCTGGCTTCGTCGTCGATGAGGAGAACGCGTTCGCCGCGCCCGAGCGGAATTTGAAAGGGCGAGCGGCTGGCGTCGGCGTCGTCGGTTTCGATCGCGGGGAAATAGAGGCGAAACTCCGTGCCCTTGCCGGGTTCGCTTTCGACGGTGATGGCGCCGTCGTGGCTTTGCATGATGCCGTGAACGACAGCGAGTCCGAGGCCCGTGCCTTCGCCGGACGGTTTTGTGGTGAAGAAAGGTTCGAAAATGCGTTCGCGGGTGGGTGCATCCATGCCGCAACCGGTGTCGCGCATGGTGAGGCACACGGCGCGTCCGGACGCGAGTTGAGGATGCGCGGCGGCGAGCACGGGATCGGCTTCGGCGGGGCCGAGCGTGACGGTAAAAACGCCGCCCGATTCTCGCATCGCGTGCGCGGCGTTGGTGCCGAGGTTCATGATCACCTGATGAATCTGCGTGGTGTCGCAGAGCACGCGCGGACATTTGAGCGCGATATCGATGCGGAACTCGATCGTGGAGGGCAGCGATGCGCGCAACAGACTGAGCGCTTCCTTCACCACGCGATCGAGCGCGCAGACAGAGCGTTGTTGATCGCGGCGACGGCTGAACAACAGGATTTGCGCGACGAGGTCGCGAGCGCGATTGCTCGCCTTGAGCGCGCCGCGGAGGAAATTGCGCGCCGGGTGCTGATCGGGGATCTCGAGTTGCGCGAGCTCGATGTTGCCGAGGATGCCCGTGAGGATGTTGTTGAAATCGTGCGCGATGCCGCCGGCGAGCGTGCCGATGGCCTCCATCTTTTGCGCCTGGCGCAATTGGGCTTCGAGGTTCTTGCGAACATTGTCGGCTTCGATCGACGCGGTGATATCGCGTGTGATCACGACACCGTGTTCGCGTCCATCGGCGGTGATGAAACCGCGGCCGGACGACTCGAACCAACGCCAGCCGTCGTCCTTGTGAATGTGGCGATAGACGACGGCATTCGGAGAACGCGAGGTGAGGATTTCGCGGACGGTGTTTTGATCGTCGGGATGGATGCGATCGAAGATGCACGTGCCGAGGAGTTCTTCCTGCGAAAATCCGCTGATCGTGAGATGATTGGGGCTCACGTAGTGGATGATGCCCTGCGAATCGATTTCGCAGACGAGGTCGTTGGAGTTTTCGACCAGTGTGCGATAGCGAAGCTCGCTGTCTTTGAGCGCGGCCTCGGCGGCGCGGCGATCGGCGCGTTGACGGGCTTCGCGCAATTCGCGCAGGACGGCGGGCGCGAGACGCGTGAGGTGGTCTTTGAGCAGATAATCCTGCGCACCGTTGCGCATCGCTTCGACGGCGACGTCTTCACCGACCGTGCCGGAGACGAGCAGAAAGGGAATGTCGTGATGCGTGCGGCGGAAAATCGACAGCGCTTCGAAGCCGGAAAAGGACGGCAGGTTGTAGTCCGCGATGATGATATCGAACGTTCCCTTTTGCAGAGCCTGTTCGAAATCGTCACCGGTTTCCACACGCGTCACCTGAGGGTCGAATCCTCCGCGACTGAGATGAAGAATGATAAGCGCTTCATCGGAGTCAGAATCCTCGACAAGCAGGACACGCAGTGGGGTAAGCGACATGACGGACGAAGCGGTTGGGATTACCGGTTGGGTGTGGGTTCATTGAGGATGAGCCAATAGAGGCCGAGCTGTCCGACGACGCGGATGAATTCATCGAAATCGACCGGTTTGCGAATGTAGCTCGTGGCGCCGAGGCTGTAGCTTGTGACGATATCGGCTTCCTCGCGTGAAGTCGTGAGCATGATCACGCGCAGCAGCGCAGTGACTGGATGTGCGCGGATCGCGCGGAGCACGTCCATGCCGTCGAGTTTCGGCAGTTTCAAATCGAGCAACACAAACGCGGGCATGTCCGTCACGTCGCGCCCGGCGTAAGCGCCTTCGCCGAAAAGCCAGTCGAGCGCTTCCTGTCCGTCCTTCGCGATGACGACTTCGTTGGCGATGCTGTTTTTCTTGAGAGCGCGAAGGGTGAGCGCGACGTCGTCGGGATTGTCTTCGACCAGGAGGATTTTGCGGTTGGAGGTGTCCATGAGTAATCAGGAAGTGGAAGTGGCTGGTTTGAGCGTGAAATGGATTTGGGTGCCTTGATCGGGCACGGATTCCGCCCAGACGCGTCCCCCATGACGCGAGATGATGCGGCGCACCGTCGCGAGGCCGATGCCCGTGCCCTCGAATTCGCTCGCGGAGTGCAGGCGTTGGAACGGCGCGAAAAGTTTTCCCGCGTACTTCATGTCGAAGCCGGCGCCATTGTCGCTGACGGTGTACACGATGCTCGTCGGATCTTCGGGGTCGGGTGTGTGCGAAATCTCCACGCGCGGCTTGCTCTGGCGGCGCGTGTATTTCCACGCGTTGCCGAGAAGATTATCGAGGACGATGCGCATGAGGTCGCGATCGGCGCGCACGGGCAAGGTGGGCGGGCAAACAAACTCGACCACACGATCCGGGCGATCGGCCTGGCGGAGCTCGCCGACGACTTGATGCGCGAGTTGCGCGAGATCGATCGCGTCGATGTGCATCTGCGTGCGTGTCGCGCGCGAGAGACGCAGCAAGTCGTCGATCAACATCGCCATGCGCTGACTGGCGTCGCGAATGCGGCGGAGATAATCGCGGCCCGTGTCGTCGAGCACGCTCTCGTAGTCCTCCGCGATCGCGCGGCTGAAACCATCGATCGCGCGCAGCGGACTGCGCAAATCGTGCGACACCGAATAACTGAAGGCCTCGAGTTCGGCGTTGGCGGCGGCGAGCTGCGCGGTGCGTTCGGCGACGCGTTCCTCGAGATGAGCGTTGAGTTGGTGAATCTCGTTTTTCGCCTCCATCTCGACGGTGATGTCGTCGATCGTGCCGACGTATCCCGCCAAAGTGCCTCCCGGTCCGGGCAGACGGCGCGCGTGAAATTGAATCCAACGCGCACCGCCCGCGGGATGTTCGAAGCGGAGCTTGTGCGAAAACTCGCCGCGGCCCGACGTAAATTTTTCCCACGCAGCGAGCAACTCGCGCAGTTCGTCGGGAGGCAGGCGTTCGCGCCAGCCTTTTTGCAGCGCTTCTTTGAAGGAGATGCCGGTGATCTCGCACCAACGTTTGTTCACGTAGGTGCAGTTGCCGTGGACGTCGAACTGGTACACGCCGACCGGCGAGCTCTCGCTCAAGCTGCGGAAACGCGCCTCGCTCGCGCGCAGTGCGTTTTCCGTTTCGCGACGTTCGATCTCGGCGGCGGCGCGCGCGGCGAAGGCTTGCAAGATCGCGATGACGGCTTCGCGACGCGCAGGCGGTTGTTGAAACAATGCGCTGAGCACGCCTACGCGATAACCGGTCGGCGTAATTAATGCGCAGCCGACATACGCGGTGGCGCCCCACGTCGAGAACGCTTCGGCGACATGCGGCGGAAGCACTTCGCCGGGATTTCCCCAGCAGCAAAGCAGGCCATCGCCGCGATGCAGCACCGATGCGGAAAGACTATTGGCGACCTTGTAGCGCTCGAGCGGCTCGATCGTGCCGCGGTAACAAAGCGCGAGCGGGAGCATCTCGTCATTATCGTCGGAGAGCCGGCCCACGTACACGCGCACCGCATCGAGCGTACGCCAGAGCTCCAGGGCGAGTTGTTCGAAAAAGGCGCGGCCCGGCGCACCGACAACGCGTTCGAGCAAGCCGGTGAGCGCCTGCGCGCGTAATCGGCTGTCGGATACATCGCGCAGCGAGCCGATCATGCGACGGCGTCCGCCGCCCGTGACGAAGCCGTTGCGCTCCTGGATATGGACGTACGAGCCGTTGCGATGGCGCAGCCGATAAATGACGTCCCACGGTTGGCTGTTGGCGATCGCTTGATCGAGCGCACGACGCGTGTTCGCGCGGTCGTCGGGATGCAGCCAGGCTTCCCACTGGCGGATGTCGACGTGTTGAAATTCTTCCGGCGAGTACCCGAGCAGTTCCGAGATCGCGCCGTCCCAAGTGATGTGCCCGGTGTCGAGATGATGATCATACACGATCATGCCGGCCTGTTTGCAGAGGAGCCGGTAGATGTCGCGCGTGTCGTCCGCGGGCCGAAAAGGGGAAGCGCTGGGTAGGGATGGGTAACTCATGCGCGTGACCGTGCACCACATGAGCAACTCAATGATCGCCACTTGGCAATCCTCGCGCTCAAGGAAGTGGCTTTCCCTGAGGTGTTAACCCGATGGCGCCGTGAGGGAGACTACGCACTCCAGGTGGCGCGTTTGTGGAAACAAATCGAAGGGTTGCACCGCGGTGAGCGTGTAGCCGCGCGCCGTGAAGTGTTTCAGATCGCGCATTTGCGTCGCGGGATCGCACGACACGTACACGACGGCGCGCGGACCAAACGCGAAGAGCTGGTTGAGGAAATTTTCGTCGCAGCCTTTTCGTGGAGGATCGATCACGACGACGGTGTCGCGCGGTGGAAAAAGGAGTCCCGCGAAAATCGCCGACGCGTCGCCGGCGAGAAAAGTGGCGTTGGCGATGTTGTTGGCCGCGGCATTTTCGCGCGCGAACGCGATGGACGTTTCGCTGATCTCGACCCCCGCGACTTGTTCAAACGCAGGAGCCGCGGTGAGCGCGAAGAGTCCGCTCCCGCAGTACGCATCGACGAGGAAACGCGCGCCCGACGCGGCGGCTTGCTGGCGCACGTAGTCGGTGAACGCGGGCAGGATGAACGGATTGTTTTGGAAAAAATCGCGCGCGAGGAAGTGCAGCTTCACGTCGCCCACCTGCTCGTGGATCACCGCGTCGTAGTCGGTGATCACGCCTTCCTGCGCATGACGCAGCAACAGCGTGGCCGCGCGCTTGAATTCGCCGGCGGCGGCGCGCGCGCGGGTCTTGGCACGGACTTCGGGCAGTTTCTCGTTGATCGCATCCGTCGCGATCAGACAGCGCGGCACATCGACCAAATCGAAGCGTGTGCCCTGGCGGAGAAAGCCGACCGGAAAGTTTTTTTCGTCGAGCGGAGCGTCGGGATTTCGCGGTGGATTGAAGTGCGGCGTGATCTTCGAGCGATAGTTGTACTCTTTCGGCGAACCGATGACGGGCGAAACGGGAAACTCGAGGCCTGCCATGTGGCGGAGGAGTTCGCTCACCTGGCGCTGTTTCCAGGCGAGCTGTTCCTTGTATTCGAAATGTTGATACTGACATCCGCCGCAGCGTCCGAAGAGCGGGCATGGCGCGGTTATGCGGTGCGGCGACGGTTGCAGGACCTCGAGCAGGTCGGCTTCGCTGTAGTTTTTATGATTGCGAAAAACGCGGGCGCGCACGCGTTCGCCGGGCAACGCGAAGGGCACCATCACGACCCATTGCGATTCCTCGCCCGTGGCGGAATCGCGCAACGGCACGCGGCCCAGACCGACGCCGAGATTCGTCAGCGTGGCGATCTCGAGTTCGATATCGGCGTGATACGCAAAGGGATGGTCGTTGAATTTTTTCTTTTTCACCACAGAGGCACAGAGGACACAGAGGGCGGAGGGAAAGAGGAAGTCGGAAATCGTCTATCAAAACTCAGGCTAGATTCTCGATGCCCTCTGTGTCTCTGTGGTGATTCGTTCGTATGTTCGTCGAAAGAATCACCAGTCTCCAGAATCCACGCGTGAAGCAGCTTGTGAAGCTGCGCGACCGGCGTCCGCGCGACGAAGCGGGCGTGTTTCTCGTCGAAGGGTATCGCGAAGTGCGACGCGCGCTGGAGAAGGGCGTGAAGCTGCGGGAGCTGTATTTCTCACCCGATTGGTTTTTGGGCGAAAACGAACCCAAACTCATCGCCGAAGCGCAGGCGGCGGGCGCGCAGGCCTTTGAGCTTTCGAAGGAGGCGTTTCAAAAGGTCGCGTATCGCGAACGTCCCGACGGTTTGCTCGCGGTGGCGCCGCAATGGAAACGCGGTTTGAACGATCTCGTTTTAAAACCGCAGCCGTTTCTCCTCGTGGTCGAAGCAATCGAGAAGCCGGGCAATCTCGGCACGATCTTGCGCAGCGCGGATGCGGCGGGCGTGGATGCGTTGATCGTGTGCGATCCGGTGACGGATATTTTTAATCCCAATGTCGTGCGCGCCTCGACGGGCGTGTTGTTTTCCGTGCCGGTCGTCGTCGCCGAAAGTCAGCCCGTGCGCGCGTGGTTGCGGGAGAAAGGCATTCGCGCGGTCGTGACCACACCGTCGGCGAAAGAACTTTATACCGACACCGATCTGCGCGGCCCGCTCGCGATCGTGATGGGCAGCGAGCAATACGGGCTCAGTGATTTTTGGCTGAACGAAAGCGACGCCCAGGTCCGCATCCCGATGGCCGGCCAGGCCGATTCGCTAAACGTCGCGATGGCCACGATCATCACGCTTTTCGAAGCGGTCCGACAGCGCGGGTGAGATGAGTGCGTGTTTCGCGCGCTCCGTACTTAAGGCGTTTTCGCGACTGCCAGGCGGTTGATGACGACGCGATACGGCGGCAGGAGGGCGACGGCCATGAAGAGTTTGGCGGCGAGGTCGCCGGTGCCGAGTTGCACCCAGTTGTGTTCGGTGCCGGCGAAGGCGAGGCTGAAGAAAATCGCGGTGTCCACGACCGACGCGACGGAGGAGCCGAAGAAAGGCGCTTTCCACCAGCTCTGGCGACGCAGTTGGTTGAAGATCGAGACGTCGAGCAGTTGCGACACGAGGAACGCGGTGCCGGAGGCGATGCCGATGCGCGCGGGTGCGAAAATGACCGAGAGGATGATCCCTACGGAAAAGCCGATCCACACGACGCGACGGGCGGCGGAGGGGCCGGCGATGCGGTTGCAGACATCGGTCACAAAATACGCGACCGGATACGAAAACGCGCCCCAGGTGAGCCAGGGATTGATCGGGTACTGCACGAGCAAATTCGAGAGCAGTACGACGGCCGCCATCGCGAGGGCGAAAGCCGGGAAGAAACGTGTATTCATTTTTGGATACGACCGTGGCGGCGATACCAGTCCACCAGCTCGGCGGTGCCGTCCGCCATGCTGACGCGCGGTTGATAACCGAGATCGCGGCGCGCGGCGACGATCGAAAACCAATGATCTTTCGCGAGTTCGGCGGCGACGAAACGCGTCATGGGCGGTTCGCCTTTGAGCGGAAGAACGCGCCAGAGTGTTTCGCAGACGGCGCCGATGGCGGAGGCGTTGCGCAAGGAGAGACGACGGGTGATCGGTTTTTCGCCGAGCGCGGCGAGAAAATCATTCACCCAATTCCAGAGCACGACAGGTTCGCCGTTGGTGATGAAGTACGCGCGCCCCGCGGCGCTTTCGGGATCGAGGCGCGTGTTCGTAATGAGTGTATTTGAATTTTGGATACTTGCGTCCAAAGGAGGAACGGGGCCTGTTTTCAGCGTGGGACGATCGGAGGCCTCGTGGATGACGGGCGTTTTTTCCAACGCGGCTTCGGCGAGAAGATGCGCATCGACGGCGTTGTCGACGTGGACCATGTCCACGCGATTGGTTCCCTCCCCCACGATGCGCAGACGCCCGGCGCGGGCGCGGGCGAGAATGCGAGGAATGAGGTGCGGATCGCCGACGCCCCAGATGAGGTGTGGGCGCAACGCGATGGTGCGCAGTTGCGGCGTGTTGGCGGCGAGGACTTCGCGTTCGGCTTGAGCCTTGGTGAGTGGGTACGCGCTCGGGCACTCGGTCGTGAGCGGCAGCGATTCGTCGGCACCGGCGAGGTCGAGACCGTTATACACCACGCTTGGAGTGCTCGTGTGGACGAAATAGCGCACGCCGGCCGCACGCGCGCCCTCGAGCAGCGCGAGTGTACCCAAAACATTGATACGATAAAAATCGTCGTAACGGCCCCACACGCCGACTTTGGCGGCGACGTGGAAAATCGTGCCAATGCCCTCGCACGCGGCGCGCACCGCCGTGGCATCATCGAGCGAAGTCTGCACGAAACGCACGCCACGCGAGGCCAGGTCGGGCGCAGGCTTGCGCGCAAGCACCGTCACGGCGCGCCCGGCCGCGAGCAGGCGTTCGACGAGGCGGCGTCCGAGAAAGCCGGTGCCGCCGGTGACGAGTGCGTGAGTGTTTTCCACAGCAAACACGAAACACAGGCACGCACGCGGAGGAAGTCCGTTTCGCAAGGCCGATCAGCGGCGCTGGCCTCACCGGAGGGGGCGATCGCGGTAGGGCGGTTGCGGAGCAACCGCCGCGACTGTCTGAAACAGGCCGGACAATACGGAGCATCGTCCCCACCCGGCGGGAGTGTCGCGATGCGGTCTTAATCGCTTGATCGTTCGCGCGCTGCGCACCTGTATGCCGGCATGTACCCCAAGGCGAGCAGAGGGCTGTTAGTCCTAACCTGCCTGGCCGCGTCCATCGCGGCCTTTGGTCAAGTTCCGGCGTTGAAGCGCTTCGAGCCGGTGCCGGCGGACGAGCCCATCCCTGTTGTGGATTTTTTCCGCGCACCTCTGTTCGAGAATCCTCAGTTCAATCCGGACGGCAGTCGCATGGCGGCGATCGTTTCCACGGCGAACGACCGGCTGGATTTGATCACGATGGATCTGGGCACGAAGTGGACGGAGCGGATCACGGGCAAAGGCGATTACGACATCTACGACTTCGATTGGTTGAGCGAGCGCCGGCTGGTCTTCCGCATTTCGGAGGAGAAACGGTATTCGACCGGGATGTTCGCCGCGGAGCTGGGCGGATTCACGAGCACGTATGTGTTGCAGCGTTACAATGTCGTGGTGCCGGTCGGTTTTCCGCGTGGGAAACCCAATGAGATGATCGTCTGGATAAAATACAGCGCCAGCGCACGCGGTGGCGATGGTGGCGCGATCAAGATCGATACGCGGCGCAATGCGTTAATGTCGGATGACGAAGACGCGATTAATGTGAACGACGACGGCGTGCGTGCGAAGATTCTCCATACATATCCCGAGCCGAAAGGCGGTACGGTAGTGGCGTATATCGCGAACCGGGAAGGCGAGCTTGCGTGGTCGATCACGGCGAAGAACGGCGTGGCGACGCTGCATCGTTTCTCCGGTAACAAGTGGATCGTCTGCAGCACGGATCTCGATGAGATCGATATCCTGGGCGTGGGCGATCGCGAAGGAGAACTTCTGGTGCTCGCGACGAAAGAAGCGGGAAAACCGAAGCCGCTGTATCGCTACGATGCGATCACGGACACGCTCGGCGAGTTGCTCTACGAAGATGAGCGTTACGACATCAAGGGTGTGCGTTTCTACCGTCATCCAGTGGACGGACGGGTGCTCGGCATGGAGTATGGGCGAAATGGACCGCAGGCCGTGTGGTTCGATATGCTGTATGCGCGCATCCAGGAAGGCATTCAGCGCAATTTTCCTAACAAGATCGCGCGCATCATCGGAAGCGATGAGCAGGAGAAACATTTTTTTGTACGGGTGTTTTCCGATACGCACCCTTCCGCCTACTATCACCTCGATCAGGAGAAACGGCGCGTGGACTTGATCACCAATACGACGCCGTGGATCGATCCCAACCGCATGCAGCCTATGCAGGTGATCGCGTACAAGACGCGCGACGGAAAAGACATCGAAGGTTACCTCACGCTGCCTGCAGGAGCTTCCAAGGAAAAACCCGCGCCCTTGGTGGTGTTGCCGCACGGCGGACCTTGGGTGCGCGATCATTGGGGCTGGAACGCAGAGGTGCAGTTTCTGGCCAGCCGCGGTTATGCCGTTTTCCAACCGAACTATCGCGGCTCGCCGGGGTATGCGTGGCGGTTTTCCGATGAAGACATGTGGGAGTTTCGGAAGATGCACGACGACGTGACGGATGGCGTGAAACGACTCCTGCGCAGCGGCCTGATCGATCGCGACCGCATCGCCATCATGGGCGGGTCGTTTGGTGGATACCTCGCGTTGTGCGGAGCGGTTTACGAGGAGGATCTGTATCGCTGCGCCATCACGATCGCCGGCGTTTTCGATTGGGAGGAGGTGCTCTCGCAATCGCGCAGGAGCGAGTATCGGCGTACTGCGTACGGTGTGTTGCGCCGCAATCTCGGCGACCCGAAGGCGAACGAGGAAAAGTTTTTCAATATCTCACCGGCAAGGCAGGTGAACCAGATCAAGATCCCGATCTTTGTCGCACACGGGACGGCGGACGAAGTGGCGGCCGTGGCGCAATCGAAGAGCCTGATCTCCGAGTTGAAGAAACAGGGTGTGCCTCACGAAACGCAGATCGTACGTGGCGAGGGTCACGGATTTGCGAAGATCGACAAGCAGGTGCGCCTGTACACCGAGATCGAGGCGTTTCTCGCGAAGCATATGGCACCGCGGGCACCTGCCCAGCCGTGAAGCGCGCAGCGTATTCGGTTGATGAATACGCTGCTGTTCGTGCTAGAGAACGCTTTTGGAACCGCTTTGCGACGGTAGGGCGGTTGCTCCGCAACCGCCGCGAGACTGTCTGAAACAGGCCGGACGATGCGGAGCATCGTCCCTACCTTTGAGCTGAGCTGCGCTCAGGCGCCGGTGGATTTATAGAGGAGGAAGACGATCAGCTGGGCGCTGAAGACGCGCAGGAGCATGGTCAGCGGATACACGGTGGCGTAGGCCACGGCGGGGGCGTCGCTGTTGGTGGTCTGCTGCGCGTAAGCGAGCGCGGGCGGATCGGTCATGCTGCCGGCGAGCAGGCCGCAGATTTCCGCGTAGTTCAGTTTCTTCCAGGCGCGGGCGAGGATGCCGATGACCAGCAGCGGTATAAGCGTGATGGTCGCGCCGAAGAGGAGCCAGCGGATGCCTTCCGAACCGAGAAGGACTTCTACGAATTTTTCGCCGGACTTCAGTCCCACGGCTGCGAGGAAGAGCGAAATGCCGATTTCGCGGACCATGTGGTTCGCGGTGTGCGGCATGTGCCAGATGAGCGGGCCGGTGGTGGTGAGGCGCGAAAGGATGATCGCGACGATGATGGGGCCGCCAGCGAGGCCGAGTTTCACCGCGGCGGGGAGTCCGGGGATAAACAGCGGTATCGATCCCACCAATACACCGAGGGCGATACCGAGGAAGAACGTGATGGGCTGCGGCGTTTCGAGCGCCTTGGGCGAATTGCCGACTTCGGCGGCGACGGATTCGATCTGCGGCGCTTCGCCGACGGCCATGAGAATGTCGCCGAACTGGATGCGGAATCCGGAGTTGGGCGTGAATTCGAGGCCTTGGCGCGTCACGCGGGTGACGACTACGTGGTGATGCGCAAACGTGGTGAGTTCGGAGAGCGATTTGCCGAAGACCGCGGGTTTGGTGACGATGAGGCGGCGGTTGATGACGGGGCCGGGCACGGCCTTGAGGTCCACACCGGTTTCGGCGCCGATCACGATGCGCAGCGTTTCGAGTCCATCTTCCGGACCAACGACGTGAAGGATGTCGCCGAGCTGGAGTTTTGTCTCGGGATGCGCGACGGCGACGACGCCATTGCGCGAGAAGCGTGAGATGACGACGCCGGAATCGCCGAGGCCGGGCACGGCGGAGAGGGTGCGGCCGACGAGGTTGGGATTGCGCACTTCGAAGTTGCGCGTGGACGGCGGCGGGATCGCGGGACGATTGGCGATCTCGGCGGCGTGAACTTCTTTCTGCACGTCGATGCGGAAGAGCGTCCGGATGACGAGCATGGCGATGATGATGCCGAGCACGCCGAACGGATAAGCGATGGCGTAGCCGAGGCCTTGGACGACGGCGGCGTCGTTGCCGGCTTTGATTTCGGCGAGCGCCTGCTGCGCGGCGGCGAGACTGGGCGTGTTGGTGGTTGCGCCGGAAAGCAGACCGACACCGGCCGGCACGTTGACCTTGTCGAGCACGATCCAGAGTGAGGCGATCAATGCACCGAGCAACACGATGCCCGCGGCGAAAAGATTGAGCGAAAGCCCGCGCGAGCGCAGCGACGCGAAAAAGCCCGGGCCGATTTGCAAACCCAGCGCGTAAACGAAGAGGATCAGTCCGAACTCGCGGACAAATTCCAAGACGTGATGATCGAACGTGAGTTTAAAATGTCCCAGCACGATGCCGGCAAACAGCACGCCGGCGACACCGAGGCCGATGCCGCGGATTTTGATTTTACCGAGAGCGGTGCCCGCGGCGCAGGTGACGCCGAGGAGGATGACGGTGCGGGCGACGGATTCGACCGAGAAGAGTTGGCGGAGCCAGTCCATAAAGGTTCTGTTACTGTATTTGCTGCAGTATTACATCGCAAAAGTGTGCCGGCTTGCGGCTGTGGCGAAATGGTCGGGCTACCGGTGGCCGGTCATGCCTGACTCCACGTCCGCGATTGGATGTGCGCGGATAAGAGGACCGCATCGCAGGCGAAGCGGTCGGTTTGACGAGTGTTCATCGGGGATGAGCATAAAGATTTCGCGCGCGTTTTCCTCCGCAGTTTTTGGCAGGTCATGCGCGTATTCCGAAAACGACTACGCGCGGCTTGCGTCGTTGCCCGGCGCGGAAAACATGAACCGCATGAACGACGTTTACGAACGCGCGCGCGCCTTGATCGACGAAGCCCATGCGGCCGATCCGAACCGGACCGCGGACGGCAAACCGGCGGAGCTCGTGTATGCCGATCGCATGGAAGCGTGGATCGTGAAACTCGTGCCGAATGCGTCGCCGGTGTTGCGGCTCGGCGCGCGTTGTCAGCATCTCGAACGCTGGTCGGTGCCGCGCTCGAGTTATCCGGAAGGAAAAGTCGGCTATCTCACGTGGCGGCGTTTTCTCTACACGAAGCAGGCGGAGCGCGCGCAGGCGTTGCTGCTCCAAGCCGGCGTGAGCGAAGCGGAGGCGGCGGAGGTGGCGACGTGGGTTTCGAAGAGCGGACTCAAGGCGAATGCGGGCACGCAGGCGCTTGAGGACGCGGCGTGTCTAGTGTTTTTGGAAAACGAGATCGCGGATTTCGCCGCGCAACACGCGGACTACACGCGCGAGAAGTTCATCGATATCATCCGCAAGACGTGGAAAAAAATGAGCCCGGATGGCCAACGTCTCGCGCTGACGATCCAGTTGCCGCCGGCAATCGCGGAGCTGGTCGCGGAAGCGGTGAAAGGGGAAGAGTGAAGGGTGAGGAGTGAAGAGTGAAAACGCGGCGCGCGCGCTAGGTGCGCGAGGTGTTTTCACCGCGGAGGCGCGGAGTGATGCGCGGGTGTTTCGGACTGCACGCGTTCGTGCGCATCTGCGTGAAGAATTCTCTGCGCGCTCCGTGTCTCTGCGGTGAACAGATTAACAAACGCGGCGCTTAGAGCAGTGAACTTTGCTGGCCTTGTCCGCTCGCGGCTTTGAGGCCGATGGCGTGGTAGCCTTTGGTCGTGAGGATGCGGCCTTGGGGCGTGCGCTGCAGATAACCTTCCTGAATGAGGAAGGGCTCGTGCACTTCTTCGAGCGTCTCCGGTTCTTCGCCGACAGCGACGGCGATGGTGCTCATGCCGACTGGGCCGCCGCGGTAGTTTTCAGCCATCACGCGAAGCATGCGTTTGTCCATTTCGTCGAGGCCGGCGGCATCGATTTCGAGGAGTTCGAGCGCACGCGCGGCGACTTGTTGTGTGATGATGCCTTGGGCGCGTTCCTGCGCGTAATCGCGGACGAAATTGATGAGATTGTTGGCGACGCGCGGCGTGCCGCGGCAGCGGGCGGCGATCTCGCGCGAGCCGGCTTCGTCGATCGAGACGTTGAGGAGTTTGCAGCTGCGTTGGACGATGCCCATCAGCGTGGGGATGTCGTAATAATCGAGTCGCGTCTGGAGCGTGAAACGCGAGCGGAGCGGCGCGGTGAGCAAGCCGGCGCGGGTGGTGGCGCCGACGAGGGTGAAGCGCGGGATCGTGAGGCGCACGCTGCGGGCGTTGGGGCCTTGGTCGATCATGATATCGAGGCGAAAATCTTCCATCGCCGAGTAGAGATACTCTTCGACGGTTTTCGGGATGCGGTGGATTTCGTCGATGAAGAGGATGTCGCCTTCTTCGAGATTGGTGAGCAGTCCGGCGAGATCGCCCGCTTTTTCGATGACGGGCCCGGAGGTGACGCGGACGTTTTTGCCGAGTTCGTTGCCGAGGATGAACGCGAGCGTGGTTTTGCCGAGACCGGGCGGGCCGCTGAGCAGGATGTGATTGAGCGCGTCGCCGCGACGCTTGGCGGCGCCGACCATGACTTGGAGTCGCTCGACGGTTTTTGGCTGACCGGTGAAGTCGGCAAACGAGAGCGGGCGCAACGCGGCTTCGGCGGGCGAAACCGGAGCGGTGAGCGCGGTGGTCAGGAAATTGACGCCTTTGCTGGAGTCGGGTGCGGGCATGGGCGGATTATTTGAACCACAGAGACGCAGAGCGCACGGAGGAAAAACCGTGAGAGGAAATTCGAGGGCCAAAGGCTGAAGGACGAATGCCTTTGCGCATTTGTTTTTTCCGCGCGGGCTCCATGCCCTGCGTGGTTCAACGGAGCGTTATTTCCACTCCACGTCGGCGCCGAGGGCGCGGAGATTTTCGACGAAGCGTGGGTGTGCGCGTTTGATGGTATCGGCGTTTTTCACGACGCTGCGGCCGGGGATGCTCGCGGCCACCATGTAGAGCGCGATGGCGGCGCGGATCACGTACGGTGCATCCACCACGGCGGGACGGAGCGGACGATTGCCAAAGATGTTGATGCGGTGCGGATCGCTGACGAGGACGTGGGCGCCGAACTTCGCGAGCTCGGGCATCCAGGAAAAGCCGTTTTCGTAAACCTTGTTCCAGAAATGGATCGTGCCGGTGGCGCGCGTGCTGAGCGCGATCATGAGCGGCAGCAAATCGACCGAGAAATACGGCCAGGGCGCGGCTTCGATTTTCGGAAGCAAGTTCGTGGTGAACGGCGCTTCGATGACGAGCGATTGATTGCGGCGCACGATCGCGTCGGTGCCTTCGTGTTCGATGACGACGCCGAGTTTTTTGAACGCGCGTGTGATCAGATCGAAGTGATGCGGGAGCGAATTTTTCACGCGCACTTCGCCGCCGGTGATCGCACCGAGCGCGAGAAAAGTGACCACCTCGTGGTAGTCTGTATTGATGCGAGCACTACAACCGCGGAGACGTTCCACGCCCTCGACGCGCAGCATGCTCGTGCCCACGCCTTCGATCTTCGCGCCCATCGAGATGAGCATGGCGCAGAGGTCCTGAACGTGTGGCTCGCTGGCGGCGTTGATGAGTGTCGACGTGCCTTTGGCGACGGACGCGGCCATCAGGAAGTTTTCCGTGACGGTGACCGACATGTAGTCGCACCAGTGGCGGTTGCCCTGGAAACCATCGGGCAGCGTGATGACGAGCGGTTCGCCGGCGTCGATCACGGCGCCGAGTTTGGCGAAAATTTCCAGATGCGGATCGATCTCGCGCACGCCGAGCGAGCAACCTTGGGCGTTCGCGGTGATGGTGATTTTTTTCAGGCGACGCAGCAACGCGGGATAAAGCAGGACGGTCGAGCGCATGTCCTGCGGGAGCTCGTGCGAAGCGAGTTCGCTGCGGAAACCCGAGTGGTCGAGGTGCATCTCCCCCGACGCTTTGTCCCACGAAATCTTCGAGCCGTGCGCGGTGAGGAAGGCGACGATCTTGTCGAGGTCGGTGATGGCCGGGACGTTTTGCAGATGGACCGGCTCGTCCGTGAGTAACGTGGCGCAGACGATGGGCAGCGCGGAGTTTTTGTTGCCGGAAGGCGTGATGGTGCCGGAGAGCGGTTTGCCGCCGTTGACGATGAGATCGGCCATGGAATGCGAAGAAACGTGAAAGGAAGACGGAGAAAATGAAGGGCGTTTTTTACGATGCGACCCAAAAGCCGGACAATGCACTCCGACGTGCGGGATCGGCCTGTTTTTCAGAGACGATTAACAGACGAAACACGTGCCCCGCCCTCTTCGTCCGCCTGTGCGCATCGCGTGCTGCGGAAAGCGGATCGGTTGTTCGCGCGCAGGCACAAAAAAGCGCCCGTCGGTGAAAACGGGCGCTGAGGAGAATCGAGCGAGACGCGGATCAGGCCGACTGGCCGGAACCGCCTTCGGAACGGCCTTCACCGCCGCCGCGATTGCCGCGACCACGGCCGCCGCGGTGATGACCGCGACCGCCACGATGGTGATTCCTTTCGCCGGCGTGACCGCCTTGACCGCGGTGTTCATTGCCGGGCTGACCATCGGCGCGAGGACCGCGGTTTTCGCCGCGGAAACCACCCTGGCCGCGACCGCGACCGCCGCGATGACGACGACCGCCTTCGGAGCGACGCTCGCCCTTGCCGGAGCGACCGCCTTGATCGGCGGACTTTTCCGGTGCGGCGGGTTCGCCGGTAAACAGGCTCTTGATCCACGCGAGGAGACCGCCGGATTTCTTTTCCGGAGCGGGGATCGGCGGCGTGGTGCCAGGCTGCTTGTCGAAGCCGCGCGGCTGACGAGGCTGGCGCGGCTCGCGTTGTTCGCGCGGTTGACGCGGCTCGCGGAATTCGCGGCGAGCGTCGGCGGCTTCCTGGTCGCGCTGACGGGAACGCTCCGTGCGGAAGATCGGCCGATCTTCCGAGCGGCCTTCGCCTTTGGCGGACGAACCGCCGGAGAACGACGAACTTTCCCAGCTCTGGGCGGGGCGGCTCTTGTTTTCCGGAGGGAGGATTTTCAATTCCGCTTTCACAGCGGGCTGTTCGGCGGGGGCCTCCGCGGGAACGGAAGGCGCCTTGCTTTCGACTTGGGCGTCAGGAGCCGGGCTGGCGACGGGCGTGGCCTCGGGGGCGACGACGGGCGCTGCGGGACGGTTTTCTTCGCTGCTGACGGCGGCCGGAGCGGAGCTGACGGGCTCAGGGGCGGGCTCGGGCGCGAACGGGTTTTTATACTCGCGCTCGGTCGTGATGATCTGAATGGCCGAGGGCTTATAGGTGCCGGTAGCGGCGTTGGTGTTGCTGGTTTGGGCGGTGGCAGGGCTGCTGACGCGTTTGCCACGGGCGAGGCCCGAGCCGCGGCTGTTGCCGAAGGCGGGGGCGGGCGCGGCGGCGGTAGCGGCGGCTGGCGCGGGATTCGCGGCAGGCGCTGTAGGCGCGCTCACGGTCTCGGCGGGGGCCACCGGGGCGTCGCCGGACGTTGCTGTATCTGACATGACTATGTGTTATTTATGGTTTTAATGCGCACACCGAAGAACCGGTGGCGGCGTAGGTTGGATCTCGCAGGCGGAGCGCGAAAAGTGGCGCGCTCGACGACTGGAGTCGCCCTGAACGTCGCCGCACGGCCTTTTTTACGCAACTGCAATTTCAGGGCAGTTCGCCGGGGCAGATTTGCGCGGAAGGCCGGGCAATGCAGAGCATGGCCCCTCCCCTTGGCGTTTTGCCGTGAGTGATGGAGAGGCCGGGCTTGCCAGTGCGGAGGGCGATCCGTAGCCACGAACGCATGGACAAGCTCGAAGAGATCTTCCGCATGCAAGAGGCGCTCAACGCGCGCATCGGCGTCAATCTGCCGCCGGCCACCGAGGAAGAAAAAACCAAATGGGTGCTCAACTACACGCGGGCGATGCAGCAAGAAACTGCCGAGCTGATCGACTCCGTGCCGTGGAAATGGTGGGCGAAGTACCAGAAATTCGACGAGCAAAACGCCAAGGTGGAAGTCGTGGATCTGTTTCACTTCCTCGTGTCGCTCGCCCAGACGCTCGGCATGACGGCGGAGGATGTTTACCAGGCGTATCTCAAGAAGAACGCCGTGAACCACGCCCGCCAGGATTCCGGTTACGTTAAAAAGGACGAAGCGGATTCGCGGCACATCTGAGCTGGGCTGAAAACAGCGGAGCCGTTTTCGGAAAAACAAGTGCCAAAGAACCAAACGCCAAAGTATGAAGGCGTTTTGAGTCGCGCTGGAAGCTGCGCGCGAGTGTAGCCGTTGAATGAAAGAGGAGCGCCGGCGGCCGACGCTCCCGGCAGGGTGGCGCCACGGTTACGACAATGCGCTAAACGACGATCGCTTTCTCGGGATGGGCGGTGGCCCACTTCGCGAGAGTGAGGCGGTGGATTTTGGCGTTGTGGCGGACATCCACCGGGAAGTTGTTGTGGAAATAAAATCGCGTGATGCCGGCCGTGACAGGATGCGCGACGGCGAGCGCGCGGAGTTCGCGGGCGAGCGTGGTGCGTTCGGCGGCGGAGAGCTGGGTGAGCGGCTGCACGGCGAGCGCCGGTAGTTGATTTTCGAATACACCGAGTCCGATCAATGCGCAGCGCGCGACTTGCGGATGACTGCGGAAAACGCGTTCACACGGTTCGGTGAATAATGTGCCGGTGGCCGTGCGCACGCGCTCGACCTTGCGCCCGCAGAACCAGAGGCGTCCTTCGGCGTCGAGATAACCGCAATCGCCCATGCGGTGCCAGACGCCAGCGGCTCCGGCCGCTGGCGAAGGGCCAAGTGCCAAGGGTGAAGTGACGGGAGATGGCGCGACTGCGCCGCTGACATTTTGGAACTTGTTGCTTGGACCTTCCAACTTGCCGCCGCGCTGGTGGATTTTCGCCGCGGCGGTCGCCTCCGGCAGGGCGTCGTAGCATTTCGTGACCACGGGGCCGCGGACGATGATTTCGCCGATTTCGCCGCGGGGAAGTTCGCGCGTTTCTTCGAGCGATGCGATGGGGCCGTCCGTGATCGCGATGATGCGGATCTCGATACCGGGGATCGCGTGGCCGACGCAGGCACCGGGTGCGGCGGAGCCGCGAAGGTCCAAGGGCGAAGTGCCAAGTGCCAAAAAGGATTCTTGCGAGAAGGGGGATTGGGACGTGTCGGCGACGGAGCGAAATTGGGTGGGCGGGTGGCTGCGCTCTTGGAACTTGTGACTTGTTACTTGGACCTTCTCAGCCGCGCCTGCGCGCGGGATGATTTCGTCGGCGCTGATGGTGGCGATGGGGAGCGCTTCGGTGGCGCCATAGGGACTGTGCAGTTGTCCGTGCGTGAGGAAGCGGCGCGAATTTTCCCAGAGGGCGGCGGGCACGGGCGCGCCGGCGCAGAGGACGCGGCGGAGCGTGGGTAGTGTAATGGAATTTTGGATACAATGATCCGCGATCTTGTTCCAGAGCGTGGGCGAACCGAAGGAGTTGGTGACGCCTTCCTGGCGGATGGCTTGGACGATTTTGGCGGGATCGACGGCGGCGGGACGCGAGGGATCGATTTCGGGCACGACGGTGGTCATGCCGAGTGCGGGATTAAACAGCGCGAAGACGGGCAACATCGGCAGATCCACTTCGCCGGGCTGGATGTTGTAGGCGTCGCGGATGAGGCCGACCTGGGCCTCGAACATGCCGTGCTCGTAGCACACGCCTTTGGGCGCGCCTGTAGATCCCGAGGTGAAAAGGATGGCTGCGAGGTCGGTTGTGCTGCGCGAGATGAGCTGTGCAGTGGTGGGCGCGTAGTTGGTAGTTGGTAATTGGTAGTTGGTGGCGAGGCGTGCGGTGGCGTCGCCGCTGGCGGGGATGCGGATGGCGACGCTGCGGAAGGATTTTCTGAACACGCGGCTTACAATGCGCGCGAGCGGGATGCCGAGCAGGGCGCGCGGCTGCGTGCGGGCGACGCAGGTGAGAAAACTTTTCAGGCCCATGCCGGGGTCGATCACGACGGGCACGGCGCCGATTTTAAAAAGCGCGAACGCGGCGGCGATGAGCGGGAGTCCTTGGCGGACCATGACCAGTACACGATCATCGGTTTTGACACCGGCGGCGGAGATGCGCGCCGCCCACGCGGCGACCTCGGCATCGAGCTCGGCGAAGGTGAGCGTGAGATAATCGATGTCGCCGGAACGCGTGCGACCACGCGGGATTTTCAACGCCGGGTGGTTCGGCTGGCGCGCCGCCATGAGCGGCAGATGGCGAGCGATATTGGCGCTGTCGGAAGTGGCGGACATCGAAGCGCTGATGATTTTGCGCGCGCCGCTCGGGTGGCAATCGGCGAATCCGGCATGAACGCCTGAGCGGGCAAATGTGGAGGAGGTTCAACCACTGATGGAATCGCCCAACGGGCGATTCTTGATGTGCGGCCCCTCTCGCAAGGCTCCGGCTGGGTGGCGGAGAGGCGGCTGATGCCGCCGGGACAGTGGGTTCGTGACTGTCGGCGTCACGAATTACGAAGCGCTCGTTATAAGTTATCCAGTTGAGCCAAAGTTAGCGGAACGGATTCATTCTCGGGCGCATAAAAGGGGCTCATTTTTTCTAAGAGCGGTCGGCGAGATGGATGCCTTTTCCTTCGAAGCTTGTTAGCGGCAGCAATGATTTCTTCTCTCGAGTGCCGAACAGGTGTCACATCCGTGACAAACTTTTCATCGAGACAAACGAAGACCTTCGAAATTTCGGAAATGAATATATCGCCGATGTGACAAACTTCACCGGGATCGATGAAGATAGGTGATGTGGCATCCTTCGAGTTACTCGGATACTGAAGGTTTCTTTCTGTGTTAACTCGCGATACCGCCAACGCTATCGTGAACGGCTTTCTTAATGTGAAAACGGAGGTCCAATCAGGATCGATGTCTGGATTTTCTGCATACGCTTTCTCGACCGCAGACAAGTCCAAGAGCGAAATGCCCTTTACGCTCTTGCAGTAGTAATCTGAAAAACGTGGGCGAGAGGGTTTAAAGTCGCCGCGATTGGGACAGATTTTTCCTTCTGCGAGGATTGTCCAATAGGCTTTCCAACTTGTCGTGTGAAGAAGGAGGCCACGGAGATCCTTGTGGAAGAGCGTGGACATATCGGTGATTATTTTGGCGTTTGCGCTCCCTGCAGCGACGGTTCGTTGCGGAGGAGGTTGGCCTGCCAGGGGAGGAGGATTTCGTCGATTTTATGCGGGGCGCGCGCGAGTTGGGCGAGGGTCGCACGGTTGGCGATGAGCGTCGGGTCGAGGTTGAGCGCGGTGGCGACGCGGTCGCGGTCGGCTTTCAGGCGGTCTTGCAGCTCGAGTTCCGCGGGTGTGAGCGGGTGGTGATTGGGATCGCGGCCGCGGCGTTTGGGGAGCGTGTGCGGGTCGCGGTTGAGGCCGTTTTCGAGCGCGATGCGCAGGCTGGGCGCGATGCGGTCGTGGCGTTTGCCGAGGTGGATCGTCTCCATGAGCGCGCGCACGGAGAGGCCGTGGTCGGCGGCCTCGGCGATTTTCATGAGCGTGTCGTTGCTGGTGACTTTGAAGGGCGGGGTGTCGAGTTTGCGGGCCCAGTCTTCGCGCCAATGCCAGGCGGCGTGGAGCGCGCCGAGGCCGTAGGGGCGGAGGCGTTCGGAGCGGCCGATGCGCCAGTCGTTATCGTCGTCTTTGGGGAAGCCGAGGAGGCCGGACTCGATCTGACGGTTGCATTGTTGCGCGAGCCAGTCGAGGCGTCCGAGCGCGGCGAGTTCGGAGGTGAGCAGGTCGCGGAGTTTGTAGAGGTAAAAGACGTCGAGCGAGGCGTAGTCGAGGAGGCGCTGGGTGAGCGGACGTTTCGACCAGTTGGCGGTCTGGGAATCTTTATCGAGGATGACGCCGAAGTGATCTTCGAGGAGTGCGGCGAGGCCGATGCGTTTGCGGTTGAGGAGCTGGGCCGCGAGCATCGTGTCGAAAAGGCTTTTGGGGCGGAACGCGCAGAGATCGTACAGCAGGCGCAGGTCGAAATCGCTGCCGTGCATGACGAGGTGTTTTTGCGCGAGGCGGGGCCAGAGTTCGCTGAGGTCAAGTCCGGGCGCGAGGACGTCGACGAGGTGGATTTCGCCCGACACGTAGAACTGCAGGAGGCAGACGCGCGTGTGGTAGTGGTACATGTTGTCGGCCTCGGTATCGAGGGCGACCTCATCGGTGCGGTCGATGGCGGCGAGGAGCGGCGGGAGTTGCTCGGGAGTTTCGATGAGGGTGTACGGAGGCGTGTCGGGCATCGCGAAGGGCGGATGGGCGGAAATCAGGCACAAAGCGGGCGGGAGGTGAATCGCGAACTGTGTCCGTCGCGCACGTGAGCGGTTGTGGCGAATCCTTGCGGGCGGGGCTTGCGGCGTGGAACGGGTTTTGCGGCCATAGCGGGAATGAAAGTCGTGGTGCTTTGTTCCGGTGGCATGGATTCGGTGACGGCGCTTTATTGGGCGCGGCGCGAGCATGAGGTGCTCGCGGCGGTGAGCTTCGATTATGGCGCGAAACATCATGCGCGGGAATTGCCGCTGGCGGCGGAGCATGCGGCGCGGCTGGGCGTGCGGCACGAGGTGATCGAGCTGCCGTTTGTGGACCGCTTGTTTGCGTCGGATTTATTGAAGTCGGGCGGGGAGATTCCGGAAGGGCACTACGAAGCGGAAAACATGAAGCGCACGGTCGTGCCGTTTCGAAATCCGATCATGCTCTCGATCGCGACGGGGTTTGCGGAGAGCGTGGGCGCGCAAGGGCTCGTGATCGCGGCGCACGGTGGGGATCACGCGATTTATCCGGATTGTCGCGAAAACTTCATGCAGGCGATGGCCGAGGCGATGCGGCTGGGCACGTATGCGGGGATCCAACTTTTGCGGCCGTTCATCGCGCTGAACAAAGGTCAGATCGCGGCCGAGGGCGCGCGCTTGGGCGTGGATTTCGCGCGGACGTGGTCGTGCTACAAAGGCCACGTGCTTCACTGCAGCAAATGCGGCACGTGCGTGGAGCGGCGCGAGGCGTTTTTGCAGGCGGGGCTCGTGGATCCGACGGTGTATGAGGAAACGGGGGAATTGCCCGCGAAGCCGGGGAGGTAGCTGGGGGTGGTAGTTCGTAATTGGTAGTTTGTAGTTGGGAGATGGTGAGGGGGTGTCTCTCGAAGGGGCGGGCCTTGAGCAACTGACCCCAACTACCAACCATCAATTACCAACTACGAACACCGAACACCTCCCTACAAACTCCACCCCGCCCCGCGCTCTCTCTTTGCTTCTTATCGTCTTTGCGGTTCACGTAGCGGCTTCCAACGGACGATGCTGATTTCTGAGATCTTTTATTCGCTGCAGGGCGAAGGTGAACTGACGGGTGTGCCGTCGGTTTTCGTGCGGACGGCAGGCTGCAACCTTCGCTGCAATTGGTGCGACACGCCGTACGCGTCGTGGCAGCCGGAGGGGGAAACGCGTTCCGTGGAAGAGATCGTCGCCGAGATTTCGCGGCATACGGCGCGTCATGTGGTGCTCACGGGTGGCGAGCCGATGATCGCAAAAGACATTCATGCGCTCGCGTCGGCCGTGAAAACGCTCGGGCATCACCTCACGATCGAAACCGCGGCAACGGTGGCGCCAGCGGGCATCGCGTGCGATCTGGCGTCGTTGAGTCCGAAGCTGAGCAGCTCGGCGCCCGACGAGCGTTTGCCCGAGCAATGGCGGACGCGGCACGAGGAAACGCGTTGGCGTCCGGATGTCGTGCGCGCGTGGATCGATGCGTATCCATTTCAATTGAAATTTGTGGTCAGCGCGCCGGCGGATGTGGACGAGATCGAGACGATGTTGCGCGAAGTGGGGCGCGAGATCCCGCCGTCGAAAGTGTTGTTGATGCCGGAAGGCACGACGATGGACGCTTTGCGCAAGCGAGCGGTGTGGTTGGGGGAACTTTGCAAGGCGCGAGGCTACCGCTATGCGCACCGACTGCATGTCGAACTCTATGGCAACAAGCGCGGCACCTGAGCCTGAAAATCCGGCGGCGTCCGAAACGCCGCTCCCGCAGCGCGCGCTCTCGGAAGAACTCGCGGAGTTGCAGCGGCGTTCGGCGGTGAAAGCGCTGACGTTTCAAGAGACGATCGCGGCGCTCGGTCCGCAGGCGTATGCGATTTTGGTGATCTTGTTGTCGCTGCCCTTCACGACACCGATTCCGGTGCCGGGGCTTTCGACGGTGTTCGGGATTATCATCGGCCACATCGCGCTGAGTTTCACGCTGGGGCGCGAGCCGTGGATTCCGCGGCGTTTTCAGCAGCGCACATTGCCGGCGGGTTTTTTTGGAAAAGTGATGCGCGTGGCGGCGTGGATCATTCGGTTTTTGGAAAAACGCCTGCGCACGCGTTGGGTGATTTTGGTGGAGCATCCGGCATTGCGACGCACGCACTCGCTGGTGATGTTGCTGGCGGCGGCGGCGCTGCTGTTACCATTGCCGATTCCGTTCACGAACACCTTTCCCGCGTGGGCGATCATCTTGATCGCGGCGGGCCTTTTGGAACGCGACGGCGTGTTCATCGTCGGCGGCTATCTCGTATTCATAGCGGGCGTATTTTATTTTCTCTTCTTGGGAGAGGCGGCGCAGCGCTTCGTATCGGCTGCGTGGGAGTGGATAACCGCGCGCTGGTGAAGGAGTGCCGCCACTTGGGTAGACAAGCGGGCCGTCATTTAACGCGCGTTTTTTGGCAATCCTTGCATTGCCCAAATGCATTCCGAACGCGTTTAATGGTACGCCAACAACTACGAACGCTCATTGTCACCTAATCCGCCATGGCATCTTCCACACCTGCCCCGACTGACGACAAGATCCGTCACGCCATCAATCTACGCCTCGCATTGCTGGGGCTGCCAACCGTGGGTGACGTACGTTCGTCGCAATGGACGGAAATGGCCGCGCCAATTTTCGCGCGACATCGCGAGACCACGCGCCAGTTGATCGATCCGCTCTGCCCGGTGGACCATCGCATCCAGGCCTGGCTGGAACACTATCTCACGGAGGTGGGGCCGGCGCCGATGCTGCCCGCCCGCTCGTTTATCCTCGATGAACCGGGACTCGCTCGCGCGCTCTCGTTGCCGGCGGAAGGCGACGAATGCTCCTCGGCGCTGCTGAAGAGCTACCGTGTGCGTCAGGGCGTACTGCACAATCCGGCCAACGACCGCCGCACCACGCAGGGCGTTTTCCACGTCGCCGAAGGCGGACTGCCGATTCCGGACGACAAGCTCGCGGTGCCGAAGCGCACCTTTGCCAAGATGCTCGAGCTCGCGCTCAACCCGCCGCGCGAATTGCTCAAGCTGCCTTTCACGAAGGGTCAGCCGCAGGAAGCGGAGACGTTTGTCTCGTTGCTGCTGCGTCCCCTCACCTGCCCCGCCGTGCCCGGCTTCATCACGGAGAAACGCATGGAAATCCGTTTCCTCGCGCCTGGCTCGCTCGTGAGTAATCTGGACTTTGTCGAATCGATCTTTGGCAACGGCGGCGATCCTTACCTGCCCGAAAACGACGCGGGTCTCGATGTGGAGCACTGGAACGGCCACACGGGCTGCGTCATCCTCGCGCCGCACCTGGTCTCCGTGCCGAAGCACCTCGTGGGTCTGCCGCATTGGGATCTCGCGACCCCGCGTCAGCGCCGCGACGGCATGTGCTGGAAGGACGAGAACGAACTCTACAACAACGGCTCCGCCTTCAAGCTCACCGCCCGTAACGAGCGCGGCGTGATGGTCACCATCATCGCCGACAATTACTACGGCTACTGCAAGAAGGAGGTGAAGACCCAGATCAGCTTCTCCGCCAACCTCTACGGCCTCGCCGAAGAGGAACACGCGGGCGGCGCGCTGGTGTTCCCCAGCTACGATCTTGGCGACGAATTCTCCGGCTACGCCGACGAGTCCAAGCACTCCTTTGAGGACGCGATCGCGCGTCTCGGCGACACCTTCGACCTCAAGCCCGAAGGCTACGCCGTCGATCGCACGCACCCGGATATATTCCTCGTTCCCGAAGCCACGACCTTCAACCTGCGCAAACAGACGATCTCGTGGAAACGCGCCGACGGCACCACGCAGACGATCAAGTTGCTCGCGGGAAAAACTTATCTGCGCCCGAGCGGTTATCGCGTGCACATGGAGCAGGTCCCCGGCACGGCGTCCGTCTGGCGCTTGGTAGGTACCATCCCCGAGGGCACCGTCTGCCATAAACCCTGTACCGTTTCCGGCGGCGGCAAATCCGAGATCTCCAAAGCTATCTCGTACGCGATCCTGCCCGGCCACGTCTTCGTGGCGGATTTCGACAAGGACTTTGATCAGGTCGAAGCCATCCTCGCGAAGGATTTCTCGAATCGTTTCCGCGATCCCGCCCGCAACGGCCAGGACACGCGCATGATCCTCAGCCCGCAGCGTTCGCTCGGCAGCGTGATTAAACTGCTCACGCCTTCGCGTCGCGAATACAGCGACGAATACAACCGCTGGATTCTCTCAATTCCGCAGCACATCAAGGAACTGATCTTCGTCCTCAAACGCTTCCACAAACCCGAATGGGGCGCGCACTGGCGCGAGCATTTTTCGGTCGACACGATCAACGGTCGCCCGGGCTACGAGCTCAAACTCGACGGCCGCAAGCTCGTCACCAACTGCCTGCGCGTGGGCTTCGAGGAAGATGGTTCCTGGCGCGTGTTTGGTCTGCGCAGCGATTTCCATCCCGCCGCCAAAGTGCAGATGGAAGACGATATCACCGCGTCCGTCGTCGCCCCGGTCAAAGCGCTCAAAAATCTCCCGACCAATCTCCACGCCGCCGATGCGGTGAAATTCGTCGAGAACACCGAGGCGCGTCTCTTCCAGCGCCCGGACGACGCCGTGCATCGCGGTTACGACCATCAGGCCGAAGCCGACCTCGCCTCGCCCGGTTCGTTCATCTCCAACTTCGAGCCGCTCACCGCTGACGACGCGCGTGCGCTCATGGAAGACGCCATCGGCTACAACGCCTACACCGAGCCGATGCGCGCGCTCATCCGCGAAGCCGCCACCTCGACCACGGGCCCGAAGTACTTCGTTTCCTCCGCGCATTCCCGTATCGTCGATGGCAAGCCGTCGAAGAACCCGCGCTACCTGCAGCTCCGCCCCGACCTCGCCGACCCGCGCGGCGCTTATCTGGGCACGCTCAGCGCGCGTCTGCATCGCGGCCTGACGAGCAAGGATCCTGTTTTCACGCCCGTCGGCGTGCTCGCCCCCGGTCGTCGCAATAATCCTCCGGAAAAAGGCATCCGCCCGCTCGCGGTGTACAACCCGCTCCACTACATGGAACTGCCGGAGCTCTTCATGGAGTACATCAGCTCCATGACCGGCAAATCGCCGTCGACCACCGGCGCGGGCTCCGAAGGCGCGCTCACCAAGGGCCCCTTCAACGCCCTGCAGCCGATCATCGATCTCAACGCCGCGCTCATCTCCAATATCCTCACCGGCCACGATTCGTTCGTCTCCGCTGCGGGTTACGTCGGCCCCAAGGTTCGCGTCGATCACGACATCAGTCTCCTGGTGCCCGAGATCTTCTCGCGCATGACGCCGGCCGAACGCGACGTGCGCGCGCTCATCGCCGAAGGCTGCTTGGAGAAATGCGAAGACTTCACGCACGAAGGCAAAACCGTGTACGCGAGCCGTCTCGGCTACCGCATCACCACGCGTTTCGTCCGCATCTACTTCGGCCGTATCTTCGATCATCCGCACGCGGTGTTCACCGATGAGATGCTGCGTCCGGAGATGCAGGACATGGCGATCTTCGTGGACGGCATGGACAACATCACGACCACGCATCGCCGCGTCGCCGAAAGTTATTTCGCCGACAAGTCGATCGACATCGCAATCCCGCCGCTCAAAGCACTCCTCCACATCATGGCCTACGGTCAGTACGAGGGCAAAACCCTCGACGATCCGTCGATCCGCGTGCTGTTCACCAAGGAACACATGCTCGCCAGCGATTGGTACGCCGAACGCCTCCGCGCGAAGCAGACCGCCGAGGTCGCGTTGTGGAAACGCCATGTGAAATATCTCGAGAACTACCTCGATCGTCCGAACTGCGAGGACACCGCCAAGCGCTTCAACCTCAAGGGACGCCTCGAAAACGCCCTCGCCGAGCTGCGCCGCGTGGAGTCCCCGGAATATCTCGCCAGCCTGCAGTACACGCTCGGTCTGCAGCCGCTGTCTTGAACCGACTACTCGCTGGAAACGCGGTGACACTCGCCGCGTTTCCCGAGCGACAGTTCAGCCATCTTCTCAAAACGCGCCGATGCTCCGGCGCGTTTTTTTTGTGCCGCGGTCACCCGATTTCGCCGCGGGGAAAAACGTCGAAGAATGATTCGCGCTTCCTCGCGCGAAGCGTTTCGTCGGCTCATGAGTTCTGAAAAAATCGCCTTCGTCGGAGTCGGTCGCATGGGCGCCAACATGGCGCGTCGCCTGCAAGACTGCGGCTACTCGATAACCGCCGTGTACGACGTGTACGCGCCCTCGGCCGCCGCGCTCGCCGCCGAACTCATAATCACCCAGGCGCCCTCGCTCGCCGCGGTCACGGCTGCCGCCGACGTGATCTTCACCGTCGTCACCGACGATGCCGCGCAGCTCGGCATTTTTGCGGAATCGGGCGACTCGTTGCTGGTGGGCGCGAAGGGAAAAATCTTTATCAACTGCGCCACGATCACGCCCGCCACACATGTCGAAGTGGAGCGACGCGCACGCGCCGTCGGCGCGACCACGCTCGAAGGCTGCATGGCGTCGTCGATTCCGCAGGCGCGCAACGGCACGCTTTATCTCATGTGCGGCGGCGACCGCGCGACGTTCGAGCGCGTGCGCCCGATCCTGGAAAAACTCAGCACCGCGCTCCGCTACATCGGCCGCACCGGCCAGGCCGCGCAGGTGAAGGCGCTCGTCAACATGGTCATGAACATCAACACCGCCGGCCTCGCCGAAGGACTCGGACTCGGCCACGCGCTCGGGCTCGATTTGGAGATGTTGCGCGAAGTGTTTGCGCAGACCGGCGCCAATTCGCAGGTGCTCAAAACCGATGGCGAAGACATGCAGAATCGCGCGCACGATTGTTTTTTCTCCGCGGCGCACGCCGCAAAAGACAGCGGCATCGCGGCGCATTTGGGACGCGAGGTCGGCCTGCAACTTCCGCTCGCGGCGGCGACGCAGGCGCAGTTCGAAAAGATGGTCGCGCTCGGTCTCGGAGATCTCGACAAGAGTGGCATCGCGGAACTGACATTCAAAGGACGTCACGCCTGAGCGAGCCATGCTGAGTGCAAAACGCGCTGCGGCGAAATCATCGTGTTAAATCGGACGCTTCGACTGGCGCGGTGATGGCCGTGCGCATCGGCGCGTCTGAAAGGTGAAGCTCTTTCACGCATCATGTTTCTCCGCGCCATTTCCCGCCGCTCATTCCGCATCTTTTTGTTCACGCTCACGGCGACGCTGTGTGTCGCCGCGCCGATCGACCGAGAAGCTGTCGTGCGCCGCCACAACGTGCGCGTCGATCGCGTGGACCCGGAGAGCGCGTTGAGCGTGGGCAATGGCGATTTCGCGTTCACGGTGGATGCGACCGGGCTGCAGTCGCTCGACGAACTTTATTACAACGAAGGCATCCCGCTGGAGACACTCTCCACGTGGGCGTGGCACGAGTTTCCGAACCCCGAAGGCTACACGCTCGAGCAAGCGTCCGAGCCGATGTCGTTTCATGGACGCACGATCATGTACGCGACGCGTCAGCGCAGCGCGGCGGGCGATTATTTTCGCCAAAATCCGCATCCGGTGCCGCTCGGCCAGATCGGGTTTTTGCTCAACGGAAAACCCATCGTGCCCGAACAACTCGGCCATGTGAAACAATCGCTCGATCTGTGGACGGGCGTCGTCCGCAGCGAATACACGCTCGACGGTTCGCCGGTCGTCGTCGAAACGACCGCGCACGCCGGGCGCAGCGCGATCGGTGTACGCGTGGAGTCGCCCCTGGTCGCGAGCGGCGCATTGCAAGTGCGCGTGCGTTTCCCCTACTCGCACGATCTCACACGCCACAACAAACCGCGTTTCGTGTGGGACGCGGAGCGACATCGCTCGACGCTGACCGCCACGGGCCGTTCGTCGGTGCGCATCGATCGCGCGCTCGATGCGACGCGTTATCACGTCGATCTGCGTTGGGAAAATCGCGCGACGATCAGCGAGGTCGCGCCGCATGAATTTCACCTGCGTAGTGAAAAATCGGATACGCTCGCGTTTGTATGCGAATTTTCCGACGCGCCGGTGAAGCAGCCGTTGAAGAACGTTCGCGCGGTGCGCACGTCGAGCGAGCGCGGCTGGAAAGATTATTGGACGCGTGGCGGCATGGTGGATTTGAGCGGCAGCACCGATCCGCGCGCGCAGGAACTGGAGCGGCGCATCGTGCTTTCGTTGTACCTCGTGAAGGTGAATTACGCGGGCGACATGCCGCCTGCGGAGACCGGCCTCACGCACATCAGCTGGTACGGGAAGCACAACTCCGAGATGTATTTCTGGCACTCCGCGCATTTTCACATCTGGGGCCGCACCGAGTTGCTGGAGAAAGGTCTCGCGTGGTATCGCAAGATCCTCCCCGCCGGCAAAGCCGTCGCGGCGGAGCAAGGTTTCCGCGGCGTGCGCTGGCCGAAGATGGCGGGCATCGACGGGCGCACCGGACCGGGCGGCATCAACCCGTTCATTATCTGGAATCAGCCCAATCCGATTTATCTCAGCGAACTCGTTTATCGCGCGAAACCCACGCGTGCGACCTTGGAGAAATATCGCGAGGTCGTTTTCGAATCGGCGGAGTTTCTCGCGTCGTTTGCGCACTACGACGAAGCGACCGATCGCTATGTGCTCGGTCCGCCGATCAAGAACGTGAGCGAAAAGAGCGGCGCGAATCTCACGCAGAATCCGACCTTTGAGCTGGCGTTCTGGCAGTACGGTTTGTTGGTCGCGCAAAAATGGCGGGAGCGTCTCGGTCTCGAACCGGATCCGCGCTGGGCCGACATCATCGCCAAGCTTTCAAAGCTGCCCGTGAGCGAGGAAGGGTTTTATTTGGAGATCGAAACGTTCGCCGAAACATACCGCCAGCCGGGGCCGCTGCCGGTCTCGATGACGCTCTCGTATGGTTATCTGCCAAAAACGCCGCTGCTCGATGTTGAGACTTTTCGCCGCACGTTCGAGGAAGTGAATCGCCGCAACGGCGTGACGCGCTGGGCGAGCTGGCAGATCGGCCAGGCGGCGTTGAGCGCGGCGCGTCTCGGCGATCCCGAGACATCGGTCGCCGTGCTCACGAATCTTTCGAAGCCCACGCGCTTCATGAACAACGGCCACGTGCGTCGTCCCAAAGAGCCCGAAGGCTGCGTCACGTATTTGCCTGTCAACGCGTCGCTGCTGTGTGCGGCCGGGACGATGATCGCCGGTTGGGATGGTGCGCCCGCGCGTCCGTTCCCGGGTTTCCCCAACGACGGGAAATGGGTGATTCGCGCCGAGGGTTTGAATCCACTACCGTGATCGGTGCGCGCCGGCGCCGTATGCGTTGCGTGCGCGCGAGCATACGCCATACACCCGCGAACAGCGCCCATCCAATGAGGACGGGCGCAATAAGCGAATAGTCGCTCGACGTGTCGGCCGCGGGAGCCACGTCGGTTGTTTCCGCGGCATGACCTTGCAACCAAAACAAGGCCACGAGCAACACGCCCGCCGCGATCACCCACGGCCAGGTGCTGCGCGAGGGCGCGGATCGCGGCGAGCGCAGAAACACCCAATAGCCGATCACCACTACGGCGATGACGCCGGCGAAGCGCAGCGTTTGCAGATCAGGAGGCGTCAGGGCGAAAGGGAGAAGCATGGCAAAAAAAGCTAAGGGAATGGAAGGAGTTCGCGCTCGGAGGAGACCGGGGCGCGGGTGGGCACGCGGACCTCTTCGGCGCTGGTCGCGTCTTCGAGCAAAGCGAGATCTTCGGGCGTGAAGCGGATGCGGCACGCGTCGAGCAATTCGCGCAGTTGCGCCGGCGAATGCACGCCGATCACGGCGCTGGTCACCAATGGTCGATGCAACACCCACGCCAGCGAGACTTGCGCGGGAGAAACGTTGTGACGTCGCGCGACGGCGGTGACCGCGGCCATGCCTTTCTCGCCATAGCCCGGGCCGAAACGATCCGCTTCCGCGTAGGATCCTGAAGCGAGAAAACCTTCGGCCAGTGGCGCGCGTGCGAGGAAGGCCAGACGCTGCTCCCGGCAGAGCGACATCGCCTCGGGTTCGAAGCGGGCGCGGATCATGAGCGAATAATCCGCCTGCAGCCCCTCCATGCGGCAGTGGTTGTATTGACGCGCCTGCGAGAGCGACGACACCACGCGCCAGATCGGGAAGTTGGCCGCGAGCGCGTAACGCACGAGTCCTTCGCGTATCAAGGAATCGAATACAAACAGCGCGGCGCGATCGGGCTGGAGCGCTTCGCTCCACTCCAGCACGATCACATCGAGATATGAAACGCCAAAGCGCGCGAGCGACTCGCGACAACGTGCGACCGCGGTTTTGGCGAGCGTTTCGACGTCTTGGTTTTCAAGCGTCAACCGCGTGCCTAGCACGAGCTGATCGCGGGCGATGCCGCGCGCTTGCCACCAGCGTCCGACAATTTCCTCGGAGTAGGCGGTGGACTCGTTTCCGGTGGCGCCGGGCTGCGGTGCGGTTGCTTGGATTAAATTTCCACCGGCCTGATGAAAGGCGTCGAGGATGTCGAACGACGTCTGCGCGTCGGTAGTGCGGCCGAAGTTCATCGTCCCCAGACAGATTTCTGAGACTGGCAACGAGGTGCGGCCGAGTGTGCGGCGTTGGATCATAGGTCGGTGAGAGGAAAAGGTTGAGGCGGTAAGCACGTCGCTCAGACGGCGGCGAGCTCGCGGATGGTATGCGTGTTGCGACGCACGCTCGCGGCGGTCGCGCGCTTGCGGAGCATGCGATCGAGTTTCGCGATGAGCAGGTCGACGGACTTGAGCGGTTCGTCGGTGGTCACCGACGCGCTCAGATCGGGACCGGGTAGTTCGAGGTGGCCCTTGGCCACGAAGTCGAAGCGATGCGGGTGACCGGTGCGCTCCACATCGATGCGGATGCGCAGGATCTCCGGCTCGTGGCGGGCAAGGCGGGCGGCTTTGCGGGCGATCAGGTTTTTGTCGGATTCACTCAACTCCACACGGACACCGCGGAGGATGAGGGGAGCAGCGGGCGTGGTCATCGAAGTAGTCATAATCAGGAGTAGGTTTTGGGATTTTCCCGCATGCGTGCTGCACGCAGGTGGATTCTCTCGACACGGCGATGCGCGCAGGCGCTCGCCAAGGGATCGCTGTCAAAACATCGCGACGCGAAGGAACGCCGTCTCGCGCCCGATGGTTGATCTGGATCGAGGCACGCATGCGACGGCAGGCACGGGCCTCGTCGGGTTGTCACCGGCGGTTAAACCGCAGGGAAAAGGTCGCGGAAGGGCGGTTCCTTTTGGCTCAGTTCAACACGCCGGCACAAGCCGAGCAGACGATATTCGTCTGGCGCGACTGAGGGGGAACTGGGTGTCGGAGCTTCATGACGCGTGTTACGAGATGATTGATGGCGCGATGTCGCGAGAAGTCAAGTTGGCGGGCGCTTTTGATAGGCGTGCTGATGCAGATGATCAGGAAATGTCGCCGAGGATTTTCGATGCGTGGAGATCGAGCGAAGTTTGTATTCGAAAATTGAATACAGGGGTGTCACGGAGCCGGCAGCACGAATTCTTGACGGGCGATGACGATCGCGGGACGACCTTGGCGGGTGGGCGGTTCGAACTCCCACTGGATCAGCGCATCGGCGGCGGCGTTGGCCAGCGATACGTTGGCGCCCTTGTGCAGCACGGGGATGCGCACGCGGCCGGATTCATCGATGAGAAATTCGATCGTCACGCGTTCCTCGCCTAGGGCGGCTTGCGGATAGTTTGGAGGTACGGTGCGACGGGGCACGAGCGGTTGATCGAGCTGCGAGGGCTTGCTGAGTTTGCGCACCGGGCGAATGCCGGTGAATGGCGTGAGGAGACGATCCACGGTTTCGCTCGCCGTGTGAGAGACGATCACGCCGCGCGTTTGAAATTGGAAGTGGATGTTTGCGCGCACGGGCGCCTCCGGATTGAGCGGTTTGCATTCGAGACTGCGCAGGATCTCGGCGGCGAGCGGCTCGAAGGCGGGGTGACTATACGCGACGATCAGCCAATCGGCAGCGCGGCCATCGGGCCCGAGGCTGATGACGGCGGAGGCTTCACCGTCGAAGATGCCGCGTCGGGTGAGCTCCGACGGAAACTCGGGATTGGCCATGTGAATGACCTCGAGACGCGCCGGCGATTCGGACCGGGCATAGATCATCGGGGTGCTGGAAACCGCCAGCGCGGTGAGCGCGAGGGCGAGTGTTTTCATGGGGATGAAGGAAATATCCTCCCCTTTTTGCGCTGCTGCAACGTCGGTTTAGCGGACGGTCAGTGCGCCAAAGAAAACGCCGTCCGCGCTGTAGTGGTTTTTGCACTACAACGCGGACGGCGGTTTCCGCCGCGCCGTCTGCGGCGGGGCCGAGCCCGACGTCGCAAACAGCGCGGTGGTTTGGAATTGGTGCAGCTCAGGCGTGCTGTCCGGCGTGAACGCCTTCGGCGATCTCTTCGACGAGCTTGCGATTGAAGGCCGGGATATCGTCGGGCTTGCGGCTGGTGACGAGGCCCTGATCGACGACCACGGCTTCATCCGTCCACTCGGCGCCGGCATTTTTCAGATCGGTTTTGATCGATTGATACGAGGTGACGCGGCGGCCGCGAACGACGTCGGCTTCGACGAGCAGCCACGGGCCGTGGCAGATGGCGCCGACGGGTTTTTGCGCGGAGAAGAATGCGCGGACGAAGCTCACGGCTTTGGGGAGTGCGCGGAGCGTGTCGGGGTTTTTGACGCCGCCGGGCAGTAGCAGTGCGTCAAAATCGTCGGGGTTGGCTTGGTCGAGCGAGAGATCGACGGCGAATTTTTTGCCGAAGTTATTGGTTTCGCCGTCCCAAGCGGTGACTTGGTTCTTTACGGGAGAAACGACGACGGTTTTGGCGCCGGCTTCATCCAAAGCCTGGCGGGGTTTTTCGAATTCACTCTGCTCGAAGCCATCGGCCACGAGGATGGCCACTTTTTTTTCTTTGAGGTCGTGTTGCATGATTTTCCTTTCGCTTGTGGAGGATGGGGCGGGCTGGCGAAGCAGAGGTTGCTTGATCCGTGCTAGCGGGCGGAAAAAGAATTTCGGTCGCTGGAAATCAATGACTTGCAGACTGAAATAGCGCCCGCCATGGATTGGCGGCGCGGTGTTTTGCAACCGCGAAAATGCCCCTCCCTTGCATCCTGCGTTCAGCATCAAAGCTGGCCTATGGTGTGCTAGGACAGCTTGTCTAACGTGCCGCGAGGCGCGCTTGGAATAGGTGCATTTATCTCCAATTAATTAAATAGGCTTTAGACGTGGATGTCGCTTTGCTCCGCTCGAAAGCCCGGGGATACATTTTCCTTACTTGTTCAATATAAAGGAAAACTGGGAGATTCTGCGCGGCATTCATAGTGGCAATAGGCGGAGCTTAAATCCTACTTAGACATGTGACTTTCAGCCTATGGCCGATCCCACGCATTTTGTGCTAAGGTGAGACTGCGGACGCCGGGCCCGAAGGGTCGCTGTGTGTCTGCACCGCCGCGTTCTGCGTTGTGAAGCCTTGGCTCTGCGCATGGATTAGGCGGTTTGCCATCACGATCGAACACCAAGTCCACCATGCATCCAGTCATCACTCGCTCTTCCAAGCCGTCCCTGCCGGCGGCGTGGTTGAGTTTTATCGTCCTTACTGCGGCTGTTTCGGCGCAGACGCCACCGGCCCCCGCCTCTGAGGAATCCGCGCAGGCTCCGAAGAAAGAAGAGACCAAAGCTGCCGAGCTCATCCCGGCTCTCGAGATCGAGAAATACGAAGTGCTCGGTTCGCGCGTCCGCCACGTGCAGGCGGAAGGCCCATCGCCGGTCAGCGTATACGATCGCGAGTACATTTATTCGACGGGTGCGATGACGCTCGCCGATTTCCTCAACTATCTTCCGCAGACTTATTCGGGCATCTCCACGGGTCGCGGTAGTGCTCCCAACGAGCTCAATCCTGAGTTCGGTCAGCGCACGGAAACCACCCTGCCTGCTTTTAACTTCGTGTTGGGTTCTTCGGCCGCGCCTCCCGGACAAACCGGCGTTTCGGGCGTGAGCCTGCGCGGTCTGGGTTCTGGTTCGACGTTGGTGTTGGTGGATGGGCGTCGTGTCGGTCAATCCGGATCGGGCAATCGTTCCACGGATACGCGTCAGGGCTTCGTCGATCTGAATTCGATTCCCTTCAGCATGATCGATCGCGTTGAGGTGATCACGGACGGCGCTTCGGCCATCTACGGTGCCGATGCCGTCGCGGGTGTGATCAACATCATCCTCAAGAAGAACTGGACCGGCTCCGAGCTCACGGGCTCGTACAAAGGTTCGGAGCACGGCGGCGGTCGCGAGCGCTCGCTTTCGCTCACCTCGGGTTTCGCGTATGGGAAACTCCGTGGTATGGTTTCGGCCGGCTTCTACGACCGCGCGACCTTGAAGGCATCGCAGCGCGATTTCTCCAAGAACCAGGACCACACCAGCATCATCGTGGCGTATAATCCCGATGGCACGCCGATCTACGGTCGCGACCTGCGCTTGAACTGGGGTTATCCCGGCGTGGTACAGGCCCGTATCGGCGATCTCAACGGCATCACGGACGCCAACGGAAATCCGACCCGTTTCGCCATCATCAATCCCGGCATCACCGGCCAACCGACGCTGGCCGACTTCACCGGCGTGGCTGCGAACTCGGCTTCCACGCTCGTGCGGGGAAACACCGCCGAGTATCTCGACCTGATTCCGTGGTCCGAGCGCTACAATGTGGCCGGCAACCTCACCTACCGTATCAACGAGCGCGTCGAGCTGTTCACCGATTACAGCTTCACCGACAATCGGGGCCGCTTCGAAACGCAGCCCGCGCTGGCGTCTGCCTCAGCCTCCTCCGGCTTCGGTAATTTCGCCACAATTGTCCCCGCCGCTTACAATCCGTTTGGCCAGGACATCCTCGTCGGCGGCATTCACGCGGGTTTCGGTTCGATCTCGCAGGAAACACACAGCAAGGCGCATCGCGCGACCTTCGGTGTGCGCGGCGAATTCGCGGAAACCTGGGAATGGGACGCCGCCGTCCGCGTCGATCGTCAGCGCTTCAATGAAATCGGCCGCGATTTTAACACCGCTCTCATCACCGCCGCGCTGGCCAATCCGGATGACTCGAAGCGCCTCAATCCCTTCCTCGATGTGCGCGCCGGTGCCTCCACGCAGGCCGACATCTATGAGACGATGGCGCTTTACCCGACTCGCAACAGCAAGTCGGAGCTCCTCGCCGTCGATCTCAACGTGAACGGTGAACTCTTCGACATCTGGGGCGGTCCCGTGCAGCTCGCCGTCGGCGGTATTTTCGAATCCGTCGAAAGCAAGAACTCCGCGGTCTCCTACACCGTCGCGGTCTCGCCGATTGTCACGCGTTCCGAAACGGAAGCCGACGGCGACAGCTACGCCGCTTACGCCGAAGTGTCGGTGCCGATCTTCGGCAAGCCCAACGCAATCCCCGGCTTCCAGCGCCTCGATCTGCACTTTGCCGGTCGCTACGAAGACTACGACCGCACCGGCCACTCGACCGTACCGCGCGTCGGTGTGACTTGGGCGCCCGTGCAATCGATTCTTTTGCGCGGCAGCTACTCCGAAGCGTATCGCGCACCGGACCTCACCGAGTACCAAATCGCTACATCGACCAGCACCTCCACCTTGACCGATCCGCGCCGCACGCCGGCAAACACTCCAGGCATCGTGGTGACTCGCGGTTCCAATCCCTTCGTCCTTCCGGAAACATCGACGACGGAGTTCTACGGCATCGTCGTGGAGCCGCCGTTCGCGAAGGGACTCAGCATCTACCTGAACTACTACCACACCGAATCGAAAGATGTGGTGCAGCTCCTCAGTGCGCAGGCGGTGTTGAACAACGAAGCGTTGTTCCCGGGTCGCGTGACGCGTGCTGACCCCGACGCCGACGATATCGCTGCCAACCAGCCCGGTCGTGTCACCGCGGTTGACCAGACCTTTGTCAATTTCGGTCGTGTGAACAACGAGAGCGCCGACCTCGGCGTGAACTACGATCTGCCGTGGCAGCAATACGGTCGCTGGCGTGTGGTCTTCTCGGCCTCGCGCACGATCGACTCCTCGCGTCAGCTCGCGCCCGGCCAGCCGGCTATCTCGGATGAAAGCGACACCTACGCGCCGCCGAAGTGGAAGTACAACGCATCCCTCTTCTGGAACTACGGCAATTGGAACGCCTCGCTCTTCGGCAACTACCTCGACGGTTTTAACTCCAACCTCAGCGGTAATTCGCTGACCAGCAGCTACCCGATTCCCTCCGTGTACAAGGTCGACCTGCGCGCCGGCTACACCTTCAACAACGGTGTGTTCCGCGGCCGCGGCAAGGGCCTGCGCGTCTCGGTGGGTATCGGCAATCTCTTCGATGAAGAGCCTCCGTTCTCCGACACCGTATTCGGTTACAACGGCGGTCTGCACAGCCAGTGGGTGCTCGGCCGTACCTACGAATTGTCGTTCATCCTGCCCTTCTAAGGCTGTTCATTCGAAGCGCTGGCGGCTCGCCAGCGCTTCCGAGAAGCCGGTCGACGGTCGGCGCTCCGAAAACTCTCCAAGCCGCGTCCATCTGGGCGCGGCTTTTTTGCGCAAACGCGCGGCGCGCTTTTAGCGCATTTCAGGGAAAGCCGGCGGTTAACGAGGCGCCGGCCAGCGGCGGCGCTCCTGGCAACCCCGTTCAACGGCTGCGACGTCGTTAAAAATGCTCTAGCGCAGCAGCGAGATCAGTTTCGCGCGGGAGTTGATTTCCAATTTCGCGAAGATCGACAGAAGCTGGTTCTTCACCGTGCCGACGCCTTTGTGGAGACGCGCGGCGATTTCTTCGTTGGTCAAACCATCGCGCACGAGCAGCGCCACTTCGCGTTCGCGCTGCGTGAGCCGTGAAAGCACGGTGAGCTGGCGACTCATCGCCGCGGGCACGGTCGCGTTGAGCATCTCGCGATTGATCAACTGCGCGAACAAGTACGGGCGCGACAGCAGCGGATCATCGAGCGAGAACAACGACAGATCCGCCTGCAAATGCGGCATGTCCGGATGCACGAGCCGGCGTCGCTCCGGCGGCGGATGCCCGTGCGGATCGGCGAGCGCCGCGGTGTAGTGGCGCTGCATCAGTTCGTGATACGTTTCGAGAAACGCCGGCGGCACCGCGAAGATCGCGCGGTTGTTGAGCTGGCGCGCGGCTTTGGCGCCGTGATTCCATGCGGCGCATGCTTCGAACGCTTCGTGATTGGCGAAGACGAGTTCGTGACGCGCGTTGACCAAAAGGATGCCCTGCGGGAGCAGGTTGATGAATTGCTGGAGGCTGTTGCGCGCGATGACTTCCTCCTCGTGCTTTTCCAAGCGACGCAGATTGCGATCGAGCACGGGATGCAGATCGAGCAACAGCGCTTTGTCGGCGGCGGTGAACGGCGCCTGATTCATGCCGCGGCGCAGACACAGAATGCTTTTGCGTTCGCCTTTGTCCCAGAGCGTGAGGCCGAGCAATTTGTCCCAACCTTCGGGCATGAGCACGTGACGATAAAAATCCGAGTGCTTCAGCTCGATGTGATTGGGGATGATGTCGTCGAGACTGTAGAGCTTCACGCCGGGATGCGCGTCGAGCCAGGCGTGGGTGGGCGAAAGTTTTGCGCGCGCTTTCCACCATTCGGCGGGGCGCGGCGAGGGATGCGAGTGCAGCGTCAGCGCACCGGGATTTTGCTCTTTGGCGTCGAGGAAGAGCGTCGCGCTGTGATGATTCGGGATCGCGACATCGAGGAATTGGCGCAGCGCCTTCCAGAGTTCGGGCACGCTGGCGGCGACCTCCATGTCCACGACGGCGCGACGCAAGAGTGGATCGTCAAATTGGAGCGCACGCTCCTTGAGCTCGATCGAAGGTTTCGACGATACAGCGCTGGAAGACTTGGACGGCACAGGGCGCCAACCTCCGCAGGTGGCGTGCCGAGGGCAAATGATTTTCTGCGGAGGTGCGAGAAGCGCGGATCAGCGCTTCGGCGTGAGCGGGAGCGCGGGCGAAGGCGGTTGGCCGCTAAGCGCCGCACGGCTAGCGAGATCGGCGCGCGCTTTTTCCAGGATGGCGGCATCGACCTTTACGCCGGCTTTCGCGAGCGAAGCGTCGAGAATGACTTCACCTTTCTTATAACCGATGACGATGTCCACGATGCGACCTTCGCGATCGATGATGAACTGCGTGGGAATGCCGCTGACGCCGTAGAGCTTGTACGAGGCGCGATCATTGCCGCGTTCGGCGGGGTCGTGCGACCAGAGGATGTCGGGATATTTGGACTGGTTGGCTTTGACCCAGCTTTCGAATTTATCGCGCGTATCGCTTGTGCAGGAACCGAGGACGACGACGCCTTGGTCTTTGTACTGCGCCGCGACTTCCTGCGTGTGCGGCATGGCGACCATGCACGGTCCACACCAAGTGGCCCAGAAATCGAGGATGACGACCTTGCCCTTGAAGTCGGAGAGTTTCACCGGTTTGCCGTCGAGCGTGGTCGTGGTGAAATCGGGAGCGAGCGCACCGATCTTGAGCGTTTCGACGCGCGGAGCGGGAGCGGCGGGCTTGGTTTCTTCCGCGGTGTAAACGCGGGACGGACGATCTTCCGCGGCGAGTTCGATGCCGGCGCGCAGGAGCAGATTGCCGACGGCCTCGGCGCTGCGCGGACCGTAACCGGCGGCCCAACCGAGGAGATTTCCTTCGCTGTTAAATACGATCAACGCGGGAATCGGCGTGATGATGCCGCCGAGCTTCATCGGCACGACTTTGCCCATGTGCTCGCGCGAGGCGGTGCCGTAAGCGCGCTGTTCTTCTTCGGTCATCTCGTCGCGCGGCTTGGGCGGGACAGGCGGTTTGCCGGCGGGATCGAAATAGACCGGGAAACTGATCTGGTCCGCGGTCTTGGCGCGCCATTGATCGAACGCTTCGCGCGAATCGAAACCGCAGATCGCGGCGAAAACGACGCCCTTGTCGGCGTATTTTTTGTTCCAGGATTCCCAGAGCTGAACCATCGGCTCGGGACCGCCCATGCCGGCGGACCAGATGGCGAGCACGAGCGCCTTGCCGGGCGCGATGGAGCTGAACGGGACGAGATCGCCGGCGGCGTCTTCGACGTCGAACGCGGCGGGCGCGGTGCCGGCGGCGAGCGTGCCGAAGTTTTCGCGGAAAGGCGGCGGGGGATTCTTCGCGGCTTCGGCGGCGGCGGCGGCGTCTTTGGCGGCGCGTTCGGCGGCGGCGGCGAGTTGCTCATTGCCCTTGGCGACGACCGCGGGATCGACCTTCACGCCCGCTTTCGCGAGCGCGGCTTCGGTGCGGGCGTCTTCTTTGCCGCCGTTGCCCACGATGGTTTCGATGATCTTGCCGTCGCGACCGATGATGAACTGCGTGGGGATGCCGCTCACGCGATAGAGTTTTGAGGAAGCGCGTTCTTCAAAAGTGGCCGAGCCGCGTTCGTTGGGATCGAACACAAAAATCATGTCCGGGTACTTCGGCTGATTCTTCGGGATCCACTGCTTAAACTGCGCGATCGTGTCGCTCGTGCCCGAGGCGAGCACAACGACGTCCTGATCCTTGTATTTGGCGGCGATGGCCTGGGTGTGCGGGAAAGAGCTGATGCACGGTCCGCACCACGTGGCCCAGAAGTCGAGGATGACGACCTTGTTCTTGAAATCGGAGAGTTTCACCGTGCGGCCGTCGACATCGTGCATGACGAAGTCGGGCGCGATCGCGCCCGTGCCGAGCGGGCCGGTGGGCGCGGCGGCGGCGTTGGCTTGCGGGCGACGTTGGGCGGCCTGCATGCCGCCATTGCGCAGATGTTCCGGGACAATCGTTTTGCGGATGAGTTCGAAGTCGGCTTCGGTCGGCTTCATGCCGCCGCGCAAAAGGATTTCGCGGAGGTGCCCGCTCACTTTTTCGCCGAGGCCGATGATGCCGCCGACGAGCGTGCCGTCGGGTTTGACCATGAAATAGGCGGGGAACATGCCCACGCCGTACTGCATGTATGCGGCGCTTTCGTTAAACGCCTTGCCGGCGGGATCCCACGCGACGGCGTGTGTGAGGTTGGCGCTGTTTTCAGCGTACCATTTGGCGAAATCGGCTTTCTCGGTAGCGACATTGATCGCGAGAACTTCGAGACCTTGCGCGCGATAATCCGCGGCGATGGCGGTGAGATCGGCGGGCGGATTGCGCGCGCCGCTCCAGAAACCGACAAACACCGAGCGGCCTTTGTAGTCGGAAAGTTTCACGGGTTTTCCGTCCGGACTTTCGACGGTGAAATCGGGCGCGGGTTGTTCGGCGGCGACTTGGCCGAACTTCAACACCGGCGAGTTGTTCGCGGCGTTGGTCGCGTTGGCGGGGCGCTTCGCGACGGCCGGGATGGAGCTCGGACGCGAGAGGTCTTCCGGCGGAAGGTGCGAGGTGTCGATCGCCAGACCGCCTTTGGCGAGCAAGCGCGTGACATGCGGATTTTCGCCGCTGCCGCCGCCTGCGGTGGAGCCGACGAGACGGCCTTCGCGATCAACAAGGAAGAGCGAGGGGAAACCCGTCACGCCGTACTGCGTGTTGAAAACGGAGTTGGCCCAGTTGGACTGGCCCGCAGGATCGAACGCGGTGAGGAACTTGTATTTGTCGCCGTTGCGCGCGACCCAGCCGTCGTAGTTGGCGCGGGAGTCGTGCGCATTGACGGCGAGGATGACGAGATCGTTGGCGAATTTTTCCGCGATCTCGCTGTTGTGCGGCATCGAGGCGATGCACGGTCCGCACCAAGTGGCCCAGATGTCGATCAGCACGAGTTTGCCGCGAAAATCGGAGAGTTTGATCTCCTCGCCCTTCGGGCCGATCACGGTGAAATCGGGCGCGAGCTCGCCGGGTTTTGGGCCGGGCCGCGTGGACGGCGCCGAGACAGGTGCTGTCTCGACGGTTTGAGCAAAAGCGGTCGCGGCGAGGCAGACGCAGGCAAGGAGGGCGCGGGAAAAGAATTTCATATAACGCGGAGGCACGGAATCGAACGCTAAGTCCGACGCCGCGCATAGAGAAAAGTAACACACAATACGACGGCGAGACATAGGCCGCCGGTCACAAAAACTGCACAGTGTCGTCCGGGCGAGCCGACGCGCCTTGCACGCGTGAACGGCAAGGCGTTGGATATGCGCGCCGGTCATCGTGTTCTGCCCGCTTTTGTGCGCGGGCGGTGTGATGACGTCTGTTGTTGTTTGTTTCTTACCATGCGCATGCTCCGCCGTTTACGTTTCCTTTCCGTCGTCTTCCTCGCGTTTTCGCAGGTGCTGATGACCGCGCAAATCGCCCGTGCGGGCGAGCTCGCGGCTTCGTTTGCGCATGAAAAAAGCGACCTGAAACCCGATCCCGCCGTCCGTTTCGGGCGCCTGCCCAATGGCGTGCGGTATGCAATCCTTGCCAACGTCGAGCCCAAGGGCCGCGCGTCACTGCGTCTCGGCGTCGCCGCGGGTTCGCTGCACGAGACCGAAGAACAGCGCGGCGTGGCGCACTTCCTCGAGCACATGGCGTTTAACGGCAGCACGAACTACCCGCCGGGCACGTTGATCGAGTTTTTCCAGCGCATGGGCATGAGCTTCGGCGGCGATACCAACGCCTTCACGAGCTTCGATCGCACGCAGTACATGATCGAACTCGCGAACACGCAGGAATCCACGCTCGCGGAAGGCTTGAAGGTTTTCTCCGACTACGCCGGTGGATTGCTCCTGTCGGACAAAGAAATCCAAAACGAGCGCGGCATCATCCTCAGCGAAAAGCGCGCTCGCGATAACGTCGGCTACCGCACGTTTGTCGCGCAGTTTGAGTTTCTCCTCGGCTCGACGTTGCTCCCGCGTCGTATGCCGATCGGCGAGGTCCACGTGATCGAGTCCGCTCCACGCGAGCTCTTCGTCGATTTCTACAACACCTGGTATCGCCCCGAAAATATCTCCCTCGTCGCCGTCGGCGATTTCGATGTCGAACAAGTCGAGCGCCTCATCGCGGAAACGTTTTCCTCGCTCGCACCGCGTGCGCCGGCGCGCGCCGCGCCCGATCGCGGTCGGGTGGTGACGACGCCCGGCATTCACACGCATTTCCACCACGAACCGGAATCGCCCAACACGAGCGTGAGCATCACCGTGATGTCGCCGTGGGCGCGCGAGCCCGATACCGCGGCGAACCGCCTGCGCTATCTGCCGCGCAATCTCGCGTACGCGATGCTCAATCGCCGCTTCGCGATCCTCGCGAAAAAGGAAAACGCGCCTTTCATCGGCGCGCGCGCCAGCACCGCCGAGCAGTACGATATTTATCGAGAATCCTCCGTCGATCTCACGACCAAAGCCGGCCAATGGGCCGCCGCGCTCGCGGTCGGGGAACAAGAGCTGCGTCGCGCGCTCGAGCACGGTTTCCAACCCGGCGAGCTCGCCGAGGTTCGCGCCGATTACATCAACAGCCTCGAACAATCGGTGAAAACCGCGCCCACGCGCCGCTCCCCCAACCTCGCGAACTCGCTCGTGTCCGGGCTCATCGACGACTTCGTGTACACCACGCCTGAGGACATGCTCGCGCTGTTCCGCCCCGCGCTGGAAAAGGTCACCGTTGACGACTGTCTCGCGGCTCTCCGCGCCGCGTGGGACGCCGATCATCGCTACCTCTTGGTCAGCGGTAATTCCACGATCTCCGGCGATGCCTCGGCCGCGATCGCGGCTGCGTATAACGAATCACGTGCCGTTCCCGTCGAGCCGCCGCCCGCCGAATCCGCGGTCGCTTGGGGCTACACCGACTTCGGTCCGGCTGGCACCGTGGTGAAACGCGAGCACATCGACGACCTCGATATCACGCTCGTAGCGTTCGCGAATGGCGTTCGTCTCAATCTAAAAAAGACCGCCTTCGAAGCCGGCATCGTTCGCCTCACCGCACGCGTCGGCAATGGCGCGATCACCGAACCCGCCGATCAACGCGGTCTCGCCAGCCTCGCCGCCGCGACATTCGACGCGGGCGGTCTCGGCAAACACAGCATCGATGATTTGCGTCGCATCTTCGCGGGCAAAAACGCCAGCGTTGGCTTCCGTCCGGCGACCGATGCGTTTGTGTTTAACGGCTCCACGACGCCCGACGATTTCCTGCTCACGCTGCAGTTGTTGACAGCCAAGATCACCGACCCCGGCTATCGCCCCGAAGCGCTGCGCCTCGCGCAGAAGAACATCGAGCAGATGTACCTGGGTTTTGCGCACACCGCCAACGGCCCGCTCTCGATGGAAGTCGCCAATCTGCTCGCGAGCGGCGATCCGCGTTTCGGCGTGCCGCCGCGCGAAGTCATGCTCTCGCGCACGCTCGACGAAGTGAAAGCCTGGCTCACGCCGCAGCTCGCCCGCGGCGCGATCGAAATCGGCGTCATCGGCGATCTCGATCCCGATGCCGTCATCGCCGCGGTTGCACAAACGCTTGGCGCCTTGCCGCAACGCGAAGAGCGTCCCGCGCTCGCCGAACTGCGCAACGTCTCCTTCCCCGCCGAACCGTTTGCGCGCGAATACACGATCGATTCACAGATTCCGAAAGGACTCGCCGTGTTCTTCTGGCCGACGACCGATGGCATCGATGCGCGCGTTTCGCGTCGCCTCAATCTGCTCGCGAGCGTGTTTACCGATCGTCTGCGTGTGAAGATTCGCGAAGAGATGGCCGGCACCTACAGCCCGCGCGCGGGAAGCCAGACGAGCGACACGTTCCCCGGCTACGGTTATCTTTCCACCAGCATCGATATCGCGCCCGATATGGCGGCGAAAATGACCGAGGCCATTCTTGAGCTCACCGGCGAATTCCACGCGAGCGGCGTCAACTCCGACGAACTCGAACGCGCACGTCTGCCGATGCTCACGAGTATCCGCGAAACCGCGCGCACCAATGCCTACTGGCTCGGCAGCGTGCTCTCGCGCGCGCAGGAAAAACCCGAAGTGCTCGAATGGGCCCGCAATCGCGAAAGCGATGTCGCGGCCATCACCCAGGCCGAGCTCGATGAGTTGGTGAAAGCCTATCTCGCGCCCGAACGCACTTCGCGCGCGATCATCCTCCCCGCCGCGAAATAACAAGATCGCCGGCGCCTCCTGCAAAAACGCCGGCGGCATTCCTTATAAAAAACAACAGGCACCGCCGATAAGCGGTGCCTGTTGTGTATAAGAATGATTTTATATAACGCGTTTACCCTCACGCCGGATTGGCGAGCGCGATTATAATGTCTTTGTGCGATCAAGCACCGCGCGTACGCGAACCACCGGCATGCCATTCGCCGCCGGGATGACCACTTTGCCGGCGCGATCGATCACATAAAAATCCGGCAGGCTGCGCGAGCGGACACCGGTGGTTTGATTGAGGACAAAGAGCTTTGGTGAGATTTCGGGAGGCGTGGCGACCGCCGCCGGCCCGAACTTGCCGAGATGACGACGGAACTCCTCCGGACTTTTGTCGTTGGAGATAATCACCAGCTGAAAACGTTTGTCGCCCGCTTCTTTCAGCTCGCGATACCAGCTGATAACATCGGGCGAGGTTTGCGCGCAGTACGGGCACCAATCGGCGGCATGATAGATCACGAGAAACTCCGGCGCGTTTTCGCCGAGCAGATCGACCGTTTGTGTCGAGTCCCCGGCGGAGAGCACACCGGCGAGTTCCTGATAAACGCGCGACGGCCCCGGCGATAGGACGGCCTGCAAACACGCGTCATAAAAATCCGTCGTTTCCGCGCTGAATGTATAAGTAATATATTTCTCCGGCTCGATCAGTTTCACCTGCCGTCCATCGAATTCGGCCAGCGGGAGTTTGGTGCCGACTTCAAAAACAGTGCCGTCATTAAACTCTTTCTTGTCGCGAAACGTGACCATGTAAGGCCAGAGATCGCGACGCGAACGAAGCGTCGCGGGCGTGAGTTGTTTTTGTTCAGGCGTGAAAGCGCTGACGCGTGCCGTGGCATCTGCGAGCAACGTGGTGGCCGCGGGATCGACGTTGAACGTCATGTTGTCTGCCTGCGACGCGAGGACCACTTGATTGCGCTCAATCGCGCGCACATCCAGCGCCTGCCCCGCGCGCAGCGTCGTGCCGTCGGTAAACGAAAGGTCTTTTTTGAGGGTGGTGGTCGGCGGCAGCCAGAGAGGATTTCTCCGCAGTTCGTTGAGGGTGATTTCCGCGGCGGACAGCGAACTGGCAACGCCTGCCAGCGCGATACAAACGAGGGATAAGATAGCTTTCATAAGAACACGGGAAGCGAACGATGTATGCCTGCGACAGCAACCGCGGGCAAAAGGTACAAAAAAGAATCTTCGAGCGCCGACAGCCACGGCGGGGCTTTGTTTGCCGTGTGCGGCTTTGGTGCTCTTGCGTGGTGTATAGACCGCCTTATGGTTCTGGCATGTCGATCACTGCGCGCGCTGTCCGCATCACGCAACCGGGCGGCCCTGAAGTTCTAACTATCGAAGAAATCGAGGTGCGCGCACCCGGTCCGTCGGAGGTGTTGGTGCGCGTCGCCGCGGCCGGCCTCAACCGCGCCGATTGCTTGCAACGCAAAGGCGCATACCCCGCCCCACCCGGCGTCGCGGCGGATGTGCCGGGATTGGAGTTTTCCGGCACGGTCGAAAAACTCGGCGAAGGCGCGCGCGATTTTGCGGTTGGTGATCTCGTGATGGGCATTTGCGGCGGTGGTTCGATGGCCACACACATCGTTGTGCACGAGCGCGAGCTGATGCGCATCCCGCGCAATATCGGTTTGGTCGAGGCCGCGGCGATTCCGGAGGTGTTCATGACGTCATACGACGCGCTCTTTTCACAGGCCGAATTGCAACCGGGAGAACGTCTGCTCGTGCACGCGATCGGCAGCGGCATTGGCACGGCGGCGCTCCAACTCGCGCGTGCGATCGGCGCGACGGTTATCGGCACTTCGCGAAGTCAGCAGAAAATCGATCAGGTCCAAACGCTCGGACTTGGCCTGTCGCACGGCATCGTCGCGGATGAAAACGGTTTCGCCGAAGCGCTGAAAGGGAACGGGGGCGGCGTCGATGTATTGCTCGATACGATCGGCGCGAAATATCTCGTCGAAAATCTCAAAGCCATCGCGCCGCGCGGACGCATTGTCGTGATCGGCCTGCTCGGCGGGACGAAGGCGGAATTACCGCTTGGGGTGCTCGTCGCCAAACGCGTATCGTTGCGCGGCAGCGTACTCCGCAGTCGCCCGCTCGAAGAAAAAGCAGCCCTCGCCCAACGCTTCAGCCGACAGATCGTCCCCCTGTTCGAGCAAGGAGTTCTCAGGCCGATCATCGCGGACGTGATGCCGATGACGGACATCCGCGAAGCCCACCGCCGCATGGAATCCAACGACCTCCTCGGCAAACTCGTGCTGGCGTGGTGATGGTTGCGCTAAATAAACGCGCAGGCAATTTTCGCCGACTTGGCCGGCCGGAAAACTTTTCGGAAAACTGAGTGAGGTTTCGGAGGCCGTCCTTGGCACGAGTGTTTATCAAACGGACATCGCACTGTTGTTTTGTGCTTTCGTCGGTTATTCACCGCCATTGCGATGCGCTTCGCTGAGCGTGCGCAACGTGTTTCCATTTTCATCTTGAATGACGATCTCCCCGCCTTCAAGCCGTGCGCCGCGAGTATCGATTTCGCCTCGCTTGTCGTAGGTGATTACGCGCATGGAGTTCCCCTCGTAGGTTATTCGATTAAACTCCAGCTCACCGTCGACTATGCTAATCACCATTGCCTCGCGATTACTGTCAGCAGGGTCGTATATTCTGATAAACTCCGCATTGCTGCTGGTCTTTAGGTCAAGTATTCTTCGACCATCAAGCCACAGGCCTGCTGCTTTTGTATGTTCCGAGTGACGGAACTCAACTTGTCGCGGGCCGCCAAGCGTATACTCCCGCTGGCTGCAACCCGCGACGAATAGCGAAAGTAATGTGATCATACATGCGGGTGCCTTCATAACATTATACGATCTGGCAGAAGCGCGGCCGATCTCGATACCCGATAACGTCCGGAAAGTTTCGCACATTTTCGAAGAGGTGGCGAAGGGACGGGTAA